>Ga0183095_10012_pt2 | contig 549164 bp, 404 predicted proteins | sample BioMet4_FD_130346 | JGI IMG/M metagenome (GOLD analysis project Ga0183095, IMG submission 130346) | Microbial communities from bioreactor (seeded with sewage sludge) at LBNL, California, USA - Biofuel metagenome 4 (v2) (version 3) | ecosystem: Engineered > Bioreactor > Anaerobic > Unclassified ... | reverse complement strand
CTCAAGAAAGCCGGTGCAGCTTGGCTCCAACCTCATGCTGACAGCATCGCCCACCTTAGAGTTCTACGAGCCAATCACCAATGGGATTTATTATGGAACTGAACCTCACCCTTTTTTAATCACACCCAAGTCGATACGCGAATATTCTACAGGCTTGCTTCCACTTTTTGATTGGGTATTTTGCAGTTAACACACCAAACCACACGATGTCATTTGTATGAATACATCCATAGAGTTGTTCATGCTGGAGTTTTTTAAGGCAAGAGTGGTTGAACAAAAGAGAATCGAGACTGCCCGAATTCCATATCGTAATAAATATTTCACCACTGACTGTTATTATGACAGTCATGCAAAAACGATTCAGCGAATGGAATCTGAAAAGATCAGTGAAATTGACGATTCAGAGCCTTTTCCAAAGGTGATAACAGAACAAAACTTTCCATTTCGAGGAAAGAGCATGGTTTTGCGCCTACAATACATTTTGAAACCTCACGAAGGAAGCTGGTTGATCAGTGAAGTTCTTCATCCATGTTTTTTGTGTCAAGGCAAGGGTGACGTTAATTGTCCCCAGTGCAAAGGAAAGCGATGGTATTCCTCAAAAGAATAGTTTTACTAAGCGTTCCCGGATCAATCCAAAGGATTCTTCTAAGCAGAAAAATACATCGTTTTTTTGAAACGATGAATCAGCTTTTCCCGTAAAGTCCGTGTTTTTCTGACAACACTGTAGGTAAAATTCTCACTTTCAAGTTCCCAAAAACACCAATCTCCATCTTACAGACTACAGAACAAGAGTTTTTATAAGTGCCCTAAATAGAATATAATATGTATCATCAGCCTCCTTCTTAGCCCGTTTGGAAGAAAAACCGGTTGATTAAGGGAAAAATAGTCTTTTCCACAGTCGCAATCGAGAGGTAATTTTCTAGGAGGTCTGTTCAATGACAATTCGAAGGCAATTACTCAATTTCTCCATTGGGATTCTGGCTCTCACTCTGTTGGGAACCACAGGGCTGATTTGTCTCTTTCAATGGCATTCTTCAGTTGAGGAGTTGGACAGAGACCTGCATGTGGCGGCAGTGATGGCAAAGAACGTGTATCCACCGAAGTACCACGCTCGTTTTGTTGGAACAAATTCAGAGGAATTCAGAGGAGTATCTGCCCAACTCTCACAGGAATGCAAAGAGCTCGGACTCAGCACACTTTGGAGTGCGGCACGCATTCACAATAACATTGTAATAACCTCCACCTCTGCTTCCACCCAAAATGCCGTACAGGGTGTCTTGCCAGCCGACGTGATGGCAGCTTGCATAAAGGCACTGGAAACAGCTCAACCTCAAACACTCGAAATTCATTCCCAGAATGCACGAATGTTCTTATTTCCGTATGTGGATGACGTTCCCTGTGTGATAGCTGCAACCAAATCAACCACAGAAACATCTCAGCGTTTGGAATCGACCGTTGCCATGATGATTGGCATGAGCGTTCTGGTGTTACTGGCGGGAAGCTGGATCGCCGTGATTTTGGCAAAGAGAATGGCCTCATCAATCAATGCCATTTCAGAAAAAGCCAACGAGTTAACGAAAGAAAACGATGCAAAACCCGGTCAGAAATTTCAAATCAGTGGCAGCTTTGAATTGGAGGAGCTCTGCAGGAATCTAAACCACTTGTGCCACGAAATGCAGAGGAAGCTTGATAAGGTGGCAGAAGATAAAGAAGAACTTCAAACCACACTGAACAGTATAGGCGATGCCCTGATCACGGGAGATGCGAAAGGCTGTGTTGTCTGGATGAATCCCATGGCAGAAAAACTGACTGGCTGGACACTCGCTGAAGCCATAAAACGCCCGGTTTGTGAAGTATTCAACATTCTCAATAGTGAGACACGAAAACCAGTAGCCTCATTTTCAGATCTGACAACAGCCAATAAAACGGCAACGATTGAGCCCGTCCGTTTCCCATTTTTATTGCTGACACGAGATGGGCATGAGCATCCCATCACTCACAGTGTCGCTCCCATTCATGACAAGGATCAGCACGCTGTTGGTATTGTCCTTGTCTTCAGGGATGTCACATGTGAATACAAACGCGAACTAACCCTGCGCGAAAGTGAGGCAGACCTAAGACGAGCCCAAACGGTGGCGCATTTGGGAAACTGGAGTTGGGACATCGTAAAGAGAATTTCCACCTGGTCTGATGAAATGTATCAGATTTTCGGCGTTCGAAAGGATGATTTCGTTTTAACCAAGGAAAACATCATTGAACGAATTCATCCGGAAGACAGGCAACGTTACGAGATGTTGGGAAGAAGCGCAGTTCAGGGAGCGAATGCCGGACCTTTTGAAGGACGGATCATACGACCTGATGGAGAAATTCGCATGGTGGCAGCAAGTGGATTTGAAATTGTGTGCGATTCGGACGGAAAGCGAGTTCGTTTATTTGGAACAATTTGGGATATTACAGATCAAAAACTTGCCTTGGAATCGCTGCGACAAAGCGAGAGAAGGCTGAAGGAAGCGCAGGCTCTGGGGGGAATCGGAGATTGGGAACTGAACCCGGAGACTGGATGGGTCAGTTTTTCGGATCAAATGAACAGGCTGCTTGAACGCGATCCAGCAAAAGGCCCCATTCACTGTTCTGAAGCGGTTGAGTATGTCCACCCCGAGGATGCCCAAGCCGTATTGGATCACGTCACAACGGCATTCAAAAACAACAAGAGCAGTGAATTCACTTTGCGGATACGCCTGCCAAGCGGTCGTGTTGCCTGGCATCAGGGAATCGCCAATGTGGTCAAGAACGCCGAAGGAAAAATGCAGCGGGTTTACGGCGTTAATTTGGATGTAACGGAACGTAGAAAAAATGAGTTGGCCCTCAAGGAAAGCCAGCAAAAATACCGGTTGCTGGTTGAAAACGCCCACGAGGCAATCTATGTCGTGCAAAACAGAAAAATCCAATATGCCAACTCCATGGCGAGTCAGATTGCCGGTATGAGCGAGGAGGATCTTTTTGAAAAAGATCTTCAGGTTTTTCTTCCAAGTGAAGATTGGGATAGCGCACTCAAGCACCACGAACGTCTCATGAACGGAGAGTTGACTCAAAGTCAGCGTGAATACCATATTCTAACTCGCCCTGGAAAACCGGAATGGCTTCTGGTCAATTCTGTTTTCATTCTTTGGAAGGGCCAACCAGCCACTCTCAACTTTGCACCTGATATCACGGCCCACAAAAAAGCTGAGGCAGATCTCGAAGCAAGCGAGAGAAATTACCGGGAAATCTTCAATTCCACTTACGAAGCCATATTCCTCCACGATGCGGCAACCGGCAACATTTTGGATGTCAACGAAGCCATGTGCAGGCTCTTTGGCTACAGTTCAAAGGAAGAAGTTTTGAAACTCAATCTTGAGGTGTTAACCCCACGTGGAGATTCCATCCACACACTTCAAGAGGCTCTACATCGAATTCAACGTGCCGTAACGGAAGATTCCCAGGTGTTCGAATGGCTGGCACGCAAAAAAAATGGGGAGGACTTTTGGGTGGAAGTTTCTCTTCGCTGCTCGGAGATAGGAGGCCAGGGACGCATTCTCGCAGTCGTTCGTGATATCAGTGATCGCAAGAGAGCGGAAGCCGCCTTGCTTGAAAGTGAAAAGCGTTACCGGCTCATTGCCAATAATGTCGCTGATGTCATCTGGGTTCTCGACGCCGAAACGCAAAGGTTCACCTATGTCAGCCCGTCTGTCATAAAAACACGCGGTTTCACCACAGAAGAAATCATCAACAGCCCACTCGAGAGCGCCTTGTCAAAGGAATCCCTAAAGCGGATGTCCATACTTATGACAGATCGCGTGGCAAAATCCCAGCCGGGAACATCCTTCATCGATGAGGTCGAACAGCCTTGCAAGGATGGTTCCTTCGTTCAGACGGAAATCACCACCACATTCCTTCTAAACGAAAAAGGAAAACTGGAAATCATTGGCATTTCACGCGACATCAGCGAACGTAAGCACGCCGAAGCCGAACGGGCTCAACTTCAGGAACAATTGACCCAAGTGCATAAAATGGAGTCCATCGGACGCCTGGCTGGTGGTGTCGCCCACGACTTCAACAACATGCTTCAGGCAATTCTGGGGAATGTTGCCCTTTCCCTTCTTGATCTCCCGGCCAACAGTCCATTAAGGGAGAACCTGGAAGAAATAGAAAAATGCGCTCAAAGATCTGCTGATCTAACCCGTCAATTGCTCGCCTTTGCACGCAAACAGACCGTAGTCCCCCAGGAATTGGACTTAAATAAAACAGTGGCTGGAATGATAAAAATGCTCCGCCGCTTGATTACAGAAGATATTGAATTGGTCTGGACTCCTGGTCAGGGACCTCTCCCCATTAAAATCGATCCCAGCCAGCTTGATCAAATTCTTGCAAACCTGTGCGTCAACGCCCGCGATGCCATAGGAAACATGGGAAAGATCACCATTGAAACAAGCAAAGTCACTTTTGATAATACGACCATAAAGGCACATCCCGGCATGCCGTTTGGAAATTATGTCCTGCTCTCCATCAGTGATACGGGTTGTGGAATGGATAAACAGGTGATTGAACATCTTTTTGAGCCGTTTTATACGACGAAAAATATTGGTCAGGGGACCGGTTTGGGATTGGCAACGGTTTATGGCATTGTCAATCAAAACAAGGGGGCCATCAGCGTCCAAAGCGTGCCTGGCAAAGGATCTGTCTTTAAGATTTTCTTTCCTTGGTTCAATCCCAAAAATGCCAAAAAGAAAAAGGAAATCATTAATATCTCAGCCTGCGGTGGTTTTGAGACAATACTTCTGGTGGAGGATGAGCCTGTCATTCTCATGCTGGGAAAACGGGCTTTGGAGAGCCTTGGTTATACAGTCTTGATCGCCAACACCCCCAGCCAGGCAATCCAAATCGCCGGAGAGCATATCGGAAAAATCCAGCTTCTCATCACTGATGTTGTCATGCCGGAAATGAACGGGCGAGATCTGGCTCAGGCACTCTCTGAACGAGATGCAACCATTAATAAATGTCTTTTCATGTCTGGTTACACGGCTGATGTCATCGCCAGCCACGGCATTCTGGACGAGAACATTCATTTCATCCAAAAACCTTTTACTGTGGAAAATCTGGCCCAAAAAGTTCGTGAAGCTTTGGATTCAGATAAATCCAAAGACTTTGGCCTGCCACAATAAATCCGGCATCGAACGTCACATTCTCTAAAACGGTTCTGGTAGAAATCAGAAATTCTCATTAAATTCACAATTGATGTGTCTGCCCATTCAACTGATATCAACAGACTTTGACGGCACGCTGTTTGCCGAGTTTGAAAATCCGCCGGTCCCGCTGAAATTGCAGAGTCTTCTGACAGATTTGCAATTAAAGGGCGCCAGATGGGTGGTCAATACGGGAAGAGATTTGCCAAGCCTGATGGAAGGCCTCGGACGTGGTCATCTTTCTGTAAAACCGGATTTTTTGGTCCTCGTCGAACGTGAAATCTACATACGACAAGGCTCCCAATACGTCGAGCATCATGAGTGGAATCGCCGTTGCGCCCAAGTTCATGCGGAGTTGTTCGCACGCGTGGAAGAGGACCTGCCTCGATTGACTTCCTGGATTCAAGAGCGTTTTGACGCGCTGATTTATGAGGATCCCTATTCCCCTTTTTGTTTCATCGCAGACCATCTGGAGGATGCCGAAAAGATACACAATTACCTAAATGAGTATTGCAAACAGGTGCCCAATCTCATGGTCATGCGCAATGATGTCTATGCGAGGTTCTGCCATAAAGCCTACCACAAGGGGAGCGCTTTAGAGGAGATTGGGAGGCTTTCTGGAATCGCAAAAGACCACACCTTCGCCTCGGGGGACCACCTGAACGACCTTCCCATGCTGTCAAGTAAATATGCCCGTTATCTCGTCGTTCCCAACAATGCCATTGACGCGGTAAAAACAGCCATAAGGGAGCAGCAGGGCTATGTCAGTCCGTTTAATTGCGGTCAAGGAGTCGCCGATGGGCTGGAACACTTTCTCCATTTCAACCACGTTGCTTCCAGTCCAAGCGTCACTTCCTAATGAAGGGTGACGCGACGCGGTTCTGAGAAACTGAATTGAACCACTTGATTTTCATCGCCGGTATAACCTCCCCAACCAATGCGGATGTCAGTCACCTTTGACCAATCCATGCGTCCATCCTGATCTTTTGACCATCCGGCCAATTGAAATGAATTCAGCGGAACCATGACTTTCTGAAGGCCCGGGCGTGAAAGATCGCGGCTTGTGTTTACATAATAATCCCCTCCGTTCTCTTCATGGACAATCACCATTAACTTCGGCCCCCTCTCCTGACCAGCGGGAACCCATGTATCAAATTCCATTGCTGTTGTCCCTGCCAAGTCAAGCGGTTGATCAAAATGAAAATTTGTGAACAGAAAAACGTCCACCTGGGATTTTGTCAGGGTTCCTTTGGCAATCCAAACCTTGCCATCCCGGGTTGAATGCTCCAAGTCGCCAGAAATCTGGTCGCGAACAAATTCGCCCTTTCCAACAGAAGGCTCCAGAACATGAATCTGGTTTGTTTCAAACGTGGGAAGGCTGCCTGAGAACTGCTTCTTTCTCGTATCATCAGGCACAGAAGCAAATTCCAAAAGGGTCCCCTGATAAGCTCCCAATTCGAGCTGCACAGCCTGACCATTCACCGTGGTTTGAACATCATTATTAGGATTGATCTGAGTTCCTGTGGTGGCGGACCGGATCTTAAGCGTTCCATTCCACTGCTCAGCCGAATCATTGATGATGAAGTAACGTTCGCAATCACCATAGCGCCGGTGCGTATAGCGAATCGGCGTTTCTTTTAAGGCTATCTGAACGTCAGGCACCATCACGGAATTGATCATTTCCGGCAACATCCATTCCGTGCCATTGGGAAGGAAAATACCCATGCCGCCTGCCGCGTTTTTCTTGAAGGTGATCTGCTCGCCTGCACCACCAAACATTTCCTTGGCCACTGATAGAACTTTCTTGGATGGAAAATCGGTTTCGCTGTTTGTTGGAAGAACGCCGAGGGCAATCACCACACCGCCTTTCTTCACCCAGCGAGCCAGTTTTTCCCAGGCAGCAATGGGAAGTGTGTTGGCACGGGGAAGAACGATCACTTTCCAGGCGAGCTTGCCATGACGAAGCGTGTCCTTTTGGATCGTTGATTCAGCAATGGACCGACTGTCAATAACAGTAAAATCCAGAGTGCCCTTATAAAGGGAATTGGCTGCCTCATGATAAACGTATTCGATTGCCTGCGCCTCCGCTGCGTCCCCTGCCCAATGACGCGAAGGAACAAACGCAGGCCAGAGGCTTTCAACCGGATACAGCAGAGCGATATCGGCAGATTGAATTCCTCCCCTCATTCGAGAGCAGACAGATGCCACTCCGTGGTTGATCCGTTGAAGTGCGGCATCATCGAGTTTGTCATAAGAATAGTAACTGGTGATCCGACTGACACCGCCCGCCATCAATTTATTGCAGGTGCCACGGATTTCAGCCTCGGTGATGTAGCGGATTGGGGTCTTATCTCCAGCCGGACGATAATGCTGGCAATGATCGGAGGTCTCGCACATCACCGGCACTCCTCCACCGTTTAAATCAGCCGCACTGGAAGCCTGCCGGGCAACCTGCCATGGAACTTCCGCCGGTATGCTTGTCAAACAATCGATTCCCGGGGCGCTCAATCGCCGTGTGCATGAGAAAAAGTCGCCATAAAGTCCGACCTGGGCCGTACCCCCCTCTTCCAACAAAAGGTGTCCGCCAGAATAAATATCATGCTTATCACACCAGCTCCGAATCTGCCCAAAATAGTTGTCCGCAGTCAGTTGTCCAACGGTTTGCCAAAAGTCGTATCGAACTTTTCCGGTTTTTTCACCGCCATTGACAAGCAGCAATGGAATGAGTGGTTCAATGGCATAACCATGTTTCGATTTGAAGCTCTTGGAAAAGCCTGGAGACCATGGCAACGGTCGATATGGCATCGGACGGAGAAACACGCTCATCAAGGAAGGTTCATCCGTAAACGTGGAAACAAATTTCCCCTTAAAATCACTTCCCAGACGATCAAAATAACGTTGATGAGTCACATCGATAAAACGCTCCGTCGGCTCTGCCTGCATCAGGTTCAAGTAAGGCCGTTTTTCCGCCAAATTCAGTTCCGCATGCGTTCCCTCATACAGATGGCTGCGCGTGACAACAACAACGATCCATTTTCCATTGTCCGGCTTCCAAGTAAGTTGTCCATTCGCAACGGTTGCGGACAAATCGGCCTTCTTACTGAGGTCTAGGTGGTCCTTGATCCACGGATAGGCCGCAGCAAGCATTATCTTGCCAGGAGGCATCTTTAATGTGATTTGCTGGCCATCCGTCATTTTCCAATCCGTCAAAAGCCCTTCGGCCTCCCATTCCGGATGATTGGTCAGAACAAGATGTCCGGCTGTTCCGGAGGGGTAGCCCGCTTCATCATAAAGCCAGAGTTCCATTCCGCTCTGGTGCGCACGGTCAACGGCCCGATGAAACGAATTCCAGGCTTCCGTGCTTTCCAAGTAATCCTTGAACGACACATTGCAAACCACGCCACTGAATCCCTGATGGACAAGGTGAGTGATAAGCTTGTCCTGATCCTGAGCAGCGGGGGGCCAATTATGAATGATCTTTAGGATGGCACCCGGCTCGCGAACTTTGGGCAAAGTGTCCTGCGCAACCGCAGCCCCAGCCAAAAGAATAGTCGTGGCAACGATGGCCAATGCCATCATAACAAAGCCTCTTGGGAAAAAGATCATTCCAGCCAGCGAATAATTCTGGCTTTGTCTAAAGTGCTGATTCATTTCGATGTATCCTACTGTTAAAAAATAGACAAACAAAAGACGGTGTGAGAGCCCTAGGTATTCAACTTCCGAGACTTCAAAACTGCGTTGAAATCGTCACCATCGCCGGCTCAGAAAACAAAATTCCGGCGAAAGACAGATTTGTTCTTCCGCCGGAAATGAGACTGGGCAAGATTCTTGCGTCCAAACAATGGACAACTTATGGGGTTGTCAATTCCACACGGTCCATGCCAAACATATAGCTCTTGATTGCATCAGGATTTGCCCCTGTGATTTCAACCGTGAGTTTATGTTTTCCGGGCTTGTCCACCTGGACTTTTCCCAAGTCAATCATTCCAGTTGGAACAACCTGTTTGTTAAAAAGATCGACTGGCTTGCCAATTTTCTCTCCATCAAAATAGAATTGAACAATTCCGTAATCAGGCGCCTTGGTCAACGAGACATTCAAACTCTGGACACCTTCCTTTTCCACCGGCAGAGTAATCTCCAGTTTGGCTCCAGGCTCGGCACCTGTCCACCAGAGTTGTTGATTGTTCTTCCATTTCCCATCACCAAACGATGCCATTTCCTGAGTCTCAACCGAGCCGTTGGGCTCCGCATCCACAGCAAACCCACCCGCAACCACCGGGCCTTTTACGTAGTAACCGACCCTATTCTCAACGGGGACCTCGTCAAAGGGATCGGTTCCACCAGGAGCAAGATACCAATACACCGTATTGGCGTAGAGGGTGCTCTTCTCATCGTTCTTGTAATATTTTTCAATGGTCGCCTCAAAAGATTTTTGAAAGGGAATATTGTCAACTATATGCCAACGCAACACGGATTGATGTCCATGATTGTTCTGCGTCATTGTCTGGGCATGATAAGGCATTTTGAACAGATGGGGATCACACCAAGCGTAGCCAAAATAGTCCTCAGAACCGGTGCCGAATGTGGAGGGGAATTTCTCCCCGTCGACAAAGAATTTCTCGTCTCCCTCCCCCCACCATCCCCCATGCGGATTCCACACGTGCAACATGACGCCGCAGAAACGCCCCCTGCCTTCCGTACGTAACATCACCCAATCCGGAAAGCGATCCGGAGAAAGCGGAAACACATCACGATGCCATTTGGCATGAAAATACCCCAAACCATCAAAGCCACGACCAAGCGGGGCATGTGCAATTTCAACAGTAACCGCGCGAGAAACCGTGTCGTCACTCACCAATTCCACCACGGCATATTTTCCGAATGGCATGTACCACAACGAATAGAAACCGTTTGTAGTCATGCCAGTCGCAAGGGTTTTATAGAGGTTGACTCCCGGTGCCGTGCCAAAGAAATCCCCCAACGGACAAAGAACCGCAGGTTTATCCTGCCCGTCCCAGGTAATGCGCAACTGAACTCTTCTAAGCCCCTCAATTTCATCCTCACGATTTGTGAACGCCACATTGATGCGCAACGAGGTGATGGCCCGTGCCCCTTTTAGTTCTGCAACTCGCTCAACCGCCCCAGCAGCTAGAGAAACCGTTTTTTTGATCGTTTCGAGTCCTGGTCTACGCCCCGCGGGATCCTCGCCAATCTTGTTTCTGAAGTAATCGTTTACAGCATTTAACGCGCTTGAATTCTCAACTACAAGTGCCGCGCTAAAGGTTGGAATCGTCGTTCCTTGAGGAAACGTTTCATAAACAAAATGGAAGTAGGCGCCCCAATCCTTGTCCGCCACAATCTTGCAGGACTTCTGATAGGGAATTGGGAAATACAGGTTTTGTCCCTGACATTTTTGCTGATGCAAATCATAGGAGAGCATCGGGTAGGCAAACGGAGCGTGTTGTCCGTCAAAGTATTGTCTGAATTCCAGATCCGTTACCGGTCTTTCATTCCCATCGAGATAAATCCGAACGTGTCCGGCTCGTGGGTCCGCAGACCAGATGCGCCAGATGCATCCCGGGCCTTTCATTTCGGCCATAACCACCTTGTCGCCTTCCGTGCGGATGAAACCACCCCCATCACCATTGGCATCCCAATGAATATACTTGCCGCTCTGTTCATCAAACTTGCTGGCACGGTCATAGCTTGACCATTGTGCACAGGTGTCGCCAGATTCCGGCAACGTTGCAAGATAAGACAGGTCGGTCATTCGCCGAATCAGATCGCCATAGGTCAGATTCGCCTCAGCCCTGGCGCAGGAAATACCCGCAACAAGGGTTGCGAGTCCAAGGAGTTGCACAATTATCGGGTGTTTCATATGAATTTCGCTCAGCTTGTCGGAACGGGAATGAATGTCAACATGGGAAATCAGTGAAATCAAAACAAAGCACGTTTTCAAAACAATCACTGCTTCATCGCTTATAAAATTGCCCAGCTTGAAATCATTCCAATCTCGTGGCATTTTGATCCAGTCATTCCATGAAAACACGCAGCTTGTTATTGCTTGGTTGTGTCACATTTGTGGCCTTGTTTTCCCTCAGAATGAGCGCCGCAATCCTGACTTTTTCACCGGGAACCGTTTATGAACTCCAATCCGGGAGTCAGCTCCTGCGGGATTGTCCAATATGTGACTCCATACCCCGTCCGATCCCCATGACCGGAACATTCCGTTTGGTGTCAGAGGAAGACTCGCCATTGTTTCCTCTTTTTGAAATCCGAGACATAGATTTTCTGGCAAAAAGCGACCTGGGATTTTACACAGTTACTGGCAATGGTTCCTATGAAATCGGCGGAGAAGTAGCCCTGGCTCAAAATGCGCTCATTTCGATGGATATACTAAGCCCATTAGATGATATCACCTGCATTGCTACCAATTCGAATGAACTCGCTCCCGCCGCGTGGCCCAATATTCAACTACTCCTCATCCAAACCAACGGCACAGACTACCTAACCTATGAACTCACCCTCGTTGCCACTCCGAAAGCCATGCAAATAACCAAAATGGAAATCGATACCACAAGTGGTAACATCACATTGCAATGGACCACTTCCGGTAAAGTGCAGTTGGAACGAGCTGAAGCGGTTTCCGGGCCATACACAGTCATTTCACCCATCACTTCAGACGTGACTTTCACTGACATTGCAGCGTATGACGCCCAAAAAACGTGCTATTACAGATTGCGCCAGAATTAAAATCGAGAACAGCCTTGCGCGCGCTAAAATTGGACCTCATTTCTTTTTGCCAAAACAATAGAGGTTTTCAAAGCTTCTGAGAAAAATCTCTCCATCAACAATAACAGGCGAGGCATACGTTTTCTCGCCAAGCTCGTTTTGAGCAACAAGTTCATATTTTGCCCCCGCCTTGATAACGCGCATCGTACCTTCATCATTTAGGAAGTAGATGAAACCATTGGCCGTCGAAACAGGAGATGCATGAAAATTCCCCATGTTTTCCTTCCAGAGAATTTTGCCGGAAGTAGCTTCGAGACAACAGGCATTGCGACCTTGAAAGCTGACAGTGTAAAACCAATCGCCAACGCTGATGGGTGACGGAACATAAGGTGCAGCTTCGGTATTAGTCCAGATTGTCTTGGTCGTGGTGATATCGCCTTCCCCATCAGGATTGATGCAAACAAGGACTTTCTTCGGCCAGCTACTACTGCATAGAATCGTTCCCGTCTTTTCGTTAAAGACAGGCGTCACAACAGAATCTTCGGAATTTCCAGTATAGAACCAAAGCTTCTTGCCAGTTTTGGGATCGTAACTGCTTATCGCTTTATTTCCCGTAAAGACCAATTGAAGCCGACCTGCCATCTCGCGAATCAGCGGAGGCCCATAGCTCTGAGTCGGATTATCCAACTGAACCTTCCAAATTGTGTGGCCATCCGCACAGTCCAAGGCGACCATGAAGTTTTCCGCCTTGCTGTCGCAAACCACAATGACCTTGTCTTCAGACAGAATCGGCGTGTGGCTGAATCCATGCTGGCTGTAAAACGTACCAGGGCTGACACTCCAGACCTGCTTTCCAGAAAAATCATAGGCACTCACCACCAGATTGCTAACATTGAGGAATGTCGTGTAAACACGCCTGCCATCAGTCGCCGGAGTTGAAGAAGCGTAACTGTTCTCGCCATTCTTTGCTTCCAATGGAGCGTGTAAAACAGTCTGCTGCCAGAGGATTTTTCCAGTTTTGCGATCCAGTGAAATGAGAATGCGCTGTTGAGAATTCTCCAATGCCGTTGTCAAAAAGATCCGGTCGCCCCAGATGATGGGGGAGGAATGGCCCTTGCCAGGTATCGCCGTTTTCCAAACAACATTACTGGTGACACTCCATTGTGTGGGAGGATCCTTTTCAGTGCTCGTACCATCCCCACGTGGTCCACGCCACGCAGGCCAATTTTCGGCATTGGAGAAAGCGGTTGAAGCTGCCAACAAGCCAAGACATAGGAAATTTCGTGTATTCATCATATATTGCGTTTTAAAATATTGAACGCGCAAAACTCAACTGAATTTTCCAATAGGAATCGAAATGACTATTTGACTGTGTGTTTCACAATGAAATCAACAACCGGAGTAGGATCATCCAAACCATGGGGATGATGGCCAATGCCTGGCTTGTGAATCACTTGAATGGTGCCTCCAAGCTTTTTGTAGCGCTCTTCCACGATGGCCGTATTATCGACAACCGGCACTACATCATCCGCATCACCAACCACATGAATCAAAGCAATCTTGGCTTTTGCCAGCGGTTTCAGAACATCAATTGGGTTGCCAGGATAAGCAAGAGCCTCCTCCTCGTTCTTGAAACCATAATCAGCCATGAGGGCTTTCCAATCTTCCGGACTCCCCTTTCTGGTCTTGATACCGGCGGGCCAGCTCTTGAAATCACAAACAGGCGCATCGCCATAAATGACTGCAACTTTTCGAGGATTTTCTGAAGCCCACCGATATGCATACAAACCGCCCCGACTCAGACCAATCAAAACAGCTTTTTTCGAAAGCCCTTTGCTGATCAATACCTCATAGAAAGCATTGAAATGTTTCACAGCAGATGGGCATCCAAAAGTATTCCCCACCTCAATGTGAACGTGATAAAAACCTTTCTTCAATAATGCCGGTGCGGCGCAACGCTCTGTAAATGCGTCAGGAAACTCCATGCACCATGACCACGGCTTTCCGGGGAGCGGCTCCCGGGGTTCAACCACCCAGGCCTTGCAGCCATCCACCATGAAAATGTGCCGCGTAAATCCATTCCATGTATCGGTGGAACCGGCAGGCCACACCATGGCGGCTTCACCCGCTGTCAAAGAAACAGTTGAAAAAATCAGGATGCCAGACATGACCAGCCAGCGAAGAAAACTAAGAAGATGGATTTGTTTCATAAACCAAAAAAGTTCATTTTAATGCCGCTGCATGGAATCATCCTACGACGGGCTACTTTCCACTTTGAACTGGTGCAATCGCGGGCGTTCTTGCGCTTTTAATATATTCACTCCAAAGTTCGTCAACTGTTTTACCAGTATATTCCTTAAAAAGTTCAATTTTGAACTTTCGTTCGCGCATGGCGCAATTGAGTTTTGTCACGAGTGTCTTGTCATATTTCTTCTCCACCCACTCAAAGAACATGGCTGTTGTTTTGTAGGCATCATGATAGGTGTCCCTGTCAGGACGGACACGTGGACGACGGGCATTGGGTTCAAAACGCGCGATACGCACATAGTCAGCAATCCCTTCGGTGACCCAGCCCGGATTTGCGCTGGGATAGGCTTGAACAACGTGGGTCAACTCATGCACGATCATTCCAAAATCATTGGTGTGCTCGCGCACATAACTGGCAGAAATGCCAATAAAATCACGGCCCGTTGCTGCGGGGTTGTCGAGGTCTTTTTTAAATGAAAGACTGACTTTGGGATAGGGTTTAAAACCTGGGCTATCCAGCAATTCACACATGATGGGATACCATTTGACACAAATTTCACCTGCTTTCTGTCCCCAGGCTTCGAGGTCAGGCGCTTCGGATGAATCAACAGTAATCGTGGCAATAACAGCTCCAGCCGCATTAGTTGCGGTGCCTGTCCACAGTTTCGGCGCAGCGTCATCTGCGGCAAATGCCGGGCAAGCCAGCGATACGACAAGTGTCATCAGTGCGATCATCTTCATATTGGCGACAGGGTGCCAAATGCCAATCTATTTGGCGAGTAGCAACTTTTTGGTTATTTGTTTCGATTATCGTTTTACGAAGGAGCCTGTCCCCTTGTATTCTCCCACGCATGATCCACATCAAAAATTTTTGGCGCCACATGGCCTTTCCAATCTTGGGATTGTTCCTGTCTGGAGCCATTTCAGCCAGCGCTCTGCCTCTTTTGAAAGTCAGTGAAAATCACCGTTTTTTGGTTCAGGAAGATGGCAAACCGTTCTTTTACCTTGGCGATACGGCTTGGGAGATCTTTCACCGTCTGAAAAGGGAACAGGTGGATTTATACTTGCAGGACCGCGCCCAAAAAGGCTTCACAGTCATTCAGGCAGTAGCCATCGCAGAATTTGATGGGGATTCTGTTGCCAATGCGTATGGTTGCCTGCCACTCATGGATTTGGATCCCACCAGGCCTGCAATAAAAGAGGGACCTGACAATGATTATTGGGATCATGTGGATTATGTTGTAAACAAAGCGGAGTCCTTGGGACTATATATTGGCTTTTTGCCAACGTGGGGACGTTACTGGCATGACGCGACAAAAAACGGCAAACCTCTTTTCAACCCCATAAATGCAGAACAATATGGGGAATGGCTGGGAAATCGCTACAAGAACAAACCCATCATCTGGATTCTCGGTGGCGACCGTTCAGTTGACAATAATGCCCAGCGCGAAACCATCCGAGCGATGGCTCGCGGGTTAAAAAAGGGCGATGGCGGACGACATTTGATGACGTTCCATCCCTGCGGTGCGGCAGGTTCATCTCAGTGGTTCCATGAGGAATCGTGGCTGGATTTCAACATGCGCCAAAACGGCCATGGCAATAATTTCCGTGCCGAATACGCCAAGACCCTGGACGATTATAATCGAAAACCCGTCAAGCCCGTTCTGGATGGCGAGCCCATTTATGAAGATCATCCCATCTACTTCAACGCAAAGGAAAACGGCCATTCTGTCGCGGCAGATACACGACGCCCTCTTTATTGGGACTTGTTCAGCGGCGCGTGCGGCCATACGTATGGCAATCACGCAGTCTGGCAAATGTATCAACCAGATCGCGCCCCCATCAACGATCCGCTCATGCCATGGATTGAGGCAATCAAACAGCCGGGCGCCACACAGATGCAATATGCGCGAAAGCTCCTCGAATCCCGTCCCTATCTGACACGGATTCCAGATGATTCGATCCTCGTAACCGATCGGGTCCGCACAGCAGTCCCTGGTTCCGGACGTTACGTATTTAAAGCCACCCGCGATGAAACTGGAACGTATGCCTTTGTCTATTGCCCCGTTGGACGGAGATTCTCTGTCAACATGGGCGTAATCCACAATTCATCCGTCAGGGCGTGGTGGTTTGATCCAAGAAATGGAAAGGCAATAAAGATTGGTGAGTTTTCAAATGCAGGACAGCGAGAGTTCACCCCACCAAATCTGGGAGAAGAATTAGATTGGATTTTGGTCCTGGATGACGCATCAAAAAAATATCCAACGCCAGGACAGAAAAATTGAATCATCTATCCGTTACGAAAGAAATCGTCGGAACAAAATCCCCGGCTGTTTAGAACAGCCTCTTCAATTTGTGCAAGTTGCTCCTTGTAGTAGCGGATTCTATCCGACACGGAGGAATCAGGACGGGGTGCTTCACTGAAAAGCAAAGCACACGCGGGAGAACAAATGCAGGCGGTCCCCGTCTGCAAATTGACCTTTGCAAACCAATGTGGACCTGCCGCCGCACCACAAACGTAACATTTTTCTTCCTCGCTCGACGATGTCACATCACTGAATTCTGTCATACGTTTTACTTTGCTGAATTTCCCTGGGCAGATCCAGCAGAAGATGAATTGATTTCGGTTGCTGGAGCATTAGTGGCATCAATTTGCCATCCGCCAGCCAGACTCTTGTAAACGGCCACGAGCGAAGTAGCCGTTGCCATCCGGCTCTGGGCCAGTTGGTCCTGCTCCTCAAGCTGCGTCCTCTGCGCATCCAACACGGTCAGAAAGTCTGAAATCCCTCCTTCATAGCGTTGACGCGCCAATTTGAATGCTTGCTCTGCGGCTTGGGTTGAGGATTCCAAATAGTCACGCCTCGATTCAGAATGTCCAAAATCGACCAGTGCGTTTTCCGTCTCCTCAAGAGCCTTTAAAACCGTTTTTTCATACACGGCCAGCGCTTCATCTGCTCTGGCTTTGGAAGCCCGGATACGGGCTCGCACGTGTCCCATGTCCAGTGCAGCCCAACTGATATTTGGACCAAATCCGTAATAATCAGAGCCGCTCTTTGTCAGATTGGCAAAATCAGACGAACTCAAACCGATCCGCCCATTAACAGTGACTCTTGGAAATAAATCTGCCGTGGCTACACCAATTCGGGCCGTTGCGGAGTGCAACGCGTATTCAGCAGCCCGAATATCCGGTCTTCGGCGAAGCAAGTCTGCCGGACTGCTAATGTTCACCTGTTTCGGAAGCGCAGGAAGCGACGCCGGTTTTGAAAGCTCCGCCGTCAATGCGTTGGGTTGCTGACCTGTAAGCACGCTCAAACGATGAATACTCTTGAGGATGGATGATTCCAACGGAGGAACAGCGGCCTTTGTCGCGTCAAGCTGCGCGCGGGCACGGGCGCTATCCAACTCCGTGCCACGACCAGCCCGGACTTTGAACAGAGTCAGCTTGAGAGTTTCCTCCTGATTCGTCGCGTTTTTACGAGCCACATCCAGACGATTCTGTGAGCCCCTTAGTTCGAAGTAATTTCGGGCAACTTCGGCTTCCAACGAAACCAACACATCACGTCGTTGCATGTATGTACCAAGCCAATCAGCCCGCGCAGCTTCATTGGCGCGACGAACCCGGCCAAAAACATCCAATTCCCACGTGGCGTCAAATCCAGTGGTAAATAGATCCAGCTCGCGTTGCTCGCGCGTTGTCGGTATGAAAATGGAATCCTTCGCACTGGTGGTTCTCTGCCAGCCAGCTTCAGCGCGCGGGGAAGGAAAGAAGTCCCATCGCGATTGTTCATGCGAGGCACGCGCTTCGCGCACCCGCGCCGTTGCAATTCGCAAATCGTGATTCCCGACAACAGCCTTGTCAATCAATTGATCCAAAATGGGATCGTTGAACACGTGCCACCAATCGGCTGTCACCTGTTCTGAAGACAAATTTGTCTGCGAACCATTGGCAAACGTTGTGTCCACCGTTGTTTTTGGAGTCTTGAAATCCGGCCCGGCGGCACATCCAGCCAGTAAAAAGGGAAGCGTCAAAAATCCGGCTAAAACAAAAAAAGAGGACCTCTTATTCTTCGCAAAAAAATGCATACAATAAAATTATAGCTCAGAATTGCATTTTGAAAACCGCCATAAGTTCAACAACATCGAAAATGTATTATACATTGCCAGTTTTATAATCGGTGCTTACGACTGCCGGACTCTGGAGCCCTGCCTCAAAAAAACGCGTCATTTGCTGAATCATCTCCTCCGCGTTTGAAGTGTCACACAATCCCTCCGTCATGGACGAAACACGCCCCGGGTTGCACAGAACAAAAATCATCGCTCCCCAGACGAATTCCAATCGCCACTGGATATCCTTCAAGGAGAGGCCAGGAAGAATTTTCTGGAAGGCCTTTGTATAAGCCAGCCTTACGGTGCCATAGTTCTTCTTGATCAATTCCTGCGCAAGAGGATGTGGCTCCGTGTTGATGCGTCCAACCAGTTTCAACGCGATTTGCTTGTTTTCCCCATTATATTTGACGGGGGAAAGAATGGATTCGATAAGCTGCGCCAAAGTTGGTTTTTCAGGCTGACTTTCGAGAGCCTTCAGACGATCAAGCTGCATTTGTCTAAGCGGGGAAAGACGGCGCAAAAACACTTCTTTGAAAAGCCCCTCCTTGGAACCGAAATAATAGTAAACAGTCGCCAGATTGACTTTTGCTTCAGCGGTAATGTGGCGAAGCGAGGCCCCGGTAAAACCACACTCCGAAATGGCATGTTCCGCGGCGTCCAGGATTTTTTGTTTACGATTTTGCTCGACAGAATGAGTCATGTTTAATAAACGTTTGTTTAGAACGAACGTTTAATTAATTGCGTTCCTCTTAATTTTGTCAACTCTTTCTTATGATTTTTAGGACTTTTAAAAGTATAGGAAATCACCCAACCAGATCCCTTTTCTCCAGCTCTTTTTCAATGCATTACAACCATTCCACAATTCATCCTTTTCACATTTGCAGGATGACTGAATCAACTCGACTTTAAATCTAATGAAGAAAATCATCGTTCCGATCCTCCTAGTCGTCATTCTTGGAGTTTGGTGGGGCCTGCGTCGCTCGCAAACCACGGATCCTCTCCTCCATGGCAACGTGGATATCCGCGAAGTCAGTCTCGGTTTCCGCGTTTCCGGCAAAGTCGCCTCGATGCGTTACGAAGAAGGTGATCTGGTTAAAACCGGAGAGGTTCTTGCCCAATTGGACGATGAACCATACCAACGCGCAGTGGAACAGGCTTCCGCACAGGTTGAGAGTGCCAAAGCTCACTTGAATCTTCTCCAAGCCGGCTATCGTTCTGAGGAAATCGCCCAGGCACGCGCTCAAACGAAGGAACGCGAAGCCACAGCCTCCAACGCGGAACGCTTGTTGAAACGCCAGGACGAACTGCTCATCACCAAGGCGGTTTCCACTCAAGATCGCGACGACGCTGAAGCCCGTTACCGCGAAGCCGATGCCCGCTGGAAATCGGCAAAGGAGCAGCTTGCCCTGATGGAGGCAGGTTACCGCAAGGAGGACATCGCCCAGGCCAAAGCCGATTTGTCACGCGCCGAAGCAGCGCTGGAAATCGCACAACTGCAAGCCCAGGACACGATCCTGAAAGCGCCCACCAACGGCGTCATTCTCACCCGTGCACAGGAACCGGGAACGATTCTGGCATCCGGCACACCGATCTATACTCTTTCATTAAAACAACCCATTTGGATTCGTGCCTACGTGGAGGAACCCCAACGCATTCACACGGGCTTAAAAGTCGAAGTCCACACTGATAATCGCCCTGGCAAACCCTATAAAGGTGTCGTCGGTTTCATTTCACCCCGCGCGGAATTCACCCCAAAAAGCGTTGAAACCTCCGAGTTGCGCACATCCCTTGTTTACCGAATCCGAATCACCGTTGAAAACCCGGATGACGATTTACGCCAGGGAATGCCTGTTTCGGTAAAAATCCTGCCAGACTGATCCCTTTTCGATTCCATGTCTGAAGCCGCTGTCATTTTGGATAACGTTGGCAAGTTGTTTCCCAAAGCAAAACAACCAGCCGTCCAAGCTGTCTCCGCACAGATTTTTCCAGGACGTTTGACCGGGCTTGTCGGGCCGGATGGTGCGGGAAAAACCACACTGATTCGGATGATGGCTGGACTGCTCGCACCCACGTCGGGTCATATCCGCGTTTTGGATGGGAACCCCATTACTGATGCGGCTCGGTTACGTGAGTGGATCGGCTACATGCCACAAAAATTCGGTTTGTATGAAGACCTGTCGGTTCAGGAAAATCTCAACCTCTACGCGGACTTGCGCAGCGTAATCGGAGAAGAAAGAAAAACATCCTTTCAAAAGCTGCTCGCGTTTACAGATTTGACACGCTTCACCGACCGTCTGGCAGGCAAGCTGTCCGGCGGCATGAAACAAAAACTCGGTCTGGCCTGCGCGCTTCTTGGACGTCCAAAATTATTGCTTCTCGACGAGCCCGGGGTTGGAGTGGACCCCATTTCACGCCGCGAACTTTGGCGCATGGTTCACGAATTACTGGGGCAGGGCATGGCTGTGGTCTGGAGCACTGCTTACCTTGATGAAGCCGAATTGTGTGAACACGTAATCCTGCTTAATGAAGGGAAGCTTCTCTTTACAGGGATGCCTTCCGAAATGACGGGGCGCCTGCGAGGACGCTGTCTTCAAATCCGGAATTTTGACTGTGCCAAACGCCAATTATTGACACGAGCCCTCCATCGCCATGAAGTCATGGATGGCGTCATTCAAGGACATAATGTTCGAATTGTCCTTCGACAAGGGACCACCTGCCCGGCTCTTTCGGAACTAGCAATCGGACCAGAGGCAAAAGCTGTTCCCGTGGAGCCGCGTTTTGAGGATGCCTTCATTGACGCACTGGGAGGCGGACCGGGAGGAGATTCCGCGCTGGCCGGACAGATGCGTCCCGCCTCAAACAATGGAAACACCGTCATTGAAGCGGTTGAACTGACGAAAAAATTCGGCGCATTCACAGCCACGGATCACGTTAGCTTCACAGTGCATCGGGGTGAGATTTTTGGTTTGCTCGGGCCAAATGGAGCAGGCAAATCAACCACATTCCGCATGATGTGCGGACTGTTGCGCCCAACATCAGGAACGGCTCATGTCATGGGAATTGACCTGATGCGCAGCGCAAGCAAGGCGCGTCAACGGCTCGGTTACATGGCTCAAAAATTTTCGCTTTACAGTGATTTGAGCGTCCGCCAGAACCTCATGTTCTTTTCCGGAGCCTATGGTTTACGAGGGGAACAGCAAAAGAGCCAGGTTGGGAAAATGATAGGCATATTCAAACTGGAGCCGTTTCTGGATACGACACCAGACACACTGCCCCTTGGCTTCAAGCAACGCCTGGCTCTTGCCTGCGCCATCATGCACGAGCCCGACATTCTGTTTCTGGATGAGCCCACGTCCGGGGTTGATCCCGTGACGCGTCGGGAGTTTTGGACACACATCAACGGCCTCGTTGAGCATGGGGTGACCATCATGGTGACAACCCACTTCATGGATGAAGCAGAATACTGCGACCGCATCGCCCTGGTCTATCGTGGTCGCATCATCTCAGCCGGAGCGCCAGATGATTTAAAACAAAGTATCGCCACGTCTCAAAATCCAGACCCGACAATGGAGGAAGCTTTCATTGAACTGATTCAAAAGCAAAATATTGCTGCGGAGGAAAAAGCATGAAAGAAAAGCCGTCCTTGACTCGTTTCACCAATTCCCTAAGGCGCCTTTCTGCCCTGTGCAAGAAGGAGACTTTCCAGATTTTACGAGACCCCAGCAGCATTCTCATCGCATTTGTGCTGCCCGTTGTCATGCTTTTCATATACAGCTACGGCATCAGCCTCGATTCCACGTCGATCCGCGTCGGCGTTGTCATGGAAGACATGAGCCCGGATGCTCGGCATTTTGTTGACACATTGATCGGATCCCCCTACATGCGGATTGAATTCTCCCAAAACCGTCCAGAAATGGAGCGCGCTTTGATTGACAACAAAATCCGCGGAATCGTCCTCATTCAATCCGATTTTACAAAACGGCTGAACCAAAGCAGCGGCACTGCCCCTATTCTTGTCATAACAGACGGCTCCGAGCCCAATCTGGCTCCGTTCGTTGAAAATTATGTTCGAGGAGCTTGGCAAAATTGGCTGCAAAATCGTGCGTCGGATCGCAGTCTAAAAGCAACACCCTCCATTCAATTTGAATCCCGCTTCTGGTACAATCCAGCAGCCCAAAGCCGCAACTTCATCATTCCCGGGGCCATCACCTGCATCATGACAGTCATTGGTGTATTATTGACATCTCTTGTGGTTGCGCGGGAATGGGAACGCGGCACTATGGAGGCCCTCCTGGCCACACCGGTTACGCGCACTGAATTTCTCCTTAGCAAGATCATCCCCTACTACTCTCTTGGCATCGTGTCGATGCTCCTGTGCGTTGCTGTGGCCGTGTTTATTCTTCATGTTCCATTTCGCGGGTCCTTCTGGATTTTGATGCTGGTAACCACCTTGTTTTTGGGGAGTGCCCTTGGCATGGGGTTGCTGTTTTCCACACTCACTCGAAACCAGTTTACGGCGGCTCAGGCGGCGCTGACCGCAGCGTTTCTTCCCGCGTTGATTCTCTCCGGTTTTATTTACGAAATTCGCAGTATGCCGCTGGTCATTCAAGGGATCTGTTATTTGGTGCCAGCCCGTTATTTCGTCTCGGCCATGCACACCATTTTCATGGCGGGCGACATCTGGTCGGTTCTCATCCGCAACCTGCTTTTTCTCATGGCGGCTTCGTTTTTCTTTTTGGGACTGACGTCAATAAAAACCCGAAGGAGGCTTGAATAAACTATGTGGTATCGCATTGCCACCCTCGTCATCAAGGAGCTCCAGGTCCTGTTCAACAATCCCAGGAGTCGACAGATTCTTATCATGCCAATTCTGATCCAATTGGCCGTCTTCCCACTTGCCTGCACGCTCGAAATCAAGAACAACACGCTGGCCATTTTCAATCAGGACAACGGGGCCGCCTCTTTTGAACTGGCTCAACGCTTCAGCAAGGCAAAGGCGTTCAGCGAAGTGCTCACAGTCCGTAGCGAATCTGAATTGCAGGATGTCATTGACAAGCAACAGGCGCTGGTGGCCATCCGGTTCCAATCAGATTTTTCGCGCAACGTAGAATCCGGACGTTCAGCCCAAATCCAAGCCATTTTGGATGGACGCCGTTCCAACAGCGGCCAGATTGCCTTGGGATACATGCAGACAATCCTCCAGGATTACCTGACGGAAAAGAATATTCCAACTCCCAGCCAGGCATCATCTGTCGTCCTTGTGAGGCATTGGTTCAACCCCAATCTCGAGTTTGTCTGGTTCGTTGCCCCAAGTCTGGTTGCCATCATCACCACCATCAGCACACTCATTGTCTCTGCACTTTCTGTGGCACGCGAAAAGGAATGTGGGACTCTGGATCAACTTCTGGTCTCGCCCCTGACGCCAGAAATGATCGTCATTGGGAAAACCCTCCCTGCTCTGCTGGTAGCCATGGCTCAAGGAACTGTGATTTTGTTGGGAGCCATTTTTATTTACAAGGTTCCCTTCGAAGGTTCGCTCTTGCTGCTATATATTGGGATGATTTGTTACATTCTGGCATTGGTTGGCTTTGGACTGCTCATTTCGTCAATTTGTTCCACACAACAACAGGCATTTTTGGGAGTATTCAGCTTTATGATGCCCGCTGTGCTGCTCTCCGGTTATGTATCGCCAATCGACAACATGCCATTGTTTCTTCAATACATCACGTGGGCTGATCCATTGCGGCATTTCATCATTATTGTGAAAGGGGTTTTTCTCAAGGACATGTCTGCCCTCATGGTTTTGCAAAACATCTGGCCACTACTCGTCATTACTGCTGTCACATCAACAACCTCTCTTTATTTTTTCAGACGCCACGTGGCTTGAGTGCGATTGATTTCACTTTGACAAAGTCGGTCTCCCATTTCAGGCTCGTGAAATGGTGGAATTTAATCATCGTCGGCAGATAAAAATGCGAAGTAACTGCAGCAAGTTTATTGTTGCCGTTCTCTGCACATTCTCCCTGGCATGTGCCAGACTCAATGCCAGCTCCGTTGTTGTCGCAGATAAAAACGCTCCCGTAAGCATTATCACAAGCGGCTCGAATGGCGAGGATGAGATGGGGCACTATTTGCAGAATTTTTTGAAGGAGCGGCATTTTAATGTCGCGCCAGCCTTGGAACACAAGTCATCCAATCCATGTCAGAATAGCCAATGGATTCTTGCTGATTCAAGTGTGGGTGAAAACAAGAGTTTAATTCCAGGCATTCAAACCACTGATCCAGATGAAACTTTCTGGCTCAAGGTGGGACAGGAGAATGGCCATTCAGTCGTTTACGTGACTGGAAAGACAATCCAAGGATTGCGAGCTGCAGTGGCCTATCTTGTCTGCAAGGTTGTCAATCACGGTGACACCCTGACTCTGGAATCTGGTGAAAGTCTGAACCGCCCCTTCATTTTCCGCAGAATTCTTGATGTTGGAGATTCGGCACGCCGCCAGATTCCCGATGGATCTCCCTTTAAAAATGTGGACATTGAGACCTGGCCGTTGGAAAAGCTACGGAGTTACCCTGAGTTGTTCTGGCAGTTCGGCTTCAACGCTCTACAGGTTGAGGAAGTCCGCGGTTATGGCGCCCTGACAGACGCACAACTTCCGAAGATTAGAAAGGCGCTTCAAGTTCTTGCCCAGGGTGCGCGCTCTCGGGGAATGTATGTCTCGCTGTTTCAATGGGGCGACTGCCTGTTCAAAGAAGGCGTCACCCACTCATGGAACAATCCATCCGAGCAGGCGGCAATCATCGCGTTTGCCAAAGACCTGGCCATTGGCTATGCCAATGAGGTTGACCACGTGAACATTCACTTTGGCGATCCAGGCGGCTGTTTGAGAGACGGCTGCGACAGCTACGTGACGCCACAAAAAGTCACCGCCGCTTATTACAACGCGTTCCATTCCATTAACCACAAGATCGAATTCTCCTTGAGCACATGGGCCTGGGGTGACTTTTGGTCTTATAGTCCCAAACCGTTGGATTTATCAAATTACAATCCCTACTTTCCAGACATGGCAAAAGCGAAGGTTTTCAACCGGACAATTCCCGAAGGGGCAAAGTTCCTTGATGACCATTTTATGCCGTCAAACATTGGCATCGCGCTTCATCGCACTTACAACAGGGATCAAGCAAAGACGGTGCTCGCAGCAGGAAGACCGGTGGATGTGTGGACTTGGTATGTTGGAGATAACGAAATGCTCAACAGCTACTGGCTTAACATGAAGGGCGTTGACGATATCATTGGGAGCCTCCCTCTGGAGGCGGGAAAGGAATTGCGCTCGTATTCATTTGAACTGAATTTTCACGGTTGGCCCGAGATCATCAACACATACATTGGTGGGCGCAAGCTGTGGAATCCTCAGGCATCGTTGAAAGAGCTGGAGACGGAATTTTGCACGGGAGCATTCGGCCCCAAAAACGCCACCGCCATGGTGGCCCTGTATGAAGCGTGTGAGAATGGATGTCTCTCTCCAATTCCAACGAGCAAAGAGTTCGGAACTCATTCCTACAACACACATTTGAAAAAGGTGCTGAAGCGCTCAAGCCAAATCCATCTCTCTCCTGACTGGAAGCCGAATTTTGCCTTTCCCGTTCCCCCCCAGGAATATGTTGACCAATTAAACGCGCGATTGCGATTGATTCTCTGCGTGTCAGAGGCCCGTGAAAAGATCAATGACGCACGAGGACATCACAAAGATCAAAAAGCCATTGAAGCGCTGAAAAAACGGCTCATTCGTGAAATTCCAGTGCTGCCAATTGATCCGCTTTATCTTCAAACACCTGCCATTGCCAATGATGGTTATCGCATCGACAGCTTTGCAGACATGATAGAACATCTCAAATAAATATAACCAGTATGGCATCACCCGCCCCCACCATCTCATGGGATGATTTTGCAAAGGTGGAAATCCGTGCAGGCAGGATCATTGAAGCTACAGTTTTTGTCGAAGCAAAACGTCCCGCCTACCTTTTACAAATCGATTTTGGCGGAGAAATAGGCATCAGAAAATCCAGTGCCCAGATTACGCGCTTGTACAAAACCGAAGAGCTCGTGGGAAAGCTTGTCGTCGCCGTCGTAAATTTCCCCAAAAAACAAATCGGCCCTCATCAATCAGAATGTCTGGTCACCGGCTTTTATAATGAAAACGGCGACGTGGTGCTATGCGTCCCGGACAAGCCAGTCCCACTGGGAGCAAAACTGGCTTGAATTCAAAGGGAATCAAAACACAAAATTACGCGAATTCTTCCGAAGCCAAAGTTCGCATTGACGGTAATCCGGACACGCACGTTCCACTTCAGCCCAAAATCGACGTGAATGGTTCAATTCACGAAAGTGCATCAATTCGTGAACAATGATGTAATCCCGAACGCTTGCAGGTGCCTGGATCAATCGCCAGTTCAGGGAAATCGTGCCTCGGCGCGAGCAGGAACCCCAGCGACTCTTTTGATTTCGAATAGAAATGAGCCTGACAGGCGATGAAAAAAGAACAGCCATCTCTTTGACACGCTGAGCCAATTCCCTTTCAGCAAGCTTGCGCAGTCCGGCTTCAAGATCGGGCCTCAAATCACCATTGGGTTGTTTGACTGGGAAAATGTCACCTCCCAATTGCAAACGACACGTGTCCCCAGCTTGTTCCATTGACAGAGGAATCATCGAACCCCGAAATAGAATTGGCATACCGGGACGCAACACTGCTGGCGGGACATTCCGCGCTTGCAAGTTTCTCCACTGCTTTTCAAGCCATGTCTGGCGGCTTGCGACAAACTCACGCGCAAACTGCATCGAGCCACGCCACGGCACTGTGACGGCAACCGTCCTGTCTGGTCGCAAACGCAAAACATACCGTCGCGCTCGTGCATGACGTCGAAACACCAAAGGCACCTTCTGCCCGTCGATCAAGATGAAATCCTTTGGCGTTTCCTGAAGTGGCAAATCAGGCTGTGAAATGGGCGTCACCCCCCCCTTCCCCAACGCCGAATGCAGAATGCCAGCAAGTTCAGCCCCGATCTGGTCAAAAAAAGTCATTTGGTTTCTGTCTTGACGGCTGGAGCCTTGGCATTGGTTGCACTGTTATTACCAAAGAACATGTTGCTGCCACACTTGGCAATCAGAACCATCGCCATTTTCTGATAATCTCCATCCTTTCGCAGGTCGTGGAAAATCTCGTTTTTGATTTTGAGATCAAACTTTTGTTCGCTCAGCGGCGGCCCCAAGGTAACGTGGTGAATGGTCTGCAACGTCAAATTCAACGTATCAATCCCACCAAAAATGACAGACGCTTTTTCTTTTGACGCGCTCTTCTTGCTCTTGTCCATCAATTCATCAATGTTGGACCGCCCACCCTTGCCTTCAACGATCACAATGTCAGAGAGGTTTAACCGCATCAATTTCAATTCCAATATCCGGCTCTTGATCAATTCCCGATTGTATTCCAAATAAAGCTCGGGCATTTGAATGAAGGGAGAGCCGCCAAAATCAGCAGTATTATATATTACGCAATTCTCGATTCTGACCGTGGGGGAGGTGAGCCCCACAGCGACCTTGCCAATTTTTACATCCATGCCCGTCTGGGACCGAATCTGGCTTTCAAGAACCGATTTCGAGATCGGGTCAATGAGAAGAACCCCCGCCACAATCAGAAGAACGAGCAGGATCACACCGTAAAACATCCAGCAAAATAATCTTCTCATGAGACGCTTTGTACCACAGGCCCACACTAAGCGGCAAGGGCATATCATCACCCCGGACCGGGGATTTTCAAATGGGACAAACTGCGCCAAGTGAGACACAATTGACGCGCTTCGTGTGTCACAATGGCACTTTTGGCACACTTTTAGGCACAATAAAAATGCTTAAAAATCGTTCTAAGCTATTATTTATAAACGTATTAGAATAGTTTTTGGTAAGATGGCACTTTCGCTGCTTATTAAGCGAGTGAGAATTTTATGGCAAAAGTAATTGGCATCGATTTAGGAACCACGAACTCCTGCATGGCAGTCATGGAAGGCGGGGAGCCCGTGGTATTAGAGAACTCCGAGGGCAAGCGCACAACACCTTCCGTTGTCGCTTTCACCAAGAACGGCGAGCGCCTTGTGGGAGATGCAGCCAAGCGTCAGGCAGTGACCAATTCGCGTAATACGATTTATTCGATTAAGCGTTTCATGGGCCGCAAATTTGACGAAGTCCAGGAAGAGATCAAGCGCGTCCCCTACAAAGTGGTTCGCGCCTCCAATGGCGACGTCGCGGTGGAAGTTGAAACCGAGGGCAAAACAAAGCAATTCAGCCCCCCGGAAATCTCCGCAATGATTTTAAGCAAGCTCCGCGCCGATGCTGAAATGCGCCTGGGCGAAAAAATCACCCAAGCCGTCATCACAGTGCCTGCTTACTTTAATGATTCACAACGCCAGGCAACCAAGGACGCCGGACGCATTGCCGGCCTGGAAGTCTTGCGCATCATTAACGAGCCCACAGCCGCATCACTGGCTTACGGACTCGACAAGAAAGCCAACGAACAAATCGCCGTTTACGATTTGGGCGGCGGCACCTTCGATATTTCCGTTTTGGAAATCGGCGACGGCGTGTTCGAAGTCAAAGCGACCAACGGTGATACCCACCTCGGCGGCGATGACTGGGATAACCGCATCATGGACTGGATTCTCGACGAATTCAAACGCGAGAACAGCATGGACCTGCGCAAGCAGCCAGACGCCCTCCAACGCATCAAGGAGGAAGCCGAAAAAGCCAAGATCGCCCTTTCCAGTTCCCAGGTTTACGAAATCAACCTGCCCTTTATCACCGCAGACGCCAGCGGCCCGAAACACATCAGCACAAAACTGACCCGGGCCAAGATGGAACAAATCTGCGACGATCTCTTTGAACGCACCAATCCGCCGGTCAAGAACTGTCTGCGCGATGCCAACATTCAGGCTGACAAGATCGATGAACTCGTTCTCGTCGGCGGCATGACCCGCATGCCACGTGTTGTTGACACCGCCCGCGCGATCGTCAACAAGACCCCGCATCAAGGTGTGAATCCTGATGAAGTCGTGGCCGTCGGCGCAGCCATTCAAGCCGGTGTGCTCAAGGGTGAAGTGAAGGACGTTCTTCTTTTGGATGTCACTCCGCTCTCACTCGGTATTGAAACCCTTGGCGGTGTGTTCACACGCTTGATCGAGCGCAACACCACGATTCCGACCCGCAAGTCTGAGATTTTCTCCACGGCGTCGGACAGTCAACCCGGTGTGGAAATCCACGTGCTTCAGGGCGAACGCCAGTTTGCGCGTGACAACAAGACGATCGGCAAGTTTAATTTGACAGACATTCCTCCTGCCCCCCGCGGCGTTCCGCAGATCGAAGTCACCTTCGATATCGACGCCAACGGCATCCTGCACGTCAGCGCCAAGGACCTTGGCACCGGCAAGGAACAGAAAATTACCATTACTGCCAGCAGCGGCCTGAACAAGGACGAAATCGAAAAAATGCGCAAGGACGCCGAAGCACACGCCGAGGACGACAAGAAACAGCGCGAAGAAATCGAGACCCGTAACGAGGCTGAGAACGCCGCCTACCGTAGCGAGAAAATGCTGAAGGAAAACGGCAGCAAGCTTTCGAGTTCGGACAAGAGCAAGATCGAAGACGCCGTCAAAGCCGTCCGTGAAGCCCTCAAAGGCAAAGATTCCTCGGCCATCCGCAGCGCAAGCGAGAAACTCAACGAAGTCTGGCAGGCTGTGTCAACTGAACTCTACAAGGCGGCGGCAGAACAGGCCAAAGCCGGCAAGTCAGCAGGCGCAGGCCCTCAAGAAAGCCAGCCGAAGAATGATGAGCCCAAAGGTGGCAAGTCCGGCGATGGCCCGATCATCGACGCCGAAGTCGTGGATGAAAAGAAATAAGAATTTTGAGAAATTTAACTTTTAACCTTACTCATGAACATTGAAGCAAGAGATATTGCCATTGTAATAGCTACATTGGTTGGTCCATTTCTTGCAGTATATGTATCTGAATTTCAGCGAAAAAAAAGCGATGTTAGAAATCGAAAAATCCATATTTTTCGAACTTTAATAGCTACTCAAACAGCGCATCTTACACCGATTCATGTTGAAGCTTTAAATCTTATTGGAGTTGAGTTTGTTTCTTCATCTAGCCAATTAGATCGAAACGTTATGAGTTGTTGGCGCATGTACCTTTCTCATTTGGGTGATCGTAATTACCCAAGAGATATATGGGATGCTAGACGGTCAGAACTGTTGGTGGATCTGATTCATTCTATATCTTTAGCACTTGGTTTCCCATATGAAAAATCGCAGATTAAGAGTGATTCATATTATCCACAAGGCTATGTTGATGCTCATAACCAAGATGAGCAAATACGAAAATTATGGCTTGAGGTTTTGAATGGGAATCGTTCGTTGCCAATGAAGGCTGAGGTTTTTACTACGCAAAATCAGGAGTCAGAACTAGTGTGATGTAAGAATGGGAAAACTAATGTGGTTTAAACAATGCACTCAAAACAACTCAGTAACCTTGCCCAAAGGATGATCTGGTGGGAAGCGCCGGAAGAAGCGTTGAAGCGATCGGCGCGGTTTATCATGCAGGTGATGACGCGGGGACGGTGGGAAGATGTGTTGTTCGTTCAGGGTGTTTATGGGAAAGAGGCGTTCAGGGATGCTCTGGTCCATGCAGAGCAAGGAATATTCGATATGAAGTCATGGACTTATTGGCACACAGTTTTTGGGCTGCCAGTGGGACCGCTGCCCAAACGCACGTTTAAATGAGCTTCGTTTGAGGATATGCCAAGCAGTATAACGCGGCGATAACGCTTAAATCGCTGACGTATTTTGAAGATGGAAATTTGAAGACTTTGCCGTTGGAAGTGCGAAAAACGCTTTCGGCGGCGGCGGTAAACATCGGGCCAATCCCCGAAGTTTGAACGCCAATCAGGCGGCTTGAGTCCGAACGTTTAAATGGATCAGGCCTGCTTTGCAGAATTTTTCCCAACCGTGAGTGCGGCGGGATTTTTAATTCGAAGAGAACATAAAAAAACACAAACTAGATAGGACGTAGAAAAGAATATGGCAATTAATGTTAAACCTCTCGGCGACCGGGTTCTCGTCGAACCGGCCGAAGAGAAGGAAGTCAAAAAAGGCGGCATCATCATTCCTGATAGCGCCAAAGAAAAACCAACAGAGAGCGTTGTTGTTGCCCTCGGCACCGGCAAGGTGGACGATAAGGGGAACAAGGTTCCCTTTGAAGTCAAGAAGGGCGACCGTGTGCTTGTCAGCAAATACGGTGGCACTGAAATCAAGATCGATGGCAAGGAATACAAGATCTTGAACTCCGACGACATCCTCGCTGTGATCGACTAACATTTAATCAAAGGAAAAGACAAATATTATGGCAGCAAAACAATTAGTGTTCGATGAAGCGGCTCGCCAGGCCCTTCTCAAAGGTGTCAATAAATTGGCTCGCGCCGTCATCGCCACCCTGGGGCCCAAAGGCCGCAACGTGGTTCTTGACAAGAAATTCGGTTCCCCAACGGTCACCAAGGACGGTGTCTCCGTTGCCAAGGAAATCGAACTGGAAGATCCCTATGAAAACATGGGAGCCCAGATGGTCCGTGAAGTCGCCAGCAAGACAAGCGACGCCGCGGGTGATGGCACAACCACAGCCACCGTTCTGGCTGAAGCCATTTATGCCGCCGGTCTGAAATACGTGACCAGCGGTGCGAACCCAATCAGCATTCAACGCGGCATCATGAAGGCCGTCGAGGCTGCTGTGGATCAACTGGCCAAGATTTCCAAGAAGGTCAAGGACAAGGACGAAATCAAGCAGGTGGCTGCCGTTTCCGCCAACTGGGACTTTGAAATCGCTGAGAAGATTGCTGAAGCGATGGACAAGGTTGGCAAAGATGGCACCATCACCGTCGAAGAAGCCAAAACCATCGAGACTACTCTCGACGTGGTTGAAGGCATGCAGTTCGACAAGGGCTATCTCTCTCCTTACTTCGTAACGAACGCCGAGACAATGGAAGCCAAGTTGGAAGATCCTTACATTCTCATTTACGAGAAGAAGATTTCCAGTCTGAAAGACCTGCTCCCATTGCTGGAGAAGGTTGCCAAAGTTGGAAAGCCTCTGTTGATCATCTCCGAGGAAGTCGAAGGCGAAGCCCTGGCCACCCTCGTTGTCAACAAACTGCGTGGCACCATCAATGTTGTGGCAGTCAAGGCCCCTGGCTTTGGCGATCGCCGCAAGGCCATGTGCGAGGATATTGCCATTCTCACCGGTGGCAAATTCATCACTGAAGACCTCGGCCTCAAGCTTGAAAACGTCGGCATTGAAGACCTTGGCCGCGCCAAGAGCATTGTCGTGGGCAAGGAAAACACCACGATCGTTGAAGGTTCCGGCAAGTCTTCCGACATCCAGGGCCGCGTGAGTCAGATCCGCCGCCAGATTGAGGAAACCACTTCCGATTACGACCGCGAAAAATTGCAGGAACGCCTGGCCAAGCTGGCCGGTGGTGTTGCTGTAATCAATGTCGGTGCCACAACCGAGAGCGAAATGAAGGAAAAGAAAGCCCGCGTCGAGGATGCCCTGCATGCGACCCGCGCTGCTGTGGAAGAAGGCATCGTCGCTGGTGGTGGTGTTGCCCTGATCCGTTGCTTGCCTGCCCTGGAGAGCATGAAGCTCGAAGGCGACGAGCAGATCGGTGTCGAGATCGTCCGCCGCGCAATCGAACAACCTCTCCGCGCCCTGGCCACCAACGCCGGTGTGGAAGGTTCCATCGTTGTGCAGGAAGTCCGCCGCCGCAAGGGTAACGAAGGTTACAACGTTGCCACTGGTGAATATGGAGACCTCGTCAAAGCCGGTGTTGTTGATCCGAAGAAGGTCACACGCACTGCCTTGCAGAACGCGGCTTCCATCGCTGGTTTGCTCCTGACCACTGAATGCCTCATCACTGAGATTCCTGAAAAGGAAAAGGCTCCTGCTCACGCTGGTCCTGGCGGTGACATGGGCGGCATGGGTGGCATGGGCGGCTATTAAGCCTTCCCCGTCCGGAGGAACATTTAGTTGCACAGCGAGGCTGGTCTATCGATCAGCCTCGCTTTTTTATTTCAATCCGATTCCCTCTCGTTCAATGAACAAAGGGGGAACGATCCAACCATTTCTGAATCGTGTTTGGCTTGTAACTCTCCATCCGTGCAATCAGGACGTTCATGTCTTTTTCAACAATGAGTGACTCAAAGTGTTCTGCTTTAAAAAATCGCTGGGTGACAGTGTGGCGCAAGAAATCAACTAATGGACTGTAGAAATCCGCGGTGTTAAAAAATGCACAGGGCTTTTGATGAATGCCCAATTGAGTCCAGGTCATCGCCTCAAAAATCTCTTCAAACGTGCCGATCCCTCCCGGTAACGCCACAAACGCGTCAGATAGCTCCGCCATCTTTGCCTTGCGTTCATGCATGGTAGACACCGTATGGAGTTCGGTAAGCCCCGCATGGGCCAGTCCGTGTCTGGCAAGCATCTGTGGAATCACACCAATGACACGGCCTCCCGAAGAGAGAGCGCCATCCGCCATGGCCCCCATCAGTCCAATATTCCCCCCACCATATACAGCCACCAATCCTTTTGAAGCCAACATTTGTCCAAAGGCCCGGGCCGCAGCAACGTATTCAGGAAGCACACCGGGACTGGAACCGCAATAGACACAAACAGAACGTAATTTCATCCTCCTGTTTGCCTACCATTACAACTCACGCCACGTCGATATAATTCGGCAGTATGGAAACAGAAAGGGGAAAGAACATCAGTTTCCGGATGAAAAGAGGTTCGTCTTAGCCGAGAGATTCACCATTTCTGGATTGCTCGGCAGCGAGATGTAAAAGCGGGTGCCCTGACCAAACACGGATTCCCCCCAGATTCGCCCGTTGTGACGATCAAGGATTCTCCGGACCAGTTTAAGCCCCAAGCCCTCGCCCTTTTCCGGTCCTTCTGGATCAAGACGTCGAAACAGCTCCCATATTTTACTCAGAGACTCAGGCGGAATGCCACGTCCCGTATCGGATACACAATAGACGATCTGATTTTTTTCAATTTGGCCAGAAATGTAAATCGTCAGAGGCCGGGCAGGATCGCGATATTTGATTGCATTATCTATCAAGTTTGAAAACACCTGATTGATCAGAACAGTATCTCCATAGCAGGCTGGCATTGGACCCACTTCCAAAATGGCATTCGCCTTTTGAAGCTGGTATGCCATGGTGTTCGAAATAGTATGCATCATTTGTTTCATATCCAACTGCTCTGGACGCATCATCACCTGCCCCAGACGGGCCAGATGCAATAGCCCGCCGATCAGGGAATTCATTTTTGCCGCGCCTGTCTGGATATATTTCAGCGACTTCGGAATGATCTCATTGAGAATTTCATTCAAACGCTGATTATTTTTTTCAGCGAGAGCACTGGCGCCCAGGAGAACAGCAATTTGTTTACAGGCGTGTTCCAGACGTCGGCTGAAGCCTTCAATATTAACCAGGGGCGAACGCAGGTCATGGGATGCGGCATAGATTAATTCCTCCAATTCCTGGTTCTTTTGTTTCAATTGTTGCGTCAGGTTTTCCCGTTGCTCTTCGTTGTGCTTTCTTTCAGTAATATCGCGGAAGCACCAGACACGCCCAACCGGAATGCCTTCGAGCCTTTGAGGACGGGAATAACGCTCCAAAACACGGCCATCCTTGAATTCCAGAAGGTCATAACTATCCTTTTCTGGCTGTGCATCGATCTCCCGGACTCTCGCCATGAATTTCTCCGGTTCCTTGAACTGTTGTCTTCCCCATTCCCTGAGTTTGTTATTGTCACGTATTGCCACAATTGTTTCGGGTAAATGCCAGACTTTAATGAATTGTTCATTTATGTCAGTCACGCGTCCCATATTATCCACCACTAGGATTCCATCCGTTGTGGATTCTAGAGTGGCTTTGAGCAGAGAGTTGGTATACTTCAGTGCGGCTTCCGAACGTTCCTTTTCAATTAGTCTCTGGCGATTGGAATAGGTTTCCTTTGTTCTCCAAAAATATCCAGCCCCCAATATGAACGAAAGAACAGTCACTACCGTCAGCAAAGAAACATACCAAGCCAATCGCTGAGTGGGGGCATCAATCTCCGCCAAATCCTGCTTTGCAACAATGAACCAACTCGTGCCTGGAATGGAATCAATGGCCGCAACAACTTTCACACCGCGATAATCCAATCCATAGACAACGCCTCTGACACCCGTCACGGCAAGCGCGGCAGGGAGTTCGGAGCTCTTGCCAATGTCCATCCTCAGCCGGAGGGCAGTGTTTGTCTGATGCCTCAATTCATTGAGAAACACCACTTGATTTCCTTCGCGTCTAACAATCAGCGTTTCAGCAGTCTGGCTGGGAGTTGGCCATGTCTGTATGATCGGATAAAGGGTCTTGTCTGCATCAATCTCAAAGAGCAAAAGTCCCATCAGTGTTTCCGAAGTATTCGGAGCAGAGGCTTCCCACAGGGGAACAACAATATCCATGTTGGGTCTTCCATTTCGAGCACTCAGATGCAAATCAGACATCACGATTTCGTGGCTTAAAGAGGCTTTCTGAGCTGTCTCCGTAGCAAGTAGACCAACCCATTCTTCGTCAGAGGAAAAAGCCAGTTGAGGTTCCAATTTTGAGGTCAACAAAACTGCCCTGGAATAATGATTATAAATTTTCCATTGGTGCAGCATCTCTGCCAAGTCGTTTCGGGTCACCTTGTTTGATGTATCCTGGAAATACCTTTTGACCAAAGACTTCGTCGTGGGACTGTTCAAAATCAATTCAGCGTCACGCTGACGCTCATCCCTCCAGTTTCGAAGTTCGGCAATCTTGAGATCTGAAATGGTCTTGATCTGCGCCGCAGCCGCATTCTGATAGACCTTCTTTTGACTGTAATAGTACGCACCGCCTCCCAAAATGGCCAAAATGACAAGAGCCACCAACAGCCATAGCAGAGTCACGTCAAACTTGAGCGAAGCGTGTCTCATTCTTCAAATAAACGGCAGGAGAACCAGATTCTAAAATTACAGGCAAGGATATGAAGAAACGGGACCCTTTGCCAACATCAGATTCGCACCAGGCCTTGCCATCATGACGTTCCACAATTTGCCAGACCAGTTTCAACCCTATACCATCCCCTTTTACCGGACCTTCTGGATCCAACCGATAAAATAAATCCCAAATCCTCTCCAATTGGTCTCTCGGAATGCCAATTCCAGTATCAGAAACCTCGTAAACAACCATGTTTCCATCTCGTTTCCCTGTGACATGTATGGCTAAAGCACGCGTTGCATCCCTGTACTTGATCGCGTTATCAAGCAAGTTGGAAAAGACCTGCTCAATCAGCATGGCATCCCCTACACAGTTGGGAAGCGCATCTACAACAACCCGCCCGCCAGAAGATTGAATTTGAAACTGCAATGATTGGACACAATGCGCCACTATTTGATTCATTTCCAGATGAACCTGTCGAAGCTGAGCCCGTCCAAGCCTTGAGAGCTTGAGTAACCCTTCAATCAACATCTCCATCTTCAAAATACTGGACGAAATGAATTGCAGCGATCTGTTTATTTGTTCCTCAGCAGCCTTTCCTTTCTCATGAACCTCTGCCGAGAGCGCTGTGTCAGCCACCATTTTGGTCAACTCCATCGAAGCCATGCCCAGACGTTTGCTGAACCCCTGGATATTAAGAAGTGGGGAACGAAATTCATGTGAGGCAATAAAAAGCACTCCCTGTAATTCCCGGTTGACCTTCGCCAGCTCTGCCTTCAAAAATGCGATTTGCTGCTGGTTTTCATCAGCTTTTGTTTTGTTTAATCCATTACCCCCGCCCTCTTTTAGATTCTGTTCAAAAATGGCCTGCTTGATGTGTAATTCCAAAAAGTCCAACCCAACCGGCAGAATTCGATAGGAACGATCCACATATTCCGCAAACTCCTGCAACCGCTTCTCACTCTTTAAGTCGACTCCAGTATCCAGCAAAACTATCTCCGATATGGATTTTCTGAAATACTCACGAGTTGAAGTTTGATTTTCGCCAAGTTCTCCAATTGTCTCTCGCCAGTTCAATAACCGCCCCGGCGATGTCAGCCAACATCTCTTCCTCAGCAAATCCTCCACCACCGCCCGATTAACCAGTTTTCCAAAACAGGCGTTACAAACCTCCGAATTTCCTGGTCCAGAACACAGCTTTGAACTTTCGAACAGATGACACTCTAAAACGACACAACGATTTTTGGGGGGCTGTTCCTTGGCCATCACACAAATAGGCGCCACTGTTCTTAGCACGACATTCAAATGATTCTTTTCAAGAACCTCTCTTGTTTCGCGCTCAAGATTTTCGCATACAACAAGTTCTGTTGGCACGCTCATCAGTAGACACCTAAATTACGAACTCGCTTAAACAAAAGCGAACTGTTTTTGTGGGAAAGTCCTGCAAACTAAATTTCGGCTAAAACAAGAATTTGTCAAAAAACCTCTTTTACTGCTTTCATACAATTTGTTAACCCTTTTTCTACATTACTTTTCCATGCAAAGCACGCCTCTGGAGTGAATCGGCAACTACCTCCCCCCAAGACACAACCAACTCAGATAACTCTATAGATACATTATATTTAATGTCATCTCGTCCAGAATGGTTTATTCAAAAAAGAGTGACTTTCTCAACACCAAGATCTCTTTTGCCCGCCTTTGCAAAAATCTTCTTTCAACTAAAGGCTTCTTCTTCAATAAAACAAAATAACAAAAAGGTCCTATTCCAGCAGATCGGCGCGAGTTCGCAGGTCTGAAGAGCCAATGATACTGAGTGTTATTGATAAAAATCAAACCAGACTTTATTACGGAGACTCAAGCCGCGCGCTCCAGCAACAATCCCTCAACCTGCCCAAGAGCGGGAAAACAATGAAAAGGATCATCCATGACAAACAACTTAATGCCTGGGCTTCCAATTACCTTCTACGCCATCTTAAAATGTACATAGTCCGCTCTACAGAATAAGTCTTCCGTCACAGCTTGAGCAGCGATAAACTGGACAAATGAGAGGGAAGTGTTGCAACCACATATTACTCCTGCTTCTATTCGCTACGACTTGTAGCCACGCTGGCGTATCGATTACCAATTTGCTTTCCTTCGACAACTTCTCAAATGGAGCGGTCCCACGCCCCAGACTCATTCTTTACACCAATGGCCTTTTCTACGGCACAACGTCATACGGAGCCCAGTATGATCAAGGCACAGTGTTCAAAGTGACATCTGATGGCCAGTTGACAACTCTTCTCGCCTTCAACACCACAAACGGTGCAGAACCATATGGGGGGCTGATTGCCGCCAAAGATGGAACTTTCTATGGCACCACAACACAAGGAGGTGTGAGCAATTCAGGCACCATATTCAAGATAACCCCTGACGGTGTAATCAACACATTGTACTCATTCACAAACGGTTCACCGTCAACCGGCCTAATTGAGGCATCTGATGGGAACTTTTACGGCACATCCGATTTCGGAGGAGATTACAACTGCGGCATGGTGTATCGGCTGACCAGTTCCGGAGTCATGACAACACTCGTCTCGTTCAACCTCACAAATGGTCAAGACCCTATGAGCAGGCTGGTGGAAGGGACTGATGGGAATTTCTATGGCACAACTCGGCTTGGTGGAGCTGCAAACTACGGAACTATATTCAAGATGACCACTGACGGTACTCTAACCACACTCGTATCTTTTTACTATACGAATGGCTGTTGGCCTGTCGGCGAATTAACACAAGGGCGGGATGGAAATCTCTATGGAACGACTTGCGGCTTATTGTTTTCTAATTACGGCACTGCCTTCCGAATGACAACAAACGGACTCCTTACAACGCTGGTCTATTTCAATGGAACGAACGGAGGAACCCCAATGACCGAGCTGGTGCAACTAACCGATGGCAGTTTCATAGGCACTACATCGGGTGGGGGAGATCACAATTCAGGAACTGTCTTTCAGTTGTGGCCGGATGGAGGTTTTCGCACCTTGTACTCTTTCACGGGCGGCAACGATGGGGGAAGTCCTCATGCCACCCCAATCCAAGCGAGTGACGGCAACCTTTACGGAATAACCTCGGCTGGAGGAGCATATCATTACGGCACCCTCTATCGCCTGAGCGTGCCCTTGCAACCGTTTTTTCGATCAGTGACACAGACGGCGAAAACAGTGGAGCTAACGTGGAACACCGTTGCCGGCCAATCCTATCAATTGCAGTACAAGACAAATGTAGCTTCAACAAACTGGTGCTTCCTTGGGGATTTTTTTATTGCTACAAATGGAACCTCAACAGTCTCCGATTCCATCACGCCAGACGAACAGCGATTTTATCGAGTCATTTCACAGTAGATAATATAGACTAGGGCTACAATAATACAACAATGCTCCACATACCGGTTGTAAAAAATGTTCTCCAGATTCGCTTCACCCCTTAGCGGTCTCTCTTTTAAGTGGAAGCCATGTCTTCCAGTCCATCTCCTATTCCTAATATTCAATTGGGAACCTCAAGCGGAACAAATGTGACATTAGTAGCACCTAATCGGTCCAATGCCAGCTTCATCTTGTCCGTAATCCCGACAAAAAGAGTTTCACCCAAAAAGAAAACATCCGTGCCACGCCACATTGAATCTGACATCACAAGAGGCCTATCTTCTTCTGGTAAAATTTCGTATCCGCATTCAACACAGAAGGAAGATTTTACACCTGGAGCATATTCAGAAGACGACTGGATTATTATCTCAAAATATGGTCCAACGGAGTTAACCCGAGAAAGCAAAGGTGCCCTGCCCACGAAAAGGTGGACAGGTTATAAGTAGAGTCTCGCCACTTTTGTTTGTTTCCGCTGTTCAATTCAAGGCGTTGGGAGGGCATAGCCCGACCATAGCCCCGAACTGTTTCGCCTCTGACTATATTCCGCTGGCGTTTGGTATTCCAGCGAACTGTGCGGCCTTTCCGTTATAAAATATCCGCCATTGCTTGATCACGATCTGCACTTCCGATGGCTCACGAAGACTTTGTTATTCAGACATTCATCCTGCAATGTGTCGTGAAAGTTTTTAATCCGGCACTCTCTCAAGGCGCGCTAATATACATTGTCTCTATGTTCTTTCCTTGCCAGCAAAACACTTCTTTTCACATACCCATTTTACGCGAACGGGTCGGAGTAAATGATTGGTTTTGCGTGTCAATTTTGTCGTTACTGAACAATCAAACGATAGAAGCGCTGGCTGTCATCAATATCCACCGTTACCTTCAATACTGATCCATCACCTGTAATTGAGTTTTCTATCGTTGTCCAAATTCCACTTCCCAAATCTGTTGAGAACTGTAGTTTGCAGTTTTGTCCTGAGAGTGATTGCCAACTAAATGTGAGCTGTTTTGCTTCACTTGGTTGCAAGGTATAATGCAATTCTGGCACGGGAAGAACAGTAACAGTAAAGGTTTCAGCCATGCTTAATGACGGACTCCCACTATCTGTCACGCGAACAGGCACACTAAAGCTGCCCGTAGAAGTTGGGCGCCAAACAAGCACACCAGTCGTGGCATCCAGTATAATTCCAGCGGGAGCTCCATCAGCCAGAGCGTAAGTCAGTTTTTGCTGAGGTATGTCTGTATCTGTTGCAATAAGAATGACGGTTAAAGTCTGCCCCAAAGTCATGACTTTATCAGGAACAACAGTCAGTAAGGGAGGCGTGTTTCCATTTACATTGTTAGTACCTGGCGTCGGCTCTGCCAAAGTTGTAATCGTGCTGCTCCCATCAGGATACCGCCCCATGCTGATATTCGCCGTTTGCTGGCCGTAATTAACATAATCAATTGCCGTTCCGTCTGGAGCAAACAGTCCAATACTCCCTCCCAATTTACTCAATTTAAAATTGGCATGTAAATTGGTTGTGCCAGTAGCACTTTTTTTGTCAGCCCAAACGAGTAAAAAGCCATTGGCTGGAATGATTGTGTTTGCAGAGATTTCAAATTTGGTCTGGTTTGTAAGATTGTCTGTCAAATAATATCCAGAAATATCAGCCGCGTTGCTTGAGGAATTGTAGAGTTCGAACCAGTCATCATATTTTTCTGTGACAGGATTGACGATCGTATTGGTATTACTGGCCATCCATTCGTTAATGGTAACTGAAAGAACGGCACTGGATCCATTATTTGAAGAACCTGGCGTTGGATAATAAAACACCTGCCGCTCGAATGATTGTCCATCTGGAAAAGAACCATAAGCCCGATTCGCGCTCAGATTGGCATAATCGAGATAATCGAGCACTTGCTGGGAACCATCAACTACACGCGTCAAAGTAATTCCTCCTCCATTTGGCGATAATGAAAATCCGGTGTGAGGTTCCGTTGTCGTTGAGAGATTGGTCACCCCATCAGCAAAGACCACCTTAAACTGGCCAGCTCCAATGACACAACCGGTTGGAAAAGTCCAATTGGTCAGATTCGTATATTGTGAGGAGAGATAGAGTCCTGCCAAAGAGACAGAATTGCTTGAGTTGTTAAATAGCTCCAGCCAAGCAGTGCGTGTTCCCGCACTATTTGTAATACCGGTCAGATTTTCAGGTTCAATTTCATTGATCCACAAAGTTGGAAACGGATCCAACGTTCGCATTGAAGAATTTGCTTTTCCAGGAGTTGCTGAAGCTGCCACCCAATTGCCTACACGCCAATTATCCTTTTTTGCGTCAATAACCTGAAGCGAGTTCCCCGTCCCCATCACATTTGTCGGCCACGGCAATGATGTTGCGTAACGTACTTTATCAACAATTGTTGTAGTGGAACCGCTGGTATAAAACAACGTAAGCGTTTCGCCATTTGTCTGCAATGTTCCGTCAAACGTGCCAAATACAGGGGTTGTCCCACCATACGTTTTTGCATAGGTTTGGGTATCTGCCGCAAGTACCAAATAGGATTGAGGGCCAAGAAGGCTACCAGAAGGGAAGGTGTAGGAGAGCCCTTTAAATTCCCATCCAGAAAGATCAAATGTCAAATTTGTGGAAGCATTGAATAATTCGACATATTCGGCTCCATTTGTCTTTGCAGCACACATGATTTCATTGATAACGACCACTCCTTCGGGTGATCCAGTCGTCTTCGTTGAAACAACAGTCACGGAAGTATTGGTTCCAGTAATGATCTGACCACTGGAATTGACGCCAGTGACCGTCAGATTATTTGTACCATTATATATTGGAACAGTCACCGAATAGGTCGTGGTATCTGTCCAAGTCACGGGCCATTCAATCCCATTGATTAGAAGATGAACGATATCAATTGGGGCTGTCCCAGTCAGAATTGCAACATTGTTGTTGATAGTAACAGTCGAATTGATAGAAAGACTGGTCGCAAGATTGGCTAACTGTGTTTTTAAAGCGGCCTGCCTTTGACTAAACCACGTCTCCACCGCCGTTGGACGAGTCAAGGCGCTTTGAGCACACCATTGGACTCTATTGGCAATAAGGGATTTATATTTTGCCTCCATAACAGGAACACAATTTGCGGCATCCAATGGGCCATTCACTGCGTCCTGAATGGCGCGCCAATAATATCGGACAAACGTTGGATTGGAATACATGCGAGTGAGTGTAGAGTCGTCCGTGTTAAAAAGAGGCGCACTGGAGGCTGTGTATGAGCTGGAATATCCTGTGGCTGCAAGCATCAACCAATCAAGATCGAACATATACATCTGCCATCGTCCATTTACGGGAAGACAGCCATACATGTTTTTTGAAATCGCATGTCCATAGGAATCAAAGTTGACAATGATGTGTTCCACAGCAAATACACGCATCCATTCGTCAATATCGGCCAGCGCAAGTGTTGAATTGACATACGTTGTTAAATCCGATGCATTGACTGCATTGACCAAAGCGAATAAATCACTACGATCATCTGCATCTGCCCCAGCGCGAGACTTCCAAGTCCAGCGATAGGATGCGAGTCGCAGAGTCCCATCTAAATTTGAGTGAACACGCAAGTCCGGCGCTGTTGACGCGGTAAAGGAACCCCAATCATCAAACTCAAAAGCCTGTTCAATTTTGTAAATTTTCCCTCCACCCGCTCCCCACGCTTTCATATAGTCCGTGCTCGGCTGGATGTTTGCCTCAAAAGTTGTTTCCCGATCCACATCGGTGACACCGTTCACATGAAGTCGAATTACATACCGATGCGAATATGGAATTCCAAGACGATCGGCAATCCAATATCCCATCTGCTCTTGCATTGCAGTCGTCTCTTTGCCATGTCCACCCGCCCAATCAATGTTCAAAGCCTCATTTCCAAGAAACAAGTCATCAGGTGGAAAATTGACACTATAGCCACAACTTCCGCAAGTGGGGCCACAATATCCAGGAGCAATATATGGACTGCCTGCATAAAGTGTTTCCACATTGTAAATGACGCGATCGTTTCCCAAAACGAAGGTGGCATCCAAAGGCGTATTGTCACAGCTATTTCGTGAATTCCATGTATTGTAAGTCGCCTGAGTCATCCATACGCGGTAGACGGGAAAATTACCAACAGGTTGCTCTTCCCCAACACGTATCAAACACTCACGTGTCGGAGCGTCATTGGGAAATGTCTGTGTTAACGTGGCATTACTGTTGGTCGTCAGAACATAAAATGCTACCAGATTCCCGTCTGACTGAGGGGGAATGACAGCAGAAAGCGTTGCTTCACCAGCAGGGCAATTGATTTGCCCGGATGCATTTGTCATCACAAGCGTTGTATAAGTCGTTCCAGGATCGATCCTGTATTTTAAAACAGCCGCCACGTTTCCCGTCGGGTTGCTTACACGAGCACTAACAGTGATCTTCTGACTTGAAGTTGGGAGAACAGGAGTATGTTTGACATCACAAATCGCAGGGGGTGGAGTTGTAATGTAACCACTATTGGCAGATCCTGGAGTTCCAGGGGCAGGTGGCACAGGCATGACTCCTGGACACTCAAACCAATTCCCTCTCAAGCGTAAAAGAATGCGGTTTGAACCTTTTAGCCAGCGCACATTGGCTTTGATGGTGACTCCCTTGCCAGAGCTTAGCGAGGAAGTCAACGTTGAACGAACACGATTGACCTGATTATCACCTCGTTCAACAGCGCGCATATGATAACACTTGGTGCCTGAATACGCCTCCTTTGTTTCAATCCCTGAAGTGGATTCTGTTCCTTCAGCAGTCCAACCGGTAGTTCCACTTTCAAAAGTTGAATTTGAGATCAGATTGACTCCAGCCGAGGTCAATACTTGAACATTGTCAATTAAACACTCTCCGGGGTCTTGCAAAAGTATTTGCAACTCATCCGCGCTGCTTGTACTTCCGCTCGAAGTCATGCCAGTCGCAGAAATCTGAGTCCAGGAGGCTTTTTTTGTCTCGTCGCTGTCCCTCCAGTTGGAGGCAATTGTGTTATCGACATCGGGATTCACCAGTTCCAAGCTGCTTCCACCTCCGTGTGACCATTTTCCCCAGCGCCCCCCCGTGTTATAGGTAACTTCATTAACGATGGGGTAAATTGTCGTGGATTTTCCAGATTCCTTAACAAATGTTTCTGGTGCGGACAGAATTATACTTTCTCCCTTGCCTGAAAGCGAACCACTGAAGTTGCCAAATAGCGTGCTTCCATCAAGTGAGGAATAGTTTGTCAACAAACATGTCGTATTTTTTGCCACCACAGCATACCCCCTTGCCCTTATGACTGCATTTGATGGGAATGTGAATGAAACACCACCAGAGATTGTCCAACCAGCCAGGCTGACATCGTTTGTTTGACGATTGAAAAGTTCAATAAATTGGCCGTTATTATCCTCGGAGATTGGGGAATAGTAGATCTCATTAATAACCACGGGGGCTGTCTGAGCGGCACTGTTTTTATCATTTGCGGTCACAGTAGCCAGCGACCGGAAAATGGAACTGCCATCGGGGGTGCGCCCAAAACTTATGTTTTTACTCTGACTTTCATAGCGGACTGCATCCAAGACTCGTGTATGAGCTGCATTTTTGAAAAAGATTGAACCTCCTTCGCCTGATAGTGAAAATCCGATTTCATTTGTATATGAAACATGAAGGCCATGTCCGGCAATGATCGTTCCCTCTGGAAAAACATAGCGATTTTCTGCCGCCGCGTCCGTCAAGATGCAACCAGAAATATCGATTGCCTGGCTTGAACAATTGTAAAGCTCAATAAACGGCTGTTCCCCATTGGCCAGAAATTCGTTAATCACCAAGTTGCGTTGCCCATCCGCCGTAACCGGGTCCTGTGCTCCAGGAGACCCACCAACGGAATCACTGGCTGACCAAGCGCGTGGATTATTTTCTCCGTATGAAGGCCGGGAAAGAACAAGTGAATGTCCAGTGCCATCCGCAGCTACAGGCCAGGGACTACTCGTGGAATAATTCACTTCAAGAAAAACGGCTCCAGCATGACTGATAAATTTTACTGTTCCACTGTCATTGGGCAGATTATTTGTGAACGGCCCGACCACATTTGAAATATGGTAAACGCTGGAAACATCAATTGGATTTCTGGCAACAACAAGGTAAGCACCTCCCGCCAAGGTGGTGCCTTTTGGAAATGTATAGTCAATGCTTCCCCCTAATTTACAACCGCTCAAATCTTCCGGCTCGCCACGCGTATTTAGCAACTCAACGAATTCGAGGCTATTTGTGTCGATTCCGCTGGAATTTGTATTTATGGCCCCAGCAAGATTGATTGGATGATACATGATTTCCGTTATGGCAATACTGGTCAAGCGACTGCATTGTCCGGGTTTCTCGCCAAGATCCATCGAGTCCACAGTATTCGCAGTGGTCACATCTGCAAAATCACGAAAACTAACATGAGTGATCGAATTTGTATCATGACTTGCCCCCACAAATCCCAGGAAGATATTGGTGGACATGGAAATGGTTGTGGTCCCCAATTGCACCCAGTTCGTTCCATCAACCCCGGCAAAACCAGTAAAGAGATTTCCAACGCGCTTGAGACGAATCCATGTGTTCGGATAGTTGACAGGAAAGGAACCCGACGCCGATGTGTTTGAGTTGGTGTTGTTTCGATATTGAAAGAAAACTCCGGAAATCGATGGTGTGGCCAGAACCTCTGCGCAAAGTGCGCCAGAATCCAGGCTTTGGCGTGCCATGAGTCCGGCGAAAGACCATGCATCCGCCAATGACACGGATGCTACACGCGCTCTGACATCAAAGTCCCCGGCACGTTTCCTGTAACTAAACAACCCCTCGTCTGTGGCTCCCGCGAGATCAGAACCGGATGCCGTCATGTCTAAGCCGTTGGAATCACCGTTTAATGGGGTTTGGGTGCCAGGAATGAAGGGGGTTCCCAAACTGGATGCTGTCCATGAAGAAGCAATAAACGATGCCGTTGAATTTGCCAAAATTTCGTTTTGAGCCGCTGATTGATCCCTAACATTATTTACAGTCAAAGTATAAGTCAGCCCCTCTGTCAATACGGCTTCAAATAGGACATTCGACTGCGTTGTGTCAATGGAAATACTTGTCAGTGCCACCTTCCCTGAAGGACCGCTTAGCGAATAATTGGAAGGATTTGTAGCAGTTGTAAGGGTGAGTGATTCTGAAAACTCCGCCTGAAGCTGCGTCAGCCCCACGGAATAGACACGGCTTAGAACTGGCTTTGTAGTATCTTGAATTACAGTTAACACTGCTGGGCTACTGGTTACCACACAACTGACGTTTGCAACGACATTGGAAATCACCATCTGAAAACGGCTCTGATTATCACTCCATGCTGCTGAGTTGATTTTTAAAGTCGTATTGGTTTCGCCAGGCAAAAGAGTCCCATTCTTGTACCATTGAATCGAAGGGGTCGGAACTCCCAGAATTGCTGAATAGAAACTTGCCGGTGCAAGTTCCTGAACCGTTGTATTTGTGGGCTGGACTGTGAATGCTGCCGCAATCTCCCCTCCTAATTCACCACTCACGGCATAAATCCCCGTGGCACCAGCTCCGCTTGCCTGCTCAAATGTCAGACTTACCAAAGGATATGGATAAGCAGAAAGGTCAATCGTCGTCTGGTAGAAACGTGGATTGTCATCCCCTCCTTCGAGATTGGCACGAGACAAGTAAATACGTTCCATTCCTTCCAATGCGTAATTGGAATTATTAAACCAATCCACAGCATCGTAGGTTGTGACATATGTTGTTCCATTGTTAAAAAGTAACGTCACATTAGGCCACCCACCACCACTGCCAGAATTTGCAATGATTGCAATTCGTTTATAAAGCGTCGGTGTAGTCAGGGTCAGTGTTCCTGAAGAGATTCCAGTTTCGCTGCTCAAAACCAAAGCGTTATTTGACGTATAGGGCTGGAATTGAAAAATGGTACTACTATCATAGGCACTGACAAAACTCCCATTGGCTGGCAAGCCGCGCGTTGTTCCAGAAAGGCCGGATTGATAAAAAGCAGATCCCTCTCCTGGATTGAATTCCAAGGCATAGTCGTTATAGGGAGGCCCTGAAGCCGTCGATTCAATCACAACATCTCGATTGAACCCAATCACATCGATGGGCTCCATGTTCTCGGCAACTGCTGAACTGCCTGTTAAAAATAGAAAAATTCCGAACTTATAAACTAACTTATACGTATTACTCACAAGCAATTGCTCCTTATTTAAGAAAATTGATTGTTCGATCCATGGAATATTAATTTTAAAATGTAATATTTGAGTAGTTTTGTCGAGGTTGAAGAAGGCTCACGCGTAAAATGTCTTGATATGGCGAAAACATTTCTTAGGAGAAGTATTTTCCAGTGACCTAACAGAGCATCCTTCCCTCAAGCACTTGTCATAAATGATACTACCGTAACTCAAAACTACTCCCACAAGAATGGCCAATTATAAACACTGAAAAATACCATCGATTTATTTTTGATCACAAAACATTGTACGAAATTGACTCAAAATAGTTTGGCCTGTTTTCTGATGGCTTAGAAAAGCTTGGGGAAGGCCAAACGCGGGCGGTCTCCAAATCCCAACCATGAATCACACAAATGGGACGCACATGAAAAAGAGGCTGAGGAGATACTCTCCCCAGCCTCGTGAATTATAAACTGGAAACTTATTAAAGTCTCATCTCAATTTATTGGGAGATAGCACGGAAGAATTTCATCGTGGAACTATTCGTGACAGTGACAGTTCCATTTATGGTTCCTTCGTGAGTCCAGACAGAATTCAACAGATTTGTCGTGGAATAAAGCTCAGCAGTTGATGTTGATGTAATTGTGAGCGTCTTGGCGTTGGCTCCCATTGTAATCGTCAATGTAGCAGGTTCAGCAGTTGCTGGCGGGAAATCGTCAGTCGAACCGCTTAGGAATTGCACTTCGGCGACCTGAAGGCAAATAGCTGTACTAGCGTCACGAACATCGTTAAACGTCAAACGATAAATCGGATAGCTGTTTGTGTTGGAGCGGAAATAAATATCCTCATAAGCCTGGGTCAGAGGATCGAGTGGAGAACCTGTAGCGTTACGTGTTGTTGGCAAGGAAAGAGCACCCGATCCAATTGAGGTAAAGGTTACACCATCAAGTGAACCTTCGAGGACATAATCCGCTGGATCACGTTCCATGTTGCCATCAGCAGTGTAGATGCGAAGTCCCATGACCAATGTTGAACGCAGGCTTTGGTCGTCTGGATTAATGTTGGTAATAATCAAGCCAACAGGACCAGCGAATGGTGGGAATCCAGCGTTTGCGCTGAAACCACTGCCGCCGTTGATCCACTTGGTGGTAGACCCATCCGTTGCATTAGCAGCATTAGTGGCAGATCCATAGTAAGTGGTTGTGGTGTCTCCAAAACTGGCAACAAGATCCGTGGTGTATATCACGTTAGTTAATGGGCAGACAATGGCAACATTTGCAACGGAGCTTGTAACATATCCATAGGTGTTATGAGCGATACAAATATAATCTGCCACGTCGGTGTATGATACAGAATTAATCACCAAGGAGGATGAATCTGTGCCGATAATATTTGCAGTATCGGCAAGAATAGTATATACTCCATTTGTGCCTCTTGCCCATTGGAGTGTGGGGGTTGGGGTTCCCATGGCAGAGACATCGAAATTGGCAGAATCTCCTTTGTATACTGTCGAGGAAACTGGCTGACTCACAAAGTATGGAGCTCCAGAAGAATCTTGAGTCCCCAGGAATTGAACTTCTGCGAACTGCGTGCTGTTGGCACTGGCAGTTCTGACTTTTGTGACGTTAAAACGAAATGTTGTATAGGATTTCGTGTTTGAAAAGTCACATTCGCCGAAATAATTCGTCAGACTAATGTCAAGGCCAGAGGCATTACGAGCTGTTGGTAAGCTAATGGCATTTGAAACGATAAGGGTGTAATTTTGACCTCCATCGACGGAACCTTCCAGCGTAAATGCGGCTGGGTCACGATCACTGGAATCATTTGCTGTGAAAATACGGACTCCGGTAACTTTGACTCTGCCAGTTTGGGGTGTCCAGATAAGGCCGGCAGGAGGAGCAAATGGGGAGCCGTTATTGGCACCGAAATGCAAAAACTTCTGAGTTGTGCCATCAATAGCCGATGCAACACCTTCATTGCCAGTGTGGGCATTGTTTCCGTAGGCCACAATAGTATCAGTTGGTTGGGCTAGATTTGCCGCAGAAGAGTAAACCGTTAGGATCGCTGCACTGCTGGTAGCAGTTCCACCGGTATTCTTCACTACGACTTGATAGTTCAATCCACTATTACTCAACGGAATGGATGTCAAATTCAGGGTTGCTGTCGTGGAACCAGAAACGCCATTACCATCAGTAAGATTGGTGTAAATGCCATCAGTACCGGCTGCCTGCCATTGATAGGTGAAAGGACTTGTTCCACTGACGCTGACAGCAAAGGTGGTTGAGCCTCCCTGTCCAACCAAAACACTTGAAGGTTGGCTTGTAATCATGGGAGCTACTACACCAGCAGTACCACTTACCGCAAATACCACATAGCGCGAGGATGATGCTGACGAATCTTGCCAAACAAGGTCTATGGAAACAACTGGACTTGTTGTGTTCGTCAATGAGAACTGTTGTTCATACAAGGCCGGATACCCACTATTGATTGTATCAATGATACCGGTCGTCACGCTTACGCGCCCATTGGCAACAAATGCAGAAGCAGATTTGTTACACCAGTCGACACCGTTAACTGTATTGGTTTCGGAGGTGCCATCCTGATAATGAACGATCGCATTTACAGTTGCAACTCCTTGTCCATCAGCAGCCAAAAATGCCAATGCTGAATAGGCTTTTGGAGTGGAAAGATTGATTGTTGCGCTTGGGCTAGCTGAATCAACAAATATAACGTTGTTACCCTCATAGCTTGATGCCAACTGATATTGGTGGTCAGTGAGATTTGTGCTTGTAATGATTGAGCCGGCAGCAGGAAGACCTGATTGTGGATACTTGGCAACGTAACCTTGTTCGTACCATGTGTAGCCCGTATCGGTTGCTCCTGAATCCATCGTTGCTGATGCAAAAGCTAGATATGGAGCGAGAGGCATTGCTCCGCTAGTGAGCGGGCCTGCGGCTGCTTCAACAACAATATCAGCATTGTAACCCGTTCCTGAAATCGGTGAATATGTTCCACCAGAAGTTGTCTGTCCGCTGATTGCCATGATGCATGTGTGTGCTCCCGATGCACTGCTCACATATTGAAGGTCAATGCTTGTGACTGGAGATGTCTTGGTCAAAGTGGCATCCTTCGCGTAAAGACGTGGATTTGAGCTGTTGTAGTTGTTTTCGCTATAACTTTGCACATCCACACGAACATTTGCCGTAACGGCAGGATTACTGCCACCGAACCAGTCAGCAGAAGCTGTTGTTCCAGTTTCTGTCGTTCCATCAGAGTGATGGGCTGTCCAACGAAAAACACAACCACCATTACCACCACTAGTTAAAAACGAGATGGCTGTGTAGGCAGTTGGAGTTGTAAGTGTCCAGGTATAGAGACCACTAAAACCACTGGCATCAAGCATGATGGCATCGTTGGTAGCATAGCTTGGTGCAAATTTCCACGTATGATCCGAAAACGAAGCGTCCGTGATTATCGAGCCTGCTGTCGGAATTCCAGCGCTTGGGTCATCTGCAAAAAAGCCTCGTTCACTCCATGCGTTAGCAGTGTTATTTGTGCCTGCATCCATGGAAGCTGTGGTGAATTCCCCGGCATATATTGCTGATGTCGCTGATTTCTCAATGACCATATCCGCATTATAGCTGGATGGATCCAATGAGATTGGGGTGTATCCTGCTTGTGCAGCACCTGCCGCGCACAAGAGGAGTGTGGTAAGTTGATATTTCATACGTTTATTGTGTGTTTCTTATTTTGAATACTAGGTTGTCGTTGGGGGGTTATTTTCTTTGTCCACTGTGCCAATATTTAAATGAATGAACATTGCTTGTTTAGACAATAGGCGCACTAACTCAGGAAAAGAGTAATCAGAAATCTCTAATTTAATGACTCACAAGAAGTCTTTTGGGAAAGTTGGCGTTGCTTACAGTAAGTTTACATTTAAACAAAAAAATAAATGTGCACAAATAATTTTCCTTTTTGTGCATTTACCTCATGTAGAATGGTAAAACTAATCAAAAAACATTATTAAAATTTACACTTCACTCCAAAATTATCTTTGTTGCCTTTGTAAAAGGGACTGTCAATAACCTGAACAAGAAAAAATTCTTCTGCAAAGCTATAGACGTGTTAATGAAAGAAATTTAACTGTCTCTTCCGTCTTTATCAATCGATAATATAAAAAACTCCAGGCATATTTATTTTTGTGCAGTTTACAGTTCCTTTCTAAAAGCCTATTGCCATTCTTACATTTAGTTTAAATATTCTTCTGTTTACTCAATAACTCTAAGTAACTGTCGTAACTGAACTTACAAACACAAAACTCATAGCTCTATTATCTCAAAATAATAGCAAACATTAGTTCTCGTTACTTATAATGCGTAAAAACGATCAAAACTCCGCATAATATTTTTGATGAATTTATGTATTCCAAAAAACTATTCCTTGATACGAAAGTCAAGACCAATCGAATTCAATGAACTAGAAGCGTATGGGGAGATACCTTGGAAAAACGAGTGCTAAAAAATGCAGCCATGAACATGCCCCCACCCCGGATGTCAACAGAACCCCAGTTTTCCATCTGTCAAACAACGATGAAATATTGAAATTACAAACCGTCCATTGGATTCAAACTAGAAGCCCCGGTATCTGGATTGATGCCGTCTTTGAGCAAGGGGAAATCAAGAAAAATCACGACACCAAAAACATGGGGCGCTTTATCAGAAAATTGTCAGAAAAACGCCAAAACGATCTTCTGACCGTTGCTAAGGATTAATTATGAGGATGGAAAAATGGAGCGAGCGAAGGGATTCGAACCCTCGACAGCCACCTTGGCAAGGTGACGCTCTACCAGGCTGAGCTACGCTCGCTTCACGTAACGCGCTGGAAAACCTACGGGAATTTCATACAATTGCAAGTACTGTTTTTGATTTTTGTTGATTTTTTCTTTTTTGAAACGGTTTTTTGTAAAAACGCATCTACTTTAACATCAATATATTAGACACGATTTTAAGAGCCTTCAAAAATACATAAAATAGCCCTATTTATTGACAATCGCATCTGATGCCACCGTCCTTTAAGCATCAAAATGGCTGAAAGATATTTATCTCTGTCATTTGATGGGAAAGGATGTGTTTTTCAACCGGTTGCTTCAAATAATAGACATCACAATTCCAATGAGGCTCTTAAAATGTTGGATTGCTAAATACTCGTTCCTATGTATTCTCTCTGCATGGCCCATACCAAAACAACGTTGAAAGCAGCGTTTTTCGGAGTGTTTTTTCTGCTTCTATTGGTTTCGGTCAGTTATTCTGCGGAGGGCTCAAAAAACTTGCAGTTGACGATCCCTCTCGAATTTCAGGAAATCGCTTCCAATCAACTGTCTTCGGCTTTCGTTAGCATTCAACCATGCCAGAAGTTCAACAACGAACCCAACTTGGACAAAGATGTAATTCGAGGGCAAATCCCTTTTGCAGATGGAACAAGCACCCCCTTTATTCTGGATCGTAATCACAATTTACTCTACGTCAGCACGAATGACGTCGCGGACTTTAACAACGTCCTTCAATACAAAATGTCACACTCGCGCAACTCGATGGGAGATTTTGAAAAAGTCCGAATCAATACGACCATCCATTCCAAGGTTCATCCGATTCTGCTTACCTTTTCATCCATCCAAAAAAACTATGCTTATCTTGTCATTCAGTCATTTTGGAATGGAAAAATGGAGTTGGATGGGCGTGCCTACCAAATCGCATTAATCGAAAACCCAGACAATAGTAATCCATCCCTTCTCATTCGACCATGGGAAGATCATTTGCAGCCGTTCAAAACAAAGACTTGCGTCGACCTCGCAAAGAATCTGTTTTTTGAAGGTCATTATTTTAAAGTCGAGACCACTTTTGATCCACACGTGCCGAACTACAAGTTGGAGTTGTCAGAACAAGAGGTTGAAATGGTTCCAGTCACTCTGGGTGGCAAGTACATCCAGCAGGTGGTTCTCGAAAAAACGGGCAATAAATCCGTGACCATGCTTTTGCCCGGATCACAAACCAACGTCCTATTACCTGTCGGCACTTATTCGTGTCGGATTTGGCTTAAAGAAAAGAATTCCGAGGCTTTTGGATATCTGCCTCAAGGCGTGACAAATTCCTCACAGGCAACCAATTTTCTCAATGTCGGAGGACCGCTCAACAATACGGTTCACGTTGTCAATGGACACACAATTTTACGGATGAATTACACATTGGCCGGACAGGGAGACTCCGTTTACAAAATGGAAAACACAGAGAATCTCGGACATCCCCAATTCATTGCCACTCAGAATGGTGAAAAAGTCGATTCTGGAACGTTCGAATATGGCTGAGGTGGCACCTGCTCATACTCATGGCGAGTACCTTCATCCGTCAAAGCTGGTAAAATTGAAATCAAAGCTATTTCAGATTTGGGAGCGTTGGGGCCAAAACAAGGCGCGCCGGTTTCCTTCGCCTACACTCCTCCCAGCTCGATACCCAAGATTATACCCTGGCTTGCTCTGTTGGTAATGTTGTTACCTCGTTTTAACCGGACGCGTGGCATTTTGTGGATACTAGTGCCGCTGCTTTTGGAATGGTTCGTCTCACAGTTCGGTTCCTATTTTGATTTTCTGGGATCCGACTTCGCCATCATTTTCGCTCCGGCAATGGTGAGCAACGTTTTTGCAACCGCCGCGCTCTGGCTTTTGTTGCCCGTCTTGAACAAGAAAAACCGGTTTATCACGGCATTTTTCTCGTTCTTATTGACTGAAATTTTTGGAGTATTTGTTGCGGTGATCAACACCGACTGGGAAAGCAATACGACAACTGCCTTTTTTGTGGAGTTCCTGCTTATCAGCTTATATGCCATCACACAGAGCGTGTCATTCGCTCTGGCAGGCCGGTCATGCCGGAAGACAAAAAGTCCCCTAGTTTTCATGGGATGGGATGCAATCTGGCTGCTAATATGTTGGGCCGTAGTCTCCATTGTGTTTTCGATCACGTCTGGTTCACCAGGACCACTCATTCTCATTCCCATTGGAGCAATCATCTGCTTCGGATTCCTGTTCCCTTATTTAATTCTGGCTTTGCTGCATCCTTTTCACCAAATGAGGCTGATGAATTCCAGTGACGACGAGAAAAATGCGATTCCTCCAATGACAAAAATAGTATCGTCGGGCTCAGAAACGCCGTGATTTTTCATTGCCACAGAGTTTGGCAGCACCTTATTCTTCGTCAGTTCAATTCTGAAAAATATATGCGTGTCAATCGTCGTCATTTTGTAATGACAGTGGCCGCCACAGGCGGAGCCCTCTGTATGCCCCATTTTCTGGAAGCTGGGGAAACCGGGAAATCAGTCAGCTCTTTTCAAAACCCAATTCTCAAGGGCGATTACCCAGACCCGTCGGTCGTGAAAGTGGGAAAACGCTATTATATGACACATTCCGCCGGCACGTATTGCCCTGCGTTTCTCATTTGGGAGTCTGACAATTTGGTGGACTGGCGCCCGCTTGCGAATGCCCTGACAGACTGGGATGGCGACATCTGGGCACCCGATCTTGTCTACTATAAAAACAAATTCTATATCTATTATATTTGCAGCAATGGCATCCATGTCATCACTGCTGACAAGATTGAGGGGCCATGGAGCAAGCCGGTTGATTTGAAGCTTCCGAATATTGATCCGGGCCACATTGCCACACCGGATGGAAAGCGTTATCTGCACTTGTCCGACGGCCACGTTTGCGAATTGTCCCCAGACGGCCTGTCAACTATTGGAAAGGTCCAGAAGGTTTTTGAACCCTGGCCCATTCCAAAGGATTGGGTGGTTGAGTGCGTGTGTCTGGAATCGCCAAAACTCTTTTATCGACAGGGTTTTTATCATCTGCTTGTCGCTCAGGGCGGCACCGCCGGACCGGCGACCAGCCATATGGTGGTTCATGCCCGTTCCAAAACTCCAATCGGCCCCTGGGAACTTTCGCCGTTCAATCCAATTGTCCACACCAGCAGTGCAGAGGAAAGGTGGTGGTCGCGCGGCCACGGCACCGCAGTTGAGGCAACAGACGGCTCCTGGTGGCTCATTTATCATTCCGTGGAAAAGGGCTATTACAATCTGGGACGTTGCACGTTGATGGAACCGTTGGAATGGACTTCTGACGGCTGGTTAAAGATCCTTCCCGGCTCAGACAGCGCCGGATTAATCAAACGCCCGCCAGGCAAACCCAATCCAGTTCCTCTTGTGCATTCGGACGAATTTTCCAAGGCTGAACTAAACCCGTTCTGGCGGTTTTGGAAGGAATCCGGTGCAGGCAAGCACGAAATCAAGGATCATACTCTATTTTTGACAGGACGCGGAAAATCCCCTGTTGATGGCCGTATTCTAACGCGCATCACTGGAGACAAGGCCTATTCCATGGAAGTGGATGTCGAGGCAGAGTCTGGTTCGGACGCCGGTCTGCTTCTTTTCTATAACAACGCCTGCCACATTGGCCTTTCGCTCAATTCAACCGGCATTGTGCTGCACCAATGCGGAAAATCGGTTCAAGCCCCACTGCCAGCATTTCAGAAAAAACAGGGCACTCTCCGAATCGAAAATCGTTTTAACAAAGTCACCCTTTCTGTGAAAACTGTTGATGGTAAATGGACCGAGCTGGCCGGACAGGTCGACACCTCCAATTACAATCACAATATTTACGGAGGCTTTCTGGATTTACGTCCCGCTCTCTACGCGGGTGGAAACGGAACAGCCCGATTCCGTCATTTTAAATATCAGGAATTAAAATAAGAAACGCCCTCCGGCGGTTCCAATCAGACCCCTGATTTTTTCGAAGCTTGGAGAAGGAACAGATTTTCACTGTCTTCAAAGGCAGTGAACTGCAATCCTGCGTTCTCCAGAAGCACATTCCATTCGAGTTTCGTTGGCAATTGATCCTGACAAACGGGCGGGCGCATCCCTGCATGGAATTTATTCAGCTTTTCGCTTCCAACCAAGTGAAGCACGGTCAGAATTCCGCGTGGTGCGAGCCCCTGCACAATGTGTCGCAACGCTTCCGGTTTGTTACGAAAATGCGGAAATGCGTTAAAGCAAACCACCATGTCAAAAGGACCGCCCTCCGGAATTTTCGTGCAGATATCAGCCACCACAAATTCAGCGTCCGCTCCAGTGGCCCTGGCCTTTTCAATCATCGCAGGAGCAAAATCAGCCGCAACAACACGGCCTGGAGCCACGTTGCGGGCCAGCCACCCTGTGATTTGCCCCGTGCCACAGCCCAACTCAAGAATCCTCTGGCCCGATCTCAATCCCAGCCGAGGTTTCAACTCCTCCAACCGGCTCAGATTGACCTCAGCATTGGAACACTCCGTATTCCATTTCGGGGCCAGCCGGTCAAAATATTCGATCCGCGGGTCCGATTTGCCGTCCGACTGAAGATTTTTGTTCATACGAATTAATGTTTACGTAATACTCTGATTAATGGTATGAAGATTTTATATGAACGTCATATCGAGGCAAGTCATAACTGTCATCAACGCCGCAGCGATCATCAGTTATTTGACAAGCGCTAATCTTCACGCTGAAACCTTTGCCAATCTCGAATCTGTTGGCACAAATGGCGTCAGCACCTGGAAAGGAACCCTTCCCTTCACGGTCACAGGAGTTCTGATCACCGATCCCGGTGAAATGCTTGATTCAACTCCCAATTTCATCCCCTGGAACAGTGGAGCCGGAATGTATCAACTAGGCGGTCAGTGGCAGGTGTTTGTGCAAGCTTCGTTTTCTGGAGACCGTGGCGGTGCAGAATGTTGGATGGCCCAGAATTACGGCAACCTGCCGTGGGAACCGCATGATGGCAGTGACAGTTATTCCGATGCCGATTGGACGGCAAACGTCAACCGCGTCAGCGTCGATTCCACCACCGGCCACGCCTTCAAGAAGGGAGACCTCGTGACCGTGACTGCCAATGGATCGCTTTTTTACGGTGGCATGCAAAATATCAACGAAGAACACAACATTGATCCCAGCCTGCACTTCTCCATTTCTCTTGTGGTCAGTAACTACGGGCTCCCAGCGCCGGAAACCATTTCGCTCTCTTCGGTCATGCAAACCAACGATTCCTCGGTGGCTCATGCCGATATCTTTGATGCAACCCGCACAACCGGTGGCGAGCATTATCAGGGGATGCGCGTTCGCATCAATGGGTTGACCCTTGTCACGACAGATGGATGGACCACTGCTTCCAACTGGAATGCACGTCATTGCACAGCCACAGATGGACAGGGCCGTACCATCCCATTGGTTCATCCGCTTTACGACCTTGGGCCGGCACCCACCAATCGCTTTGATGCCACGGGCGTTTTTATTCAGGAATCCGGTTCCAGCACCGATGGCACATTCGGTTACAAACTGTTTGTTCAAGAAATCTCGACATCAGCCGAACCAGAGCTGGCCATTGCAAACAAACCCGTCATCACATGGCCAGCGTCCCTGGGGAATTATCAGTTGTTCAGCGCAGATTCTGCGACCTCCACCAACTGGGTCGCAGCAACAAACACCCCCGTCATCATCAATGGTCAAAGCACCGTTATTCTTGAGCCTGGTGCAACACAACAATTTTACCGTCTGATTCAGGTAAAATGATCTGTGCAAAAGTAGCTTGAAGAATGGTAAAATAGTATTACAAGTAATAGTTATTATCATACTATTATTTCGTCATACCTTGATAACACGCCAACACTTTGAAACAGCCCGCCATGCGCAATCCGTAAGGCGGGCCTTCACACTTGTTGAACTGCTGGTTGTCATCGCCATTCTGGGGATACTGGCAGCCATGCTGTTACCCGCCCTGTCCCGCGCAATGGAGAAGGGAAAAGCAGCCCGGGTGCGGGGTGAATTACACTGTGTCGGACTGGCTCTGCACATGTATTCTGACGACAACGGCGGCGCACTCCCCCCGGTGCGTGTCAACTGTAATTCCGACCTCATGGAGCATTGGTGTGAATTCCCCGTTGAGCTTGCAACCCAAGGGTACCTGCCACGCGGAAACAAGCCTGGCATGGCTGCAAACATGGAGGATATTTTCAACCGAGGTCACACCTATAAATATGCGGCGCCAGGACCCTGCCTGCTAAACGGCAGCGCAACTGCCGATTATTCCCTCTGGGTGCCTGATGACTTTCCAAATTGCCAAAGCGATTCGGGCAAATATTATTCAAAACAGAAAGAATCACCTGTTCGCTGGGTCATTTGGAGTCTTGGCCCCATCCCCAACAGCGCCAAATCCCAGGATGACCATGCGCCAATGGCTGGCCGAAGTTGGTATCGACAATCAGGTCAGGGAGGCATCATCGCTCAGATGGCAAACCAAAACGATTTTCAACTCCAATCCCGCTAATTCGCTCCAGTAAATGAATCAAAAAATCTACAGCATCCTCATTTTTCTATTATTATTGACAGGATGCGACCGACGAGACCAAGCCACCGTGTCTTCTCACAAGCGGGTTGCAGTCACCAACACCTACCTGGAATGCGCCGCCAAAGATTTATTGGATGTCGAAATCCTGCGGCTTTCAGAACCTGGAACCTGTCCTGGAAGCTTCGACATCCGTCCCAGTCAAATGAATGATCTGCGCGCCTGCCAAATACTATTGCGTTTTGATTTTCAAAGGGGAATCGATTCAAAACTCCAGCATGAAGGCCTGAAAATCACTGAGATTGCCGAGGTGGGCGGACCGAATGAACCAGCAACCTACCTTTCAGCCTGTCGCGAGGTGGCGCAAGCCTTCGTCTCGCTGAGATGGATGAAGCGCGACCAAGCCGATGCCCGGCTCAGCCAGATTGAAACGCGTCTAAAAGAGAAGGAAACATGGGTTCGCACTGAAATCAAACGTGCGAAGTTGATTGGTTGTCCTGTCATCACCAGCATTCATCAACAAAAGTTCTGTCAATGGCTCGGCATGAAAGTCACAGCAACATTCCGGGCTGCGGATACGACCAGCATAGGAGAGATTGAGAACGCCATCGCCGCGGGGACCACGGATTCCGCCAAATTGGTCATTGCCAATCTGCCCGAGGGCCGTCGCACCGCTGATGCCTTGGGACAAAGGCTTTCAGCAAAAGTCATCGTATTTGAAAATTTCCCCGTGCAAAAAAACGGCAAGGTCTCCTTTGACCAAATGATCACGGCCAATGTCCAAAGCCTGCTTGCCACCGCCCGGCGATGAATGTTCCTTCCATTCATATTAGAAACCTGTCGGTCCGGGAAGGCCATCGCATCATTCTAAAACTAGATGAAGTCGCAGTTCCAGAAAGGGAGATGATTTCACTACTGGGTCCAAATGGCGCTGGGAAAAGCACTTTTCTCCGTTGTTGTCTTGGCCTCCAGCAGAGCGCAAGCGGCTCCATCACCATTCTCGGCCACGAACTGAGCCAGTTGAATCAATTGCAACTCACCCGACTGCGAAGTCAAATCGGTTATGTGCCACAACAACTCCCGGCGCGAAGTGAAATGCCCTTAACTGTTCGAGAAGTTGCATCCTTCGGACGAGCCGGTCTCGTGGGGCTCTTCCACCAATTGAGAAAAGAAGATTGGCAATTGGTGGACCAATGGTTGGACCGGCTCGGCGTTCTGGATCTGGCCAGTAGAAAATTCTGTGAAATTTCTGGTGGCGAACAACGGAAGGTGATGATTGCACGCGCCATGGCGCAATCCCCAAAATTGCTGTTACTCGATGAACCCACTGCCAATCTGGACCTTGGCTGGCGAGAACGACTGGTGAAAACCATTCAAACCCTGTATTGTGAAAGTTCCATCGCCATTGTGCTCGTGTGCCATGAACTGGAGGCTCTCCCCGAATGTTGCAGACGTGTAGTGCTCATTGACAAGGGAATGATCCGCGCCACAGGGACACCAGAATTGGTGTTTACAGAGGAGCGAGTCGCATCACTTTTTGGCTCCGGATTTGGCATCCATCACGAAGGCGGACGTTTTACCATCCTTCCAAAGGGAGGTCCGTAATGGATTTGTTGTTTTGGGCTCCCGTCATCGCTGGTGGATTGATCGCCGGAGCATCAAGCGGATTACTCGGTGTATTCATAGTGGGAATGCGCATTCCGTTCCTTGGAATCTGCATCGCACATGCAGCGCTTGCCGGAGCAGTGTTTGGTTCTCTGGCAGGACTCCAAGGAACATACCTACTCATCCCGGCTTTGGCAGGCGCAGCAGTGACAGCACTTGCCCTTGGATTGTGGAATTCACACCATTTTCAGATGGACGACAATGTGGTCATGGGGGTTCTTTTTTCTGCCAGCATGGGACTGGCCTTTCTTGGAATTGGTCTTTTCGGAACAATGGGGCGCAGTGACAATGATGTGCGCAGTCTTTTATGGGGCAGTCTGAACTATTGTCATTGGAACGATGTGGGGCTAATGCTGGGAGCCGCCGTGGCTTTGGCTGGATTCATCACTTTGTTCTTCAAAGAGATGCGAGCCATCATGTTTTCGCGGGAAATGGCCGCGGCAACCGGGATTCATGCAACCCTGGTCTGGACCTTGTTCCTAATTTTGACCGCTGTTGTGCTGACAGTGAATTTCCAAACCGTCGGCGGTCTGATGATTTACAGTCTGGTGGCCAATCCAGCCGCAGCGGCATTTCAATTAACCAAGGGATGTCGTCGCACCATTGGAGTTGCCGTCATTCTGGGAGCACTCAGTGGGGTGGGGGGATTCCTCATTTCAGCATTCACAGACCTGCCAACCGGAGCTGTCATCGTTCTATTCTCTTCAGCATTAGTGCCTTTGGCAGCAATAAGCGCCTCAATTTTAAGGCGATTCCGTCTTTAGCATTCCGAAAAACAGTCCTCCAGTGGGCTTAAAATCCACTCTTCCCGCTTGCCAATTTCCCCAATGGTTCCTAAGTTCAATCCATGGACTCGCAGATCACGCAATACATTCCGGTGGCAATTCTGATACTCGTCGCCATACTCTTTTCCGGCGGCATCCTTGTGGCCTCTGTCATTTGTGGAAAAAAAGGAAAGAGTAACCCCATTAAAGACACTGCTTATGAATGTGGGATGCTGCCAGTCGGCAATGGCTCCCCCCGTTTCTCGGTCAAATTTTATCTGGTGGCCATGCTGTTCATCCTTTTTGACATTGAAGTCGTGTTTCTCTACCCGTGGGCCATCATCTATAAAGACATGCTCAAGCAAAATGCAGGGCTGATCTTTGGTTCCATGTTCTCATTCCTGGGCATTCTTTTTGTCGGTTACATCTACGCGTTCAAGAAACACGCATTTGACTGGAAAGACTGATTCCTCCGCCGGGTAATGGAAATGAGGGGCTGGTGGAAAATCCAATAATTATCTCATGAGCACTGTGATTAAGTTTGGAACTGCAGGCTGGCGCGCGATCATCGCCCAGGATTATACATTTGACAATGTTCGACTGGCCGCACAAGCCACTGCCGAATATCTCAAGACCGAATTGGCCACCCCTGATTCGCCCGTTCACGGTAGAACCCCTGTGGTTTTCCTTTGCTACGATTGTCGGTTTATGGGACGGCAGTTTGCGCTTGCCACTGCTGAAGTCCTGGCCGCAAACGGATTGGACCCCGTCATTTTTGATCGAGATACGCCAACCCCCGTTCTCGCCTTCACCATTCGCCGGCTCAAGGCGATTGGCGGCATCAACATCACCGCCAGCCACAACCCCCCCAGCTACTCAGGATTCAAGCTCTCCCGCTGGGATGGCGCAGGCGCTCCGCCAGAAGCCACCGACCAAATTGAGGCCATCATTGCAAAACTTCAGGCCGCCAATTGGACATTCAAGGCTGCTCCCGCCGGCTCCTTCCAATGCAAGAGCATGGATCCGCGCCCAGAATACTTCAAACAGATCAAAAAACTCGTCAACCTTGCTGCCATCAAAAAAGCAAAACTCTCTGTGGCAGTCGATGTAATGTATGGCTGCGGACGCGGCTATCTGGATACTCTGCTCAAGGAAGCGGGGGCCAAACTCACCGTTTTCCATGATTACCTGGACCCGCTCTTTGGTGGTTTTCCTCCCGAGCCCAAGGCTGAACACTTGATTGACGTTCGCAAAACCGTTCGCGCCCACAAAGCCCAACTCGGACTCGGCACAGATGGCGACGCCGATCGCTTTGGCATTGTGGACCAAGACGGAACATGGCTGACCCCCAATCAAGTCCTAACCCTGACCCTTTACCACCTGAAAAAGAACCGCGGTTGGACTGGCGCAGTCGTTCGCACCGTTCCCAGCAGTCAACAAGTCGATGCCGTTGCCGCCCTCTTTGGCGTCAAAGTGTATGAAGTTCCCGTCGGCTTCAAATACATTGGTGCCCTCATGGAAAGCGAAGACATCATCGTCGGCGGAGAAGAATCGGGCGGTCTGAGCGTCAAAGGACACGTTCCAGAAAAAGACGGCATCCTGGCCTGCCTTCTCATGGCCGAACTCGTCGCCACTGAAAAGAAAACCTTCAAAGCCATTCTCAAAGACATCGAAAAAAAGGTCGGCCCCTTCTACACCGAACGCATCAATATCTCCATTTTGCCCGAGAAAAAGGCGGCATTGCTCGAACGCCTCAAAAAAGGCCTCACGGAGGTGGGCGAATTCAAAGTCCAAAAATTCATCACCACCGACGGCTTCAAATTTCTGCTTCCAAACAATGAATGGGTAGCCTTCCGAGCCAGCGGCACCGAACCCGTCTTCCGCTGCTACATCGAGGCAAAATCAAAGAAACACCTCGAATTACTCAAAGAAACCTGCAAACAAATTTTGCAAGCGTAAGGAAACTCGATCTAACCCAATCCAAAACACAAATTTAACAACTTAAAAACCACGAAAAACCTGCCTGTTTGCGTATTTTTCACGCATTTCGCCTTTGACTCTGGCGATGGGCGGGGTATCCTCTATCGCTATTTATTATGGCTAAGCTTACTATTAAAGATGTCGATGTGCGCGAAAAGCGCGTTTTCATGCGTGTTGACTTTAACGTGCCCATGGAAGAAAAGGACGGCAAAATGGTCGTTACCGACGTAACCCGAATCAAGGAAACGTTGCCGACCCTCAAGATCCTGGTCGATAAAGGAGCCAAGATCATCCTCGCCGCCCACTTGGGCCGCCCCAAGGGCAAACGCGAAGCCACAATGTCCCTCGCACCGGTCGCAGAAAAACTCAAGGAAATGACCGGTTACAAAGTCTCCTTTGTTGACGACTGCATCGGACCCAAAGTCGAACAAGCCGCTGCCGCCCTCAAAGCTGGCGAAATCCTCGTTCTCGAAAACGTCCGCTACTACAACGAAGAAGAAGCCAACGACCCCGCTTTTGCCGAGAAACTCGCCAAAGTTGCTGACATGTATGTCAACGACGCATTCGGCACTGCCCATCGCGCCCATGCCTCCACAGAAGGCGTGGCCCACATCGTCACCAAACGTGGTGGCAAAGCCGTTGCCGGCCTCCTTATGGAACGCGAACTCAAGTTCCTGGGAGATGAACTTGAAAAGCCAGCTCGTCCATTCGTCGTCATCCTCGGTGGAGCCAAAGTCTCCGACAAAATCAACGTCATCGACCGCCTCCTCGAAAAAGCTGATGCCATCCTCATTGGCGGTGCAATGGCCTACACCTTTAAACTCGCCCTCGGCTTCAAGACAGGCAAATCCCTCGTCGAACCCGACAAGACAAACGTTGCCAAAGCCGCCCTCGACAAAGCCAAAGCCCGCAAAGTCCAATTTCTCCTTCCCTCCGACAACATTGTCGCCGAACAGAAGGACACCGGCAAAGTCAATAAGAAGGGCAAACCCGTCTTTGATATCGTCAACCCACGCCTGAATTCCTCCGATAACATCGAAGGTGAAGCCGCTGGATTTGATATCGGTCCCGAAACCGCAAAGAGCTACGCTGAAGTCATCCGCAAGGCCAAGACCATCGTCTGGAACGGCCCCATGGGGATGTTTGAAGACCCTCGCTTTGCCGAAGGCACCAACGCCGTTGCAAAGGCCGTTGTTGAAGCCACACAAAAGAACGGTGCCAAGAGCATCATTGGTGGTGGCGACAGCGTGAAGGCCCTCAATAAAGCCAAACTCGGCAACAAAGTCACCTTCATGAGCACGGGTGGTGGCGCCAGCCTCGAATTCCTCGAAGGCCGTGTCCTTCCTGGCGTGGCTGCTCTTCAGGACAAATAATTAAAACAATTCCCGGTGGAGAAAACCGGCGGCGGTCCTTAAAAAACCGCTGCCTTTCATCTTCGCCAAAAAAACTTTTAAGATACTAAAATGGAAAAGAAAGATCGCAGAATAATCATCGCCGGCAACTGGAAGATGAATAAAACCGTGGCCGAAGCCCTCGCTTTGGTCAATGGGCTCAAACTTGAACTCGCCAAAGTCAAGGAAGTTGACATCGTTGTATGCCCTCCCTTCACTGCTTTGAGCGACGTTTCCAAAGCCATTCTGGAATCCAACATCCGCCTTGGTGCCCAGAACATGAGCGAAAACAACTACGGTGCCTTCACTGGTGAAATTGCCGCTGGAATGCTCAAGGAATTCTCCGTTCGTTACGTCATCCTTGGACACTCAGAACGCCGTCAATACCAGAAAGAATCCGATGCCCTGATTTTGAAAAAGGCCCTGGCCGTTCACGCCGCCTCCCTCAAGCCAATCGTTTGTGTTGGTGAAACCCTTCAAGATCGCGAAGCTGGCAAAACCGAAAAAGTCATTGAAACCCAAGTCCGTGGCAGCCTCGGTGGCCTGACCAAAGACCAGATGGCAGAAACCATCGTCGCTTACGAGCCAGTCTGGGCCATCGGCACCGGAAAAACCGCCACTGCCGCCCAAGCTCAGGAAGTGCACGCCTTCATCCGCAAGCTCCTCAGTTCCATGTTTGACGACTCTGTGGCACGCCGTGTCCGCATCCAATACGGCGGCAGCGTCAAGCCCGGTAATGCCAAGGAACTCATGGCTCTGCCTGATGTTGATGGAGCCCTCGTCGGTGGCGCAGCCCTCGACGTTCGCAGCTTCACTGACATCGTCAAGAACTCGATCTAATTATGCACGCACTATTCGTAGGATTTCTCACCGTGGTGTTGGTTCTGGACTGCATTTTGCTCGTCCTGTTAGTCCTGCTGCAACTTCCCAAGAAGGAAGCCGGCGCCGGTCTAGCCTTTGGCGGAGCCGCAACAGATGCCCTTTTCGGCGCTGGCTCCGGCAACGTTCTCACCCGGATTACCAAATACGTAGCCGCTGTTTTCTTCGTTCTTGCCCTGTTGCTTGCCGTTGTTGGTAAGCCACCGGTAAAGGCAACTTTGGCCGACAAATTGTCAGCCGTTCCTGCGGCCACAGCTCCGGTCTCCCAGACGAAAACCCAGCCGTTGGATTCAGGGAAAACGCCCACGCCGTCTGTGCCCGTTTCCCAACCCGCAACAGCCCCCACAAAATCAACCAACAAATAATAATGTAATTGTTTCAGATCCGCTGCAAAAAGTAGAGTTGACGGCATCCGCGTCGTCGCTAAGATTTCAGCGTCTGAAACTCTGTTAAAACTCACCTAAAAAAGACTATGGCAATTAAAGTTGCAATCAATGGATTCGGCCGCATCGGCCGTCTTGTGTTCCGCGCAATCTCCGAAAAAGGTTTGATCGGAAAAGAAGTTGAAGTAGTCGCCGTTGGCGATATCGTTCCTGCCGACAATCTGGCCTACTTGCTCAAATACGACTCCACCCAAGGCGCTTTCAAAGGCGAAGTCTCCTCCAAGAAATCAGCCGCTGACAAACTCGAAGACGACGTCCTCGTTGTCAATGGCAAGGAAATCAAAGTTGTCAGCGCCAAAGACCCCTCCGGCCTTCCCTGGAAAGCTCTCGGTGTTGATGTCGTGATCGAATCCACCGGTTTGTTCACTGATGCCACCAAAGCCAAGGGCCACATCACCGCTGGTGCAAAGAAAGTCATCATCTCGGCTCCTGCCAAGAACGAAGACATCACCGTTGTCATGGGCGTTAACAACCAGAAATATGATGCTGCTAAACACAACATCATCTCCAACGCCTCCTGCACCACGAACTGCCTCGCTCCAATCGTCTATGTCCTCCTCAAGGAAGGCTTTGGAGTTGAAGAAGGCCTGATGACCACCGTTCACTCCTACACAGCCACTCAAAAGACTGTGGACGGCCCCAGCAAGAAAGACTGGAAAGGTGGACGTAGTGCTGCCATCAACATCATCCCCTCGACCACTGGCGCCGCCAAGGCTGTTGCTTTGGTCCTGCCTGAAGTCAAAGGAAAACTGACTGGTATGTCCCTCCGCGTGCCCACTCCGACTGTTTCCGTCGTTGACCTGACAGTCCGCACCACGAAAGACACCAGCTATGCTGAAATCGCTGCCGCCATGAAGAAAGCCAGCGAAACCTATCTCAAGGGCATCCTCGGTTACACCGAAGATCAGGTTGTCAGCAGCGACTTCCTCCATTGCTCCCTTTCGTCCATCTTCGACAAAGGTTCCGGCATTGAATTGAACAAGCGCTTCTTCAAGCTCGTCAGCTGGTACGACAATGAATGGGGTTATTCCGTTCGCGTGTCCGACCTGTTGAAGTTCATCATCAGCAAGGGCATCTAATTCGCCTTTAATAAAATTCTCAAACGGCGGTCCGATGATTCGGGCCGCCGTTTTTCTTTTCCTGCTTTCCACTGAAACCGCCGAAGCCTACTCTTAAAACCATGCGTATTATCTCAGGCACAGCCGCTGGAGTCATTCTAAAGGTTCCCAAGGGTTTCGATGTCCGCCCCACCCCTGACCTCGTCAGACAAGCCGTATTTAATAGTCTTGGGGATCGCGTCCTCCAAGCCCGCGTCATTGAATTCTTCGCTGGGACCGGAGCCCTGAGCCTTGAATGCCTGAGCCGTGGATCAACCCACGCCATTTGCATTGAAAAATCCAGCCGTCACGCCGGTTTCATTCGGGAAAATTTCCAAGCCTCACGCCTGCCTGTCGGAACCCTTGAAATCAGAGTTCAGGACGCCTTTGCCTCCATTGCTCAGCTTGCCGCAGCCGGACAACAATTCGACCTGATCCTCGCAGACCCGCCCTATGGCCCCAAAAATGTGGGATGCCGTTCCACCTCTTTTGCACAACAAATGCTCGACAACACCGATCTCCCCAAGCTCTGTGCGCCAGGCGGCCTCTTCATCATGGGACATACAAAACGGGATACCCTAACCTTTCCAACCTACTGGGAAGAAACCAAGATGCTCAAACACGGCGACACCGTAATGCGTTTCTTCATGCGAAAAGCATGAAGCCACTGTTAGAAATCGTTTCAAGAAACTCCATCTCGAAAAGAACATCTGATCGTCACTCCATAAAAAAACTCCAGCTGATGCCAATCACCAGCTGGAGAAAACAATCTACCATCACTTCCCCTATTCCCCTCATCACACCTTCTATCCCTTGTAAACAATCACCACACCAAAATCCGTCACTGCCTGATGCGAGCTTACATCAATTGAACTGAAATTGATGGTATTGATGCTCACAATATTTTCCTGTCCTATCTTTTCCAAAAAGGCCGAAACCTTTTCGTCAAAACGGTCCTTTCCAACTTCCACACATTCGGGATGCCGAATGGTCTTAATCCGAAGCTTTCGATCCGTGTCCTTTGCCGCCACTTCCAATGGACGCATTGCCTTTGAAATCAGGGGTTCCTCCGCATTTGTAGAATGCACCGGCACCACAAAATGTTTGGGTTCTGGCGCTGGAGGAGCAGAAGCAGAAGCGGCGGCTTCATCCGACTCTTCCTCCTCCACAGCAGCGGCTTCCTCTGCTGTGGGCACCGTTATCGTTTGAGAACAGGCTGGACACTCGATTTTAGAACCAGCACCGGAAGCATCCACTTCCAGTTCCTGATCACAATGGGGGCATTTAAATATGATGTCCATAAGTCTTCGTGGTTCGATCGGAATTTATTCTAACTTAACAACTTTTCGAATTAAATCGAGTCAATTTTTCAATTTCTCGATGATTTTTTCATGCTGTAAACAGTTCAAAATCCAATAATTCTTTTGACACTTTATTAGCACCCTTTACCATCGTTTCATGACCCGTGTAAAAGATACATTCCACAACCCCCACGTGTCATCATCTTTCCCATGCCAAAACAAAAAATCGCCATGATCGGTGCCGGAAGCGTCGTCTTCTGTAAAACTCTCCTCAGCGACATTCTTGCTACTCCGGCACTTGCCGAAAGTGAATTCGCATTGATGAACCGCACCGAAACCAAACTTCGGCGCATGGAGGCTTTTGCCAAACGCATGATCAAGGAGAACGGCCTCAACGCCACAGTCTGGGGAACACTCAACCTTCAGGAAGCCATCAAAGACGCTGATTTCGTCGTCATCATGATCCAGATCGGTGGACTCGACGCCTTCGGTCTCGATTACGAAATTCCACTCAAATATGGCGTTGACCAATGCATCGGCGATTCCCTCGGGCCCGGTGGGATCTTCCGTGGTCTTCGCACCATCCCCGTGCTGGTTGACATCGCGCGTGACATGGAACGCTACGCAAAGCCTGGCGCAATCATGCTTCAGTATGCTAATCCCATGGCGGCCAACTGCCTTGCGCTCGGGCAGTCAACCAATGTTCCCTTTGTTGGGCTCTGCCACGGCGTCCAAACCACCCTCGACCTTATCGCCCGGTATTGCGAAGTCCCCAAGGAAGAAATCAACTTTCTTTGCGGCGGTATCAACCACATGGATTGGTTCCTCAAGCTCACACACAAAGGTCGCGACCTTTATCCAAAACTGCGCGAAGTGTTCGAAAAACCCGAATATTACAAAAATGAAAAAGTCCGCGGTGAAGTCTTCCGTCAGTTTGGCTATTTCATGACCGAATCGACCGGACACCTCAGCGAATACCTGCCCTGGTTCCGAAAGAACCAAAAATCCCTCAATTTGTATTGCGATGAGCCCAGTTTTGGTGGCGAAAGCGGTGCTTACTACAAATACTCCAAGGTCCTCTCCGCAAAGTATGCCAAAGTTGATCCTCTGGAGTTCGAGACTGCGAAAATTGAAAAACGAAGCGTTGAATACTGTTCCTACATCATGGAGGCCGTCGTCACGGGAAAACCATTCCGCTTCATGGGGAATGTCCGGAACAACGGTTACATAACCAATCTCCCACTAAACGCTTGTGTGGAAGTTCCCACATTTGCCGACAACAGAGGGCTTCAACCCGTTCGCATCGGAGAAATCCCCCCACAATGTGCCGCTGCCTGCATCACCAACATCAATTCACAGATTTTAACAGCCAAGGCCGCCTTGGAGGGCGATACCGAAAATATAGTTCATGCCGTTGCCATGGATCCTCTGACTGGTGCTGTTCTTACTTTGAATGAGATCCGTGATATGTGCTCAGAAATGTTCGAAGCCGAACGTCCCTGGCTCCCACAATTTGAAGGGAAAAAGATACGTTCCACCCCAATCATCAACATTCCACCAGATTGCAAACCTGTTTCAGTGCCACTAGACCCAGCACTTGCCATAAACAAACGATTTGGAGACTTGATTTCGAGAAAAACAGATTAGAAGAAGGAAATTGAAAAACTTGCCCCCCCTTAGTCTCTTGGATGGTGGAGCCGACAGGGATCGAACCTGCGACCTTCTGAATGCCATTCAGACGCTCTACCAACTGAGCTACGACCCCAACCAGAGGAGAAAGACTCTAGGTAATGATCTCCATTATGTCAAAAGATTTTATTTTCTTTTTTTTATTCCAAGCGTGTCCTAAGTAACAGAATGCAAAGCACTAGAGAAAATACAGCGTTTCCTTTCCCCATTTAGCAACCAAAATCCTTAAAAATGACCAAGCCACTATCCGCAACGTCGTAATACCAGCAACGCAAACCCCATGGCACCGAGAGCAATGGTAGTGGGTTCTGGTACATCAAATTTAAAACTAGTAAAACCAGTCAGATTGGCAGGCACTCCAGGGACACTCACCGCAGTCACTTGGAATAATGAAGATTTTGCAATTCGATCGGCACTAGCCACAGCCGCTTCATAACTGGGAATGGAGCCAACAGCCCAAGCTCGAACCTGTAATGTAACAGTGCCAGTCGAATCAGAAACTACCACACTTGATGAAAATGATTGCCCCAGCGAGTTTTTCCCATTGCTGGTGACAACATAACCCGCATTTACACCCGTATGGAAATTCACAGGAACACCCTTTGCTATCAAGTTGCTGTCATCTGTCACAGTTCCATTAGCAGCATACAACAGAGCCAGATAATTCGTGCGGCCAATGGCGTACCATCCCAATCATAAATCTTCTGAGATGTGCTCATTGTATTGAATGATACAAAACCTTGGGCCACAACACTCCCTATGATTGAGAAAAGCACCATAATCATAGGGCACAATTTCATTACGATTTTCCTCCAAAGATTAAGTTTGTTTGATACTTCCTTTTATATACTTACTTTTTATCAACTAAATACATTCTTGTCCAGATAAATCACTCCAATCAGGCATCGTTATATGAAGTGTTTAACTGTATATTTCCTCATGAAAACAAAAAAGCCGTCCTGATACCAGGACGGCTCGTGAAAACTAATCTAGACTTACATTATTTGCGGCGGCGGAACAGCAACGCAGCAAGGCCCATGGCACCAAGAGCAATGGTGGTGGGTTCAGGAACACCAACCAATTTGAAACTGGTCAAACCAGTAAGGTTAGCAGGAGTTCCAGGAACAGCCACAGAGGTCACTTGGAACAAGCTGGACTTTCCGACAGCAGCATTAGCAGCAACAGCTGCTTCGTAGCTAGCAATGGAACCACCAGCCCAAGCACGAACCTGAAGGGTCACGGTTTTACCAGTATCGGAAACCGCCACGCTAGAGGTGAAGTCTTGTCCGAGGGAGTTCTTTCCAGAGGTCGTAACAACATAACCAGCATTTACGCCGCCACGGAAGTTCACGGGAACACCCTTTGCAACCAATGAAGAATCGGTTGTAACAGTTCCATCAGCAGCATACAACTGAGCCAGATATCCAGTGCCACTCAATGGAGTAACACCATCCGTATCATAAATTTTCTGCGCGACAGTTGAAACTTGTGTATTGAACAGCACAAAACCTTGTGCATAACTACTTGCAGCCATTGCCAAGCAAGCAAGGGCGATGAGTATTTTTTTCATGTTTGAATTTTCTTTTTTGTTTTTTTGGTTTTAACTAATCTCCTAACGTTTTTCAGCTTAATTATTCAAATTGAAAACACGTGTCCAGCTCTTGGCGGTTGTAGTGTAAATCCAGAAACCTTGGCCAACCTTGATTGTTGGAATATTATCCCAAACGAGATTACCAGCATCATCCTGACCATAGTTGCTAACCACAAAGTTTTTGATGGAATTATCATAGAGATAAATAGCATCACCTTCTTGAGCAGGATATCCCAAGTCGGTATTCAATACACCCGCTTGAGGAACGATCGAGCCCTTCAAAGAGTAACCTACTGGCACCGCAATGGTGTTTGTTCCAGTCACAACTTCACCAACAAAGGTATTGGTAAATGGTGCGGAAGGATTGTTAATCCAAGCGCCTTCGCCGGGGACCAAGGTCAGATCATTATCCCATGTCAAAACGCCGGCATCGTTCTGGCTGAAAGTGGCACTGTCGAAATTAGCGCCACTGTACTTATAAACCATCGTTCCTTCTGGTGCTCCGGCAAGCAGGCTAGAGAGTGTATTTGTCGCAGCATTCAAAGGATTGGCAATAATGCTAAATCCGGTAGGAATGACAGTGTTTACATAGCCAACAGCATTAAGTGAATAGACGCTTTGCGCCATCACAGCTGCACTGCTAACGAGGCCGCAGAGGGCCGTCACTACTAGTGTTTTTGTTCTCATATATTATTATTTAGTTTCCGTGTGTATCCGAACTTTCTCAAATAGCAATGGTTATGTCAATATTTTTCTCTTTTTTTTATATTTTAGGTCAATTGGCGTTCCTCACTCGACCCAAAACACGTTTTTGTGTCATTTACCTCCATTTTATTGTGGTTTTTTCCTTTTATTTCCTTTTCATTTTCAGGATCTCCCGATAAGTGAAGTAATTAATGCTTAGCAAGACAGGAAAAGGCGGGTATAATTCTCGTCCCGGTCATACTATATTAATAAATTGCAGACTGAAACATTGAACCAACGGCTATTTAAGGAGGTTTGGTGGAATTCGAATGAATTTCCATCGCATAGTGTCTTAATGGCGCTTTCAGGCGTCATGGGGGCTCTTTATGTACCGTTGTTGTTTTTGGAGCGGAAGGGGAATTTTGGCCTGGTTGAGGAGACAAAAAGGTCGGCCAGCGTAAGCGATGCAAGGCAAATCGGATGGGTTCCTGCCTTGCCCTTGAAGAACTTAGGCGATTTGCACTTTCGTCAGGATCATGGTCTGGCCTATGCCTACGTAGCCGGAGGAATGGCAAACGGAATTGCTTCAGTGGAATTGGTTGAAGCCATGGCCCGGGCGGGGATGCTCGGATTCTTTGGTGCCGCTGGGCTCGACCTTGCCGTCACTGAGGCAGCGATTGACCGGTTGAAGCTGAATTTAGGGAGTTTACCATTTGGAGTAAACCTGATTCATAGCCCCAACGAGCCAGCCCGTGAGGCGGCAACGGTGGATCTTTATCTGCGTAAAGGGGTCCGCTTGGTGGAAGCTGCGGCTTATTTGCAACTAACCCTGCCAGTGGTACGCTTCCGGGTTACGGGTATTCACCAGAATGCCCAAGGGCAAATTGTGACGCCCAACCGGATCATGGCAAAGGTCTCGCGCGTGGAAGTCGCAAGAGCTTTCTTTTCGCCACCACCAGAATCGATTTTAAATGAGCTAGTTCGAACAGGGGAACTCACTCAGGAGCAGGCCAGGCTTGCAGCGCAAGTTCCCATGGCTCAGGACGTCACAGCGGAAGCGGATTCAGCAGGGCACACAGACAACAGACCGTTGGTAACGTTGTTGCCGACGATGCTTTCCTTATGTCAGAGAATGCAACAAGCCCACGGTTACGTGCAGCGCCTGCGAGTGGGAGCGGCTGGTGGATTATCAACGCCTTCGGCCCTGGCGGCGGCTTTTGCGATGGGCGCAGCTTATGTCGTTACGGGATCCGTCAATCAGGCGTGTATCGAGTCCGGTTCCTGCTCAACGGTCCGACGCCTGCTTTCCCAAGCGGAACAGGCAGACACGGCAATGGCTCCTGCAGCGGACATGTTTGAGATGGGTGTCCGGGTGCAAGTATTAAAACGTGGAACAATGTTTCCAATGCGAGCCGCCAAGTTGTATGATCTTTACAGGTCTTTCCCTGGTTTGGATGCGTTACCCCAGACGGAAAGATCCGTGTTGGAAAAGCAATATTTTCGGGCAACGGTGGAGGAAACGTGGCAGAGAACAAAAGAGTTCTTTTTGAAGCGGGACCCGCGTGAGGTGGAACGGGCCGAGCGCGATCCGAAGCATAAGATGGCATTGGTATTCCGCAGTTATCTGGGTCTGAGCTCACGATGGGCCAATGCCGGAGATGTTTCCAGGGTCATGGATTATCAAATATGGTGTGGTCCGGCCATGGGGGCATTTAACGAATGGGTGAAGGGCACAAGCTTGGAAAAGCCGGAAAACAGGCGCGTGGAATATGTGGCGAAATCTCTGCTTTATGGTGCGGCATTTGAATTAAGGGCTCTGGCCTTGCGTAATCAGGGCGTCCCCTGGCCAAATGAGCTGCTCAATTGTCCTCCGTTGGAACCCGAAGATTTGAAGAAAGCATTGCAATATAATGAGTGAGTCTGTCCCATTGGCCATTGTTGGCATCAGTTGTTTGTTTCCAAAAGCAGATGGTCTTCAGGCATACTGGAGAAACATCAAGAATGGAGTGGATGCCATCACTCCCATTCCGGCATCGCATTGGAACGCGGCGGATTATTTTGATGCAGACCCCAAGGCGCCGGACCGCACTTATGCGCGGCGCGGCGGCTTTCTTCCCACGGTCTCTTTCAACCCGATGGAGTTTGGCATCGCGCCAAAAGATCTCGAAGCCACGGACACAACACAACTTTTGGGGATGATGGCCGCCAAACAGGCTTTGGTGGATGCGGGGTATGCGGAGAAGACATTCAATAAGGACCGGACCAGCGTGGTTCTAGGCGTCACCGGCGCGTTGGAACTTGTTATCCCACTCGGAGCCCGATTGGGCCATCCACTTTGGCGTCGCGCCCTGAAAGAGGCAGGCGTGCTGGACACAGTCGCCGAAGACGTGGTCCAGCGAATTTCGGACAGCTACGTCGGGTGGCAGGAAAATTCATTTCCAGGCCTGCTCGGCAACGTCACAGCAGGACGCATTGCCAATCGATTGAATCTGGGTGGAACCAATTGCGTGGTGGACGCTGCGTGTGCCAGTTCGATGGCGGCAGTGCACTTGGCCGGGCTTGAGCTGGCGGCGGGGCGTTCTGATATGGTCATCACCGGCGGCGTTGATACGTTCAACGATATTTTCATGTATATGTGCTTCAGCAAAACGCCGGCGCTCTCTCCTTCCGGCGATGCGAAGCCCTTCGACAAAACCTGTGACGGCACAATTCTGGGTGAAGGCATTGGGATGCTGGTCTTGAAACGCCTCTCTGACGCCCGCAAGGACAAGGACCGCATATACGCAGTCATCAAGGGGATTGGCTCTTCAAGTGACGGCAGTGGCGGAGCCATTTACGCGCCTCAAAGCGGTGGCCAGCAAAAAGCATTGTGCCGCGCTTATGCCGATTCCGGCATCACGCCAGATACAATTGAATTGGTCGAAGCCCACGGCACAGGAACAAAGGTCGGTGACGCTACGGAAATCAAATCTCTCAACGAAGTGTTCCGCGCCGTCCAACCAAAGGGCACATGGGCCGCCCTGGGGTCAGTCAAATCCCAGATCGGGCATACAAAAGCTGCCGCAGGCGTGGCTGGTCTGATCAAGGCCGCCCTGGCACTCGATCACAAAGTGTTGCCCCCCACCATCAAAGTGACACACCCCGTGAGCGAGCTGGCTCCCGGGCAATCGCCTTTTTACGTCAATACTCAGAAACGCCCATGGCTCCCGCGCCTCAACCATCCACGTCGAGCAGGCGTGAGTGCCTTTGGTTTTGGCGGAACGAATTTTCATTGTGTTCTGGAAGAATCCAGCAGCGAAATGAGCCGTCCCGGCTGGGATGGCGATACAGAAATCTTTGCCTTCAGCGCCGATCAAGCTGGCGATATCCGCACAAAGATTGCTGCGTTGCCAGTTGATGCCCCCTGGGCACAAATTCGCTTTCAAGCGGCTGAATCCCGCAGGCAATTTCAACGGAATGCCCGTCACCGGTTGCTCTTTCCCGCCATTGAAGGCACGCCCCTCGCCACCGTTCGGGATGCCATTCTCATCATGCTTGACAAGCATCCCGAAAAAACAACCTGGTCCTTGCCAAATGGCGCCGCTTTCGGCACAGGTCCAAAACGGGGCAAGCTTGGCGCGCTCTTTCCGGGACAAGGTTCACAATACGTCGGCATGTTCCGCGATCTCGCCTGCCAATTTCCGGCAATGATCGATGCCATGGCCGCTGCCGACCGTGTGTTTGCCACCGTTCGTCCGGATTGCGGACAACAACGTTTGAGTGATTTTGTTTATCCATATCCAGCCTTTAACGATGAAGATCGGAAAAAGCAGGAAGAGGCATTGAAATCAACCGACATTGCGCAACCAGCCTTGGGGGCCGCCGGATTGGGGGCAATGAATGTGCTGACCTATTTTGGCATCACCCCAGAAGCGGCTGCGGGACACAGCTACGGAGAATTACTGGCACTCTGCGGAGCCGGTTGCATGGAAACCGAAACCCTGCACAAACTATCCAATTTACGCGGACGTCTGATGGCACACGGCAATGGCAGCGACCGCGGATCAATGCTGGCCGCACAAGCCTCAGAGGACGTGGTCACCCGCTTCGTCAAAGAAGAGAAACTCCAACTCGTCGTGGCAAACCGCAATTCGCCCAGCCAATTTGTCCTGGCCGGACCCACGAACGAAATTGAGCAGGCAGCCGGAAAACTGGCCAAACGCTCCGTTCGCGCACGCGTGCTAAAAGTTTCCGCGGCATTTCACAGCGCATTTGTCGCTGATGCACGGGAACCTTTCGCTGCCGCCCTGGAAAACGTTCCTTTCAAGCGCGGACGAATCCCCGTCTACGCCAATACAACGGCCAAAGCCTATCCCAGCGAACCGAAACAAGCCCGCGAACTTCTGGCCAATCAAATCGTCAAGCCAGTTGATTTCATGGCACAAATCGAAACCATGTATGCGGACGGAGTCACCACTTTTGTGGAAATGGGCCCTGGTCACGTCTTGAGTGATCTTGTGCAGGCCATACTTCAGGGCAAGGAAGTGGATGCCATCGCACTTGATTCTTCAAAAGGTTCGCGTTCCGGCGTTTTTGATCTTGCAGCAACACTGTGTCGCGTGGCAGCACTCGGACATGCTGTTGACTTGACACGTTGGGAGGAAACTCCAAAGTCAACAGCCCAGAACGGCAAAGCCGCGCTGATGATTCCTTTGACAGGCGCAAACCATCGCAATCCCAAGCCCAAACGCGCCGCCGTTGCAAAGAACGGTTCCAACGGCCACTCCAATGGCACGAATGGCAATGGCGCTCTGCATGTTCATAGCAATGGACACAGCAATGGTTTCACAAACGGCAATGGTGCGAGTAATGGCCATGGAAACGGTTTTGCTCATCATCCAATCAACGTTCCACAACCAGCCGCAGCAACACCACGCCCCATTCAGCCCGCGGCTTCTTCCAACATTTCCACTGCGCAGGCCAGTGACGCTTTACTCATCGCACAGCAAGGGATGATGGCCCTGCAGCAATTGCAGGAGGAAACAGCCCGGTTGCATAAACAATTTCTGGAAAGTCAGGATGCGGCGCGCCGCACTTTGGAATCCCTTCTGACTCAACGCAGGGATCTCGTGTCACCTGCGCCAGCAAACGGTTTTGTCACACACGCGATTCCTCAAAGCATTTCTGCACCGGTTGCAGCCGTTGCCCCAGCTCCGGTTACTGCTCCAGAGGTGGTGCCAGCTCCCGCTCCAGTTTCCATTCCAACACCTCCCCCCGCTCTGGAAACAAAACCCATTGCAACCCCCGCTCCGGTTCAATCTGTTTCCTCCTCCGTTATTACACAAACGGTCTTAGATGTGGTCGCGGAGAAGACGGGGTATCCCGCCGAAATGTTGACTCTGGACATGGGATTGGATTCCGATCTTGGAATCGACTCCATCAAACGGGTGGAAATCATGGCGGCGCTTCGTGGAAAATTGCCTCAGGCACCAGAAATCAAACCTGAGCACCTGGGCTCGCTCCAGACTTTGCGTCAGGTAGCCGAATTTCTTTCTCAAGGCAATACATCCACCGCTTCGTTCCCATCAAACGTTGTGACCGCAGTGGCAGCGCCCGTCACAACACCAGAAAAGGTGGAAACGAGTGCTTCGAACACAGACATCAGCACTGTTGTCTTGGAAATTGTTGGAGAGAAAACCGGGTATCCCGTTGAAATGCTCAATCTGGACATGGGATTGGACTCTGATCTCGGCGTGGATTCCATCAAGCGCGTGGAAATCATGGCGGCAATTCGCACCCGTCTACCTGCTGCCCCCGAAATTAAACCCGACCACCTTGGCTCGCTCCAAACGCTGCGCCAAATCGTTGAATTTTTGGGAACTTCTCCCATCAGTCATACGTCAACAGCCCCGACTCCGGTTGAAACCCATTCAACTGTTCAAAATACGCCCTCTCAGGTTGACGCTTCTACCGTGACCAACGCCGTGCTGGGTGTTGTTGCGGAAAAAACTGGTTACCCTACGGAGATGTTGAATCTCGACATGGGTTTGGATGCTGATCTCGGTGTGGATTCCATCAAACGGGTCGAAATCATGGCTGCGTTGCGAACCTTGCTTCCCACTGCGCCAGAAATCAAACCTGAGCACTTGGGGACAATTCAAACGTTGCGACAAATCGTTGAGTTTCTGACGACAGTCCCTGCTCCAGCCTCCACGCCCGCCGTTGCCACAAATCCGGTGATTACCAATACCGTCGCAAGTTCAAATGTGCAGTTAAGACGCCAAATTGTCCGTCCAGTTGCCCTGAGCAACGCCAACGCGCGACCAGCAATCAAGCTGCCCGCAAATTCTCTGGTCTGGGTCTCTGAAAATGGCTCGCCGTTGGCTTCCAATGTTGAAGCTCAACTCAAGAAACTCGGCCATGCGGTGGTGCGAGGTTTGCCTTCCGAATTGATTTCAAAAGCGCCCACTGAAAAGCCAGCCGCAGTTGTTGCGCTCTGGCCACAAAACAATGGTGCAGACGCCCAATTGAAGGACCTGTTCCGTTTGATTCAGACTGCCGGACCTTCGTTGAAGAAAGCGCGTGGTATTTTATTGACAGTTTCGAGTATTGACGGCCAGTTTGGCTTTGGCGCCCGTGAAGCCTTTGACTCCGGAGCCAATCCCATCAGCGGCGGTCTTGCCGGCATTGTCAAAACAGCGCGTCACGAATGGCCTGAAGTTCACTGCAAAGCGTTGGATCTTGATCCAACTTTTGCTTCACAGCCGGAAGCGGCGACTGGAATTGTTGAAGAGCTCTTTTTGAACGGCCCGATTGAAGTCGGTCTCACGGCCAAGGGCCGCGTCGGTCTGCAAATTGAAACCATTGCACAAAAGAATGTTGAAGCCCCCGCCTTTGACCACAATGATGTCATTGTTGTCTCCGGTGGCGCACGTGGTATTACTGCAAAAACCGTGGAACGGCTGGCGCGTCAATTCGGTTGCAAATGGGTTTTGTTGGGCCGCAGCCCGCTAGCCAGCACAGAACCGGAATGGCTGATCAATCTGACGAACGAGGCCGAAATCAAAAAGGCTCTCGTCGCCCGAGCAAACAGCAACAGTTCTCCAAAGAAAATCGAGCAGGCGTTTCGAGAAATCATGGCACAGCGCGAAATCCGCGAATGCCTGCGTTTGATAAAAGCGGCGGGTGCTGTGGAAGTTGCTTACCGTGCAGTAGACGCCCGCAATGCAGCCGATGTGCAACATGTCGTTGCTGAAATCCGCTCCCAATGGGGTCCGATCCGGGGCATCATCCATGGGGCGGGAGTCCTTGCCGACCGGCGCATTGAAGATAAAAAACCGGAACAGTTCGATCTCGTTTACGGCACAAAAGTCGATGGTTTGCGAAATCTCCTCACCGCTGCTGGACAGGATGAATTAAAAGTAATCGCTCTCTTTTCTTCCTACACAGGACGCTTTGGCAGAACCGGTCAGGTGGACTACGCCGCAGCCAATGAAGTGCTGAATAAGATGGCGCAGTTTGAAGCGCGACAACGCCCCGAATGTCGTGTTGTTTCCTTCAATTGGGGCCCCTGGAACGGCGGCATGGTCAACGAAGGCTTGAAAAAATTGTTCGAGCGCGAAGGCATCGGCCTAATTGATCTCCAGGCTGGAACAGATTTGTTCGCCAGGGAAATTTCTGCACGAGGAGACAATCCTGTTGAAGTTCTCGTTCTGGCAACGCCACCAAACGCTTCGTTTATTGTCGAGCCCGGGGCATTGAACGTCGCCTTTGAACGTGAAATTGACGTCAAGACTGTTCCGTGCCTTCAATCCCATGTCTTGAATGGGCGTGCTGTCCTCCCCTCAGTGTTGATGATTGAATGGCTTGGTCATGGTGCCATGCACGATAATCCGGGATTGTATTTTCACGGATTCGAGAATTTCAAAGTGCTCAAGGGCCTGTTGCTTGACAAGAACGACCTGCCAAAGGTCAGTGTCCTTTCAGGCACCGGCCATGCGCGTGATGGACTATATATTGTGCCGGTTCAATTGACGAGTCAGCTTGGCGAACATCAGGTTGTCCATGCCCGTGCAGACATTCTGCTTACAGAAACGCTTCCAGCAGCGCCGGCAGGAGCGTCGCCTCGCACCATAAATGGCAGTCATTATTCTTATAATGATGGCCAATTGTTCCACGGAAGCCATTTTCAGGGACTTGATATGGTTGAGTTCGGCCCGAGTAGCAATGAAGCCGCTGCATGGGTCAAAGCCGCTCCCAGCCCGAAACACTGGGTTCAACATCCGTTGCGGCCATCCTGGCTCTCAGATCCACTCGCGCTTGATTCAGCGTTCCAACTGGTAATTCTATGGAGCTGGAAGAGTCTCGGAGCAGCGTGTCTCCCTTGCGCCATTGGCAACCTGCACCAATACGTCTCCACCTTCCCGAAGGAAGGATGTCAGGTGTCGGTGCAGATCAAATCCGCTGAAAACGCACTGGTCGACGCCACACTCCGTTTCCACGATCGCCGGGGCAACCTTCTGGCAGTGATCGAAGGATATGAAAGCGTGATCGACGAAGCGCTTCGCGAAGTCTTCCGTCAGAACAGCCTGCCGCAATGAAGGATAGTCACGCCAGCGGCACGACAGTAAGGGAGCCGATTGCCATTGTTGGCATCGGCGGCATATTCCCGGGAGAAAGCACCCTTGAGGGATTTTGGAAACTGATTGAACGCGCCGGAGACACAAGCCGTCCTGTTCCGCAGGAACGATGGATTCTTGATTCGAAGAAGATCTACAATTCCATTCCTGGAACTGTAGACTCTGTCTACACCAATCATGGCTGTTTTATTGATCATTTCAAACTCGATCCCGCAGGTCTGAACCTCCCGTCGGAATGGCTTCCGCGGCTTGATCCATCCGTGCACCTTTTATTACATGCCGGACGCGCCGCTTTTCAGGATGCGCATTTGGAGAATGCAGACCGCGGGCGGATCGGCGTCATTGCTGGCAATATTGCCCTGCCGACTTCCACGTCTTCAGCTCTTTGCCAGGAAATCCTTTTGGCGCTGCGCTCGGGAAAAAAATGGAACGGCCATGCCTTTGCTCTCAATCGTCATGTCACCGGACTTCCCACCGGACTGCTGGCCAGGGCATTGAATTTGGGCGGTGGTTCTTACGCGCTGGATGCCGCTTGCGCTTCTTCACTTTACGCACTCAAACTCGCATGTGATGAGCTCCAGGGGGGACGCGCTGACGCCATGCTGGCTGGCGGTTTCTCACGCCCTGATTCACTTTACACGCAAATGGGCTTTTGCCAGTTGCGGGCTCTGACACGCTCGGGACGGTGTTCCCCATTTGACGCTTCGGCTGATGGCCTCATCGTCGGTGAAGGCGCGGGAATTGTCGTGCTCAAACGCTTGTCGGATGCCTTGCACGACGGCAACAGGATTTACGCTGTCATTCGCGGTGTTGGCCTCTCCAACGATCTCGACGGGAACCTTCTTTCGCCGTCAACGGAGGGACAGTTAAGAGCGCTTCATCAAGCCTATTCACAAGCCGGATGGACTCCCCAGCAAGTTGATTTCATTGAGTGTCACGCCACCGGAACGCCCGTGGGCGATGCAGTGGAATTCGCAAGTCTGGTCAAATTATGGAACAACTCTGGCTGGAAGCCCGGTCAATGCGTTCTGGGCGCTGTCAAAGCAAACATCGGTCATTTATTGACAGGCGCAGGCGCTGCAAGTCTCATCAAGACTCTGCTTGCACTTCGGCACAATTATCTTCCCCCAACGGCTCATTTTACACAGCCTTCCAGTAAAATTCCGCTTTCAGGAAGTCCCTTTGACATTCTGAAAGAAGGCCGTCCGTGGGAGCGACGATCCAAGGACACTCCACGCCGGGCCGCCATCAACGGATTTGGCTTTGGCGGCATCAACGCCCATGTTTTGATTGAGGAATGGCAGGGAGACACCCAGTCCGTCCCAGTCAGGTCTTCCTCAGCACCACGCAAGAAGCAGCAGGTTCCCATCGCCATCGTTGGCCTTGGTGTCCATGCAGGTCCGTGGCATACGCTTGAGGCGTTCCGTCAAAGGGTTCTGGGAGACGACGGCATCACTCCCGCAGAACGGAAGCAATGGCGCGGATTCAATGTCCCTTCCTCCAAAAAAAATTCTGATTACAGATTTCCCGGTTTTTATGAAACGGACATTGAAATTCCGATGGACCGTTATCGCATTCCCCCCAAAGAACTGGCGGAACTGCTCCCACAACAAGCCCTGATGCTCGAAGCCGCGAGGGCCGCACTGCTTGATGTCAAAAATCAATCAACTGCTTCGGACCGAACCGGTGTGTTTGTTGGGCTTGAACTGGACTCGCGAACAACAGATTTCCACTCTCGCTGGGTAGCGCTTGCTCAATCGGGAGACTTGGATGCAAACTCAAATCCTCCACCCCTCAATGCTGATCGCACCCTTGGCGCTCTGGCGGGAGTTTGTGCCAGCCGCATTGCAAAGGAATTTCATTTTGGTGGAGAAAGTCACACCGTCAGTGCCGGAGACAATTCGGGCATTCGAGCTTTGGAAATCGCCATGCGAGCCCTTCAGAATGGGGAACTCGACCAGGCAGTCGCCGGAGCTGTTGATTTGACAGGCGATTTGCGAACCCTCATTGCCGATGATTCGATTGATCACTTTTCACGCACCGGCACACCCCATCCATTTGACCAGAAGGCCGATGGCCCTGTTCCGGGCGAAGGAGCCGTTGCTCTTGTGCTCAAACGGCTGGACGACGCCGTGCGAGACGGGGACAAAGTGTATGCCGTCGTGAGGGGAATAGGTTCGGCTTCCAGTTCTGACCCGGCCAAAAGTTGTGCCAGTGCCCTGAAACGTGCTTATCTCGATGCCGATGTTGATCCAACAACGGTGGATTACGTTGAAACCCACGGAGCAGCAAAACCAGAGGAGGATCAGGCAGAACTTCTGGCCCTGAATTCCTTCTTCAATTCCAAAGACCGAAAAAGCCGTTGTCGACTGGGGAATACTGCAGCCGATATCGGTTGTGCAGGAGCCGCTGCAGGCTTGATGTCCGTTGCCAAAACATGCCTGATGCTTTCCAGTGAAATCATTCCGGCATTGCGCGGACTGCAAAAGCCATTGCATGAACTAGCCACTTCAAAAACACTTCTGGCACCAGTGTTTAATCAATATTGGGCACATAATAGAATCAATGGCCCGCGCAGAGCCGGCGTCAATTCCGGTAGCATTGATGGGAACTGGAGCCATGTCATTTTGGAAGCCAGTGAGATCTCTGCCCCCACATTCCCATCGCTTGCAGAACCGGCACAGGACATACTTTTTGTGCTGGGTGCCGAAAGCAAAGCGGAGCTTCAAGGGTTGATTTTGAAACTGGGTCAAAAGGCCTCCAATGGCGCTCCAATTCAAAATCTTGCCCGGGAATACTGGCTGACAAATCGCGGCAAAACGCAGCCACATCTCCTCGCCCTTGTCGCGCAGGACAAAGACCAATTGCTGCGATTGCTTGATCTGGCAGAAAAAAGCATTCAAACCGGCGAGGCAGTTCCAAGTATTGGTGCCGATCGTGACCGTTTATTTTACACCCCGCCAGAAAAACGCCTTTCCGGCGGAATTGGATTTGTATTTCCGGGGGCGGGCAATTGTTTTCCAGAAATGGGGCGTGAAATTCTGGTTCGGTGGTCGGAAATTGCACGGGTGCAGGATCGTACCAACGAATCACTTGCAAGCCAGTTGTTTGTCGATCAATTTTGGAACGCCGGACATTCCGTTTCACTTGACAAGGATCACCGAGCCGGAATTTGCGGGCAAGTGACTTTGGGAACGATCATGAGCGACCTTGCACGGTCATTTGGCATCCGCCCCAGTGCCTCCATCGGTTACAGCCTGGGTGAATCCACCGGCCTTTTTGCGCTTGGTGCATGGAAAGCCCGCGATGAAATGCTGCGACGCGTCACGGCATCCACACTCTTCAGCAGCGATTTAACGGGCGCATCGGATCAGCTTCGCCGTGCCTGGAAAACGGATAAGGAAGTGACATGGAAGACCGGCCTTGTTGATTGCCCATCCGGGGACGTTCTGAAAGCAATTAGCAAACGCAAGCATGTTTACGTTTTAATCGTCAACACGCCCGATGAGTGCGTCATTGGCGGCAATGCAAAAGACGTGGATGCCGTTGTCCGGAGTCTCAACTGCCATTGGTTCCCACTTACTGGTGTCAGCACGGTCCATTGCGAATTGCTGCGCCCGTTTGAAAAGCCCTATCGTGAGTTGCATTCGTTTGAAACAACTTCCCCAGCGGGAATCCAGTTCTTCAGTGGTGGCTGGGGCCGTGCCTACACGCCTGATCGTGAAACCGCAGCCGATGCAATCGTAGCGCAAGCCAGCAACTGTATTGATTTTCCACGCGTCATTCACGCCGCTTACGATTCCGGCATTCGCTTTTTCCTGGAGATGGGGCCCGGCAATTCCTGCACCCGCATGATCAGCCGGATTTTGGATGATAAGCCGCATTTGGCCCGTTCCATTTGCGCTTCCTCACAGGAACCAGTTCTGGGCGTGTTGCGACTGCTCGGCTCTCTTGTTGTAGAAGGTCTGGCCCTTGACTTGACAAGTCTGTATCCGCCCCCAATCCCCATTGAAATTTCAAAGACAAAAACCGTTCGCATCCCAATTGACGGCTCCCCGTTATTCATAGTTCAAACCACAGTTGCAACACCGGCCAATACGTTGCAAAACGCCATCGTTACGCAGTCGCCTCCCGTGCCGACCACGTTGCCATCCATCCAGCCGCCAGCGGCTTCTCCAACACTGTTCGATGACCCGTTTGAAGCCCAATTGCTCAAGCGCATGGCCGAGTGTCAAGTAACCACTCTGGAAGCGCATCAAGCGTATTTGAATTTCTCACAGGGCCTGTTCACAACACTTGCAAACACGGTGCAAACCCAGTTTGATTTGCTGGCCCATTCTGAACAATCCGTGCTTTTAAAAAGTGGTTCCAACGCTGTATCAACCGCTGTTCCAAAACCACAGGCGGCAAGCCGCAAAATTGCTCTGGACCGTGATGCCTGCCTGGAATTTGCGCGCGGCTCTGTCGCCAAAGTCCTGGGAGCGGAGTTTGGCAAGGTGGATACGTTTCCAACACGCGTGCGTCTGCCAGACGAGCCGTTGATGTTGGTGGACCGCATTGTTGAAATCAAGGGCAAAGCGAGGTCGATGACCAACGGAAGTGTGGTTACAGAACACGATATTCACCCCGGTGCGTGGTATCTGGATTGCGGACGAATTCCCACGTGCATTGCGGTGGAAGCAGGGCAGGCTGACCTGTTCCTTTCTGGTTATCTTGGAATTGATTTTCACACGGAAGGCCATGCCGTCTACCGTTTGCTTGACGCCAAAGTTAGATTCCATTGCGGCTTGCCCGGTCCCGGCAAAGTAATTTCCTACGACATCCACATTGACCATTTCTTCAATCAGGGAAATACGCGCCTGTTCCGCTTTCACTTTGAGGCGACGGTGGATGGCAAGCCATTATTGACAATGACCGATGGCTGCGCCGGATTCTTCACCGCTGCAGAACTGGCCGGCGGCAAGGGCGTGGTGCGCACCACAATGGACCTCAAGCCCATGCCAGGAAAACGCCCTGCGGATTGGGAGGCGTTTGTCCCGATGGAGACCGTGGAATCGTATTCCAAAGACCAGCTCGACGCGTTGCGTCAAGGCAGACTGGCAGAATGCTTTGGATCTCTCTTTGCAGGGATCAAAGTCGCAAATCCAGTCACACTGCCTTCTGGAAAGATGAACCTCGTTCATCGCATTTCAAAACTGGATCCCAAGGGTGGACGCTTTGGTTTGGGATTGATACGCGGCGAAGCGGACATCCATCCAAATGACTGGTTTCTGACCTGCCATTTTGTTGACGACCGTGTGATGCCCGGCACATTGATGTATGAATGTTGCCTGCACACGTTGCGCGTGTTTCTGCTTCGCATGGGATGGGTTGCTGAATCCGGCACAACGGTTCTGGAACCTTTGCCTGGAGTGGCAAGTCAGCTCAAATGCCGTGGACAGGTTCTGGAAACGACCCGGACGGTCACCTACGAAATTTCGATCAAGGAACTGGGTTACGGACCTGAACCGTTCGTCATCGCTGATGCGTTGATGTATGCCGACGGCAAGGCCATTGTTGAAATCACCAACATGACATTGCGCTATGCAGGCGTTACGCGTGAAATGTTGCGTAATGTGTGGAGCAGCGCTTCTCCAGTAAACACACCTGCTTCCAAACCAGCAATTTACGATAGCCGCAGCATTTTGGCGTTTTCAATTGGCAATCCATCCGAAGCGTTCGGTGAACCCTACCGTATCTTTGACAAGACGCGGCGCATTGCGCGGCTTCCGGGACCACCCTATCTTTTTCTGGATCGCATCACCGAAGTTCAAGGCGAGCCGTTCAAATTGACTGCGGGTTCCAGTGCCGAGGCACAATATGACGTGCCGCCCAACGAATGGTATTTTGGCGTGAACCGTCAGGGGGACATGCCATTTGCCGTTCTCCTAGAAATTGCGCTCCAACCCTGCGGCTGGCTTGCCGCCTACGTCGGATCCGCACTGGCCAGTCCCGTCGATGTCTCATTCCGAAATTTGGGTGGTTCGGCAAAACAACTCATGCCCGTGTTTCCAAACATCGGAACGCTAACCATTCGGGCCAAGATGACGCGCCTCTCAAGTTCCGCGGGAATGATCCTTCAGTGGTTTGACTATGAAGTCAGTTCAAAACTGGGTCTCGTTTATAAAGGTGACACCTATTTTGGCTTTTTCCCGCAGGCTGCCCTTGCCCATCAGGAAGGCATTCGCGATGCCGTTCTTTACCAGCCTACGAAAGAGGAAATGTCCGCAGCTCAATCACTGGATTTTCCAACGCAGGCACCGTTCCCGGATACACAACTCCGCATGGTGGATCGCATTGACTGCTACATTCCGGAAGGCGGGAAACAAAAGCTCGGCTACATTCGTGGCATCAAGAATGTGAATCCCGATGAATGGTTTTTTAAAGCGCACTTCTACCAGGACCCCGTTACACCGGGATCCCTCGGATTGGAATCGTTCCTGCAACTTTTAAAATACATGGCCATCCAGCGCTGGGGCCATCAGGAAGGCGTGCGCTGGGAAGCCGTAGCCGTAAATCAACCGCACGAGTGGGTTTACCGCGGTCAGATCGTTCCCACCAACAAACACGTCACAGTGGAAGCCGTCGTCACGGCTGTTGACAACGAGAAGCGTTTATTGACAGCGGATGGATTCCTCTGTGTCGATGGCCGCCCAATCTACGGGATGAAACACTTTACCGTCCGTGCCTGCAAAAAAAGAGCTTGGTGACTTCCAAGCTCTTCCATTGAAGCAACCCCTTTGTTGATTATCGTTCCGCTTCGATCTGTAGAATCGTCAGCGAATAGGGTTTGAAATGATAACGAAAACTCGGCTTGAACCCAGACACCTCTTCCGTTTTGGGACCGATCTTGAGTGGCTCAAGGAATGAGTTTTCATCACCAGGATTCTTGCTTGTCAACACAATGGCCTTCCCCGTGGAACGGATTTGTTGCAGTCCTTCAAGCGTGATTCGAGCGGTGGTTCCTTCTCCTGTGGGGTTCACAGCCTTGATGATGATCAGATCCTTTTTGGGATCACGACTGGCAGTGGCAAAAAAGCGTTGTGTGGGATGAACGGGAATATCTGCGCTTTGAATCAGGGCTCCATCCAGGTAGCAACTCATGCGCGTGCCTTTCAGCTCAATTTTGATCGTATACCACCGATCAGATTCAATGGTGCCCGGCACCCTTTCCACGATGCGGTCATTTCCTCCGCTCAAATCCTGAATACCATGCTGCTTGTTGCCCCATCCTCCCAAATTCCATTGGATTTTCGAGCCGCCACCCAAGTGGCGCACTCCAATGATAAAGCCCTCATCCCCACCAATCTTGCGGGCTTTTAATGTCACGGTGTAATCCGTCCACTCCGCGCTTCCAGCGCTGGATGTGGCAACCGATGTCACGTCCGATTGATGATATCTCCCATCTTTAACCGTCCAGGTTCCAGCGTCAGTCGTCCATCCATCCGCCTGTTTTTCAAATCTGCCTTCAAACAGTTCCTTTGTCCCCCTTGTAACGCGGACGTCCTTGAACTCGGCCTCGGTATGATATGTTGTCAAACAAATTCCACCGCACGCACTGGAAGGCAGGCGCTTGTCAGAAATATCGGTGGCAAGAACCTGTTCCCCGCGATGAAGACTGAACAATTTCTGCACCTGATATTCCGGTGTGCCGTAGACGCGCGAATCATCAAACCAGATCAAGTCTACAGGCCATTGAACCGAGCCTTTTCTCGCGAATAACGGCGCGTATGACGCCATGGCGACCAAGTCAGAATTTCGCTCAATTCCCGTCATGAATGCCGCTTCCGCCAGTGCCGCCTCCAGGCTGTTTTTGCGATCAGGCGTGTGAGCTGCATACTCACCGGCAAACACTTTCGGTCCGTTCCGGTCATAACGATCATAACGATCTGCATGATTGATAAACCATGATGGCACGCGATAATAATGCTCATCCACAAAATCAGCCTTTGCGGTCCTCATGTGCGCCCAAGCTGAATCAAAAAAGTTGCCGTCCGGATTTGGTCCTGCCGAGGCGATAATTTCAATTTCAGGATGTTGCTTCTTAAGCACGGTTGTAAACCGGTCGTAACGCTCAAAATAACTGTCCCCCCATTGCTCATTGCCAATGGCAAGCATTTTCATGTGAAACGGCTCTGGATGTCCCATCTCCGAACGTTTGCCCCCCCAGTAACTGGTTTCCGGCCCGTTGGCAAATTCGATCAAATCCAACGCGTCTTGAATGTAGGGGTCCAGTTCATCTGTCGGGACCAGTTGCGCATCTTGAAACTGACAGGACATGCCACAGTTGAGCACCGGCAATGGCTCCGCGCCTATGTCTTCGCAAAACTGGAAAAACTCATAGAATCCCAGGCCGTAGGATTGGAAATAATGCGGGGCGGGAGCCTCCGGCATGGCACTCTGCCAACGATTCCAATTACCGCGACGTTCGGCGACATCTCCAATCGTATCCTTCCAGCGATATCGGTTTGCCAGATCCTTCCCTTCAACAATGCAACCGCCAGGAAAGCGCACAAAGGAAGGCTTCAAGTCGGCCACCATTTGTGCCAAGTCTGCCCGCATCCCGTTTGGACGCTGCTTGAAAGTATTCTCTGGAAACAGCGAAACCATGTCGATATCCACCGTGCCAGGTGTCTGAAAATAAATCACCAAATGCGCATTGGTCGAGCTGCCAGTGGCCTTGATTGTGCCAGGGAAATGATTCCAATTCGGGGCAATGCCCGCCATGGCCATCTGGCCCAACGATTCATCCTTCTCGTTTTCGAGCCGTGCAACCAGAATGCCGTCCTTCCCATCCAAAACGCGGGCGTAAATCGAAAACACATAATTGGAGCCCTTCCCAATGACCATATTGCCAAACCCGTCGTTACGAATGCCCACGCCATCACCACAGTCCGAAATCTGCATCCGCAGGAAATGTGGATTATTGGTGTTCAGCGGACGCTCTGTCTCAATAAACATGTTTCCCAAGGGCGTCCCCTTGCGCACCATCGTCCACCCAAACAAGGTGTTGGAATCCATGAATTCAAACGACCGGTTTTGAATCATCTCGGCATACAGTCCGCCATCCGCGGCATAATTAATGTCTTCAAAAAATACTCCATATAGATTCTTACTCATGGCATGGGCCGGCTTGCCAGCATGAACCACCAGTGAGACCGGCGGCGCGGCAAACAGCGGCGTCCAGGAAAAAGCCAGGATCGAGAAAAACAAACATCGCCCCATCCTTCGCACTAGCTTGAAAACATCTTTCATGGTTTAAAGCTATCAGAGAGCCTCCCGTTTGGGAAGACTGTCAGGAGAGCTCATTTCAGATTGAACTTTATACGAAGGCATTTAGACTTTCCCCATGGCTCGAAAAGCCTCAGAAGAACAAGAACTAGCTCATCGGGGAATCCACGACGTCATCGGCATAGCGCTCTGTTTTGCAGCGCTGCTGATTGCCGTTGCGTTGCTTTCCTATGAACCGCATGACACCGAATCGGTGTTGGTGCCGCGCAATAGCATCCCCAACAATTGGGGCGGCATTATTGGCGCGGAAACATCCCGGTTGCTATTCTACAGCATCGGCGTTTCCTCTTACATTGTACCCGTGCTCCTATTTGTATTCGGGCTCGGATACATTTTCCGGTTTCTTTCCTATATCAGACACTGCTGGTTCTGGGCCGCCATGCTTCTCATTTGTTGCATGGGACTCCTGAGCACATACGAAAACGAAGTCCCCTTTCTGCAGAATATCCAGCATAAGCTCAACACGACAAGCGTCGGGGGACTGGCTGGCAGCCTATTTTACCAATACATCCTTAGCAATTTCGGCAAGATTGGCGCCACCATCGTTCTAGGAGCCTTCTACGTCATCAGCCTGCTCTACCTGACCAGCTTCCAGCTTGGCGCCGCGTGCCGTCAATGGTGGGCCAACCGAAATGGCATAGACTTGGAGGAGGACGAAGACTTAAGCAAGGGACCGATGACGACGGAAGATTTGGAGCGCCGTAAACGCGCCCTTGAAAGACAGGCCCGTAAACTACAGGAGGAGCTGGATAAGAGTAAGGAACAGTCAAAAGAAGACAAATCCGGCCTTGGAGCCGACCTGCAACCCGTTCCAGAGCCAACCGTTCGTGACCTGAGTGTTCCACAGGCCAAATCTGGCCCGCGCAAAAAATCTCCTGAACCGGCAAAGCCAGAGTCCATCCCCGTGAAGGAAGGCGAAACCATCTCGGGTCGGGAAATCGCCGCCGCCACCACAGAAGATATTCTTGGAAAAAACTCCGTTCTGAAACCAACTCGAACTGAAGAAGCCGAAAAACAGGAGGAGCCAACTCCTTCCAAAGCTGAAACTTCCGAGACAGAAAAAGAAGAGACCGAGGAGACGGAAGAGGCAGAGACACCAGACGAAACCGAAGAGGAATCTGAGCCTGCCACAGCGCCAGTCCCCGCCGCCCGCACTTATCCCAGAGGCAAAATGATGCCTCACAAGCCCAAGGTCATCGCCGTTGCCGCGACACCGAAGATTGGCAACTACAAACTGCCTTCCATCGATTTTCTCCAATACCCCGATACATCGATCAAGCCAACCGAGACCAAGGAAGAGCTGATGGGCAATGCCCGTCTCATGCAGCAGACTCTGGCACAATTCGACATTGACGTCTCCCTGGGAGACATCACCAAGGGGCCCACCATTACACGTTACGAGCTGCATCCAGCCCCCGGCGTCAAACTCGAAAAAATCGCCAACCTGACCAACAACATCGCTGCGGCACTCAAAGCCGAACGGATCAATGTCCTCGCCCCGATTCCGGGCAAAAGCTCCGTTGGCGTTGAAGTCCCCAATGCCGTGAAGACCAAGGTCATCATGCGTGACCTTTTCGAAACCGACGAATGGAAAAACACGAAGTGCCGTATTCCGCTCGCTTTGGGCAAGGACGTTTATGGCCAGCCGATCATTGCCGATCTTGCTGAAATGCCCCACCTGCTCATCGCAGGCAGCACTGGCTCCGGCAAATCCGTCTGCATCAATTCCATCATCGCATCCCTGCTCTATAAATTCAGCCCCGATAAACTGCGCTTTGTGATGATCGACCCCAAGGTCGTCGAATTGCAGCAATACAACGCCCTGCCCCATTTGGTTGTCCCTGTCGTCACCGACCCCAAGAAAGTCATTCTCGCCCTTCGCTGGGTGGTGAACGAGATGGAAAAGCGATACCAGATCTTCGCCCGTGTCGGCGTCCGCAACATCAAATCCTTTAACGACCGGCCAAAGAACAAACCCGTCCCCCCACCGGAGCCGGAACTGCCACTGGAATCAAAACAAGACAAGATCGGAACCAATTCAGAAGGTTTTGCTGTCCAGCTCGACCAGGAAATCGTCGTGCCACGCGAAGAGGAGATCGTCATCCCGGATTATCTCAGCTACATCGTTGTCATCATCGACGAACTTGCAGACCTCATGCTGGTTGCGCCGGCAGATGTTGAAATGGCCATCGCGCGCATCACTCAAATGGCACGTGCCGCTGGCATTCACTGCATCGTGGCCACCCAGCGCCCAAGCGTGGACGTCATCACCGGCGTCATCAAAGCCAACATCCCGGCCCGCATCGCATTCCAAGTCGCCGCAAAGGTGGATTCCCGCACCATTCTCGACTCCATGGGTGCAGACAAACTCCTCGGCAAGGGCGACATGCTTTACCTGCCACCCGGGTCAGCAAAACTGATTCGCGCCCAGGGCGTGCTCGTCACTGACCAGGAAATTCAATCCATTGTTGATTTCATCTCCTCCGAGGCCAAACCCAGCTACGAAATGGAGATTCACCAGCAGCTTCAGAAGCTCACCAACACCAGCAGTCTGGACATGGATGACAACGGTATTGACGAGGATGAAGAACTCATTCAGCAGTGCATTGAAGTCATTCGCAGCGAGCATAAGGCCAGCGTTTCCCTCATGCAGCGGCGTCTGCGCCTGGGCTACACCCGCGCAGCACGCATCATGGATGAACTCGAAAATCGCGGCATTGTCGGTCCCAGCAAGGGAGCCGAGCCCCGCGATATTCTGATTGATCTCGACGCCCAAGCCGCTGGCGGAGACGAGGAAATGCCAGAAGACGACCGAGGAACGAAATAAATGGTCATTTCTTGAGGAAGGAACGCACTCAACAGTGCGTTCATGTGGATAACTGAACGCAAGTTACCCAACTATGATTCAAGAGTTTTTTTAAAAAGGGTTGAAATCAAATCCAACTTTTTTCTCACTTCATCAGAAATGTTTTCGAGATGAGCTTCTTTCACTAATTGATGCAGTTCCCCTTTTCTCAACAACATTGGTTCGTTGAGACGTCCTGACAATTGTCGAAAGAAATCCTCTGCAAAATCACTAAGTTTTATTCTCTCTGTCTTTGTTTCCCAAATCAGTTTTGCAACTTCTGAAGAGGCACTTTTATAAGTATCGTAGTCCTTTTTTTCTCCTTTAAAAACCCGCTCGAGAACAAGTCTGTCCAACTCTTCTTTTATTTCTGTTGCATGCCCCTGAAACAGCTCCAACTCTCTATAGGCAGATTTTGCATAATTACTGAGGATTTCTGGTGTGATGAAATAATTCTCAGCTTCGTAGCGTTTCCAGTATGTTATCGTCAACCCCCCTTCGTTGCTGTCTTTGTGATCTCTTCCATCATTGTCGAGAATGGCAATTCCACACAAATCGGGAATCAAACTCCGCAGATTGAAAAAGTGATTTTTGGGATTAATTCCATATCCGAATTCGACTCGCTCTAATTCGCTATTGAGCGATTTTTCAGCATGATTATCTCGAACATAATACGCGTTTACACTCTCATCCCAGATTTTTGCTGCCGGATGATCGAGACGCACCGCCAAGGCGTGAAGCATGTCAATATCTGTTCCTCCCTCCACATACAAAACATAACCTTTCTCCCGTGCTTTTACATAATGTTCCGCGCCATAATATTCAAGGGCACTTCTAATTGACTTTTCACCAGATGCACTGTTGGACATTTCCCTTGTTGTCAAATTTTCAGCATGTCCACCAATCATGAATGTCAGGTTGTGTTCCAACGCTTCGTTTAAAATGACTTCTGAATGTGTTACCAGTATTACCTGAGAAAAGTTTTCTTCAGCAAGCTCACGAAGTAGAATGTATACCTGCTTCTGGCGTAGAATTTCCAAATGCGCATCAGGTTCATCTATAAGCAAAACACTGCGCTTATGTGAGAAGAGGTAGGCAAAAATCAACAACAACTGTTGAAATCCCCGGCCAGCCAGGGCCACGTCCAACTTTTCTTTCACGCCTGGCTGTTCAAAATAGAGTTCAATTGATCCGCGTATGTTTTCTTCTGGGTCTCCAAGTGTGACCGAAAACAGTCTCTCCACCAGCTTTTTGATCTTCTTCCAATCCTCAGGTGTATCCTTTTTCACAATCAGGCAAAGGTTGCGCAGCACTTGAGCGGTTTCACCTTGCCCCAGCAGAACGTTGATGCGACCGGTTTTCAAGACAGGTTCCTCTGTTACCAATCCTGACATCGGATAAAGAAGCTCAACATTGATGTGCGCTGCGTATTCCAATAGCCCCTCGTTTTCAATCACCGAATCATCCGGCACACAATAAACCAATTCATCTCCAGGAAATCTGAAGTTCATCTTTACTGGAACAACCTTCCCCTTCCAAGGAAGTCCTGCAGAAATGGACATTAGAACATTTCCATGGCCAGAATGAACACGAGTATTATGCCAGAAATAACGCGTTTTTTGCACTGGAACAGCCGTGATGGCCAGACGATTCAATGCCGTTGATTTTCTTTCCCTTGCCTCTGTTTCCTTTTTCGCATCCCACCAAGTTTTTATGGCCTGAGCCCAGAGGGCGATTGCTTGGATTGCGCTTGTTTTTCCACAATTGTTTGGCCCAATTATGACGGTTGGATGATCCAAATCAATGTGCTGGATATCTCCCAAACATTTGAAGTTTTCTATTTCTATGTAGTTTAACAGGCGCATCGTTTAGATATTTATAGAATCGCAACTTCAAGTTCGCACGTCAAATTTCATCCACCGTTTAGGTTTTCGCAAAAGAAGCACTCAAGACGTCATCATTTTTCGCATACAAAGCAATTTTGAACCGGGCCCCTTTTCCGGGAGCGCTCTCCACTGTTACCTGTCCATGGTGAGCTTGAACCACCGCTTTCACCACGCTTAGTCCCAACCCGAGGCCGCGTTGGGAACGACTCTTGTCCCCGCGGTACAAACGCTCCCAAATCCGAGGTTGCTCCTCCACTGGAATGCCCATGCCCGTGTCGCAGAATTCCACCACTGCCAGACTGCCTTCCTTCCTTGCCAAAACCGTCACCGTCCCGCCAGAAGGTGTGTATTTGATGGCATTATCCAGAAGATTTCCAAACACCTGCCGCATCCGATTGGCATCCACAACCGCTTCGCAACAATCCGACAATTCCATTTTCAAAGTGATTTTCTTTTCCTCAGCCACGCACTCGTAAATCTCACAGGCTTCACGAATCAAACGGCACAAATCGCATGTTTCCTTGTGCAACGGCATGGTGCCAGATTCTGCCTCGGCAATATCCATGATGGTGTTCAACAGGCTCAGGAGCCGTTCGGATTCCTCCACGCAATCAGCCAGAGCATCACGCATTGCTGCTGTCGAATCCGGGCCCTCTTGCAGTGCCAGCTCCGCCGAACCGCGCAACCGGGTCAATGGCGTGCGCAAATCATGAGCCACATTATCCATTGAATCCCGCATGGCCTTAATCAATTCTTGATTTTTATCGAGCATGGAATTGAACAGTCTCACCATTTCATCCAGATCATCCTGGTATTTGCGTGTGGGAACGCGTGCATCCAAATTTCCGGTGGAAATGATCCGTTGCGCTGTGTCAACAATCTGCCGAACCGGCAACATCGCGCGATGGGCAAACACCGTTCCGCAAATCAATCCGACCAGCGCCACCGCAAGGCCTGCGGGCAGAGCCGTTCTGCGAAATGGAGCCCAGAGTGCCTTTCGAGTGTTTATGCTTCGTCCCACTTGCAGCACAGCTCCGTTGGGCATCTCCACCTGAGCCAGCGCAAAATCCTTTTCCTCATTTTTTCGAATGCGATTGATCTCCATCTGCCTCCAAACCCCCACTTGACGCTCGGGAACAAAGCCCCCCCATTCGTCGGGAACCAGAATCGGGATTGTAATCTGAGGTGTGACAAGATTGACGTAGAACGCCTTTTCGTCGCCCGGCTTGTTTTCTCGTAAAACACGTTGCTTAAGACCTTCCGAGCCCGCAGCCTGATAGACCGTTGCATACTCCTTCAGCCGGGACAAAATGATTTCATGTTCCTTGCTTTCGAATTCCCGTTCCACCATGTAGTAGCCCATCACCAGTAAAAGCGCCGTCCCAGCCGCAAAAAGCAGCGCATACCACAGGCTCAAGCGAAACGCGACGCTACGAAACAGGGGTAGTTGAAGGTTTGAGGACATAGCCAACTCCGCGTAATGTTTGAAGGCGTGTTTTATCAGGATCGACCTTGGAACGCAGCCGATGGACCAGCACGTCAATCACATTGGTCTGGGGATCAAAACTGTAATCGAAGATGTGTTCCAAAATCATTGTTTTTGTGACAGGTCGTCCGGCGTTGCGCATCAAATATTCGAGCAGCGCAAATTCGCGTGTTTGCAAATCCACCTTTTCAGTTCCAAGTGTCACCTCCCGGCTGATCAAGTCCAGATGAAGATCCCCCACGCTCATCCGTGTTGGCTCCACCGCCTGTGTGGCACGACGGATAAGAGCCTGAATGCGGGCGGCCAGCTCTGAAAACGCAAATGGTTTCGTCACGTAATCGTCCGCCCCCGATTGTAACCCCCTGATACGATCGTCCACCGTGGCCTTTGCGCTGAGAATGATCACCGGCGTATGGATTTTACGGCTCCGCAATCGTTGTATAAGGCTCAGACCATCGAGTTTGGGAAGCATGATATCCACCACGGCAGCATCGTAGGGTGTTGACAACGCCAAAGCCAGGCCCTCCTCGCCATCTGCACTGGAGTCCACGGCATAACCGGTCTGTTTCAGACCTTTGACGATAAACGAAGCTATTTTTGCATCATCTTCGACAATCAGGATTCGCATGCTCCTAAAACGATAAACCAGCCGGAGGCCGGAGCAAGAAAAGAAACACTGCCGATTCCTTTAAAAACAGGATAAATGAGTACAAAAAAACCGGGCTAAGTGGTCAGAGGATGACCAAGAAGCCCGGGGAATTTTCGAATTTAGTACAAACGTAGGATTAGGGGACTCTCGAGTAATACTTGTACAACTGCATACTCGAAATTCGTGTGGGCTGACAAAGAACAATGTTTATGGTTTAGCCCTTAAATCTTCTATCTAATCCGCAAGTAATAAAGCATTCTTCAGTTTATTCGTCAAGTAACTTTCGAAAAAAAATAATTTCATTCCTCCTTTTCCCTCATTTCCTACCCAAATGCGGCTTTTTTTCAAAATCATGTTTACACCCGTCCCTCGGTTGTTAGTATCCGCCAGCAACACGAATGAAAAAAATCGATGCGATTATCAAACCGTTCAAGCTGGAGGAAGTTAAGGATGGCTTGGCTGCACTCGGAATCGAAGGAATGACCGTCTCTGAGGTCAAGGGATTTGGCCGCCAAAAGGGCCATACCGAGATTTATCGCGGCAGCGAATACACCGTCGATTTCCTCCCCAAAATCAAAATCGAAGTCGTCGTTTCCGATGTCCAGGCCGATCAGGCAGTTGAAGCCATCGTCAAAGCCGCAAAGACCGGAAAAATCGGCGACGGGAAAATTTTCGTCTCCTCCGTGGAGCGCGTCGTTCGCATTCGCACTTCTGAAACGGACGATCAGGCAATTTGAAGCCGGAATATTCGACGCCGTTGCCTACAACGCACGCCGAATTTTCCTTTAATACCCAAACCCTAAAACTCAATGAGCACACCAAAAAACGTTATCGATTTGGCCCAAAAGAAAGGGGCTAAAATGGTCGACGTGAAATTCGTCGATACCTTTGGAACGTGGCAGCATTTCAGCGTTCCTATTCGCGAACTGACCGAAGAAGTCTTCACTGACGGTTTCGGTTTTGATGGTTCCTCCATTCGTGGCTGGAAATCCATCGAAGCCTCCGACATGCTTGCCATGCCGGATCCCAACACCGCCTTCATTGATCCCTTCTGCGAAGTCCCAACCCTCTCCATCACCTGCACCATCGCAGAAACTGGAACAAAGGAACTCTACAATCGCGATCCTCGCGGCATCGCACGCCGTGGCGAAGAGTATCTCACCTCCACCGGATTGGCCGATCAGGCCGTCTTCGGTCCCGAAGCCGAGTTCTTCATCTTCGACAACGTCCAGTACGACAGCAAGAGCAACGGCACCTTCTACTCCGTTGATTGCGACGAAGGCGTCTGGAATACCGGTCGGGATGAAATGCCCAACCTTGGATACAAGATCCGCTACAAGGAAGGCTATTTCCCAGTCGCCCCCACAGATCAACAACAGGACATCCGCACTGAAATGGCTTTGACCATGGAAGAGCTTGGTCTGTTCGTTGAACGTCAGCACCACGAAGTCGCCACTGCCGGACAGGCCGAAATCGACTTCCGCTTCGACACCCTCGTCAAGACCGCTGACAACATGATGCTCTTCAAATACATTGTGAAGAACATCGCCCGCAAGCACGGCAAGACTGCCACCTTCATGCCCAAGCCCCTCTTCGGTGATAACGGCTCCGGCATGCACACCCACATGAGCTTGTGGAAGAAGGGCAAACCCCTGTTCCCCGGTAAAGAATACGCCGGTCTGAGCCAGATGGCTCTGTGGTACATCGGTGGTGTCCTCAAGCACGCCAAGGCCCTCTGCGGCATCTGCAACCCCACGACCAACTCCTACAAGCGTTTGGTCCCTGGTTACGAAGCCCCAGTGAACCTGGCCTACAGCGCCCGCAATCGCTCCGCTGCAATCCGCATCCCAACCTTCAGCGAAAGCCCGAAGGCCAAGCGCATTGAATATCGTCCTCCCGATGGTTCATCCAACATCTACCTGACCTGCGCCGCCCTGATGATGGCCGGTCTGGATGGTGTGATCAACAAGATCGACCCCGGCGAACCCATGGATAAAAACATCTATGAACTGCCACCAGAAGAGCTCAAGAAAATCCCCAATGTTCCTGGCAGCCTCGGCGAAGCATTGACCTGCTTGGAAAAGGATCATGAATTCCTGCTCAAGGGCGACGTGTTCACACGCGACTTCATTGAAATGTGGATCAGCCAGAAGCGCAAAGACGATGACGCCCTGCGCCTGCGCCCGCATCCATACGAATTCCACCTCTACTATGATGTGTAGAATTTAGTTCTCGCGAAAAGGCGCCCGTTCGCGGGCGCCTTTTCTGTCACAAAGTGCATGAAATGCTTGTTTTTAAAGGGGTTTCATGGGTTGTGAATAACTTGTGAACAAGAGTTAATATATTGTCCTAGTCTTGGATGGGCAGATTGACTAGAACGATAGACATCCGGTTCGGGAAGAACCGGGAGGTCTCTGAAAGACAGAGACAGGCCACGGGAAATCGTGGGGAAAGATATTTTAAATGTTTGATAATCAAATATTTATAAACGATTTAAAAAAGGGACTGTCGAAATGTGACATTTTCCTGGCCGATTTAAGTAAAATTGCCACATTTCGATTGACAATGGGAACCTTGCTGGGATGGGCGTGCCAACCATCGAATGATGTTGGTGAATAATCTCGGAAATCTCTAGGTTTTTGGCACAATTTGACACCATGCAACCAACGGCAGACAGTATTTGGCTTTCAGCGCAGCAATTGTTGCGTTCGATGTTGAATCCAGACATTTACAATCTCTGGTTTCAACCCATCAAAGCCGTATCTTTGGAAGACGACACCATCGGGCTTGAAGTCGCGAACGATTTTTGTGAACTCTGGTTGCAAGACAACTATCTGGGGCTGATTAAAGACGTTCTGGCGCAGGCAACAGGCCAGGAATTCAAGGTCAAATTCACCGTTGCCGTCGTGGCACCTCCCACTCCTCCTCCCCCGGCGGAAGTCGAACCTCCGAAGCCCGCAATTTCAGAGCCGGTGGAAACCGCAAGCGCTGCACCTGCCCCCGCAAAGGAAAACGGGGCGTTGTTCAATCCCAAAAACACCTTCGACACCTTCGTCGTCGGGGAAAACAACAATCATTCACACGCGGCAGCACTGGCTGTGGCCAAGGCTCCTGGGCGTTCCTATAATCCCCTGTTTCTCTTTGGTGGTGTGGGACTTGGAAAAACTCATCTTTTGCACGCAATTGGCCAATACGTAACGACCAGTAAAAAGGGTGCCCGTGTCATGTATCTCTCTTCGGAGAAGTTCACCAACGAATACATCGACGCCATTCAGAACAATCAACTGGTCAAGTTCCGCCGCAAATACCGTCAGGCCGATGTTCTGCTGATTGACGACGTTCAATTCCTTGCGGGCAAGGAACGCATTCAAGAAGAGTTCTTTCACACATTCAACGCCCTTCACGAGTCGCACAAGCAAATCGTTCTCACGTGCGACCGTCCTGCCAGTGAAATTCAAAACCTGGAACAACGTCTTGTTTCCCGTTTTGAGTGGGGCTTGGTTTCAGAAATTCAAGCGCCCGACGTTGAAACACGCCTTGCCATTCTGCGAAAGAAGGAAAAGGCCATGGGCGTGGAATTGCCCGAGGAAATCATCAATTTTCTGGCCAACCGCATCCGCACCAACATCCGCCGCCTCGAAGGTGCGTTGATCCGCGTGGCTTCGCTGGCCTCTCTCACCGGCAAGAAGCTCACACTCCAAGTCGTCGAAGGTCTCTTGCGCGAAGTGCTGCATGAAGAGGGCAAGTACACCGTGAACATCGAATCCATCCAGAAACGGGTGGCTGAACATTTCGATATTCGTCTGGCTGACATGACGAGCAAGCGCCGTCCTGAGAACATAGCCTTTCCGAGACAGGTTGCCATGTATCTCTCCCGCCAGATGACGGAGAGTTCTCTAAACATGATTGGAGAGGCCTTTGGTGGACGCGACCACGGAACCGTCCTCCATGCCTGTCGGTTGGTTCAGGACCGGATGGAAATCGATCCCAACGTCCGTCAGGTAGTCAGCTACCTTGAAAAACAACTCATGCGTTAAAAACGCCTCTTTTTAATGTCATTTTTTAACCCGCCCATGGTTTCAAGCTTGCCTCGGGCGGGTTTCCTTTTCTACTCTTAGGACTGTCCATATGACCAAACACTTGAGCCAGAACCTCGGTTTTAATCCGATCAGCGCACCGGATTTTCTGCCGCTGAAGCAACTGCGCACGCTACAACTGCAACGTCTCAAAGCCATTGTCGAGCGTGCCTACACCCATGTGCCACTTATGCGACAGCGCATGGATGACAATCACGTTAAACCCGAGGACATCAAATCCTTGGATGACATTGTCCGCCTGCCATTCACCCAAAAATCCGACTTGCGCGACACCTATCCGTTCGGTTTGTTCGCCAGCCCAATGAGTGAAATTGTGCGTCTGCACGCCTCCAGCGGCACCACTGGCAAACCCATCGTCGTTGCTTACACAAAGGATGACATTGCCGTCTGGGCCAATGCCATTGGGCGCTCCTTTGCCGCTTGCGGCATAAACCGCGGCGACATTATTCAAAACGCCTACGGTTACGGCCTCTTCACCGGCGGCCTCGGCGTTCACTATGGAGCCGAAAGCATTGGCGCCACCGTGATCCCCATTTCCGGCGGTAATACGCCGAGACAATTGATGCTGGCCAAGGATTTTGGAACCACGGTCATCACTTGCACTCCAAGCTATTTCCTCCATTTGATCGACGTCGCCCACGACATGGGCATCAACCTGAAGGACCTCCCCTTGCGAAAGGGCATGTTTGGAGCTGAACCATGGACCGAATCCATGCGCGAACACATTGAAGCCGAGAGTGGCATCAAGGCTTACGACATCTATGGTCTTTCAGAAATCGTCGGTCCCGGTGTTGCCATGGAATGCGAATGCCAGGCCGGTCCCCACATTTTTGAAGACTGGTTCTACCCTGAAGTGGTCGATCCCAAGACGGGCAAAGTGTGCAAAGACGGCGTGGAAGGCGAGCTGGTTCTCACCACCCTCAGCAAACAAGCCATGCCAATGATTCGTTACCGCACACGCGACCTTACAGCAATTACTTCAGAACCTTGTGCCTGTGGACGCACCCTGCGCCGTATAAAGCGAATTGGACGCCGTAGCGACGACATGTTCATCATCCGCGGCGTGAACGTCTTCCCCTCCCAGATCGAAACCGCTCTGCTTGCGGTGGAAGGCGCCCTGCCACACTACCAGATCATTCTCACACGCGACCGCGGATTGGATGAGATTGAAGTGCAGGTGGAAGTCACCGCTGATTTGTTCAGCGACACTGTGGGCGGTCTGGAACAACTTCAACACAAGATCAGCAAATCCATTGAAACCACGATTGGCCTCCGCGCCAAGGTGCGCCTCGTGCAGCCCAAAACCATTCAACGTAGTGAAGGCAAGGCAAAACGGGTGATCGATCAACGCAAAATGTAGAACAGGAACCCCCATGAAAGTAAAACAACTCTCCTTATTCCTGGAAAACAAACCGGGCGCTTTGAGCCAGCCCATGCAATTTCTGGCCAAAGCCAAAATCAACATTCTCACTCTCTCGGTGGCCGACACCCAGCACTTCGGCATTTTGCGAATCATTGTGCGCGACTGGGAAAAGGCCAAAAAGCTGCTTGAGAAAAAAGGCTGTGTCGTCAAGGTCACCGATGTTGTGGCCATTGAAGTCACAGACCGTCCCGGCGGCCTCGCCGACATTCTGGGAATTCTCGAAAAGAACGGGATCAACCTCGAATACATGTATGCCTTCACCCTCAAACGTGAGAGCAAAGGCATGTTGGTATTTCGGTTCGATGATCCTGACAAGGCAGTCGAAGTCTTGTCCAAGGAAAAGATCACCGTCGTCGGCGGAGAAGAACTTTTTAAACGCCTGGAAGACTAGACTGTGAGCGCTTTATCAAAACCGCAACCGGTCGCACCGGACGCTTCTGCACTGGAATTGACGCGCCAGTGCATGAAGGATGACCATTTTGCTGCGCAAGCCGGGGTTGAACTGCTTCTGATCGAGCCCGGCCACGCCAAGGCCAAAATGCCAGTCCAACAGCAACACCTCAACGGTTTGGGAACCGTGCAGGGGGGAGCCATATTCACGCTGGCGGATCTGACATTTGCCGCCGCCGTCAACGCCTACGGCATCGCCTCCGTTGCCATCAACGTCAACATCACCTTCATGAAGGCCGTGTCCACCGGCACACTTTGGGCTGAGGCAAAAGAGCAATCCCGCAATTTCAAGCTGGGCACCTATGCTGTGGACATTCGTGATGACAAAGGCGACTTGGTGGCCCAATTTCAGGGACTCGGTTATCTCAAAAAGGAAAAACTGAGTGACTTCTACGCAGCAAAGCGAAAGTAGCATTTCATCAAAAACCTTCAGCGGGGTGCCTCTTGTCAGGAGCAGGGGGCAAGGAAGTGGCCCAAGGAAAATCCCCCCTCGAATTTCTTTTGACAATCCAGCGTGCTGGAAATATCACATCGTCGTTTCGTCAGCCAGAAGACGTTTCGCACCAAGCGGCATTCCCTCTGCATTTCGTGCAGCAGAAATAATTTTTTTCAACACCTCCGTGGGAGGGGATGAAATAAGGTTGAATTTTCCCCGTTGAATCGCCTCTTCTATGGCGTTACCCACTAAGCCATATTTGCATGTTGAATAGGCAACTGTTGATGGATGATCCAATTCACACCAATCGGACGGCGTCAATAAACAATCGCGGTCCGGCCACGTTCCATCATCTGTTGTGACACGGACAAGGACAACTTTTCCTCCGTTCTTTGCTGGATCAGAAAGCATAATGCAACGATGAAAAGGGGAGACACCAATTTTGAATGACGTCCCGAAACAAATCATGAGGCGTGTTCAAAAAGCTCATCCAGCATATTCAGCTCAGACGCTTCCGTGATAAGCTTCTTCTTCGCCTCTGGCGATTTACCAAGCGCTTCTGCAATATTTTCAACGCCAATCGATAAACAGCCCTTTTGCAGTCGAGTCCATTCTTTACAGTTGGAATGACACCATTCCACCAGTTCCCATTGGTTCTTGGGACCATGAACACTCCAAATTTGGTCAATCAGCTTGATTTCTGCATCAGATAGGGACTCACGAGGCGGAAAATGATCCACCAGTTTTATTTCATGATTAATCCGGTCACTGATGGATTTTTCCCAAATTGTACTTGGCACGTCTCTCAAGCGTCCATAATTGATGAGGTCAAGTATCTCACTGGTGACAGGACCGTTGGTCATGGAAAAATAACTTCCCCCCACAACGGGAAATCCGCGTTGATCCAGTGAAAGCCGATCCAACAAATAAATCAGTTTGACCAGCTTCATGATATTGATTGAGCCCCCAGATCGTTGGATAAATTCACTGGCCGCCTCCACCGCTTTATTGATTTGGAAGCTAAAATTCATAATTTCATTTTAATTGATCGTTGATTCAATTGCAATTTTAACCTCCACATTCCTCCGTGTATAATCCAATGGAATTCCTCACAAATCTTTCGGAGAATCATCGTTTTTTCATGGCGTCTTGACCTCTAACTCATGAATGACAGGGATTGTTTTGTTCACCCATACTTTCAAAGATTCATGTGTATTCTTCTCCATGCAAAAGCGGTCCATCATGGATCATTTCCAGAAAAGGTGTCAGCTTCAAGACAGGAAGTGCCAGGCAAGGGAGGTTATCCGCTAAAATCAGTGAGGAACAAGTCACGCCACGGCGGTTTCGCCATGCGGCAAAGAATTGGAGAAATTTCTTTTGGCAGTCACCCAAGTAGCTGCTTTCTCTGTTCAAGATCGGGCCGACCGGTTAGACTAAGGCTAACGTGGCTACTCTTTACGATTTAATTCCGCGCGGTGATACTCCTGCCAATGACGCCCTTTTGGGACGCTTTCTTGAATACGTGGAGGGGCGAAAGCTTAATCTTTATCCAGCACAGGAGGCGGCCATTCTGGAACTCTTTGAGGAGAAGAACGTCATTCTCAACACGCCGACCGGTTCCGGCAAATCACTCGTCGCCGCGGCACTCCACTTCAAATCCCTGGCTCAGGGCAAACGCTCCATCTACACCTGCCCGATCAAGGCGCTTGTTAACGAAAAGTTCATGGCGCTCTGCCGGGATTTTGGTCCCGAAAACGTCGGACTTTGCACCGGAGATGCCACGGTAAACAGGGACGCTCCAATCCTTTGTTGCACGGCAGAAATCCTGGCCAACATCGCCCTCCGTGAGGGTGCTGATGCCAACGTTCAGGACGCCATCATGGATGAATTCCACTATTACGCCGACCGCGAAAGAGGCGTCGCGTGGCAGGTGCCGTTGCTTACCCTTTCCAAGACGCGTTTTCTTCTCATGTCTGCAACGCTTGGCGAAACCTCCTTCTTTGAAGAGGAACTCACGCGGCTCAACAAGCGCGAAACCGTGACTGTCCAATCGCAGGACCGGCCCGTTCCGCTTGAATTTTCCTATTCGGAAATGCCACTGGCAAAAGCGTTGGAAACTCTGGCCAGCCAGGGGAAAAGCCCCATTTACGTGGTTCATTTCACACAACTGGAAGCGGCGCAAAGCGCCCAGGACTTCACAAGCATCAATGTTTGTACACGGGAGGAAAAGGCGGCCATCGCCAACGCCATCGAGGGTTACAAATTTTCCAGTCCATACGGGCCAGACATCAAAAAATGGCTTCGTCACGGAATCGGACTTCATCATGCGGGGCTTCTGCCGAAGTATCGCGTCCTGGTGGAGCAACTGGCGCAAAAGGGGCTTTTGAAAATCATATGCGGGACCGACACCCTTGGCGTCGGAATCAATGTCCCCATCCGCACTGTATTATTTACAAAACTCTGCAAATTCGACGGTCAAAAGACCGGCATTCTGAGCGCACGGGATTTTCACCAGATTGCCGGACGCGCAGGGCGCAAGGGGTTTGATGACCGGGGCTGGGTGGTGGTGCAAGCTCCTGAACACGTCATCGAAAACATCAAGTTGGAGGAAAAAGAGGCCCGCAGTGGAAAGAAGTCTGTCAAACATAAGGCGCCTGAAAAAAACTTCGTCAATTGGGACAAGAAAACCTTCGCCCGCCTGATTGCCGCGCCACCCGAACGTCTCATATCGCGTTTTCAGGTCTCTCACGGAATGCTGCTGAACGTTTTGAGCCGCAAAACCGATGGCTGCACCGCCATGCGCAATCTCATCCGCAATTCACACGAGACGCCCAAGGCCAAGAAACTCCATACTCAGCGTGCATGGCAATTGTTCCGTTCCCTGTTGGAACGCAAGATTGTGGAATTCATTCCAAGAACGCCGGAAGGCGCCCATTTGCGCGTCAATGTGGAGTTGCAGGATGACTTTTCGATGGATCAGGTGCTCTCGCTCTACTTGTTGGACACCGTCCCGATGCTTGATCCGCAGGCACCCGATTACGCACTGGTCCTTCTGACTCTCGTGGAATCCATCGTTGAAAATCCCGACATTATTTTGCGCAAGCAATTGGACCGCGTGAAGGATCAGAAAGTCGCTGAAATGAAGGCCGAGGGAATCGAATATGACCAGCGGATGGAAGAGCTCGAAAAACTCGAATATCCCAAGCCCAACCGGGAATTCATCTACTCGACATTCAATGCTTTCGCAAACCGTCATCCCTGGGTTGGACAGGAGAATATCCAGCCGAAATCCATCGCGCGTGAAATGTTCGAAATGTTCCGATCCTTCTCCGATTACATCAAGGATTACGAACTGCAACGGGCTGAAGGCGTTCTTTTGCGTTATCTCTCCCGCGTTCACAAGGTGCTGGTCCAAACCGTTCCAGACAGCGCAAAGAATGATGCCATACGCGAAATGGAGCTGTATTTTGGAACGATGATCCGGCAGGTGGATTCCAGCCTCATCGACGAATGGGAACGCCTGCGCGATCCGAACTACCAGCCGCGCCCTCAGGAGGCCGAAGTGCGCCCGCCTGGAGCAGAGGAGGCCGCCGCCGATGTCACCCGCGACACCAAGGCTTTCACCGCAGCCATTCGCAATCGCATTTTCTCGTTCCTCAGAGGATTGATTATCGGCGATTACGAGCAGGCCATCGCGCACCTTTCCGCTCCTGAAGATACCGAGGGTGTCGCATGGACGCCGGATCGGCTAAATAAGGTTCTTGAACCTTACTATGCCGATCATGAACGCATCTGTTTGGAACCGGAAGCGCGCAACATCCGCCACACATACGTCATTCCATCCGAGGACAAAAAGATTTGGCGTGTTCAGCAAATGTTGGTAGACCCGGACGGCTATAACGACTGGCTGACGGAATTTGAAATCGATCTGGCAAAATCGAGGGCGGCTTCCGAACCGGTTCTCCGTTTAAAGCGCATTGGCCCCGTCACCGCCTGAGAGACGCCAAAATTCCACAGGTAAAACTGTAGCAAATTGCAGCTACTGCATTGTATTACATTCAAGAATAAGCATTTTTGTCATACAAAAGAGCGAATATTTTCTTGCATCTGACAGTCCACTCAGTGGTTACTACTACAACAAACTATGAAACTCTATCGTCAGGTGGCAATCACCGCGTTGGCGTTGTTTGCTCTTTCGGCCCAGGCTGAAATTCGGCTTCCGAAGGTCTTCTCCAGCCACATGGTTCTCCAACAGTCCAAGCCTATCCAAATCTGGGGTTGGGCCAACCCAAATGAAACGGTAACGGTCAAACTGGCCGCTCAAACCCTCCAGATTAACGCCAACGAAAAAGGCGAATGGAAGGCCGTTTTGCAATCCATGCCTGCTGGCGGTCCATTTACCCTGACGGTTAGCGGTTCAAGCAATGTGACTCTTGAAGACGTGATGATCGGTGAAGTCTGGCTGTGTTCCGGTCAATCGAACATGGAGATGGGGATTCGGATGTGTGAGAATGCCGATCAGGAAGTCGCGGCGGCCAATTACCCAAACGTCCGTTTGTTGATGGTGCCAAAACGCTGGTCCGCCACACCAGAAAGTGACATGAACGCCACGTGGAAAGTTTGTAGTCCGACGACGGTGGCTGAAAATGGATGGGGTGGCTTCTCCGCCTCTGCCTACTACTTCGGGCGCGAGCTGCACAAACAATTGGGTGTTGCCGTCGGTTTAATCGATGCCTCGTGGGGTGGCACGCTCATTCAGCCGTGGACCACTCCAGAAGGATTTGAATCCGTTCCCGCGTTGAAGGGAGACAGCGACCGCGTCAAGCTCGGCGATCCCCGCACACCGTCGCATCAGGCTCGTGCAACCGAATTTTTCAAAACAATGGATAACTGGCTTGCCAACGCCCGCAAGGCTGTCAATGACCAGGCAATCATTCCATCCATGCCCTCATATCCATCGGAGCTGCTGCCACCTCACGACACACAACACGCCACAGCGCTCTACAATGGCATGATTCATCCTTTGGGGACTTTCGCCGTACGCGGCGCGATTTGGTATCAGGGTGAAGCCAATCTCGGCGACGGGATGCTCTACGCTGAACGGATGAAAGGGTTGATCAATGGTTGGCGTCAAATCTGGGGTGAGGACCTTTCGTTCTATTACGTCCAAATTGCCCCCTATAATTATGGCGGTAATCCTCAGACGGAAGCCCGCCTTTGGGAAGCCCAAGCCGCAGTCATGCAGATGGTGCCCAATACCGGAATGGCCGTGGTCAACGATATTGGCAACTTAAAGGACATCCATCCAAAGAACAAACAGGACGTCGGCAAACGCCTCGCTCTGTGGGCTCTGGCCAAGAACTATGGCAAGACGGACATTGTTTACTCTGGTCCCATTTTCAAGACCATGAAGATCGAAGACGGAAAATTGCGTCTGGAATTTGATCACGTCGGCAGTGGCCTTGCTAGCAAAGATGGCAAACCATTGAGTTGGTTCGAAATCATTGATGCCGATGAAGGAGGATTCGTCCAAGCCACGGCTGAAATCGACGGAAACACCGTTGTGCTATCCGCCCCCAGCGTCAAACATCCTGTTGCCATGCGATATGCCTGGAGCATGTTGGCAGAGCCAAACTTGATGAACAAAGAAGGTTTGCCCGTGAGTGCATTCCGCGCTGGAGACGTTCCAAAGCGTGACCTTCTCGCAATCAACATCCCTGAAGCCAAGGATTACCAGCTTGTCTACGATATGGACCTCTCAAAACTGGGCCATGACTTCACTTACACTGAAGACAATCATTCCAAGATTACCAAGCCGTTTTCTCGAATCGCCTATTTTCTGGAATTACAGCCTGATAACGCCCCAGCTCAATACGTGTTTGTTTCAATGGATGCCTTCACCGCAGATCCTGCCAAAATCGGCATCCCAACTGTTGCAGCCAAAGCACGGTTCCAACAAAATATTCAAAACATGACTGTCCGCTCCAATGTCAAGGGGTTGACAACCGGTGAAAATCTGGCGGGCGGAAACATCGAATTCTGGCCCCATAATTACAACCCATCAAATAGCGCAAAAGTTCCAAATGCCTCCAACGAGCTGTTTGACTTTGGTGACGAACCGACCGACCCCGAGGATGGCTACGGCTGCATGCAGGTTCATAATCATGACGCCCAGCAAACCGTGTTCGCCCTCAACCATTGGAATGAGGGGGAGAATGCTGATGTTGGCATTGGTAACAAAACGGATGGTCAGAAGGACTGGACCTTTTCTGCCAATCTGAAGAACTACCAGACTGGACGCCTGCGCGTTCTCGTCCAATACAAGTAACAAAATAAGCAAATAACACCGCTGACAACTGCGAATGCGGCAGCCCCCCCTAAAAGGGGATTCCGTATCTGGGTTTTTAGGATATAGTCGTCACGATGTTTAATCCAATCCTAGTTGCCTTGGATGTGCCAGACGTCGAAAAAGCGCTGGCACTGGCAAAAGATCTCGCCCCCCATGTGGGCGGCTTCAAAATCGGGAGCGAACTATTCACCAGCGTGGGGCCGGACATCGTCAAACGAATCCGGTCCACGGGTGCCAGAGTCTTTCTTGACCTGAAATTCTACGATATTCCCAATACTGTTGCCAAAGCTGTAGCCGCAGCAGTCCGTCTGGATGTCCAGATGCTCACCATTCACACGAGTGGCGGTCCGGCAATGATGGAAGCCGCGGAAAAATCCGCCCAGGAAACAGCCTCCAGCCAAAAAACACCTCCCCCACTGGTCCTCGGCGTAACCGTTCTCACCAGCATGGATGGGCACGAACTGGAGCAAATCGGGCTGGGTTCAAGTCCGGCACAACAGGTCGAACGGCTGGCTGCACTCGCCGTCAAATCTGGATTACGAGGACTGGTCTGTTCACCGCTTGAGATAACCGCACTCAGAAAGATTATTCCTCCTGACGTCAAACTCGTCACCCCTGGCATTCGGGCCGCCACTGACAAGGCAAACGATCAGAAACGCACGCTCAGTGCGGCAGACGCCATCATAGCCGGAGCCGATTGGCTGGTGATTGGAAGGCCGATTTGTGCCGCAAAAGATCCTGTGAAAGCCGCTCAGGACATTCTGGCTTCACTGCCCGACAAAAAGCCGTGCAAATAACATTATTTCAGCTATCATTATTAAATGCGTCAATCTCTTGACACCAAGAGAATTTCCGTTGTTGAAGCGGAAACGCGAGCAGCCTACGCTGCCATGTTTCCGTCAGGAAACGTGGATTTTGTGTCGACAGCCATTGGCTGGGCGACCACCTGGTTTAATGGTTCCTACGCCGGCTATCGGGCCATTGACGCCTATTATCACGATTTGGAGCACACCCTTCGCGGGCTCCTGTGCATCATCCGGATTTTCCACAGCCATCATCGGCTAAAGTTGGAGCCCATTCTGCAACAGAGAACAGTGGAACTGGGAATTCTCGCCATGTTGATGCACGATACTGGATATCTAAAAAAACAGGAAGACACCTCGGGCACCGGTGGAAAATACACGTTTATTCACGTGGTCCGAAGCATCGCTTTTGCAAAGGAATTTCTTTCCAGCCACGGATTTTCCGCGCAAGAAATTCTCTCCGTGGAAAACATGATCCGTTGCACGTGGATCAACACAGATTTGTCGCAAATCTCTTTTGAAAATCAGTCTGAGGAATTCGCAGGGCTGGCCTTGGGATCGGCGGACCTGCTCGGGCAGATGGCTGCCCCCGATTATATCGATAAGCTGCCAGATCTCTATTTGGAATTTGTCGAAGGAATACACCACACACCAGACGCTGCCAGGGGCGCCCACCTGTACACGAGCGCAAATGATCTCATTCAACGGACTCCTGAATTCTGGACTGACACTGTTCTTCCAAAACTCAATCATGATTTCAAGGGGCTTTATCGCGTTTTAAACGAGCCGTATCCCAATGGCCGCAATGTTTACATTGACAGAATCAATGGGCACGTTGCAAAAATACGCGGGTTGTGTCCCGCCCCAGAAGACCACCAACCCCTTTCCTAAACCACAGAATGCCGTCCGATTACATTCTCAAACCATTTCGCGCCCCGGTCGACCTGCAAATCGATTACGCCCACGAGCTCAATGAGCAACAACTCGCCGCCGTCACCGCAACGCCTGGCCCGGCACTGGTCATCGCGGGAGCTGGATCTGGAAAGACGCGCGCCCTGGTCTACCGGGTTGCGTTTCTGCTGGAAAACGGTATTCCCCCAGAGCGTATTCTCTTGCTAACATTCACCAACAAGGCAGCCAAGGAAATGATGCATCGCGTTGGGGAACTGCTCAGAGGAGATATTTCACCGCTTTGGGGTGGCACATTCCATTCAATTGGAAACCGAGTTTTACGTCGTCACGCAGGGCTTTTGGGATGGAAACAGGATTTCACCATCATGGATCGAGAGGATGCAAAAGACCTGATCAATTCCTGCATTGACGCCGCGGGGATCGATGTTAAGGCGACACGTTTTCCAAAGGCCGAAGTCGTTGCTGACATCTTGTCCCTCTCTCTTAATCGTGAACAATCCATTCAGGAAACTGTGCGGACGCAATACGATTATTTTTCAAGTCTCACGCCTCAGTTGAATGATCTGGCCAATCGCTACTCAGAGCGGAAACGCGCCTGTAATTCCATGGATTTCGACGATCTTCTTTCGCTTTGGCTGAAGCTCCTGAGGGAGAACGAAAATGTCCGAGAGGAATACCAACGCCGGTTCCAGTTCATCCTTGTCGATGAATACCAGGATACCAACAAAATCCAGGGATCGATTGTTGATTTACTCGCAGAAAAACACCACAACGTGTTTGTTGTGGGGGATGATTCCCAGAGCATCTATTCGTGGCGGGGCGCCCACTTTCAGAACATCCTCAAATTCCCGGAACGCTATCCTCAGGCCAAAGTCTTCCGCATCGAGACCAATTACCGCAGCACGCCCGAAATTCTGGCCCTGGCCAACGCGTCCATTCATAACAACGCCAATCAGTTTTCAAAAGAGCTTACTGCCGTCCGCAAGCCCGGAGCCAAGCCCATTGTTGTCGCTTGTGGTGATTCGGGCGAGCAAGCGGCCTTTGTCGCCCAGCGGATTCTTGAGCTGCGGGATGAGGGGAACAACCTCGGCAACATGGCCGTTCTCTATCGTTCCCACTTCCACGCGTTGGAACTCCAGATGGAATTGGTCCGCCGCAACATCCCCTTCAGCATCACAAGCGGCATTCGGTTCTTCGAGCAGGCACACATCAAGGATGTCGTTGCTTACATCAAGCTGGTATTCAATCCACACGACGAACTGGCGTTCAAACGCATCATCCGCATGTTCCCCGGGGTTGGTGGAAAGAGTGCAGACAAGCTCTGGAGCACTTTGGAGAAAGAACTGACATCGGCTCAACTCGATATTTCAAAGGCGTCGCCTCTGGCCACGACCCTTCAAAAGTGCACCTCAGCCATTCCAAAGAAAGCGGCTGCAGAATGGGCTCAATTCCTAGCCACTATTTCACAACTTGAGGCTCCCGAAACCCGCACCAGCGCTTCCAAAATGATCCGGCTGATTCTGGAGGCCGGTTATAAGGAATATCTTCAGGAGGAATTCAAAAACTACCGAACGCGGCAGGAAGACTTGGAACAACTCGCCATTTTCTCGCAACAATTCGAGAATATTGAGGATTTTCTATCTCAATTGGCCCTGCAAACAAGCGTTGAAGCTGAAAACAGCGGTCCACAGCAAAAGGACGAGGAACAAGTGCGCCTTTCCAGCATCCATCAAGCCAAGGGACTGGAGTTCGACGTCGTATTTCTCATCATGCTCTGTGAAGGGTTATTCCCGTCATCCCGTTCGATTGAAAGCTTGGACGGTGAGGAAGAGGAGCGCCGACTTTTCTATGTGGCCATTACGCGCGCGCGAAATGAACTTTACTTGAGCTATCCCATTTTCCGCATTGTCCCCGGAGTTGCAGACGCATTGCAACAACCTTCACGTTTTTTGAAAGAGCTTCCCAAAGACCTCATTGAGGAATGGAATCTGCGGACATTCAATCCCTATGGCCAAACCTCGGGTGGGGAATCTTATCATTAGGTCTGGACATCATTCGTTTTTAATGGCTTGGAATCTGTAATTCAGGAACCTGAGGTTCCATTTCTGATTCCATTTCCGATGGCACCTTGTGAATGACATCCTTGACGATGAAAAGCGGACGGTTGCGTAATTGCTCGTGCATCTGCCCCAGGTAATGGCCGATGATTGCCAGGACAAAAAGCTGGCACGCCCCCATAGTCGTTGCCACCATCATCAGACTTGTCCATCCCGGCGGGGTCTTCCCAACCCATAGCCAGGAATAGAGAGCGTAGCAGATAATCACCACACTGGCCGCCGCAAAGATAAATCCAAAATAACTCGCCAACGCCAGCGGTTTGACTGAGGCGGAGGTGATGCCATCCATCGCAAGTGCAAGGAGTTTGCGCAAGGGATATTTCGTGACTCCAGCGTAGCGTGGATCACGGTCATAATAAACGGGAACCTGATTAAACCCCACCCAACTGACCATGCCGCGCAAAAAACGGTGATTCTCCGGCATATCCAGCAATAAATTCAATACACGCCGTGAAATCAGCCGAAAATCTCCCGTATCAAGCGGAATTGGCCGCTCCGCCAGCCGATCCAAAAGCCGGTAAAACACGCCGCAGAAAAACCGTTTGATGGGATGATCTCCAGGACGGCTTCTCCGTTGCGCATAAACCACGTCCGCTCCCTTGTCCATCAATTCAAGCATCTGAGGAAGCAACTCAGGCGGATCCTGCAGGTCAGCATCCATGATCAAAACCCGTTCTCCTGAGCAATAATGAAGTCCTGCTGACAAGGCAAGTTGATGCCCAAAATTACGGGATAAATCCACAATCATCACCGTGGAATCCTCCTCGGACAACCGTTGAAGTTGTGTCAGCGTTCCGTCAGAAGAACCATCGTTGACCAGTATAATCTCATACGTCCGTTTCAGAGAATCCGCGACCGCTTTGACTCGACGGTATGTTTCTGGCAACACGGCTTCCTCATTGTAGCAGGGTAAAAGGAAACTCAAATAGGGCCGAGGAACACCAACCTTGTTCATATTCATGACAATTTCCTTTCATCAGAAGGCTGACACCCAGACACCGGACGAAAGACGTGAAAACATAGTAAGACCAAAAAACTAATCGTCATCAACGGCGGCCAAACCAGACCAAAATTATTTCCAAACCAGGGACGCATCAATGATGGCAGCAATCCCATCGACAAAATAATCGCACTGAGCGTCCAGCCCATCCCACGCGTCTTGTCATCGCTAAAAAACCACACCATCCAAAGTCCCATGGCGGGTGCAAGAATAACGTAGCTGTTATACTCTGTCATTGGATTGAATAACATTAAATATCCGGTGGCCAGCGCAAACAACCATAAAAATCGTCCGGGCCCCTGAATCCGTCGCCCACCGAAATAGGTCAACCCCAGAAAAACGCCCCCGGCAACAACCCGCATCAGTTTCGAAGCCATGGCTGGCAATTCGCCTCCCAAAGCCCGAATGATCCCATTGATGTCAGCAAACCGGTTTTGCGTGACCTCGGAGCATGAATTCAAATTCTTTAGAAACGATTGATGCTGACTGATCACATAATCTGGTGCAGCAAAAACAAATGGAAACAACACACATCCCACCAGAGAAAAAATAACTGGCAGAATCATCGTTGGATAAATTGCAGGCGCAAGCAACATCATCACAATCCCAAGCGGTTTGACCATCGTGGCTATCGCCATCAATACAGCCGCCTGCCACCACTTTCGATCCGACAAACAGGCCACAGCACATAAAATGAGCCCCCCAAAAGTCGCGTTTGCCTGACCATTTCTCAATGCCCCCAGACACACTGGCAGCATCAGAATTGAAAACCACATGAAGGACGAAGTCGTTCTGCTCTCTGGAATGTGATGGCTGATGATACGCCAGCTCCCATACGCCAGCAACCCCATCGTCACTGCACGCCACAAAATGTCTCCCACCGGAGAGGGAAGCGCCTGGAAAGGTGAAAAGAGGACTGCAAAATGCGGCAGATAATTCATGCCAGAGGGCCCGTTATAAAGGTCCTGCCGTGCCCACCAGTTGGCACTAGCCTCGTGATAGAGAGGCGTCACAGTTCTTTTCAAGGGCCGGGTGCCTACCATGATCGCAATTACAATGAATGGAATCAGCCACGCTAGAATTGTAATTATTTTATACTTTTGGCGATTCATTTAGTCGTTAATCAGCACTCCAAAACAGACACCTCCCAGTTCATTTAGTTCAATGTAATCAAAGAGTTCCCAAGGTCAATCCAATTAAGGGGCACTGGTAAAACCACCACAAAATGACTTGGGGTGGCGTTGTGTTTTGATGAAGGACTTCGTATCCTCCCACGCGTTTCTTGCGACGCTATGAAATTCAAATACATTGCCACGTTAATATGTCTGGCCGCGTTCCTCACCGGATGCAGCACGGCAAAAGTCGTCAGCGTCAAGGAACTATCCACTCCTTCGATCACGCAGCCAAAAACGATCTACGTTGCCGATTTTGAATTACAAACAAACATCATCAAACAAAGCCGCGGACTCATTTCGTCAATGACTCATCACGAAGGGGCAGTTGGCAGGGCCATTGAGGGACACTCAGCGGACACGACGGTGCTGAGCAAGAAACTCGTGGATCAAATGAGGGATCGCATCATCCACAGATTGAAGAAGAAAGGCTTTCAGGCCGTTGCTTTCAATGTTCACACGCCTCTCCCAACAAATGGCTGGCTGGTGCGTGGCACCTTCACAGAAGTGCAGGAGGGAAACCGGCTTAATCGTGCGGTGGTGGGTTTCGGTCTGGGACGAACAGCCATCAAGGTCACCACAACAACCGATAACCTCTCAGTGGAGAAAGACAACCCCACCTATCAAATGGAAATCAAAGCCGCGAGCCAAAGAGGCCCAGGCGGAGCCGTGACACTGCCATTTTCCCCTTTGGGAATTCCCATCCAATTTATTTTCAATGGATGGGACCTGAAAACAAACGTCAAACACACGGGAGATAAGATCGCAAAGGAAGTGATAAAACGGATCAAAAAAGGGAATCCACCTGCAAAAAAACAAAGGGACCATTCAAAGGAAAACAAGTCCTGATCCATGTATCAGGAGATCAGGTCGAGAGTCTTTGAGTCCGGTCGGCCATTAAAATATTTCTCAAGTGCGGTCAGGAACACCTGATTATTTTCTGTTGCGTGGGCAAAGAGAGTCACAGAGGAGTGAAACTTCATGTGATCACCCCACGGGAAAATGGTATTGATTGATACATTCTCAACACCATTTACAGCATTCGTGCATTCTCGAAGCCGGTGTCCAAGAACCGGATGTCTCATGTAAGCCATTGCCTCATCCAGACTGGAAATCGCATATCTCTGGGACATTTCACTGCGCCCCAGCCCCTTCATTTGCGGAAAGATAAACCAGATCCAGTGGCTTGTTTTGCGCCCCTGTCGAAGCTCCGAAAGTGCCTGTTCGTAGGTTGTCTCCTGAGCATCAATAAAACGCTGTAATTTATAGGGATCGCTGTTTTCATTCATAATCCAGGGTGAATTGTCTGCTAAACCAATATGACCAGCAAACGGCAGTTATGCAATTTCAACCTGAAAGATCAAAATCGAATTAAGAAGGAGAGATTATATATGTTATATACCTGATTATAACAAACCTTCTAAAAGACGCCTGTCCCGGCAAAGAGTAATCGAAGGGCAATGTTGAACGCTGGCGGAATGATCACTTTAGAAAGTTCCCAAGCGATGAAGATGCCGACAAATGTGAATCCTGGGGCAGAAACGAATTCCCAGTATTTATCCGCCTTGGCATCGGAAAGAAAAAGGAGTGGGAGACTGCCGCCATCCAGTGGAGCCACTGGAATCAGGTTGAACACAAAGAGCAACAGGTTCATCGAGAAAAACAGGCTGACGAGAACGGCGCACACATGAGGGTATCCAGAGGAAGTTGCCTCAACCACTTCCATGAAATTAATGCGGTCCGCAGGAACAAAGAATCCCGTTCTCATGCAAATACGCATCACAAGAATGGCCAGCAGCATTTGAAGCAGGTTTGCCAGTGGTCCAGCCAAAGCCATCAAACCAGCACGTTTTGGATATCGCCGTGCCCAAATGGGATCATAAGGGGCACTGGCCCAGCCCATCATCCAACCTCCGAAGATGTAGGAGAGGATTGGAATGACAACCATCCCAATCGGTTCCCGCTGAATATGAGGAAAGGGGTCCAGACTGACCTGACCGCCACGGGCCGCCGTGTCATCACCCAGTCTCAAAGCCACGAAGGCATGGCCAGCCTCATGCACTGTTGTGGAAAACAGAAATACAAGGAACCATGCGGCTCCGGCAAAAAGCGAAATATCATCAGCCATGAATTGCAGGCCGCATTTTGCGGCACATACAAAGACTCCTATGCCTTTGGCATCATGCCGGTCTTGCGGGCGTAATTAAACAAGCCACCCGCATCGACAACCGGACGGACATCACCCAAGGGTTTGATCTGATAGACTTTTCCGGTCTCTTTCACCGTCACTGTCAGCTTGTCCAGATCCACGGTCACAACTTCACCGGTTTTAAGAACATCGCAAAGCCGTGTCGCGATCTCGCAGGGGTAAACTTCCCCCGTAGCCACGCTGTTGCGGAAGAAAATACGGGCAAAGCTCTCTGCCAGGACAACCTTGGCACCGGCGGATCCCAAGGCGATCGGGGCATGTTCGCGAGAGCTGCCACAGCCAAAATTCCGTCCCCCAACCACGATTGGATATTCGCTGTCCATTTGCCCCTCCTTAACGAAGCGGATCGGATATAGCGAGTCAGGCAATCCGGCCAGGGCATAGCTGCCCAGCTTTTCGTATTCTTTTGCGATGGTTGGAACCAGATTCAAATATTGGGCGGAAATAATTTGATCGGTGTCGATGTTGTCGCGCACCACGTAAACCGGCCCTGTAAACACAGATTGCATAATGGAGAATTTGAATGGGGTTGGCTCTGTTTTCAACAAAAAAGGCGCGGGTTTTGCACCCACGCCTTGAATTTGTCCTTTTCAGGGGTTAAGTCCCAGGTTCCCAACCAGGACGATAACTTTCCTTGATGAATTTATCCGCCTCGGGGGCGTTGGTGGCCTTCATGGCCTTGGCGTCCCAGTTGATCCGTTTGCCGGTACGCATGGCAACCAAGCCTATCAGGCCCACTTCGGTCAACGCAGCCCCGTATTCAAAGTTGGAGCTGGCCGCGGGACCTCCTTTGATGGCATCAAGCCAGTCCCGATGATGGCCCTTGCTGCGCGGCAGCTTTGCAGCCGGTCGTTTATAGGAGTTGTCAAGCGCTGTGGGGTAAAGATTCGGTTTGCCGGCCCATCCAGAACAGGCAATGCCACCTTTTTCTCCAACAAACAGAATACCGTTCCCATCTCCCGGTAGTTCTTCATCTGCATCCAGAAAATCCGGATGGGGTGGACGTAATCCGCCCTCATACCAGGTGAATTTGACGGGCGGCATTTTCCCGCGAGGGCCGAAATGGTAGGTGTAAAGCCCCCCAACCGGCGCCATATAGGAATCGAGCCAACCGGCTGGATACGCCTCAACACTCAAGGGCTCCCGCAAATCCAAGGCCCAGAATGCCGGATCAAAATTGTGACAGAAGAAATCACCAATCGGAGCAGTCCCAAAATCCCAGAAATCGCGCCAACTGACGGGATTATAAATGGAGCTGTAGGGGCGCATTTCCCGAGTGCCAATCCACAAATCCCAATTGACACCCTTTGGAATGGCCTCTTCTGGTGGACGACCTCCCGTGTGGGTCTTGTTCCAGCGGGTTGAGTTTGTCCAGGCATGGACTTCTCGAATATCGCCTATCGCTCCATCCCAAATCCATTCACACGTCTGGCGAATGCTCTCCCCAGAGTGGCCTTGATTCCCAAGTTGAGTGGCAACACCGGTTTCCTTGGCAACTTTGGCCACCAGGCGCGCTTCCCAAACATTGTGAGTCAGCGGTTTTTCACAATACAGGTGTTTGCCTTGTTTCATGACCGTCACGGAAACATAGGCGTGATTGTGATCCGGGGTGGCGCAAAGAATGGCGTCAATGGCCTTCTCCTTCTCCAACATGACACGAAAGTCTTCAAAATCCGACACCTTGAAGTTGGGAGTCTTCTCAGAATAATGCTTCTCAATTTCGGCCTTCAGCGGCAATCGTCCTGCATTTCCCTTGTAGTAAAAGTTGTTCAGGTCCAGAGATTCGATGGGGTCCGCAACGGAAATGATCTGGACATCGGGTTGTTCCATGAGCATCCGGATGTTCTCACGACTCCGTCCACCGCAGCCAATGATGGCGATATTGATCTTCTCGCTCGGAGCCACATGATTCGGTCCCCCTAAAACATGTCGCGGGAGTATGGTAAAACCAGCCGTTACTGCAGCGGCTGTGCCGATAAAGTGGCGTCGGCTGACACCTGTCTGGGATTGTGTTTCCTTTTTCATATGATGACTCTAATAAGACAACGCTGCTTCTTTTTGATGATGATCAAATCCGAAGCGAAGTAGGAGTACACAGGAAAAACGGCTCCTTGAGCATGTCGGATTTTCCTTACTTTAACCATCTGATCCGATGAGGGGAAGAAGAAAAAAAATCCGAATCAGACCAAAGTCCAATTCGGATTTGAGATGCAGCCGGATGCTGGCATTGCCAGATCGTCCCGGTCGAAATTAAAAATCAGTTTGTGGGATTCTTTCCGTAATAATCCTTGTAATGGTAATAATAGTAATCGCTGTTGTGCGTGCGAACGGAATTGAACACCACCCCCAAAATATTCGCCTTGCCACGGGCCAGAATTTCGCGTGCAGCACGGGCAACACGACCAGAGGTGTGATTGGCACGAACAACCATGATGACACCGTCCACATAGGGCGCCAGATTGGACACATCATCCGCTGCCATGACTGGAGCTGTGTCAAAAACAATGTAGTCGTATTTCCCGGCAATGTCCTTAAGGAAATTATCCTTGGAAGCCGATACGAACAAATCGCCAGGATGATGTTTTGTGGAACCACGGGCAATAAGCGTCAGATTTGGAGTGCTGGTCTGGATCAACACATCCGTCCACTTGCACGTCTCACTTAACACTTCCGAAAAGCCTTTCGGACTTCTGCCGTTTTCCGCTTCAACATGGAATCGACGATGCATGACACCGCGTCGCAAGTCTGCATCCACCAAAAGCACCTTGCTGCCAGCCCGGGCCAGAACAATGGCCAAATTGGCAGAAGTCATGGATTTACCGTCTGAAGGAATCGCGCTGGTAACCAGCAAAATATGTGGATTCTTCTCCGGTGTTCTCAGGAACATGATAGACGAACGCAAATTGCGGTAGGCTTCCATCAACCCATGCCGGTCATCATTTTCTTTGAGCAATTCGGGGTCGGCCTGACCATGAGTTCGCACCTTTGGAATCTGCCCCAGCACTTCCTCATCCAACACGTCCTGCAATTCAGCAAGAGAGGTTGGGCGATCATCCAAACTGTCAAACGCCAGGAGAATGCCAATGCCAAGCAATAATCCGAGAACACCGGCAATGGCAATCCATCGGCCTGTGTGAAGTTTGACGAGCACTCCAGGAGAGGCTGGCTCGAGAATGCCCACGCTGTCCTGAGACAGACTACGGTCCGTTTCCAAAGTCAAAGCCACACCTGACATCCGTTCATACTTGGTTTGGGCAAGACCGATGGCTTCCTTCAGTGTCTGATATTCAGAAAGCTTCTTGCTAATGTTTTGGGAATTCGTCTCCCACTCATGAATTTGCTTACCCGTGTTTTCGATTTTAAGTTCCAACGCATGTTGCAAGCTCTTCAGTTGTTCCTGGCTCTGGCCCTTAAAGACATCGAGCAACTGTTTCTTTCGGCTGATTTCATCCGCTAAAGCCTGCATGGTTGGGTGTTTCGATTTGAAATAACGGCTCCAATCCTTGTATTTCTGCTCAGAAAGAGCAATGTCCTGCTTGGCTTTTAAATACTCACCGGTTGTGGACATAAAATCCGCATTTGCTCTACTGGTGGTGTCTTGTCTCACTGAACCAGCCTCGCTGGAAACCGGCACCTGAGTTGCGCTGGATCGGACGTCCTTCGTCTCCACAGCAGAATTTTCCATGCTTCTTTGGGTCAGGCTCAATTGCCTGTCCACATTCTCGTCGAAGCTTAATTTTTGGAGTAATTCCAATTCCGATTTATCATTGGAAACTTGCCGAGTGAGTTCCGTCAGATAATTTGCCATGCTGGCAGCACGTTCCTGAAGGAAGGTAAGGCTGTTTGTGGATTCAAAAGTAGCCAAGTTCGCCTTGCATCGGTCAATCTCATTCTGAACACTGGTGATTTCTGAAGAAAGGGCTTCCTGTCGTTTAACAGCTGAACGGTCGCGCATTTCCTGCTTTAGGAGCATGTAGTTGGTCATCAGGCTTCCAAGGAAACGCTCAGAATATTCAGCATTCTGGCTCGTGAGTTGCAGGTTGAAAATGCTGGTCTTTGCTGTGACTTTAACGTTCAGCTTGGTTGGGCAGGGCTTTAAATTGGGAGAATTGGTTTCCAAAAACGCCATGACTCGATTGGAAACTGTCTCACTCTGCATGAGCGATCTCTGGGTTCCATAGAAGTTATTCATTTCCTCGGAGTAACCCCCTCCATCAGGAAGAGAAGACCGGTTTCCAACAATCATCCGGCCAGTGCTCTCGAAGGAGGGCGGTGAATAAGCTTCAAAAGTAAGGCGTGCTCCTATAGACGCAGCAATACACAACAGTAGAACCCACCATTTGGAAATGATGAGGTTCAGGATGCGGTATAGTTTATTGAAGAAACTGGAGACTATTTCAATCTTCTTTGGAGCAGCTTCAGCTTCAAGATCTTTTTCCTTCATTTCAAATTAGAAATTCACGCCTCGCTGACCGACTTGAATATAGTCATCCGGCTCAAGCACAATATCCAAGTCGGATTTCCCTTTTTCCAAGACATCAACCATGTTGACTTCGAAAGTTTCTTTCTTTCCCCCCTGGTGAGTTCGAATGACTTTGACTCTTTTCTGGTCTGCAAAGTCGCCAAAGCCACCTGCCTTTAAAATGGCTCTGCCCACCGTTAATGGTTCATCAAACATCAAATCAACGGGGCCTTGTGTTTTGACCGCTCCAGCCACATATACTCTTCCGCGAATCTTGTTCACCATATCCACGCCCAGGACGACAGTTGCGCGAACGTAGTATTCTTTCTCATAAAGCGGAGTGATTTCCGCTACAAGCTGTTTGCAGGTCTTGTTTGTGACAGAAATGCGCCCGATCATTGGAAATTCCAACTCACGAGAGTCAGCAACAACAAGGTTTGTGGAGTGATCCCCATCTCCAAACATTCGATCCTCCAATATCCGAAAACTCACACGATCACCCGGTGACAAAATATGTTTGTCATCCAACACGTAATTGCTGTTATTGTTTGAAGCCGGCGGAGTATTGCCAGATGGTGTGGTGTCGGTAGCAGCCCGCCCGGCCACCCCCAAAAGTAACATCATTCCGCACAACCACATCAAAACATTAACTCGCATTTGTACGATATTAAAAGGTATAAGTTACAGTCAATGCAAGCCTATTTTGAGTGTATCCGCCCACGAAATCCCCATTTCTTTGGCTGAACCAATAAGAGAGGGAAGCCCTTAGTTTCTTAAGGATCTGATAGTCAAAGTTGGGGTTGATGCCAATCCAATCTTCATGGTAGCCGGTGAGGGGATAGTAAGCCTTCCCTGTCTGGTAATAGGGGCCGCCATAAAAGGTCATTTTCTCGTTGATATTATAGATCAGATTGTATTGGAAAGCGTAGAGGTTCTCCATCTCATACCAATAGCCCAAATTCAGATTGTGAGAAATGCTTATGGATTGATCTAGATAACGATTCAGGCGGTTTCGTGTAACCCACCGGGCGTAAAACGAGTCCAGGTTCTCCTGCCCATTGACCAGTCGTCCCGACTGAAAATCATAATTCACGTATCCAGCTGATAGTGTTGTGGTCAGATACTGGCTTAACTTTGCTTCAATAAATGGCCCCGCATTGTAGTTCACCTTGTCACTCAGGCGGGATGTTTCGTAGCTAATGAACCCGCCCCCTGCTTCAACCCCTGTTTTAATCATGCGGTTAATCTCCAAAGCCGCCCGGCTTGTGAAAATTATATCGTCATGATTCATGTAATCATAATCCGAGTAGGTGTACTGCGAAATTTTGTAATCCCCACCCAGGGACAGAACCAGCTTGTTCAAATCCCAATCCACTCCAACTCCCGAGGTGTTTTCAATCCGTCCCAAATTATTCGCCGAGCCAATGGAAGGTGTCTGCGCCCCGTTCTCCGTCAGCGCAAAACGCTCATGGGTGTTAATGACAAAATCCCCGGCGTAAACCAGAAATTCCAACCCTGAATCTGGAGTTACATAAAAGGAATCCAAATCAGAATGACTCAGATACTTCAAATAACCGAGCCCTGTGGAGAAATAAAGGCTGTTCAAATCAGAAATGGGAACAATCGCCTTGAGACCAAGAGAGGGGCGCAATGCAGTATCCCCCTTGGCGTTATTCTCGGAATAGTAAACGTTGTCTGAATAGATCACGCCTGCCCCTACGTCCACACGCCCCGTTACTGAACCATATTTCAGGTTGCAATACCCCAACTCCATGGCTTTTTGGCGAGCATCGGCAGCTTCAGCACTAGCCAAAGACATCCGAACTGCCTCCTGGCCGTGAGCCGATACCCCCACATATGCCATCGGCGAGAGCAACCCAAACCAGAGCAAACGCTTGACCGATTCTGTGCTGATTCTGATTGAAGAGCGCATTTTATTAGAATTCACAAAAAGACATATCGATTGCTTTGATTATAAGCTAAAGCTTCACTGTATTTTTCCGATTTTCTAATAACAAGTTTGTGGATTCGCTTTCTCAAGTCAACACCAATCTGGAAAGCGCGAGTTCATGGCAATAACAAGATGCTGCTTCGGGCTGCACAGTGTGTTTTAGACGCGAATTACTGTTGAGTAAAACCGCATCTATTGCTATTATATAAGAAGAATTTTCCTAGAATTTGATTGTTCGGAATCAGACATGAGGTCAAAACCCTTGTGCCCGGGCCAGTGAGTTTTGGCAAGCATCCGTATTAATATAATTTTTGTAGTGAATACAGATTTAAATGCTTTACTGGAATCAGCAGCCGCCACGGTTTTTACCACGATGCTGAGTTACACCGTTGAGTTCAAGCAAAACGAGACTGATTCCTTCCTGGACGGCGAAATGGTGGCTGGAACGGTGGGGCTTACAGGGGCATTCAATGGAATGATCTACTTGTATGCCTCAACTGCCTTCTCAAGATGCATCACATGCACCATGCTCAGCATGAAAGATTCTGAGATTGAGAGCAACGAAATGGTCAATGATGTGATCGGAGAATTGACCAATATGGTTGCCGGCCATGTAAAAACCAAGCTGGATAATGGCGGCACACGCTGCATCATGACGATTCCCACGGTGGTACGAGGCAAGGATTTCCGCATTGCCCCCGTCAGTGGAGCAATTCGCAAGACCGTCTATTTCCAATGCAACGGCGGTAAAGTCCTCCTCGAAGCTTTGCTAAAGCCCCAAAATTAAAAGTCCATATGCCAGTCAAAATCTTATCCGTCGACGACAGTAAGATGGTCCGTTTGATTGTAACGCGAGCTTTTAAAAAGTTCGACTGCAAGGTGTTTGAAGCTTCTCACGGCCTGGACGGCATGGCAACAGCCGCAAAGGAAAAACCCGACGTCATCATTCTGGACGTGACCATGCCCGTGATGGATGGAATGGAAATGCTCGCTGCACTCAAGGAAAATGCCGACCTCAAATCCATCCCAGTCGTCATGCTCACTGCAGAAGGATCGAGAGATTCCCTGCTCGCCTTTGCCAAAATGGGAGTCCGGGATTACCTGATCAAGCCGTTCAAAGAGCAGGACATTGTGGAAAAGGTCAGCCGCATCGTTACGCTGGCTCCAGCCCCCGCGCCTGCGTTGTAACGCCCTCTCAATAATTCAATTTCATCGAAACGATGACGTTCCACTGGTTGTGGAATCGCCTCTTTTGCTATGAAATGTAATTTTGTCATTACATGCTCCCGCAGTTCATCTGCGGAAGCATGCAACCCAGATTAATTCCCTACTGGGCTTTCACAGCACGATAGAAAACACTTGCATTGGTGCCCAATCCGTCTGTTCCAACATTAATGCCTCCGAATTTTCCAAACGAATTTGTCACCGTCGTTAAAACCTGCCAGTGGGTCAGATCGGTTGAGGTCTCGATATTATATCTCCATCCAAAACCACCCCTATAATTCAAATTGGCTCCAACTCCATTTGTCGCTTTATTTACGTTAAGATACAGCGGTGAACTAAAGCCCGCTGTCAGAACCGTATTGTGCTCCATCTTTAGTGTAATTGCTGCATTTGTACTGCAACAGTTTCCTGCCCACCCAATAAATGACTCTCCTGCGGATGGAGTTGCTGTCACCGTCACCGTTTCTCCATCCGTGTACTGAGATGATGCTGGGCTGACTGTCACTGAGCCAAGTCCATTCGTAATAATATTCAAAACAAATGCATTTTCTAACTGGCTGTACTCAAATGCTCCAATATCAACATGGCTTCCAAATAACCGGGCATTCCCACGTTGATCCAGCGTCAGGTTATATGGAGCGGAAAGAACCGCATCATCCCCGGCATTGATCGCAGGACTGATAGACTCAAGTGCTTCAGTCGCGGTAAAACCTCCGTTGTTTCCCAAGGCATCCAAACCGGGATCTATCGGCAACAATGCCGTGCCAACAATGTCATCATTGGTTCCAAAACCGTTCGTGTCTGTAATTGAAACCAGATTATGTCCCAAAGAAGTGAACACCCCATAAACGTCCGGACCAGTCCCAGGCGGACTAAAGAACCGCACAGGGTTTGTTCCAATAAGATCCGCCTTGTCACTGTCATTAACCTCGTTGTTTGCAATAATGGTGTTTAGAACACTACACGTGCCACTCGAATATACTCCACCGCCAGAACCAGCCCCAGTATACCATGTTATCACATGAGGTTCATAGAAGTAATCATCAATTACAGCATCGTCCTTTCCAGTAATATTGCTATTGATGGTGCAATTCACCACCGAAGCGCTGCCAATGCTGTAAATTCCACCGCCAGAACCACCAATCCCTGCCGGCATAGCCGAAACACCAGTCCAACCACCACTAAAATTGTAATTTTGCCCTCTTCCTCCGTTCCCGGCCTTGTTACCATTAATGGTTGAATTATAAATACTCAAAATTCCAGCATTATAAATACCTCCTCCGTTTCCTCCATTCTGTCCAACATAGGCTCCGCCGCCATTGCCACCTTTTCCTGCAGAATTGCTCACAATCAAACTATTATAAATCTGACAATTTCCAGACGACCAGATGGCACCACCATTGACACCGTATATAGGTCCATAAAATGACGCTTCTATTTCATCACACCCCGCCGATGAACTATTATTACTCAGAATGCAGGAGGACAAAATCACAGTATTTGTGCTATAAATACCGCCACCATTTCCACCATATACAATACCAGGCACAGGAATAACTGAATTCTTAGGATTAATGTTGTCCGCGATAACACAATTCGTCACATACAGAACTCCTCCGTTGCATATTCCCCCGCCATTATTTTTTTGGCCTGCTCTATTTTTTACAATCGCACATTGGTTGATTGTAAGATTTCCTCTGTTGTAAATTCCACCGCCTCCTTCATAAGACAGATTGGACCAAACATACCCATTACTCACAGTTAATTCTGAAATGGAAACAGTTGCATTAGTATCAATATGCAAAACACGGTCTGAACCATTTCCATCCAGCATAAGGAGGTTTACTCCCGGGCCTTGGATTGTTAGGTCCTTTGAAATATACAGTTCGCCGTTTGTTAGTGTGATAGTACCGACAACACTAAACGTAATGACGTCTCCTGCCACTGCATTGCTGATTGCCTGGCTGATGGATCCATCTCCAACGCAATTAGTCGTCGTAACAAGGATTGAACTGGCGTTTGAGGTGAGTGTCCCTATAAGCGCTCCTGCAATGCAAACTAACTTCATAGTTAACTTGCTGTTTTTCATATTAGATCTCCCTGATTATTTTTTATGCTATAATGTCATTAAGTCCTTCCTCAGAAAAAATGTCAATATCATTCCGATCATTACTTTCTAAATGATGAGCTTCTAAAATTTTCGAAACGGGTAAATACACTTTGGGGAGTTCCTAGTTCGTCTTTCAATCTCACATCCACATCCCATGGATTTTTGATGCCAAGGAAGGTGATTACCCTCCATGGTGGAAATTTCCAAAATAAGTAAATAGGAGATACCATTGCTGTATTGATTAGTGGAAAGTCAGAACCATAGACAAGCCGATCTTGAAATTCCGGCCACAGCAACGCCTTTTTCATGCACCCCAATTTGTTGATTTGCGTTAATGACGAGATGTCAGAATAGAGATTGGGATATTCTGTCATCAGACAAGCCAGTCGTTTGGTTCCACTCTCCCCACAAAAATGTCCATTTGATCCCAAATGGGCTGCTATCACTGTCACCTCCAGACTCAGTGGCAAACGTAATCGTTCAGGATCGCACAAATCTTTCTCAGCAGTCGAAAAGGAATGTTCGCTTCCCGTATGGCAGAGGAGAGGCAGGTCAAGTTTGACAAGTTCTTTGTAAAACGGGATCAGAGCCGGATCAGATGGATCAATTTTCATGATGGGAGGCAGCCACTTGACAAGAACCGCTCCATGCTCTTTTGCCCAAACCAGTTGCTCCAAAGCATCTGTCCTGTAGGGATTGACAGATGCACCAAACAGCAGGTTTGTGTGATGTTCAACAGCATCTGCGACAAATGCATTGGGGACATAAAATTCGGTGTGTTTCAAATCCAGTTTTCCATTTGCGCCAACTACTCCATCCATTGCCAGAAGAACGGCTTTGTGGACGTACAAACTCTCCGACAATTTCTTGGAAATCCGATCTACCAGAAGTTGATCTCCTTTTTCCCTCAACTCTTTTTCTGAAACGCCAAAACTCTTCAAATATGCACGAAAACGCCAGTTGTTCCGTAATTTCTTTGACACAAAACATCCACTGTTTCCATACCCAAGCCCTGCTGCATGGCAATGCATGTCGATGATGTTTGGTGGAAGGGGTTGAATCGGCCTGTATGGTCTGGCACTTACGCCCCAAACGATGATCGTTGAAATAAGGATGACCAGTCCAACTCTTCTTTGTGTGTTCAACCTTCTCCAAAAGTTTTGGATTTCGTATTTCATATCCCACCATTACCACCGGTATGGGAAATGACGGTAATCGATAAAATGGTGTGAACCATCGAAGAAACTGATGGCTTCCAGAATGAAATGGATCAATCAGACAAAGGTTCTGAATCCAGCTCGCTTACCAAGGGGGGCAACGAACAATTGAGGCTTTCCGCTATGGCGCGCAAAAGCTGGGCTTCCTGTTCTTTAATAACATTGTCGGACGCCACCACTGCCGCACAGGCATCAAGGATATTCCGCCTAACCAGCATGGATGTTTGATTCAAAATGTCCAACGACTTGTCAAAGTTAGCCAGCGTGCATTGGTCACGCGGAAGTAATTCAACCGTCGATTTGAACTCCAGAAATGCTGCTCCAGCCTGAAAGGCGCTCTTGACATCCAGCTCGTCGTCACCCCCATGCCACGCAAGCATTGACAGCAAGGTTGAACATTCCGACTGCAACTGGTTAATGCTATAATACTGAATAACAGGTTTTGACCCCTTCTTGTAAAAGTGGGTCAGATACCGCAATAGAATTTTTTGAAGAGTAAATTCAAATAATGTTATGGTCCGATCGCTTTCACTCAAAACTTTCACAGTATCGTAAAAATGAGTGAATTGCTCAGCAGACATCTGGCGCAAAGCATGTAATGAGAGGTTCACAAGAGCCAGTTTTTGGCCGTTGGTCATGCTGGAGGTTTCATCTAAATATTCTATTGCCTGAGTCAATAATGCCTCTTCCGTCAGTGTGGCGGCTTCATCCAACTGAATCTGACGGTCCCTGGCATTATCGCTTAAAAGCAAGGCGTAAATCAGGGCTGTGGCGCTGAAGGGTTCGCGGGCAGCCCCCATCATTCGTTCACTGAACGACGCACGGAGTCCGGCAGCATAAGTGAGATTTCTTGGACTTAAGGCGGCAGCCGCAATCAGTGAGTTGGGATTGTTTATAATGGGCGGTACCGCTGATAAAGCTTCCGTCGCCACGGACTGCGAAGGTGTCTTAATTTTATTGTACCACCCGCCTTTTTGTTGTGCTTCCCAACTGATCAAGGGCGGATATATTCCATCAAATCCAGGATCGAGCAGGCGAATGCGTTTGTCGAGTGGCGGGTGCGTGTCAAACAAACGAAACCACGATGGCTGCAAAATATCCCCAAAGAAAATAAAGTCCGCCTGTTCGCAATTCACCCCGGTCAGGCGGGAACCATAGGAAAGCCCGCCAATCTTCTTGAGCGCACTGGCAATGGCTTCAGGATTTCGTGTAAACTGCACCGCGGCGGCATCGGCAAGTTCCTCCCTCTTGCGACAAACGGCGCACTTAATCAACCGTCCAAAGGCATAGCCGATCCACCCCACAACCACAAGCGCAACAGCAACCAGCCCAAGCGTGCCAACGGCCCTGTTATCCGTTTCCGTTTTATCCATCAATCGAAACATCAACTTTCCCAACAATGAGATGCACAAAATCCCATGGAGCAGGCCGATAAGCCAGAAACTCAGCCGGTTATCCCCGTTGAGAATGTGGCTGAATTCATGGGCCACAATTCCCTGTAATTCGTCGCGCGTCAGAAGTTTTAATGCCCCTTGAGTCACTCCCAAAACGGTGTCTTCTGAAGAACGTCCCGCGACAAAGGAGTTGATTCCCTGTTCAGATCGCAACACAAATATCTCTGGAACAGGCTGGCCGGATGCAATGGCCATTTCTTCCACAACGTCGCGCAGACGCTGTTCGTCCGGATCGGTTGTTTGCGGACTCACGGGATTGCCCCCCAACATGATGGCGATGATTCGTCCTCCCCCTGAAATCTCAATCATCTTGTAAATGCTGCCGCCCAGAATGATGGTTAGAACAATCCCGGCCACCCAGACAAATAGTGTGGGGTGAATCCACCAATTCCCATTCAAAATAAAACGGTATTCACCCGGATCAAAAATCAAGGCTATCACTGCATAGATGACAAGAACAATCAGTGTGACAGCAGGAATGTAATAAACCAGCAGTAGGATGGATTTCCGCCTGGCAACGTTCTGGCGTTCAAAGAAGTTCATTTCATTTCCGCTTGTTCTGTTGTCCCCGAATCGTCAAAAGCTCTGGGAAGAGCCCGTTCGGAAATGTTTTCCATTTCAAAAAACTCTGCGGAATGAAACCCAAACATCCCAGCAATCACATTTGCAGGAAAAGTCTGAATGGAGGTATTAAAAAACATCACGGCATCGTTGAAAGCCTGACGGGCAAAGGCGATCCGATTCTCTGTTGTCGTCAGTTCCTCCATCAGGGTAAGCATGGTCTGATTCGCCTTAAGATCGGGATAAGCCTCCGCCACCACCCAAAATCTCCCCAATGCAGCCGTCAAAGAATCTTCAGCAGCTTTCAAAGTGTTCATGGGATCATGCAAACCAATCCCGTTTTTCACGGATTCCATTGCTGCCATTGCACTGGTCCGCGCTGCAGTCAGTTGTTCCAAAAGGTCCCTCTCGTGTTTGAGATACCCACGTGCTGTATTGGCCAAGTTTGGAATCAAGTCGTGACGCCGCTTGAGTTGAACTTCAATTTCTGCAAAAGCCTTACGAAAGCGGTTTTGCAACACCACCCACCGGTTGTAGAGCAGCGCAACTCCAATTCCCACACACAGGAATGCAAAACCAAATGCGTAAATCAGGATCACGCAGTCAATTAAACCCAGCCTCCAATCAAACGCAATTACATCTTTGAACGCTGATTATAATTCCCATAGAAATAAAAATGCGGCTTTCACTGTGTGTGATGAAAGCCGCATCGTTTCAAATCACCGGTAAACCGCTCAGGTGCCTTGTTTATTTACCGAACTTACGTTCTTTTAGCCAAGCAGCACAATCGTAGGTCCACTGGTGACGGGTTCCCTTGTTCCCCCCCAAACCGATGCCATGATCTCGATGTTCGTAGATATGAAGTTCAAATGGAACTCCCGCCTTGCGCATCGCGGCACCGAATTGAAGACTGTTTTCGACAGGCACAACAGTGTCTTCAAAGGTGTGCCAGATAAAGCAGGGCGGTGTGTCTTTGGTAACTTGGAGTTCATTGGACAGGTTTTTAATCAATTCAGGCGAGGGATTATCTCCCAACAAATTCTGTCTTGATCCCTTGTGCGTCCAATCACCCATTGTTATGACGGCATAGCAAAGGATGCCCAAGTCAGGACGGCTGCTTTGCCGTTCAACGGAATCCGTTGCATTCGGATCACCCAAATCATAGTGGGTAACCAGCGTTGAGGCAAGATGACCTCCTGCCGAGGACCCCATGATCCCCACTTTCTTGGGGTCGATCTTCCATTCGGCAGCTTTGGCGCGAACAGTGCGGACCGCACGCGCTGCATCCTGAAGCATCCGCGGGTGATGGTAGCCGTCTGGACCCAGACGGTATTTTACAACAAAACCGGCAATGCCCTGCTCGTTGAGCCAAAGGGCATACGGTTCACCTTCATGACCGGCGAGTCCACCATAACCACCACCGGGCAGGATCACCACAGCCGCCCCTGTAGCCAGTTCTGGCTTGGCCAGATAAGGTGTGATTGTCGGAATATCTTTTGATTCTTGTCCCAATGCACCTGGCGCACCATTGGGCCAGAGTGGCATTGCGGCTGGCTTGGCTTCTTGAGCAATTAGGGTTGATGTTGTTTGAGCTAAAGCAAAAGCACAAAATATCGCGACTAAACTAGATTTCATTTATAGACCGTTCCAAATTAACAAATTTTGATATGTACCGCTTACTTGTATGGCTGCTTCCTTCTGAAACGCCTTGCGAGTAATAAACACTGTGTGTCCTCCCACGGCAAGAACTGTTCCCCCTTTATTGCTGTGCAAAGCGCCGACACCTTCAAACACCCCACTTGTTGGGGATGGGTAACTGGAACCATCATTATATACAAATTCCCCTAGTTTATAGTCGGGTTCCCACATCATATATGACGTTGGTTTTAGATGAGAATCTGTCACTTTAATGGATGCAACTTTAGTATCTCTGGCAAATTGGCAAACAGCCCCATTCATGATGTAACTCGACAATTGATTCACCCGCCCTGCGTTCCATTGCAAGTCGGATGCATGGTCCTTTGTACAAATGTAAGTTTTATAGTTTTTAATGTAAGAGTACCACACTCCGGCATTGGCCCCAGCATAGAGAGCCCCAACAGATTGATTGGCCTTCATGGCAGTGCCAACATTGTAACGAATGTCGCCTGTGTAGAGCCAGCCAGGCGTTGCAGCTTGTCCCCCGTCCCAATTTGGAGGAGCAAAGTATTCACGATTATCACTAGAATACATGTTGTTAACCAACCCCATCTGCCGCATGTTGTTTAAACACTGCGTGCGCATGGCTTTATCCTTGGCTAATGCCAGGGCAGGCAAAATCATTGAGGCTAAAATGGCTATGATTGCAATCACCACCAGAAGCTCAATGAGTGTGAATGCCGATATGCGAGTGTTCATTCGGCAAGAGTCTTTATTTTGGACTAACATAACCTCTATTAACAAACTTGTTTTAGTTGTCTAATGCATTCCACTTGTTAGAGAGTAGTTTCAAATCGCTAAAACTACACATTTCATGCAGTAGAATTTCTTTCAAAGTGGAATCGTTGTTGTACAATGCTGTTCAATATTGCAAAACTCAACTAATTTCTGTGCAAGAATTGCACAGAAATAGATGACATAAAAAAAGTTGATGTTTTGTAAAAAATTAACGTTGTTTGGCTTATAAAGAATTTAAAAATGAGGCCTATTTTTTTGCTTCCATTTCGTATGCGTATGCCCATTAAGTCACTATTTTGCCTTTGCACAGGATTGACTTTGGCCGGAATCGCCATGGCGCAGGGACCGGATTATCCTTACAAGCCAGTCCCTTTTACCGCAGTCCGAGTCTCCGATGGCTTTTGGACTCCACGCATGGAAACCAACCGCGTAAGAACCGTCTGGTATGATTTTCAAAAGTGCGAGGAAACAGGGCGCATTGATAACTTTGCCAAAGCTGGCAAACTGATGAAAGGTGAATTCCGCGGAACCCCCTTTGACGATTCAGACGTATTCAAGGTCATCGAAGGTGCCGCCTACACGCTGGCTTTGAAACCAGATCCTAAGCTGGACAAGTATTTGGACGATTTGATCTTCAAAATCGCCGCTGCGCAGGAGCCAGACGGCTATCTCTACTCAGCGCGAACAATCGATCCCAAGTGCCGTGTGGATTTTTTTGGCCCAACCCGCTGGTCCCAACTGGTGGGTAGCCATGAGCTCTATAATCTGGGGCATTTATATGAGGCAGCAGTTGCGCATTATCAGGCAACAGGGAAAACCAATCTTCTGGCAGTAGCTGTTAAGAGTGCCGACTTGATTTGCAAAACTTTTGGTCCTGGACCTTCTCAACTCAAGGAACCACCCGGCCATGAGGAAATCGAAATCGGCCTTGTGAAACTTTACCGCGCCACAGGGGACCGCAAATATCTCGATGAAGCCAAATTCTTTTGCGACATCCGAGGTCGTGCAGACACGCACAAGTTGCGCGGCGACAACCAACAGGACCACAAGCCTATTTTGGAACAGACCGAAGCAGTCGGGCACTCCGTGCGTGCAGGGTATTTATATTGTGGTGTTGCTGACGTCGCCGCTCTGACTGGCGATGCGGCTTATGTCACAGCTATTGACCGGCTCTGGGAAAACGTTGTCGGCAAGAAAATGCATCTGACCGGTGGCATTGGAGCTCAGGCCGATGGAGAAGCTTTTGGCCCCAATTACGACCTTCCCAATGCCAGCGCCTATAACGAAACCTGCGCCGCCATTGCCAATGCCCTCTGGAACGAACGCATGTTCCTTCTCCATGGCGACGCCAAATACATTGATGTGCTCGAACGTGTCATCTACAACGGTTTTCTCTCGGGCATTGCCATGACTGGTGACCGGTTCTTCTATCCCAATCCGTTGGAGAACGATGGCAAGTATGAACGCTCACAATGGTTTGGCTGTTCCTGCTGTCCGGTTAACGACGTTCGTTTCATTCCCGAAATTGCCAGTTTCATTTACGCCACACGCGGCTCGAATGCCTACGTAAACTTGTTCATTGGCGGGGATGCAACACTCGATATTGAAGGAACGCCCGTTGTGGTAAAACAGGAAACACGGTATCCGTGGGATGGCAAGATCACCCTCACACTGGATCCAAAGACTGCAAAGAAATTCACGCTCAATATCCGCATTCCGGGTTGGGCACGTAATCGTCCTGTTCCAAGTGATCTCTACCGTTATGACGACGGTCTGGCCCCAACGACTCAACTCAAGGTGAATGGCAAAACGGTCAAGCTGGCTCTTGCTGAAAATGGTTTTGCCCAAATATACCGCACATGGAAACCGGGGGATGTGGTCACTGTCACTTTCGACATGCTTGTCCGGCATGTCGTGGCACATCCAGCCGTCAAGGCAGATGCCAAACGTTTTGCCGTGGAACGAGGTCCCCTGGTCTACTGTGCGGAAGGCGCAGACAATCAAGGTTCCGTACTCGACAAGATCCCCGGAGCAAAAGTTACCTTTAGAGTTGAAACAAAACCTGATCTTTTTGGCGGCATTACAGTCATACACATTAAACCGCAAGGGCAGGGGGATGCCCTCACTTGCATTCCGTATTATGCCTGGTGCCACCGCGGCACGAATGAAATGCGGGTCTGGCAATTGACCCAGCCTGAAATACGCCAAGCCTCTCATTGCTGGCAGGCAGATTCCGTGGAAGCCTGTTTTGATGGCAAGGAACCCAAATCATCCAACGATCAGTCAATTCCGCGTTTTACATGGTGGCCACAAAAAGGCACCAAGGAATGGGTAACCCACAGTTTTGACACACCCACCACGGTTTCAGAAGCCAGTGTTTATTGGTTTGATGATTCTGGCACTGGAAGCTGCCGCGTTCCGAAAGGATGGCAACTCTTTTACCGGGCTGGGAGTCAATGGAAACCAGTTCAAAATACTTCCGCGTATGAGACGGCCAAAGACCGTTTTAACAAGATCACATTTTCACCCGTAAAAACAACGGCCCTGAAATTGGATGTTGAACTTCAGGACGGCTTTTCCGGTGGTATCCTAGAATGGAAGTAACTGAATCACTTGGTATTTCTGGCCGACTGAACAACCCCAGTCGGTCAGAAGTCCTGCCTGCTTTGCACGTGTTTCATCGCAGAGTGACTGCCATATGAAATTCCCCAAATGGCGGTTATTCCACAGGACGATACTCGAGAATCTTGGCTTCTAACATCCCCTGAATTGGGGCAAAAATGTAAAGGGCATCCCGTTGCACAGCAAAGGTCGCGGTTCGCGCATGTGGTGCGGTTGAAATGCCGTAAATTCGCGTCATTTCTCCATGGGGACCAATGTTAAACACATCCAGCGCTCCCATCTCTCCTGGAGGAGAAAAAGGACTGGCGGTTCCCGGTTCCTGAAGGTCGGGCCGAAATCCTCCACCGATCACATAAACACGATTGCGCTTTGCATCGTAAAACAAATCGTCGGAATCATCCGTGCAAAGGGATTCGCCAGAAATCTGGTATTTACGCATGTCAATTTGAATCAAACTCGCCGGTCTACGGGAAGCAATGTAAAGGCGCTGATGCGTGGAATCAAAAGCCATTGGAAAATTCCGTGCCTGTCCTCTGAGAGGGATTCGCGCCAGAGCTTTTCCACTCTTGAGATCAAGCACTGCCACTTCGCCATCGGTCACCGCACGCACGCCGCGGGGCAGGTTGGCAAACATTCGATTACCTGTCAGGTCAAGCTGGAAAGATTCCGGTCTTGAAGGGAATGAAAACTCGCTCAGCACATTCCACGAATGCGGATCGATCACTGCAACGGCTCCTTTTTCGTTATTGCCATAACTCACAAGCACCGTGTCGTGTGTCGCATCATACCGGACATTGTCAGCTCCCGCGCCCAACTTGAAGGATTTGACCTCGTTCAACGTTTTTGTATCGTACGCGTAGACTTTTCCGCCGCCGCACGCAACAACAGCACAACCAATGGAACTTGCGATCGCAACCCCCTGCGGCCTGTCCAATTCAGAAATGCTCTTGATGCGAACGCCCGTTTCCAAATCAACGACTTCAAGCGAGCCATTTTCCAGCGCCGCCATGAACAGGCGCTTCGTCACGGGATCATAGGCGCCGTGGTCAATCCGCCCCGGCACTCCAGCCGAAGGCCGGCTGCCGCGCACCCCCGGCAATACCATGGTGCGAGCCAACACCGGTTCGGCAGTGTGGATTTTGTCCACATTCTTGATTTGAACACAACCACCCAGAATTAGTGAAAAGCCAAGCAAAAGATAAACAGGTTTCATAACCATTCCTTCATTGAAAACTGAATCAGGTTATGTCACCCCGTCTCCAAGTCCAGTCAAATTCTTTGCTTTACACAATTATTGTAAGAAGGAAATGGGAAACAAAAAACCGTCAATGGTTTCATTCCATTGACGGTAATTTTCAAACATTACATTTCTTTTCGATACAGAATTTTTTGAAACAGAATTCTGCCACGAAAGGAAACTGGATTTTTATTTATTGAACGGTTGATGCGGCTCGGTCTGATACCAGTAGGCAACAGAATGAATGGTATCCGTCTCAAGAAGATAATGGCCATTCTTATCCCAGCCCAACGCCTGGATTGTTACTTTCAAGTCTTTGTCAAAGCGGATGGGGTCCTGAATATGCCAGCGATACAGGCCAAAACGTTGTCCAACCTCATAGACTTTGTCGGGCGGAAGCACTTGGACCAGACCGCTATAGGGAGTGGAGAATTCAGCATACTTGTGGGTGACGGGATGTTCAAAATTATAGGAACCACAAAAGTAATCCTCTGTGCCAGTGCCACAAATCGTAGGGAATTTCAGGTCTCCATCCATGTAGAATTTGATTTCGCCTTCACCCCACCATCCTGGACTGTGAACTTCCCAGGCAAGATAGGTGCCCACGTATTGTCCTTTGCCCTTGATGCCATCCACAATGGTGTAGAGCCCCTTTGTTTTCATCGGCTCCTCATGCCGGTATTGGGCGTGAAAGTATGCGGCGTCCTTGGGAACTTTTCCCAGAGAATAGTTCACCTGATAATAAAGCACCATGTCCTTCGAATCGATATTTTCGAGGGTGATACGAGCTTTTTTATGAAAGGGCATCTGCCAGTAACAGTTAAAGGCGCTGCCAGGGTTCACGCAGATGGGGAGGGAGTTGTTCTGACAATATTTTCCCCAACCACAAGCAAAGAAATCGCCAACAGGGCATTCCACAGATGGTTCCTTCTCGTCGTCCCAATACATGCGCAGGATGGATTTTTTCCAGTCACCAGTCGGCGTCATCCAAATCTGCTGGATCACTCCCTGCCCCTTGATTTCTGCAACCGTGAATGTGGTTTTTGCTTTAATCACGACGGATGGACTCACCTTCCATCCTTGCCCGAGGAGTTCGGACGCGTGACTTCCAGTGCCCTTTGTGGCCATGCCGGCAGCTCCTTTCTCGCCATTAAAATTTTCGGGGCTAATGGATCGTGTCTTGGCATCTGAGGTCCGGTAAAGATTGCCAAGATGGAGGTTCATTCCATCAAAGGCCAGCGCGGTTTGGGTCGCGATCCCAGTCATTAGCAGAACGGCTGTGGAAAGACAAAATTTGGACAGGGTGGAGTTGGGTTTCATAAGCGATTTGTTTTATGCCTATTGTTGTCGGACTGATTTTTCTTTTTTCTCAAACAAAACAAGTTTCAGATCGTATGGGCCTGCCGTCGGGACGGCGCTTCATTCTCACAAACAAGCTTTTAGTGAAAGAGCCACGAATCCCACAGGAATCGGGCACGGTCACAGACCTGGATATGAGAGGAAGAAGTGTAACGATTATTTCCGGTTTTGTAAACGATTACATTTCGTTGCCGTGTTTTTCTTCCAAAGAACGGAGTCGCTTGCGAAAGAGTGAAGCGTTCAGACCAGTGCATCCAGTTCGATTTCAAACAACAGATCGTCCCGGCAGATATCACAATGAACCGGAATGCCGGGAAGGTTCTCCGCGCCATGAAATTTTGCCCATTCTGCAAATGCCGTTCTGAATTCAGGGCGTTTGAAATAAAGCGAGGCACGGGAAACATCCTGAATCGATATGTTCCGAGATTGAAGAATGGCTTCCACCACTTCCATGGTCAGGGAAATCTGTTTCTGGATTTCACCAGTCCAAAGGGTCTTGCCACCTGGTTCAATACTGGCTGTCCCAGATACCAATAATCGGCGTCCACCGGGAACATCCATCTCCACAGCACGGCTAAAGGAGCTGCCGTAGCAGGCCGCTGGACATTGAAGCGGCGAAATGACTTCCCGCACCGGCGGGGTCGTGCCACTCAACGGCCTCACAGCCCACACCGCCAGTGACAGGGCTGAGCCCCAGGGATTCTGGGCGCTGATGCCGGTGCTGGCTGGGAGTGAACCAACACGAAACTCATATTTGTTGTAGAAACTGGTACGGACTTTGTTGAAATCATTATACCAGTCAAGGATGTCCTGTAAATAGAACCAGGTGCGGGCGATGTCGCTAAATTCAAATCCATCTGGTTTCAGCAATGAATCCAATTCTTCCAAGGTGCGCTGAGTTTGTTCTGGGCGCGAGAGGTTTGCATATCCATATCCCAATCCACCAAGCAAACAGTGGCGGGCATTGCCATTGTTAAATACCATGGCCTTTACTCTTCCCCCCGCCTTGATGCGGTGAATCTCCCGCTTTGAAACCGCAAAAACCTGAGTTCCTGCCAACCCTCCACTGGTATGAGCCCCTTCAAGCCAGGTAACCGGCCATTCCTCATCTCCAAACACCCGTCGCAGGCAGGCCTCCCCGTCTTTCAAGGAATCCAGTGAACCAAGAATCAACTGCAAAACCGGCGTGACTTTCCATTCGCTCAGCAAGGCATCCAAACGCCGCAACATCGCCTCCAGATTTTCTCCGGGCAATGGGTGAAGCGTTAAATCCACTTCATATGAATCAGCAGTGCCGACTCGTGCAACATCCATTCCCAAGCCGTGATGACGCCAGACTCGCTCTTGAGCCACTGGCACATTTTTTGCAGGTGCCGCATTCGGCGTGGATGGTGCTGATCTCATATTACTTATGACGTCGTGAGATTTGGAAAGTTTCAAGTAAAAACGAAAAAATGCGCATTTTGGTGAATAATAAGCGCAATGTGACATTGCCCTTTCTCTCTCAAATTGATAAAAAATAACAACATCACATTTTTGAATCGCTCAGGATCATATATGAAATTTTCTTTCATTCCGGTTTCCATTTTGGCGTTATGCCTTGGTTTTTTCGCTACGGCACAAGAGGCAAAAATCACGGTTGATGCATCCAAACCAGGAGTGAAAGTCAGCCCCACTCTTTGGGGCGTGTTTTTCGAGGATATCAACTGCTCCGCGGACGGTGGCATCTATGCAGAGCTGATTCGCAACCGGTCTTTTGAGAACACAGAAAAGCCGGAGTACTGGCATGCGCTTCGCAGTGGAACGGGCAAAGTTGATTTGACAGTCAGTTCTGAACGCCCGGTCAGTGCAAAAAATCCTCACTCACTCAAGGTCACCATCACCGAACCGGGGATTGGGCGCGCCGGTATTGCCAACAATGGTTTTTGGGGGATTGCCGTCAAGAAAGACGAGGTTTTTAACCTGCGACTTTGGGGCCGTGCTGATGCCAGTTTTGTGGGGCCATTGACCGTGACTCTGGAGAGCGGTGATAATGTCGTTTACGCGAAAGAATCGCTCCCCCCATTCACTGCGGAATGGAAAGAATATTCGCTGTCATTGACTACCAGCGAGACGGACCCTGAGGCGCGTCTTGTCATCAGCACTGCCTCACGAGGCACATTTTGGCTGGACATGGTTTCACTCTTTCCCAAAAACACTTGGAAGGGACACGGTCTGCGTCCAGACCTCGCGGAAACCATTGCCGCACTCAAGCCATCCTTTGTCCGCTTTCCAGGGGGTTGCTGGGTTGAAGGCGACACAATGGATAAGGCCTATCGATGGAAGAGAACGATTGGAAAAATTTCGGAACGCGTGACTCAATTTAATATCTGGAACTACTACGCCACACACGGTCTCGGCTTTCATGAGTATTTGCAAATGTGTGAAGATTTAGGGGCTGAACCCCTCTTCGTCATCAATACAGGAATGTCGCACAAGGAAAACGTTCCCATGAACAAGATGAACGAATTTGTGCAGGATGCTTTGGATGCAATTGAGTATTGTAATGGCCCGGAAAATTCCAAGTGGGGGGCAGTCCGTGCCCGTGCAGGGCATCCGGCTCCATTCAACTTGAAATACATGGAGATCGGCAACGAGAACGGCGGCCCCGCCTATCAGGAACGCTACGGGCTCATGGTAAAAGCCATCAAGGAGCGTTATCCCGATATGCACCTCATTGCCAACGAATGGGGTGGCGTGCCCAAAGAGGTGCCGGTCGAAATCGTCGATGAACATTATTACAACACTCCGGAATTTTTCATGGGCCAGGCAAACCGTTATGACAAATACGATCGCAAAGGCCCCAAGGTGTATGTCGGCGAATACGCAGTCACACAAGGATGCGGTTTGGGCAACATGCGTGCCGCCGTTGGTGAAGCCGCATTCATGACCGGACTGGAGCGCAACTCGGACGTTGTCGCCATGGCTTCCTATGCGCCGCTACTCGTCAATGTCAACCATCGTGGATGGAACCCCGACCTAATCTGTTTTGACAGCAGCCGTGTTTATGGAATTCCCTCCTATTACGTGCAAAAAATGTTCTCAGAAAACCGTGGCGACACTGTCCTGCCAGTGGATGTGGATGCTTCTTCCACAGGCCCATCCGAAGGCATGGTGGGGGTTGGGACCTGGCGCACCCAGGCTGAATTCAAGGACATTAAAGTCGTTGAAGATGGCAAAACACTTTTTGAATCCGATTTTTCAAAAGGAACTAATGACTGGAAATTTCTTGGCGGCAAATGGAGCGCTGGAAATGGAACGCTCAAACAAGATTCGGATGAGGAAAATGTTCACGCGGTTGCCGGTTCACCCAACTGGAGTAATTACACTCTGACACTCAAGGCGCGCAAGACTGGGGGTACAGAGGGTTTCCTGATTCTCTTCCGCGTTCAAAATGAAACTGAACGCATTTGGTGGAACATCGGCGGTTGGCAAAACACGGGGCATGGATTGGAGATCGGGGCCGATTCGCTCCGCGTTCCGGGAAAAATCGAAACTGGTCGCTGGTATGATATTCGTGTTGAAGTGAAGGATTTCACTGTCAAGTGTTACTTGGACAACCAGTTCATACAGGAAGCTGTATTTCCGCGGCAAAAAGTTCTTTTCGCATCGGCAACCAAAGAAGCCTCCAGTGGAGACCTCATTCTCAAGGTTGTCAACAGTTCCGCCAAGCCGGTGCAAACCGCCTTGAACCTGACTGGCTTCACTCCGAACCCTGAATTCAAAGTCATAGAACTCGCGTCGGAAAAACCGACAGATGAAAACTCAATTGATGCGCCCCAAAAAGTCGTCCCAGTCGTCAAGACATGCAATCTCAATGAGACTGCTTCGGTCTACTCGTTCCCCGGCAATTCTGTAACAATCCTGCGAGGACACCCAAAGAAGTAGTCCGATAGAAGGGGCTGGCAATTGGTTGATTTTCGGCCATGATGGAAAACATGAACGCGCCCATTGCCGCATTCAACTCCGTAATGATTAAACGCCTGGCACTAAGCGTGGTAACAGGCTTGATTCTGGCACTGCCTTTTTGCGCCCTGTCTGCAACAAATCCACCTGTTACACTCAAGGTTTTCGCAAACAAACCCACCCATCCTGTCAGTCCACTTTTGAACGGTGTGTTTTTTGAGGACATAAATTTTGCGGCGGACGGAGGGCTTTACGCTGAGCTTGTGCAAAATCGTTCTTTTGAATTCGGGCCGGATGCTTTTTATGCCTGGGAAAAAGTTGGAGAACCTGCCATTTTTTCCATTGAAAACGATCGTCCCCTCAATTCGAACAATACAAATTTTCTAAGGTTGCGAACAACCCAGCCCGCAAGCGGGGTTGCCAACAACGGCTTTCAAGGCATCGCAATTGAAAACAATTCGGATTATGTATTTTCCGTCTATGCCCGCGCGGGAAAGGTCTTTTATGGGAAACTCACCGTCAAACTCGTCTCTTCGGGAGGAAAACTGCTTGGCCACGGCACTATTTCAGGTTTAACACAAAACTGGAAAAAATTCACAAAGGTCATCCATACTTCTGGCGCCGATGAAAAGGCCAAATTGATTGTGACACTAAACAATCCCGGTTATGTGGACTTGGATATGATTTCGCTTTTTCCAAAACACACCTTCAGGGATCATCCCAACGGGTTGCGTCCAGATTTGGCTCAAATGGTCGCCAATATCAGGCCGTCTTTTGTTCGATTTCCGGGGGGGTGCATTGTGGAAGGGAAGAATCTCGAAAATCGTTATCAATGGAAAGACACCATAGGCGATGTTTCTGTGCGCAGACAGAATTGGAATCGCTGGCAACGCTCCGTCAACGGTGTGACTACGCCTTATTTTCAGTCCTACGGAGTCGGATTTTTTGAGTTTTTCCAATTTTGCGAGGACATCAATGCAGAGCCTCTCCCCGTGCTCAATTGCGGCATGTCCTGCCAATATCAGGATGCGGAATTGGTTCCTGAAAATCAACTGGCCCCCTACATTCAGGACGCGCTTGACCTGATCGACTTCGCCAACGGACCTGTCACAAATACATGGGGCGCAAAACGCGCCGCGATGGGACATCCCGCCCCATTCCATCTAAAATTTATTGGTATCGGCAACGAGCAGTGGGGGGAAGAGTATTTCAAGCGTTATCCCCTCTTTCATAATGCCATCAAAGCCAAATATCCTTACATCCAGATCGTCACCTCAGCCGGCCCCTCCCCTGATGGCAAGTGGTTCGACATGGCACAGGAATGGTTCAAAAAGCAGACTGTCGATTTGGTGGATGAGCATTATTACAAGCCACCGCTCTGGTTCATGGAAAATGTGAACCGCTATGATAATTATGACCGCAAGGGACCCAAGATCTTTGCCGGAGAATACGCCGCTCATTCAGCATATAATCGAAACAACTTGGAAGCAGCACTGGCCGAAGCTGCATTCATGACCGGGCTTGAGCGCAATAGCGATGTCGTCTCCATGTCTTCTTACGCCCCGTTGTTCGCAAAAATTGGGCTCAATCAATGGCCGGTTAATTTGATCTGGTTCAACAATTCCGTTGCTTACGGAACTCCCTCCTACTATGTGCAGATGTTATTCAGTCGTAATCGCGGTGATGTCCTGCTGCCAACTGAAACCGTTGACAATCGTCTGCCCGTCCAGCGGCTGTTCGTGACAACCAGCCGGGATTCAAAAGCCGGGCAGATCATTCTCAAAGTCGTCAATCCAGGAGAACAAACGGCTGAAGCTGAAATCACAATTGAAGGCATGTCAAAAATCAACCCCAGCGGGACGGGCGAGATTGTAACCGGCTTGGATTTACAGGACGAAAACTCATGGGTGGCGCCGGGACATGTCATGATCAAATCAATTGAATTGAGCGGCCTAAAACCAACTTTCAATTACACGTTCAGCCCAAGGTCGGCTACAGTTCTGAGAATCGGGCAATAGAAATCTGCACATTCCTCAATCAGTGAATCGCCTGATTGATTTTTTCCGCAAGCTCCTGTGCTTCTTCCATTGTAAAATTCCCGGTTATCTCAACTTTGTCGCTGTTCATTTCAGATCGAATCAGCGGTGCGGCACAGAGCTTTCCATTGACAACAATCGCGAGCCTCTGGTTCAGATGTTCCTTGGATATTGCGGATAAAAGATCCTTTCCATCAGGGCTTAACTCAACCGATATGATGGCATTCCCCGATGTGCCATCCGGAGTTGCCGTCACGGAGCGGATCGCTGAATAATCCATCAGCGGAGTCTTGTTCAAATTGAACGTTTCACTCCCAGAGCTGTTTGTTATCACCTGTGAATTCTCATCCGCTTGATCGACGACCAGTTGAATTTGAAATGGTGAAGCGACGTTTGCCTGTTGATTTGTAGATGGAATGTTCCCCGTCTGGGGGCCAGCGGTGGCAAGAGCTTTTTCAAGTTCACCCTGGCGTTTTCGCAACTGCCCCACTTCGTTTCTCAGTCGCAGTAACTCCATCAACCGGCGGCTATTTGACGTCTTCTCCATTCTGGCAAGCCTGTTTGAAACACTGGCTGCATCAGTCGTAGCACGCTCCATTTGCGCAGTCAGAGAACTATTCTGCTCGCGAAGCGTCCGCATCTCATTCTGCAAACAAACGGAGTGATACCCTTCAAACACGCAGATTCCAATACATGAAACGAGCGTGCCGATAAGAGTTTTTTGAAATGTTGTCATGGCAAGAGTTTTGGCAAGAGTTGTTGTTGCAATGGTTACAGGGGAGGCAGTCATGACGCCGGCAGACAGGGTTGCGGCCAAACCAACGGGGGCAACCTGAACGGCATGAGTTGAAATCACAATTGGAAGTGAAGCCGCGGTTTTTATCCCGCGTTTCTGCAGGAAGGAACGCAGTTTATCCAACGCACGGTCCAAACGCTTGCGCACCGCATCTTCACTGATGGAGAGCTGCCGCCCAATTTCCCCCAAACGACGATTTTCAAAATACCGCATCAGAATCATTTCCCTGTCCGCGTCGCTTAATTCGTGCATGACACTGTCAAGCACCGGGCTGATCTCCTCCCAATCCAATTCCGATTCCTGGGGCTCCATAGGCTGTAATTCCTTCTCATGAATTCGACGACGGGCTTCCGTTCGAACGGCTTTGGAGGCTGCAAAATGCGTGCTGGTGTACAACCAGCCAGTAAGAGAGTTTCGCTCCGACAGGGAATCCGCCTTACGGGCCAGATCAATGAATACACTCTGCGCAATATCTTGAGCCAGATGCGCATCGCCATTGACCTGCCGCAGGGCCGCCGAATAGACAAGATTCACATGCCGATGAACCAGCTCGGCAAATGCATCTTGCGCGCCTGTTTTCGCATAGCGGCCTAGCAATTCGATGTCCGATGTCATAACCGTCTTATAGCACCCGGACCGGGAAAAAACGGACAGAAAATCCGCATTCCCTCACCACTCCAGCCAACATTATTTTTCAACACTGTCAGGAAATTACCGCGCAAAAATGCGCCGAATCACTTCATCCACCGGCATTTCCTGAATGTCAATGTCGTTAACGGGAAGATCATCGAGCAACTGTTTGCAGACGGGAATGACTTTTTCGCGCGGAACTTTCAGTTGCACATGGTTGGAGCCCTCTTCAATCACTTCACCAAGACTTTTGAAATCCATCTTTGCACCACTTGGCTGATGATCCCAGGAAATCGCCACGATTTTCTCACCGGAAAATCGGTCAATGATCTCCTCCAGACTGCCATCAAAGAAGATGCGTCCATGGTCAATGATGACCACGCGACGACAAAGTGCCTGAATGTCCGCCATGTAATGGCTTGTCAATATAATCGTCGTCTTGCGCTCCGTGTTGTATTGACGGAGAAAATCCCGCACCGTTTTTTGGGAAACCACATCGAGGCCGATGGTCGGTTCATCCAGAAAAAGAACTTTGGGTTCATGCAGAAGTGAGGCGATCAACTCCATCTTCATGCGCTCCCCCAGCGAGAGTTCACGCACCATGACATCCAGTTTTTCCGCAACACCGAGAAGATGTGTCAGATCGTCAACGCGCCGTTGAAAATCTTTTTGGGGAATGCCGTAGATTCGTCCGTTCAATTCCAGGGATTCACGTGCGGGAAGATCCCACCAAAGCTGGTTTTTCTGGCCCAGCAAGAGCGCGAATTGTCGGCGATACCGATCCTTGCGTTCCCACGGCACGCATCCCAAAACATGAGCCTCGCCACTCGTGGGATAGAGAAGCCCGGCCAGCATTTTCAACGTTGTAGTTTTTCCCGCCCCGTTGGGCCCCAGAAATCCGACCATTTCACCCTCTTCCACCTTGAACCCCACATGGTCCACCGCCACGGTCTGTTCATATTCGCGATGAAAAAGCCCACGCACCGCACCGCGAAAACCGGGTTGTTTTTTATAGGTGCGGAAGCTCTTTGTAAGGTTGTGAACTTCAATCAGCGACATGTGGTCTCATTGAGAAACAGGCTCAAGCAAATGAAAACGGCCAATGCATCCCATGATGCAAAGAAACGTCGAAGACTTTCAACCGGTCTTGAACACATCTCCAACCGTTTGATTGGAAAATCAGTAACCCAATTTCTGTAATTGATTCTGCAACTCCATCTGGAACATTTGGATGTCACTCGGGGATGGGCGGTAGCCTGTTGGGGCGCCACTAAGCCCCAGTCGACCCGTTTGATCCAAAAGCCAAGTCGCCGTGACGCCATCACTAAACGTCACCTTTCCGCTGGCCACCGCGCCGGGCTGTGTCAATGCATCCATTGTGACACTAACGCCGCCCCCTGCGGGCGGAGTCGCGGGTTGCGCGTCTTCAGGTTCAGGAGCAGTCTGGTTCTCGGGAACACTTTGAGCTGGCGCAGGAGTTGGAGGAGTTGCCGGCTTGGGAACCACTGGATCCTTCGGTTTGAGATTCAATTCATCGACGAGGAGCCGCACATCCAGATAGGTCATGTGCAGGTTCAGTTCGGTTTCCAGCCGCTTCTGGATTTCCGAAAGTTTCAGCCCTTGTTCAATCCAGGACGTGACTTTTTGTTTCTGAGAATCATCCAACTTCATGGGAATACTCTACTATATTGTTCTTTGCACAAGCGAGCCCAAATCACACGGGAATGATTGTGCCCCTCAAGATGCAAAAAAGGCGGCCTCCACTTATGGAAACCGCCTTTGTGAAAACGACTTTAATTACTTCTTGGCCGCAGGCATGGGAAGAACCGCAGACAAGAGGTTCACCTTGGCGCATACGAAATACAACACGGCGCCCACGATGAAGGCAACTACTGGGGCGGCTGGCATGTTATAGCCCAAGGTCGGCAAAATACCGATAACGAAACCACCGGCCCATGCGATCCACCCGGCAGGATTGAATCCAGCTCTTGGACCAGTCCATTTACCGCCGTTAATCAGATAGTCCACAACCATGGCACCGCAAATTGGACCAAAGGAGGCACCGATGATCGAGAAGATTCCAGCCGCATCTCCAGCCTTGCCGGAGAATGCCAGGATCAAGCTCAACACGGTTCCAATTCCAACGGAGAGGAATGAATTCACGCTGGGCAATGTGGTCTTGAAGCTGTTCGCTGCAATGAGGGATGAGAAACAAGCAGAGGGGAATGCGGTCAAAGCGAGGAGGAACATGAGAATGGCCGCCGTCTTTTCACCCACAATGGCAGGGAAGAGACCGGTCGAGCTGACCATGTTGCTTGAAGCTTTTACACCTGCTTCCGCTTTGACTTTGGCAATTTGATCGTCTGTCAAGGTTACGCCTGTCTTGGTCGCGGCAGCCTTGGCATCATCAACCGCCTTCGTAATGCTCGCTTGGTTGAGTTTTTCAACGTTGGTCTTGATTTCCTTGTCACCCATGGCCCCGCCAATGATTAAAATGGAGATACCCGCTGTCAAAATGATGGTCAATGCAATGCCCACCAAACCACCGCGGCTGACGTCTTTCTTGTCAATGCTGTTGGAACCAAAATCCACACCAGCAGCACCGGCAGTTGCAAAAAATCCAACCACATAGGTCAACATGGCCGCAAGCACTCCAAAGGAATCCAGGGCAGTAGCGCTCGTTGGGGCAATGGCCTTTTGGCTGTCAATCAAAGCATCTGGAGAGAAGCTGCCCGCACCGCCAATTGTCTTGGCTAGCATGAAGAGCAAAATGGCAATGGGAACCAAGGGCAGATAGGTACCCACTTTGGCAACATATTGAATGCCTTTAAGGCCGAGGAATCCGGCACCAACACCCCAAATCACCATGATCGCCTTGAAAACAAGATCATTTCCGGGAGCCACAAAATTACTGATGGCCATTGCTGAGAAGTAAATGTTGACCCCCAGCCATCCAAATTGGAGAACTCCCATGAGGAAGCCGGGAAGGAGGAATCCACCCTTGGCGCCAAATGTGGAAGTGCCAACAATATATAATGGCAATCCCGTTTTCATGCCGAGCAGGCCCGGAATCATGTAAAAGAGGAAATGGCAAACCAACGCACTGATAATCAAGCTAATCAAAGCCCAACCAATGCCATGGGAAAGCATACCACCGGGGGTGCCCCATTTGGCCGAGTCTTGCCAGAACACAAACCAGAGAAAGATTCCAGCATAGGTTGGCGCAGTGTTCTTGTACCACGGAGCGCGTTTATCCTGAGGATTGGGTGTCGCCCCTGCAATGTAGGTAGGCAGAGCCGACGAAACGGGAGTTGTGGATTTTTCTTGATTGCTCATGCGCTATTTATGTCGGTTTATTAGCCGTTCGCAAGATCAAAAATGACATGTATGTAGGGAACCCCCTTCAGTCAAATGCTTGAAGACCACCGTTTGTCTGACTGTTATTCTCCTTTTTGTCGCATCAGGCATCCTTTTCTGGGGCACAAACCCCTTGACGCCATTTCCGGTATCAGTACCCTACGTTTTACACATGAACCACCATTTTTGCCCAGAAAGCATCTCTGGAATCCGAAAGCTGCCGTTTTTGGCGGTCACAACACTCCTTTTCCTGGTTGTTTCCGTTGCTAACGGACAAAATACCTCGTTGACCCTCAAGTTTCACAAGGATTCCGCAGAAGTCTTTGAATGCGTCCAGATGGATGTCATGGGGATGCCCATGGACGTTAATCCATTCGACCCGGATTCCGTGACGGTGGATCTCGAAGTGACTGCTCCCTCTGGAAAAACGGTGCATGTGCCCGGTTTCTGGGGGGCAGAATTCTCCCGAAAACTGGTGGAGAATCGTGAAGTGCTCTCCCCCGGCGAAGAAGGAGCCTGGCACATTCGCTGGATGCCTCGTGAAGCGGGACGCCACACTCTGGTTGCATTATTGACAGTCAAGGGCAAACCAGCAGGGCGGGGTGATGCCACCTTTAACATAGTGGAAGGCCCACGAAAGGGCGTCGCTCACGTTGAACCCCGGGGAAAACGTTATTTCCAACTGGACGATGGAAGCCCACTCTTTCTTAACGGTCTTTGCTCCTGCTGGCACGGACAGCGCGGAACGTTTGACTACGACGATTGGCTTGCTGCCTACGAAAAGGCGGGAATCAACTATATTCGCATCTGGATGTGGCACGAGGCATTCGGCATTGAATGGAATCGGGGCGACATTGTTCACTATAGACTTGACAGTGCGTGGAGGCTGGACCGTGTGCTGGCGGAAGCCCAACGGCGTGGCATTTATGTCATGTTGTGTCTGGATTATCATGGCATTTTCGAGGTCAAACCCGATTTTTGGGGTGGCAACAATTTCTGGCCCATCAATCCCTACAACGCAACCAACGGAGGTCCGTGCAAGGTTCAAAACGATTTCTTCACCAACGATCAAGCCCGGAAGCTTTACCAAAAACGCCTTCGCTACATCGTTGCCCGCTGGTCGGCATTTTCCAATATTCTGGCATGGGAATTCTTCAATGAAATCGATAATGAATACGCCTACTTGAAGCACGAGGACGTTGTCGCCTGGCATCGTGACATGGGAAAATACCTGCGCTCCATTGATCCCGTGCAACACATGATCACGTCCAGCTTCACTGGCGGCAGTGAAAAACCCGATCTCTACGCCCTCCCAGAGATGGACTTTGCCCAATATCATTCCTATAACGAGAATCATCCCGCCGAGATGGTTGCTGAAAAAACAGCCCGGTTCCACGCGAAATATCAGAAACCGTTTTATGTCAGTGAATACGGCACCGACTGGCGGGGGTGGAAGCCTGAAACCGATCCGCACTTCCGTGCATTGCATCAGGCCATCTGGAATGGCGTTTTTGCCGGTTCCGCTGGCACCAGCATGACGTGGTTCTGGGAGAGCATTCATGCCAACAACCTGTATTCCCATTTTTCCGTGCTTTCTGCGTTTTTGAAAGATACCGGAGTGGGCGGTGGCCAAATGGCTCCTGCTTCTTTTACCAATGCGACCTCCACCATCAAGCCGTTCGGCATTGCCACACGCAATGAGGCTCTTGTATGGCTTTTGGACCGTGCGTATGACTGGCCCGATGGCGCAAAGGACGAGTCTCCTAAAGAACTGAAAGGCGCCAGGGTCACGCTCACCGGCGTCGACAATGGAACGTGGACAGTGGAATGGTGGAACACCTTGTCAGGAAAGGCCATCGCAACCAATGAGATCAAAGCAGTGGCCGGAACGCTTGAACTCACCGCACCAGATTTTCAAGCCGACATCGCGGCAAGAATGAAAAAACACGAATGACAATCATATTGTTTGCTTGAAACAAGCAGTCTTTTACTTGCGTGGATGCCCCTCCGCGTGATAGGACACACTGCATAGTTCCCAAATATGAAAGAGGCAGGATATTTTTGAATCTCTATGCCATCAACACGATGAATCAGCCATGAAATCAACTGTAGAACACAAGATCGTAACCAAAGACGTGATATTGCCCTTCATACTGGTGACAGCACTGTTCTTTCTTTGGGCTATACCAAATAACCTGAACGACATTCTCATCAAGCAATTCATGAAGTCGTTTGAACTGTCACGTTTCCAGGCAGGACTGATTCAATCTGCTTTTTACATGGGCTATTTTTGTCTCTCCATTCCCGCTGCCATCGTGATGCGGCGGTATAGTTACAAGGTGGGATTGGTCACCGGCCTGTTTATTTTCAGTCTGGGCACTGCGCTTTTCTATCCTGCTGCCATCGTGGGGAAGTTTGGTTTCTTCCTAGCGGCGCTCTTCGTCGTAGCCAGTGGACTGGCCTTTTTGGAGACCGGTGCCAACTCCTTTATTGCCGTGTTGGGCGATCCGGAATCCTCCGAACGTCGATTAAACTTCTCGCAGGCTTTCAACCCGGTTGGTTCTGTCGCAGGAGTGCTTATTGGCACATTATTCATCCTTTCAGGTGTGGAATTGAGTCCCGAAAAAATCACTGAAATGAAAGCGGCCGGCACGTACGCAGGTTACCTCCAAAACGAAACAATGCGGGTAGTGACACCCTACATGATTATCAGCGCCATTACATTCATTTGGGCAATCCTGATCATCCGCACAAAATTTCCTGACATCAAGGATGAGAGTCATGGCCCGACATCCACAACAGAACAAAAGGGAGGATTCAAACAACTGTTTCATTATCCCCATTTTCTCAAGGGGGTTCTTGCCCAGTTTTTCTACGTGGGAGCGCAAGTTGGCACATGGAGTTTTTTCATTCAATATGTCCAGGATTACACGCAGCAACCCGAAAAAGTGGCTGGTTATCTTTTGATCGGAACCTTGTTTGCCTTTGGTGTCGGACGGTTTTCTGCCGCTTACATGATGCGTTTCATTCAACCAGGCAAATTGATGGGCATTTACGGTATCATTAATATTGTTCTGGTTGCAATCGGTGTGCTCTTTCCAGGATGGATCGGCATGATTGCTGTTTTATTGACAAGCTTCTTCATGTCACTCATGTTCCCCACCATCTTCGCCCTGGGCATCAAGGGATTGGGGATAAATACAAAGATTGGCGGCTCGATGATCATCATGGCCATCATTGGCGGCGCGATTTTCACCCCCATCATGGGATTGATTGCGGAAAAGAACATGGCCATGGCCATGCTTGTGCCACTTTTCTGCTACGTGTTCATCACCTATTACGCATTCATAGGTTCCAAGCCGACCGGTCTGGCTGCCACAGCGGCGGAAAACGATGCCCCGGCTGTTCGGGTATCTCATTAAAGAAGGATTTCAGGTTCTTTGGTTGTAAACTTTCGCAAAGCACCGTAGGGTGTGCGTGATTTTGGAAGGGCGGAGAATCGCTTTCGGCGCAAGCTGAAGGAGGAAAGTCCGAACACCACAGGGCGCAATGCCGCGTAACCTCTCCCGAAAGGGATTGGATACACGCGGGCGGGAAGTTTCAAGGCTTCCTGACGGACAGTGCCACAGAAAACAGACCGCCTGACATCTAAAAGTGTCGGGTAAGGGTGAAAAGGTGGAGTAAGAGACCACCGCTTGCCGAGTAATCAGCAAGGCACGGAAAACCCCATTGGGTGCAAGGCCAAATAGGAAACCTAGGAGCGGCCCGCTCCACGTTTTGCTTCGGTAAAACGGGTTTCGGGTACCGGCTGCTTAGACAAATGATTCTCTCCTTCGCTCCTGCGGAGTAGACAAAATTCGGCTTACAGCCCTTCCAAAATCATTTTGCTTTCTGGAAACATCCCGAGGTAACGCCACAGATCCTTTTTACGAGAGAGAACGCGTCACGCGCACAGCAACATGCCGAGCATCGGGCAGGGCAAATTTCCTGACTTCCACAGTGACGCGGGAGGGTTTGAATTCACGCAAAATGGTGTCAGCAATTTCCGTCACAACGGTTTCGATCAATTTCCAACTCCGGCCTTCCCCCAGTTGCATCACACGTTTTGAGACAAGATCGTAGTCAATCGTGCGACTCACATCATCATTGGCGGCAGCAGCGCTAAAATCCATGTCCATCACAATGGATACAAGCAGGCGTTGTGGCCAGGCGCGCTCTTGATCGGGCACGCCGACACAGTAGTAAACGGACAATTCCTCAATGATGATTTGATCCATTGACGGCCTGTTGTCTGGCAACCTGTTCGAGCAAAACTCGGGTGGGCGTATTCAAGTTCAGCTTCAGAGCTGTAGTAAAATCGGTCCACTGATACTCGCGAGCCTCATCGTTCAACTTGATGGCTTGGGCTCCACGCGCACGGCAGGTGTAATTGAGCAGAACAAAATGGGCGTCTCGGTAAAACTCATCCGAGTGAATGCAATCCTGGGTCAGGACAAAGTGGATGTCGTCCACTTGCATGTCTGTCTCCTCCAGGATTTCCCGTCGAAGCGCATTCGACATGGTTTCCCCAAATTTGATCTTGCCCCCCGGAATTCCCCATAAGTCAGACCACTTCGGTGTCTTGACCATCAGGACCTGGCCTGCATCGTTATATACGAGGGCGCCAACGGTGCATACCGGAGCGCCTTCCCCCCGCTTCAGTTCAAACTGTTGTGTTTCCAAGATCTGTTTCAACTCGCCTAAATGCTCCACAACCATTTCGGGTTTGCTGGCCCGAAGCTGGTTGAGATTGTTATAGCCTGTCAGAACGGCACAGGAATGGACTTTTCCATGATGCGCCGTATCCATATCGTGCTGCATGTCTCCAACAAAGAGGGTTTCATCCGCCTTCAATTTATTGCTCGAAAGCAACTCGCCAATGACCTTCTGTTTGTCGCGGATGGCCAGATATGGTTTTTCAATGAACTTGTCGAAGCCGTTGGCTTTTGTATGGATTCGGTAATATTCCTCGTGAATGGAGCTGAGGACGAACATGCGAATGCGGTGGCTCTTGCAAAAGATCAAAAACTGCCGTGAATGCGGCAGGTCTTTTACAAGGTCCTGTGCTTTGCGAAATCCATCGTGAAACCATTCCTCCACCGTGTCCAATGGGACTTGTGGAATCACCCGCTGGTAGAAAACGGGAAACGGCAGGCAGAATTCCGCCCGGAATCTCTCCAGGTTCATCTCCGGCACGCCTCCTCTTTTCAAGGCGGCATTGGTGGCAGCCCAGACCGCTGGCAGATCGTCCACCAGCGTTCCGGACCAATCGAAAATAATATTCCGAATCACGGCTTACTTCGCCTTGTGAACATGGGCGCTGACCTTCAAACGCAAGCCACTCAAGCGAATGAAACCTGTGGCATCATCCTGGTTGTAGGCCTGGGTTGGGTCGGCTTCCATCGTCGCGATATTCGGGTTGTAGAGGCTGACAGGGGATTTGCGTCCGGCAGTGATAATGTTGCCCTTGTAAAGTTTCACTCGAACAGTGCCGGTGACGTTTTTCTGGCTTTCGGTAACCAATGCCTGCATGGCAAGGCGCTCAGGAGCAAACCAATATCCGTAGTAAACGAGTTCGGAATACTTTGGAATCAGGGAGTCGCGCAGGTGCATGACTTCGCGGTCCATGGTCAGTGTCTCGATCTGGCGATGGGCAAAATGGAGGATGGCACCGCCCGGAGTCTCATACACGCCACGGGATTTCATGCCCACGTAACGGTTTTCAACGAGATCAACGCGTCCCACACCATGTTTTCCACCAAGGCGATTGAGGGTTTTCATCACGCCCAGCGGATTGAGTTCCTTGCCATTGATGGCAATGCAGTTTCCTTTTTCAAAATCGAGGGTGACGTATTCGGGCTTATCTGGAGCGTCTTCAGGCGAAACGCTCAATTTATACATGTCCTTGTAGGCAGGGGCGGAGGCGTCAAGCCAGGGGTCTTCCAAAATGCCCGCTTCATAGGAGATGTGCAAAAGATTGCGATCCATCGAATAGGGTTTCTTGGCAGTGGCTTGAACGGGGATGCCCTTGTCATCGCAATATTTGATCATCTCAGCGCGGCCAGGGAATTGGGCACGGAAGGAAGCGTCACGCCAAGGGGCAATGATTTGAAGGTCAGGAGCTAGGGCGGCAGTGGTCAGCTCAAAACGCACCTGATCATTACCTTTGCCAGTGGCACCGTGAGCGATGGCATCCGCCTTTTCAGTGCGGGCAATCTCGATCATGCGTTTGGCAATGAGGGGGCGAGCAATGCTGGTGCCGAGGAAATATTGGTTCTCGTAAATCGCACCCGCCTGCATCATCGGGAAAATGAAGTCACGAGCAAACTCTTCCTGAAGGTCGTCGATGTAAATCTTCGCCGCTCCAGTCTTCAGGGCTTTCTTCTCAAGGCCCTTGAGTTCCTCATCCTGGCCGATGTCGGCGCAGAAGGCGATCATCTCGCCATTGTATTTTTCTTTGATCCACGAAAGCAGGACTGAAGTGTCAAGTCCGCCCGAGTATGCCAAAACAATTTTCATATCGCTGATTCGAATTAACGCTATTCCGGCAAAATCGGCAATACAGAAGTGAAACGCATTGACATGAACCCAACGTTTCTTAGGTTGTGTGGAAATGACTGAATCGGCCCAAATCAAAACAAAAAGCGGAACCAAAGGGCTGGTTTTGTCGGACCTGCATCTGTTCGCGGCACGCTCTCAAGGATGGAGCTTATTGGAAAAACTCCATGATGAGTTTCCAAATCTGGATCTCCTTGTTCTCAATGGGGATATCTTCGATTTCCGCTGGAGCACGCTGCCAACTCAGGAGGAAACGATGAAAGCGGGCATTGCCTGGCTCAATAAACTGGTAACCCGGAATCCACGCTGCCGGATTCACTATCTTTTAGGTAACCACGATTGCCTGGATGCCTTTCAACGTCAGCTCAAGCAATTCAGCGTCCGGCATCGCCGATTCCAATGTCATGAATATTTTCTTTGCCTTGGAAACGCTGTGTTTTTACATGGAGATTGCGTGAATCGTCGGATGAACCCCGGTGAATTGTCTCAATACCGCGCCCAATGGAAAAAAGGAGATCACTTTGGACCGGGACTCGCGTTGCTTTATAAATGGGTTGATCGTCTTGGAATAACCCGAATGATCCATCACTCGGTTTTTTGCCGTTCAGAAGTGGCTGCACGAATAGCCTTCTATCTGGATAGGGCAAAGCCGGGATGGCGAAAGGAAATTCGCCACTGTTATTTTGGACACACGCATTTGCCATTCACCGGATTCGAACACGAAGGCATCATTTTTCACAATACAGGCTCAGCCTGCGGTAATCTGGGATTCCTCCCCATCTCCTTCGATCCCGGGAACCAACCCCAGTCAGGTGCAAAACACACAAAAGCTTGAACATCCAGTTTTCAGAGTTGAAGTCCACTGGTTGTTCTCGTAAGTTTTTGAAAACAATTCATCATGCCCGACGACTCCAATTCGAAGCCGAAGGTAACGTGTTACTCCCACGGGGAAGGGGAATGGATGCGCCAGTCTCAAGAACTGCGCGGCAAATGGCTTGCCCCCTTTCTTCAAATTCTGGATCGACTGAAAATCAATGCGAATCATCTGACTTTCTTTTCCTTGTTAACCGGGCTGGCATTCTGCCCGTTTTTTCTGTTGGGATACAAGGCGTTGAGCTTCGGATTACTCCTTGCGCATGTCATATTGGATGGGTTGGACGGACCACTGGCCCGCATGACGGGACGTGCGTCAAATAAAGGTTCGTTCACAGACACCATGTCCGATCAAGTGGTTGTGGCATTTACCATGGTAACATTAATCCACGCCAAGGTGGCTGGAGCCTGGCCAGGTGGGCTTTATGTTTTCTTTTACACCATGGTAGTCATCTTTGCCATGGTCCGCAACGCCCTGACGATTCCGTATTCTTGGCTATTCCGGCCTCGTTTTCTGGTTTACGCATGGTTCCTTGTTGAAGTGTATTTGTTACCTGGAACCCTGGACTACTTGTTGTGGGGCGTAACAGCCGTCTTAGCCGTGAAAATGGTAAGTGGTTTCGTCCGAATCCGCCGTAAGATGTGATATTGTAATCGCGATCCCGATGGAGACAGCGTGCTGTCAAACATACCATGTTGTCTCAAGAAGAGAAAACGCCGTTTTGCGAATCCCTTGTAAAGCGCAGTTTTCTTTGGATTTCATTCAATTTTGCCTTGCAAGCTCGCCCGCCCTCACGATCATGAGATGAAAATCATGAAAGCCATCGCCTGTCTTCTTGTTTCCGTCATGAGTGTGGCTGTTTCAGGCTTCTCTGCCGAGCCAACGAACTCCATTCCGAGGCCTCGTTACGCACAACCCAATGGTCCGGTTCATTCTCCCGAAATTTTGGCTGACCAGCACATCACTTTTCGTCTGGCTGCCCCCCGCGCCACTGAAGTCACAGTGATGGGACAATGGACAAATGCGCCAGTGCCCATGACCAGAGAATCCAACGGCTTATGGAGTGTGACTGTTGGACCAATCGAACCAGGCATTTACGAATACAGCTTCAACGTGGATCGTTTAACCATGATTGATCCCGGTAATTCCGCCATCAAACCCATGCGCGAACCGCGAACCAGCATTTTACATGTGCCTGGCAAAACACCATTGGTTCATGATTTCCAAAATGTCCCCCACGGTGAAGTCCATCAATGCTTCTATTTTTCCAAGCCCATTGGACTCCAGCGGGAAGTGGACATCTACACTCCGCCGGGCTACAACCACCAGCCGGACACCAAATTCCCAGTCCTCTTTCTGCAACATGGATCGGGAGACAACCAGTCCACGTGGACCGTTCATGGAAAGGCGAATTGGATTATTGACAACCTGATCGCCCAGGGAAAAGTCAAACCGATGATCATTGTCATGGCCAACGGACATGCGCTCCCGCCGGGAGAACATCTGCCAGAGGGTGTCAGCAACACAACCCTGTTTGAGAAAGATCTGTTGGAAGAAGTCATTCCCTATGTCGAGGCCAATTATCGCGTTCAGCCCGCCCCGCTCGGGCGTGCCATCGTTGGCCTAAGCATGGGGGGAGAACAATCCCTGCGAATTGGACTCACTCACCCTGAATTGTTCGCCTGGGTGGGCGGTTTCAGTTCGGCTGCCCCTGATAAAAAGGCGCTCAAGAACAGTCTTGATGACGCCCAGGCAGTCAATCAACACTTCAAATTACTTTGGGTCGGCTGCGGCAAGAATGATTTTCTTCTCAAGCGAAATGAGGATTTCATCGGACTTTTGAAGGAAAAGAAAATCAACCACGAATGGCATTTGACAGAAGGCATCCATTGCTGGCCTGTCTGGCGGATGTATCTGGAGGAAATCGCTCCCAAGCTGTTCCAATAATGGATGTAAAAAAGAAGTAATTGGCAAATTCAACGTTGCCATTCATGAATTATTCCAAATGAACCGAAGACAGTTTTTAAAAACCTCGGCAGCCACCAGCGGTGCGGCACTGCTTTTCCAAGCCAGTCCCGCAACCGCACAAACTCCGGCTGGCAATCCCGTTCCCATTCCCACGGAAAGTCCCATTCAACCGCCTGCCTCCAGTCTGCCCAATCTCAGTCCCGCGCGCTGGATTTGGTATCCTTCAGGCCGCACGCTTCCAAACACGTTCATTCTGTTTCGCCGGGAAATTGAACTCGCTTCCGTCCCGAAAAAAGCCACGGGGTGGATCGCCGCTGACAGTCGCTACCGGCTGGATGTCAATGGACACCGCATTCAATGGGGCCCGGCTCCAGCCGACCCACGCTGGCCAGAGGCTGATCCTGTTGATTTGACAGAAACCCTCCACATAGGCAAAAACGTCATTGGTTCCACCGTTCTTTATTACGGGCTGGGAGATGGCGCGGCTCCCATTGGAAAACCGGGGTTTCTCTTCCATCTGGAACTTGAATATGCGGATGGAAAGGTTGAAAAAATCGTTTCCGACGATCATTGGCGTTCCATGGTCTGCCATGCCTGGCTGCCGGGACACTTCAAACGCTGGTATCTGCGTTCGTTACAGGAGGAATTTGACGCGCGTCTTTATCCGTTTGGTTGGAATGAGCCCAGTTATGAACTTGGGAAAGATTGGATACCCGCAATGCCACTGGGCGGATCGCCCAACAAGCCCGCCCTCTCAACAGGTTATTACGAATACATGTCAGATGCTGGTGGCGGCCCTGGTAATACAGAACTCCGCGCCCGTAGCGTTCCCATGTTGCGTGAATCCTTGATTCCCGTTGCCAAGCTGTCCGAATCCCTCTGGCTGGAATGGAAAATGTCACCCCGGGATTATTTCGATTTTCGCGTTCCTGATTCCTTCAAGGCCATCCGCGAAGCCTCCGCTGTTGAAAACGCCCCCGGCTCATGGCAGGTGGAAATGGATGGAACACGGGGAGCTGCCGTGACGTTTGAATTGTTTGAACAAGTCGTCGGCTGGCCCTACTTCACAATCGAAGCGCCGGAAGGCACGGTTGTCGAGCTGCTCGTCCATGAAGGTCACGCCGTGGGAGGGGCTCCCCTTCTCAATACTCACTACGAGTCCTGGAGCCGCTTCACCTGCCGGGAAGGCGTCAACCGTTTTGAAGTGTTCGATTACGAAAGCCTTCGCTGGCTCCAACTCCACATCCACGACGCCAAAGGCAGCGTCATCATTCGTGATGTCGGAGTGCGCCGCCGCCTTTTCCCATGGCCGCATGAACCAAAAATCCGGGTCGGCGAACCGCCGATGCAACGGCTTCTCAACGCCTCGTTCAATACGCTCAACAACTGTGCCCAAGAAACCCTTGTTGATGGCATGGCGCGCGAGCGTCAACAATACAGCGGCGATTGTGGTCACCAAATCCACGCCCTGCAAATGGGCCTTGGTGAAAAAACGCTTTCTGCACGGTTTTTGACCACTTGGAGCCAGGGCATGACCAAGGATGGTTTCTTTCTTGATTGTTGGCCTGCCTACGATCGATTGGCACGGTTGATGGAACGACAATTGGACATGAGCGGCTGGGGCCCCATTCTCGATCACGGCGTCGGCTTCAATTTCGATTGCTGGTACCATTACCAATATACTGGCGACCTCAACGCCCTGCGGGAACCGTATCCGCGGCTGCTCCGTTTCGCCGAATATTTGCGCGGCATGGCAGAGAAACATGAGGGACTCGTCCCAGTGGAAAATTTGGGCATTCCCTCCGTCTGGATCGACCATATTGCTTACCGGCGACAGCGCGAAAAACTCTGCGCCTTTAATCTTTATGCCGCCGCAGCGATGCGCCACGCGCTGGCCCCCATCTGCCGCGCCTTCGGTGAAGACAAGACGGCTGAAAGCGCTGAAGCATTTGGTGATTCACTCCTGAAACACGCTCAGGAAAAATTCTGGAGTCGCGATCTTGGCCTCTTTGTCAACAACCTCCCATGGCTTGCGGAAGAAAAGGACCCCCGTTTTTGTGATCGCTCCCTGGCCACATCCATTCTTTACGACCAATGTCCAGATAATCAGATCGACCCAGCCTTGAAAACCCTCGCCGAGGCGCCCAAAAACCTGGGTATTTCCTACCCAGCCAACGCAGGCTGGCGCTACTGGGCACTGGCCAAGGGAGGTCGCATGGATGTCGTCCTCAAGGATTTCCGTGAACGCTGGGCTACAATGCCCTCGGTCCTTTTGAACAACACGCTCCAGGAAGACTGGCATGTCCAACCGGATTCCGGTGGCGAATGGAGCCATTGTCCCGTCGCCCCCATCTACATGATGCAGATGGGCAGTGCCGGAATCCACCCGCTTGTCCCAGGATTCAAACGCGCAGAAATCCGTCCCGAGCCCGCTGATTTGACCGAATTGGAAATGACGGTTTACACAGTGCAGGGGCCCATCGAATATCATTGTCAGGGACATCAAGGTGAACGAGAACTCACCCTTACTCTCCCCAACACATGCGAAGGGGAATTGCTCTTGCGCAAGGAGGAAAAAATCGATCTTACCATCTTGTCAACTACAGCCCCTCTCGGCTATACTCGCTATCAAGTTCCAGCCGGTAAAACCATCCGGCTTCAGTTGAAAGTGACGTAATCCGATGAGTTCCAACATTCAAGGCCAGTCGATTATCGATCATTTCGACAACATGATCGACCACTGTTACGATTTTGCTGAAGCGGCAAAATCCCGCGGTCGTCCGGTTGTCGGCATCATGTGTGAATTCACACCGCGCGAACTTATTCTTGCCGCAGGAGGCATTCCTGTCTGCCTGTGCGGAGGCTCTGCCGACACCATTCCCGATGCAGAAAGAACGCTTCCCGCGAATCTTTGTCCCCTCATCAAGTCCACATATGGCTATCATGTCAAAGAAGCTAATCCGTTCCTCAAATGGGCGGACTTGATCGTCGCTGAAACCACGTGCGACGGGAAAAAGAAGATGTTCGAACTGCTCGCCGCCTCAAAGCCGATGCACGTGCTTGAGCTTCCCCAAAAATCAAATGACGAGGATGGCCTCACTCATTGGATAGGAGAAGTTCAAAAGCTCAAAGACCGGCTCGAAAAACAATTCTCAACAATCATTACCGACAGCGCCCTTCGCAGCGCAATTGATTTGATGAATTGCGAACGCGTCTTCCGCCGAAAATTGGCCGGGTGGATGAAACAGGAACTACCGCCGCTTACGGGACGGCAATTGCTCAATTTCAAAAGCATCATCTCCTGCATGGAGATGGATCTTCAGCAATACGAAAAGGCGCTTGAACTGTTCGAACAGGGAGGTTCGCTGCCCGGTTCCGCCAAAGCCACCGGAAAACGAAATGTCCGCGTTCTATTGACGGGAGTTCCTACCGCGCACGGTGCGGGGTCTGAACGCATCATCCATCTCATCGAAAACGCCGGTGCCACCATTGTTTGCTCCGAGAATTGCACCGGGCTCAAACCCATTCTTGAAGATGTGAACGTTGGCATTCGAGACCCCCTCAAGGCCATCGCGACCAAGTATTACCATCTGCCCTGTTCCGTCATGACCGCAAACAACGATCGTTTCACATCGCTTCGCAATCTTGCGGCAGAATACAAACCTGATTGTGTTCTGGAACTTGTCTGGCAGGCATGCCTGACCTACGACATCGAATCCATCCGCGTCCGCTCTTTTGTCGAGAATGAGCTGCATCTTCCCTACCTTAAGATTACAACAGATTATTCCCCTTCGGATTCAGCCAGGATCACGGCCCGAATCGAGGCCATGATGGAAATGGTGCAGCATTAAGAGTGTAATTGACTTTTCAGACTCCATTATTACTCTTTACTACAAATTTCATACTCAAACAAAGGAGAAGCACCCATGAAAAGTGCGGCACAAATTCATTTATCAAATGTCCAATCCACCTATTCCGGGGCTGAAGCCCGCCTTTGGGAACTGCTCATGGGCGAACAGATTCATATTGGCGGCATCCCATCGTCCACAGACCTGGCAAAAACGGCAAAAATCAAAGAGGGCTCAAATGGAGTGGATTTTTGCAGTTGCACCGGGGCGGGAATGCGCTTTCTGATCCGCTTTTTCAAGGTGGCTTCGATGACTGGCGTGGATGCGACCCCCGCAATGATTGAACTTGGGAAAAAGCGTAACGTAGCAGAAGGCTTTGCCGATAAAATTCGATTCGTCGAAGCCAATGTCAGCGCCACTGGACTTCCTGATGCACAATTTGATTTCGTCTGGGGCGAAGACGCCTGGTGCTACGTCGAAGACAAACCAGGGCTCGTTTCCGAGGCCGCCCGTATTATCAAACCCGGCGGCACAATCGCCTTCACGGACTGGATGGAAGGCCCCGCTGGTCTGACCGATGCTGAAGCCGCACGGTTTCTTGCCTTCATGAAGTTCCCCAACCTCATAACAAAGGAAGAATACCGGACACTTCTTCAAAACAACAAATGCACAGTCGTGGCTTCACGCGACACCGAGCGCTTCCATCCCCACATCCGGCTTTACCTCGAAATGATCGAAAAACAACTGACCTATGACGCCCTGAAAATCATCGGTTGGGATACCAAGATGGCCGAAGGACTGATCGGTGAAATGAAATTTGCACGTGACCTGGCCAAAAATAAGAAGATCATTCAGGGGCTCATCGTTGCAAAGAAGAAAGCGTAAGTGGCAGTCATGCGGTCCAAATTGAGATCGTGTTCAAGAAAGTGTAAATCACTGAATTGGATGTGTTGACCTGTGCGTGTTTTTTATACAAGCCCGTGGGTGCCAGTTGAATGGATTGCCGCCCACGGCATGGAACCACGCGGTGTCTGGATGGATATCGATCTAAAAATCCCCCATGGCCCATCCAGTGCGGGCGTGTGTGCGTTTGCCAATTCGATCATTGAATTTTCACGGGCAAATCCAGCGGACGCCGTCATCTTTACAACCCATTGCGATCAGTTAAGACGCGGTTTCGACCTCGCGGTGGAGTCACAACCCAACCTGCAAAATCTGTTTCTCTTCAACCTCCCCGCAACCATTGGAACAGAGGCTAGTCGGAAAGTGCTCAGGAATGAAATTCAACGACTGGGACAATTCCTCTTGAGATTGGGCGGACACGCCCCCCGAGATTTGGAAACGATTGTCCCTCGTTATAATGCAGCAAGACAATTCCTTCTAAAATGGATCAGTTCCGCCAGTTCAAAAGCCGGAGCCGAAGCCATCACACGCTTTCTCGACAACGCAAGCGTTCCCACAAAACAGCCATCCATGGCTTCACCCCCCGGAGCAATCCCTGTCGCTCTGGTTGGCGGCCCCGTTCCACAAAGTGAATGGGACATATTTGACACCATTGAGAATGCAGGAGGGTGGGTAGCCCTCAACGGAACCGAGAATGGGGAACGCGCCCTGGAACCCGTGGGAGAGTTCCATGATATCGGTATTGACTGGATGATTGACAGTTACGCCACGCGCTGCGTTGACATTTTTCAGCGCCCCAACCGGCGTTTTTATGAGTGGTTGAAAAAAGAATCAACCGTGCGTCGGATCAAGGCCATTCTGCTTTGGAGCCACGTCAATTGTGATCTCTGGCGAGCGGAGGTTCAAAGTCTGAAGGAAGCTTTTCATCTGCCTGTCCTATCGGTTGAAACAAACGAAACACGCGCCGATGCCGCAAGGGCAAGAACACGGATTGAGGCTTTTATGGAGTCTCTCCAATGATTACGCGGCGAATCACTTTTGACCAGTGGGATGCCCGTTACAAGGCCCTGAAGGCAGACGGACTGCATGAACCATGGTATGGAGGGCCGTTGCGACGCCACGTCACCTGTGGAGGTGATCTGCGACTGCCACATCTTCTATACGATGACTCAGCGGCATCACTCAGGTTGTGGAACTTTCTATTGACAGAAAACGAGCGTCTTCACAAGGCGCGAGCCGATGGCTGCAAGATCATCGGCACCATGAAGGATTTGGGAACTGTCCCCGTTGCCGCCTATTCGTTGGACAATGTACGGGCTTTTTACCCGGATGGCGCCTGGTGGACCCCCTGCCTCATGGAATGCGGGGACGGATTGCTGGCCCAAGCGGAAGCACTGGGAATTGATGCCTCATTCTGCCCCGTTCGCGCCATGCTGGCTGCGTTCATCAACGGGGAACATTTTCCGCGACCGGATCTTTTAGTTTGCAGCACGGGAGCTGTCTGCGACGATTTCTCATCCATCGCCCAACGACTCGAACACCTCGGTTTCCCTATTGAATGGTGGGAAATGCCGCGTCGACGCGAACCTGATGGCGGGGAAACGCCTTGTCCACTGCCCGGAGGCTGGATTGCCCCCCAGAGCCAGGTGGATTGTGCGCGGAGCGAATTGGAGCGCATCGGAAAAAAACTTGGGGATGTCGCTGGTCAGACATTGGACGATCAAAAACTCTCGGAGGGCATCCGGCAGGCAAATCATGTGCGGCGCCTTATGGAGAAATTGCGGTGTCAGGCCTACAGCCAGGGCACACTGCCAGCCCTTGAAATGCACATTGTCGAAATGCTTGCCATCCACTTTTGTTCAGACCGTGAAGAAACCGTGGCTGTACTGGAAGATTTGTTGGCCGAGTCCGAATTGCGTCTGAAACAAGGTGTTCACGCGGTGTCTTTGGACGCCGTGCGCGTGTTCTGGGTTAATCCGGTGGCTGACATTCGGTCCATGAATTTGTTGGAAGAATGGGGAGGGCGGATTTGTGGTTCGGACTATATGTTCTCCCATGCGTTGGACTTGATTCCAGAAAACCTGCCGCCATGGGAAGCTTTGGCCCAAATGGCTCTGGCGGATCCGATGGTGGGCCCCTCCTGGCAAAGAGCCGATCGCATCATCGTCGATTGTCAGCAAAGCGGCGCGGAGGCGGTTATAATGTCACGCATTCCCGGAGCCAGCCATTGTTCCAGCGAGGGGGCTGTCATTTGCAATAGGGTGAAAGAAAAGCTGAAAATCCCTGTGATCGAGCTTGAAATCCCGCCTGTTTGTGATGCGATGATGCCCGCCCTGAGTTCGCGCATCCAGGCATTACTGGAGACGGCTAGGGCAAGGAGAAAACGATGATTTGCGCCGGTTTGGACGCGGGTTCCCGCGCCACGAAAGTAGTTTTATTTGATTGTGACAATAAACGGATTCTGGCACAGGACCTTGCCGACCAGGGGGTTGACCAGGAACGCCTGGCTTCGGACCTTTTGGATCGTGCTTGCAGTGCAGCGAAAATTAATCGCTCGGATTTAAAGGGTATTATTGCCACTGGCTATGGACGGAATCGGATTGGTTTTGCCAACAGCACCATTACAGAAATCACCTGTCACGCAAAGGGTGTCCACCACCTATGCCCGCAAGCGCAAACCATCATCGAAATCGGAGGTCAGGACAGCAAGGTCATCCTACTGGATAATGAAGGTAAAGTTCGTGATTTTTCCATGAATGACCGATGCGCCGCCGGAAGTGGGCGTTTTCTGGAAGTCGTTGCATCGCGCCTGGAAGTTGATCTGCCCACGTTGGGCAAGTTAAGCAACGCCAGTCGGAATCCGTCACTAATCAGCAGCATGTGCGTTGTTTTCGCCGAAACGGAGATCATCGGGTTACTATCAGAAGGAGTTGGGGCGGCGGATATTGCCGCAGGAGTGCAAAATGCCATTGCCCAACGCGTGATGGCACTGGCCGGACGGAATGTGCAAGGCCCCGTATGTTTTACAGGTGGGGTTGCCCTTCAATCTGGCATGGTTCGCGCATTGGAAACAGCCCTGAAGACAAAGGTCATAGTGGCATCCATCCCCCAATACACCGGCGCCCTTGGAGCAGCTTTGATGGCGGGGCAAAAGGCATCAACGGGCCTCGTGCAATGATCCTGATGCAAGACCTCATTGTTGAAACATGAAAAAGCAAGAATCATGAATGAGACCAAAAACAGTTCAACAACGTTCCTGTCGAACCATCCCTCATCAATTCCAATAAAAAAACACTTGTTTCGTCAATCACAGCCAACTTTGGTGAACGTATTTACAAACCGCTAATCCCCGTCTATTTCCTTCACGCACAAGTGTTTTGAGATGGCTCTCTCCATTATTTTTAATTATTTGCAGAATTCCACTTGTCTCGTGTGTCATTAGATGTAGAAAGAAGCTCGTTGTCCGCCTTCTTTCGTAACCAATATCAATTGGCGGACGTATTTTATTTTTGATGGCTTAAAACCATTCATATTGAAAAGAAGCAGGATGGGTGTTTTGCCCGTGCCGCGGGCGTATTTTTTTATTCATGAATCTTACAGTTTTATGTGAAGGAGTGACACATGCCTAAATCAAAAGCGAAAACGTGGAAAAAGATCATCGTCAGCTTGGTGATCCTGCTCATTATCGGAGGAGGGTTTTATGTGACGTTTCGGAAGAAGGAGATGCCCATCACTGTTCAAACCGAGAAAGTGGCAAAACGCAATCTGACCGAACTGGTCGTGGCCAATGGTAAAATTCAACCCGTTGTCCAAGTCAAAATCAGCCCGGAAGTCAGCGGAGAAATCATTGCTCTCCCCGTAAAAGAAGGCCAGCAGGTCAAGAAGGGTGATTTGCTTGTGAAGATCAAGCCCGACAACTACATCGCCAGTCGTGACTCTTCCAAGGCCAGTTATCTCTATTCCTTAACCAGCAGCAACAGCGCTGCCGCAAGCCTGGAAAAGGCCGAGTCTGAATTCAACCGCAACCGCCAATTGCATGAGAATAAATTGGTTTCCGACTCCACTTATCAGGATGCCAAAATGGCTTATGAAGTCGCCAAAGCCTCCCTCGCTGGAGCCAAGCAGCAAGTTGACATGGCCAAAGCCTCCCTGCTCAAGGCCGAGGACGATCTTTCAAAGACCACGATTTACTCGCCGTTGGACGGCACCATTACCAAACTCAACTCGCAATTGGGCGAACGCGTTGTTGGCACAGCAATGATGGCTGGAACCGAAATCATGACCGTCTCCGATTTGAATGAGATGGAAACCCGCGTGGACATCAGTGAAATTGATGTGGTTCTCATTGCCATCGGCCAAAATGCAAGATTGGAAGTGGACTCGTTCAAGGACCGCAAATTCAAGGGAGTCGTAACAGAAATTGCGAACTCGGCCAAAACCACCACAAGCGGATCCAGTCAGGAAGCAACGAAGTTCGAAGTTAAAATCCGTTTTTCGGAAAAGGAAGCCTTCCGTCCAGGCATGTCCGTCACTGCTGAAATCGAAACGCGTTCCCGCACCAATGTCCTTACCGTTCCCATCCAGAGCGTGACGACACGCATGCCAAAAAACAAGGATTCAAAGACCAATGCTGTCGCCTCCACCAATACAGTCAAGGGTTCCACCAATAAGGAGCCCCAGGCAACCAAGGAAACAACCACAACTACCAACACAGCTTCAACCAATTCCACCGGAACAAACGTTACGACAGACGCGCGTAACAAGAAGAAAACCAATGAGGGCATCAAACCCATTGAAGTCGCGTTCGTCGTTGAAAACGGCAAAATTAAGATGAAACCTGTCAAACGCGGTATTTGTGATGATACCTACGTGGAGATCACAGAAGGACTGACCGAGGGGGAAGACGTGGTCTCTGGAGGCTACAAAGCCATCAACCGCGAATTGGAAGACGGGAAAGCGGTTGTGATTGGAAAGCCAAAGAACGAGGAAGAGAAAAAGTAACCGGGCCACCCCCCTTTCAAACATGAGCCTCATCCGCCTTCAAAACATTCAGCGGCTCTACAATATGGGCGACGAAATCATCCACGCCTTGCGGGATGTTTCCCTGGAAATCGCCCGTGGCGAGTATGTCGCCATCATGGGGCCTTCCGGCTCCGGCAAATCCACTCTCATGAATTTGCTCGGCTGTCTGGATACACCATCCTCCGGAATATACGAGTTGAATGGGACCAATGTCAGCGATTTGGATGACAACGAACTGGCCGAAATCCGTAATCGTGAAATCGGTTTCGTATTCCAGACATTCAACCTTCTTCCTCGCGCAAATGCCTTGCGCAACGTGGAGCTGCCCCTGATTTACTCTGGCACAAATCTCGATGACCGCCACGAGATTGCGCGCAGCGCGTTGGCCAGCGTGGGGTTGGCAGGCCGCATGACGCACAAACCCAATGAAATGTCAGGCGGACAACGTCAGCGCGTCGCCATCGCCCGGGCTCTTGTCAACAAGCCATCCATCATCCTGGCTGACGAACCCACTGGAAACCTGGATTCAAAAACAGGCGAGGAAATCATGGGGCTTTTCGAAAACCTCTCCAAACAGGGCAACACAGTCCTCGTCGTGACGCACGAAGAGGACATCGCCCAACACGCCCGCCGAATCATCCGCATTCGGGATGGCCTCATCGCCAGTGATGAAGCGGTAAAAAAATGATCGTCCTGCCGTGAACTTCTTCATCGAACTAAAGGAAGGGTTAAGCATCGCTTGGGACGCCATCCGAACCAATAAGATGCGGTCCATCCTGACGACGCTTGGCATTGTCATCGGCATTGTCACCGTCACCCTGATGGGCACAGCCATCGAGGGCATGAACAATGCCTTTCACAAAAGCATCTCCATCATTGGGGCAGACACCCTCTTTGTGGAACGATTCAACTGGATGATGAACTCGGAGGAAGAATGGCTCAAGGTGCGCAAACGTCGTGAAATAACCCTGACCCAGGCTCGCGCCGTGGAAAACCAGCTCACCATGGCCCGCGCCGTCGCACCCGTGGTCGGGACCGGTCAATCCGTCCGCTACAAAAACCGGAGTGCATCAAGCGTTCAAATCATCGGTTCCACAGACCAGTTTTTGATCACCAGCGGATTCTCAATCACAAATGGGCGTTTCATGACGCCGGCAGAGGCGGAGGGGGGACGCCCTGTATGCATCATCGGTAACGATGTCGCCACAAATTTGTTTCGCAATGAATCTCCCTTGGGCGAGAAAATCATGGTTGGCCCCAGTCGTCTCGAAGTCATCGGTGTTCTGGCAAAACAAGGGAAACTCCTCGGCATCGCCAGTTTGGACAATGAAGTCATCATTCCCATTCAGCAACTGCTCGTCAATTACTGGCGCAATCCGGATTTCCAAATTCAGGTCAAAGTCAAAAACGTTGAGCAACTCGAAGAGGCAAAGGAAGAACTGCGCGGCGTCATGCGCAAAGTGCGCCGCCTGGCTCCGGGAGATTCCGATGACTTTGCTATCAATCAACAGGAACAATTCGTTGAAACTTTTAACAAAGTGGCTGGGACAATCGCAGCAGTCGGTCTCCTGATCACGGGGCTGTCCCTCTTTGTCGGGGGCATTGGCATCATGAACATCATGTTCGTCTCCGTTGCTGAACGCACCCGCGAAATTGGCGTGCGCAAGGCGATTGGCGCAAAGCGAAGAACCATTCTCATGCAGTTCCTGATTGAAGCGGCAGTGATCTGCCTCGGGGGGGGATTGCTGGGATTGGCAATCACATATCCATTAACGCTCATCGGAGATCGGTGGCTTCCCATGACTCTCTCTCTACCCGTGGTGGGATTGGCCATTCTTGTTTCACTCGTCACGGGATTGATATCCGGTTTTCTCCCGGCTTGGCGCGCCGCACGGATGGATCCGGTGGAGGCTTTGCGAAATGAGTAACCCGAGGTCCAAATCCCAAAGCGTGAGTATTTTCTTCGCGGAGTTGCGCGACAGTTTTTTTATGGCGATGGATGCCATTCGTTCCCACAAGCTGCGCTCGGCATTGACACTGGTGGGAATCCTGGTCGGCGTGTTTTCCATCATCGTCGTCATGACTGCCATGAAGGCGATGCAAAAACGGATCACTAACGAGCTGGATGTGCTCGGTGGTCAGACATTCGTCATCGAAAAATGGCCTGCGGTCATGATGGGCGGACCGGAGGCGGAGGAGAAGTATCGACGACGCAACCAGATCACCTATCAGCAGGGCGTGGCTCTGAGCGAACGCGCCACACTTGCCCAACACGTCTGCATCCGCCGCGGCCTTTGGGTGGATGAAATGAGTTCCCGATTTGCAAAAGGCCCACCCAGCGTGGGATTGAGCGGAGAGACGGCTGGGAGTTTTCCAGTGCAGAACTGGGTGGTACAGGAGGGACGTCCATTGCTTGACAGCGATATTGATGGATATCACGACGTTTGTGTTCTGGGAAATACTCTCGCCAAGGTTCTGTTCCCCAGTTGTTCAGCCGTCAACGAACGAGTCAAAATCAATGGAATCAATTATGTTGTCGTCGGTGTTCTTGAACCCAAAGGAGCCATGGCAGGCGGCAATCAGGACAACTTCGTTGTCATCCCGATCACCACGGCTCTCAACCGTTATGGCGCATGGAGATGGGGGGTGACTATCATGGTGCAAGTAAAGGATTCATCCCATCTGGATGACGCGATGGACCAGGCCAGAGGCATCATGCGGGTGCTGCGAAAAGTCCCGCCAGGCTCGGAGGATGATTTTGAAATGTACACCAATGACTCCGTGCTAGACCAGATCAACTCCATCACGCTGGCTGTCCGCATTGGCGTGACCATCGTCAGTTCCATCGCCCTGCTTGCCGCGGGAATTGGCATCATGAACATCATGCTGGTTTCCGTCACAGAGCGCACCCGGGAGATTGGCATCCGCCGCGCCATAGGAGCCAAGAAACGCAGTATCATGACTCAATTTATTCTTGAAGCCATCATTCTCTGCGAGGTGGGCGGAGGACTGGGGGTTGTTCTTGGCATCATTGGCGGCAATCTCGCCGGTCAGTTGCTTAGGCTCCCAGTTGTCATTCCCGTGGACGCCATTGTCATTGGCCTGGGAATTTGTTCCATCGTTGGAATGGTCTTTGGCACCTATCCAGCCTACAAGGCAGCCAATCTGGACCCCATTGATTCCCTACGCTACGAATAGGCAAAACCCGTTCCACAACGGAACGGGCTTTGGTGTGTCAATCAAATCCACAAACGAACTGGCGTCAGTTCTCCACTGTCTTCTGGACAGCCTCAAGATCCTCAGCGCCAAGGCATCGATCAATATTGAGAAGTGAAACAACCCTGTTTTTGATCTTCGCCATTCCGATGAGGTAGGAGGAATCCAGTTGGATGCCAAAATCTGGGGTGTTCTCAATATCCGAAGAAGTGATGTTGCTGACTTCATCCACCGAATCCACAATCAGCCCCAGGTGAATGGTCGTCCGGGCTGAAGAGGCCACCTGGACCACCACAATGCAGGTGCGATCTGTGTTCTCAGACACATTCATGCCAAACTTAATGCGCATGTCCACCACCGGGATGATGCGTCCGCGCAGGTTCAGAACTCCCTTGATGTATGGAGGCATTTGTGGAATGGCAGTAACAGGTATCAATTTAATGATCTCCCTGACCTTGAGAATGGGAATCCCATAGGACTCCCCACCAAGTCCAAAGGTCAGATATTTTCCAGCCGCCGCCTGGCACTTTTTATCGGTTGTCGTATCAGATGATTTTTCAGGCATAATCCTTCGCTTTCTTTAAAACTAAACGGCTTATTCTCTGTAAGCTTTAGAAGAAGTCGCCATCGTTCTGATTTTTTGAATTCTTTTTTGCGGTCTTGTTTGGGGCTTGGAGCTTAGGTGCATCATCACTTTCCACTGTGACCTTTGCAGATGGGACCGGTTTGTTTTTTGCACCAGCGTGGTGCGCCAATGTGTCCTGTTTTGAACTTCCAACCAATTGCAAAAGCTGTTTGATGGCGTCTTGAAGGGATTCGGCCTGGGCGCTGAGCTCCTCTGAAGCTGCGGCGCTTTCCTCAGCATTCCCTGCATTGGATTGAGTAACCTTGTCCATTTGACTCACAGCGACATTAACCTGGTCAACCCCCTGGGATTGTTCCGTGGAGGCGGCAGCCACTTCCCCGGCCAGTTGTTCCATTTTCCTGGCTGTTTCCATGATCTCATTGAGAGCGCTGGCAACTTTTGCGCTCAGTTCGACCCCCTGGGCTGTGTGAGTGATGGCGCCTTCAATTTTCTCGGCTGTCTCTTTTGCGGCCACGGCACTGCGTTGGGCAAGGTTGCGCACTTCATCCGCCACGACTGCAAATCCCATGCCTGCTTCACCTGCTCGCGCAGCTTCGACAGCCGCATTGAGGGCAAGAATGTTGGTCTGAAAAGCGATCTCATCAATTGTCTTGATGATTTTTGCCACTTCATCGCTGGATGTCTTTATTTCGCTCATGGCGCTGGACATGGAGTGCATGTTTTCAACGGCACGGCTTGCAGCCTTGCTTGTCTCAACGGCCAGGTCATTTGTTTTCTTGGAATTATCAGCGTTTTGGCGCGTCATGCTTGACATCTCTTCAAGGGATGAGCTGGTTTCCTCCAGTGAGGCCGCCTGCTCGCTGGCTCCTTCGGCCAGAGATTGGCTGGAGGAAGCGACTTGCTTGGCAGCAGTGGAAACTTGAAGCGAAGAATCATTCAAAAGTGTGGAAATCTGCCTGAGCGCTGCATTCACCCTTGTGATGATGAAGAATGAAAGAACCACAACAAGCGCAAGAACGCCCAACGAGCTGATCACAATGACACGAACACAATTTTGAATTGTCTCGTCTGTGACTTGTCCGTTTTTTGCAACATCCTTCCCCTCATCCTGACTCATCTGGGAAAGTAAATTCACCATTTCTTTGACTAGGGGATCAAATTCACTCCGGGAATAGTTGTAAACCCGTGCGATGTCTTCGGATGTCATTGTTTTGGTCCCATCTGAAACCACCTTTTCCATCACCACACCATACTTGCTGCGAACAGCTCCAATCTGATCATAAAGGGCCAGTTTATTTGGCTCCATGCTGCTCATTTGCTTGTAAGTATTGAAATCCTTGGTGTTGGCTTCCACATTTGATTTGATGGAGTCCTGAAGTTGGATGACGTCCTGCTGATTGGTGCTGGCAATCAGCTTGTAAGTCAACAGGAGAACGTCCGTCACCCTGAAGCGAACGTTGTCAATAATTTTAGCGCGTGGGATGGCCTTTTCCGTAACAACTTTGAGGTTGTTTTGTATGATATACAACCTTGTCACGCTGAACGCAGCCAATCCAATGGTGAGAAGAATTACAATTCCAAAACCGAAAGTTATTCGCTTTCCGATTGTCCAATCTTTCATTTTACTTTGTTTCTTTTCTAAAGTTGAGGTGAGTAGTTTTCAACTGGTGGCACAAGCAAGAAGGCTAACGAGTGCGATACCTGGGGCTAAGCACAGAAGGCTTCGCTCAATCCTGTCCTACAATCTTATCTTCTTCGCATCCCTAAAATCTGCCAATCTACTATCGGCATTTCTTCAGAAGACTAAAAGAAAAGATAATCATTCACTCTCAAAATATCATTTAATCAACCTGTTTAACACGTGCTATATTGTCCTGACATGAGGGGGGAAGGCACTTCCACTTGACAGGAGCCCAATGCCAGCGGAATGGTTGGCCCGAATGAGCCCCTTGATTCAAATTGACGCACTAGGCCGATTACGGCAAGTTTGCCATGTCCAAAACAACTGCGCTGCTCATGACGAATGAACACATAATGTGCAAACGGCCCCTCCGGCTTTTGTTTGTTCTCTCTTGTTTATTGTTTTCTGGCCTTTCCAGAGCGGACCAATATGGGGATTTCACTTTTTCCTCAGATGGCACAAACATTACGATCAGTGGTTACACGGGATTGGGGGGGGCCATCACAATTCCTTCAAACATCAACGGTGTTGTTGTCAATAACATCAAGAAGAACGCGTTTTCCTATCAAACCAATCTCACTGGGGTCGTAATTCCAAACAGCATCACCAATATTGGCAACAACGCCTTCAGCCATTGTGGCAAACTGGCAAGCGTCGCATTGCCATCGAACATCACCTCCGTTGCGTATGGCGCGTTTCTGCAATGTTATGCGTTGTCGAAAATCACGATCCCCGACCGTGTTCAGGATATCCAGAGTTATGCGTTCTATGCCTGCACGAGCCTGACCAATATTGTCATTCCAAATGCCGTCACAAATATTGAAGATTATGCGTTCTATGCCTGCACGAACCTTTCAGGACTCGCACTTTCGTCGGGACTCAAGGGCATTGGCACCTACGCATTTGGCCTGTGTCCAGGTTTGACCACCGTCACCATTCCATCCACCGTCACAAACATTGGAAATGGCGCGTTTTCCTCCTGCCCAAATCTAACGCAAATTTATTTTAATGGAAACGCTCCATCTGCCGGAGCAAATGTGTTCGATGGTGATTCCAAGCTGTTGGTTTATTATCTTCCACAGACAACCGGGTGGGGAACCACGTTTTGCGGTCGCCCAACCACATTGGCAGGTCAGTCCATCCACATTCAAATGACCGGCAAACAAATTGTTCTGACCTGGCCCCAAGGTGTTCTTCTGGAAACAACCAATCTGACAAAGGGTGCGTGGATCACAAATACTGCCACGTCTCCATTCACACTCACTCCCGAAGACACACAAAAGTTCTATCGTTTCATCGGCAACTGATTAATGCCAAGAGCTGGAAGCTCTTCAAAAATGATGGGGATAAGAGAAACCTCTGGGAAATTCTGCCCTAGGCAACCACGCTTAAAGAAGGAATAGTCCATCCAGGAGAAACGGTATTACTCTGGGCGTAGATGCTCGCGGCTTCAGTCTTCTTTGTCGCCGCAGCTTTCGCAACCTCTGCCTTCAGCTCATCACTGCGAATCTGCATCAATTCCATCCGCGCCTCGGACTCGATCTGAGCCGCCTGCGCTGCCACGGCAAAATCCTGTCCCGATGGGTCAGCCGGCGCCATTGCAGCGGATTCAATCTGGCGCATTTTTGAAATGATGGTTGAGGGATCACTGCCACTCGTCGACATATCCACCGGCAAATCTCCGCCCACAGCATACTGTTTTCCATCGGGCCCCATTTGGTATGTGAACGTGATTCCTCCAACGAGATTTCCCCCTGTTGCCTGATGGGCTGCCTCATGAGCCCGCACTTGGGCATCAATACGCCTAAGTTGTTCCACTTGCTGCTGTTGTTCAGAAGTTAACCCACCACCGCCATTTGCCTTTTTGGGCTGCTGAGCCTCCTCTGTCTTGCGTGGCCAGACTTCTTTGGCAACTTCGTCTTCCTTCTTCTTCAACGGGAAGGTCACCCCATCCTTCAGGTCCTTCTTTTGGGCCATGTAGGCGATGGCGTCATCCGCCGCAAATGATGAGACATTGCCAATCATAGCGGGGGAAGATGTGCCTTGAAAATGGCACGGTTCAGGGTGGAAGAGAGAAGGCACGAGTACACGCAAACACTTCCGGCCAATAGCCGGTTTTTCCTCACGTGGAAGTTTACCCGCTCGATCTCTCTCATTTTGAGAACAAGTTGGTGTTTTCGTTTTCCACAAACCTCATCGGAATCTCCAATGAGTAACTACACCTTTCACCAAGCTTCGTTCTTCAAATTAAACCAAAATGACAGAAAATCAATGCTTTCTTATCGACACTTCCTGGAAAAAGTTAATTAAAACTGGATTTTTTTAAATTTTGCCTTAAATTTTTCATACCAAAATGACAACTGTGAGTCCTCCAGCGGTGATCGATGAGTATAAGCGCATTTCCACGCGCGGTTCCTCTCGTTTTGCACGTCAACATGCGGTGGCTCGCACAACTCCAAGCCCGGCACCAAAGGCACAACAACCTTCTTCGCAATCTGAAGCGCCAGCAAAACCGGAGCCTCAAGTTTCTGAGAACACTGGAATTCCTCAGAACCAGAAAACGGAAGTCCGACGTGAACTTCGCAGTGCTGAAAATCGCGAGTTGCAACAGAACGAACAGATTCAGCGCCAGACTTTGAAAAGTGAGGAAGACCGTATGCCTGTCGCAAAGGAAGAAGCGAAGGCGGCATCGTCACGGACTGCAATCATTGGTGTTAATCTCGATGTCCAAGCCTGATCCCTGTCAGTCTGAAGCTTCGGAATGAAGTTTTAGTCAAATCAATTTCAAAAACCGGCATGAAAATGTCGGTTTTTTAATTTCTCCCCAGTGGCTTTCTTGTTGTGTTCTAAAAAACGGTCATTAGAATTTCATCCTAAACAAATTCAATACGGGGAAAATGTTGTTTCCACGTATTGCCAAGGTTTTGGAAGAAACTAAGAACCAATGAAGAAGCTAAGCTTGCTTATGATGTGCGCCTTGGGCGCGACGTTCACCGCCATGGCTCAGCCGTCTCTTGTCAGACTGGCTAATCCAATGCAGGGCACAGACTCCACAAGTTCCTATTCGCATGGGAACGAATACCCGGCAATTGCACTGCCTTTTCCAATGAACACTTGGTCTCCCTATACCCAGCCATTGGAAGATTCGTTTTATTATAATTACCAACAAAACAAGATTCGGGGCATCCGCCAGACTCATCAACCCAGCCCGTGGATTGGTGATTATGGCGCCTTTGCCCTGATGCCCGTGTCCGGTAAACTCGTCGTCAAAGAGGACGAACGCGCTTCCGTGTTCCGCCACGAAAGAGAAGTCGCCAACCCTGCGTATTACAGCGTTCATCTGGATACTTGGAAGGTCAAAGCTGAGGTTACCCCAACCGAGCGCTGTGCCCAATTCCGTTTCACATTTGATAAAGCAGGCGAATCCTACATCGTTCTCGACGCTTTCACTGGTGGGTCGGAAGTTGAAATTATCCCGGGTGAAAATAAGGTCGTTGGCATTAATCACTTTAACCATGGCGGGGTACCGACAAACTACGGTAACTATTTCGTCATCGTCTTTGACCGCCCCTTCTCCGAACACGGGGTTTGGTCCCCAGAGGGAATCAAAGCGGGTGAAAACAAACTCAAGGATAAACGAGCTGGAGCCTATTTCAAATTCGATACTGCCAATTCGCTTAAGGTCGGATGTAAAGTCTCCTCCTCCTTCATCAGCATCGAACAAGCCGAGCGCAACCTGAAGATGGAAGTCGGAGATGCCGATTTCGACACCATTCACAAGCGCGCCGAAACCGCATGGAATGATGCCTTTGGGCGTGCCCGGGTGGAAGGGGGCACGCAGGACCAACGCCGGACCTTTTACAGTGCTTTCTATCGCAGCATCGTTTATCCGCACAAGTTCTTTGAGACAAACGAAACCGGCAAAGCCGTCTATTTCAGCCCTTACGATGGCAAAATCCACGAAGGCGTCCTTTACACCGACACCGGTTATTGGGATACGTTCCGCGCAGCCCATCCGCTTTACAACCTGCTCTTCCCCGAGGTCAGCGCTGATATTCTCAAGAGCATCATCAACACCTACGAGCAAAGCGGCTGGCTTCCCGCTTGGTCCAGCCCTGGTCATCGTGAGTGCATGATTGGTAATCACGCCTTCAGCCTCTTGGCCGACGGCTGGGTCAAGGGCATTCGCAGCTTCGACCTGAATAAGGCCGTCGAAGCCATGGTTCATGATGCCAATAATCAGGGCCCCCAATCCGCCATCGGTCGCGACGGAGCGAAATTCTATCACTCCATCGGTTATGTTCCATCGCCCAACGTTCGTGAAGCGGCGGCCAAAACGCTTGAATTTGCTTATGATGATTATTGTGCCTCCGTGCTGGCTCACGCCGCAGGCAAGACATCTGAAGCAGATGCGTTTATAAAAACGTCCGCCAATTGGACCAATCTTTTTGACTCAAAGATCGGTTTCATCCGCGGTCGTCACGAAGACGGCTCCTGGCTCGAACCCTTTGACCCCACCGAATGGGGCGGTCCCTTTACCGAAGGCTGTTCCTGGCACTGGACATGGAGCGTCTTTCAAGACATTCCCGGACTGGTCAAAGCCCTGGGTGGCGAGCAAGCATTCGCTGCAAAGCTTGATCAGGTCTTCACTTCGCCCAACACTTTCAAAGTCGGCAGTTACGGCGGCGTGATTCATGAAATGGCTGAAATGGAAGCATTGGACATGGGCCAATATGCCCATGGCAATGAACCAATCCACCACATGATCTATTTATATGACTTTGTCGGCCAACCTTGGAAGGCCCAGTCCCGTCTGCGCGCCGTAATGGCCCGCCTCTATCAGCCCACGCCCGACGGCCTCTGCGGTGACGAGGATACCGGTCAAACATCCGCCTGGTATGTGTTCAGCGCTCTGGGATTCTACCCGGTTTGTCCCGGTGACACGGCCTACCTGATCGGCAGCCCGTTGTTCAACCGCGTCACTCTCAAACTCGCCGATGGAAAAACCTTCACTGTCACGGCCCACCAAAACGGACCGCAACATCCCTACATTCGCGGGGCAAAACTCAATGGCGAAACCTTCAATCAAGTGTACATTCGCCACGATAAACTCCTGGCTGGCGGTGAAATAATATTTGAAATGTCGTCCGCTCCCGATCATAAATGGGCCGTTGCCCCTGAAAGTCGGCCGCCATCAGCCAGTGCTGTTGCTACCGGGGCAGTCCAAGCAAAATAACCAAACAACAAAAACACTAAGAGGTAACATTTGAAAACACTACCAATTTTCCTGGCATTTCTGGTCATGGGCGTCGCCGATGCGATGGGGCCAATGTCTGATGCCGTAAAGAAAAACTTTCAGTTGACTGAAACGATGGCGACTCTCCTATCGTTTTTCGTCTACATTGCGTTTGCCGTGTTCAGCGTCCCTGGTGGCATCATGGCAGCCCGGATGGGAAAGAAAAAACTACTGCTGCTCGGCTTGGGCCTCAATGCAGTGGCCATGCTGATCCCGTGCCTAACCAATCCCTCGTTCGGGCTTTTGCTGGCATGTATTTTCCTGCTGGGCGTTGGAACAACCTTCCTCCAAGTGGCAGGCAACCCCATCATGCGTGATGTCAGTGCCGAAGGCACCTATGGACGCAACCTGAGTTTCGCCCAAGGGATCAAAGGTGTTGGCAGCACAGTCTCGACCTACCTGGTAACCGCCACAGCCGCCATTGCCTTGTTCAAAGGCATGGAATGGCGCGCGGTGTTCCCCATCTTCTTTGTTCTCATGGCCATCGCGTTTGTTGGCGTCGCCATGCTCGACATCAAGGAAGCAAAGGCGGATGTTCCCCCCAGTCTTGGTTCAAGCCTTGGGCTGCTCAGCCAACCCGTCTTTCTGATGGCAGTCATTGGCATCTTCATGTATGTCGGCGCTGAAGCTTGCATGGGACGATTCCTCTTTCCAGTCATGAAGGAGACCGGCTTGTCTGAGGAAACCGTCACCAAGTTTGGCCCAGCCATGTTCTTCGCCTTGCTGACCATTGGTCGTCTGGTGGGAAGTGCCGTGTTGCTGGTCATGACACCACGCGCCTTCTTCCGCATTTCGGCCCTCCTGGGGCTGGTGGGAGCACTCCTGCTCATGAGCGGTTCTGGCCCCATGTCCATCGTCGGTGTTTTCTGTGCGGGTCTTGGCTTTGCCAATATCTGGCCCATGCTTTTCTCCATCACGGTGGAAGAAAAACCCGAGCGCGCCAGCGAATTGAGCGGTCTTATGTGCATGGCTATTTCCGGTGGTGCCATCATCCCGTTGGTCATGGGACAAATGATGGATATGAAAATGAAGTCATTCTCATTCGTCATCCCCGCCGTCTGCTTCGCTTATCTGCTCCTGCTCTCCCTTAAAGGCGGCAAGGCAAAACCAGCTCAACCGGCCAAAGCATAACAATCACGAAAGATAATCATATCATGTCAACGACCACTGATTCTCGTATCGTCATGACGCTCGACGCAGGCGGAACCAATTTCCGTTTCTCTGCGATTCGCGGCGGTAAGCCCATCATCAAAGGCGTCGCACTCCCCAGCAATGGTGACCAGCTCGACCGTTGCCTTGCCAACATCATCACAGGCTTCGAACAGGCCAAGGCCCAATGCCCAGAACCCCCGGTTGCGATCAGCTTCGCATTCCCTGGGCCGGCAGACTATCCAAGCGGCATTATTGGTGACCTTGGAAATCTTCCCGGTTTCCGGGGTGGCATCGCGCTCGGTCCCATGCTCGAAGAACGCTTTGGCATTCCCGTGTTCATCAATAACGATGGGGATCTCTTCGTTTACGGCGAAGCCATTGCGGGACTTCTGCCCCAAGTTAACAGCCTGCTCGAAAAAGCGGGCAGTCCGAAACGTTATAAAAACCTCTTCGGAGTAACCATGGGCACCGGCTTCGGTGGCGGCATCGTTCGTGAAGGCCGTCTGTTCATCGGAGACAATTCAATGGCGGGTGAAGTCTGGCTCCTGCGCAACAAGCTCAATCCAGAAATGAACGCTGAGGAAGGCAGTTGCATCCGCGCTGTCCGCCGCGTTTATGCAGAAAAATCTGGCATCCAGTTCGATCAGGCTCCAGAACCCAAGATCATCTTTGACATTGGCAACGGCAAAACCCAAGGAAACAAGGAAGCCGCACTTGAAGCGTTCCGTCGCCTGGGTGAAGTGGCTGGTGATGCAATGGGCAACGCCCTCACACTCATCGATGGTCTCGCCGTCATTGGTGGCGGCGTCTCCGGCGCATGGCCGCTCTTCCTGCCAGCCCTCATCGATGAACTCAACAGCACCTACACCGGACCTAACGGGAATAAATATCGCCGTCTGGCGGCAGTCGCCATGAATCTGGAAGACCCTGCACAATTGCAGAGATTCCTTCATGGTGAAACCCGCGAAGTCACCGTTCCAAACAGCACGCGCAAGATCCAATACGATCCGCTCCAGCGCCTTGGCGTTGGCATGTCCCGCCTGGGCACCAGCGAAGCTGTTGCTGTCGGGGCCTACGCGTTCGCGCTGCAAAAGCTCGACGAAAAGAAATAGAACCGACTTTTTAATTCGTTCACAAAAAGCCTGACTTCAAAAGAGTCAGGCTTTTTTTATTGGAGACGCCTGTTTCACTTCCAAATGCAAAACCAGAACCGATTTGCCAAACTCCGCCATCATTCATTTCGTGAATTGAAATTTTTCATGACAATTCAACATGAAATACCTCTAATACGATAATGTCATACAAGGCATCATGGACCAAAAGCATCGCTCGAATTCTTCTCATTCTGACGATCCTCTATGTCGTGGCGTTGGTAGTCATTTTCTTTGCCCAACGGCGTTTTCTCTATTTTCCACGAACTTCGGCTATAAACTCCATGCTTGAGGAGGCTCAAAAAGAAGGACTTGCCCCGTGGCGCAATGGCAAAAATGAAATCATCGGCTGGAAACGTTCTTCACAAACAAACGCGCCCCACAAATGCGCCTTGATCGTCCATGGCAACGCCGGATGTGCCGTGGACCGGGCACATTATGCAACAGCCCTTCAACAAACCGGCGTCTGGGATGTTTACATTCTGGAGTATCCCGGTTACGGAGCACGCCCCGGATCCCCCAGCCGTGAGACTCTCTGTCAAGCAGCTGATGAAGCCATTGTTCTTCTTGAAAAGGAAGCCCCCGTGTTCGTCATTGGTGAATCGATTGGGACCGGCGTGGCCACCTATCTTACACATTCAAAAGGCGTTGCAGGACTTCTCCTCATCGCTCCATACGATGATCTGGCAGAAGTCGCCCAATTACACATGCCCATTTTCCCAGTTCACAAAATATTGAAAGATCGCTTCATTCCAATCAACGACCTAAGCCATTATAAAGGCCCCGTAGCCGTATTACTCGCAGGGCGTGATGAAGTGGTCCCCAATCAATTCGGACGCAAACTCTACGAATCCTACGAAGGCCCCAAAAAGGTCTGGCTCATTCAGGATGCCAGCCACAACAGCGTTGGCAATCAACCCGTCTCCTGGTGGCAGGATTTGATCGCGTTCTGGCAAAATCCCTACGAAAGTCCAACTCTCCGTCAGGCACAGTTTCGGACACAGTAACCAACCTATCTCACACTGCGTCTACTGTTGAGTTTTTTAAAGTTCACGCAGATTTCATCAAATAATTCAACAGCGTTTGACAAGCTCCGAAAATGCGTGGTAGGTTCCCCCACGAAATTGAGCTGCAAACAGAGATCTTGCCGCGGGTAGGTTCTCTCTCTTTGCTTCACATTTAACGAATTATACTGATTATTATAAATGAGTGATTCATGTACAACTTCATCCTCTGGTAATCCCAAAGTCACAACGATTTCGGAAGCCGTGATTCGCTTTGCCGGCAACTCTCAGGATGGAATTCAATCTTTGGGCGGTTTTCTGGCTCGTCTGGCAGGCCGTAGCGAACAAGAGGTCATGACGTTCATGACGATTCCTGCCACCATTTCCGGTGGTCCTTCAATTTTCCAAGTTCGCATTGGCTCGGGAGATGTTCTTACTTCAGGAGATGAAGCAGATGTGCTTCTCGCCTTCTACCAACACTCCTACGATGCCCATCTTGTATCACTCAAAAAAGGCGGTATTGTCATTTACGATGCTGATCTGGTGAAACCCAAGCCAGAGATGGAATCCGTCTATCGGCACGTTGCCATCCCCATCACCAGCCTTACGGTTGAAGCCATCGGTGGAACCGCCAAGGACAAGGGCAAAAATATGTATGCCCTCGGTTTGGTGGCAAAAATGTTCGATTTGAACATTCCAAAACTCGAAGCCCTCATCACTGAACGTTTCGGAGGCAAGAGCAAGGAAAGCGTTCTAAAGAATTCCCTTCTCGCGTTCCACGCCGGTTACAGCTACTCCCTGGGAAATTTGCTGGAGACATTTAAATTTCTGGAAGGTCATAAAAAAGGGATTCGTCAGGTCGTCATGAACGGCAACGAAGCCATTGCATACGGGCTTATTGCCGCAGGAGTTCGTTTCGGCGCAGCCTACCCGATCACTCCTTGGAGCGATGTCATGGAAATTTTGAGAAAGGAACTCCCCAAATACGGTGGAACTTTCGTGCAGTGCGAAGACGAAATCGCCTCTGTATCCATGGCTCTGGGAGCAAGCTACGGCGGACGCGTTGCCGTCACCGGCTCCAGCGGTCCCGGGATTGCCCTCAAGAGCGAAGCCATCAGCTGGGGTGTCATGGCTGAAATGCCCATCGTCATCGTGGATGTTCAGCGCGGCGGCCCCTCCACAGGTTTGCCAACCGCTGTTGAACAGTCTGACCTGAACATCGCCATGTATGGCGGTCATGGAGATTCCCCACGCGTCGTCATAGCGGCAGCCAGCGTTGAAGATTGTTTCTACTCTGCGATTGAAGCGGTCAACATCGCCCGCAAATACAGTGTGCCAGTCATTCTTCTGAGCGATCAGGCCATTGCCACGCGCATTGAAGCCTTTGCCCAGCCTGATTTGAAAAAGCTCTGTCAGGATATTTCTCCAGATTTCACCCCCGTTGCGGATGCCAAGCCCTACGACCTTACTTCTTCCAATGGAGCAGCCCATCACATTGCTCCGGGAACTCCAGTTCTCAGCGGCAAATACCCCATTGCCAGCGGACTCGAACACGACGAGTATGGACACCCGGCCTCGCCAAAAATGCACGGTCCCATGGTGGCAAAACGCCGCACGAAGATTCAGAATCTCGCCAACGAATTGCCCGCTCCGGAATTGTATGGAGATCAGGAAGGCTCTCTGCTCGTGATTGGCTGGGGATCCACTCGCGGCCCCATTCGCGAAGCCGTGGACAAAGCTCGCGCCAAAGGTGAACACATCTCCGCCCTGCATTTGCGCCATTTGAACCCGCTGCCTCAAGGATTGGAAAAAATCTTTGCCCGTTTCACCCACATCGTTGTCGTTGAAATGAACGATGAAGGTATTTATGGCTATGGTCAGTTGGCAGGCCTTTTGCGCGCACGCTTCTGCGATCCCAAAATCCAGAGTCTCACCAAAACCGATGGGCTGACATTCAAGGTACGGGAAATTGCAGACCACATCAAAGATGACGTTTTCACCGGCATGCGTAAATTCTAATTAAACAATTAACTGATTTCGATTATGAGTGAGACCTTAACAGCAACAGCACCACGCAAGCCGTTAACCCGAAAAGACCTGTCTGCGGATCATGCCACATGGTGTCCCGGTTGTGGAGATTTCTCCGTCCTGGCCCTTTATTTCAAGCTCCTTGAAAAACGTCAGCTCGCACACGAGAAAATCACCACAGTCTCTGGCATCGGCTGCTCCAGTCGTTTCCCCTACTTTCTCCAAGCCAATGGAGTCCATTACATTCATGGACGCGCCCTGGCCTTCGCCACTGGCATTTCTCTGAGCCGTCCAGACTTGCACGTATTCGTGTTTGGCGGTGATGGGGATGGTTTCTCCATTGGCGGCAATCACACAACCCACGCCGCCCGCAAAAACATCAACATGACCTACGTGGTGATGGATAACTGGGTTTACGGTTTGACCAAGAACCAGACATCCCCCACTTCTCCGGTTGGATCAAAAACCAAGACGGATATTTGGGGTTCAGTAGATCAACCCATCAATCCGGTGAAACAACTCCTTGCCGCAGGCGCAACCTTCATCGCTCGCAGCAGCGCGGCCAATCCAAACCATCTTCTTCAGATGATGGAAGCTGCCATGGATCACGAGGGGTTCAGTGTGATTGAATGCTTGAGTGAATGCGTCCACTTCAACGGTGGCTCATTTGATGCCGCCAGTCCGAGCAAGGGAAAATACGAATTGGTTCCAGCCTCGCATGATGTCACAGATGAAGCAGCCGCCTATAAACTCGCAGAAGCAGAGTTTCCAGGCTATTTCGGCATTTTCTTCAAATCGCATCGGCCCACAAAGAACAAACTTGAAGCCGAGATCAACGCCACTCAATCCGCCAAGTTCAAGGGGAAACAGGATTGGGAAATTCTCCAGGCTACGTTCGATAAACTGAAGTAATCCGATTTTGGATTTTCGCGCCGGAATTCTCACCAAAGAATTCCGGCTTTTTTATTAATGAAACGGCTCCCTCCGTTTTCAGAGAAACCAACGGTTTGCTGTGGGAAAATTCACTTTGTGGACCGCATTAAAACCCCAATGGGTTGAGCTGCATTTGGCGGGGCATCCGGTATTTGTTCCGGTTTTGAAATAAACGCTTCCACTGCTTCGCCCGCCTTTAACACGACCTCAAAATTGTTTCCCGAATCCTCCACATCCTTGCGGTTCCAATTGATGCTGCGATGCCCCAGATTATCGCGAATTTTAAGCCTGCCTGTTTTTGCGGCCTCAATTCGGAACCACGTTGTGGCATTATTCTCGCGCCGGGCCGAAACACGATAGCCATTCTCTGCGCGCAGATTCTCAAACGCCACATCATGCCAGCGCCACGGCACTGCCGGAAACAACCGGATGGTGGGAATCTCATTCGTTCCCGGATGCGCACTCCAGCTTTGGAGCAACATTTCATGAACAGCCTCCATAGCCAGGAAATTCCCCTCCAGCGTAAAGGGTCTGTAAGTAAATGTGCTCCAGCCGTTGGTGGTCTGATCTCCATTGGCATGGAACCCATTGGGGAGAATAAAGGCGCGCGTAAAAATATCCAAATAACGCACCGCCGCCTCAGCATCCCCAATTCGCGCCCGTAAACATGACATCCAAGTGAAAGAATACCCACACCAGGCACTGGTCCCTTTCCTGTCCCAATCCGCAATGCTCGCACGAATGATATCCCGATCTTCGCGTCCTCCCTCAATCGTGATGAGATTGAAAGGATAAATGCCCATCAGATTGGACAAGTGCCGATGACTTGATGGCAAAGGCGTTGCTTCATCCAACAGGAGCATGCTGTCCACGCCAGTGTGGAACGCCCCCACTGACGCACTCGCCGAAATCCAGCCCGCAATCGCATTGGTATCCCCCACAACCTCGGCCATCTCGGCAAGTGACACAAAAAGCATTTTCATGCATGCGAGATCAAAATTGCTGTTCGGTTTTAAAAACGCGCCGCGACTATTGTCAAAAACCTCGGGAGAACTCGAGAGCGGTAATGTTAACAGACCGTTGGTATTCACTTGAAGGAGGTCGCGCAAGCACGTGCCAATCTCTCGACAGAACGGGTAGGCTCGCTCCCGCAGAAAAGTGTCGTCTCCCGTATGCCGCCAATGGAGATAGAACAAATGCGCCGTCCACGCACCCATCGTCGGTGAGAGACTATACTGGCCCCAGCCGCCAAGCGGTTGCCCCGCCAGACTCATTACACCAGGGACAGCCGCCCCTGGAACCCCGTAGAAATCCAGCGCGAACTTTCTAAAAGTCGGAAGTAAATTCCAGAGTAAATCGAGAAAACAGGCCCCTTCATCGAAGTCTCCCGACGTTCGATAAGCAAGATACGTCATCTGCGTATTAAGATCGTTGTGATAATCCCCCTTCCACGGAGGCAATGTCCCGGCATCGGCAGACCACACTCCCTGGAGAGGCATCGGTGGAGCACCACGACGCGATGCCGCGCCATAAAAGTAGCGCGTTGTATAATACTGTTGAAGAATGTGCTGCTCCGGTAGTGTAACACTGGAATGCTCCCAAAATTCGCGCCACCATTCGGTGTGTGGCCCGAGTTTTTTTTCATACCCTTCGGCCAGCGCTGACTCCACGCGGGCTCTCGCAATAGCCAGTGGGTTTGTCCCCTCGCGGCTTGTTGCAACCGTAACCGCCAAAAGCGCAGCTCTGAAGTCGCGCTTCCATCCCGCGCACACCGCATAGGAAAAACCATCGGCCCCTGTTTGTTCAAACCAGCAAAAATCATTCGAGCCACCTTTCACTGCCGGTGGGTAGCCCAAAAGCTTCACCGACTCCGGCGCCTGTAATCGAACCTCCTTTAATTCGGGACCAGAAACATCAATCAGAGCCACAGGATTCGTCACGTCAGAAGCACCGACAAGAACTCGCGCAAAATTGCCTCCTTTGTAATGGGCAATGCCCTCCGCACTGGCCAGATTCAGCTCGAATCCAGTCAGGGGTTGCGGTGTATCCAAAACGATCTCCATCCGTCCGGCAGGCAGTTTTGTGGGAGGGCCATTATAATCGTAATTTGAGTCAAAGATGCTGTTGAACTCCTCCATTTTGTTCTCTGCCACCAAACGGCGCATTGTGGCGTAATTAAAACGGCTTCGCACCGCTTGAAACGCCTTTGACGGTCGTTCATCCCATAAATCCCCCCGATCCAACGAAAGCTTGAGCGCCGTTTGATCTCCCCACAACAGAACTCCCATGGCTCCATTACCGAGTGGAATGGCTTCATCCCATGTTTTGATCGGAGCAGGGAGTTTGGGATTCAGTGAAACAGGGGGCAGGGTGGCAGCCGCCACGGAAAAGCCCAAGGCCAGCAAAACAAGCACGGCGGAAAAGCGAAAGCACATCTTGTTTTTCATGACATCATGCAATCAACGAAATGACCTCGACTTCGTGAAAAATAATAAGGTGTTCGCGTCAATTCAACTTCAATTACAACAAATGAAGCACAAATCACTCTACGGTTTACGGAACCGATAGAAGCGATAGTTGGAGGAGGAATAATTCGTTGTGCAAACGGTCGTTCCTTTCAAGATGATGGGATCCGTCTCCACATACCAGATGGTGTTGGTCCACAGTCGGGTCGTAAATTCAGGAACCAGGCCACCCCACTGAGCGGGCCAGCTAAGCGTGGTGTGCGTTGCAGTGGCATCCCGAGTCAGCAAAGGGAGGGGCATTTCGCCATCAGGATATCCGCCCTGAAGTGCCGTGTAAATGCATCCGGCAATCACAGTAAAACCACGCGCACTGGGATGAACATTGTCATAAAACCAGTCTGCATGGTTTGTAGAGAGAGGGAGGTAAAGATTGATCAATCCCACTCCCAAACGCACCGCAAGATTGCTGACAGCAGGCACAATGTTGGTTGCCATCACTCCATTGTTGATCCCGGCCAGGCCGTCGTATCGCACTGGGATGGGAGTCACAAGAAAGACAAGGGGATGCGAATCCAGATTCGTGTAGCTGGCGATCAACTCCTCGTAATCTGATTCAAAATTTGTGTTGTAACGCTGGTTTTGCGGCTTGGAATCATTCGTTCCCAGCATGATTGTCACAATGTCGGGTTTGGTGGTATGGCTGTTGGTGAATTGCTTCGTCACCCAGTAGGGGGAATCCCCCTTTTTCAACAGCGTGGTCCCACTAACGCCATAATTCACGACGGTATAGTTTGTCCCCAAAAGGTTTCCGAGCTTGTAAGGATAGGAATCCGCAGTCGTCAAGTAAGTGCATTGGGTGATGCTATCTCCAACACATGCTACCTTGATTTGAGAGGCCATTACATCCGCTGCAGCAAGATACAAAACAGCGCCAGCCAGAAACAGGTGCTTGAACATTTCAATATACTAACTTCAAATCCGTCCCGTAACAAGCGGGCAAACGCTCTCATCGGGAACAATGTTCTTCTCTGCTCTGACTGGCGCCCGGTTTTTTAAATTGGCCGGCGACGATTAATTAAATCGCCTTTTCAGCCCGTTCTTCCGTGCGGATGCGAATGGCATCCTCAACAGCGGTAATAAAAATCTTTCCATCGCCGATTTTGCCAGTCTTGGCCGCCTTGATGATGGTCTCCACAGTGATATTGACCTGTTCATCCGGCACAACGATTTCGATTTTACTCTTCGGGATGAAATCAACCGTGTATTCACTGCCGCGGTAGATTTCGGTATGACCCTTTTGGCGGCCAAATCCTTTGACCTCGCTTACGGTCATCCCCTGAATGCCTTGCTCCTGCAATGCCTCACGGACATCGAGCAATTTGAACGGTTTAATGATGGCTTCGACTTTTTTCATAAATTTATTAATCGTTGTATGCGCTTTCCCCATGCTGGCTCAGATCCAGGCCCATGCTTTCCTCTTCCTCATCCACGCGCAACCCAGTACTCTTCTGAATGACTTTCAAAATCACAAACGTCGCCGTTGCGCTCCAGACCAGAGTGATCAAAACACCCTTGAACTGAGCAATGAATTGCGGCAAACCACCCGCCAGGGACACTGGCTTTCCATCCGCAAGGAATGTTGTCGCAATCGCCGGATTCACAGTGCTGCACGCCAGCCATCCGAGCAATAACATCCCCACAATGCTGCCAACGCAGTGCACACCAAACACGTCAAGCGAATCGTCATACCCAAAATGGGCCTTTACTTTCGTGACAGCAAAATAACATATCACACCTCCGGCCAAACCGATGCAAAATGCCGCCGGAATCGTCACAAAACCCGAGGCCGGAGTGATCGTTGCCAATCCAGCCACCATGCCGGAAGCCGCGCCCAAAACACTCGGTTTCCCCTTGCTCCGCCACTCAACAATCGTCCAGCTCAACGCGGCACCCACTGCCGAAAAATGCGTTGCAGCAAATGTGCTTGTGGCCAGGATGCCAGCGTTAAGGGCGCTTCCCGCATTAAACCCAAACCATCCCACCCATAGCAAGCCCGTCCCCACAAGACTGTAAACAACGTTGTGGGGTGGCATCGGTTCCCGTGGAAACCCAGAACGCCTTCCCAAAACCAAAGCGCAAACCAACGCCGAAACACCGGAACTGATGTGTACCACCATGCCGCCCGCAAAATCCAAAACTGGAATCTTTCCACCCAACTGCCAGTTCATCAGACCGCCCTTACCCCAAACCATGTGGCAGATCGGAAAATACACAAGACACATCCAGACGATGGTAAATACAAGATAGGATTTGAACCGGATACGTTCCGCTATGGCACCGCTGATGAGCGCCGGAGTGATGATTGCAAACATCATCTGAAATAACATGAATGTCTGATGCGGAACGGTCGCAGCATAATCCACATTCGGAGCCGCCCCCACATTGTTCAACATGAAATACTGCATGGGATTGCCAAAAAAGGCGTTCCCCTCGCCAAAACAGATACTGTAACCGACAAACAACCACAGCACAGAGACCACACACATCAGGATCAGACTGTGCATCATTGTCGCAAGAACGTTCTTGCCTCGCACCAAACCGCCGTAAAAGAGAATGAGTCCCGGAGCCGTCATCATCAGCACCAAAGCCGAGCAGACAAGTAACCAGGCATTGTCAGAATTACTGACAATCGAGTTGGCGGCTGACGCCGTGGCGGCAGCCGCAGGTTGAAGTTGAGCGATATGAGCAGCCTGATCCGGGGCGTTTTGAGCGATCACCGCTCCCGGAAGCAAGGCGGCTGAAAACACGCCTGCAATAATAGATTTAACACGAATGGGTTTCATGTGGGGCGGAAAACTACAAGATTCTACAACACTCGTGAAGATCATTTTTTCTAATCATGGGACTCAAAAGCCCCCGTTTTTCTCGAAAAATCACCCATTTTCATTCCATAACCCCCTTGCATTTGTAATTGCCGTTCCACCGGCCTTGACGCACTGTTTGACTATGCAAATCCGAGGTGAAGCTTTGACCAAGCATTATGGAACCACATTTGCCCTGAACCATGTTTCCCTCAGTTTTCCCCCGGGGCAGATCATTGCCATTTTGGGCGCTAATGGAGCGGGAAAAACCACACTCTTAAACACTCTTGCAGGTGTGCTTCCTTTGGATGAGGGACAAGTCTATTTTGATAATCAACCTTACACTGTCGCCCGCGAAGATTTGCGCCGTCGATTTGCTTTAATCCCTGATCTGCCTCCTGTGCCTCGCAATTGGAGCCCACTCCGGCTTATCGGTGTTCTGGCCCGATTATACGAGTGTCCGGAGGTTGGAATTGACGAGCACGCTGAGGAGATTCTAAAAAAACTGGATATTTTGTCCGTAGCTCGATGGCCCATATCACGCCTTTCGCGGGGACAGGTTTATAAGTCGGTCCTGGCTGCCTTTATTATTGCTGATCCAGAAGTGTGGTTTGTCGATGAACCCTTCGCTTCTGGCATGGACCCACGCGGTTTAAACTGTTTTAAGGAACACGCCCGTGCTGCAATTCAACGCGGTCACACATTCGTTTACACAACGCAAATCATTGAGGTTGCAGAACAATTTTCAAACCACGTCTGTGTCATGGAACACGGACAGATCAAAGCTGAAGGAGTTCCCGCTGAATTGAAAAAAGAATCGGCTTTGACTACCCTCCTAACCTCGCTTCAAGAGACAAAATGATTCCCTACTGGAACACATTTGAAAAGAGGATGAGTCAAAAACTCGCCCCTTTCGATGCTCTGAACAAACTATCACTCTGGCAGAGATTATCGATCAAACTAGATTCCTATGCCTGCACAATTTCGCCATTAGCATTTCAATTCTGTTTCACGGTTATTTTTATTTTAATTGTGGGGATTAACTGGATTAGCGTTTCCAAGCATCCAGAATTGGCACTAACTATTACCAGTATTTTGGGACTGTTTGCCACGTTCACTGGAAGGGGATTATTTAATGATCAAGGGCAAAGCTCGACGTTAAAGTTGCTTCGAATGCTTCCCTATTCATCGGAAAACATTTATAAAAAATTAAAGCAACAAGCGTTTCTTGCTTCAACCGGATGGTTCTTTGAGTTCTTGATTGTCTACTTGGCAGTCATATCGCCTCAAGTTTCTTTCTCGTCGGTAGTAGCTGCGGTTCTAGGTGCTGTCATTCAGTGGGGAATTGTATGTAGCATGACATTGGCATGGTTGCGACTGCGGATTAATCCCCAAGTGTTTCCTCCTATTCTTCTCCTTTCCGCGATTGTTTTGCCTTTTGTTGCTTCTGATCAGCCATCCATGCAACACCAAGCATTTTTGTTACACAACATCATCAACCCGCTTGGATGGGTAAATGCCGCATTCTTCGAAGAAGGTGTGAAACAACATGGAGTATTCCTCCTTTCACTTCTTCCTTCACTGGCGTTGGTGACTTCCCTGCCTCGATTGGAAAAAGCCGTCCATCAGATGTTCCATGCCGGGGATTTTCAAAATCCCCTTCGAGAAAATTCGTTTTCCTTTTTCATTCCGAAGAATGGAAGTATCGTCACAAAAATGTGCGAAGAAGGTCTTTCTCCTGTCTCACTGGAGAATCAAGGATGGATTGAACGGTTGCTCTCAAAATATCTCACGAAGCAGGGACAAACCGTGTTGGAATTTGAAGATTTTCATCGTTACAAATTCAGCCGTGCTTACGGAATCATATGGATCGGGCTGATCGGTCATTTGGTAATTGGGTGGATTGCCATCCATTATCTGAATGGATTTTTCCCTGCCATAGATCGTTCCCGTGTCTGGCTATTCGTGGGATGTTTTTTAAGCGAAATGTTTGTCTGTGCCATGGTTGTTTTCTTCAGTCTTCCCATGGTGCTCTTCTCTGGACGAACAGACTTGGTGCAGTTCCAAAACTGGGTGCTGTCTTTCACCTCTCCACGGCTTTTTCCGATTTCCTATTGGACAACAGCCAAGACAAACATTCGAGTGCAGACCTACTCCGCGCTGCTTTTAGCCGTTCCTGTTTTGATTTTCGATCTCGTTCCCGGAGCATTCTCACTTCTGGAGGATTTACCTCAAACACCATTTTTTGGCATCAAAGCATTGCTCTGCCTGTGGTGCGGTTCAATCTGCAAGGATGCCTTTTCAATCAGACGTCGATATTCTTCACAGGATTTGAGATACTGGATTGAAGGCGCAAAACAAGCTGGCATCCTCTTGCTATTGATAAGAATCGCATGTGCAATGTTTGATAAGAAAGCGGGCTTCTGGAGTTTTCTCTGGGGGACTGTGCTGGCTGGCGGAACATGGATCTGGTTCCTTTATTCTGCCGCACGCTATTGCAGGATTCCTTTCATCCAATTTCTGTCAAAGCGCAGCAACCTAAAATCGTCGTAACGAAATAAGCAAATCTCTTTCTCCGCTTGAAAAAATAGATCAACTATTTTTTCTCACCATTGTCAGGTTTCTGGTCAAAACACTCGCGCACCATCTGAGCCAGACGATAGGGTTTGTAAGGCTTGGGCAGGAAATTGTGGCCTTCCAGTAAAGCCAGATCTTTCATCAGGAGGCCCGGGCTGTATCCAGTTGTATAAATCACTTTAAGATCCGGGTTTTCACGGATCAGGTTTTCAGCCAATTTTGGACCAGACATGCCTTCAGGCATCATCATATCCGTAAGGAGAAGATCGATTTCCTTTTTGTGCTCCTCCCAAATCTTGAGTGCCGCCACGCCAGTATCCGCATGGAAGGTTTTGTAACCATATTCGGTCAAAACACTCACCACCAAATCTCGCAAGGCCATCTCATCCTCCACCACCAGAATACCTTCATGACCGCCAATAATGGCATCTTCATTTGTGGGGTTAAGATGCTGGGGAACGAGGTTCGTCTTCGACAGACTTGGCAGAAAGATGGAAAAGACTGTTCCCGTCCCAACCTGGCTATCCACGACCACCCAGCCTTGGTGTTGTTTGACAATCCCGTAAACGGTGGCCAAGCCCATGCCAGTGCCTTTGCCCAGTTCCTTTGTTGTAAAAAACGGCTCAAACGCGTGGCTCAACGTCTCGGGGTCCATGCCGCAGCCCGTGTCTTGGATATTCAGGCAAACAAACGGGCCGGAACGCGCTTCGGGATTCAGATTGGAAACAACCGGCTCCAGCCACATTTCCTTTGTCGTGATGGTCAGCGCCCCCCCATTTGGCATGGCATCTTTCGCGTTGAGAGCAACATTGATAAGTGTCTGCTCGATCATTGCAACATCCGCATGAACGACCGAAAGATTGGGGTCTGGATGAAACTCCAGTGTGATTCCCTCACCTATGAGCCCCTTGAGAATATTGATTAGAGTTGAAATGACTTCATTCAAGTCCATTTGCCGCTGTTGCAAGACATGTTTGCGACTAAACATGAGCAACTGACGAATGATCTTTCCCGCACGTTCCGCCGCATTACAAATTTCCAGGATGGGTTTCAGATTTTCAGTTCCCAGATTCTGCTTATGCGAAAGCATTTCCGAGTGCCCCTGAATAATTGTCAAAATATTGTTAAAATCATGGGCCACGCCAGCAGCCAGTTGTCCGACTGCTTCCATTTTTGCGGATTGGCGGACCTGCATCTCCAGCTTGAGTCGTTCGGTGATCTCCTTCGCATAACAGTGAATGGTATTGCTGGCGGCAATAGGAATAAACGACCAGGAAAGAACTCTTCCTTGAAGGTTGGTTTGGAAATCATTCTTACTCTGTTTCGTGACCAGACACTCCATGACAATCAACCGCGTATCAGTGGGAAGTATCTCTTCCAACGATTTCTTGTCAAAAGAAAGGGCCAGTTTCTGTGCAGCATCATTGCTGTAAATCATGGAACCATCGCTGGCAAACTCCAGAACGGGATTGGGATTGGACCGCGGAAACGCGGCTAGTTTTTGTATTTCCTGTTCGGACCGACTTCGTTCGATGGCATAGCGGATGGAGCGCTCCAGCGATTTTGAGGTAAATTCCCCCTTGCAAAGAAAATCCGCGGCGCCAGCACGCATGGCTTCCATATCCACGGCTTCGTCTCCAAGACTGGTCAGCAAAATCATCGGCCCATTGCAGCCTCGCGCATGGGCCTCCTTTAGAAGTTCCAGGCCATTGTGGGAACCAAGCCAGAAATCCAGGAGATAGACATCGTGCCGATGTTCGGAAATAGTTTCCAGCGCTTTGGAAAAGGAGTTGATCCAGTCAATGGAATAGGCCCGGGTTCCGTTCTCCGAAAGAAGTTCTCGGATAAGACTGAAATCATCCTTGTCATCATCAACCAAAAGAACTCTGATCGGAGTTGAACTCATATTTCAACGATTGGGGGTCTTCAAATCTCTCGTTTTATTTTAGTATGCGGTTTTGATGAACTTTTACAATACTCTATTTTGTTTTTCACCCCTTGCAATATAAGCATTTAAATCAATTCAGTTTAATTTATTTTCTTCCATTTGCCCACTGCCGTTTTGGGGTGGAAAAATTGGCAAGATTTGAACGTTTAAATCTGACACTTGTCCACCCTTCATAGATTGACTTAAGTTCGACAAGCTCGTCCAGGTCAGTCCACCACCACCGCTGTGGGGGGCAGGTAATATGCCGTTGCCATTTAGGTAAAGGTATCTTAACCTTGGGTTTTGACAATATGCAGCGCTAAAGGGCGCGAATAATGCGACAGTTTTATACAATAACGGCCAATGCCTTTATGGAGTTGATCCGTCAGCCGGTGTTTTTACTGCTGATGACGGCGGCGGCGTGCTTTGAAGTTTTTCTGGCCTGCATTTACTACTTCAGCTTTGGTGATGAGCCCAAATTGATCAAAAACAGTGCGCTGGCAGTCATGTTTCTGGCCGGATTATTTGGAGCCGTCATCAGCGCCTCTTCTTCGGTGGGACGTGAAATTCGCACTGGCACTGCACTGGCAGTTCTCTCCAAGCCAGTGGGACGTGCACAGTTTCTTTTGGCAAAATACCTCGGGCTCGCAGGAGCTTTGACCGTGCTGACCTACGTCAACTGCATTGCGGTGCTTCTGGCCACACGCATGTCCTTTGACACGTATGGGGACATTGACTGGCCCGGATTGGGCATTTTCGCTGGGGGAATAGTGCTGGCCTATGGCATCGCCGGATTCAGCAATTTCTTTTTGCACAGGACGTTTGTTTCTGACGCGGTCTTTGGTGTTGTCTTTTTCATTTCCCTCGGATTTTTCATTCTTCAATTCATCCAGCGCAACGCCGGTAACATGATGGGGTCTTATACCGGGATTGATTGGCGGGTTATTCCGGCTTCTTTCCTGATTTTACTGGCCCTATTAATATTGGCAGCGCTGGCTCTGACATGCTCTACACGTTTGGATACAATTCCAACTCTGGCGGTTTGCAGTGGTCTTTTTCTGGTGGGCCTTATTTCTGACTATTTTCTTGGCACAAGAGCAAGCCAGGGGTCCTGGTGGGCGTCTGTGCTTTACACTGTTACGCCAAACTGGCAACTATTTTGGATGGCCGATGTGCTCGAAGGAGACAAGGCAATCCCGTTGGCATATCTGGGGAAGGCCATTGGCTATGCCGCCGCCTACATTGGAGCGGTGCTTGCAGTGGCGCTGGCTTTATTCGAAGACCGTGAACTGAATTGATCGTCATGGACCAAAACGTTAAGAAAACTGGTTTAATTAACTGGGTGGCTTTGCTGGGAGTAACCATCGGGTTATTCTGGGTAAGCTACTTTGTCAACTCAGCCGCCGGGTATGTTGGCACAGCGCTCGCATGCCTTGGATTCCTTGCCGCCATTCTAAGCTTTTTCCAAATGGGCTTGGAACAACGCGAAAACCTCGAACGGCTCGAAATGGAGGAATTAAGCCGAAGCCGTGGCAGTGCGTCGCTTTTTGATAACTCAGACGCAGACACATTCCCCGCTCGCCGTTCGCGTGAACAGTTCGAACGTTACTTTGTTCCGGGCTTCACCATTCTTTTCTTCCTTTTGCAGGTCGGCGCTTTGTGGGGATTTTGGTACTACAAGCGCAAGATGGCCGCGCTGGCAACGGATCCGGCAAAACTCGAGTTGGGAATGGCTTTGCTGGGCTTGTTTGGTCTGGTTCTTTTCCTTCTGGGAAAATATGCGAGCGGACTGGCCCATATGCAAAAGCAGCGTCTTCTGCGTCCCAGCTCCAGCTACGCCCTGTTGGTAGCCTATGAGTCCTTTGCAATTGCTGCGGGATTGGGTGCTGTATGGGCAGGCTTCCCCAAGGTGGACATCATCCTAGCCTACATTCTTTGTGCAGTGCTTGGGTTGATTTCCCTTGAAACCCTTCTGGGGCTCATCATGGAAATCTACCGGGTCCGCGTCAAAGACGCAGAAATCCGTGTTCTTTATGAAAGCCGCTTGGTCGGACTGCTCGGCAAGCCAGAAGCCATTCTGAGCACAGCAGCACACGCTTTGGATTATCAATTCGGATTCAAAGTTTCCGAGACCTGGTTTTACCGTTTTCTGGAAAAAGCATTTCCTCTGCTTGTCGGGGCACAAGTCGCCATTCTGATTCTCTCCACATGCGTCATTTTCATTAATCCGGGGGAACAGGGACTCTATGAACGCTTGGGAGCACCAGTGGCGGGTCGCGAAGTGCTCGACCCAGGATTGCACTTTAAATTGCCATGGCCGATTGATGTCGTTCATCGCTATGCGACAGAACAGATTCAAAGCTTTGAGGTGGGGTCTGACGATGGCGAAGATGAAAAGGAAGAGGTGAGTATCCCCTTAAAATTCCGAACCGTTGCTTGGACAAAAGCTCACTCAGCAAAAGAGGATAATCTCCTCGTTGCCAGCCACGATCAGTCAGCAATCCAAAGTAGCGGCACAAACAATATTGGCGAACCCAAGTCCGCCCCGCCGATCAATCTGATCGCCGTCGGAATGCCAGTCCAATACCAGATCACCAATCTCATGTCCTGGGTTTACATCAATGAAGAACCCGAAACGCTTTTGAAGGAAATCGCCCTGCGCGAGTTGGTTTGTTACCTTGCAAGTGCGGATTTGGAGGATTTGATGGCTCATGGACGTACGGCGGCTGGGGTCACCCTGCAGCAACGCATTCAGAAAGCGGCAAACGATCAGCATCTCGGTGTAAAAATTGTTTTCACCGCGCTGGCCGACATTCATCCGCCAGTCAAGGTGGCCAAATACTATGAAGATGTGATTGGTGCGGCACAAACCAAGGAAGCCACCATCCTTGCAGCTCAAGCAATGGATTTCCGAACCAACGGCACAGCCCGTGGTCTTGCCTTCAAGAAGGTAAAAGAAGCCGAGGCGGAAAAAGCCCTTATGATCGCCAACTCCATTGCCCGCGTTGGCGTCTTTACAAATCAGATGAAAGCCTATGCTGCGGCCCCTTCCGTTTATGCGGAGCGCGCCTATCTCCAAGTTATTGCAGAGGCTGGAAACGGTCCACGCAAGTATGTGATCGCCACAACTAATACGACCGACATCATCCAGATGGATTTGGAAGACAAGTTTGATATTGATACCACTGGAGTCAATCTCCCCGGCGCTAACTCGAAGAAGTAAAAGAACATGAAAAGAAATCGACTCACCATTGCGATTGCCAGCGTTTTGATCCTGATTTTTGGATCACTGCTCTTTGTGTTTCAGGTGCGGCAATCTGAAGTTGCCATCGTCACCACATTTGGAAAGGTGACAGGTGAACCCAAAAAGGAACCCGGCGCTTATTTCAAACTGCCATGGCCCATTCAGACCGTTTGCAGAATGGACCAGCGCATCCAGAATTTTGAAGGGCCCTTTGAAGAAATCACGCTTGCCGACCAAAACATCCTGTTTGTTCAGGTTTACACCGGCTGGCGCATCGCTGATCCCAAGCTCTTCTTCCCCAAATTCCTTGATGGCCGGGTTGATCAGGCTGAAAAGACCCTGAGCGAGTTTGTCCAAAGCGCCAGAAACGAAGTGGTTGCCCGCCACCCATTCTCCGATTTCATCTCCGCCAACACAAACCAACTCAAATTCGCTGAAATCGAAAAAGAGATGCTCGACAAGGTCAGCTCCAAGGTTCGCGATTACGGTATCGAGGTTAAATTCATCCAGATCAAGAAACTGGGCCTCCCTGAGGACGTGACCAAGAACGTTTTCGACCGCATGCAGAAGGAACGTGAACGTCTTGTCGCCAAAATCCAAAGCGAAGGCGAGGAATCCGCAACCAAAATCCGCTCCGATGCCGAAACCCGCGCCGCCAATCTCCTGTCCAGCGCCAGGGCACAGGCTGAGCAGATTCGCGGGGAAGCCGTGGCTGAAATGATGAAGTCCCTCAGCGTTTTGGAACAAAACCCCGAGCTGGCCAAATTGAATCTCAAGCTTGAAGCCCTCAAACAGATGCTCAAGCAAAAGACCACGTTGATCCTCGACCAAAATACACCGCCGCTGGATCTGTTGAACAACGTCCAGACTCCCAAAACCGATCAAGGCAAGAAATAACCCCGAACACAGCCCGGTTCTTTTCCGGCATTCTCTTGCATGAGCGAAAACGAAAATATCAAGCTGACACTGCGAAAAACCTCCGCACCAAAGGTTCCGGTGGAGTTGCCGCCATCACCCGATGACACCGGCTCACAGGCCCTTTCCGATGCGCTTCGAAGCAGCTTCGTCATAGTCAAATTTGCGATGATCATCCTTGTCATCGCGTTCCTGTGCTCCGGATTCTTTACTGTCGGACCGCAACAACAGGCCATCAAACTGCGTTTTGGCAAACCGGTCGGCGAAGGCACCAACGCGTTGCTCGGCCCCGGTTTCCACTGGGCTTTTCCACGTCCCATTGATGAAGTCACCAACATTTCAATCGGCCAAATCCAACGCGCGCAATCCACCGTTGGCTGGTATGCCATTGGAATTGATGGAGTCGCCTCTCCTGCCGGACCATCCATCAACCCCGCGATTGACAGTTACACCTTGACGTCCGACACCAATATCATCCACGTCTTCGCATCCCTTCAGTATCGCATTACAGATCCCATCAGCTATTTGTTTGACTATGTCAACGCTGCTGAATTTGTCACCAACGCGCTGAATAATTCGATTCTCTATGCCTCAACCCACTTCAAGGCAGATGAGGCCTTGACGGATAAACAGACCGAATACCGCCGTTGCCTCACCTCTCATCTTGAGGAATTGATCCGTGAACAAAAGCTTGGAATCCTCATTGAGCAAGTGGACGTGAAACCCGCCTACCCGCGAAACCTTGAGGAATCCTTCAAAGCTGTGCTTCAGGCCACCATCAGCCAGCAAAACACCAACACTCAGGCCCTGAGCTACACCAACACCATTTTGAGCAAAGCCCGTGCGGAAGCCCAAGGGTTGACCAACGCCGCTCAGCATGATGCCGTTGAAATGCTCGCAAAAATCCGTGCTGAAGAAACCAACTTCCTCAGCCAGTTGCCGCAATACCAGACCAATGCCGCGCTCTTTACCCAGGTCCGCCAGCTCGAAGTGCTGAACCTCGTTTTATCCAATGCCCAGGAACGTGTTTTTCTGCCAGTCCGAGCTGATGGGAAAACGCGCGAATTGCGGCTGCTTCTCAACCGTGAGCCAAAGGCCAACACCAACGCACCGCCGCAATAACAACAATTTTTGAACCAAGGCTGCGCAAATCAATTTTATGCAAGCGACTTCAATCAATGCAGACACGGCCACCCCCAAAGCGGATGCCGAGTCGACAAATCCCGAGAGCGAGAGAGCCAGGATTGTCCTGCCGCTCAAGCAAACCCTCGCGGGCTTGATCTGCATCATCAACTCTTTCGTGTTTGAATGGCTCGTTCCCGATGGAAAACCCGTGGCCGCCGCCAGCGCCATGATTGGAACTTTGATTCTTGGCGTTCCCATTGTGTGGACCGCCGTCAAGGATCTCCGCGCCGGTTTGCTGACCACCAATGAACTGGTTGCCCTGGCCGTTCTCGCATCGTTTGGTTCCGAACATTATCAGGAAGCTGGCGTCGTCGCCTTCTTCATGTTGTTGGGACAGATCATTGAATCCCACACAGCCGAAGGGGCTCGCGCCTCCATTGAGTCCTTGATCAAACTCACCCCCCCAAAGGCTCGTCGAATCACAGCCAAAGGTGAGGAAGAAGTGGAAACCCGCCTCCTGGGAGTCGGAGACATCATCCGCGTACGCCCCGGTGACAACGTGGCAGCCGATGGCGTCATCGTTAGTGGCCAGGGCTCCTTCAACCAAGCCACCATCACCGGTGAATCCCTCCCTGTCGATAAAAAGGTCGGAGACGAAGTTTTTGCTGGAACTCAAAACTTGACCGGTGCGTTGGAAATCCGCGTCACCCGTGCTGGTGGAGACACCACCCTGGGCAAGGTGCGTGAACTGATTCTGGCCGCAGAAAAAACCAAGCTGCCTCTCATGCGCTTGGTCGATCAATACATGGGATTTTATACTCCCTTGATTCTGGTCATTGGGGCTCTTGTCTGGGCATTCACGGGAGACCTGACCCGCGTGATCACAGTCTTCATTGTCGCCTGTCCATGCGCCTTTATTCTGGCTACGCCAAGCGCCATGGTTGCTGCCCTCTCCGCTGCTGCGCGCCTGGGCATCCTGATCAAAAACGTGAGTGACATCGAACTGGCCGCCAAAATCAACGCCTTTGTATTCGATAAAACAGGCACGTTAACGACCGGCAAACTCGCTGTCAGCCGTCTGGCTCCAGTAGATGGAGTCACCCCTGCGGAACTTCTTCGCACAGCCGCTTCCGCGGAAAAATACAGTAATCACCCGACTGCCAAAGCCCTTGTTCAACTGGCCATGGAAGCTGGAGTTCCACTCACGGAACCGAAAGACTTCACGGAAACGGCGGGTCGCGGTGTCACTGCCCAAATCAACGATGCCAAAGTGATTGTTGGCCGCGCCCAGTGGCTCAAGGATCATGACATGAAGGATGACTTCGACAAATCAGTCGATTTGAACGAAGCCGAAGGCGTCAGCCTTATTTTCGTTGCCCGCGAAGGCAAGTATCTCGGCTGGGTCGGCCTGCAGGATGAAACCCGCGTGGAAGCCAAGGAAGCTCTGGCCGATTTGAAAGCCAACGGAGTCCGCCGCATTGCCATGGTGTCAGGCGATCGTCAGCCCGTGGCAGAACGTGTGGCCCACGAAATTGGCTGCGAAGAAGTCATGGGTGAATGCCTGCCCCAAAACAAGGTTGATTTTGTCCGCCAAACGCGTGTCAAAGGCTATCGCGTGGCGGTGGTCGGCGATGGTGTCAACGACGCTCCCGCTCTGGCCGCTGGCGATCTTGGCATCGCCATGGGTGCCGCTGGCAGCGAAGTGGCCATTCACAGCGCCACAATTGCTTTGATGAACAACGACCTGCGCCGGCTGCCATTCCTGGTCCGCCTCTCTCGTCGCACCCGTTCTGTCATCAATCAGAATTTCATGCTGGGCATCATCTTTGTGCTTGGCGGCTTGGTGCTTGCAGCGTTGAAATACATCAACCCGATCGTTGCCGCTGCACTCAACGTGGTGGGATCGCTGATCGTGGTCTTCAACAGCGCCCGCCTCGTTCGTCAGGGTGAGGAATTCGATCCACACCAACAACCTGAAGCGGTAAAAAACGCTGAGGAAACCAAAAAATCAACTTCAGTACAGGCTGCATAAAAATGACCTTGTCCCAACATTTCGAAGAAGTCGCGGTTTCATGCAGCCCTGCCTTTCATCTAAAATGTGTGGCAACAAGCGTCTTTTCCACGCGACATGGAGTAATCAAAACAACCATCAGGTAACATGACAGATCCCAACTCCTCAAATACCGCTTCAGCACCTGAATCCGTCGTCAGCGTCCGCGGGTTGACCAAAGTCTTCAAGGATTTCTGGGGACGCCCCAAGGCACGCGCAGTGGACAACGTGGATTTTGAGGTCAAGCGCGGCGAAGTTTTTGGATTGCTCGGTCCGAATGGTTCCGGAAAATCGACGACCGTCAAGATGTTGTTGGGGCTACTCTATCCCACACGCGGGCACATTGAGGTTTTCGGCCATTCCCCGCGTCATGTAAAAACAAAGGCGCGCATTGGCTATCTTCCCGAAGAATCCTACCTTTACCGTTTTCTTGATTGCCATGAAACGCTGGATTTCTTTGGAAACCTCTTTCAACTTCCCGTTGAAGACCGCCGCAAACGCACAGATCAACTTCTGGAGATGGTGGGATTGAGCAAGATTCAAACCCGCGTGGTCGGCGAATTTTCGAAAGGCATGCAACGGCGCATTGGTCTGGCTCAAGCTCTGATCAATGATCCCGACCTCGTTATTTTGGATGAGCCCACTTCCGGCCTGGACCCGATTGGCTGCCGCGAAGTCAAGGATCTCATCACGGCTTTGGCTCGCCGTGGAAAAACCGTCATCCTCAGCAGCCACCTGCTGGCCGACGTTGAAGACGTATGTGATCGCGTGGTCATTTATTACGGCGGTAAAATTCAAGCCATGGGCACTCTCAAGGAGCTGCTCACCAAGCCGGATGCCGTTCGCATCACCGCTCCACCGTTGCGTCCTGAGACCATGAAACGCGTTCTCGAAATCATCCGCAGCGATGTGACTCAGGGAGAAGTTTCCGTCGACAATCCACGCCAGAATCTTGAAAGCTACTTCCTTGATGTCGTGCGCAAAGCGCGCGAAAACTCAGCCGAGACTTCGGGCGCAACCAGTGGAAACCGCGTTGCCGCCTATTTGCGCGGTGAAGCAGATGCGGCTCCGGCTTCAAAGAGAATCCTTGAACGTTTAACCGTTTCCGAGGCTCCCAAACCCGCCCCGGCTCCAGCTCCCGTGCCGACTGAAAAAATCGATCAGGCCAAGCTGTCCTCCCTTTCTCAAAAGCATGAAGCCACGCCTGCTCCGCAACCTGAAAAACAACCGGAACCACAGGTTGATTTGAAAAAAGCGAACGAGAAACTTTCATCCTTCCTGGGCAAGCCCAAATGAAACAGATCCTGACCATCTCGGGAATCACGTGGAAATCCGCATTTCGCTACAAGCTTTTCTGGGTGTTGGGGGCTCTGCTGGTGGCGGCAGTGGTGGCATTGCCGCTTCTGCTCAAGGATGATGGCACGGCAGAGGGGATGACGCAAATTTTGCTGACTTACACCCTCAGCGCCATTACGGGGCTGCTGGGTTTTGCCACGCTCTGGCTTTCTTGCGGCACGATGGCACGGGACATCGATGATTGCCACATGCAAGTGATCGCTGTGAAGCCGATTGCGCGCTGGCAAATCTGGCTCGGCAAGTGGCTGGGCATTGTCTCTCTTGATTTCACCCTGCTGGCCATTTCCGGGATTTGTGTCTATGCCCTCCTGCATGTCCGGGCCAATCAATTGCCAGCGAATCAACAGGCGGTGCTCCGTCGTGAAATTTTTGTTGCTCGCGATTCAGTAAAACCGCCCATTCCCAATTTGAACCCACTCATCGACAAATACGTCGATGAAGCCAAAAAGAAAGGCGGCTCAGATCTTCAGGGGGAAAAACTGGATATTGTCCGCAAACAGATCGAACAACGGGTCATGGCCGAATCTCAAGTTATTCCCTCTGGAATGATGCGCACATGGAGATTGGATTTCAGTGCGTATAAAGAAAAATTGAAGGGTAAAACCCTCCAAGCCCGCATCAAATTCCACAGTGCAATTCCCAATTACACGGAAGGAACTCTTTACCAGTCTCACTGGGAAGTTGGCGCCCCCAATTCTCCCCGTTTCACACGTTTACCAGACCAGGATCTGCCTGCAGATTCCTTCCAGGAATTTAACTTCCCGGCTGATGCCATCGATGACAATGGCATGCTCTTCATTTCCTTTGCCAACATGAATGATATGGCACTTCTTTTCGGAAGTGACGATGGACTGGAAATTCTTTTTCCTGAAGGGAGCTTCGAGGTTAATTTTGCGCGCGGACTAGGCATCATTCTTTGCTGGCTGGCGCTGTTATCCTCGATTGGTCTTGCCGCAGCGAGCTGGCTTTCTTTTTCGGTTGCCGCATTCTTTTCCATCGCCGTGCTGATTGTTGGGATGTCGAGCAGCACCTTTAGTAATGCGATTGAACAGGGGACTGTTCTTGGCCTCAATCATGAAACAAATCGTCCCACAAATCCTCTGGCTGACAAAATCGCACTCCCCATTTTTAAGGGAACACTGGCCATTCTTCAACTGGTGGAAAACTTTTCGCCAATCGATTCGTTGAGCACTGGCCGAAGCATCACCTGGGGACAACTAGCCGCCGCAACAACCCAGATTGTCGGTCTTATTGGCGGCTTCTTTATAATCGGTGGAATTTCCCTCTTTACGCGGCGCGAATTGGCTTCCGTGCAAAGCACATCCTAGTGTTGCAATAAGATGCCATTGCTTTTGCAATTTTGGCATGATAATCGGAAAAAGTCATGAGAACTCCAGAGGATGACATGAAACCGAATCAAAAACATCTGGCGCTTCTCTTTGTATTCCGCAGCATCAGGTTTCACCTCCAAAGCCATGTCGGAACATTGCTGGGAATTGTCGTTGCAACCGCCGTTTTGACTGGAGCGCTTCTTGTCGGGGATTGTGTGCGGGGCAGCTTGCGCGACACTCGGGAAGCCCGCTTGGGCAGGGTGGATTTCGCCATTTCAACGCGTGATCGTTACTTTCGCGACAGTCTGGCTTCGACACTTTCAAGTGCCACGGTCCAGACCACTCCAGCTCTCTTTCTCCAAGGCATCGCCGCCAATAATGACGGTACCGCCCGAGCCAATCACATTCAAATATTGGGTGTTGATTCCAACTTTTGGACGTTTACAAAAACACCTCCTCATTTTGAAAAGTCATTTGGAACTAATGCCGAAGTTGCTTACCTGAATCTGGCCCTCGCACTGCAACTGAACGTGAAGGAAGGTGAAACCCTTCTCATCCGGGTTCCAAAACCATCCTTCCTTTCTGCAGACAATCCCCTGGCTCCACGCGAAGATGTCTCTTTTTCGTTCCGACTCCGGATTGCCGGTGTTCTCACAGACAATCAGTTTGGGCGTTTTTCATTACAGGCAAATCAGGTTCCCCCGAAAAACCTGTTTATTCCCCTGCCAGTCCTGCAACAAAAACTTGGCTTGGTCTCAAAGGCAAACCTTCTTCTTGTCTCTGGTGGCACTGCGACGAACCTATCTGTTGAATTGAAAAAGCAATTCCGTCTCGCTGACATGGAAACGCAATTGCGGCCCTCGAATGGTGGTTGGGAATTGGTAAGCGACCGCGTGTATCTTGATAATCCCGTCGTTGCGGCGGCGCTCAAAACGGCACCGGACGCACGGTTGATCTCAACCTATTTCATCAATGACCTCCGTCACGGCACAAACGCCACGCCATACTCCATGGTCACCGCAATGGCGGCTCCCATCGTTCCCAGTGACATGCGAACAAATGAGATTCTCATCAATCAGTGGCTTGCGGATGACCTCCACGCTTCTCCTGGAGAAGACATGAAGTTAACCTGGCTTGTCCTCAATGAAAAACGGCATTTGGAAGAACGCCACGAAAGTTTTCTCGTTCGCGCCATTGTTCCATTGGAAGGAGCTGCAGCAGACCGCACTCTCATGCCAGATTTCCCCGGTCTCGCAAAAGCGGAAAAAACAGAAAACTGGGACGCAGGTGTCGCTCTCGACATGAAACGCATCCGTCCCAAGGATGAACAATATTGGAAGGAGCATCGGGGAACGCCAAAAGCCTTTGTTGCGCTGGACACAGGAAAACAGATGTGGGGCAATTCCTTTGGTTATTGCACAGCCATTCGCTTTCCTTCTGGAACGAAGGAAAACATTGAGAATCGTATTCTGGAACAAATGACACCATCGGACGCGGGCCTGGCCATTCAGCCTGTTCGCGAGCAGGCAATTGCTGCGGCAACACAATCCGAGGATTTCGGAGGGTTGTTCATCGGGTTTAGTTTCTTTCTGATTGTAGCGGCATTGATTCTATTGACACTGCTCTTCCAATTTAGTCTGGAAAAGCGGGCCACTGAAACCGGTGTTTTGCTCGCAGTTGGGCTGCCTCCGAAACAGGTTCGACGTTTGATGCTGCTGGAGGGGATGATCGTTGCCGTGTTGGGAGGCGTTGTGGGGGGATTGGCCGGTTTGGGCTATGCCGCTGCCATTCTGCATGGACTGTCGACCCTTTGGAGCAAGGCCGTGGCAGAATCGCCGTTGGCATTTCATGTGACAGCCTCAACGTTGCTCGCCGGGACTGTTTCAGGAGTGATTTTATGTGCCATAACAATCTGGCTGGCACTGCGCAAACAAACGCGTCGTCCCGCGCGCGAACTGCTGGAGCAGGGGGCCGAGACGGAGTTTTCACCGACACCCGGCAAACACAAATGGGCCGGGTGGTTGGGCCTTGCAAGCGGTTTGACCGCATTGGGATTGGTTGGGAGCGCCCTGGCAAAACACGATACGGCAAATGCGGAATTGTTTTTCTCGAGTGGAGCTCTGTTTCTCATTTCAGGCATCGCCCTGGCCAAAATGCTTTTACGATCTCGATTTACACTCGGTTCAAACTTTAATTTGACAGCATTTGCCCTCCGCAATTGTTCGCGCCGCAGCAAACGCAGTCTCTCCACCATGGCTCTGCTCGCAAGCGGAACATTCCTCATTGTTGCCATCGGAGTCAATAAACTTGATTCAACCCATGACGCTTTATTGCGTTCCTCCGGAACGGGCGGGTTCGCTTTGATGGGCGAATCCTCACTGCCGGTTGTTCAGGACTTGAATTCAAAAACTGGCAAAGATTTCTTCGGCCTTGGCGAATTGCCTGGAGTTGAATTCGTCCCGATGCGCGTTCGCGACGGAGATGATGCGAGCTGTCTGAATTTGAACCGCGCCCAAACACCGCGCCTGCTTGGGGTTGATCCCGCTCTGTTGCAATCCCGCAATGCGTTCACCTTTGTCCAAACCCTCGTTAAAACAAACAATCCGTGGCTCCTGCTGAAGGGTTCCGGGGAAGATGTCCCTGCGATATTGGACAGTGATTCCGCCTTGTGGGCTCTCGGTAAGAAGGTGGGGGATACGCTGGATTACACGGATGGACGCGGACGTTCATTCAAGGTCAAACTCGTCGGAACCATTGCCAGTTCCGTTTTGCAGGGCAGCCTTCTCATTGACGAAGCGGCGTTTGTCATGCGTTACCCGGAAGAAAGCGGACATCGATTCTTTTTGATCGATGCTCCAAAGAATTCTGCCGCCCAAGTCTCATCTGCTTTGACTCGCGGATTGGAAGATCGCGGTCTGGAAGTCATTTCAACCGTGCAACGTCTGGATGCCCTGAATGCTGTTCAGAACACCTATTTGGATACATTCCAAGTGCTGGGGGGCCTCGGACTGCTGCTGGGAACGGCGGGGCTTGGAGCGGTGGTTTTGCGTAATCTTTTGGAGAGGCGCACAGAATGGGCCATCCTGCGGGCGTCCGGATTCAAACCAGCAACCCTCGTGCGTTTGGCCGTTCTCGAACACGGGATATTATTGACAACAGGTCTGGCTTTGGGAATGGCAACCGCATTGATCGCCATTCTTCCAGTTCTCATTTCCAGCCATTCTCAAACCTCCTGGAACACGATTACGTGGACTCTGATTCTTGTCTATGCAGGTGGTTTTCTTTGGACCTGGCTTGCTGCACGCTCTGCAATGGCGGGCAACCCGATTGATGCCCTGCGCCGTGAGTAATTTTATATGTTCAAAATCTCGTTTGTTTTCCCCCTTCTTCCTTACAAATTTGTAAGGTTCGAGAAAGTTTTCTGTCATTTGGGGATGGTAGATTTTGGACAGTAATTGAGCTATAATTGAACCGTTTAACAAAAGGAAACGACGATGAACTTGAACCAAGCATTAAAAAGATCAGCCTTCTGCGCCTTGGGTGGAGCGTTGATGGCTGTCGGCATTGCGGCCACAGTGAGCTACGCCGGAGAAAGCAAGACATCCACTCCATCGGTAAAATTCACCGGTCTGTCCGTGGACGATCGCCCGGTCTCACGTGATGTTCACGCTGGGACGAGTTTTGCGCCCGTGGTGAAGAAAGTGGCTCCCAGCGTTGTGAAAATTGACGTCGTGACAAAAGCCAAACAGCGTAATTTTGGTGGAACACCTTTTGATGATCCCATTTTCCGTTACTTCTTTGGCAACAATTCCAGACAGATGCGAATTCCTCCCCAGCACGGGATTGGCTCAGGCGTGATCGTCACAAGAGACGGTTATATTCTGACGAATAATCACGTGGTAGAAGAAGCGGATGAACTGAAAGTTGCCTTGACCGATGGCCGGGAATTCACAGCCAAAGTCGTTGGGCGCGATCCCAAATCTGATGTGGCGGTCATTAAAATCGACGCCAAGGACCTCCCAAGACTTGAGCTGGCCGACAGTGATAAAATCGAAATTGGGGATGTCGTGCTGGCCATTGGCAATCCGTTCGGCATCGGCCAATCCGTCACCATGGGCATCATCAGCGCCACAGGCCGAGCCACACTGGGTCTGGATTATGAGGACTTCATTCAGACGGATGCCGCCATCAATCCCGGCAACTCCGGCGGTGCCCTTGTCGATGCAGATGGCCGTTTGATTGGCATCAACACTGCCATTTATTCCCAAAGCGGCGGTTATCAGGGAATTGGTTTTGCCATTCCATCCAATCTTGCCAAAGACGTCATGGAAGAACTGGTCCAGCACGGTAAAGTCACGCGCGGTTACCTCGGTGTCTTTATGCAGGATCTCACGCCAAAACTGGCGAAAGAATTCAACATCAAGGATGAGGTCGGAGTGCTTGTTTCTGATGTCGTTCCAAAGGGGCCTGCTGATAAGGCTGGTATCACCGAAGGTGATGTCATTATTCAGGTTAACAACAAAGCGGTCAAAGACGGACGCCATTTGAAATTGGAAATTGCCCGCATTAAACCCGGCGAGACAATCTCGGTAAAAATCCTCCGCAAGGGAGAGCCCAAGACCCTCAACGTCACCATCAAGGAGCAAGCCAACGATAATTCCGGTGGCAAGGAGGAATCCACTGTGGACAAGAGCAATGACACAGGAACATTGGAAGGCGTTGGAGTGAGTGATCTGGACCGCCAGACCCGCCAGCAATTGGGCGCTCCACTCAGCCTGAAGGGCGCTGTCATTAGCAGCGTTGACTCCGACTCCGCCGCCGCAGAAGCCGGCCTCAAGGTTGGCGATGTCATCACTGAAATCAATCATCAACCGGTCCGCTCTGCCGATGACGCCGTGCGATTGACAGAACATCCCAAGAGCAAAAAGACGCTCTTGCGCGTCTGGAGCAACGGTGGCACCCGTTACGTGGTGGTGGATGAATCAAAATCTAATTAACCAAGACTTGCTTTCTTGACACGGAAACACCAGGGCACGGTCTGAAATGGCCGTGCCCGTTTCATTTACAAACCCGCGAAATTCATTCGCATCAACGCTTGATTGCCTCTAATTTTCCGACTATGCAATTCTTGGTTTTAACAACACGAAAATCCGCGTTTACCGAAGAGGAATTCACGCCACGGCTTGAATCTGAAGCCCAAGTGGTCCGACAGCTCTATAAGGAAAACTTCATCCGCCAAATCTGGCTTCGAGGAGACAGGAAGGGTGCGTGCATGATGATTGAGGCGGCCACTGAAGAGGAGGTGCGCCTACGACTTGCCGAATTGCCTCTGGCAAAAGCTGGCATGATTGAACTTGCCAGCGTCATTCCGCTCAATCCCTACACGGGGTTTGGCCCCAGATTACACTGACAGAAATGGCCCCCTCAATTAAGGCTGAATCGCCTTCTGGCGCAACGCGTGGTCCACAAGCACCAGAGCTGTCATGGCCTCCACAACAGGCACAGCACGTGGCAAAACACATGGGTCATGACGTCCCCGCCCCTTGAGAGTCGTATTCTCGTATTGAACCGACACGGTGTCCTGTTCAACCATGACGGTGGCCACGGGTTTGAAGGCAACACGGAAATAAATGGTCTCGCCATTGGAAATCCCCCCCTGAATGCCGCCCGAGCGATTACTCGTTGTGCGCACCCTGCCATCGATCATGCGGAACGGATCATTATGTTCCGTTCCTGTCATAAGAATACCACCAAATCCGGAACCAAAATCAAAACCCTTGGATGCCGGCAGACTCAACATCGCTTTTGCGAGATCCGCCTCCAGGCGATCAAAAACGGGTTCACCCCATCCGGGAGGAACACCACGCGCCACACATTCAACAATCCCACCAACACTGTCGCCTTTTGAGCGCATTTGCTCAATCAATTCGATCATGGCCTTTGCTGCCCTGGCATCGGGGCACCGGACGATGTTGGATTCAATCTCCGAAGCTGTCACCCCTTCTTTGTCAATAACAGCGGTGATGTTCTTTACTTGACTGACAAAGGCCAGGATTTCCACCCCAAATTTTTGACGGAGGATTTTTTTTGCAACCGCCCCCGCCGCCACGCGACCGATTGTTTCACGGGCACTGGCGCGTCCACCCCCCTGCCAGTTGCGAATGCCGTATTTGGCCTGATAGGTGTAATCCGCATGGGATGGACGGAACTTGGAGGCCATTTCGTTGTAAGCATCAGGACGTTGATCCTCATTTTTCACCCACATGGAAATGGGCGTTCCCAAAGTCTTGCCCTCGAATGTGCCGGAAAGGATCTGAACGCGGTCCAATTCCTTGCGCGGGGTGACGATCGAGGATTGGCCCGGACGTCGCCGGTCCAAGTCCGTCTGAATATCCGCCTCGCTCAATTCCAGCAGCGGCGGGCAGCCATCAATAACGACACCAACACCACCACCGTGGGATTCGCCCCAGGTGGTGATCCGAAAAAGCTGTCCAAATGAGTTCGCCATCGGCTCAATTCTACGGTATTGGGCCCGAATTTCAACCGTTCGAGGTCGTTTTCATTTCCTCCCAAAACTTGCATCCTGCCCGGGCCTTGAGTAACTTGCTCTTGGCTTCGCTTCTGGCGGCCTGAATATTTATGTCAGAATCTTACATACAAAACCTGTTTGCCGAACGTATTGGCGGGAAAAACTACGGAAAATCCACAGCGATTTATAAATTTGAAAAGATCAAACGCGCCAAGCGCGCGGCACTGGCAGCCCACCCCGGCGAGGAAATCATTGACATGGGGGTTGGCGAACCGGACGCCATGGCGTTTCCTGAGGTTGTTGCCAAACTGCGCGAAGAAGCCCGCAAGCCGGAAAATCGCGGTTATGCCGACAATGGCGATGCCGTTTTGAAGCAGACTGCGGCCCGCTACATGGAAAACGTGTTTGGCGTGGCTGGGATTGATCCCAACACGGAAGTCATGCACTCCATCGGCAGCAAGTCAGCGTTGACACTGTTGCCTGCCGCTTTCATCAATCCGGGTGATTACACATTGATGACCACGCCCGGGTATCCGATTTTTGGCACGCACACAAAATACTACGGTGGTCAGGTTTATAATCTGCCGTTGACAGCAGAAAACCAATTTCTGCCTGATTTGACAGCCATCCCACAAGATGTCCTGACCAGGGCAAAAGTGCTCGTCATCAACTATCCCAACAACCCCACCGGGGCAATTGCCACGCCGGAGTTCTTTGCAAAAGTCGTTGATTTCGCCAAGAAAAACAACATCGTCGTCATTCACGATGCCGCATATGCCGCACTGATCTTCGACGGTAAACCGTTGAGTTTTCTCTCCATTCCCGGAGCCAAGGATGTGGGCGTGGAACTTCACTCCGCAAGCAAGAGCCTGAACATGACTGGCTGGCGCTGCGGATTTGTTGTTGGCAATGCGCTGCTTGTCAAAGCTTACGCCGACATCAAGGACAATTCCGATTCCGGCCAATTCCTCGCCATTCAACACGCCGCGGCACACGGATTCGACCATCCGGAAATCACGCAGAAAATCGCGGCCAAATATTCCCGCCGCATGAACGGTCTTGTGGCCCTTCTCAATAAGGTTGGGTTCAACGCTCAAAAACCCAAAGGTTCCTTCTTTCTTTATGTCAAGGCCCCTAAAGCCGCTGTGAAAACCGATGGCTCGCGCATCACATTCAACAGCGCGGAAGAAGTCTCTCAGTGGCTTATTACAGAGAAATTGATTTCCACCGTGCCATGGGATGATGCCGGCGCCTATTTGAGATTCAGCGTAACCTTTGTTGCGAAGAATCAGGCCGATGAGAAACGTGTGTTACGCGAAGTGGCAAAACGCCTCGAAGGCATTAAACTCGAATTTTAACTCTCTCAACAGTTAACCAAAAAAGCCCGTGTGTTAAAGACACGGGCTCTTTTTTTTATCAACAAAGTCCTCCAGTTCCCCATTTTTTGTTTGGCACTTAATTTATCCTAAAATGCGAAGTAAGAAAGGGACTACTCCTGACCTGATCCCCCCATAAAAGGACAGGGGAAAAGTTGTTCTCCGTGTTGTAAATGGCTTTTTATAAAAGTTATTTACTGGGCAACGAAGGATTTTATGGCGATGAGAAGCCATTGCAGCAAACGGATAGCCTTGCTCCAAAAGGAAGAATGTCATTTTTTTTGAAGTGGAGTGTTTGAAATAGGCTGGGGAGGCGGAGCATTAGACCGAATGAACATTTTTCCAGAATTTTGTTTTTTAAAATCAGATTCCAACAAGGGAGTCACATCAATTTTTGGTTCAGGGCGCCAGAACCTTTTACCTACCATGAACATTCCAACAACTTGTTTTTGTTGCATATCAACGTCGAATCGTATCGTATACCCGTGTTCGTACTCTTCTTCGCGCGTAGTGGCTTTCGGGCTTGACCAGGTGACTCTGCAATAAGGGATATGCCCCAACTTTTTAACATCAAACGGGCCTTCCATATGAGATGGGGGCCCATCTAAAAGAGTGGGGAGGAGCTTGTAATCGAGTTTCTTAAAAGAAAGACGAGCAAGGTCGACCACTTCATTTGTTGTCATGTTATCTTTCCCACAATATCGAGCCAGATCATCAATATCTTGCTCCGCAAACCAATTAACTGATGAACGAAAAGAACATACTATGCCATCCGAGAAAACGAACCAGTATTCATTTGTCAGCCACAAGCCACCTCCAATATATCCTGGAATGATGCTCGGATTGAAGGTACTGACCTGAGCCATGGTAACAGGCTGCGGAATGGGAAGGTCCATTTTTTTTTGAAAAATCTGTGACATAGGGAAGAACGGCGGTTAACACAGCATTGGAATACGTTGCTGTGACATGAATAAATGATCTAGGGTCCATAGTTTTTTAGCGGTTAAAGGCGTTTATTGTTAATCCCCAATACCCATAAACTTTTAAATCATTCTCTCCAAAAAACTATGTACATCAGGAGAATGACTGGCACGTCTGATGGCTTCTTTAATTCCCACACCATTTAAAGACATCTCCAATTGAATTTGTTGGATAAATCGAATGTGATCATAATTTGGATATCAACCCTTTAAAAGACCAATCATCTTGTCTTCTGGCCAACCGATATAGGCCGATGGACGGAGCGACGCGTTATAATAATCACTCCAAATTAACCGTAATTATCCGAAATAATGGCAAAAGCCTCTTTTGTTGGACTAAGTGTTAATTAATCACAGACGTTGCGAATTTGCAAGTGTAACAGCGGATTTTAAAGTAAACTGTAATAAAAATACAGATCAAAACCCAGTTAAGAATTGCCTTTGTAAATCGGTTGGCATTGTGCCATTCTCACGCAGGGTGCGGAGGCTGAGGGCGTCATTACGTTTGGCAAGGCGAATTCCACTGGCATCTGTCATCAATGGGCAGTGAAAAAATGAAGGTGGTTCCCAGCCGAGCGCATTGTAAAGCAGGATTTGCCGTGCTGTTGACAACAGAAGATCCGCCCCGCGAACAACTTCGGTGATCTTCATCAGGGCATCGTCGACAACAACAGCCAATTGGTAGGACGGCACATTATCTGCCCGCCATACCACAAAATCTCCAAAGTCGCGCCCGGCAACAAATTCCTGCGGACCAAAATGTGCATCCACAAAACGGATCGTTTCACCATCAGGAACACGAAAACGCCAGTTGACCTTGCGGTTTCCAATGATATCAAACGTATTATTTCGGCAGGTTCCCGGGTAGATCGGTTCATCATCAGCGGCGTGAGGTGCGTGGAGGGCTTTTTGAACATCTTGGCGGGAACAGGTGCATGGATAAATGAAATGACCTTTGCGTAATTTCTCAAACGCGGAACGATAGAGATCACCACGCTGGCTTTGAGAATAGGGGCCAAAGGAGCCGCCACAATCAGGACCTTCCACCCATGAGATTCCAAGCCAGTGAAGATCCTCAATCATCGCACTAACAAACTGCGATTTTGACCGGGCGGGATCGAGGTCTTCGTTACGCAGAATGAGTGTGCCCCGGGCATTTTGGGCACGCTGGAACGCGGTCCAAAAAGTTCGGGCATGACCGAGATGTAAAAATCCCGTTGGCGACGGAGCCAGACGACCGCGATAGCAGGAAGCGTTCATGGCATCGTTTAAAAATCCGTGTCGGGATTTTCCTTCAGCCATTGAACCAGACCGGGAATTTTAAAAGGGAGAACCTTGTGAATCTTGTCCAGATCGAGAGAGCAATCCGGTGGGCGAGGAGCTCCAGTATATTTGACAAGCGATGAGGCTTCAATTTTTGGAGCTAATCCCGGGTGCCGGGCTGCGAGAATCTGGCCGATTTCAAAGCGGGAAAGGCGTTGGCCACCTGCCATGTGGTATAGGCCAGAGGCATCGTGTTTGACTAATTCCCAGATCGCACGGGCAGTGACGCTGGCGGAAAGTGGGCAGCGAAATTCATCCGTGAAAAGCCGGGTCGCCTCTCCGTTCCGCCAGATACGGCGCAATTCCTGATTGAAGGCGTTTCGACTGTGGTTGTTTACACCACCGTTAAGCGAGGTGCGAATGACAACGTGCCAGGGATTTTTGAGGACCAGATTTTCGGCAGCAACCTTGGTTTCTGCATAAACGCTCAGTGGATTTACTGAGTCAGTTTCAACATAGTCCCCCTTCTGTCCATCAAAAACAAGGTCCGTGGAAAAGAAAACGAAACGCGCATCCACCGCCAATTCGGCAAGACAGGCGGTTGCATCAACATTGATTTTACGAGCCAAGGTCGGATTTGCCTGACAATCAGGGCTGCGACTCATGGCTGCACAATGGATGATGAGCGCAGGGTTCTGTCGTAAAAAAAGGGCGCGGACAGATGTAAAATCGGTGAGATCGACATCCTGACGCGTAATCCCAATAACTTGATATTCTGGGGCCAGAAGATTTGCAGTTTCCATCAAATGGCTGCCAATGAGTCCAGCGGCCCCTGTAACCCACGCTATTGGTTTTCCCTGCATTGACTTGTCAATCAACAAACCGTTTTGTCAGGTTGCCATAGGCATCAATCCGGCGGTCACGCAGGAATGGCCATTGGGTGCGGACGTAATCCACTTTCGGAAGGTCGATTGGCACGAGCAGGTTTTTCTCTTCAGATACGCCTGCCTTGGCAAGGATTTCTCCAGAGGTACCAGCGACAAAACTTTGCCCCCAGAATTCAATTCCAGGTCCGCCAATGGGCTGTTCCAGACCGACGCGGTTGACAGCGGCAACATAGCAGCCGTTGGCAACGGCGTGGCTGCGTTGGATTGTCTCCCAGGCGGAATGCTGTTTTTCACCATACTCGGCCTTTTCCGCCGGATGCCATCCGATGGCAGTGGGGTAAAAGAGGATTTCCGCCCCCTGCAAGGCGGTAAGACGTGCAGCTTCGGGATACCATTGATCCCAGCAAACGCAGACGCCGATTTTCCCATAACGCGTTTGCCAGGCGCGGAACCCCAGATCGCCTGGGGTGAAGTAGAATTTTTCGTAATAGAGTGGATCGTCCGGAATGTGCATCTTGCGATAAATCCCGAGCAGCGAACCATCGGCATCAATGATGGCGGCAGTATTGTGATAAAGACCGGAGGCGCGTTTTTCAAAGAGGGAGGCCACGATGACAACCTTGCGTTTGCGGGCGATTTCCTGAAGCGCAACGGTGCTGGGGCCGGGGATCGATTCCGCAAGCTTGAAATTGGCGTGGTCCTCGCTTTGGCAAAAATACTGAGAACGGAAAAGTTCCTGTGTGCAAATGATCTGGGCGCCGTCACGGGCGGCGATATCAATCTGCTTGCAGGTTTTTGCGAGATTTTCTGCCGGATCAGGTGAGCAGGAGGTTTGAATGAGGCCCAGCGTTACTGTGCTGGAGGCCGGTACATTGGAACGTTTCATGATTTTTTAGCAGAGGAACGCCTTTGCTGCGAAGAGGTGGGTTTGACCGTGGTTGCGGTGCGTTCGAGCAGAGTGGTGTAGCCGCGCGTGGAATCGTTTGGCAAATTGGGAGAGGCAAACAGGTCTCGCATGAATTTGCCGAGCGTTTCATTGGTCGGACCGTAACCATTATGATAAATGTAATACTCCAAATCGTAGAGCAGTTCGTCTGCCGTTGCGTAGCGCTTATTGGGATCGCGGGCTAGGACGCGATGGAGAATTTCATTCAGACGCGAATCAATTTTTGGATTGAGCTCGCAGAAATTGGGCAGCGGCATCTTCATGATTCGTTCGCGCGAATCATCCACGTCATCGCCCTTGAAAATGTTATGGCCCAAAAGCAGGTTTGCCAGAACAACGCCGGTGGAGAAAAGGTCGGATCGTTTATCTGTGACCCGGAAATCCGCCTGTTCAGGGCTCATGAAATCCGCCTTCCCCGCAATGACTTCACCCTCGTTGTCAACTAGAAATCCCCGGGCTTTGGCGACTCCAAAATCCGTGAGCTTCACATCCCCGGCAAAGGCAATCATGATGTTTTTAAAACTGACATCGCGGTGGACAATGCCGAGGGGATGCCCTTTTGAATCCGTTTTGGAATGAGCGTATGCCAGACCTCTGGCCACGCGACTGGCAATGAAAACCGCCAATTCGACAGGCAGGGAAATTTTCTTTTTTGAAATCCGGCCAGTGAATTGTTCCAGGTTCACGCCATTAATCAATTCCATGGCAATGAAGTAGATGCCATTGGCTTCGCCCAAGTGGTAGGTTTGGACGATGTTGGTATGAATCAGGTCGGCAACGAGCTTGGCTTCGCCGATGAAATTATCAATGAAGGGTTTTTGATCCGCGTAGTTTTTGCGGATGACTTTTATGGCCACGCTTTTGACAAAACCGCGAGCGCCAATTTGCTGGGCTTCGTAAATGACGCCCATGCCGCCTTCGAAAATTTTTCGGACAATTTCGTAGCGGAATTCACTCTGAATTTTGAACAGGGCAGCCACACAGGGTGTTGTTCCAAGAAAGTGTCTCCAAGTCAAGCTTCTGATGCCCTATAAAATTCCCTGAGCCGACAGAAAAATCAACGCGTGTGGAAATGTTCAGCCTTTTCAATCCTGGCGGGCCACCTTACTCTCCCACACATGAATGTTCTCCTCAAATCCGCAATACTGGTGGGAGTTGTCATACTGGCCAACGACGCTCTTGCTGCTGATTCGGTTCGAACCCGTGAATCTTTCGACGCAAACTGGCGCTTTGAACGTTTTGGACCAATGCCAGATCGTTCTAACCGGCCTGAACCGGGTGGCCCATCGTGGAGCATTCAACTCAGCGCCTCAAGCGAGGAAACAGGCAGAGGTAATTATGCCGCCCTCGCTATGGATGGCGATTCCAAGACACGCTGGTGTGCGAATGGCGAGGGAAACGATCAGTGGCTTTTACTGGATTTGGGTCACATTCAACAGATTTCTGGCGCCGAAATTGATTGGGAACGGCAGGGACAGGATTATGGTTGCATCATTGAGACAAGCACGGACGCGGTGAATTGGACTCAAGTGGTGAAAGGTTCGGGGCCGAGGGGCAAGCATTATGCCTTTCTTTCTGACACGAAGTTGGTTCGCATCAAGGCGACGCAGTTGCCTGCGGGTGCATGGGCCAGCATTTGTGAAGTGCGGTTATACGATGAGGATGGGAAACTGATACAAAATTCACAAATGCCCATTGGTGACTCGCCAAGCGTTGCGGATTTTAATGATGCTTCATGGCGCAAGCTTTCAGTACCGCATGATTGGGGTGTTGAAGGACCATTCCGTGAAGATTTGGACAACGACACAGGGAAACTTCCCTGGAAAGGCATTGGCTGGTATCGGAAACATTTCACAGTGCCATCTACGGATCAGGGCCGCCGGATTTTCATTGATTTCGATGGGGCCATGGCCAATGCCAAAGTCTGGCTCAATGGGCAATACGTTGGTACGTGGCCGTATGGTTACAACGCCTTCCGGCTGGAATTGACGCCATTCGTGAAGTTTGGCGCAGAGAACATTCTGGCTGTGCGGTTGGATACGGTAAATTGGGGGTCGCGGTGGTATCCGGGGGCGGGACTTTACCGCAACGTCTGGCTGGTCAAAACATCTCCAGTCCATGTTGGTCAGTGGGGAGTGTACTTAACGACCCCAGTGGCTTCGGCCCAACAAGGTGAAGCGCATCTGGCTGTGACTATTGACAACCAATCCACGGCTGAAACTTCTGTGACAGCCAGCACTGAACTCTTTGAGATCAATTCCAAAGGCAGGATTGGCAAGTCTGTGGCCAAATCACAAAGTGTGCAGAAGACCATTCCTACTGCTGGTTCCGCCACAGTGAATCTCTCTGCTTCTGTAGTAAATCCCCGGCTTTGGGACATTGCGGCTCCCAACCGGTATCTGGCGCGAGTGACTCTTAGTGTAAACGGAAAAACGGTCGACAGTTATGATCAGCCATTTGGGTTTCGCACCATTGAATTTACGGCCAGAAACGGTTTCAAGCTCAATGGAAAGCGCGTGGAACTACAGGGCACATGCAATCATCACGATTTGGGTCCACTCGGTTCTGCTGTAAACGTTCGCGCCATGGAACGGCAACTCTCAATCCTCAAGGAAATGGGTTGCAATGCACTTCGCACTTCGCACAACCCACCTGCCCCGGAATGGCTGGACTTGGCGGATAAGATGGGATTTTTGGTCATGGTGGAGGCATTTGACTGCTGGCGCAGCGGTAAATCAACCAGTGATTACAGCGTGCTTTATGACGCATGGCACGAGAAGGATTTAAGAGCCATGGTAAAGCGGGAACGCAACCATCCTTCTGTCATTCTCTGGAGCATTGGCAATGAAATTGCAGAGCAACGCGATGCTTCTTTCAGCAAGCCATTGCGTGATATTGTGAATTCTGAAGACCCGACCCGGCCCGTGATTGCGGGATGCAACCATGCCGACGCTGGCATCAACGGTTTCCAGACTGGCGTGGATGTTTTCGGGCTGAACTATAATCTGGGCAGTTACTCAAGAATCCTGAATCATCCCGGCAATGAAAATAAACCAGTATTGACTACAGAATCCTCGTCCTGCATCAGCTCGCGTGGTGAATATTTCTTCCCCGTGAAGCGCGGAACTTCCTCTGAAGTCAATTTTCAGGTTTCCTCCTATGACGTGGATGCTCCGCCGTGGGCTCAAACGCCAGACGAAGTCTTCAAAGCTTTGGATAAGAACAGGGCTTTCATGGGCGAATTTGTGTGGACTGGTTTTGATTATATTGGAGAACCAACTCCCTATAACAGCGACGCCAGTAATTTGCTCAACTTTACCGATCCAGAGCAAAAAGCCGCGTTGAAGAAGCAGTTGGACGAATTGGGACGGATCAAAGTGCCTTCGGCCAGCAGTTACTTTGGAATTATCGACCTCTGCGGATTCAAGAAGGATCGGTTCTATTCCTATCAGGCGCGCTGGCGCTCGGAGTTGCCAATGGCGCACATTTTTCCGCACTGGAACTGGCCTGAGCGCGTTGGACAGGTCACGCCGGTGCATGTGTATACTTCAGGTGACGAGGCGGAATTGTTCCTCAACGGAAAGTCGCTTGGAAAAAAGAAAAAGGGTGAGTTCGAATACCGCATTTGCTGGAATGACGTTGTTTACGCACCGGGAAAACTAAAAGTTGTGGCCTATCGCAAAGGGAAAAAATGGGCTGAGGACACTGTCAAAACAACGGGTGCGCCTGCCAAGTTACAGATTCAGGCCGACCGTAAAAAGATCAAGGACGACGGGTTGGATCTTTCGTATGTCACCGTAAAAATTGCCGACAAGGACGGCTTGTTGGTGCCACGTTCACATGATCTCGTGAAATTCGAGATTGAAGGTCCTGGTGAAATCGTGGCAGTGGGGAACGGTGATGCTGCTTGTCTGGACCCGTTTCAAGCCTCGCAACGCCGTGCGTATAACGGCTTGTGTCTGGCCATTGTCCGTACCAAACCGGGGCAAACTGGAAATATCACACTCAAAGCGACCGCCCAGGGATTGAAGGCAGCTCAAGTGACACTTCGGTCCGGTAAATAACAGGTTTTAGGAGTTCGTGACATGCCCGCCCATCACCTGAATGAGGCGGGCATGTTGCTGTACCGTATTCCCACCTGCGACAAGATGGCTGCGAAAAATGTTTTCAGGAAAGAAGAGCCCAATTAAGATGGACAGGTATTGATGATTACGTTTCTGCATGGCAATTTGGCGGAAGCTCTCCCCACACAGATCACAGTGGATGTGAATGGCGTGGGTTACGAGGTCTTGATTCCATTGTCGTCTTACGAAAAGCTGCCCGCTCCCGGTCAGCCAGTAAAGATTCTGACACACATGGTTGTGCGCGAGGACGCACACATCCTTTATGGATTCATGACCGCCGCGGAACGAGAGCTATTCCGGCTTTTGATTAATACGGTCAACGGCATTGGCCCAAAAACCGCGCTAAACGTGCTTAGCGGAATCACGGTGACATCGTTTCGTGGGGCCGTGGCCAATGGAGACACTAAAATGCTCTCGCAAATCTCCGGCGTTGGCAAAAAAACGGCTGAACGCATCATCATTGAATTAAAGGACAAGATTGGAAAAGCCGGCGCATGGGAGGCGGGCAGCGAGGGACGTGGGCTTTCAAAGGACGATCAGAAATTGAACGATGCCGTGCTGGCCCTGATGGCTTTGGGGTTCAAACAGGCCGAAGCGCAGGAATCCATCCGTGCGGCGCAAGCTGTGCTTGGCCCGCAGGCAGGAGTCGAGGAATTGGTCAGAGCCAGTCTCAAAAAAGGTGCCTGATGGATACTCCCCCTCGAAAATCTGGTGTAGTAATTCCACATAAAGTCACAGGGTTGAAAAGACTGGGAATGTCCATCCTTTCGATCTTTGCAAGATTGCTGATGCTATCGTGGCGTCGCCGTTGGATATTCAAGAAACAGGCCGATCCATTGCCGGGTCCTGTAATTTTTGCAATGTGGCACAACCGTCTGAGCGTTTCCGTTTGGAGCTGGAACAAATTCGCACAGGCATGCTGGCCTTCGACGGGCATGTGTGCATTGATCAGTGCCAGCAAGGATGGCGCGTTGATCACCGATTTTGTTGAGCGTTTTAACGTTCATGTGGTCCGTGGTTCGACAAGTCGTCGGGGCCCTCAAGCCCTGTTGGAAGCATCCGGTTGGCTTGCGAAAAAATACAGCATCACCATTACTCCAGATGGACCACGCGGACCGCGTTACAAGGCGAAATTGGGAACCATTCAATTAGCCATGATTACCGGGGCAGCGATCATTCCCATCTCCTACTATATCCATAGCAAGATTTGTTTGCACAGTTGGGATGGTTTTCAAATTCCTCTCCCCTTTTCCCGTTGCGACATTCATGTCGGCGAACCGATTTTTGTTTCACGCGAGGCTTCTGCAGAAGAACAGGCGCGGTTACAGGCAAAACTGGAGCGCGATCTCATGGAACTAACCAAAGATTAAAGATTGATGCGCAAAGCAGTGTGGAACGTGTTTACGAGCAAAAATAAGGTTACAAATAGGAGCATTTTGTTGATCCCAAACTTATTTTCAGAATAACGTGTAATGACTCCATAACTTAAATGATAAAGGGGTGATTGGGTTGGAATTAATCTTTACAAAATTAGTTTGAAGTTCTGTAATTTATACAGAATGAACATTGTGAAAAAGGAAGGGTTTTCAGGACTTTTATGGATTCTGCTTTTATTGACTCCGATGATTTCCAAGGCAGATACCTACGGAGATTTCAATTATAAAACAAATGAGAGTGGCGTCACTATAACAGGCTACTCGGGTTCTGGAGATGTTGTTACTATTCCACAGTATATTCCTGTGGCCATAGATACAAATTCATCTGTGGAGCTTCCCGTCACTTCCATTGGAGACAAAGCGTTCTATTATATGGGACGGACGAAAAGTATTACCATTCCCGACAGTGTAACCAATATTGGAAACTTTGCGTTCTTTAGCTGCATGGGGCTAACCAACATTAATATTCCTAACGGTGTCACTTCCATAGGAACCAATGCGTTCTTTCGTTGTACTAAATTGACTAATATTACCATTCCCTACGGGGTCAATTTCATTAGAAGCAATGCGTTTTGTTATTGCACTAACCTAGTCAATATTACCATTCCAGAGAGTATTACTTCTATAGAAGGTGGTACATTTTGTTACTGCAGTAGCCTGACTAACGTTACTATTCCTAACAGTGTAACCAATATTGGAGACGATGCATTCTGCAATTGTGATAGTCTAACCACCATTATTATTCCCGATAGTGTTAAGAACATTGGACGATTTGTGTTTGATGGAGATATTAATCTGACCAGTGTTGTAATGGGGAATGCTGTGACATCTTTTGGAACTAGTATGTTCTCTTACTGTATAAATTTGACCAACATTACCATTCCAAATAGTGTGGTTTCCATTGGAGAGGAAGCGTTTTCTTCTTGTTGTCGTTTGACCAGTATTACTATTCCTAGCAGTGTAACCCAAATTGGGTACTTCGCTTTTTCTGGTTGCACAAACTTAGTTAGTGCGTATTTCCAAGGTGATGCACTATCTTCATTACCCGGCTATCCCTTGACATCAGTATTTTACAAAACAGCTGATGATTTTTCAATTTACTATCCAGCAACCGCCTCTGGATGGAGCACGCCCAAATGGAACGGATATTCGGCATATCCATACGATTATCAGCCGCAAACGCAACGGCCACTCATTGGTTTGAAACAAAATAGAGGGACCATTACTCCCATGTTTTCGCAGCTCAAGTCTGGAATCTCCTATCAATTGCAAATCTCAAGCGACCTCAGTCATTGGACAAACATGGGAACGACATTTACAGGGACAAATGATGCACCGGCGGATTTACCATCCTTTCCGATGACGAATGCCTGCCTGTTTTTTAGACTGCAGGCTGCCCCCTGACAATCTGAAGTGAGTGTGTGAGAAAGCCCACAAGTCTTCAACAGTTGGAATTACCGTATATGATAGTGAAATATACTTTGTAATATATAGTGATTAAAAAGAAATACCCGGATTAATCTTTACAAAACGGGCCCCCTTTGTTTATAGTAAGTCTAAAGTAAGCTTTCTGGGAAAGGAGATTTTAATATTATGAAAAGAGGTAATTTGTCGATATTTCTGGGGACACTACTTTTATTGTCTCCAATGATTTCCTTGGCTGAAACCTATGGTGATTTTCAGTATGAAACAAATGCCAGCGGGGTGACTATAACAAAATACTTGGGGAAGGGGACTATCGTAACTATTCCACAGTATTTTTCTGTAACCATAGGGACAAATTCCCCAGTGGCCTTTCCGGTTACCTCCATTGGAGACAATGTGTTTTCTAACTACACCAGCCTGGCTCGCGTTACCCTTCCCGATAGTGTGATCAACATAGGAAACTATGCGTTTTATAATTGCTACAGCCTGACCAATATAGTGCTTCCGGACAGTCTGGCTTCCATAGGAAACTATGCGTTCTATTGGTGCTTCAACCTGACCAGCATCACTTTTTCCAATAGTGTGAACAATATAGGAAACTATGCGTTCTATAGGTGCTTGAAATTGACCAGCATCACTTTTCTGAATAGTGTGAACAACATAGGAAACTATACGTTCAGTAGTTGCAGCAGCCTGACCAATATAGTTTTTCCTGATAATCTTACTTCCATGGGAAATAATGTGTTCGATGGATGTAGCAAACTAACCAGCATTATCCTTCCGAATAGTGTAACCAATCTTGGAAACGGTGTGTTTTCTTACTGCACCAGCCTAACCAATATAGTTCTTCCTGACAGTCTTACTTCCATAGGAAATAACGTGTTCGATGGATGTAGCAAACTAGCGAGCATCACCCTTCCTGATAATATGACTCGCATTGGAGATTATGCGTTTCAAGACAACACCAATCTAGTCAGTGTCATTCTTGGTAAGAACACCGTTTCTATAGGGAATGGTGTGTTCTCCAACTGCACCCATCTAGTCAGCTTTACCCTTCCCGATGGCGTCACTTCCATTGGAGACAAGGCGTTTTATAACTGCACCAGCCTAATCAACGTGACGTTTCCTGATAGTGTTACTTCCATGGGAAGTTTAGCGTTCTATAACTGTGCCAGCCTAACCAATATTGTCCTTCCCAAAGATATCACCTCCATTAGCGGATGGACATTCTCTTCATGCACGAACCTGAGTGGCATAACTATTCCCGATGGTGTCACTTTCATTGGAGACCATATGTTCAGCTACTGCACCAGTCTGACTAACGTGACCCTTCCTGATAGCGTTGCTTCCATCGAAAACTTTGCGTTTTATAACTGCAGCAGCCTGACCAATGTCATTATAGGCAACAAAGTTACCTTTATTGGAAGCTATGCGTTCCAGAAGTGCACCAACTTGACTACGGTTACACTTCCCGATGGTGTCACTTCCATTGGAAATCAAGCGTTTTATAACGACGTACATTTGGCTAATGCTTATTTCCAAGGTGATGCACCCTCCTCATTTGGTTCAGAGGTATTCGATGGCACTGCGGGTGGTTTTACGATTTACTATCCAGCAACCGCCTCTGGATGGAGCACGCCAGAATGGAAGGGGTATCCCGCGTATCCATACGATTACAAGCTTGAAACACAACCATCACTGGTGAGCTGGAAACAAAAGGTTGGAGCCATCACACCAACGTTTTCGGAGCTTCAATCCGGAATTACCTACCAACTGCAAATCTCAAGTGACCTCAGTCATTGGACAAACATGGGGGCGGCGTTTACGGCGACGAATAATGCACAAGTGGATATGGAATCGTATCCAATGACCAATGCCTGCCTGTTTTTCAGACTGCAAGCCAATCCTTAGATTGACTGACATAAAAATATCGCAGTCCGAGACGAATCTTGACGACGCATGCCTCTAAAATGTTGGCATGAACACTAAGCCGACGAGAAGCAAAGTTGGTGCTTACGCCTTTCTTTGGCGAACGGCTTCTTTCTTTTCTTCCAGCTCAGCCTGAAGAGATTTTCTGGAACTGACCATTTGCTTTTCAATCTGGGTAAAGGCTTCCTCATCCCCCTTGTCTATGGCTTTTGCCCGCTCGTCCTTGAGGAAGATTTCGCGTTCGGCGATTTTGGCGGCGTATTTGGATTCCAACTCGGCAATCTCGCGCTTTTGATCGGCGGTCAACACAACGGTGGGGGTGTTCTTGGCGAGGCGTTCCATTGCAAGTTCGTAGGCAGATTTCATAGAAAAGAAATGGGTGATCTAAAATGCGTTTAGGATTTAGGCGGAAGGTTCGGATTTGCAACAGGCAGACTGGCATCGGGGGCCTTTTCTTTTGGCGGTGGGGCCATATTACCGCGCCAGGAGGCAATGCGAGCCTGAGCGGCGTAGTGTTCCGCCTTTGCTTTGTCTCCGGCCTTCATATACGCGCGGGAAAGATTTGTGTGAACCATCTGATCCTGCGGGCGCATTTTCTCGGCTTTGAGGCCTTCGGCAATTGCACTGGCATAATCGCCTTTCGCAAAAAAAGCCCCGCCCAGGGCAAGTTGCGCATCAAAATAGCCCGGGTCTTCGATCAAAATGGCTTTTAGCCCGGCGATTGCGGCATCGCAATCACCCGTGCTAAAGGCGAACATGGCATCATCAAATTGGTCTTGAAGACTCGGCATAGTCAAAATTCCGAACGGCACCATTTTAAGTGGTCTGCCGGTGAAAGACCACAGGAAATAGACATTACCTGCAAAAGGCCACTGTTCAGGTTTCCCAAAGATAGGACTTAAAACGCCGTTTACTCCAAGCGTTTCATTCGATGAAAAATGTAACGTTCACAGAAGCAGAAACGCTGATTTGCCCCACGGAAAACGTTTCAGAACCCGATTCGAATTCTGCTCCAGCATTTTGAGCTACGTTTTGGAATGAATTGTTGTTCTGAAAACCTCGCCCCCCCCAATAGCCCACACTATCATTGACGTTTATATTATAGACTTTTCCGCGTTTGATTCCCAATTCCAAAGCCATGGCATCTGCTTTTTCTCGGGCGGCACGGATGGCCATTGCTCTGGCCTCGTCTCTATGCTGACGAAACTTTGAAGTGCGAAAATTGATCCCCTCAACAGTATTAACACCGTTGGTCAACAAGCCTGTCATGATCTTCTCAAACGCATCTATCTGGGTGATTTTGATTTCCATTGACTTGCGTGCACAATAAAACGTGGGTTTTACGTGGAGATCACGGATGTTGTCCGAATAATTGGGGACAATGCTGATGTAGTCCGTTTTCACATACTTCGAATCCATATTCTGTGTCTTGAGAAAAGCCAGCGCTTTCGCGATGGACTCATCATTCTGCCGAGCGGCAATCTGGAGGTTTTCATCCCGTGTCTCAATGCCCACCCGTAAAAAAATCTCGTCTGGCACTACCTTGACTTCGGCTGAGCCAGAGACATTGATGGTTCTGGGAGCTGATTGAACTTCAGAGAATCCTTGCATCGGGGCAAGGCAAACGAAGACAACAGCCAATATAAGAGAATTTTTCATATAGAACAGTCAGACGGTGGAATATGAAAAATACTCCCGTTTTTTGCAGACAATCAACGCGTTCCCATCGAAGCGGCAAAACGCTTCAGCGTGCTTTTCATGATGAGCTGATGAAAGGGCTTCACAACGGCAAAATAAATCCGCCCCGTTGCATTATGGAATTGAACAAGTGTTGTCAAATAAACGATTTGTTCGTCAGAAGTGTTCGCGCGAATGAACCTGAGGGAGGTTTTGAAAAAGAGGTGCCGATCATTTTCTGCCATGACAATTTCCGAATCCGATCGATCAACAACATGAAACAACCCAGCGACTTCCCCAATGTTGAAGTAAACGGATGGATCCATTTTTTGCTTCTTGGGCAGGTCGGTTTTTAAGCCAAACGGTCTGACAAGGAAGTTGCGAAATTTTAGAAGCACATCGGCCCATGGAATGGGTGTTGAAAATAATAAAGCTGTCAAATAATCGATCGAAAAATCCCCCGAATGTTTGAAAGCGATGGAAAAGCAATCCAGGTAATCAATTTTTCCATTTACCCCCTTTATGATAATGGATTCCTCTGGCGGCACAGCGAATTGTTGGACTTTGAAGCGCATTTTTTACTTGAATGAAATCCATACTTACTGTGCCCATTAAAGGAAGCACAGTATCTACTTCTCCATCAACAAAAAGCCGTCTTAGCTGGAAATCATATCATCAAAGGTTGCTTCCTCTAATTGGAGTGGCTGTTTTAATGAATTGAACAGGTCCCATTTTTGTGTCAGATACTGAAATCGCCCAACAACAATGGATATGCTTACGTCCGCATGATTGGCAATTCTTACAATGTCTTCTCTTGTTTTTGCAGCAGTGATGCAACAATCAAACTCTCTGGGAATCAGCATGTCGGAGGCAAATTTGTTGGCGCTTATTTCCAAGGAGTCATGTGTATAAGAATCCTTATTATCAATGTACGTTTTCTTTTTGCTGTCATTCAAAATGTGCCCAGCTTCGTGGAAAAATGAAAACCAAAAACGATCTTCACTTTTTCCCCGTAGACTGAGCAGAAGCATAGCCTTCTCTGGTGTTAACCATTCTGCAGCTCCACTCCAAGGTGCTTTTTTGAATTCTGGAACAACAACAAAAGCAACACCAGCGGAAGCACATAACCGTGTGACTTCAGGTAAACATTCAGCAACTGGTTGCTTTATAAGCCCTCGGACTTTTTTCAGGCACTCCAGAAATTTTGTTTTTTCAAATGGAGAAGACTTTATCTTTCTTGCCTTTAAATGACCCAGTTGAATCCAAGCTGAGGTTGGCCCGGGACTGGATTCAAAGCAGGCTGAGCGGCGGGCTGCAACCGCAGGTTTTTCCCAAATTGTCTTCCAAGCGTTGATGTTGCTTACTCCGAAAAAACGTAAGACTTCCCGAAGTTGAGTGGCACTGTCATCCGAAGCCGGAATAACTTTTCTGGAAACAAGCTCTTTCACGGGAATTGTTTCCAACCAAGCTTGGTTTTTCTGAAGAGCCTGTTTTTCTACAACCTTGTTCAATTGTAACCGATATTGACCTTCGAGATTAATCCAAAAGGAAGCAGGCGTGCCAGTTACCAATTCGAGTTTATTTGCAGTTTCGTAAGTTATGGGTTGTTTTCCATTGAAGATACGGTTGAGCGTTTGAACTGTCAGCCCTGTACGGTCTGCCAATTCGCGTTGAGTCATTCCCTGCACTACCATTGTATCCTCCAGAGTTCTCCCTGGAGGAACGGCGTAGTCTGGCTCGTAACTGTATTTGCGAAGGGCTTTCATAGACATGCTCTCATTCAATGAGTGTCTGCTATTTCCAAAATTTCAATTTCTGTAACGCGTGTCCAATCGAGACCTCCATCGTCTTTCCAAGGAACAGGATCATTTGCTGGAATAAAGATCAACCGATATGGATGATTTAGGTCTACGCTCAATTGTCCCTTGCGATCGCCAACTAATTCATGGCAACGAGGAGGAGGCACTCGCAAAACCTGTTGCAGATTTTCTGCAGCCTGTAATTCGGCAAGTCGTGTCGTAAGTTTCTTTGTCTGTTGCGCTCCTATTTTCGATAGCATTTCTTTTTCAGAACAACATAATTTCTGAAGCTTTTTGCTATGAAAAAATACCTTCATTTTTCATAAAGTCAATTTGATTAACATATTATGTTAATGTTTTTGACATTATATTGTGTGATCCTAAAACGACAGTAAAAGTTACGTTTTGACGTTACATCTGTTCTGTGGTTTCGATTCCAAGAACCGCGAGCCCCTGTTGGATGACACGAGCTGTCAAATCGCACAGGGCAAGACGGGTGGCGCGCTGGGTGCCTTCGGCCTTGAGCACAGGGCAGCTTTCGTAGAATCGGGCAAAGTCGCCTGAGAGTTCGAAGAGGTAAGAGCAAAGATAGTTTGGACGGTAATCTTCGCCAACGCTTTCCAGAACCAGCCCGAAATTGAGCAGGCGCTTGGCGAGGGTAATTTCCTCGGGCTCGGCAAGGTTGAGGGATTCGGCTAGATTCGATGCGTTATCCACGTTGCCTTTGCGGAAAATGCTGCGGACGCGCGTGTAGGAGTATTGGAGATAGGGAGCGGTATTTCCCTGGAAGGAGAGCATTTTTTCCCAACTGAACACATAATCGCTCTGTCGATTCTGGGAGAGATCGGCGTATTTGATGGCACCGATCCCGACGACGCGTGCAATTTCGCGGCGGTCTTTTTCCGGGAGGTCTTTGTTCTTTTCAGTAACCACTTTGAAGGCGATTTCCTCGGCTTCATCCAGCAGAGCTTCGAGTTTGACAGTCTCGCCAGAGCGTGTTTTGAGAGGTTTGCCATCTTCGCCCAAAATGGAGCCGAACCAGACGTGGGCCAGTTTTGCGGTGACTTCAGGATGCCAGCGTTTGAAGGTGGCGAACACTTGACGGAAGTGTAGTTGCTGCCGGGCATCGGTGACGTAGATGATTTCGTCTGGCTGACCGCCCCACTTGCCACCATTCCAGCGGAATTGAAGGGTTGCAAGATCCGTCGTGGCGTAATTGGAAGCCCCATCGCTTTTTTGGACAAGTGTGGGGTTGGGAATCCATTTGCCGTCTTTTTGGATCAGAAACGGGTCTTGTTGCGGCGGAAGCTTGCCATCGGAAAGCACGATCATCGCGCCTTCGCTTTCGGTGGCGATGCCGCGTTCCTTGAGGTCTTTGACGACGTCGGCAAGCCACGGGTTGTAGAAGCTCTCGCCAAGGACGTAATCAAACTGGATGCCGAGTCGGCTGTAGACGCGGTCGAACTGTTGCTTTGAAATCGCTTGAAGACGATTCCAAATATCGCGATTGGTGGCGTCTCCGGCCTGGAGTTTGACCAATTCCGCACGTGCGCGTGAAAGGACTTCTTCTGAAGTGATGGTCGGCAGATTCAATCCTGGTTCGTACGAAAACTTCTGGCGCAGGAGTGCGAGGGATGCGGAATCGCCTTCGCACGATTTGTTCACCATTTTGTAAACGCGTTCCAGTTCTGCAATGGGATCGGGCAATTTGGCCGGGTCGTTTTCAAAGAAACGTTCGATTTTCCAACCAAAGATAAGCATTCCAAACTGGGTGCCCCAATCACCAATGTGATTATCTGTGATCACGCGGTGACCAAGCAGGCGCAAAACCCTCCCTAGGGAATCTCCAAGAATGGTGGAGCGAATGTGGCCCACGTGCATGGGCTTGGCGACGTTTGGCGAGCTGAAATCAATGATAACAGTGCGGGGCTTTTCTGTTTTTTGGTAAAAAAGATGTTTCCCGGCAATGGCGTCGCGCAAAATCCCGGCAACGGTCGTGGTTTTGATTTTAAAATTAAGGAATCCGGCTCCAGCGATCTCGACTTTTTCACAGAGATCAGCGACGTCGAGTTTGGCGAGTACGTCTGTGGCGAGTTTCCGAGGGTTCATTTTACGCTCTTTGGCCAAAGCCATGAGAGCGTTGGTTTGGTAATCACCAAACTTGGGATCAGGACAGGGACGGATTAAAACAGAGCGGGTGTCTGCGCCCGGTAATACGAGTGCGACCGCCTGTTGTAAACGTTGTTCAAGTATCTTATGCAGCACGGCGGGAATTATCCCCATTTCCCAAAAACACGAAAGAATTTATCGCATCAGGATTGCGTTTTAATGATGTCCCACATCGCCTTGGCATCTGGAGCTTGTTCCAAGACTTGTCTGAAATCCTTATTGTGCAATAACTTGGCGATATTTGCCAACGTATGAAGGTGTTTCTGAAATTGCCCCTGGGGAACAAGAAAAAGCATGACGAGATTGACGGGTTGATTATCAAGGGCATCGAAATTCATTCCCTGGCGGGAACGACCAAAAGCACCGACAACCTCCTGAATCAGGTCCGTGGAGGCATGGGGAATCCCTATGCCGAAGCCAATGCCGGTACTCATGGAAGACTCGCGCTTTTTGACAACAGCAGCTATGGCATCGCGATCTTCTGCATGGATCTTACCGGTGCCAACGAGGTTACCTATCAACTCATCAATAGCTTCCCAACGGTTGGCTGCCTTCAAATCGGGCAGAATATTCTCAGGACCTAAAATATCGCCAAGGTTCATAGAAAACGATTTCGCAATGGCATTTCGCCTCAACTTTGAATCCAATTCAAGAGCAAACCACTCTATTCAAGCGCTTTTTTTTGGTGACACAAGCCAATTGAATAGACCCTTTTACGGAGATTTTGCGACATAAAATAAAATGGCGGCAAAGTTTATACTTCGCCGCCCGTAAAAAAGAGCCAGTTTTTGTATATCGAGACGATGACAACTGCTGGCCTGACTTTATTTAAGCTTTAGCGCAGAACGTACGGAAATCCTGAGCAATGGCTTTGACGTCCTCTTCAGCCGTATCCCAGGAGCACATGAGCCGCAAGCCTCCAACGCCAATGAAACCGTAAATGATCCAACCTTTCTTTCTCATGGCATCAGCCACGGCAGGTTTTGTTTCAATGAACACAGAGTTGCCATTGACAGGGAAGACGATCTTGATGCCGGGAATGGTGCGCAATTCAGCTTCGAGTAAATGGGCCATTTTATTGGAATGCGCGGCGTTTTTAAGCCAGACATCGTTGTCGAGCAAGCCAAGCCATGGCGCGGTGAGAAAGCGCATTTTGGAGGCAAGCTGGCCAGCCTGTTTGCAGCGATACTCAAATTCGTGGGCAAGCGAACGATTGAAAAAGAGAATGGCATCCCCAACAGGAAGACCATTTTTGGTGCCTCCCAGGCAAAGGACTTCAACCCCGGCTTTCCAGGAAAGCTCCGCGGGAGTTGTCTTGAGATAAGCGAGTGCGTTGGCAAAACGAGACCCATCCATGTGGAGGTGCAATCCGTATTTTCGGGCGGTTTCTCCAGCTTTTTTGACTTCGTCAACGGTGTAGGCGGTTCCCACTTCGGTGATCTGGGTCATGCTCAGAACTTTTGCCTTTGGGTAATGGATATCTGAGCGGCGGGTGACTGTCTGTCCCACGGCATCCAGGTCGAGTTTGCCATCGTGGGAAGGGACAGTGAGAATCTTGGTGCCGTTGGAAAAGAATTCAGGGGCGCCACATTCATCGGTTTCAATATGGGCAACATCACAGCAAATGACGCTGTGATACGACTGACACAATGAGGCAAGTGCAACCGAGTTGGAGGCAGTGCCGTTAAAAACAAAAAACACTTCACAGTCGGTTTCAAAAACCTCGCGGAGACGATCGCAGACTTTCTTTGTAAACGGGTCTCCACCATAGGAGGGAACGTGGCCTGTATTAGCGGAAGCCAGGGCTTCGAATGCTTCCGGACAAATGCCTGAATAGTTATCGCTCGCGAATTGGCGGCGCAGTGTCTGGCTAACTTTAGTCGTCATCCTTTAACTAATAACACAACTGTTTCCAATGGTAAATACAAACGAAAATGCAAAATTTAGCCGGTTGAGCGAATGAAAACTCTAATTAATCCGTTTTTGAATGAATTCTTCCGACAATTTATACAAAGTTCTGTAATTCATTGAAAAATCCGGAGGTTAGAACCTTCCTTTTTTGGAAAACGGGGCGAAAAACATCGAGGAGAAGGTTTCTGATGAGTGTTGTCTTAAAAGGAATGCAACAATTTTCTTTTTTAACGCAATTTTTCGCGTCATTCTGGGGCAATGGGACAACGACGTGAAGCGCGCGAACGCGCTGTGCAATTCTTATTTCAGTTTGACATGAATCCTCCGGTTAATCTGGAGGATGCGCTGAACCAGTTTTGGGATTCTCAGCGTGCGCCCGCTATTGCGGAAGAAAAAGCAGGGGCATCGTGGGGCCAGAAAACCGAGCTGCCACCACCAACGGCAGACGAACTGGCGGTGCGTACCTTTGCAGACAAACTGATCAGAGGCTGCCTCGAGAAACGCGATGTCTTGGACGCCAAAATAAAGGAACACGCGCAAAACTGGGACCTGCACCGGATGGCTGTGGTGGACCGCAACATTTTACGTCTTGCCGTTTATGAAATGATGTTCCGTGAGGATATTCCCCCCGTTGTCAGCATCAATGAGGCGGTGGACATTGCCAAAAAATTTTCAACTCAGGACAGCGGCAAATTTGTGAACGGATTATTGGACAAAATAAAGGGCGAAATTTTACGTCCGGCCAGAATAGTGAAACCATAGAAATGTTTGCGGACCTTCATTTACATACGCGGTTTTCGGACGGCACCTTTACTCCCGAAGAACTAGCAGAACGGGGACATCAGCTCGGCTTCAGCGCAATGGCATTGACCGATCATGACACGGTGGAGGGGTGTGACCAGATGAAGGCAGCGTGCACGCGCCTGGGAATAGAGTTTGCAGATGGCACAGAATTGACTGCCGAGCGCGGTGGAAATGAGGTGCACATGCTGGGGTATTTTATTGACACCCAAAACACCAAGCTCCTGACCGAAATGAAGAAATACCAGAAGGTTCGGCAGGATAGAATTTACGAAATTGTGGCGCGGTTGAACCGCATGGGAATCGCCTTGAAGGCGGAAAGCGTATTTGCTCTGGCTAATTGTCAGGCCCCCGGTCGTCCGCATGTTGGCCGTGCTCTGGTGCAGGATGGCTTTTGCGATTCACTGGACGAGGCATTTTCCCGGTTTCTGAAAAGGAACCGCCCCGCCTGGGTGCCGAAGTATAAGATTTCCGCCTTTGAAGCAATGGATTTGATCCACGAGGCCGGTGGCCTTGCAGTCATGGCTCACCCCGGATTGAATCGGACGGATGATTTTATACCGGTCCTGGTGGAACACGGTTTGGATGGCATTGAATGTTTTCACAGCAAACACACGGTGTCCATGACGAGACGCTACCTTGAGATCGCGAAAAAATACAATCTCCTGATTACCGGTGGGTCCGATTGTCATGGAAACAGCAAAGGCAAGCCACTGATCGGGACCATTCAACTGCCAATGGATTACTGGGAAAAACTTAAACTGGCTTCTCAAAAGAAAAAGAAAGCGAATCCCCAGCCGACCTGACAGGTTATTTTTCATCAATTCAACATGGGTCTGTTTCAAAAAATCAAAGAAGGCCTGCAAAAAACGCAAGGCAAACTGGCGCACCAAATCAAACGCATTCTCACGGCGTCTCCAAAGCTGACCGATGAAACGCTGGACGAATTGGAAGCCGCGCTGCTTTCAGCCGACCTTGGCATAGCCGTTAGTCAGCAGATTATTCAAGCGGTCAGAACCGCCTACGAAACACAGGGACGCGCTGGGCTTGATGTCTTTACCATCGCACGACACGAAGTGGAGCAGATTCTCTCTGCGACTCCTGCGGCATTGATCCGCCAGCCCTCTGGGGTGACGGTTGTTTCCCTCGTCGGCGTCAATGGAACCGGCAAAACAACCACTGCCGCAAAACTGGCGCATCTGGTCCAATTGGAGGGGCGCACCGCCATGCTCGCCGCCTGTGACACTTTTCGTGCTGCTGCTGTTGAACAACTCAAGCTCTGGGGGGATCGCCTGAACGTCCCCGTCATTGCCGGAGCTCATGCAGCCGATCCCGCCGCCGTGGCGCACGATGCCGTGGCTGCGGCCTGTGCACGAAAGGCAGACTATCTTTTTATTGACACAGCGGGGCGGCTCCATACGAAGAGCAATCTGATGCAGGAATTGCAGAAGGTTCATCGTGTGATTGACAAAAAATTGCCCGGTGCGCCGCATGAGACACTCCTGGTTTTGGACGCCACCACCGGCATGAATGCGCTTAATCAGGCACGCGAATTCAACAAGGCTGTGAAGCTGACCGGACTGGTCGTGACAAAACTCGATGGAACCAGCAAGGGCGGCATGGTCATTGCCATTCAAAAGGAATTGGGAGTGCCCATCAAATACATCGGTCTCGGGGAAAAGCCGGAGGATCTTCAACCGTTTGACGCCCGTCAATTTGCGGAGGCTCTCTTTGAAGAATAGCGACGAAGAGTTCATGCGTCTGGCCTTGCGCCTGGCGCGACGGGCCTTTGGGTTGACTTCACCCAATCCGATGGTGGGGGCCGTTCTCGTCAAAGAGGGTGCCATCATTGGTCAGGGCTGGCACCACCGCGCCGGGAAACCTCACGCTGAAATGGAGGCTCTGGAGGATGCGCGTCGTCGTGGCTTGTCTCCGAAGGATTCCACCCTGTATGTGACATTGGAACCCTGTTCCACCCAGGGACGGACTCCGCCCTGCACCGAAGCCATTTTATCGTCTGGAATCAAACGTGTTGTGGTGGCTGCCACGGATCCCAATCCGCTGCATTGCGGACGTGGAATGGAGATTTTAAGAGCTGCGGGAATTCAGACAGAAGCAGGGCTTCTGGCAAAGGAAGCCACTGAGCTGAATGAGGTTTTCAACCACTGGATTGTTCATCGCACACCGTGGATTACCGTCAAGGCGGCAATGTCCATGGATGGAAAGATCGCCACATTTACAGGACAGTCCAAGTGGATTACAGGGGAGAAAGCGCGCGCTGTTGGCATGAGATTACGGTTGGCCGCAGATGCGATTCTTGTGGGAGTCAATACTGTCATTGCGGATAATCCAAGCCTGACGTTACGCATTCCTTCCGCCTTGCGTCAGGGCAAGACATTGCGCCGGATCATCATGGACCCTCTGGGCACCATACCGATGGATTCAAACGTCTTGAATGACAAGTGCGTGTCTCTCACCACAATTGTGACAACTCAGGCCGCTGGTGCGGAAAAGGTCCAGGCGTTGAGTCAGCTTGTCAATGTCATCGTTGCCCCTGAGACCGGTGGGTGGATCGACTTGCCATGGCTTCTCAAAAAGTTGGGAGCCGAGAACGTGACTCATATTTTAGTGGAGGGTGGAGGCGAGACCAACGCCAGTTTTGTAATGCCCCGCCTCGCGCACCGGATTGCTTTCTTTTATGCGCCCATCATTATCGGTGGACGCAATGCTCCCAGAGGCATCAGCGGTGATGGAATCCAGACTTTGGATGACAAAATAAAACTTCAGGACATCACCTGGCGCAAGCTTGGGCAGGATATGCTCCTGTCAGCGCGGATCGCGCCAAAATCCGAAAAATAAACCAAGAAACCTTTGATTTATGTTTACTGGAATTGTTGAAGAAACCGGCGTTGTTGAAGGCATCAAACCAACAGATGCCGCCATTGAATTGACTGTCCACGCAAAGATTTGCGCCAAGGGTGTGAAGGATGGCGGAAGCGTTGCCGTCAACGGCTGTTGCTTGACTGTTGTCAAAGCCGTGGAAAAGGAAAAGGGGAAGGGAAAATCGCTGACATTTGAACTACTGGCCGAAAGCTGGAATCGCACGAATATTCATGCCGTTCAGGTGGGAGCCCTGGTGAATTTGGAGAGGCCCATGCGTCCGAGCGGTGAATTTGGTGGACACTTTGTCACCGGACACGTGGATGGTGTGGGAAAGGTTCTGCGTTGGGAGCGGGTTGGCAAGGATTACATGCTCGATGTTACTGCGCCACCGGAGATCATGCGTTACGTTGTCTTCAAGGGTTCCATTGCCTTGGATGGCATCAGCTTGACAGTTGCCGCGGTCCAACCGGACAGTTTTCGTCTCTGGATAATTCCTCACACTTATGAGGTCACGGTCTTAAAAGAACGGAAGGTTGGCGATTGGGTCAATTTGGAAGGCGATCTTCTGGGCAAATATGTGGAACGCTTCATGAGCCTGAAGGAATCGGGGAAATAAGCGTTCGGGAAAATTCGGATTTTTTTGAAAGAGAAATGGCGTCTGCATGAGCAAACGCCATTTTTCATTTCCACCTTGCGATAAATTTTCCAACAAGGCTTCGTTATTTGTTCCAATTATTTCGAACGATTTGGATAAACTGGCTTCTTGGCTTTGGGTGACGAATTTTTTTCAAGGGACTTTAGCACTTCCGTAACGGCTCGCTCGAGTTGAGGATCGCCGCCTTTCGCCATGGCAGCCGGGTCATCAACCACTTGAATGTCCGGGTCCACACCGTGCCCTTCAATGATCCACTCTCCTTTCACACTGTAGATGCCAAAGGTGGGAACTGTCACGCTTCCACCATCAATGAGCTCTGGAGCTCCAGTGATGCCAATGAGTCCGCCCCAAGTCCGCATTCCAATAACAGGGCCCAGTTTGTTTTCCTTGAAAAGGAATGGGAAACAATCCCCGCCAGAACCACTCCATCCGTTGACAAGCATGGCCTTGGGCCCAAAGTGGGAAATGGTGGGACACGTCCAATCCTTGCCATCGCGAACGGCATAGTAATTGAGCAGTGGGCGATTGAGCATTTCAATGAAACGATCCGGAATCTGGCCGCCGCTGTTGAAGCGTTCATCAATAATGAGACCTGGCTTTTGAATTTGTCCGCGCCATTGGCGGACTAATTCGTTTTGACCGCCTTGGCCCGTATCAGGAACGTAGACGTAACCAATCCGGCCATCACTGAGCTTGTCAACTTTTTCCCGTTTTTCATTAATCCATGCCAGATTGCGAAGGCGGGCCTCACTGCTCAACGTTTGCACAAGGACCTCTCTCGCTCCGGTCATGGAGTTACTGCCATTGACAGTGAGAAGAACCGTTTCGTCGGCCATGCCCTGAAAGGCCGCCCATGGATCCTTTGTTGTGTCAATGGGAACGCCATTAACGGCCAGAAGAAAATCGCCTTCATGGATATTCGTGAGCCCTGGGCGCTGCAATGGCGAGCGGACTTCAGAATCCCAGGGCGCTGCCTTGATGATTTTGGCGATTTTGTAACCGCCATTGGTGAATGCGAAATCGCAGCCAAGATAACCAACACCGCGGCGAAGAGAATTTTCGAGATCGCCACCGTTGCGATAAGTGTGGGAAGAATTTAGTTCGCCGAGTAATTCTCCAAGAACATAGTTCACATCCCAGCGTGTCACCGAAGCGTCGAGAAGTCTTAAATAGCGTTCCCGCATCAGATTCCAATCCACACCGTGCATGTGTGGATCGTAGAAAAAGTCTCTTTCAAACCGCCATGCATCCATGAAAATCTGGTGCCATTCTGCAGTGGGATCGATTGTGGCCTCAAACCCGGAAACATTGAGTCGTTTGTTGAGAGTCTGATTTTCCTTGGCATCAATGATTGAAAAATTCGTTCTGTTTGAAACGAGCATTTTCTCCTTGTTGGCGGTGAGAATGAAATTATCCGCATCTTCAACAACACGTTTGGACTCGCGTTTTTCGAAGTCGAAATATTCGATCGGTGTATTTGTGCGTCCGGAACCATGCTGAGTAAATCGGAAGAACAATTTTCCCGAAGTTGCGGCCAGATCAAAATAGTCCCCCGTTTTGAGTGGAAGGATGACCAGACGATTTTCGAGGTCTTCAAAATCGATTTCCACATTTTTCGGTTTCTTGGTTTCTTTTTTAGGATTCTTTTTCGAATCATGTTTTCCAGTCGCGGAATTTTTGTCGTCTTTGGACACATCAGACTTTTTCTCATCTTCTTTCTGAGCGTTGGACGCATCGGACTTCGAATCCTTTTTCTCCTCTGCCTTTTCGTCTTTCTTTGTGTCCTCCTCGTCATCGCGCGGCGCGAGAGGCGAAGCCACGTCCTTGCGTAAGGGCAAGGCGGCAAGCTGCCGGGTGTTGAGATAAATCCAAGTGCGATCCACATCTCCATAAGTCGGAGTGAAATGCCGCCCTGTCACGAAATAGATATAATTGCCGTCCGGATCGAAAACCGGATTTGAATCGTCATAAAAACCTGCGGTTGCCTCGTGGCGCTCCCCATTTGCATAATCATAAATAACAATGTTGTTATTACGATTTTCCTTGTCGCCAATATAAGTGATCCAGCGACTGTCGGCAGACCAACTTACGCGGAAATAGTTCAATGTTCCGTGGTAAAACCACATCTGCTTGTCGATGCACTTGTTTGTTTTTGTTCCGAAATCGTAAACCCAGATTCGCATGGTCTGGTCGATCCACAGGATTTTTTTACTGTCAGGGGACCATTGGGGAATGTAACGATAACCGGGACCAAGGCGGGTGAGCGTTTGCTCCTCGCCCGTGTTATCCGCGTTACGAATGGTTAACTCGTATTCGCCGGTGCGATCGCTCCAATAGGCAATGAGTTTGCCGTCCGGCGACCAGGATGGATAGCGTTCCGCAATGCCGGAACTGTGTGTCAAATTGCGAACAATGCCGTTTTCCTGAGGAACCGAAAAAATATCACCACGGGCCTCGAAAAGGGCGCGTTTGCCACTGGGGGAAATGGCGGCATTTCTGATGTAGCCAGAGACATTGGCCAGATGCGGTTTGAGTGTTGCGCGGTCTGTAACGAGTGTAATATTGACAGGGGAATATTTCTCCGATTTCAAGTCCAGCAGATAAAGCCGCCCACCGTATTCGAAAACAATGTCACACGGTCCAAGACTCGGGAAATGAACATCGTAATCCTTGAAGAAGGTAATCTGGCGGAATTTGGCCTCCTTGAAATTGTAGGCCCAGATGTTATCCCTTTTATTTTCATCCCGGTCTGAAATAAAATAAAGCGTATCACCATGCCACATGGGAATGGATTCCGCAGCGGGTGAATCCGTGAGGTTTTTTGCGGTGCCTTTTTCCAGATCAAAGAGCCAGATGTCAGGATTCATTCCGCCGCGATACCGCTTCCAAGTCCTGAAATCGACACTGATGGGAGTGTAGGCAATTTGTTTGGCATCTGGTGAGAGTGACCCAAATTCACCATAGGGCATGGGCAGTTTTTCTGGAAGGCCGCCATTGGCGCCCACTTTGTACAACTGATTGAACCGGTCTTTTTCACTTGTCATTGATGATGCGTACAGGAGGCTTTTTCCATCAGGATACCAGCAAACCATGCGATCCTGTTCTCCGTGATGAGTAATGCGACGCGGCACGCCTCCAGACGTTGGAATGACGTAAATATCCTTATTCCCATCGTAGTTGCCCGAAAACGCAATTTCAGTCCCATCGGGCGAAAACTTGGGAAACAATTCCTCGCCTTTTGGGGAGCTTAATCGCACCGCTTCACCGCCGGTCTTGGGCGCCACCCAAATATCCCCTGCATACACAAAGGCAATCTGGTTTGACGACACATCCGGGTATCGCAAAATTCGGGCGTCAAGGGTTTGGGGGGAATCAGCTGACACAAGCAACGTTGTACTAAACAACAGACAGGCCAGCATGCCGTAGAGATAAACTCGTTTTTGCATGGTAGTAGAGCGAATCAAAATAAACCGAAACAATTAACCGGTGAAAACCATGCAAAGTCAAATCTTCATCTGAAAAAACGTCCAAAAAGTGGGAATTTTTTAATAATTTTGTCAATTGCAGAGAAGATTCGGGTGTTTTGATTGACAGAAAAAAAGATTGTCTCTGCGAGTCTTAAATTCAGAGGAGATCCTGCTGTTTTTGGGGCCGGATGAAGCCGGTAGACAAATACCATCCCTATTGGAATCACTGGGTAACGGATAATGACTGAGAAGAAAGTCGTCGTATCCTTATATTCCGAAACCCAACCTGACTTTTATAGGATTGCAGGACGATGTGCCCAGTTTTTTGGCTGGCGTAACTAGGTTGATTCGCAAATTGACTGTCTTTGACCAGTGATTTGAAGGTATCGCTTCCTAATTCGTATTCGACGACTTTGCTTCCGTTCAGCCAATACTCAACATGACATTTGGAGACGACAATGCGCGTCTGATTCCATTCCCCAGCCGGGTTGAGATGTTTGTTTTGTGGAGCAATGACACCAAAGAGCGATCCCGCGGATGTTTTTGGATTTCTCCCATCAGGGTGTTTCTCATCATCGAGAAGTTGCATTTCAGGTCCGCTCTGCCACGGCTGTTCCACATCCTCTGAAACGTTAAACAGGATTCCACTGTTACCACCGGATGAAATGCGCCATTCCAGTTGGAGTTCGAAATCCTCGTATTTATTCCGGGTAATCAAGTCCACCGACTGGGCTCCATCGACAGTCTGAAGGACGTCGTTTCGTGATTCCCAATTTTGAACGGGAAAATTGTCGTGCCGGAACCCGCGCCAATGCTCAACGGATGATCCGTCAAAGAGAATGTCCCACTGAAGCTGATTCGTGGTTGATTGGGATTGGACGCCTGCTGTACTGATAGATTTTACGGAATCGGTCCGGTTTTTGTGAATGTAAAAGCCGATGCCTCCAGCCATCAGTGCGACGGCAAGAATCCCGCAAATAATGCGGAAGATATTTTGTGGTCGATTTGGAACAGGCTCTTCAGGAGCCTGTGAGCTTGGATTTGAATTAGCTGTATCGGATGGGTGGGTGTTTTCGTCAAACAACCTGGCTAGGAGATATTCGTAAGCGCCGTTGATTTGCTTGAGCTTTTCCTGAGCGATCAGGCGTAAACGCTCATCGTGCTCAAAACGATCGGGATGCCACACTTTCACCATGTCGTGATAGGCCTGCCGGAGTTGGCTTTCCGTAAAATCCTCATCTAGGTTCAACAACGTTCGGCATCGTGCGTTCTCATCCATAGGATGTTTACAGTATACTGGGCGAGCAAATTGGAATCAACGTTTATCAAGAATGGCAAGCGGGTGAATTGAGTCCATGCAAATGAATTTTCGATGACGCATTTTTTGATAGGGAAAAAATGGTCATTATGGTAGGCTCTAGAAATAGCAAGTAAATCATTGGTTTGTTTTATAGATTTTTCGAGAATGACATTTAGTGGAGGTGGCAGGCGGCCTGGTTGGCGTCCCTGGTCTTCAAAACCAGTGTAGGGCTCAACAAAGTCCTGGGTGGGTTCGATTCCCATCCACCTCCGCCAATTAAAAATTGAATCGTATAACGACTTGCTGTCAGCAACAGTAAGCGACTATGTATGGAAGGCGAAAATAAAAAAACAGTGATAGAAACACCGGGACGTTGGGCACGATTCCGCCCATGGGTGCAAACGTTGTTTTTGGTGGTTTGGCTGGCACCATTGGGACGGTTTCTGCACGGAATTCCCGGGTGCGTATTCCATTGTTATTCATGTCCGCTTTCCTCCTTTGCCTGCCCGATTGGAGTGCTGGCAAACTACTCCGCCCTTTTCCCGGTTGTCATGGAGATTCCATATCTGCTGATTGGCGTGTTGTTATTGACCGGTGCAGCCGTGGGATCGCTGGTTTGCGGTTGGGCGTGCCCATTCGGATTTGTGCAGGATTTGTTGGGAAAAATCACTCGCAGAAAGGTGCTGCTTCCTGGCTGGCTGGGATACATGCGTTATGTGGTGCTTGTGGGATTGGTGATTGCCCTGCCAGCGATTTTGGGAGCAAAAGGAATCGCTTTTGAGGATCAATCTGTGTCCATCTGCCGGTTTTGTCCCGCTGGCGCATTGGAAGCAGGATTGCCATTTTCCGTTCAAAGTCTGATCGACGGAAAAGGCTGGATGATGAGTGGGTTGAAGTCGGGGATTCTAGCCGTGTTTTTGATCTCAGCCATTTTTATTCATCGTCCCTGGTGCCGGTTGTTTTGCCCACTGGGTGGGTTGCTCGCATTGTTCAACCGTTGGAGTCTGTTTCACTTGCGATTCAAGGGGGAAAAGTGTGTGGAATGCAATCTGTGCAGGAGTCGTTGCGCGATGGGGGTTCATCTGGATAAGAACGCCAACGCGATCAACTGCGTGCGGTGCCTGGAATGCACACGTTGCGGAGCCATTCAACCCGCTCTGGCAATTCCAGGAAAGGAAACAACACAGACTTCTTTGCCTGCGACAAAAGCTAAGTAAGTGGGGGAAAAAGTTACTGATTACCTAATCCACCATAATGGGCGGTTAATTTTCCTCCCTGTGTGTAAATACCCGCAGCAACCATCGAATTAAAGCGCTGCTTTGAAGACATCTGATCAACTCTTCGAAGCAAGGCTTTATAATCCAATGCCTTGGCTTTTTGATCTAAGCGTTTCTTTGTCTTTCTCTGCATCATATCCGCATTAAGTCTGCGTTTGAATTAACAAAACGTCAAGCTTGGTGGCTTGAAGAAACCAAGAATAATTTCAGGATTTCGAACTGCTATTTGAATGTGAGATTTGAGCTGAATCCTGGATCCCTCGAAAGCCGGTCCCCCCTCAGAAAAACAGCAGCGCACGGAATCATAACGTAATTTTTGTTCATCCTCTATTAACTTTAGACACCAATTTAACACAGCGCAGTCGCGATAACGGAGAACCTGATCAAAAAAGAGATCATTTTTGGGGGACTTGTTTTCTGGCATATCTATGTGATTCTCCTCACAAGTTTTCTGATAACGGATGAATAAATTGGACAGAAGCTCGGTATTTTTTGTATCAAGAAGATCAAAACAATTCCCCAATTGAATGAAAGCACCAAGTACAGCAGGTGTTTTAATTTTAGCTGTTGCATTTTTTCCAGGGTTTTTAGAACGCCAGACAGCCCATTCAAACGCCCTTTGTGGCCCGAACTCCCAGAAATAAATACCTTTTCCAAGCCAATCATAAGGGTTTGCACTCATTTTAAGTGGCTTATTTCTCAATAGCACATCTTCAACTGTTGATTGATCACAGCCATGATAGCCAATAACAACGCGTTGATAATGAATGGCCATGTCTCATTCAGAGTATATACAAACTCGTGCACCACGCAATAATAAAAGACAACCACTACATTTTTTGTAGTGATTACATGCCGGAAAAAATTGTGTTAGTTACCCCAGCAGGCGGGCAAGGGTGTTGATGGCGGCATAGCGAATGCGTGAAGAACCATGGGCCAATGCCATATAGTTGTCCTTCCATCCCTTGCGAGGTGGATTCCAATCACGCCATATCTGTTTGAGAACACGTTCGGTACGCTCAACTTGGGCGATGGCAGCCGGAAGACTTTCCTTCCCCTGAGGAAGGTCTGAAATGTCCCCCAGCGGGAGCCGACGAACACACCTTTTCGTATAAAATGCCTGCAGGAGCATGACCAGAGTCTGTTCATAAGCGAACCATCGTTGCTGGAGAACTTCTTTCAGAAAATTATGCCGGAGGGCAAAGAATTCAGAACGAGGACGGTTTGTCGCTTTACGGATTTCCTGGCCTTCTTGAGGAAACCAGTTGTAGAGAAGGGCAAACGTGCCGTAGGTGTCAATCAACTGTTTTGAACTGTTGACATCGACCGTGACTTCTCCAATGCAAAGGTCTTCCCCATCATTTAAAAGGGATTGTGGCAGTGTCGGCATCTTGGCAAGGACTTCTTTTCCGATAAGACCGCCATAGTTGAAATCCCCCGGGATCAACCAGTATATATCTGCTGGACTCCCCGATTCAAATGCCTTTCCGAGACCAGTATACCACATTTGACAGGTGTCGACACACCAGGCATCCAGCACAGTGGAGTGCTTCGCAACAACATCGTTTCGGAAGTTGGTGAACTGCGTGTTCCACTCGTCGGCATAGAACGTTTTTCGGTCCATCACTGTGATGGGCCGTTCATAGACCTCTGGCGTCTGAGCCAACTTTTCCATGAGCCTGTAGAGCTCTTCCAGATCCGTCGTATCTGAAGGATGAACAACCGGGTAGATGACGACAGGATGAATCTTGGGACTGAGTTTTCCTGCATTTTGACCGGCGTCAGAAATGTTCTTGTTCATAACGTCTCTCCAATTGAATAACCCGCGCAACTTGAACGGGTTGGTTGCCTTTTTTGGAAATGGAGTCTTGCGTTACTCTAATCCAATAAACAGCTCTCGCAAGCGGAAAGAAGCACATTCCTGTCAGTCCCAGCGCTCTCAAACCATCTCGCTCTGCTGCCCCGTTGCTGCCAGGACGCTCATCCACAATTCACCTTGGGGATCGATCCGCTTCTTCGCACTGGTGGCGAGAGAAATGGGCACGTGTGTGAAAGAGTTGTTCCAATAGCCAATCAAGGTGTCCGTCTTGCCAGCCATTGCGGCATGAACGGCGTTACGGGCAAGCCGGTCACACAGGACGCTGTCATCACAATTGGCGGGAACACTCCGAATCGCGTAGCTGGGGTCAAAATATTTGACATTAACCGGCACGTGAATGTCCTTGAAATGGGTGTTGATCCTATCCTTGAGGAAAATGCCAATGTCCGCAAATTTCACGTTTCCAGAGGCATCTTTCGTTTGATTCTGGCTTTGCATCAAATCCTGGCCGGCACCTTCTGCCACAATGACAACTGCGTGGGCGCGGGCGGCAAGACGTTTGCGCAGGTAGTTCAAGAAGCCACGTTCCCCATCCAGCGCAAACGGCACTTCTGGAATGAGTACAAAATTGACTTCCTGATTTGAAAGAGCCGCTTCTGCCGCAATGAAGCCGGATTCGCGCCCCATTACTTTGACAAGGCCAACACCATTGATGGTCCCATGGGCCTCATTATGGGCGCAATCGAGGATTTTTTGGGCTTCTTCGACTGCCGTGGAAAGACCGAACGTGCGCTCGACATACATGATGTCATTATCAATCGTCTTTGGAATTCCAATGACGGAAATGGGAAGACCACGCTTTTTAATTTCTTCGCAGATACTATGGGCCCCGCGTTGGGTGCCATCGCCTCCCACACAGAACAAAATGTTAATGGCCTTACTGACCAGAAAATCGACAATGACCGACGCTGGCTGCGGCCCGCGCGAGGTCCCAAGAACAGACCCCCCTTCTTCCTGAATGTGCTCAATAAAGTCGGTGGTAATGGAGATTTGCGGATGATTGAACGCTGGGTTGAACCCCTCATAACCGTAACGAATTCCCAAAAGGGTTTTAACACCGTAATTGTGGTATAGCGCAAGAAAAACGGAGCGGACGACGTTATTCAGACCTGGACACAAGCCACCGCATGTAACAATGGCAGCGCGAACATCCTCTGGCTTGAAGAACAGATGCTCGCGGGGACCTGCCTTTTCAAACAACGGGTCGTAGGTCGGAGATTTTGAAGAACGCAAGTCAACGAAATAACGCACGCGAGCTTCATCTGGTACGAATTGATTAGCGGCCAAACCACGGGCATGTAGGTTTAAAGGGGATTTATAAACACACTTTCCCAGTGTGGCCACAGTCAGATTTTCTGGCGTCAAGGTCGTCATGCGCAAAATTCTAAAACAATCCAAATCCACAAGTCGAGCCTATCCGCTGGGATAAGTGAGAAGCAAATTTGCTTAACTTTGAGAGACATGAAGACGCGTATCATATGCGCCAGTAAAACCACAATTCAGAATGGGGGTAACAGACAGTAATGGTTGTTCTTCGGTGGTGCATGTGCAGTAGCCCCAAGGTTGATGCTCAACTCCCCATCTCCTTTGACCTTCGGATTCGTTATTCATGGTTTTCTGATTCTGGCACAAGGCTTGCATCAGCAATATTTTGTTTATCATGGCATAAAGGAACAGGATGAGGGACTATTGCAAATCGCAACTACATTTGTGATACGAGATTGCAAATTGCAACAGTTTGATTCACTGTTTAAAAGTAATTTTGATGTCGAGTTTCGATGATGAATGACTTGTTGGACTATATACCAGACGGGGTTTTTACGGTGGATCAAGAATGGCGGATTACGTTTTTTAATCGTGCCGCAGAACAGATTACTGGTATTCGACGGGATCAGGCCATTGGACGGCGGTGTTGCGATGTTTTTCGGGCGAGCATTTGCGAGAGCGGGTGTGCGTTGCGCCAGACAATGGCAACACGCCGGGTCGTGACGAACAAGGTGGTTTATATCATTGATGTCCGAGGCCGGAAAATTCCGATCAGCATTTCAACCGCGGTTTTAAAAAACAAACGAGGTGAAATGGTGGGTGGAGTGGAGAGTTTCAGGGATTTGAGAGTGGTGGAGGAATTACATCGCGAGATGCAGATGCAAAACGCCTGTTCAGATATCATGGGACACAGTGCTCCCATGCAACGGGTGTTTCAAATTCTTCCCGCCATTGCGGAAAGCGACAGTACGGTCTTGATTTCCGGGGCCAGCGGAACAGGGAAAGAGTTGTTTGCCCGCGCCATTCACAGTCTATCCAAGCGCCGAAACAAACGTTTCATTGCCGTGAATTGCGGCGCATTGCCGGATAATTTGCTGGAATCGGAATTGTTCGGATACAAGGCAGGGGCATTCACTGATGCGCGAAAGGACAAGCCCGGACGTTTTGCGCTGGCGGAGGGAGGAACGTTATTTTTGGATGAGATCGGGGATATTTCTTCAGCAATGCAAACCCGGCTGTTGCGAGTACTGCAGGAGAAGGTCTATGAACCCCTTGGGGGGGTGATCTCGGTCAGGGCTGATGTGCGCATTCTGGCCGCAACGAACAAGGATTTAAAGAAGCTGGTGGACGAAGGCCGGTTTCGTGAGGATTTGTTTTATCGCATTCACGTTGTGCCTGTGGAACTCCCTGCCTTGCGTGAACGCCGCGAGGACATTCCAACATTGATCGATCATTTCATCCTGCATTTTAACCGTCTTCGGGGAAAGGCCGTGGCTGGCGTTTCGAACGAGGTACTGGCCTGCCTGATGGATTACGATTTCCCTGGGAATGTGCGTGAATTGGAGAATATCATTGAACACGCGTTCGTTCTTTGTCAGGGGGGCGTTATTGAGTTGCGGCACTTGCCCGAGCCATTATGTCATTTTGCAGGGGGCGGCAATGTTACTTTTTCAACGGGGCCTATGACGCTGGAAGCGATGGAGGAAAAGTTGATCATCGAGGCGCTTCAACGAAACAAGGGAAACAAACAAAAAGCTGCCCAGGACCTGGGGATCAATCCCAGCACGCTCTTTCGAAAGTTGAAAAGCCGCAAAAGCGGTGTCTGAATTTGAAAATAATCCTTAATATATATTGTAAATAGTATTGTGAACACCTCACTTGACTGTATTCCGTGTCTGATTCGCCAAAGCCTGAAAATCGCCCGCGTTGCCTCTTCAGATTCCGCTGTTCATGAAGCTGTATTGCGTGATGTTCTGCATTTGACCAGTGGAATGAACCTATGCCAGCCCCCCTTGGTTGGGAAAGACATGTGGCATCTGGTCTGCAAACGCATAGGCGTTGCTGATCCGTATCTGGAGATCAAAAAGGAATCAAATCGTCACGCTCTCGCGTTGTATCCCCAATGGAAGGAGAAAGCGCTTAAATCTGAAAACCCGCTTCTTTTTGCACTGAAACTTTCCATTGCCGCCAACAGCATTGATTTTGGGGGCAGTCTTGATTTTCAAACAAAACAGATTCCAGAGGCTCTGGAGCGTTCCTTTGAAGCGTCGCTTTCATCTGATTCCACGGAGTTTCTTAGCGCTGCCAAATCTGCAAAAGACATTCTATTTCTGGCTGACAACGCCGGTGAGCTGGTATTTGACAGGCTCCTCCTGGAATTACTGATGCCCAAAAAGATCACGGTTGTGGTCAAGGGCGGTCCGGCATTGAATGATGCGTTGATGGCGGATGCACAGGCGGCTGGTTTGCCCGGACTGCTGGAGGTAATCGACAACGGAGCCGACCTGATGGGAACCCAGCTTCCTGATTGCAGTCCGGAGTTCCGCAAACGTTTTCAAAATGCAGAACTGATCATTTCCAAGGGGCAGGCGAATTATGAATCGCTTGAAGGTTGCGCAAAAGACATTTTCTTTCTGCTCAAAGTAAAATGTGCAATTGTGGCTCAACATATCGGTTTCCCCTATGGGAGTCTGGCCATTTGCCGCAACATTCCCAAGAGTAAAAATTGAGTCAACCTGACCCATTGCAATTTGCCATGCCTTTTGAGGAAAGAGTCATGCTATGCAATTGTATTTCTCCAAAATGGCCTGAAAACGGGGTGTTTTTGAAGCGTTTCGAGGATTGGCATGGAAATCGCATACACGGCTGATGTGATTTGTCATGACCGTTGCAATGCCCATTTTTGAAGGTCGAATTTCGCCTGTTCTTGATGTTGCGGCACGGCTTTTGGTGATTCGGGACCGCCAGCGCTCTGAAGTGATTCTGGCGAATGCCGATCCGTTAAAGCTGGCTCGCCAAGTCGTTGAGCTCAAAATCGATCATCTTATTTGTGGTGCCATCTCAAGCCCCTTGAAACTGGCGTTGACACAATCAGGAGTCAAAGTGACTTCTGAAATCTGTGGACCTGTTGAGACTGTGCTGGAGGCGTTTCTGAACGGGAACTTAATGGAAGGTAAATTCCTGATGCCTGGATGTTGCAGAAGAAGAAAGGGGAACCGTTCAAAGTGCTGTAGATTTGACAGATTACAATAATAGAAAAATCATTATGAAAATAGCCATTCCCACTGAAGATGGAAAATTATGCATGCACTTTGGACATGCCGCACAGTTCGCCCTTGTCACGGCCGATCCAGAGAAGAAACAAATTGGCAGTGTCGAATTCTTGATACCCCCGCCTCACGAGCCGGGTTCCCTGCCTCGCTGGCTTCGCGAACAGGGGGTGGAAGTTGTCATTGCCGGAGGCATGGGAGGACGGGCAGCGCAATTACTGGCTCAAAACAAGATTGCCGTTCGGACTGGAATTCCCAATGGACCCCCCGAAGAACAGGCGAAGGCATTGCTTAATAATACGCTCGCCACGGGAGCCTCAGGCTGTGATCATAGCCAGTGTCATCACTAATGAATTAAAAGTCACAACGGCATGAACGCGCGCAAAAATGTTAAGTTGGTGTTTGTCTGTTCCGGCACGGCTGATGTTGGAGAATTGACCGATTTGGCCGCCCGACACATGAAAAGAAACAATCTGGCTGCCATGTCCTGCCTTGCCAGTATTGCCGCCCGTGATCCGGACATTACACTCAATGCCCAGCTCGCCGAGAAAATCCTGGTGATTGATGGCTGCCCCAAAAAGTGTGCCAGCAAGACATTTCGTGATGCCGGATTCCATAAATTCCTTCAATTTGATCTGAGTCAGATTGGTTTGATAAAAGGGAAAAGTTCGCCGAACAGCGAAAACGTTCAGGCGGTTGTCAAAAAAGGCCTGGAATTATTCGATCAAACCAAATCAGATTAACTTGCATTCGGTTGCACCCTGTTTGAGGCGCAACCAAAAGCCAGGGAATCCAATCATAAAGTGGTTACCACGGAATCCCATTTCTACCGGTGGTAGGAGATTTGCCGCCCGCACTTTTCAGCATTTCAATTGCTGCATTCTGTTGGCCAGGAATCGTCGTATATCCTTTGTAGCCCCATAATGGACCCGCAAATTCGAAGTCATTCCAGAAATCAAATCGAATAGCTGAAAATGGCTGAATTTGAGCCAATCCCAAAGGAGTCAAGCCGAACGAGTTTTTTGCATTCACATTGGCGCCATTTTTTATAAGCAAAGGAATAACGTTTGTTTGAAACATAAAAGCCGCCAAATGTAATGGCGTATTTCCACCTTTTGCAAAATTGAGACCTCGCAGTCTTCTTAATCTGGGAGAACCATTGGTAATCTCGAGACTTGGAAGATCCGTTTTCGCGTGTTTTTGGAGCAGAAGTTTGACAACGTCGATTGAGCCGTTGGCTGCCGCATAATGTAACGGGGTCATTCCATGTTGATTATAAACGTCTACTTTTGCGCCATGTCGAATCAGCAGCGCTGCTGTATTGGTTTGGTTTTCAATCGCAGATAGATGGAGTGGAGTCCAGCCGCTGCGAGGGTTGACATATTTGGCAGATGCCCCCTGCTTCAGGAGCAGATTGAGGATATCGGCCTGCCCTGTTCCTGCGGCAATTTCCAAGACTGAAACTCCGGCGCCATTTGTTGCAAGGGCAAGCGCTTTATTGGTTTTGAGAAAAGTTACCGCGTTGGAATAATCTCCGGTATAAGCAGTGTCAAAGATGTTTTCACTGGCTCCATTTTGACGGAGGAGTTTGATCAACTCACCCTGTTTTCGAAGTTTTGCCACGCCAAGAGGCGTGAGGCCTCTTTGGTCCTGCGCATGGATGTCTGCCTTGGCTTTCAACAAAAAACGGGTTGTTTCAACGTCTCCATTCTTGACAGAAAAATGGAGGAGGGAACGACCATAAATATTTGTGTGAACGACCGCTGGGTCTTCAGCAAACAGTCTTTCCAAAATGCGGGTTCTTCCGGCCAAAACCGCTGACAAGACATCCCACTGGGCACTGTGCTTTTCAAGAATATCAATGGCATTTGTGCGTTTGTCTGACACGGCAACATAAAGTGGAGTTTGGCCGGCAAAATTTGTTTTAAACACAAGGCTTGGATCCGCATCAAGCAATATGGAAAGCGCATTTGTATTATTCTGCTGGATCGCCATAAAGACATCGGTTTCAGAATCCAACAACATTGATTGCAGCATTTTATTTGTTTGATGCAGCATCACCAAACGAGGGGTTTGGCCGGATTTATTTGTGCTGTCAAGGTTTGCTCCATGCTTGACAAGCCAGTCAAGCACAGCAGTTGTTTTGGTTTTTGCAGCAATTTGAGCCGGTGTGTCTCCGTTTTTGTCAGGCTCATTAAAATCAAAGATTGTGTTTGTAAAGATCCTGTCAAACTGGTTGATAAAAAAGAACGGATCTTTATCCCCCACTGCGGAAACATAATGAAGCAGCGTTTTTCCGTCATTGTCCTTGATCTTAAAATTGGCTCCGTTCGTTTGAAGTTCAAGCAGGCATTCTCCTGATTCCCAAGAGATCGACTCGGGGGTCAAAAGGAGATGCGCCGGGGTGCACCCCCGCTTGTCCTGAAGGTTTGGATTGGCTCCGGCTTTTAGGAGAGCCATCATTGCCTCGTGCTTAAATGACGTATCGCTCGCAGCCAAAACATGCATTGGAGTCATGCCTTCGTTATCCCGGGCATTTGGATTCGCCTTGTAATACAAGAGCGTTTGGAAAATCCCGTTTGTTGGATTGTCGCTCCATGAAATAACCTTCTCCGCAGCCTTGTGAAGAGGTGTCCTACCCTGATTGTTTGTAACATTGATGTCTATTCCACTGGCAATAAGTGCATGGAGCCGTTCAACGTAAGAATGATCAAAGTCATTTAAATTACGATGCAATGGTGTATCCCCATTCGCATCGCGTAGATCATTTTTACATCCAACACTGGCTAATAATTTAAAAATCTGTTCCAGATCACCCTCGAAGAAAATGGCACCATGTCCATCTTGTTTTTCTGTCAACAACTGAATGACTGTTTGCCCAGCGTTGTTCGTCCATTGTGGATCAACACCGAAAGCGAGAAGGTAACTTGTTCCCTCTAGCAGATTACTAGGTGGGTTTTCTTCAGATATGTTTGTCAGGGGTTTTAATATCTGGTCCTTGGCTGAATTGGTGAGTCTATTGGAAACCCATGATAGCGGGGGACGATCTGCAATGGAAAAGCTCCCCTCTAGAAATATCTGATGAAGAAGTGTGTTACCCTCCTTTGTGCGAACTTGGATATTGGCTCCTTTGTCAATCAAATAGGATGCAGCCGCCAGATGACCGTGAAGAACAGCAACCTGAAGTGGCGTCTGCCCAAGTTCATTATGAACCTCCAGATCCGTTTGTTTTTCCAACAAGGCAGCCAGAGCCGGTATTTTTCCTATTTCTGCAGCCTGATGCAATGGAGTGGATATTCCGATCGACTTGTTCGTTGATCCCTCTTTTGTCGAAAGAAGCAGCTTAATACTTTTGGTTTTTTTTGCCTGAAGAGCCGCATCAAGCGGTGTCCAGCCATTTGTGTCACGAATAAATGTGGGGGCTTGATTTTGGAGAAGCAGGGAAACGAGATTGGTGTTTTCTTGAATTACAGCAAGGTGCAGTGCTGTTTGCCCAGCTAAATTGGTAGCCGACAACGATGCGCCGGATTGAATCCAAAAAACGGCCATGGGCAGACGCTCGGTCATCACAGCCCAATGTAACGGGGTTTGTCCGGAAAAATCGCGTGTTTTTACGGTATCGTGATTTTCTTTAAACAGTCTTTCTACCCTCGCCAAGTCTCCGATTGCCGTCGCTGAAAAAACATCGTATTCCGAGCCGTTTTTAACCAGCAAATCACGAACCTTTAACCAGCGTTCTCGATTGGTATCGCCTCCTCGTTCAGCTTCAGTTTCGGCAAGTGCAAAGGATTGAAGTATGGATGGTTCATTTTGCGAGTTTGTCTGGACTGTGACACCGTTTTTGAACAGGGCAACCAAGGTTTCCGTCTCACAATGACACGCCGCGGATCGAAGCCAGCTCTGTCCACGATATTTGATGACCTTTGATGCTGCCCTTGCCTCCCCTGGTCCGGCATAGATGCCAACCAAAGGCTGATTATCCTGTCTTTTTGACACCTCGAATTTGTCCTTTAATTCCAACATTCTGGGGATTAGCGCATAGTGGTTGTGGCGGATTGCCAGATCAATCGGTGTCACCTGGCTGTATGAAGCCGGGTTTTCAAAAAATGGATTTGCCCCGTGGTCTAGTAATAATTTCACGGTCTCCTGCCGGTTTAGGGTAAGGGCAAGATGCAACGCGGTACCATCAAGGGATGAAAGGATGTTTGGATTCGCCCCGGCTTCAATAAGGATTTTCGCTGCGTCAAGACGATTGTATCGGATGGCCACAGCCAACGGGGTAATATGGTTTACACTTATGTGTAATGAATCGCTTTGTGCGTCAATATCAGCACCGCAATGGATGAGTTTGATAACAATGTTGGTAAAACCCTTTTCCGTTGCCAAATGTAACGGCATGCGATCTTGATACCTCGCCTCAACCAGGTTGGTGTTTGAATCAAGCAGTTTGAAAACGGTGTTGGTGTCGTTTTGCAGAATTGCAATGAAAAATTTCTCTGACAGCGCGGCTTCAATTGCAGATTGGCCACAAGCCGTGCCTCCTTTTAGACACAGTTGCAGAATGATGCAAAAAACAACGACAACGAAACCTCCGCGCAAATTCCGAAGTACTTTCATGGCTTCAGTATGCGCCTAACGTATGAATATACCAGACGATTCTCCGTTATTTATCCCAGAATTGTCTTTTCTGCTCTAGTCCATCAGAATTTTAATTGGATTCCAAGAGAGACGATCTGACGATCATATTTGCGGTAATCATCAATTTCGTTTGAGAGGCCATCCTGAAGGTTTCGCCCAAAATTATAGCAATAGGACAAGTCGGCAACGAGGTTCTTTGTAATATCGTAGGTTATACCAGTCGATAGCATGTAGAAGGCGTCATCGCGTTTGATATAGGCACCATTCATGGCTCCACTGGTGTAATCTGAATCGCAGAAGCGTGCGCCGAGATTCCAAGATACTTTACTGTTAAGTTTTCGCGTGTAGGTCAGCTCGTAACCACTGTCATAATAAGGGACTTTTCCTGTACTGGATACCCATTGATACTGTTTGTATTTGAATGCAATGGAATCGTTATCCGTAAGGGTCGCAGCGACATTGCCTTCTCCGTAGTATCTGAGAGGATGATGATCGATGACTGCTGCGTTTTGGGCGTAGGAGCGAAAGTCCGGACCTGCAAGAAAATTTACTTTCAACCACTTCAAGGGCTTTGTTTCAAAGCCGGCCAGCACGCGCTCGTAATCGCTGGATGAAGCGTAGGGATTCCAACTGTATTTCTCCTGGTATTGAACCCCATGACGGTATCCCAATAGAAGTGTGGCTTCGGGAAGGACTTTGTAGCCGAGATCTAAACCACCGTTAATGTCATATCGGTCGGCAAAGTTTTGGTATCCCGTTTTGTTGATCTGTTCTGTCCGCAGATCGTAGTAACTCAGAGAGCTGGTTGGACGAACAAAGAAATCATCAATGTCATATTGGAAGTCAACTTTGTAACGGTCCTGTATTTGTTCACGGCGTTCGCGGACAATTGCAGTCGAGTAGGCATTGAGATCGGTTGGATAAGTTAAACCGTATTTATTTCCGTCAATGTAGCTGAAAGTGTTTTCCGCATTAAACGAGAAATCACCCGATTTACCTTTGACGGCCCCCACAACGCGATGAAGGTTATAACTTTCCGAATCTTCATCGTGATACGTGACAAAATCAGGTGAATAATTAATCCCCAGAGTTTGGAATGCTGTCTCTTTTCCAAGGAGTGGGGCAAAATTGAAGCCGACCTTCGGCGAAACGGTTGTGATCCAGGAATCCCGCCGTCTAAGACCTGCTTCACTCCCCGGAATGCCTGTATCAAAAGGACCGGTCCTGACGTCGTACGCATACACATTATCGTCGTAGCTTTCCCTGACGCCGACGGACAGATCCGTCAGCCAGGAGGGTTTTTGCATTGTCAATACGCACTTGGAATCAGAATCAGTCAGCGCCGACACCGAATTTGTTCCCACTGCCCCGGAATTCGAGGCATCTGCCGCCTGACTAGAAAAGTTTATGACCGGAGTAATTGCCATCATTCCAACTCCTAACACCCCCAAACGCCTAAACCAATTTACAGACTTTTTGGAACTGATAAGAACCTTATTGATGGCTTCTTCGGTAGAAGTCGAGATTTGACGATTCGATTTCATTGATCTTTAACTTTTTAGTAAAACCATTCCAACTGGAGACAATTAACTGCAATCGACCGCATCGCGGCTGAATGCCATTTTTCACCTATGCCCAAAGCCCATCCACCCCATACAATCATCTTGCTGGCTTCTTCCTTTATCGTCATTAACACGACAAATTTAAGGGAAAGTTTTTTTATGATCTCAAACCGATCTAATTCATGTGGAATGAGTTGCATTACCCACAAAAATGGCACACGCGAAAATGCCACGAGGAGTGATGCCGTTTTTCACTGGACGCAAAAGGAGTCCGTGGAGTTACCATCCAAGAATATCCAGAAAATCTTTCATTAGTGGATTCTCTGGAATTGCTCGATACGCAAAAGTATGGTCCAACGTGGGAGTTGCACCTCGAACACGACGAAAAACCACAGCGGGGTGAACCAGTTGTGAAATGGATTCCGGGAAAATGCTAACCCCCTGATTTGCCGCAACCATCGTCAATACAGCAGCTGCGCGTTCGGATTCCTGAACAACGCGGGGATGAATCGCCGCTTCCGCACACAAGAGATCAAATTGACGTCGAAAAGCAGGAGCCGCTTTTCTTGAAACCATAACCCAGCTTTCCTTCTTCAGAGATTCAAATGAAACGGATTTCTCCCGTGCACATGGGTGTTTTTCGGGCAATACCAACAAAAGCGGTTCATGTTTCCAGATAACGGTCCGAAGGTGTTTGTGGAGACGCGATGGAAGAGCACCAATGAAGGCACCGTCCACCTGCCCTGCTTCCAGAGCATTGATTTGATCCGATGGAGGCAAGTCCTCAAGGTGAATCTGACACTTGGAATGACGCTTTCGAAATTTCTGGAGAATGGCCACCATCTTTTCATCCAGCAAAGCCCCAACAAAAGCCAGCCTGAGCCGGACATTTTCTCCAGTCTCAGCCCGTCGCGCACTGGCCGCCGCACTGTCTAAACGCATTAAAATTTGTCGGGCATCTTCAAGATACAATGTTCCGGCTGAAGTAAGTGCGACAGAGCGTGTGTTGCGATCCAAAAGCCGGACACCCAGTTTTGTCTCCAGTCCCTGAATTTGGCGAGAGAGAGGTGGTTGACTGATATGCAGTCGCTTGGCGGCTCTCGAAAAATTCAATTCTTCAGCCACTGCCGTAAAACATTCCAATTCAAAAACGCTGACGCGATTCATACCATTAATGCATAAGTATTATGTTTTATTAGCATTTCAAGCAATAACCAAGAATCGATATTCTTACCTCATGAATGCGAAGAAAACAACATTCGGTCCCGACTGCAGCTTGAACAGGAAAAAATCCACCGTGGAGGAAATTCGTTCTGGTTTTGACAACGATGTTGAACGATTCAGCCATCTAGAAACCGGACAGAAGGCTGCTGTGGATGCAGTGCTGGTGCTTGATATTGTTGCCGAAGCAGTAGCCACAAGACTCCAACCTGACGGGGTACTCCTGGACTTGGGCTGCGGCGCAGGAAACTACACGTTGCGCATTTTGCAGGAGGTCAAACCACTGCAATCCCATCTCGTCGATCTAAGCGCAAAGATGCTCGAACGTGCCCAAGATCGAATCAAGGCGGCAGGGAATCCGTCTGTAACCATTCATCAGTCCGATTTGAGGGAACTAAAATTCGAGCCCAACATGGCAGATTGCATTGTTGCTGGAGCCGTTCTACACCATCTACGAGAAGAATCCGATTGGATGAATGTATTTGGACGGCTCCATCGCTGGCTCAAACCCGGTGGTCGATTGTTTGTTGCGGATATTGCAATTTACGATGATGAAAAGATCCAGGAACTGGTCTGGAAACGTTACGGAGCCTACTTGGATTCCGTGGCTGGTACCGATTATCGCAAAAAGAACTTTGCGCACATTGAAATCGAAGACAGTCCCCGCTCCATACCATTCCAGTTTGAAATGCTCCGAAGGGCTGGTTTTTCAAGTTGGGACGTCCTTCATCGAAATTCGATTACCTCCTGTTATTTTGCCACAAAATAACCCACCTTCGGGGAAGTGTTTCTAGGGACACTTCTCCGAATGAATGAAAATGTAAGATGGCCTGAAATGCCCTGCCATCATGGATGTCGAGCAGTCTAAATCAAATAAACAAATCAGTGATGGTGACAATTCGTCTTGTCTATAATCCCTATTCTCCCTTGTGCGCAGGCTCGCTAACCCATTGCACAAATGCTTCCTTTACTCGAACGACTTGAGCCTCATTCAATGTCAAATAGCGATCCCTTCCATTGACAGAAGCAACAAAATGCGTCGATCCATCTGCGTCAATGCTCACTTGCCCAGCCTCAGACAACCCGAAATACCCGCGTTCTGGATATACCGCATAAAGAACAGCGGTCAAATCCCAGGTCGGACGATTATGTGGCATGGGGATATAATGACAATAGGCTTCAGCCACAGGGTGGTGGGCCACATATGCAAAATCCCGATTTACACTCTCGGCTGGATATTCAATGGCGGCCCCAATCTCAAAACCGCTCCAAACAATGGGCGTTGGCCATTCCGCCGCAACTTTGCGCGATGCGGGAAGATCTTGAACAACATTGAATTCACAAAAATGCTCATTCTGACCAATCTTCTTAAAAGCTCCCGCCATCACTGACAGAAACTTAACTTTCTTTTGTATCAACTCACGCCCTGATAATGGTGAGTTCGTGTCAGGCTTCGTATCAAGTAGAGCAGCGAGATTTGAAAAATAACCCACTTGAATCAATACCACCGAATGATCTTCTTCCCTGCTCAAAAGCTCACGCAGAAGAGCAGTTGCTTCTGGCAGGTCCGAACTCCGGTGCACTTTGTGAGCATAACGATATTGTCCACCATCCTTTACCTCAGCAAGTTGTAAAAATGAACTCGGAACATTTGTCAGGGACGAATGTGTATACCCCATCGGAATATTGGGACGTCCGTAAAACGTGTTTAACACGTCGATAAAGGGAGCAGCCAGTTCGTCGGGCTTGGTAATTGTCATCCCCAGAACCTTGCACACACCACGAGACTCAAGCGCGTGAAGTTCTGCAATCGCCATGGCATCGTCCACATCATTGCCAATATCCGTATCAAAAATCACCTTCACCGGATTTATTTCGGCTGCCTGAAGAGACAAAGCCAGTGCTGCACAGCAAAATCCTAAAAATGACGCCTTTATTTTCATGAATCCAATCCTATTTAAACAGTTAAAATTCGAATACCAATCCAGATGTTCAAAATCGAATTCAAAGAACCGACATGAACCATGTCATGGTTGCGCAAACGTTTGCGCAATGGCAAAACTAACCACCCCATTTTCTGTCGTCAAGTTTATCTTCTGTTATTTTCCCCTTTTTTTTATGTCCATTTGTCCATCTCCCCACAGTGTCAACTAAAAGAGTTTATTCAAAATACATGACTTTGGATTTCTTCAAATAGACGATGGGCTTGGAGAAATTTGTGAATTTCACCAAGCCCACAACAATACCTCCATTAAAGAGGTTCTCCACCCCATTGCCCTGTTGTTCGTCCCATCAAAATTGCATGATGATGAATTATTGAATCATCTGTGATTCAGATTCATTGCCACTTTGCATTTTCAGTTTAATCCAGAACTGGTCGTTCCTTTTTCGGAGCGAAAACCGATCCGACCAGACATTACCCCAGAAGAGCCATCTTTGATTTGGAAAAATCGCCCATCATTTGCTTGCGGCTCTTTTGTAAAAAATAGTGCTTTTGCATTTTCTGCAGACGGTGGAGTGAAATCACTATCTGGCAGTGGTTTATTCAGATCCTTATAATCAAATCGAACCACACGGCAACCAAAACTGTGATATTGAACAATCTGGGTCGGAAGCATCGTTTCGCAATCAATCCACCATTCTGTCAAAGATGCCCAGACTGAGCCTTTTGTATTGACATTCCATTGCTGGAGTCTTTGGCACGAACGCTTGTCCAAAATCGACTTGCCCAAATACACGATTTTTCCATTTGAAACCACTTTCTGAACCGTATAGTTTACAAGACCGAACGGATCAAGAAGATTTATTTGGCTGCGTGTCATTGCAATCGGTGTCTGATCAAGTCTTTTCTGCCCCTCATCATCCTCAGAATACAACCAGAAGTTCTTCGAATCACAACCCAAAATAAATTTTTTGGGCGAAGTCATAGGTCCGGTAATATCTGCGTAAACTTGGTTGCTTCCCTGCCATTTGAAGGTTGCCGTGTTTGCAGTAATACGATCAAAGCCGTTTGTAGACTGTATCAAATCATATGTCAGCACTGTCTCAACACCAGAGTGAAGGCGCATGCGAGCTTCCTTCATGCCAATTAGTAACTTTTGCATGTCTGGATTGTGTGCAGATACTGTGGCCTGTTTTTCAAAATTCGGGTCAAGCTTTTCATTGTCTGTTTGATAATGTAATATGATGGGATCACATTCCGCCCCATCTACGCTGTAAAAGCCTCTAATTGTCAAACGAACATCATCATTAACCCGCAATAACACAGGAAATGTGAATGTATAAGTTGCCGGGTCGTAGTCAATATTGTCAATAATATACGGCCCGTCCAATGATGATGTTTTTTTCAGGTATGGGAATATAGATTCAGGACGCATCATTGGCTGATCAAACGTGAGTTTTACATAGGTCATCAATGCTGTGGTGGCACCTGGTTGAGGAAAATAACTGACGACTTTGGGTTTGGTCGCTCCAGGCTTTGCGCTATGTCCTTTTACCTGAAAATTCCAATTATACTCATTGGCAGGTATGCCTTTTGCATCTACAAAACCATCTTTTTCCATTGGGAACTTTTGTTGGGATGACTCGCGTATTCCTCGATAGTCACCACGATTAATCACCAGGTTTTGTTTTACTCCAGACATTAACAACACCGGGATGACAACCCCCTTTTGATCGGGATCGGGTTGAATACTTCCATTCAGTCGAAACCCTCCAGTCACCCATTCGAGTTTCATTTGCGAAGGGCTCATGGGACGATCAAAGCGAATATGCAGTCCTTGCGATGGATCAACATTCTGCGCTCCGTTTGATGGTGTCACTGACACCACACTGGGACGATCGGCATCAGTTGTGGCCTGTTCTTTTGGCGCCTCCTTAGTTTTAATTCCTTGTTCAACGAAAGCATCAACATATTCAACGCTCTGTGCTTCAGTATCCACGACAAAGAATCGACGAGGCCCGTTCTTTGTGTCTGCATCCACCGTCATGTCCTTTGGCTCAGGAATCATCGCATCGCCATTAGCATGCCAACTCGACTGCATTTTCACTTCAGCTATTGAGCGTATTCTCTCCTCTAGGTTTCCAGCTTCTGAAGTGGCGACTGTTTCTGGTGGAATAAGAACGTTGATTTTTCCTGGATGGAACCTCAGCCACAAATGCGCGATATCTTCAGCAGTTGCAGCAGCAGAGCTGGTGATTTTTCCTTTCTCGCGTGGAATGAGAACCGCCCAAACACTCCCGTCCTTGCAATGCCCAACCCCCAGATCAGAAACTCCCATTTCAATGTGGAATTGCTTTCCCACATCCAAAGTAAATCGAGACACCTGATAAATGTCTGATTTTGTGAACTCCCATGGCCGGGCATTCGCAGAATCCGAATCCCCCTTTGTCAATGTTGTGGGGTAACGTTCAAGAAGATTGACTGATTTTGATTGTTGTTCGGCGCTGGTTAAAGCGACACTGCCAATAATGACTGCAACTGCAAGGGCAGCCCATTGCCAGCGAGGCCCAACTCCGTGAGCAATGGCACAAATGCGTTCCTTGATTTGTTCCTTACTTTCAGCAATGCCGATCAGCGAGGGCAACGTTGGACGTTGTGTAATCCTGTCAAGCAACTTAAGAATGGTTTCGCCATACATGCTGCGATCCGAGGGTTCCGTATGAGCCAGAGCCAGATCATCCGTTGCCAATTCTCGATCAGACCGCATCCGTAAAAATGCATACCAGAGCATCGGATTAAACCAATGCAGAATTTGAAGGATTGCCAGCAACCAATTCATCTCTGGATCCCGCCGTTTAATGTGTGCCAATTCATGCAATAAAATATGCCGAAGTTCACTCTCTGATAATTGTTCACACAAGCCATCTGGCAACAAAAGGCTCTTCCTCCATAAACCATAAACTGCCGGACTATCCACCTCATCTGTCTCAATAAGTGTTGGATGCCTCGACACACCAACAGAATCCGCACATTGTTCCATCAATTTTAGGACAGAAACATTTGAGAGCGGCAAATGATGTGCCAGTCGACGGCGAAAACAAATATCCCCCCAGAAAAACCGTGCCAGTAAAACCACCACACCCAAAAGCCAGACACTGATGGCTATGTGTTCCCAATTCCACAATTGAATGGATGCTCCAGACACCATCGCTTCAGGCAATTGCGGCAGCGGCTTGGAGACTCTTGTCTCAGTAACAATGTTGACCTCAGATTTTGGCGCCATTGGAGTCGCAATTTGTGAGGAAGGCGGTTGTGGTGCTGCCTGGATAAGAGTGCGGCTGGGTTCAACAGGTAGCGATTCAGAGGCTACTGCCAATGAGGAATTCAGAGGCCACTTTACAAAGTTAAAAATGCTAATCGCACTAGAGGGTGGGACTGGTATCAATAGACGCGCTACCAGAAGCATCCACAAGCCATAACGCCAAGCTGGTGAAAGGCGTTTCCGTAGAAAAAACTGCGCAACCAAAATCATGGCCGCAATAACCGACGCCTGCCACGTTGACTGTAAAAACCATTCAAAGAAACGTTCCATGCAAGTCAAATTCATATTATTCCTCCTTTTCTCGCAAAATACGTTTAAGTTCCTGAATATCTTCTTTCGATAAGTCAGCCCGTTTAACGAGGTAAATGAGAGCAGATGAAGGCGCATGCCCCAACACGCGCTCCCAAAGAGATTCACTTTCCTGGCGAACACACGCTTCCATGGAAACTAGAGCCGTGTAAATATACCGTTTACCTTCCGCTTTCTGTCCAACCGCCCCCTTATTAACCAACCGTCGCAGCAAGGTACGCACAGTCGCCAGACTCCATTGCTTTTTCTCACGCAATTCTTCAACGATCGTATTGGCAGCAACCGGTTCCTGCCGCCATACCACGTTCATTATTTCCCATTCAGCCTCGCTTATTCGAATCGACGTTTTCATTTATTCCTGTTACGTTTGTAACAGTCAGCAATATGTTACATATGTAACAGTTTGTCAACGATTCTTTTTAAAAAGAGTATTTTACTTCAAACAAGCGGCCTGTATTTCATCAAATCTTTCCATAAAAGGACCCTTTAAAATCAATGGGATTCCATAGGAATTGAAATTAGGGTAAAATTCTCTTTATCCCCTCGTAAAACAAGAGTTGTGCAAAAGGGAACGTTGAGAGTTTTGGGAGTGAATTTTACGTTTTCAGACTGACTGTTTTGACAGGTTAGATGCGTGCTGTCCTATGAAATCGGGATTGTTTTAATATTTCACGGTATTGACTGCTGGCGTATTGGATGCCCCGGTCTGAGTGGTGGATCATTCCCGCTGGCGGATGGCGGTGTTGTAATGCCATTTGGAGTGCGCTCACTGCCAGACTGGCTTCAAGGGTGGTTCCAGCGCTCCAGCCCACGACGCGTCGGCTCCAGAGATCGAGAATGATTGCCACGTAGAGCCAGCCTTCTTGGGTGGCGACGTAGGTGAGGTCGCTCACCCAGATTTGATCGACTCTTTGTGGTGCTGAACTTTCTTTCAAGCGGTTGGGTGCAATGGGATTGGAATGACGACTATCAGTCGTTCTGGGTATATAACGCCTTTGACAGAACCAGTGAACTCCCTCTGTGCGCATGAGTCTGGCCACGCGTTTGCGCTCGTGGCAATGGCCTGATTGCGGAGTTCCTTTTCGATGCGCACGGCGCCGTAACGGCCTTTGTGGGCTTTGTGAATAGCACGGATTTGTTCCAAAAGCCGAGCGTCCTCTTCTTGGTGCAAGCTGGTTGAATCGTTTTTCCAAGCAACAAAAGCGGCACGGCTCACGGCAAAGGCGGCACAGAGTTGGGCGATGGAATGGGCAGTGCTCATTTCTTGAATAAGGCGGTGGCGCTCTGAGGTGGTTGGGAGAAAATGCTCAGCGTTTTGGGGTTGCCTCTGTGCCTCCCATCGAGGCACCCGCTCGTTTCTCGCCCTCTTCAATTTGAGCCGCAGTCATGCGTAGTTTGAGTTGTTTAAGGTTAACAATCGCATTGCGCTCATTTTGTGCGGCGGCAAGACAAAACCATTTGTAAGCTTCGACCAAGTCACATTTCATTCCTTCCCCCTGCTCATACTGGTATCCAAGCGCATTCTGAGCAAAAGCGTTCCCCGACATTGCTGCGAGTCCCAGCCATTTCCCCGATTCGACAAGGTCTTTGTTCACTCCATGACCGTGGTAATATAAAAACGCAAGCCTGCACTGGGAGGCAACGTCGCCACGCTCTGCTGCCATCCGCAACCACTTTGCCGCCTCAATGATGTTCGTTTCAGTTCCAATCCCTCTCAAAAGGCAATCAGCATATTGAATTTCCGCCGAAAGCAGCCCTTGGGTAGCCGCGACCTTTAGAAACTTGCACGCCTCAATTAGGTTTTGAGGAACCGTGTCGCCCTTGGAGTAGAGCATTGCAAGGCGATAGTTCGCGAGTGCGTTTGTTTGGGCGGCAGCCTTGAAAAGCCAGTTGGTCATCGCAACCGAATCACGCTGCAATCCATCAAACCCGGAGCTTAACACCCCCATAGCGTCTTGCGCTCCTGAATGGCCAGCTTCGGCGGATTTGCACAACCATTTCAAAGCGCTGGTGACGCTTCGTTCAACGCCTTTGCCTTCCAGATACAGTGTGCCGAGGCTATACTGGGCTGAGACATTTCCATTGCTCGCGGACCTGCTGAAATAATAGAACGCTTTTGAACTATCCGGTGCCACGCCTGTTCCTTGGAGATAAAAAGTCCCGACCTGCCGTTGGGCTTCCGCATGCCCAGCGTCTGCGGCTAATGTCAAATACTTTACGGCTTCCGGGAGATTCGTTTCGCATCCCCGACCGGTAAGATACATATCACCAGCAAGGAACTGAGCTTGAGCCGATCCCGAAGTTGCAGCCATGAGCGCCCATTTGAACGTTTCAAAAGGAGAAGAATTAGTCTCCGCACCGGAGTCATAATAAGCGCACAATGCCAGTTGTGCATCCAAATTGCCGTGTTCAGCGGCTCTCCGTATCCAAATCAACGCGGCAGGGGTGTCCTGCGCAACCCCAACTCCCTCCTTGTAACAACAGCCCAACCTATACTCTGCCAAAGGCTGATTTTTTTCCGCTGCCTTGCGATACCAACGGACAGCCTCGACTATATTGGACACCACGCCATCTCCACGGGCGTACTGCGATCCGAGATTACACTCGGCGTCAGCACTGCCAACCTCAACGGCCTTGCGGAAGAATTCCACAGCTTTTTGTGAATCTTTCGGGACACCGTTCCCGTTGGCGTAGCACAATCCGAGAAAATTCAACGCGACCGCATTAGTCCCACCTTTGATGGCCCAGAAAACAGCCTTATCGTAATTCTTCGCTCGATAAGCCCTTGATCCCATTTCGGCGCAAGAGCGCGGTTCACCGTGTTCAGCGGCACGGAGAAGCCATTTATCGCTCTGCTCGATGTTTGTTGTGACGCCCATTCCGCCTGCATAAAAATACGCGACCGCATATTCCGCAAGTGGAAAACCATTCGTTGCCGCTCTGTAGTACCATTCAAATGCTTGCTTGTAATCGTTCCTAAGACTCCAAACCCAGCCCATGTTGTAATCGGCTGGAGGGAGATTTTGCGCAGCCGCCTTCAAATACCATTTTTCGGCCTCGTCGATATTGGTTGCTGTGCCTCGTCCCGCGAAATAGATGTTACCCAAATTGTTCTGGGCGGGTCCATAGCCTTGATCGGCAGCACGCTTATACCACTTCGCGGCTTCCTTGTAGTCTCGCTCCACTCCGTCGCCAGTGGCATAGCAAATTCCCAAGCAGTGCTGGGCTTCCTTTAATCCCTGATCCGCCGCTTTACGGTAACAGACAACTGCTTCTTTGGCGTCACGCATGGCTCCAGATTCCAAGTCGTAAAACAGCGCCAGGCGATATTGATCCCAAGCACCGCCTTTAAGGGCTGCGCTTCGCAAGCGAACCATTTTCTCTGAATGGCTTTCGGCCCGCCCCGAAGGGCCAGAGATCAAACTGGTGATCTCAGGTCGCCCCATATCCAGCGTATCGGCTGCAATACTCCTCTGTGACAGATCAGGCAAGCTGGCGCTCGCAGCCAAATTCCAAGCCACAAGAGCCAAACCAAGAATTCTGTTTATCATTTTCAGGCGACAAAGTTCACTCATAAAGGTCTTGGTTGCATTACATTGGAGCGTTTTAGTTTTGCGAACGCAGAGGTTCGCCACCGACAAAATCCCTTTCATGCTTGCTTATCACCATCAACAGATTGTAGTTCAATGCGTTGCCATCTGGCCAATCCTAAACGCGCGGCAATGGCCTGATTTGCGGAGTTCTTTTTCGATACGCACGGCGCCGTAACGGGCTTTGTGTGTTTTGTGAATGGTTCGGATTTGTTCCAAAAGCCGAGCGTCCTCTTCTTGGTGCAAGCTGGTTGGAGCGTTTTTCCAAGCAACAAAAGCGGCGCGGCTCACGGCAAAGGCGGCAGAGAGTTGGGCGATGGAATGGGTGGTGCTCATTTTTTGAATGAGGAGGTGGCGCTCTGAGGTGGTTGGGAGAAAATGCTCAGCGTTTTTTTTAGAATGTTGCGTTGTTCGGTGACACGTGCCAGTTCGGCTCTGAGGGCGCGAATCTCTGCGGCCATGTCGTCGCGCTCGGGAATGGCGTTACCGTAATAACGGCGTTTCCAGTCCTTGAGACTGGAGTAGGCGACGCCGATTTCTCGTGCGATCTGTCTGCCGGATTTGCCGGTTTTGATCCAGTGCTCGACGGTCTGGCATTTGGCTGCTGAGCAGCACCGATTGAGTGGGAGGATTCGTTGTTTTTGGATTCGTTAGTGAATGTCTTATTCCTGTTGTCTTTGTTCTATTCACCTCTTTCCAGGGTGTCCATCAAACCGGGGCATGACCAATCCACACCTCGAGTTGGTGCTCGAGGTGACAGTATGTTTGTAGCTATTCCCACTCTAGTTGTTGTAGTTTCAATCCACACCTCGAGTTGGTGCTCGAGGTGACCCACCAAAAGGGGGATCGTTATTGACAACGGCTTTGTTTCAATCCACACCTCGAGTTGGTGCTCGAGGTGACCGGCAAAAAATCCCTGCGAAAACTCGAACAGACCGGTTTCAATCCACACCTCGAGTTGGTGCTCGAGGTGACTGACCGCAACAAGCACAAATGCGCCCGGTGGCTTGTTTCAATCCACACCTCGAGTTGGTGCTCGAGGTGACTTTTGCGTGCGGTAGGTATCATCCCCCAAGAGACCGTTTCAATCCACACCTCGAGTTGGTGCTCGAGGTGACCTGACTCGATATAGACGGCAAGACCAGCGTGCAAAGTTTCAATCCACACCTCGAGTTGGTGCTCGAGGTGACAAGTTGACTTCTTAACACCAGAGCCACACCACGAGTTTCAATCCACACCTCGAGTTGGTGCTCGAGGTGACTCGTCCCCGCACCACGGAGCTCTTGCAGCTCGGGTTTCAATCCACACCTCGAGTTGGTGCTCGAGGTGACCACGACCAATTCAGCGTTTTCACGCGTCATATTGTTTCAATCCACACCTCGAGTTGGTGCTCGAGGTGACCCCCGGTTCAGTCAATGCTGCATAAACCTCTTCAAGTTTCAATCCACACCTCGAGTTGGTGCTCGAGGTGACTTCAGGAATGCCTTGTCAAACCCATCGGCAATGTGTTTCAATCCACACCTCGAGTTGGTGCTCGAGGTGACATTCGCTTCTGGCATTCAAAACAACCAGTTCGGCTGTTTCAATCCACACCTCGAGTTGGTGCTCGAGGTGACGCGACCCGTCGCGGTCAACGCTGCATTACGACTTGTTTCAATCCACACCTCGAGTTGGTGCTCGAGGTGACTGGTAAATTAGGGGCTGCGATCCCCGGAATAACATGTTTCAATCCACACCTCGAGTTGGTGCTCGAGGTGACTTTTGTGTATTTTGTTGGGTGCATAAACACCCAAACGTTTCAATCCACACCTCGAGTTGGTGCTCGAGGTGACTTGGTGGCGGAATTCTAAAAGGGATAAACGCCTGTTTCAATCCACACCTCGAGTTGGTGCTCGAGGTGACTTCCAGTGTATTTGACTTGTTTGAAGTCAGCATACAAGTTTCAATCCACACCTCGAGTTGGTGCTCGAGGTGACCACTCTTCACATTTCAATTCTGTAACGCTAATGTGGTTTCAATCCACACCTCGAGTTGGTGCTCGAGGTGACGGCTTGAGGGAGAGCAACCCAGACTTAAAACCAAAGTTTCAATCCACACCTCGAGTTGGTGCTCGAGGTGACATAGCCCCCCGTGTAGGTAATGCGCACCTGAAGGGTTTCAATCCACACCTCGAGTTGGTGCTCGAGGTGACCCAGCCTGTGACCTCTCCATTTTCCACGATGTGAGTTTCAATCCACACCTCGAGTTGGTGCTCGAGGTGACGACTATTTGGGGTGTTACCCGATCACATCCGCCGTTTCAATCCACACCTCGAGTTGGTGCTCGAGGTGACGCAACATCAGTATCCCCAAGATACCAGCTAGAAGGGTTTCAATCCACACCTCGAGTTGGTGCTCGAGGTGACAGGCCTCCTCCTCATTCGCCCCCTTACCCCCGGCGGTTTCAATCCACACCTCGAGTTGGTGCTCGAGGTGACAACCACTCCCATTTCGCGAAGCTGTTCAAATCTTGTTTCAATCCACACCTCGAGTTGGTGCTCGAGGTGACTTGGTGGGGGGTTAATGGGGTTGTTGCTTGTTCGTTTCAATCCACACCTCGAGTTGGTGCTCGAGGTGACTAGTGTCAATGAAGAGTTGGAGAAGCAAGCCAAGGAGTTTCAATCCACACCTCGAGTTGGTGCTCGAGGTGACTTCGACGACTGCATTTCGCTACTGGTTTGACCGGTTTCAATCCACACCTCGAGTTGGTGCTCGAGGTGACCTTTCCAACAAGTCCTCACGGATAGCCTCCAGCGCGTTTCAATCCACACCTCGAGTTGGTGCTCGAGGTGACGATCGCGAGGACAAGCGCGATCATCTTTTTTCTTGTTTCAATCCACACCTCGAGTTGGTGCTCGAGGTGACGAAGAAATCCGCTACAGCAACCAAGATATTTTGAGTTTCAATCCACACCTCGAGTTGGTGCTCGAGGTGACGGGCTAGGTCAGCTCCAAGTGAATGGCCACCGAAGTTTCAATCCACACCTCGAGTTGGTGCTCGAGGTGACTTCCTTGGCAATGACAAACCGGAAAAGAGAAGAGGTGTTTCAATCCACACCTCGAGTTGGTGCTCGAGGTGACATACATGAAGAGTCGCGACGGGAAGATAAGGGAGTTTCAATCCACACCTCGAGTTGGTGCTCGAGGTGACCCCGGTGAAGGTTTATTCGTAGACCAAATTACCTGGTTTCAATCCACACCTCGAGTTGGTGCTCGAGGTGACTCGGTCAATTCCTTGCGCGGTATATTGCGCGTCAACTGTTTCAATCCACACCTCGAGTTGGTGCTCGAGGTGACACAACTCAGACCCGGATAATCCTGGGTGTTCACCTGTTTCAATCCACACCTCGAGTTGGTGCTCGAGGTGACAAAAATTATGCAACTCATCGAGAACATAATACACAGTTTCAATCCACACCTCGAGTTGGTGCTCGAGGTGACTTCGTAACAGAAACATTTGCTTGAACGCCATTACTGTTTCAATCCACACCTCGAGTTGGTGCTCGAGGTGACTTTTGCGGTTCTCCCGCAGAGCCAGTGGATGCGCTTGTTTCAATCCACACCTCGAGTTGGTGCTCGAGGTGACTGGTCAAGGTCAACGACGTTGTCATTCGCGTCCAGTGTTTCAATCCACACCTCGAGTTGGTGCTCGAGGTGACGTAACGAGAACGGCAAATAACCCATGTCACCCCACGTTTCAATCCACACCTCGAGTTGGTGCTCGAGGTGACCTGGCGTCGGTGCCACAACCTGACATTGTGCCTGCTGTTTCAATCCACACCTCGAGTTGGTGCTCGAGGTGACAACAGGTCTACAACGTCGCCAGAGTCCAATACGTGTTTCAATCCACACCTCGAGTTGGTGCTCGAGGTGACTTTTTCCTCGGCCTGTCTCCAAGCCGAGGAGGTTAGTTTCAATCCACACCTCGAGTTGGTGCTCGAGGTGACAACGGGGACCAGCGGTTGCTCTTTGATTGGGACCGGTTTCAATCCACACCTCGAGTTGGTGCTCGAGGTGACCAGAGCCGCGCCGATGGTTGCTCCGGGATTCGCTGTTTCAATCCACACCTCGAGTTGGTGCTCGAGGTGACACAATTGTCCGCTGGGCTGCCTACGCCCCCGGCTGTTTCAATCCACACCTCGAGTTGGTGCTCGAGGTGACAATTTTATTTTGAACACCATAATCAACCTTTTGGGTTTCAATCCACACCTCGAGTTGGTGCTCGAGGTGACACCCACGGACTTTACCACGCCGAACAACTCTCGGAGTTTCAATCCACACCTCGAGTTGGTGCTCGAGGTGACAGCAACATCAGTATCACCAAGATACCAGCCAGAGGGGTTTCAATCCACACCTCGAGTTGGTGCTCGAGGTGACCTCCTTGCTAACAGGAGTAACCTCGTACCCCCAAGTTTCAATCCACACCTCGAGTTGGTGCTCGAGGTGACTGGGCTCGCCGTCACTAGCGCTACCAATCTTCTTTGTTTCAATCCACACCTCGAGTTGGTGCTCGAGGTGACTAGACTACCGGTGTTGAGTAGAAAATAAGCGTAGTTTCAATCCACACCTCGAGTTGGTGCTCGAGGTGACCGGCAACATAAGTTGCGCGAGAACTTGTGCTTTGCTGTTTCAATCCACACCTCGAGTTGGTGCTCGAGGTGACTCGGCTTCACAGCATGTCCAGTAACCCGGACGCGCAGTTTCAATCCACACCTCGAGTTGGTGCTCGAGGTGACGGGTGGCATTCCACCTTCGAGTTGACCGACAGCCAGTTTCAATCCACACCTCGAGTTGGTGCTCGAGGTGACAAAACTGCGGATGTGAAAGGTCAGACGTCAACTCTGTTTCAATCCACACCTCGAGTTGGTGCTCGAGGTGACATGGCTTGGGTGTCCAACGTGTCTGGCTTCATTGGTTTCAATCCACACCTCGAGTTGGTGCTCGAGGTGACTTTAGCGTCACGCACGACGAGCTAACGCCGTCCATGCGTTTCAATCCACACCTCGAGTTGGTGCTCGAGGTGACATTTTCTCACAATGAGCGTGTCCCACGGTGAGACAGTTTCAATCCACACCTCGAGTTGGTGCTCGAGGTGACACCTGAATGATTACGGTAATCTTGCGGTTGCTTATGTTTCAATCCACACCTCGAGTTGGTGCTCGAGGTGACTTATCGTTATGACGCGCCCAAAGACACGACGCGTTGTTTCAATCCACACCTCGAGTTGGTGCTCGAGGTGACCAATGGGCGGACGCGCATCCTGAGGCGTTTGGGAAGTTTCAATCCACACCTCGAGTTGGTGCTCGAGGTGACTGGACACAAACGGGACTGCGGAATTGACCATTGGGTTTCAATCCACACCTCGAGTTGGTGCTCGAGGTGACGCGTTCTTGTTCGCAATGGTGGAACGACTTCTTTGTTTCAATCCACACCTCGAGTTGGTGCTCGAGGTGACGGGAAGATCAGTATCCTGTCGCACCTTATTTAACAGTTTCAATCCACACCTCGAGTTGGTGCTCGAGGTGACCTCTGGTGCATGTGAACGTGTTTGGTTCGTCTGGAGTTTCAATCCACACCTCGAGTTGGTGCTCGAGGTGACTTTTGCAGGCTATTGAACGCATTTTCAATAATTTTGTTTCAATCCACACCTCGAGTTGGTGCTCGAGGTGACGGTGAGCAGTATCAAAATCTTTTAATTCATTCCGGTTTCAATCCACACCTCGAGTTGGTGCTCGAGGTGACACAAATCCTCCGCGCGAAGATTTGGACCTCATGATGTTTCAATCCACACCTCGAGTTGGTGCTCGAGGTGACCGTTGTCCAACGCACAAACAATATCAACATCGGTGTTTCAATCCACACCTCGAGTTGGTGCTCGAGGTGACTGTTTACGGAGTGATTAACACAGTGTCAGCCATTGTTTCAATCCACACCTCGAGTTGGTGCTCGAGGTGACTCGACCATTGCCCCTGCCTGCCACCGAATCGAACAGTTTCAATCCACACCTCGAGTTGGTGCTCGAGGTGACCTTGCCGAGGTCAAGGACACGATCCTTTCTTCGCAGGTTTCAATCCACACCTCGAGTTGGTGCTCGAGGTGACTTGACAGGTCAGTTGCCGAGCGAATTAAAAAAGCGTTTCAATCCACACCTCGAGTTGGTGCTCGAGGTGACCTTCGTCGCGATACTTGGTCTGACTCCATATATGGGTTTCAATCCACACCTCGAGTTGGTGCTCGAGGTGACCTTTGGTCCCGCTGTGCCGACGACCAAAATTTCTGTTTCAATCCACACCTCGAGTTGGTGCTCGAGGTGACTGCTCGTGCCAAGCGGAATCCAGATTTCTCCAATGTTTCAATCCACACCTCGAGTTGGTGCTCGAGGTGACTTGACAAGTGACCAACCAGAAACATCAGTTGAATAAGTTTCAATCCACACCTCGAGTTGGTGCTCGAGGTGACCAAGCCAGTGCAGTTAACTCAACCTGAACGTAAAAGTTTCAATCCACACCTCGAGTTGGTGCTCGAGGTGACCCAGACAAAGACAGACGCTTCGCCAGAACGAAACTCGTTTCAATCCACACCTCGAGTTGGTGCTCGAGGTGACCGGTCAATGAGACCGTTGTAACGATCACGGGCGTGCGTTTCAATCCACACCTCGAGTTGGTGCTCGAGGTGACGCCTCCAGTCTTTTGACAATCGCTTCATTCGCAACGTTTCAATCCACACCTCGAGTTGGTGCTCGAGGTGACGTCAGCTATACATACACTTCCCCTGACCTTGAAACGTGTTTCAATCCACACCTCGAGTTGGTGCTCGAGGTGACTTGAAATGTCTTGAGGGTCGCGGCTGGCTCATGGGTTTCAATCCACACCTCGAGTTGGTGCTCGAGGTGACACAAATACAAGAACATCACACGGTTATTCACAGTGTTTCAATCCACACCTCGAGTTGGTGCTCGAGGTGACAAATTTTGCCGTGCGACCACAGAGCCAGTGAATGGTTTCAATCCACACCTCGAGTTGGTGCTCGAGGTGACTGGGAACATGGCTACTGGGCCTGATTGGTTTCTTAGTTTCAATCCACACCTCGAGTTGGTGCTCGAGGTGACAATATGACTCCTGAGCAACAACAGTTTTTAATGGAGTTTCAATCCACACCTCGAGTTGGTGCTCGAGGTGACCCCTTATTTCGCTTCCACTGTTGCTATCCTCCGGTGTTTCAATCCACACCTCGAGTTGGTGCTCGAGGTGACCAAGCGAGAAGTCACAATATGACTCTTGACGACGTTTCAATCCACACCTCGAGTTGGTGCTCGAGGTGACTCCAGCCACCCGAACGGATTGCCTGCTTGATTATTGGTTTCAATCCACACCTCGAGTTGGTGCTCGAGGTGACTAGGACTTGCGGTTGCTCCTCCAAAAGCTCGGTAGTGTTTCAATCCACACCTCGAGTTGGTGCTCGAGGTGACGAACCAGCGCCAATACTTCATGGGTATGTCGCAAAGTTTCAATCCACACCTCGAGTTGGTGCTCGAGGTGACCAGCATGTCATGAATGGAATCCTTGGCTTCCGTGCGTTTCAATCCACACCTCGAGTTGGTGCTCGAGGTGACGGATTCCGGCAAGCTGGACTTTGGTTACACGCTTGTTTCAATCCACACCTCGAGTTGGTGCTCGAGGTGACATGAGCACCACTGGGAGAGAAGATCCCAAAACGCTGTTTCAATCCACACCTCGAGTTGGTGCTCGAGGTGACATAAATACAATCTATACTGCGCAGCCGATGCTTTGTTTCAATCCACACCTCGAGTTGGTGCTCGAGGTGACTGGAGAGAGAACTAAACAACGTCTTATTTCCTGCAAAGTTTCAATCCACACCTCGAGTTGGTGCTCGAGGTGACCTCTCCTCGTTTTCGCCCATAAACCGGCCCACGTAGTTTCAATCCACACCTCGAGTTGGTGCTCGAGGTGACGTCCCCGATTATGTATTCCAGCTTGTTCTCAAGCGGTTTCAATCCACACCTCGAGTTGGTGCTCGAGGTGACCTAGTGACAAGCCCGGCGACGTGCACCCCCGCCGTTTCAATCCACACCTCGAGTTGGTGCTCGAGGTGACGCAAGCCTATTGCGCGGGAATCGGTATTTTTAGTTGTTTCAATCCACACCTCGAGTTGGTGCTCGAGGTGACCCGTTAACTTCACCGGACCTGTCAAGGAAGAGCTGTTTCAATCCACACCTCGAGTTGGTGCTCGAGGTGACACATTTGCAACCGGCCTTTTGGTCGAATTGTCAATGTTTCAATCCACACCTCGAGTTGGTGCTCGAGGTGACTTGTATAAGTAAGTCAGCTCCTTGATTTGATCTTGGTTTCAATCCACACCTCGAGTTGGTGCTCGAGGTGACCATGTCGGAGAAATTCGGCGGCATGTTCATTGAGTTTCAATCCACACCTCGAGTTGGTGCTCGAGGTGACTCAGCAGAGCGACGTGAAACAGTTCAAGACCTCGTTGTTTCAATCCACACCTCGAGTTGGTGCTCGAGGTGACTCCAGTTGTGACTGCTGTATCAAGCAAGCTTGTAAGTTTCAATCCACACCTCGAGTTGGTGCTCGAGGTGACGACATGTTCTACCTGAGACGGCAGCAAAAATAAAGTTTCAATCCACACCTCGAGTTGGTGCTCGAGGTGACGTTGTTCGTGAGTCCGGCTGAGATAAACCGACTTGTTTCAATCCACACCTCGAGTTGGTGCTCGAGGTGACTCCTCTTTCTTGCCAGAAAGCACCTCTTTTATTTTGTTTCAATCCACACCTCGAGTTGGTGCTCGAGGTGACCGATGGAGCCGCAATCATCCATTCGGTTTTTGGTGTGTTTCAATCCACACCTCGAGTTGGTGCTCGAGGTGACAAGTTTGAGTTTACAAACATGCAACCTCCTTAAACGTTTCAATCCACACCTCGAGTTGGTGCTCGAGGTGACTTCAGCAGCGACTTCTTCAGAGGTTTGAACAGCGCGGTTTCAATCCACACCTCGAGTTGGTGCTCGAGGTGACCTCAATTGCATGAGCTTCCAACTGCGTTGTCTCGTTGTTTCAATCCACACCTCGAGTTGGTGCTCGAGGTGACCCCCAACAAAGCCTGCGCTAACATGGGAGCCGATGCGTTTCAATCCACACCTCGAGTTGGTGCTCGAGGTGACATACGACTTCGCAGGATGTTCTGTTGGTCTTGCGTGTTTCAATCCACACCTCGAGTTGGTGCTCGAGGTGACCCAGACCAAGATGTCCGGAACGAGCTGATTAATTCGTTTCAATCCACACCTCGAGTTGGTGCTCGAGGTGACCCAGACCAAGATGTCCGGAACGAGCTGATTAATTCGTTTCAATCCACACCTCGAGTTGGTGCTCGAGGTGACCAATTCAATGTCAATAGAGCCAGTATATACCGATGTTTCAATCCACACCTCGAGTTGGTGCTCGAGGTGACGTCATTGACTATGTTGGGACCGCAGTAACTCAGGGGTTTCAATCCACACCTCGAGTTGGTGCTCGAGGTGACATGGTCATAGTCGAAGTGGGGACCATACCCCGACGTTTCAATCCACACCTCGAGTTGGTGCTCGAGGTGACTTAGGTGTCCGCCAATCACCGGATCATTAGACGTCGTTTCAATCCACACCTCGAGTTGGTGCTCGAGGTGACCCACGCCGGCTTGCCGGCGGGGGTGCACGTCGCCGGTTTCAATCCACACCTCGAGTTGGTGCTCGAGGTGACCGAAACCTATCCTCCTTTTTAGTATGACTAAATATGTTTCAATCCACACCTCGAGTTGGTGCTCGAGGTGACTCCCGAAACCTCATGTCAAATAATGGGGACACGGGTTTCAATCCACACCTCGAGTTGGTGCTCGAGGTGACCTGACTGTAACCACGATCGGACTTGCATTTTGAATGTTTCAATCCACACCTCGAGTTGGTGCTCGAGGTGACTCCATTGAGCAAATAAGCCGCCATCTGCGCCAGATCGTTTCAATCCACACCTCGAGTTGGTGCTCGAGGTGACGTAATATATATCGACTCCGTTGGACTTGTCCGCAAGTTTCAATCCACACCTCGAGTTGGTGCTCGAGGTGACTAAATGAACAAGATAGCGAGTGCCTTAGGTCGGATGTTTCAATCCACACCTCGAGTTGGTGCTCGAGGTGACCCATAAAATGTATAGAGTATATAAGCTAAAAGGATGTTTCAATCCACACCTCGAGTTGGTGCTCGAGGTGACAATGTGTTGCAATACCCAAATGAGCTTATCAAGGGTTTCAATCCACACCTCGAGTTGGTGCTCGAGGTGACTGCGGCCTTACCTTAAGGCTGTTCTGGGCTGGTTTTCTAGTTTATTTCCGCGAATCCTACTAGTTTTTACTTTTCCGGGGTAGGTTGGATATTTCAAAGAGCAGCCGGAATGGGGTTATTATTGTGTTTTTCAGTTTCGCGAAAGGGTGCGTTTGGTTCCTTCTCTTGGGGTTCGCGGATGTGGGGTTAAAGGATGAGTGGTTCGCTTAGGTCGATGGGGGTATGGGTGCCGTGGTGTTCGATGTGTTGGGCGGCTTTTTCATCTAGAAAGTAAAATCGGAGTGAGTCTTGTGCTGGATCAATTTCTTTGAGGAGCCGGGCTCGGAGGATGATCCATTCTTTTTGGCCTACTTGGCATTCGAATACGGATTTTTGGACGCGTGTTCCGTAGTCTTCGCAGGCTTGAGCAACCCGGCGCAGTCGTTTTTGACCGGTTTTTTCGACGGTGGATACGTCATATGTTACGAGTATTAACATGGGGTTGTTATTTGGGGATGAAGGGGATGTAGGCTGGGATGTCGCCCCGGAGATAACGGGCAAGCACGCGGGCTTGGACGAAGGGAAGTTGCGCAATGCGCAGGTTTTGATCGAGCAAGGGGTGGTTGAGTTTTTCTTGTTTTCGTTCCTGGTAGGCTTTGATGACGAGTTTGCGTCCGGTGTCGGTGAATTCAACGGCTCCGCCTTCTCGTTGGTTGAAGTGTGTCTGAGAAATTTGCTGGCGGTTGATCAAGGTGATGGCAAGTCTGTCTGCGAGCCAGGGGCGAAATTCTTCCATGATGTCAAGTGCAAGGGAGGGGCGGTTTGCGCGGTCGACATGGAGGAAGCCGACAAAGGGATCGAGTCCGGCGGTGGTGAGTGCTGCAATGCAATCGTGACGAACGAGTGCGTAGAGGAAGGAGAGGAGGCAGTTGATGCGATCTCGCGGGGGACGGCGGTTGCGGGTGGTGAACAGGAAGTTGTCGCGTTGTTTTTTGAATAGGAGTGAGAATACTCCAAAGTAATGAGTGGAGGCCATGCCTTCGGTGCCGCGTATGGAGTTGGTGTCGTTTTGTCGTGTCAATTCGTTGATTTCCTGGGCGAGGGCTTTGATGGCTGTGTCGAGTTGTTGTTGTTCGTTTGGATTCTCGGTTTCTCTGGAGGCTCGGAGGAGGCTGTTTCGGCTGTTTTGGATTTTTCCGGCAATGATTTGTCGTGCTATGGCGGCGCATTGATTGGGGGCGTCAGCGGCTCGAAATTGGGCGCGTCTGAGCATGACGCTCGTATCGGCCACGCCTGTCATTCGGGCTTGAAGGTGGCCAAAATCGTTGAGGTAATTGACTGAGACGCCGTGTTCCCAACAGAGGTCGAGGGCTGGAGGGCTGATGGTGCTCGCACCGAAAACGCAGATGGATTCCAGGTGGTGAATGGGAACGGAGAGTTTGCGATTTGATTAAAAAGTGGAGCCAGTTGCCGGACTTGAACCGATTCCAGGTGGTGAATGGGAACGGAGAGTTTGCGATTGCCGGTTGATTTATCACGGGTGCGTTCTTCTGCCGGAAGTGTTTCGGGGTAAATCGGCACTTCAACCTGAAGTGTCAAGTGATCCCGACCAATATAGGTACCTGCCGTAGTGAGATAGAGGGTGTTTTGTTGAATGGCATCCATTTGTGGGTCAAGTTTTGAAAAGTTCACTGGCCAGTCGTCCGGCTCGCGACTGGGCTTCGGTGGCACGGGGTAAGCAGGTATTGAAGAGGGAGCATTCCTCACAGGCTGGTTTGTAAACAGCAATGGGAATTTTCTCTGAAGCGGCTAGAGTGTGCAATCTTATCGCTGTATCGGTGGTTTGGGTTCGCAAGGCTGTGGTGAATTCGACTTCGCGCCGACGTTTTGAATCAGCGTGAAAAACTGCACCTCGAGGGATGTGCTTTTGGAGCATTTCTTCAAGGCAGATTGCCTGGGCACAGAGTTGAACGTCGTCGTTTGTCCATTGCTTTCGCGGTCCAACTTTATATTCGACCGGGAAGAGTGTTCCATCTATCCATTGTTCAACGATGTCGCATTTTCCGTTGAGCCCGAGCTTGTCTGACCAAACAGGGAGTGCTCTGAGGAGGGTAACTCCTTTTGTGACTTCATAGCCGGGGAGATCGGCATTTTCATGTGCCACTTCTCCTCGTGCGGTATGTTCGTTTGCGGAGCGAATTCCTTCAATGACTTTAAGCGCGGCGCGTCGTTGACAGTAAAGCAGGTCGTTCAGGAGCGAGAGGGGGAGTGCCTCTCGCTCCGGTGAAGGATTTTTTTGTATTGGCAGTGTGTTTTTCTGGCTCACAAAAGTTCGATTAACTCAACTCCGGTTGGCATTTCCGTTTTATTGATGGTAACGAGGTAATCTGAAAAGTTACGTCCAACAGCAATGTCTGGTTTACGTTTGACTTCGATGCGTTCAAACAATTTGTGGGCAGGAGCGTTTCCAAGGATCGATTGGTGCTTGAATACGATCAGTTTTTGGGGAGCCATGGTGCCGCGTGATGCAGAGCGGTCATTGTCAAACATGAGCGTCAATGCCTTCCAGAAGAGGTCTAGGTCTTCATCTGAAAATCCGGTTTCGTTCGCCAGATTTGCGCTAATAAAGCCATGACATTGGTAGAGTCCGTAGGGAATGAGGTTTTTGCGGCCCATGGTCTGGTTCGGAGTATCGGCATCCTTGGCTTCGGTTGCGGCCATGCGTGTAATGCTCACGTCGAGCGGCAAAATGGGATCAATGCTACGGCTGAAGCTCAATTGAATCGGACCGCGTACTTGCCCGGCATTAGCCCCAGTGGACATGACGGCTCCAAAAGTGCGGACATCAAAATACCGTTTGCACATTTCGGTTCGGGCAGATTGGACTTGCTTGCGATCCGCAGTTTTTTTCTTTCCGTCCACGTCATTTCCTGCTGCTTTGTGGCCTTCAAGTATTTTATCGTTGAGTACTGATCCTTGTTGGACAAAAAGGTCAAATGGTGGTTGTCCGTTTTTGGCAAGGAGAACAAAGTTCCGAATTTTGCGTTTTAAGCAGACATCGGAAACCAATCCGTGCATATCTTGAGGATCAACACGTGGAGAATTGGCGGCATCAGGGTCGCCGTTGGGATTGCCATCTTTGCAGTCAAAGAGATAAACGAAGTCGTAACGATTGTTCATAGTGATATTTTCTGTGTATTGTTTGTATTATGTAAATTATTTAGCGTTTGCAATGGCTTGCTGTTCTTTTCGATCGTTGGATTGTCGGCGGTATTCTGCTTTCTGGTGGTAGTAGCCAAGTGCAAAGCGCCCCTGGCCTTCGAGGTCGAGTGTTTGTGGAAATTCAGAACCAATGGCATCGACAATGGTTTCAAAGTCTTTGCGGACATTTTCTGCGATTCCACCACCAGCTTTTGCAAGGTGGAATTGTGCATTACGGAATAGCCGCCCCATGACTAGGGATGGAGTTACGCTTGCGCTTGCGTAATAGCGTTCGACCACGCCGGCATTTACAGAGCCTTGGGCAAGGAATTGCAGCCGATCAAACACGGCAAATAATCGTCCGCAAAGATATGCAGGATCATGGGATTCGGAATTGAGTTGTTCGGTCATATTGTTATTTTCCTTTCGTTGACGGTTTAGGCGGTTGAGCACGGCTTTAGTAAGTGCCATGCGGGCTATATTGATTTTATCTTCGTCCACCTGCTGCCGACGCAATGCAGCCGCAAGCGCTGTTTCTGGCAACACGCTGCCTTGAAAGGCGGAGTGGAGTAATTGAGTTGAAATTTGGGGTGGCAATTCTTCCAGTTTGTCACGCACCATTGCATAAAGTAGCAGGCCGAACTTGAAGTCCGATCTGATGGCATTTCCCTCGCGTGTTATGATTGAAAGATCAATAAACCACTGGCGAATATTCGCTTGAACCTGTTCGAGAGTGGATTCCAGCCAGTCGCGGACAATAATGCGCCCCCCGTTTCCAGAGAGGCTGAGCAAATAATAGGCGTTTGAGTCGAGTTCAGTAGGGACAATTCCGGAATTCGGCGAACTGAGCAGGTTGTGAACATCTTCTGCGTTGGCCTGATTAACCAGTTCAAAGATGTTGTCAGAGACTGGTTTTCGGGTCCAATGGATATGAATGGCATCTTGAATTCGGTAGCCATGTAAAATCAGATCATCCAGAGCAGAGCGAAATTTTAATTCGGCATCAGCGCTGATGGCCGCATTTTGTGCCTGTTCGAGATTGTAACTTGTAAACGAGTCTTTATCAAAAGAGATCAAGCTTGTGCCAACTGCCAACCCTCCGGGAACTCCTTTTATTTTCTCCGTGGTATCCAGGGTGGGCCCTAGTTTTCCAGTGGCCAGACAGACGCGAATGTTCTGGGCTTTTGTTCCACGGGCTTTTTGCCGGCGTTGCCGCCAGAAGTTTTTTATTTCTTCGCTATCCAATAGAACAAGACCATCAACTTGAAACGTCGCATTGTCCGTGGGTTTCGCTTTAGCTTCGATCAAGGCAGAATGCAATTTCGCTCGCTCCTCAGGATAATCCAGCATTTGAAGCACGGCTTGAAGATGCTTGTTTTCACCAGGACAGGCGATGGCTGCCTCACGTAGCAGAGACTTGAAATAGTCATGCTGTGCAGCGCGGCGGTTATTGCCTTCATCCGCTTTGGGATTGGGCAGCGCCGCAGCGCGTTCCAGACTGTCACACAAAAAGTGAGAGCGTGGCTGTGTTGCGCTCGTCAGCAGCGATTGTTCTGTAAAAGGAACTTTCAGTTTTCGCGGCTGAGGTTTTTTTGCGTTTGGATCCTCATACAAGGGGATAACTTGTCCGCCGAATGTGCCAGATGCCGTTACTGGAATAAGCCAGTGAACTTTTCGAGGCTCAAAATCGGCATCGCCCAACCCCTCTCGTTCCGCATAGGCAATCAGTGCTTGAAGCATCATTTTGCACCTCCAATGAGTTGGGTTTTCATCGTTTCCCAAGTTGGCAGTGTGTCGTGTCCTTCTTCAACAAGATGGCCCTGATGCAGACTGGCTGGGAAAAAGCTGATTTGTGGACGGGCTTCGATCTTGCCTGATTTGTAGTCAGAGCCAATGTCCAAGTCAAAAACGTCGTAGAGCATCAGGCCCAAACTTGAATCTGGATTCAAACCGGTGGGGACATTCATGGCACTTGCATCCGTCAATTCGAAGTTTGCGGGAAACTCGCGGCAACCAAAGCTGGGTTGGTTGAAACATTGCCCTTTTTCCGCACGGCGAGAAAACATGCCGTAGTATTTACCCAGATTATTTTCGCCCGGTGGCTCATCCTCGGCTGGCGGTTTCTGTCGCGGTAAACTGGCCAGTCGTGTCAATGCCATGGAGGCTTCGATGACGTAATCAACGTCACGCAATGCCAGCGTGTTTCGCTGGGTGCGATCCTCTTCCACGTCGATGGGTTGAGGGTTGCGTCCTGAAGCTTTGGATTTAACTTCATTGCGACGAAACGCCAGAAATCGGATGGGCGTTCGCACGGCAATTCGGTGGATGCGCCAACGAAATTGCGGTTTGTATAGAATTGACTCCAATAATCCCCGAGCCGCTGATGGAGTGATAACGGGATAGCTCACGCGCTCGACTTTCATCTCCGGGCGAGTGAAACAGGCGAGATTTCCCCAAACGTGGAGGTAAATGCAATTAGTTGTCATAGTGGTATATTTATCCGTTAATTCATCTCAAAATATGCAAAAACGATTCTGCCAGGTTCATTTTGGGCATGGTGTTTTGCTATGCCTGAAGCAACCAACCGATTCACAACCTCACTCGCTTGGGCCAAGGAGTCTGTGTTGGCATACAACCAACAGCAAGTTGAGAAAGGCAGTTCTTCGCCATCGTAAGGATGAGTACGACGAGACATTCGTATCCCAACAAAACATGGTCTGGAGCAATGACAGATAGAAATTCGCCTTACCATGTCCTCGACTATTTTGTTTATATTCATCTTGCTTGCAACAATTTAATGGCATTAAAATGCCATTAATCAATGAACTTGCAAGGCTAGATTCATTCAGCGAGGTTATTGGCTCACGCCTAATGGCGAGGATTGAAACATTAAATTGTTGCAAGCCCTTAAAAAGCAACATCCTACCCAGTTGAAAAACTGGGTGGGAAATTCTTTGGAAAATATTATCATACCACCAAGTCTTCTGCCTCATGATGTGTTGCTCCAAGGTTTTCATCGTATTTCGAAGTCCAGTAATAGATTGTTTCATCTGGCGTTAAAGAGGTGATTACACCGGTTCGTTTCGCTTTTTCAAATTGGCCTACATAAAGGTTAATTGTAAATCGCTGGCAACGTCGGAATAGGCTAGCTTCACAATGGTATTGGGCTTTGATTTCTTTAATGAGTTGAATTCCCTCTCCCCAAGGCACCAGAACACCTCGTGTGTCATCAACGATCAATCGGGCTTTTTCCGCGGCCAGTGGAAAATCGAACTTCTTGCACGCTTCGTAAACCTCATCGGCTTCAGGTTTTTGAGGTCCGCTGATGCCATAGAGTTGGCGAAAATACTCCGAATACGTCTCGGGTTGATGCCATGCCACATTCGAATGCTCATCCAGAAACACATTTGTTACCGCAGCCGCTTGTGCATAAGCCCCAGGTGGCATTCCATCTTCTGCCGGACGGAAAACAGTTACTTTCCCTGGCTGTGGCAAGCGTCCTTCACGGTTGCAACGCCCCGCAGTTTGGATGATCGAATCCAATGGGCCCTGTGCCCGCCAGACAACGGGAAAATCAACATCCACACCCGCTTCGATCAATTGAGTGGAAACCAGACGACAAGGTTGTCTATTATTCAAACGGGTTTTGATTTTCTTAAGAATTTCCTGTCGATGGGCGGCGCATAACGAGGTGGAAAGGTGGAATGTGTTGCCATCATGCGGTAGCGCCTCAAACAGCGCACGGGCAGATGCCTTGGTATTGACAACAACAAGGAACTGCGATTCGTCCCGGAGGCAATCAGCAACTTCCCCCCACGTGGGACGCCAATCATTGGGTTTGCGAGTAATTTGAACACGCTTGAACGCTTCTGCCATGGCCTTGGGAGCGGAAGAAATTTCAACTGGATTCCATCCGCCATCGATCAGGTGCGCGGCGACATCAAAGGCTGGTTGTGTTGCAGTCATGAAGACGGCTGTCGATCCGCAAGGCTCTTGAGTGAGCCATCGAACTCCAGAAAGCAGTGATGGCACCTTGTCCCGAGGTAAAGTCTGGACTTCATCGAACAGAATTACAGAACGCGTAATGTTGTGAAGCTTTCGACATTTGGAAGGACGATTGCTAAAAAGGCTCTCAAAGAATTGCACCGTTGTGGTAACAACGAGCGGGGCATCCCAGTTTTCACTGGCAAGCCTTGCATGACGCAATCTCAATGATTCAGCGTCTTTCCCATAATCGCCTTGCAGCTCTGGTTGTGCCACTGCGCTGTGATGTTCCAGGACAAAATTCTCACCAAACGCGCTTTCAAACACACTGCGATAAACGGCTGCCGTTTGCTCAATAATGCTCGTATAAGGAATTACCACAATAATTCTGCGTAATCGCTGGGGGGAATCTTCTGATAAATTTGCATTATGATGTTCTATATGACGAAGAGCAAACGCCAACGACGCGAGGGTTTTGCCACTTCCAGTTGGCGCGGTTAAGGTAAAAAGCCCGGGAGAACGTTCTGCGGCGTGAAGGCAATCGTTCAGCAACCTGCGACGTAATTGATTAACATCTCCATTACTGGGTTTTGCATTCAAAAATGTGCGTAAATATGAAAGGGATTTTTTTGCATCCAAAACCGGAGCATCACGAAGAGCCGCTTGTGTAGAGTTAAAATGTTGTTCCGTATCCAAAAAATCCGCATCCACAAGGCAACTGAACAAGAAACGAACCCGCATTGCAGCGATGAATTCACGTCCAGCCGGGTTCTCCAAAAGAATGCTTTTCGGAAGAGTGAAATGATCTGCTGAAAAGCGATTCAAAAGTTCCTCAATTGTCTCTGGAAAATGATTTACAGCGGAAGCGCTGGTTGGAGAAGAGAGTTTGATGAGACGCTGTTTCCAGCATTCCATGCCGCTTTCTCTTGAAGTCGAGTTTCCGTGTAAGGCGGGTATTCCCGAATGGTGCCCCTCAATAGACAACGCCGCCGCCACGCGTCCCAGTTTCCAAGCCGTCATTGCCCCAGCTGACCAGTGATTGATGCTAATGGCTGCCCCATTGAGACGTTTTTTGAAAAGTGTGGAATATTTACCAAGATCATGCAACATCCCAGCAAGTTCTGCTTCAGATTGAAAATCTGTCCCTAATACGCTGGAGAACTTTTTCGCCAGTATTTTTGTGTTATGAAGGTGAACGGAAAGCAATTGCCATTTTCCTGAATTCTCAGGTAAAGACTCGCCGTTTTCGTCTTCGGCTGAATGTGCGTAAAAGTTCATGAAACAGCAGCGCGTAAATGAATTTGCAGTCAATTATTACATAGGTTCTATACTCTGCAAGTGTTTCCTAGTTTTTTTAAATCAACTCCATTTTCCATATGCAAAAGCCATTCAAAAACTCCACACCTGATCTACAGAAATCAGAAAGTTCAATAGACGGTTAAAATAAAATCCTTTGATCTCTTTCGAGTATTTTTAAATTTGATCGTAATGATTTATTACGAATAATAACTCGCCTTTTCCAATGTTTCCCCCGCTTTGAAATAGGCCGAAAAGGGTCAGTCAATGAGATTGTCTTATTTTCACTTTTCCTTTCTGAACTTGTATTGCTGGGATAGCAAGACCAGATAACCCCTAGCTCCCCATTTGTAGTCGACTGGCTATCCACTCCAGTGACATCGTTGTGTTGGCTCGCAACTCCATTGCCAGTCGCACTTTTCATTCATCTCCCTTTCGGACCAACGCCAGATTGTGCAAGCTCAGTTCCACCAACACCACTACGCCAACTTAGGGAAAGTCCGTGTGTCCACGCGACTACATGCCTCATGTATTTACTTTTTGACTTGGGTCGTGTTGGCGGCTGCCACAAGCGCAGGTCGTGATAGAACGCCTCCGGATGCCGGATCGTGTCCACCTTGAGTTTGATGAGGGCTGCGCTCATTATTTGCTGGAAAACCTCAACGGCTAAAAGAGCCCGCCGTTGAGAGCCTCATCAGTAATCTTTTTCCAGTCAATTGTTACACATGTTTGGCCAGTGTACCAGAGCCGGGAATCGTATGGAAAACCATGGATTGAATCAGTTCTACAGTGCTGCTGACATAGGGGGTGCAAAGGCCAGCACGCCGCAAGAGGTTGTAAACAAAATACCATGGAATTAAATCCTTGAAAAAGCCTTAAAGGAGACGGCGACAACGACAGTTTTGTTTCGCAGCCATTGGTTATGCAATAATGCGAATCAAAGTACCACGTAAAAATTGTCCAGTTGACTGCCTCTCAATACTTTGCATCATCACTGCCCCTTCGAATCCCTATAATGGCATGGGGTTTAAATCATTTCCACGGCTTACTGGATTTGAATAGCACGATAGAAACGGCATGGCGGCTGATTGGTTGCAACAGTCGGATCTACAAAATCGACAGTTCCATATTGATTTGTGATTATTGTCAAATTACTCCAATTAGTCAGATTTTCCGAAACTTGAATTGGTAAACCCTTTTTTGGGGTTCTTGCAAACTAAGCGTAAAAGGCTGGACAAAAAAGCGCGAAGTTTAAGTTAGCAACAAGAAATATTGGTTTCAGATTGTGGAGATGGTTGGCAATTAGGTTGGCATAGCTCTCAAAATCGACTCAGCCTGTTTTTTTAAATAAACCAAGGGCATTGTCTTAACTATCTATTTATAAATGGCTTCCGAGTGGTACCCCTGCCCGGAATTGAACCGGGATTTACGGTTTAGGAAACCGCCGCTCTATCCATTTGAGCTACAGGGGCAAACAATGCCAACGACGTTGATACGATGTAAGTTTAGGCCAGACCAGATTCCCATCGGACGTTGGTTATCAAAAGAGACTTATCATTATGTAATTCTGGTCGTCCCAACGCGTCGTCAGAAGGATATTTTGCCCATGCTGTTGCCTCGGGCAAGCTTATTCGCAATTCTCTCGGAACAATATATGAAAGAAGAATGGCATGTTAAAACGACATCGAGCCCTCATCCCGGAGGTGTGATTGTCATTGGAGAGGATGACTGGCGATGGCTTAATAATAGCCAAACATGGCCTGCGTATGCATAGATTCGCCTGTTTTTATGTGTTAGGACTAATAACGTAATAATGAATGTTTAGTTAGATTTTGAAGAAGACGTTGGACATGGACTAAAAACTCAGTTGCCTTTTTCAATTTCTGATAAACTAGAAGAGGGGAAAAGGGTATTCCCTAAAAAATTGATAGTAAATTTGTAACTTATATGAAAAAGGTTTTTTTGGCACTTGCACTCATCGGGATGATGTTCGCATCAAATGCTCGTGCGAGTATAACATATAGCGGTACGATTGTTCTCAAAGATGATAAGAGTGGGGATGGGGCGAGTTATACTGCCTACACAACAGCCTATGGCACAAGTTCTTTGAGTGGCACAACATTCGGAACTTTTTGCATCGAAAAGAACGAGTATTTTGACTATAATACCACGTATTACTACAACATTAATAGCTATGCAACAATGGGCGGCGTTAGCGGTGCGACGGGTGGCAAAGACTACTTGAGCATGGGAACTGCCTGGCTTTACTATCAATTCCGTTCTGGAACATTGTCCAGTTTTGTCAGTGGACCTGTCAGCAAGTCATTGTTACAGAATGCATTTTGGATGTTGGAAGGTGAATTAAGATATGGCCAAACAGGTTATTCGATGGATAATAAGTACATCTTAGCTGTCGAGAAGGCGTTAAATACATACAATCTTACAACAATTCAAAATATGAACGCGAATGGCGCTTATGGAGTTGTGGTATTGAATCTGTATGACAGATGGGGAGGGTATCATCAAGACCAACTGGGATTGGTTTCCCAGCATACGACTGCAGTCCCTGAGCCAAGCACTATTATTTCTGGCGCACTGTTGGTTCTGCCATTTGGCTTTGGAATTTATCGCTCAGTTCGTCGAAAAATTAAGAGCTAATTTGCTGATTCTGAATAAGTTTTTTAAAAAGCCAGTCTTTTAGCAAGACTGGCTTCTTTTTGTACTCTGGAGGTAAAGCATCATTGAATAGCCCCAAAAACTGGAGTTACAAGAAATGAATTTACGTAACATGCTAAGGGTTACCCTTAAAAAACTGAGATAAAGAGCGCCCTTAGCCGGAGAGACGTAGCGCACCATCCCCGAAGTAAGGCAAGAAGCAAGTCATTCGCTCATCCCAGTTTTATGGATTTTGGTGGCCAATAGAGACGCATCACCAGATATACTTTTTGTAAACGGTTAAAATACGAGCCGGACGGCTGCCAACAAGGTCAGAATAAGAGCGATACGTTCAAACACGCGTTGATTCATTCGTTTCAAAATAATCGGCCCCAGAAGTGCCCCTGGAATCATTGGAAGAAGCAATAGAGCGTCGATCTGAAGCGAATTCCAAGTGATCAACCCCAGATGCACACTGAATGGAACTTTTGCGGCATTGACCAACATGAAAAACCAGGCACCCGTTCCCACAAATTCCATTTTGGGTAAACCGACTGCCAGAAGATAAATAACCATCACTGGCCCTGCGGCGTTTGCCATCATTGTTGTGAATCCAGCCATGATTCCGCTAAAGGCAGCAAACCACCATGCGTGAGGAAAGCGTTCCCCCTTTTCACCACTTTGCCGTTCTCGCCAGATTTGTAACACCACCATCAACAGTAAGATGATTCCTATGATTCTCTGGATTTGAGGGCCACTGATTTTACCCAATGCAATGTAACCTCCGACCAATCCAACAGTAACCCATGGAAAAAGCCGCCAGAGTAGAGACCAGTTCGTGTGCTTGCGGAAAAACCCCACTCCAAACAAGTCTCCGCACAGCAAAAGCGGCAGAAGAGCCCCAGTTGAACTGCGCGCATCCATGGCGCTTGCAAAGAGGGCAGCAGAGAGAACGCCAATGCCAGCTATACCAGTCTTAGAGAGACCTGTAACAAAAGCGCCAATTCCAAGGATCACCCACTGAACTTCGGTCAAATGCACGGACGATAATTAAAGGGCAATGTTCCTGTTTGCAAGGCCCATCCTCTGCCTTGGAGTTTTTCATAAGACAGTCAGACAATGACACCTTACTTGTATGACTGACTAGGGGGAGAGAAGAGATGGTGCCCGCGACAGGACTTGAACCTGTACGATGTTACTCACTAGAACCTGAATCTAGCGCGTCTGCCAATTCCGCCACGCGGGCGCACCGTATTATCAACGACTTACAGTAATCTTTTTACTCTCATTTTCCTTTTATACCCTGCCTTTATATCCCGCAGATTTACTTCATGAATCCCGTATCAAAAGATCATCGCGAAACTTATAAACGGGAAGAACACCATTTTCCCTTAATGGCCTATGGCGTTCTTTTCCAAAAGTTCCGCACTTACTGCAAAACGTCAACAACGGCAATTACTATGGCAGAATCAAAGTCTCTGGCAAGATCATTCGTGAGAGCCTTCAAACAAAAGTGTGGAGCACCGCAAAACTTCGACTAACAGATTTTCTTAAAGAACATCAAGAAGCCAAAAGCCTGATCGCTCCCCCCACCTTTGCAGAGTCTGTTGAATTATTTAAAATAGACCTTCAAAACAACACGCTGATTAAGCCCCAAAGCAAACAATGCCGCTTTTGGTGTCTCTTGCGGATTGAACGTTCCTGGCCGGGGCTCTGAAAATTATGCTTTGATGAAATCACTGGTCATGCCTGTAAGTCAGGCGAAGAACGCATGCCGCTCCGCATGGGAAAATTTAATGCACAATGGCAGAACTCGACTTTTAACCTGTCCAGCTTTTCGGAAATCAAGTCAGGAGAAGTAAGGTGGCCTTGCTCTATCCAACTTCTCCAAAATTTTCCAATACCGATGATTTTCTACAATAATGTAAATGGGTCATCTGTTGTCGTTGTAGGCCGATTGAATTTATAATAGGCACATGAAAAATTCAAAAAGGATTGATAATTTATGAGGGTCGTCTTATTGAGTTCGTGCCAAACACGATGAATTCAGATCACAAGTCCAACTTTTTAACTGTTTTATTCGGCTGTATCTTTCGTTATGGAATTATTGTTTGTATATGTAAAATTGTAATCGATCTTCTATTCCATTGGAATCAACTCAAGGATGAAAACTTCTTATTTTCCATTGGTGAAGCTATAGCGTTTGGCCTTTTTATGAGTCTTGTAATAGCTTACTGTGACTGGCAAAAACAGAATAGAAAAAAATAAGGTGGTCTTGCTCTAGAATAATAAGAATTTTTTACTGGCCAATCATGACACAATTGATGCCAACAAGAATGAACGTTGGCTGAGGCTTCCGAAACCCTTCACAAGTCATTAGCTAGTGTTTATAGTTAAACCGGTGCTTGATCTGCTTCAGAACAATGACAGACCATGGGCCAATGATGCCATGATTTACACGTATCAGCTTCAACACCCAATTAACCGAAGTGTTAAGGACACTCTGTTCAATAGAGGTTAATCGTAGACGCATGGATGTTTTTCACTCTGCTCTTGTTCTCACTTGCAGAGTTCTTCTTTTGTGATGTCACTTTTTTGGTGTTCGGAAGGTTGAATTTGTGTTCCCCATTTTATGTCCAATATTACATGATTCGACGGACTTTTTTTACCTTATCGATGGTGCTATGTTTTGCAGCAACGCTTTGTTTGACTGCCGCTGAAGAGGGCATGGATCGTTTCTCGGTATCCCCCAACGATACCGGAGAAGCCTTGAACAATCCGGACATGGGGTGGACCTGTCATTTTTATTCGAATGTTCCGCAAAATTACGGTTCCAAGTTGGAGCCCTCCGATACGCTCGAGGATTTTCCTGGTGTTTCCACGGTTTACCTGCGCGTTCCGTGGGCTTTTATAGAACCCCAGGAGGGCAAATTCAACTGGGCCTTGCTTGACACTCCAGCTCAACGGTTTATTGCAAAGGGGAAACGCGTTGCGTTGCGCATCACTTGCTCGGAGAACTGGATTCGTTTTGCCACGCCCGAATGGGTTCGCAGCGCAGGCGCAAAAGGTTGTTTTTATGAATTTGGAAAAGGGCCCAGCACCAATGGTGCTTCGTGGGATCCCGATTTTGAAGATCCGATCTTTCTTGAGAAACTGGATCGTTTTCTCTCGGTAATGGCCGCCCGTTATGATGGTAATCCCAATGTTGCTTTTATTGACATCGGATCGTTCGGTCTTTGGGGGGAATTTCACACGCACATGAGCAGCCAGACTCCCGAGGATAGGGTGTTACCGATCATCAAGCAGCACATTGATCTTCACGTGAAGCATTTTCATCACACGTTATTATGCATTGGTGATGATGCTGTGGGGCACAACAAGCCGGGGCGTCATTTCCCGGCAACTGATTATGCCATTTCAAAAGGGATCACGTTACGCGACGATAGCATCATGGTTCAGCCTCCGCCCAACTCCTGGTATCACGCTGAGATGGCCCAGGAATTCTGGCCTCACTGGCCTGTTGTGTTGGAACACGAGCACTTCGGAAGTTCGAAGGCGAGGAACGCATGGGGGGACGGTTCGCTTTTGCTGAAGGCAGTCGAAGATTATCATGCGAGCTACCTTTCCATTCATTGGTGGCCACACGAGTTTCTTGAAGCCAATCGCACTTTGGTTGATCAGATTAATCGTCGGCTGGGCTATCGAATTCAACTTCGCTCAGCCTCCTGGCCAAAAACGGCCACCATTGGAAAGCCCTTTCAATTTGATTCAGCCTGGGCCAATGCAGGTGTGGCTCCCGCCTACCCGGGAGGTTTCATCGCTGTAACGTTAAAAGATGAAAAAGGCGGGCTGGTATCCGTCATGACCGACGAAAGTTTTGACATTAAAACCCTTAAAACGGGACCAACAAGTCAGGTGCCAGAACAGGCGCATTCGTCGCAATTAACTGCCGGACTGATCGCTCCAACTACAAAACCGGGGGAATACAACCTTTACATTTCAATCGGTTCGCGCGACGGAACCCCGACGATTGCCTTGCCTTTGGTGAATAATGACGGTCAAAAACGCTATCTCCTTGGCAAGATCACTTTAAAAGCCGAATAGCCTCTGTTTTTAGAAAATGGCGTGTTGTGAGAACCGTTTCCGTTCTTTTGACTGGTTCAACGTATCAGAACGGCATTCTCAATAGTCTTTTTGGATGCCTGGAGGATTTGGGCATTATCCTCTGATCAGTTTTCCGAGTCTGGCCGACTCGCTTTGATCATGGCCACCACTTTTTTTGCTTCGGTGTCTCCATCTGCTGCGGCACGATTCATTCTCATGTACATACTGCCAATCGCTTTGTGCACCTCACGCGCTTGCTCCTTCGTCAATTTTTTTTGAAGCAGTCGATCATATGTTTCGGCTGCACTCATATAATGGTTTTGCCCATCCTGCTTGACCGCTTCCTCCCACATATTCTGAACATCGAGATTAGCGTGCTCAAAGCAGGTGGCCTTATTCCCATTGCATGCCACTAAACACAGCGCCATCATACCCACTATTATTAAATGTCTTCTGGCCATAGCAGTGGAAAGACTACACTGATTTTTGAAATCAAATCCAGTATCGTCTTAGCACCGTCAAAAAATGAGACAGGTAAATTTAAGCGAAACTTAGATTGCTATGTTTTAAGTAGTTATGATTTTTGAATTCTGAAAAAAATCGGCATGTGTCTCAATTTTAGACAACTTTTTTTAAGAAAAATCAGGTCAGTTTTTCTGATTGCCAAAGACATTTTTCACGGCATCCAGATACTTCATACCGTTACGCGTATCGGGCTCCAGATAGCTTCCTTCAGTCCATTCATTCCAACAATTAATGTTAAGAATATGCGGTCCTTTGGGATCGCTTAAAAGACGTTCCTTTGCCATTTCAAGAGCTTTCTGAAAGCGTTCTGGCGTGTTTTGGCCAATCGTGTTTGTGAACGGGTAGCCGAAATTTCCAAACTCATCGCTCTGGTCACATCGCGGGCTGGGGTCCCATCCCATGGTGACATTTGGGAAATAGGGAATTCCATAAAGCGTTTTTGCCTTTGTCCAATAATCAAAGTAATTGTCACGCGCCTGATTGTAATCTGTTTGGAGATCGGTCAATGGCACATGATGAACCCAGACATACGAGGTCGCTGAATCAAAACCAAGATCATGAATGAGTTTTGGTAAATTTGCCGGTTTCTTTTCCGCAGGCAAAATGGGTTCTCCCCACGCAACTGCATTCAAATGTAATCCAGGCAACCCAGCCTTTCGCACCTTTTCACGAAAGCGATCCAAGGCGGCCCGAGTTGCCTCCACGGAGCCAAAATTCTCGAGCAGCTTGCTCAGGTCATAAAATGAAAAGTAAGGCTTGCCGTCAATCTTCCAATAGGATGGATGCAGGAAATACTGTTGGATAATGTGATCGCAAATGCGGTCAAACGCCGTTGGTGAAACTTTTCCGTGATAGAGAAGGGGACGTGTGGTTCCCCGTTTGTAGGGATGTAGTTCCTCCCAATCATGGTTGGCCCACATGAGGCCAAATTTGATTTGATTGACATTGGTTGCCTTTAGAAATCCACGGTCCAAACAATCCTGCAGGAACGGACCGTCTTCGTAGTAATACCAATCAAAGATGAAGGCATTGACACCATGAGTGGAGGCTGCGGAGATTTTCTGTGCCATGACTGCGGGATCGGATTCATCACCGCAGCCCCAGAGTGGCAGATTGGGTTGATGATGTCCGGGAAAACGCGGTTTTGCCACCTTGACCAATTCCCATTCAGACCAGCCTTTGCCCTTGTGAACGTCATTACGAGCATCCCCCGGGTGGTAATTGGGGAAATAATAGCTGGCCACAAAAATGGAGGAGCCGCCATTTGTCGTGTCTGCGGATACCGCAGATGAAACCATTGTCAATAGAACAGAAAAAATACCTGTGAATAATAATCCCGGTTTGAGGCATTGCGTTATTGGCATCCCTGTTTCTGGCTGCCAAAAGCAAAAATGTCAATTCCTGAACGCCTGAAATCAACGGAATCAAACACAGGAGTCAGATGTCGGGGAAATTTTTCTTTTGACAATCGGGGCAAATCCCGTGTGTAAGACTGGCGTCTGAATGGCGTTGGAGATAGGTTTCCACCGCTTCCCAATACCCCTTATCATCGCGGATTTTGTGGCAAAAACTACAGATGGGGATGAGGCCTCGAAGCGTTTTGATGTTTGCCATGGCTTCCTTGAGTTCCAGATTCAGTTTTTCAAGCTCCCGGTTTCTCTCACTCAAAAGGAAACGAAGACGGCTTTTTTCAACGTGAGATTGAACGCGAACAATGATTTCCTGGCGGTTGAACGGCTTCGTCAGATAGTCTTCTCCACCGGATTTGAATCCCTCGACAATTGCTTCTGTTTCGTGGCGCGCGGTAATAAAAACAACGGGAACACTTTTCAATTCCTCAATCGCCTTGATTTGGCGGCACGTTTCAAAGCCATCCATCCCAGGCATCGTCACATCCAAAAGAATAGCATCGGGACGCGCGTGTTTGAGAATACCAAGCGCCCCTGCGCCGCTGGTACTGCCCAAGATGCGAAACCCCTCCGGTTCGAGAACACTACGCAACAGGTTCAGATTCGCCGGAAGATCATCGACGATCAAAATGGTTCCTTTTTCAGCGTCGCTCGAGTTCATGGCTTCGATATTGCTTCCAAAACGGCTTCCATATCGTAATTCTCGGCATACAACTTCAACCGGGCGGCCAAGGCAGCCTCATCAGCGCCTATCACTTTCAACTTTTCCAGCAATGCGATGATTTCCGTTACGTTGCCAATCTCAGCCGAATTCCGAATGCCAGATCGGATTTCATCTGGGACATTTGCCTTTTGCCATTGACCATCCAGAGAATCATCTATTGGGAATCTATCGCAAACAAATTCGAGATGCAAAAGTTCACATAGAATTTTTACAACTGCATCCAATTTGATCGGTTTTGCGAGGAATTCATCAAATCCATCCTCAAGACATTGCTGGCGCTGATGAACCAAAACGGATGCCGAGGTGGCCACAAATTTTGGACGTTTGTCTCCAAGTCGTTGTTTGACTTCCAAAATGATCTCCCTGCCGCTACGTTTTGGCATTCGAATGTCCAAAAAGACGATATCTGGTTTTTCGTGATCGATCCTTTCAAAAGCCTGATCTCCATCTTCAGCCAGAGTCACCACCACACCAAGCTGTTCCAGCATTTGTTTCAGCACCTGTCTGTTATCTGAAATATCGTCCACCACCAAAGCTTGAACGCGGGGTCCCTTCACTTTTTGATGCCGGACTTGTAGCTCCGTGTCTGATTTGAACGAAGCGAGGTTGGGAATCGTCTTCAGTATTAAAACGAAAGAAAATCGTGCTCCCTGTCCGGCAAGTGATTTTACTTCCAAGTGACTGCCCATGATTTCAAGTTGTCTGAGTGAAATGGTCAGTCCCAATCCCGTTCCCCCCTTCTTTCTTCCCGCCTCACCCTGTGTGAACGGTTCAAACAAATGCGCTCGATCCTTCTGCGTTAATCCGAGGCCGGTATCTTCCACAACAAATTGAAATTCCAAATCGCTCGTGCGAGCAACCTTCAGGCTGACAGCCCCATGATCAGTGAACTTGATCGAATTGCTGAGGAGATTCATCAATACCTGACGCAGTTTGTTCTCGTCTCCAATCACAATCCATTTTTTCGCTTCAATTTTTTCACATTTCCATTCGAGCCCCTTTTGGTCACACCTTAGTCTGAACATGGCATCCAGACCGGAAAGCAGATTGTGAAGATCAAACGGGGCTTCGTTCAATTCCATCCTGCCAGCCTCTATTTTTGACAGGTCAAGAATATCATTGATCAAGGCAAGCAGATGCTGACCACTTCTGAAAATCGTATGAATTGATTCACGGTCAGCCGGACTCAGACGGTTGCTGGCATTCAAAATCTGGGCATATCCAATAATCGCGTTCAGCGGGGTGCGAATCTCGTGGCTCATGTTTGCCAAAAAAAGGCTCTTCGCCTGATTTGCCGTTTCTGCCTGAAGTTTTGCAACCTGCATTTCCTCGCTAAACTGGGCTAATTGGCGGTTCTTTTCCTCCAGATAAAGGCAGGTCTTTTGTTCCTGTTCCAACATGCTTTCGCGCAGTTCATGGGTCACACGTTGCTGGCGGTGATTCTGCTCTCGCAAATACAGCAGCCAGATCAGCAAAACGATCAATCCCAAAATGGCCGGAATGACCATAAAGGGATTCATATACCAGGGAATAAAAACGGCGAACTGGAGCCGGATCACATTTGAGCAATTCAAATCCCGATCAATCGTATCAGCCACAAGTTCATAGTTTCCCTTCAAATCAAACGTGTAACTCTGCCGTGATTCAGTCCTGTAATTCTCTGAAACCAACTCGGGGCGAAGTGAATCCCCGTAGCGAAAAAGCCGGGTCCGATAAAAGTGCTTGTTCGGGGGGGAAATCATGTCCGTCATGCCAAACTGTAGAACCACGCGTTGGCCAATTTCGAGCGACGGAATGGTGTTCCATTCGGGTAATTTGCTCGTTCCGACAGTAACAGACTCCAGTCGGAGCTTGGGTCTGGTTTTGATGGGGCGGTAGAGTATGACACCAGATCTTCGCGTGGCAAACCACATGGAACCGTCCTCATTCTCGCACATTCCCATTACAGAATTATCCTCTAACCCGTCCCTGGCATCGATTGTTCCATAACTATTATTGTTGAATACAACCGCTCCAAGATTTGCTGTTCCCATCCACATCCTGCCGTCGCGCGCTTCGTGCAGACACCAGATATGATCATCAAAAGGACTTTTTTGCGGGGGTTCCGGCTTGCCGATGCCGAACTTGAACATCCCACGTTTATCATAATAGTACAATCCCCCCTGAGTCCCCAACCAAAGCGTCCCCTTCCGATCCCGCATCATGCACCATACCCGAGTATTACCCAAAACTTTTGCCCCAAAATTCGTCCATTCATTGTCTTTGCAATAAAATAAACCCTCTCCTGTTCCCAACCATTTTCCCCCATCAGGATCAATCAAAATGCTGTAAACAGAATCACAGGTCAGGCCATTCCCCAGCCCCAAATGCTCGACACGGAAATCATCTGTCTTCAAATGCGCTGCCATCCCAGATCTCATTGGACTAGGTATTCGTATTGTACCCCCTCCAGCCCATCCATGACCGAACCAAAGTGAACCATCCGGCGCCAGGGTTGAACACAGCATCCATGTCTTTCTTGAAGGAACTACCGGCAAGAACTGTTTCCCATCGTAATGATACAAACCGGAATTCGCTCCAACCCAAACCGTCCCATCTCCGGGACTCACAAGTGTGCGAACATATTCCGCGTTCATCAACTCCTCGAAACGCCAACCATTAAATCGCGCTAAGCCCCCCCATTCCATGCCAACCCAAAGTCGATGATCCGGCGCATTCAACACAGTGAAAGTATGATTGTCCTGCAAACCATCAAGCGTCGTATAATTCACACAATTCAAATCCAACCGGGAAATTCCGTTGTCTGTAGCCAGCCACAAAACCCCATCCGGTTGTTCTTGAATTCCCCGAATGTCCCGTCCGACCAACCCATCGGCAGAGCCATAGTAAGTCACGTTCTTTCCCCGAACCGCGATGAAATGCGTCATGGCTCCCAACCAAATCACCCCATTCTTTGATACCCAAATGGATCGAATGGGCGTATCCAGTAAAACTCCCTCTTTTAAGATGGATACGCATGTTTTTCCATCCCATTTGATCACAGAATCGCGCACCACAAAATACAATTGCCCATCCGGGCCCTCGCACATGCACTGAATGTCTGATTCTTCACATTCCATTCCGTTTATCTTCAAGTCAGCCCTCTCAAACGCGGCTCCTTTTCTGTAAAATAATCCCATGCTTGTCGAAATCCATAGGCTTCCATCCCGTCGTTTCAAAATGGTGCTCGCCGTCGCTCCACGCACACCGTTCACGCCTGTCATCCATTGCGCCTGCTTGCCATCGCACACCACCAACCCCTTTGTTGACGCAGCCCAAACTTCGTTGCTCGAAAAACAACCAAGAACTAATCCATCCGTCACCCTTTGCCTTGATGAATCCTCAACTGAGGTTGTCTGTCCCTTGAAATAACGGAAAAGCCCTCGCGATGAGGCATACCAGATGGCACCGTCACTGGCCACCTTCACCGTATTAACAAAGTGCCCGTTTGAGTCCGGTAACGTTTGGAAAACAGACCCATCGAAAATGGAAACGCCTCCCTCCGTGGCAAAGGCAAATCGCCCATCAGACATGGGCGCCACATCAAACACACTGTCATGAGCCAGACCATTGAAAGTATTGTAATGCTGCCAATTCCCCTTTTTAAACTGCGGACAAAAAATATGAGCCGCAGCCGGTGGTCCACCACGAGTCACTCTCACCTTTCCCTCCTTTGCCGCCACAGGCCCCTGAGGGGTCAAACACCGCACTGTGTAATCGCCGGGAGCAAGATTCACAAAATGAAATTCACCTTTCTTGTTCGTCAACTTTTGCTCACTTGGCCATCCATCCCGAGCCACCTCAACTTCCACGTCTCCCAGCGGCGTCTGATCCAAATCCATTGCCATCACCTGTCCCGTAATGCTGACAGAATTTGACAGAACAAAATCCTGGGTAATCCGGCACCCCGGAACCAGATGAATATTATCCAACCTCGCCCCCATGTTGTTTACTGTGGCAGAAAGCACGACTTCTGCTGACCTGTCCACGGGATATATCGAGAACCGGTAATAGTTGCTATTAAGAATGACACAACGCGAAATGTTCGTTCCAAACTCCTGTAAAGCCATTGTCACCTTCTGCTTCACGGGGGCACCACCCGTTTCAAACAAATGCCCTTCTATAACAGCCCGCTCTGGCGGCAACACCTTCACACGCAACTTATGATCCGCCATCAACGCACTTACTTCCACAACCAAGAGATTTGTCCCAGGAACAATCTTGCCAACGTAAGAATGCAGCCGACGCTGGGTCAGCATGTCATTCACAACCGTCAAACCATTCGTCAATCGCACTCCGTTCAAATACATCCAATCGTTAGGATAAGTATAGAGATCCACCTCCACGTCCCCACCCACAGGATGTTCGATGCACGTTGCAAGAAACGCACTCTTCTCACCCGAATCCGAACGGTCTTCACTCCGGTAAACGACGGCAGTTCCTCCAGCAAAGGCCTTTTCCCATCGGTAAACCGTTCGATCCGGCCCCACGAGCTCATCTCCCACCACCAGATTGGACACCCCATTCACCCAATTGGAAATGACTCCACTTTGGCTCTTTGGCGGATGCGGATAAACGCTCAACCACTTCATAATCGGCATTCCATTCACTGCCTGAGCCGGCAAGGCATCTCCAGCCAACACTGTTCCACCCATTGCATTTAAAACCCCCAATACAAAAACCATCCACCTCATTCCCACCTTCAAACATTTGCTCCAAAAACAATGCCCCCTGACCGACATCAAAAGACATCGGTTGAACTGCTCAGCACGCAAATGCTGATGAAAGGGAAATGCCATACCATCATAATAATCGGCATGCCGTTCACTTTCAAGATGTCGCATTTACAAACCGTTGATAATCGTGGCTTTCCCAGCACGCATTCCTCCGCTAAGATGTCGATATGCGAACCGTCATCCAACGAGTCACCCAGGCGAACGTCACCATTGATGGAACCACCGTCGGTGCCATCCAACACGGTCTGCTCGTTCTGATAGCCGTTGAAGAAACAGACACCACCGAAGACATTGAGTGGCTCAGTGGAAAAATCGTCCGCCTCCGCATCTTCTGCGATGACCAAGGCCTTATGAACCGCTCCGTCCAAGACACCGGAGGCGACATCCTCGTCGTCAGCCAATTCACCCTCTTTGCCAGCACCAAAAAAGGGAACCGCCCCTCCTACAGCAAATCCGCCCGTCCAGAAATCGCAATTCCCCTATACGAACAATTTGTGAAAAAAATCAGCGCTGACCTTGGCAAACCCATCCAGACAGGACGCTTCGGTGCCGATATGAAAGTCTCCCTTCTCAACGACGGCCCCGTTACAATCATCATCGACACAAAACTCAAAGAGTAATTCCTAAACCAATCAGGAAACCAAACAAACCCAAGAACCGTTTAACTGCCTCCACCTCCCTTACTAACACTCAAAGCCAGACAACAGCTTCCTGTTTCATTGGGCCACACTTCCCCACCAGAACAAAATAGAGTCCAAACTTGACACCCACAAAACAAGATGCCACTTACTTGCCAACATCATTGACCACATTACCTATGCCAGATTCAGATCCAGCCCGGCGTTTCTACCAAGGCAGTGCAGGAAAGCAATACCACGAGATCAAACGCGGCGTGCCAGAGCAAGCCCTGCCCTGGGTCTTGAACTCCCGAGCCCAAAAATTTTCCCGCCACATCAAATCCAGCGACGTCGTCTTCGAATACGGCGTCGGAGCCGGATGGAATCTGGCCCAACTCCAGTGCGCACAAAAAATCGGATTCGACGTTGCAGACCACCTCACAGAACGAGTGCAAGCCCTGGGCATTAAATTCGTCTCCGACCTTGCCACCATTCCCGACAAAACAGCCGATGTTGTACTCTGCCACCAAACGCTCGAACACCTGTCCGATCCATTCAAAGCCCTGAACCAACTCCTTCGCATTGCGCGCCCCGGAGGCCACCTGATACTACACGTCCCATGGGAACGCGAACGCCGCTACTCCCAATACAATCCCCAGGAACCCAACCACCACCTCTACAACTGGAACGCTCAAAATATCGGAAACCTCGTCACGCTCACCGGCTTTCAAATCAACACCGTCCAAGTCCTTACATACGGATACGATCGTTTTGCAGCCGTCCTGGCCCTGAAAATGAAAATGGGAGCCCCAGGCTACCGTCTCCTGCGCCGGATTCTCATCCTCCTGCGCCCCCTCTACGAAATAGAACTCATCGCCGAGAAACCAATTGAGTGACGTTTAATATATTCACGGAAACACCTGAATCCAAAAAACATCCAAATCTTCTGCGACGAAAGAAGAAAACAGGCAAAAACCCCTGTTGTGGGCCAAAAGTACCATTGACACACGCCAAACGTAGCGGATAGTAACAACGTTGCCTTAGTGGGGGCGTACTGGTTTCGACCTGAGAAATGCGCCAGAGGCGGCATGCCGAGGATGGTTCGTTGGCCTCGTAAAAAATCGGACCGAAACAAACTGCTAACGAAGAATTAGCTCTCGCGGCCTAGTTGTCGCGACGTTCGCCCTTGGACACCTGCTACGAGGGATGAACGCTGCAGCAGGCATGGTGGAACGCGGAGTCTGCGTGTGTTCTGCCGAGAAACTTGCATGCGGACTAGGCGGCCGGATTCGTGTCAGATCGTCATTCGGTGGCTGAAACTCTCTTCTGACTAAGCATGTAGTCGCGGCTGGTTAATTTAACAGGGACGCGGGTTCAACTCCCGCCGCCTCCACCACTTTTCATAGGGAAGCCCAGGATTCCCTCGAGAATTGCACAAATTTTACACAAAAATTACCCTGAGTCGTTGACCGCCATCTGAAATTCCACGTCATAATCAGGCATGGAAACATCAAGGTGAAAATCTACGCGCGAAGCAACAAATTCGCTTACCATCGCCTTGCCTACGCCGAAGCTGGAAAACGGCACATGCAAACTTTTGAAACCTACGCCAAGGCTCACTGGCAGCCTGCCCTTCGCAGAAAAACCTGAAAGAAAAGGCACGGATGACCACGATCCCAGCATTCCGGTTCTTCATGTGACATTGGAGGCGGTTGCCGCAGGTATCAGAAAAGGAGTTAATCTTGGCGAAATTTCGAATTCAAGCGTGGCTCCAACCATTGCCAGAATTTGGGGGTCGAATTTTCTGAAACTGACGGGAAAAGCCTCGATACCGCTTTGCTGAAAGAATAATCAGGGCAAAACATTTCTCCCTGAAAAACGAACACAACTTCCAGGGGACGCTTGGAGGAGAAAGGCTGTAATCTCCCATGCTGGGATGTCCGAAATAAAAGAGGTGGAGGCACCACTGGCTCGCGGTCAAACAAGCCAATAGAGCCTCCACCTTACGTTTCGATACGAATGAATTACTTTTGTTTAACGCGATAGAACATCAACGCGTTTGTTGCCGGCACAGTATAAGGCGATGTCGCGTCAACCTCGTTACTGTAAGGCCCGGCCGCATTTGTTGAGCTTTGTAATTGCCCGTTAAAGTTCCACACGATTTGAATCTGTCCGTTGCTGAGGGCATTTATCGTCATGGCGCCTGAAACCGGCGTGGAACTGGAACTGCTATAATGATCCGCAATCTGATTGGTGCTTAGTGCGTAGTTGTAAAGGGCTACATTGGCTAACTTGCCAACGAATTGAGAATCATAACTATAGCTTGTCGTACTACTCGTCCGGGAACCGATATTCACCAGACTGGCTGCAGGCAATGCGTCGTTTGTGGCCGGCGTATACACGCCAATCCCAGAGGCTATGCTGGCGGTTGAAACGCGTGAACCATTCACATAGAGGCTGATGACACCGTTGGCGCCATCCACGACACCCACCACATGATACCAAGTTCCAGCCGCAAGGCCTGTGCCATACGTGCAGGCGTGCGTCGCCGCGCTCGCGTCGCGGAAGAAGAAGCGGAAACCGCCATTATACATATCCAACGCAAACTGTTCGGCATGTCCATTGCCCTTGGAAACAAGGTCGTTACTCGCAGTTGTGTAATTCACCCATGTCTCGACAGAGAACGCACCATTGCTGCCGCTAGGTTGGGCAAAGTCAATGTTTGCAACTCCATTAACGGAGGCGTCATTCTCTATCATGAGGCTGTTGGTGGTCGCATACACGCCAAACTCGGCTGATGTCAGTTGAGGGTTGCCAAGCATGTCAAAACCATCCATGCCAAGATTAACGTTGGTATAGATGCCATTGTGACCGCCGACATAATCGTAGGCAACGACGCCTGCATTCCCATCCTTCAAGCCATCGTCCGCCTCAAACAATGGCCAGTAGGCGACCGGGGAGTCGCTCATCACGGCAAGTTGATAGCTGTTGGATGGCACGGCTATCCCGTTCACACTGACAGGCCCCAGCGTCTGAGAGCTCAAACCATTGTAAGAATTTGAGACCTGACAACTGACTGACTGTGTGCCCATGGGCACATCGAGTAAATAACTGGCGTTGGTTTCCCCAGAAACCGCGACCCCATTTGTAAACCAATGATAATAGATCGGTTCATCGCCAGAAGCCGTGACGTTAAAGTTCAAGGGAGTGCCCGAATACAACGAAAGGCTGCCACTGGAGGGAACCATGCTCGCGGTAAAACCCGAAACAACATCCACGAAAATCTCGTCGGAATATATGGCACCGTAGGCATTTGTAACGGCCAAATAGTAGGCATTGCCCGCCTGAAGATTATGGATCACCAACGTCGCATTGGTCTGCCCATCAATGAAACTGTTGGCATTGACATCGAACCAGCTATAGGAAAGAGGCTGCGTGCCCCCCGCCACGGCAGAGGCTGTGAATGTCCCATTCTTGTTGATCGTTGTGTTGACAACCGGCTGAGTGACGATAAAAGGCGCTATGCCCACCGCACTATATTGGTCCATTACCTGGCTAGGTGTAAGGGCATAATTGTAAACGGCCACATCGTTAATATAACCGACAAACTGGTCGTCATACGAGTTGTTCGCCATGGAAGTGGCCGATGCATAACGGGCGCCAATGCTCATCAGGCTGGTTGAATTGAAAATGCCGCCATTGGTTGAAATTGTGGCGGAAGCAACCGATTGCCCATTCACGTAAAGCCTGACCACACCTTTGGGCTCATCGCAAACGCCAACCAAGTGATACCAAACACCGGCACTGGCCACAATGGAGCTTGCGGCAACATGAGCCACGCCACCGGCATCTCGAACAAAGAACCGGAAACCGAAGTTTACGCCACCGGTATCCAGGCAGAATTGCTCGCCACCGTTTCCGTAGCCCTTTGCAACAATTCCAGAGTCCGCGTATGGTGCGTCACCATTCACCCAAGCCTCAACGGTAAACGCCTTGCTGTTGTTGGTTGGGGCTGCGAAATCAACGGAATTGATGCCAGAGACAACAGTATTCGATGTAGATGCATTTCCGAATAATGCCGACGTCGTATCAGGGTCCGTTATTTGGTTATAACCCGGCTGTCCCAGCAATGTATTGCTATACAAGGCATTATTTCCGCCACAATAATCATGCGCCACAACGCCCGTATTGTTGTTCCCCAGTCCGTTATCCGGCTCATTCAGGCGCCAATACCCAATAGGACTATTTGACAGGACAGTGGACGGATACATTGCGCTTGGAGCAGCAATCACGGAGACCGTCCACACCTTGCTAGTGGATGAACCAGTATCATTTGTCACGACGCAGTAGACATTAAGTTCACCAGCCGGGACACCAGTGCATGTCATGCTGGAATTCGTGCCCTCTTGAGTGAGGACACCATTGATGTACCAAGCATAACCGAAGGGCGACAAGCCGCCCGCCATCACGGAAAAGGTGGGCTTTGCCCCAGCAAAGAGCACCAAATTGGTGTAGGTTGTAGGCGTCTGACTCGCAACAAAGGGCTTGGTATCTATCACCAAATACAACTGGGAATCCGCAATCACCAATGATCCAAATACACCATTACCCCCATTGAGCACAACCGAAGTTGGCACAGTGCCCGACACCTGGCCGTTGGCGGTCACTGTTGCCAAGAGGTAGGACTGGCCCGCCACAAGCGAACCTGTCACGTTAACAGTCACTGAACCACTCGAGCTTAAACTCAAGTTGCCATTTGAAACAGTCAAGGCCGGCGTGCCGGTGACATAATTCAAAACCAGGGAGCCAGACCCCATATTAACAGGACCACCAATAATGCTCGTCCTGTCCGTGGGGAGTAATATTTGCCCTGTAGTCATTGTGAGTCCGCCGAGAATTGCCCCGGGGCCAATGATGATATTTGTTGACTTGTTAATGCTGCCTGTGACAGCCAAAGTTCCATTGCTGATGATTGTATCCCCCGTGTAGGTGTTGACCCCGGAAAGAGTCAACTTTGCGGCCCCCTGCTTGACCAGGGACAAGTTCCCCTGAATCGTGGCTGAGCCATAGGTCCAATCACTGGAGTTGTTTACTGTTAACGCCACCTCATTGGTTGATGAATTGGTGATTTTTCCGCTCGTGCCGGTCAGCCCCCCTTCCACTGTTTGGTTATGACCGTTCAAATCGAGCGTCCCTCCACCCGCAGTCAGTTTGGCATTGAGGGCCAGGGCATTATCAACCCCCAGTTTCAAAGTCCCGTTTATAAGATACGTATTCGCCCAAGTATTACCCGTGGAATTGATTATCCATGCACCCCCATCGTTTTTGGCCACGGTGCCAAAGGGAACATTAATAACGCCGTTGACAATCCCTGTGGATGTCGTGCCCGCGTTATGCCGGAAAGTCATCTGTCCCATGTAATCATTGGTCGCAGTGATATTCCCGTTAATGGTCAGTGTCGTGCCATTGGGTTCGCTATAAATATCGCACAGAGAAGAGGTCGTTGCGGTCGCACCATCCAAAATAATGGATCCATTCCAAGTAATGCTGCCCTTTAAAGTGTGCACCTCGGCGCGAGAAGACTCCGTCGGGCTCATAATCAAGGCGTTGTAAGAAGGATACTCCAAGTCGGTGCCATAAAATAATAGCTCGCTGCGTTTTGAGCTATTAGCAGACAAAACAAGAAAGTTCGTCGAGCTGGAGGAACCGCCCAATCCCCCAACCGTGGTCAGCCCAAGATACAAATTCCCGCCGCTTCCATTGGCCACAACGATATCCCCCGTCAATGTATTGTTTGTCCCAAACACCAAATATGAAGCCGTCGTCCCCCCGCCGTTAATCGTCAAACCCTTCGTGCCGGCGAGCGCCACATTGTTTGTTAAACTACCCGTTTCAATGTTAATGTAGGGCGCCGTTCCTTCCAGAGTCAGCACGTTGGTCGCATTATCGTTGTTACTCAGCGTCCAATTGTAGTACGTCGATGCCACATCCCCAAACACCAGACCGCCGAGCGTGCAGGAAGTGTCAAGCACAACCGTGTTATTCGTCGCCAGATCAAGCGTGTCAAAATATGCGGTCATGTCAGCACCGCCCGCTATGACTCCGTCGGACCAGTTGGCTGTATCACTCCAGAGCCCGCCTGAATTTGGGTTAATCCACGAGCCATTCTCGGACGCTTGAACTGTATTATTGTTGATGACACAGATAGCGCTCAAGCTCAACGCTGCCAGCCAGGGCCGTGTAAAATGCGGCCAAGGGCATAATTTGTTTTTTGGGGTCTTCATAATAATAAAATGCGGGGATATGTGAGTGTGTTTTTAGTTGTTTAATTTCCTTATTATTCAGAGTGCTTGAGAAGCAGATCTACAAAACTACGCTCCAACGAGCCATCAAATCAAAATACAGACAATTCACGCGTTTAGCTTTCATGTGTTTTTTTATTTTTCACAAAAATTCCCTTCTGAACAGTCGTATGAACGTTTGACATCTAGATAGAAATTCCCCACCAAGCCTTTGACAGGCAAATTTCAGGAAAACCGCTTAAAATTAATGCAATCTGTTTATAATCAACGGGTCAATTTATACAATTCACTGCTCTCGCATCAAAATAGAGCCTTTTTAGGTTTAGCCATTGGGAGACGTTTCCCAGGGGGGAATTTCGGTGGACAATGAAATAGTTCTGCTTAACATGTCCTCCATGCTACATATGTTTACGCCCAATCCCCCAAGGGGATGCAAGGCTAAAACAGGCTTTCGCGGAAGCCCCCGTTTATTTCCGGGATATGGAGCTGTTATTTTTCTCATTTTTGTTTTGGCTTTTAGCGGGCGGGTGGGAGCCCAGGCTGATTTCTACGCAAGGCTATGGCAGGCTGAAAATGGTTTGCCAAACAACATCGTGCAAGCCATCACTCAGACCACTGACGGATATCTTTGGGTTGGCACGCGTGAAGGTTTATGCCGGTTTGATGGGGAGCAGTTTGATTTGATCCATTTGATGCCGCAAACCATGGAACTCAGTATTAATTACTTGCTTGCGGCACAGGATGGCAGTTTGTGGATAGGAACCGATGGGCGCGGGATTTTCCGCATTTTTCGAGGAGAAGTACAACGTTGGCAAATTCCCGGCCTGAGCATCAACACCAGTATTTTCAGAATTTGCGAGGCTAGCGACCACTCCATATGGATTGATACCGGGTATAATTTATCTAAATGGAAAAATGGCAAGATGGAATCCTATGAACAACTGCTTGCAAACAAAAAATTGGCTGGGGAACTGGATTCTGGAAAAAAACCGATCTGCGCCGATAATGCGGGCAATATCTGGCTGTTCAACGGAAATCTCATTCGCGCCGATCTGGCCAAAGCGACGAACTATTTTGCCACCCCGGGGCAACTGCCACATTCTGCGCGCACGTTATATCGTGATAACGAGGGGGTTTTCTGGGTTGGAACCGACTCTTCTTCGAGCAATATTCTCATTAAAATCAAGGACGGCACGATCACAAAATATCAAAGGCAAAGCGGCCCCTCTGGATTTCCACAAGTGATTTTCCGCGACAGCGCCAGAAATCTGTGGGTTGGCTCCTACGAGGGTTTGAGCCGGATGGTGGATGATAAATTTGTTGCCTTCACAACTTCCGATGATTTTGCCTTGTCCTTATCCTGCAAGATTTACGCGATTATCGAGGATCGGGAGCATAATTTATGGATCGGATCGGATGGAGGGCTTACCCGGCTGACCCCAAAACGCTTCAAATCCATCACCAAAAAAGACGGTCTGGCATCCAATGTGGCGCTTGCAGTATGCGCAAGCCGGGAGGATGGGGGAGTTTGGATTAGCTCCTGGGGCTCGGGGTTAAGCCATTACGTGGATGGCAAGATGGAGGTTCTGAACACGTCAAATGGGTTGCCTTCCAATTTTATCATGGCATTGGCAGAAACGCGGGATGGCAGCTTGTGGACTGGTGTTGACTATAACGGCCCGTTGCTCCGAATTAAAAATGGAAAAGTCACCGTTTATGAGCACAAGGGGCATCACGGTACCCCCGCATTATATGAAGACGAGCGCGGCGTGCTTTGGATCGGGAACCGGGGTTACCTGCAAACCTGGGATGGCACCAACTTCAACCGGTTCACCAGGAGAAACGGGTTTGGCAGTGATGAAGTCAATGCGATTTGCGGAGGGGAGAAAGGGAGTGTTTGGTTTGGCACCATTGATGGTTTGATGCGCTGGCAAAATGGAAAATTTGAAAATCTGGCGGTTACCAATCCGCAATTGCACGTGTTGATTCTTTCGTTGTATCAGGATGCGGATAAGACCCTTTGGATTGGAACCCGGGGCCAAGGCTTGTTGCGGTGGCGCGATGGCCAAGTCAACAAGATTGATCACACGCACGGGCTCTTCAACGATTCCATTTATGCCATTCTGGAAGATGGTCACACAAATCTTTGGTTTAATAGCAGCCGGGGCATTTTCCGGGTTGATAAACGGCAGATCCAAGCCGTGGCGGAAGGCAGGAAAATGACGATTGCCTCCGTCAATTATGGGGTTGCCGACGGGGTCCTGGGCAGTGGCCAGTATTTCGATGCCACGCAGCCCGCCGCCTGCAAAGACCGGCTGGGGCGGCTCTGGTTTCGAACCACCCAGGGCGTTACCATGGTGTCACCGCAAACAGCCATGGTCAACAACCAGCCTCCCCCCATCGTTTTTCAGGAAATTATTGCAGACAATAAGCCCGTTAGTGTTGGAAAAGTGGGGCTGCCAATCCCAAAGACACTCACTATTCCCCCTGGCCACGGCGTGTTGGAAATTCGATATGCGGCGTTAAGCTATCAGGATTCCGAAAGAGATTTGTATCGTTACAAGTTAACGGGGGTCGATGCCGATTGGGTGGACGCCGGCAACCGGCGCGTTGCAAAATACACCAAGCTGCCGCCGGGCCAATATCTCTTTGAGGTCATTGCTCGAAACAATGACGGCATTTGGAACAATCAGGGAACGTCCGTCGAACTGGTGCTGGAGCCGCATTTCTGGCAAACGTGGTGGTTTTATTCACTGCTCGGGATGGCTGCCACTGGTTCCATAGCTGGAACGGTGCGTTACATCACGCGCCAGCGGATGGAGAAAAAACTCCAGCAACTGGAAAAACAACGCGCCGTGGAAGAGGAGCGAGCGCGCATCGCTCGCGACGTGCATGACGAACTGGGAGCCAAGCTCACAAGTATTTCATTTCAAGGCGGCATTGCCAAATACAGCGTGGGCAACCCATCCGAGATTGTAAAACAAATTGAGCAAATGTCCGAGTCAGCGCGAGAAGCCGTTTCCTCATTGCATACAATCGTCTGGGCGGTTGATTCCCATAATGATTCTTTGGAAGGATTGATTGGTTACATTAGCGAACAGGTGGGGGAATTATTTACTGAGAGTTCAATCCACTGTGAAGTTCTGGTTCCAGAAACCATCCCGCCTCTTCCCCTTTCAGCCGCCGTTCGGCATAACTTGTTTCTTGCCACAATGGAGGCGGCCAACAACATTGCCAAACACTCGAATGCCACCCAGGCAACAATCAAATTTCTCCTCCATCCCGACACCTTGGAAGTTGTGGTTTCGGACAACGGAAAGGGGTTCGACGCAAGCTCTCTGGACAATCCCAGGGACAAATCAAAACATTCAGGCAATGGGTTAACCAACATGCGCAGGCGTCTGACTTTGATTGGGGGCCAGTGCAAAATCAACAGCGAGAAAAACGAGGGGCTAACGATCTGCTTTCAAGTTCCGTTAAACGCCGGCCCCGCCTAAATTTGTCGTATGTTTATGTGAATAGCCTTTTTGTGCTGGCAAGAACTAAACTCATTAAAGCTAACAGCTCTATGTCAATATCTGTTTACATTGTTGAGGATGATCAGGACCTGCGGGAAAATATTCGCAAGTTCATCAATTTGAGTCCCGGATTTGAGTGTTCCGGGGTGTTCGGTTCCGCAGAAGAGCTGCTGGCATCCTCTTTCAAGCCAGTCCCCAATGTGGTGTTAATGGATATCAATCTTCCGGGAATGAGCGGAATTCAGTGTGTAAGCCAGTTAAAAGAGCAGATGCGCGAAGTACAGTTTTTGATGCTCACAGTTTATGAAAATAGCGACCGCATTTTTGAGGCATTGAAAGCTGGAGCCAGCGGTTTTTTGGTAAAAAACACACCCCCTGACAAATTATTGGAAGCGATCCGGGATGTCGCCATGGGTGGCGGGCCGATGTCCAGTCACATTGCGCGAAAAGTCATCCAGGCATTCCAATCGGGAAGCCAGGATTCCCAGTCAATGGAATTCCTTTCCCCAAGAGAGCAGGACATCCTGCAACTATTATCTCACGGTTTTGCCTACAAACAGATAGCGGCACAACTAAAATTAAGCATGGGAACCATTCAGACCCATGTCAGCCGCGTTTACAAAAAGCTGCATGTAAACTGTCGAACCAGCGCAGTTCGCAAATATCTTGATATGTCAGATTCCAAGCCGCACGTGCCCCCCCCCCCTTCCAGCGTAAATTTACGCAAACGCTAAAAACGGCAACCGTTGCCAAGCTTCATGGGGATTTGTAAAGGGACCTCAAAGATTTCATAAACGCAAGATTCCATCCATTTTCCTTAAAATGGGTTCTCACTTTCTCCAGAAGACATCACCATATTTTCATTGGGAAACCTGAAAATGGCTTGTCTTTAGGGCCACTTTGAAAAAATAGCGGTGAAATTTTTTCCAAAAAAAATGAAAACTGGGGTTGTTTGGGTTCTTTTAATCGTGTTAGATTTAAAGCTAAAGCGTTGAAAGTCCCGCGTGCATATTTTGCGTGGTGAAAAGGGTTCAGAGGAGTGGTTCCTTTGGAGGTTTGTTCGAGATGGTCGGGCCGCCATCTTAACGCGTTGTTCTAACGGTGTTCATTTTGGATTGCCGGAGAGAACAGCCAAATAAACTACCAAAAGAAGACACCATGAATTTGATCTGTCATATTTCTTTTCCAACATTCCAGCGATGGCTGAGAATGTTCTTGTTAATCATCATGCTGATGCCATCCGTATCATTTGCAGATGTTCCCCTTTCAGTATCCACCAATTCATCCTCCACAAACACCATATCCACCCCCTCCCATCTGACTTTTGGACTTAACCATGTGGAATGGCTTCAAATTATTGTCATGGGAAATCCCCTCTGGCAGTATATAGCAGCGCTGATTTATATAGTTCTAGCGTTCTATGTCTCAAAGCTTTTGGATTTTCTGATTCAGGTTCAATTACGTAAACTAACAGCGAAAACGAAAACACAGGTTGATGATCTCGTGTTATCTTTAATTCGCGGGCCGGTTAAAGTAGTCACTTTTGTCATTCTATTACACGTTGGATTAAAAGTGTTTTCGTGGCCTGATTGGGCACAGACATTCATTTCAAATGGATTAAAAATCATCATTGCTTGTTCTTTAACCTACTTGTTAATCAAGCTGGTGGATTTGGTGGTTGGGTTGTGGCAGAAACGGATGGAATCGGCTGGTGAACGTGGATTGGATATTCAACTCTTTCCTGTAATTCGCAAAAGTTTCAAGGTTTTCATTATTATCGTAGCGACACTGGTTACTTCTCAAAACCTTGGAATGAATGTTACTGGGCTATTGGCTTCGCTCTCCATTGGTGGTCTGGCGGTGGGGTTGGCAGCGCAGGACACTCTATCAAATCTGTTTGGCGCGGTTGCCTTGTTTGCCGACAAACCGTTCAGAGTGGGTGATCGTATCCAGATAGAAGGGCTCGATGGAATTGTTGAAACGATCGGATTGCGCAGCACACGCGTGCGCCATTTGGACGGTTATCTTGTGACCATTCCAAACCGTACCATGGCCAACGCCAATATTACCAATGTAAGCCGCTGGCCTAACATCAAAACGGTGATGAATATTGGTCTTACCTATGATACTCCGCCGGATAAAATCACCCGTGCCAAGGAAATCATTGATTCTATCTACAGACCTCATCCCAAAACAGCCGATTTGATTGTTAGTTTCAACAAGTTTGAAAGTGCCTCGTTGAATATTCTCGTTGTCCATTGGTGGAATTCCACCGATTACAAGGATTACCTTCTTGGATTTCAGCATTTGAATTTGGAATTAAAACGTCGTTTTGACGCTGAAGGCATCAATTTTGCATTCCCAACTCAGACCATCTACATGAAACAGGATTCGGATTGGCGCATTAACGCTCCCGGCAAGTCACTGCTTCAAAACTGATGTTATGAGTGAAAAAATCCTTAATTCCAAATCGTTACTACCTCGCATAGCCATGATTTCCACTCATGGTTATGTGTCAGCCAATCCGCCTTTGGGCATGGCTGATACGGGTGGCCAGGTGGTTTATGTGTTGGAACTCTCAAAAAAACTGGCTCAACTCGGTTATGAAGTGGACATCTGGACGCGTCGTTTTGAGAACCAAGCAGAACTAGAGTCAGTTGCTCCACAAGTGCGAATCATTCGAGCCAAGTGTGGCGGATTTGACTTTATTCCCAAGGAGTATCTTTACGAAAAGCTGCCTGAATGGGGAGAAAATGTGCTGCGTTTCATTAACCGCCACGGTTTGAAATATGCTTTTATTGACAGTCACTATTGGGATGCTGGGGTGGCTGGTCAGCATTTGAGCGAGGTTTTGGGTGTCCCACATTTGCATACGCCTCATTCGCTGGGGATATGGAAGGAACGTCAGATGAAGAAAGACTACCCTGGTGATGCGGAAAAATTCGAGGGACAGTATAATTTTTCAAATCGCATTCGTCATGAGCGTCTATTATACGAATCGGCACAAACCGTTATTGCCACAACGCCACCTCAATTGGAATTGCTCAAAACGGACTACGAAGTTCCTGATGACAAATGTCGAATGATTCCACCCGGTTATGACGATAACCGTTTTTATCCGGTTGGAGAGCCTACAGAACGGGCGTTGAGGCAAAAATTTGGATTCAATGGCACTGTGGTTCTTGCCTTGGGCCGTCTGGCACGTAATAAAGGATATGATCTTCTTATCAGCGCGTTTCAACTAGTTGCACAACGAGACCCTGGCGTTACGCTTTATCTTGCGGCGGGGGGTGCCAGCCTGACGCCGTTGGAGGAAACAATTTTGGCTGAATTAAAAGTGCAGGTGTCAGAACTTGGTTTGAACAACCGAGTTCAATTTGGCAACTTTATCTCAGATGAGGAACTTGCCGATTATTATCGTGCGGCTGATGTTTTTGTATTATCCAGCCGTTATGAGCCATTTGGGATGACGGCCATAGAAGCCATGGCTTGTGGTACACCCACTGTGGTGACAATTCACGGTGGTTTATTTCGCGGCCTGACCTTTGGGCGGCACGCTCTTTATGCTGATCCGTTTGACCGCGAGGATCTAGGAATTATGATTTTCAAAATTCTAAAGCATCCCCGCCTCAAAGCCCGTCTGGCCCGGATGGGAGCCATCAAGGCTCGCAGTCTGTTCACTTGGACTGGGGTTGCTCAACAACTAGTTGCCTTGGTTGAACGCCGGGTAACAGAAACTTTTGCACTACATGACAACGAATGGGATGAACCTTGGAATGATGGAGATTAAATTATTTTGCTCCGATTTGGACGGCACGCTTTTGGGGAATCCTGAAGCATCCCGCCGATTCAAAGATTCTTGGATGACCCTATCCAAGCGTCATCGTCCAATCTTATGTTACAGTTCGGGACGTTTTGTTGAAGATATTGTAAATCTTCTCAAAACAGAAGTGCTACCATGGCCGGATTTCATTATTGGCGGCGTTGGCACCCAGCTCTACAACGTTCATGCCAAAGAGCCTGTAACCGAGTTTAACGAGGAATTTCAAGAAGGATGGGACTTGGCTGAAGTGGAAAAAATCCTATCTGTTTTTCCCGGTGTCATTCGCCAGCCTCCAGAATTCCTGCATCCATATAAATCAAGTTGGTACTTACACCAGGCGTCAAATGAGACCATTACCGTATTGCGCAACCAATTGTCCAATGCTGGGTTGAAAGCAAACGTCGTATATTCAAGCGGGCGAGACTTGGATGTGCTCCCAGCCAACGCAGATAAAGCTCGCGCTTTAAAACGGTTGTGCGAGCGTTTGAAAATTCCGCTAAACAGTGTTTTGGTCGCCGGCGACACTGGAAACGACAGCGGTATGTTTCTCCTTCCGGAAGTCCGTGGCATTGTTGTTGAAAATGCGCAACCTGAACTTTATGAGGTGGTGGTTCATCTCCCCACCTACAGTTCCACGCGCGCCTTTGCTGATGGAGTTCTGCAGGGACTTGCCCACTTTGGTGTCATCAGCAAGCTACCTTCTTTGGACCGTCCCAGTTTGCCAGCAGAGCAGTGGGACCCAACACTGCGTCGCCTCTTTAACGAACAATCCCTAAGCTCACTGAATCAAGAGGAACGGGGATTGATAGCCGAAGGCTATCGTCGCGCCTTGATCGCCCTGCGAAAGAATATCACTCCAAACGGATTTTCGGCATGCTCTCTGAATGACAACGAAGTGACCGGCACGGATGCCAACTACCGCAGCGTCTGGGCTCGAGACGGAGCCGTTGCAATTGTGGGGACCATTGATCTGCCTGACCTGGATATTCGGCGATGTCAGGAGGCCACATTGCGCACTTTACTCGATCATTTGGCTCCCAACGGACAAATTCCTGCCAACGTTAGTTTGGACACTGGCAAACCCGATTACAGCGGCGTGGGCGGCATTTGCGCCATCGACGGAGGATTTTGGACTGTCATCGCTTTTTACCATTACGTGTGCAAATATGAGGATTGGAATTTGTTATCCGAATACGCCGTGCCACTAAAACGTGTCATGCGATGGCTCTCTGGCCTGGATGCAAACAACGATGGCCTGCTGGAAATTCCAGAAGCAGGCGACTGGACTGATTTGTTTGGTCGCAGTTATCATGTGCTTTACGATGAAGTTTTGTGGTATCGAGCCGCCCTTGCGTATGGAAGACTACTTGAATTTCAGAAAAAATTCGACCTCGCGTCCGAGTGGCTGCATCGTGCCCAGGCCATTCGCAGTAAAATCCTTGCCTCCTTCTGGCCATCGACAAAACCGCGGGATCCAGCGTCGGGAATCAGTTTCGCTGATCAACAATTCTCGGTTGGAGATGCCAGTTATCTCCTGGCAGAAATAACGCCATTTTCATTTAATTGGCGTTGCGACGTGTTGGGAAATGTGCAGGCATTCATCGGTAATATTCTTGATGTTGATCGTGCACGCACGGCTTTCAAATTCATGTGGGGGGTTGGAGTCAACGAGCCTTTTCCTGTGGTTAATCTTTATCCCCCAGTGCAGGCGGGTGATCCCGACTGGCGGTCATATTACACTGTTAATTTACTCAATCTGCCAGGTCATTACCATAATGGCGGAATCTGGCCGTTTATAGGAAGCATGTGGGTCCGGTTCATTCACAGGCTGGGGTTGCGCGACGTTGCCTGCCGCGAACTCCTTAAATTGACAAAAGCCAACCAACTTGGGAAAAACCAGGATTGGGAATTCAATGAATGGATTCACAGCCGCACGGGCCGTCCCATGGGAAAAGCTTTCCAGGCTTGGTCTGCCTCATCCTTCATTCACGCATGTCACGAACTTCAAATGAGTCCGGAACGCCTTCAGAACGAGTGATGTGCTGGCTCATGGGAAAAAGATACCAGAAGGCAAATACCCATTTACCTCAATCAGAGCGCTCATGCCTTGATCCCCAAATAATGGAGATGTGCGTTATCACAAAGATTGACAACGATTGAAGGTCATAAAGCAGCGTGGCATGAAACCTCCACGAATTTGAATGCCACTCTATTTTATTGACTCAATAGATACGTCGTTGTTGCAATGATTTGGTAAAATGACTGCAAAGGTTTAACTCCCCCCGCCGCTTCCACCCTAATTTATTGCACTTTCTCTTGTGGTTCTGTTTCGTATTCATGGAAAGAATGCGTGCGACTGTGACTTTTTAGCGGTAGCTTAGCGGTTGGTGACAATGCCAACTGTTTACTTTGATTTTAATGCCACGACTCCGCTGGATCCAGCGGTGCGCGATGCCATGCTGCCTCATTTGGGAGAAATTTACGGTAATCCCTCGAGTGTTCATCAGATTGGACGACATGCTCGCGCCATTTTGGATGATGCGCGTGATCACGTTTCAAAAGTCTGGCAGTGCAAGCCCAGTGAAGTCATTTTCACAAGCGGCGGAACAGAGAGTGATAATTCCGCCATTTTTGGCGTTACACGCTTGCTTCGTAATAAGGGACACCATTTGATCACTTCCTCCATCGAACATCATGCTGTGCTGCATTGTTTTCAGTATTTGGAAAAGCATGAGGGGTTTGAAGTCACTTATCTTCCTGTGGATAGCGAAGGTCGAGTGAATCCTGAAGATCTGAAGAAAGCGATTCGTCCAGATACCATTCTTGTTTCGATCATGGCGGCAAACAATGAAATTGGCACCATTGAACCTGTTGAAGAACTTGGATCCATCTGTCGTGAACATGGCGTGCTTTTCCACACCGATGCAGTTCAATGGTTCGGCAAAGAACCTTTCACCTCGATCCATCAGTTCAATGCTGATCTCGTTTCAGTGTGCGCACATAAATTTCATGGGCCGCGTGGTTCTGGAGCATTGTTTGTCAAATCGCCACTTCAACTGTCTTCTTTGATCCTTGGTGGTGCTCAAGAAAACGAAAGACGCGCAGGAACAGAAAATCTTGCCGCCATCATCGGTCTGACAGAAGCGATTGAGCTATTTATTCGAGAACCGATTTTTCCACGGGAGAAACTCTTTGATCTGACCAATCGTTTGATTGTATCGCTCGAACAAGTGCCAGGCGTTGTTTTTCGGGGATCGCGGATTCATCGTTTATCAAACACAGTCTCATTTACAGTGGAAGGTTGTGAAGGGATGACCCTCTTGGCAGGGCTTGATTTGGAAGGGATTTGCGCTTCCAGCGGTTCTGCGTGTTCTGCTGGGTCCTTACAGCCTTCACACGTCATGGAAGCGCTGGGGGTCAACTCTGCGCTGTCAAAAGCATCGTTGCGTTTATCACTTGGACGATCATCCACTTTACAGGAAGTGGATTATTTTAGCCAGATTGCCCCCCTTGTGATTAACCGTGTGAAAAACGCCTAGTTTTTGTTGAATTACTTGTGAATAAAATGTTTGGTTTGGAAATAACTCGAACTTATTAACTTTGTTCCATCCAATTCACAACATTCTTCACTTTACAGTTTTTATGTAACTCCTTGATCTGGACATAAAATGAAGACTTGTTTACCTTATTCACAACCCTTAATAATAGACTTTCAATCTTTAAAAGAAGATAGTATTAAACACACGGCATGAATCTAACAATTGCGAAAGAGCAAATCATTCTCGGATTGCAGTCTGTGCAAAATATTGTCAGCACGCGCACAACACTGCCAATCCTTTCCAATGTACTTTTGCGAGCCGATGAAAACCGGCTTGAGTTCACCGCCACCGATTTGGATGTCACCATTTCCTGCGCGGTGCAATGCACCACGAAGCGAAAAGGGGCGACAACTGTACCGGCAAAAAAGCTCTTTGGCATTGTGCGTGAATTGGCCAGTCCTGAAATTGAGGTTGAAGTAGATGACAAGAATGGTTGCCGAATTCAATCCGGGCCGTCCTTTTATAAGATTCATGGTTTGAGTTCTGACGAATTTCCACCCATTCATGATTTTAAGGAAAATAAACGTGTTGTTTTGGCTCAGGACAAGCTTAAGGGCATGTTGAAGAAGACTTCCTTTGCAATGTCCACAGATGAGTCCAGACACGTTTTAAATGGCATTTTTATTAGTTTTAAAGAACACAAGATGACAATGGTGGCTACCGATGGACGTCGTTTGGCTCTTGTGGACGAAGAAGTCGATATTCCTGAGGGGAGTCAGGGAGAGTTTATTATTCCTACAAAGACGGTCAATGAACTGAACCGTTTGCTGCAGGATAAGGGAGATATTGAAATTCGTTTTACTGATAATCAAGTGGCCTTCACTCTCAAGGATGACAAGGGCTTTTCCATTCTAATCATTTCAAAGCTGGTTGATGGCAGTTATCCAAATTACCGTCAGGTAATTCCAGGTGAGAGCAAGGAACGCATCCCCCTGCCTCGTGAGGAATTTCTCGCTGCTTTGCGTCGCGCTCAGATCATCACCAGTGACAAGTCCAATTCTGTTAAAATCAATCTTACGCGCGATAACATGGCTATTACAGCCAACTCGCCTGAAGTGGGTGAAGCCCGTGAGAGCATGGCTGTCAATTACAAGGGCAAGGATATGGCCATTGCTTTTAATCCGACCTACATGATTGAGCCATTGAATGCGTTGACGGAAGACGAAGTGTTCTTGGAAGTCATTGATGAATTGAGTCCTGGCGTTTTAAAGATTAATGGACCTTTCCTTTACGTTGTCATGCCAATGCGTTTGTCATAAAGACAAAACGGTTATCTAAGAGACGGATTCTTGCTGGAGAGGGTATTTAAAAGGGACGTGGCAAACGTAATTTCTTTTATCAATTGGAATATTATCTACGCAATTGTTGGCGAACTCGCCACATTCCAAGGCTGGTAAAGAAAAAAACGATCACAGCAAAGGTTAAAATTCCAACGCCAATGGCGAATACAATGGAATCTTCTGGGCTGAAGTAAACAATCATACTGCCAACCAGCGCAGTTAAAAGCGTCTCTCCAAAGAGGCAGACAAGAAACAATAGAAAACTTTTGCGTCCAATCCGACTGGCAAAAAGTTCACGATATTCATACTCCCCCAGCGTGCGCATGAGCCAGGCAGACTGAAAATTATGTGCTGCAACCAATATGCCAGTGGTTGAAATGATGATTGCAGCCAATTGCCAGAAGGCAAATATCAGGCAGATTGCGAGATTAAAAAGAGCCCCCCACTTCCACCCCAATCGCTTGGCTATGGGATTGCCTTCAAGGGCTAGATTAGGTGTGGCAACCCAAGTGCTGAAAAAATCCATCCCCCGAGAAAAAAGCAGCAGCCCCAGCATTGCCAGGTAGCTGCTGCTTCCAAAAGGGGCGGTCTCTATCATTTATTTCTTGCCGTACATTTGCTCAGGGGTCTGAAGTTGTTTCTCAGTGATGCGATCGGTAGCCCCACCGTTTTCAATCGAACGGAAGAAACAGGAACGATAACCTTCATGACAGGCGGCTCCAATTTGATCCACTTGAATCAGAAGAGTGTCTCCGTCACAATCAAATGCAATGTCTTTGACCGTTTGAGTGTGGCCGCTTGATTCTCCCTTCATCCAATACTTCTTGCGGGAACGGCTCCAGAAGTGAGTTTTACCAGTCTTGATGGTGTCTTCCAGAGAGGCGCGGTTCATCCATGCCATCATCAAAACGCGTCCGTTGGATGCGTCTTGAATGATTGCAGGAATTAATCCGTCTGCGTTGAATTTCAGTTTATCGTAAAAGCTCATGGTTGTTTTGGCTTGGATGGTTGTTGTTTACAGTTTGGTTATTCGTGTGGCAGAAAAGTGAATCCGGCAGCCGCAATAATTAGTGCAAATGCAACGAGGTGATTCCACCGTATTTGCGTTCCGAGATAGAAAATAGCAAAGCCGCTGAAAACGGTCAAAGTAATGACTTCCTGAATGATCTTTAATTGAAAAGGTGTGTAGCGCGCACTTCCCCAGCGATTGGCAGGAATCATTAATGTGTATTCGAAAAAGGCAATTCCCCAACTAACAATAATGGCCAGCCAAAGTGGAGCCGATTTGTATTTCAAATGGCCATACCACGCAAATGTCATGAAGATATTTGAAAGCGTCAGCAGGACAATTGGAGTGATTCGTGATTCGGTTATAGCAGACATGGGAGACAAAAAGAGAATGTTTACAACCGGACCGGAATGTTTTTGGATGCCAAAAACTTCTTAACATCCCCCACTGTATAGGTTCCAAAATGGAATATGCTTGCGGCAAGAACGGCATCCGCTTTTCCTTCGAGAAGAACGTTTGCCATGTGTTCCAGATTTCCCGCACCGCCACTGGCAACGACGGGCACCCCCACGGATTCACTGATGCGCCGGGTGATCACAAGATCAAATCCAGCTTTTGTCCCATCCGCATCAATGCTATTGAGCACAATTTCTCCGGCTCCAAGAGCGACGGCTTTCTTTGCCCATTCCACGGCATCCAAACCGGTCGCCTTGCGCCCACCGTGTGAAAAGACTTCCCAGCGGTCAGAAGCAACACGTTTTGCATCAATGGAAACAACAATGCACTGGCTGCCAAATTTTTCTGCACCCTGTCGAATGAGTTCCGGATTGGCCAAGGCAGAGGAATTGATGCTTGTCTTGTCAGCGCCCGCCTTGAGCATGGTGTGCATGTCCTCAACGGTTCGAATGCCTCCGCCCACAGTCAGAGGCATGAAACATTGATCCGCTGCACGTTCGATTACGCTGAGCATGGATGCCCGGCCTTGGGCTGTGGCGGTGATGTCGAAAAACACCATTTCGTCTGCGCCTTGATCGTTATAGCGAATGGCGAGCTCAACGGGGTCGCCAACATTGCGCAGTTCACCCGCTTCGGCTTTGCCGAATTGAACACCGCGCGTGACTTTACCGTCATGCACGTCCAGACATGGAATGACTCGTTTTGCCAGCATAAATGCTTGAACAGGCAATAAAAGTAGCAGCAATTGTGCAAAGGGGAAATATTTTCTAACTTGCCCCATTGACAATGGCAGTCCGCCACTAAGGTCTGGATCAGATTAAAACTAATCGATGCCAGCAGCTAGCGCAAGCCTTAGGCACAGTACACAAAGATGTGCGGCTGGATCAGATTAAAACTAATCGATGCCAGCAGCTAGACGGGCACGCTTAACAACGGTTTGCGCAACTACGCGTGCCTTAACAGAGCTGTCCTTCAAAACGGATTCGACATAGGCGAGATCCTTGCAAAGCTCGGCGCGCTTGGTCCGCGCGGGTGCAAAATAATTCCAGTAATGCTCGAACAACGCCTTCTTCAAATCGCCATAACCGAGCCCGCCCGCCCGCAGACGATCTTCGTAATCCTTTGCCACAGCCTCTGGAGCAAGCAGTTTTAGCAATTGGATGGCAATGTTCTTGTCCGCGTCCGGCTTTGGCTCACTGGGAGAGCGGCTATCCATGACGAGGCTCATGATCTTCTTTCGAAGAGCCTTTTCTTCGCCAAAAATCTCAATTGTATTGTGATAGCTCTTGCTCATCTTTTGGCCATCGGTGCCGGGAACTGTTGCTGTCTCCTCGCGGATTTTTGCGTTAGGAATGACGAACGTTTGGCCATAGGCTTCGTTGTATTTGATGGCAATGTCACGCGTGACTTCCACATGCTGTTTCTGATCCTTGCCTACGGGGACAATGTTGGAATCAAAAAGAAGAATGTCTGCGGCCATGAGAACGGGATAGGCAAAGAGACCGTGATTTGGAGAAATCCCATGGGCGAGTTTATCCTTGTAGCTATGGCAGCGTTCCAGCAAACCCATTGGAGTCACAGTGGTGAGAAGCCAGGCAAGCTCGGTTACTTCTGGTATGTCGGATTGACGGTAAAGAAGGGTTTTCTTGGGATCCAGGCCGCACGCGAGAAAGTCGAGCGCAACATTAAGTGTATTCGCACGGCGGGCTGCGGGATCAAAGAGCGCAGTCATCGAATGGTAGTTGGCAATAAAATAAAATGCCTCACCCTCGTCCTGCAATTGGACGCTGGGCTTCATCATCCCAAAATAATTCCCGATATGCAGCGTTCCAGATGGTTGAATGCCGGATAAAATTCGCATGTTGGTCATTTAATCAAAAACTCTGCATCTGGAAAAGGAAAAGCGTCGAATACACTGTGGTTGTGTGGCTTAGAAAGTGTCACTGCTGCGGGTGACTGGCGGTTTCCATGCGGACACGCGGAAGAATGTTTTTACTTCTGGTTTGACGGATGGAGTTGTGCCCATAAGCTTGTGCCTGTGAATTACACCACAAAAGAAGGAGAGCCCAAGGCTTTTGTCACACGAATGGGCTTGGTTGTGATGGCTTTCCTTTTGATGGTTGCATGTAGCGGTTGCATGACGACGGCGATGAAGGGGACCCCGTTCTATACCGGTGAGTATTCCAAACGCGTTGGCCCTGCCGATCAACGGGTGAATCTCTGGCCAGTCTGCTATTATCGGGATCCTGCGTTATCTGTAATCTGGCCGGTATTTGAATTAACGGACGATCATACGGCCGTGCGTCCTGTTTTTTCTGTTTATGGACTGGATCAAACCAATCGTGAATACAATTTTCTCTGGCCTTATGCCCAGGTGGATCGGCAAAGCGGAGACAATCATTTTTTCCCATTCTTTTGGAGCAAAAAACACACCGTTGTTTTCCCTGTGTATTGGCACTATGGGCATCTGCATGGGACCAACGTTGGAACGGATTCGCTGTTCCCAGTTTGGTGGATGCATCGCGAGGGAACCAATAAATTAACAGTCCTGAGCCCATGGCCCATTGCGGGCGTATGGCATGACACGAAAATGGGCGAGACAGGGGGAATGATTTTGCCACTTTGTTGGTATGATAAGGATAGGGTAAAGACTCTCTTTTTATCGCCAGTCTGGATGGAAGGCATGAATACAAATGGAGGGCGATGGAGACTGGTGCCTTTTGCATGTTTTCAATCTTCCAATGCCCATTCCTCAGCACTCGTGACCCCATTATGGTCGCAGGGAAAGACCGGTAATGCGGATTGGAGAATGGTGACGCCATTGTGTTACTGGGATTGTGAACAGCACACACTGCTTTCTCCATTATGGGCAAGGTGGGAAAACACCAATTGCGAAACCTATTTTTCTCCTGCATTCCTGACATGGATGAGACGAAAGCCTCAATGTGATGATTTATGGATGGCGGGAGGCTTGGCGCGTGCCAGTTGGGGGGAGAAGGCCGGGGCGCATTATGTGTTCCCGCTATATTTGCGAAACGCATCCAGAAAGATGTTTCTTAGCCCGCTCTTTGGCTGGCGTGAAGAAGGGGATGCGTTCTTCTATCCCTTGACGCCTCTGGCAGGGATACGATCCGGGGATCAAAGTGGATATTGGATGTTTCCTGTGTTTTCTCATAAGGTCCACAATCATACAAACGACATGGAAGATCGTTTTTTGATTTTGAGCGGGAGAGATCGGACAACGAATGACTGTCATTCCTGGTTTTTCCCATTATTCTCGTTTCATGACAGGGGGCCGCTGGATCGTGTGCCATCGAAGGAACATGCCGTTTACGGCAAGGAATTCTGGAGTCTGCCGTTTTGCTGGTATGAACACCAGAGAGGATATTGGGCGGCAAAAGGTGTGTTGGGCGAGGCTTTAAAGACGAACGGGGCTCCTATTGTGCAGTTTACAGGAGAACCTGAATACCGGTTCAAACATGGGATATTTCCATTATACAGCTTTTCAACCAATTCCCATCCAAACGCTTTTACCTATTCAAAAAAGGGATCGTTTGGCGTGATTCTCTACGATTACAAGCATGAGCGCGGGCCTTTGCCTGCAAAGGATTCGACTGCGCTTAACGATTACACCCGCGCCCGCATACTGTGGCGGCTATGGCATTATGAACGTTTAAATGGGGATGTTGGTGTGGATGTTTTTCCTGGGGTCACCTATGACAGGAAGAAGAATGGTTTTAAAAAGGTTTCTGTATTCTGGAGGTTTTACCGATACGAACGATCTGCAAAGGGGAAAACGAAGATGGATGTGTTTTTCGTTTCAGTAAGGCGTTAATTTTAAAAATGAGGATTAACAATGATTCTTCTGCCAGTTGTAGCAAGAGAACTTAGGGTTGTGTCGCGCAGGCCGGCGACTTATTGGCTGCGGTTTTGGGCTGTGGTGGCTGTAATGGTGGTGTTTTTTATTACGTATAAGTCCGGCAACATGACATTGGCCACCAAGGGGAAGCATTTGCTTAATACGCTCGGTATTCTGGCAATGCTTTTCAGTCTGTTCAGCGGGGTTTTTCTAACTTCGGATTGTTTATCGAGTGAACGACGCGAGGGAACACTGGGGTTGATGTTTCTAACGGATTTAAAGCCTTGGGACGTGATTCTAGGCAAGTTATCAGCCAGTTCATTGCACTCGGTTTTTGGGTTGTTCTCCATATTTCCAATTCTGGCGTTACCCTTGCTGATGGGGGGTGTGAGTGGGGAGGAATTTTCCCGGCTGATTCTGGTGTTTTGCGTGACAATCTTTTTTTCCCTTGGAATAGGCATGTGGATTTCGGCGCGATGCAGTGAATACCGAAACGCCGCAGTTGAGACACTGGGAATTGTGATGTTATTTACAGTGGTCTTCCCAATATTATATGCGTTTACACGTTGTGTTTTCAGAATAGGTGATGGACCATTATTTTTACTCTGGCCCTGTCCTTTTACCGCTTATGGCACAGCATTTGATTATTCGTATGGCAGGAACTTCAAACAGTTTTGGTGTTCGACTGGAACGCTTTTTCTTTTAGGACTGATTGGAATCATCAGAGCAGGGCATGTGTTGCCGCATTCGTGGAAACAAGAAAATGAAAGAGCAGGGGGTGGTTCGCAGAAATCCTCCTGGGTTGTAATACGCTGTGTAAAATGGTGTTTTGAAATATTGAGGCCCAAGAAGCCATGTTTAAAACAGAGTGTTGTAGAAAGGAATCCTTATTTTTTGGTAGGTATACGCGATGTTTCAGCCCGAATGTGGATGAGAGTTTTGTTTGTATGTCTTGGGGGAATCTGGGGAATCGGATTTGTGGAAAACTTAATGACCGCTTCAGCTAGGGCCCAAGTTGTGTACACCATGGCCATTGTCCTTATATTACATGTTATTTTGAAGATCCTGATTTCATTGGAAGCCAGTCGCCGGATGTTTGATGACCGGAAAAGCGGCGCAATGGAATTGCTATTGGCGACGCCTTTGACAACAGATCAATTTCTTTTGGGGCAATGGAATGTCATGAAATGGAATTATCGGTGGAGCCTATGGTTAATGACAGTAATTAATGTTGCCGTGTTGTTTGATTTCCAATGGAGTCGGGCTATGACGAATGCCTCCACCTATGAGAGATTCTGTTTGGGAGTCGTTTTACTGGGTGGCATCATTTCTTTATGGCTGGATTGTTGGGCGTTAAGCTGGGTGGGAATGTTAAGTGGGCTGAAAGCCCGGCGATATTATAGGGGAGTATTTGTGACGCTCGCTTTTGTTCTGGGCCTACCATGGATCAGTATATTCTTTTTTGTAATGATTCAGCCATCGATAAAATTTGGTGCCCAATGGATATATATTATAACGTATTTTGTACTTGGTTTCATTGTGAGTCTTCTGGCTGGCGGAATGGCCCGGCGCATATTGAAAAAGCACTTCCGAGAGCTGGTGACCGGGTGTGGCTCATGATCGTTTGTTTTGCCACCAGCAAGCCATAGTCATGGCTGTAAACTGGATCGTCCCTCTGACAAAGTGTCATTTCGGAGGTTCGGACGTTTCAATGTCATGCTCATCAAGATAGTGCTTTAGACAATCTGGACAAAGTCCATGAGAAAACTGGGCTGTGGAATGTTCGGTAATATAGGTTTCAAGCCGGCTCCAATAGCCCTGATCGTCGCGAATCCGTTTGCACCGACTGCAAATGGGCAGGAGACCACTGAGGGTTTTCACCTGGCTTAGCGCGTTCTTAAGTTCGACAATCAGGTTCTCGCGTTCGGTTTCGGCTCGTTTGCGCTCGGTGATGTCACGAATCATGGCAAGAACCATGGTTCGATTATGAATTTGGAATAACCGGGCGTTGACCTCCACCTGGGTTTGATGTCCGTCTTTGGTTACATGCGTGGTTTCAAAGAGTGCATGATTTTTTGTAAGAAGATTGGCAGTGATTTTTGGAAAGCGTTCGCGGCATTCGGAAGTATTGATTTCTGCTGGTGTTAATTCCAACAATTCTTCCCGCGTATAGCCCAGGTGCTGGCACGCAACGGCGTTTGCTTGGATGAATTTTCCCGGTTTCTCATTCTCCAAGGGATATACGAGAATGGCGTCGTTTCCACATTCAAACAACAGTCGATAATTTGCCTCGCTCTGACGTAAAGCCTGTTCTGCTTGTTTGCGTTCGATGGCGTGACGGATTGTGCGGAAGAGCATCAAATCATTGATTTGACCTTTGACCAGATAGTCTTGAGCCCCGGCCTGAACCAGACCTATGCCCAGATCTTCATCTTCAAGGCTGGTAAATACCACCGTTGGCAAATCTGGAAACTGGGAGTGAACTTTGGAAAACGTGGTGGATCCAAAACTGTCAGGCAGGGACAAATCCAGAAGAAGGATGTCCGTTTCATTTTCGGCCATGCGTAGGAATCCCTCATGCAGGTTTTCTGCAACCGTCAATTTGATTTCCTTGCCGGTTTTGGCTGCGGCTGATGTCAGGTGATCTTGCACCAGCCAGGCTTGGGCGGGTTCATCGTCAATGAGCAGGACGCGTATGATGTTCATACTTCTTGAAGAGAAGAAGGAGGAAGTTTGACGATGCTGAGCCAAAAATCCTGTGTTGCCTGAATAACAGACATGAATTGCTCCAGGTCAACAGGTTTTGTGACATAACAATTGGCATGGAGCGCATAAGAGTGCAAAACATCTTCGTCCGCCTTGGATGTGGTGAGCACGACAACTGGAATTGAAACCAGTTGAGGGTCTTTTTTGATGTTAGCCAGGACTTCGCGCCCATCCATTTTGGGCAGATTCAAGTCCAGGAAAATCAAGTCCGGTCGCGGAGCCGTGTTATAGGTCCCGGTCCTGCGCAGAAATGCGAGGGCTTCCACACCGTCTTCGACAACGTGGACCCGGTTCTGGTTCCTTCCTGTTCGAAGGGCCTCTTTCGTCAAATATGCGTCTCCTGGTTCGTCTTCAACCAGGAGGATTTCGACCTGCCTGAGGGAAGTTTCCTCAGGAATAAGTGTCGGGGATGTTTGTGTCATGTTGTTTCAGGTTGATGGGGATTATAAAGTGGAATGTAGCGCCTTTTCCGGGCTCGGATTCGACCCAGATGCGTCCGTTATGGCGTTCGACAACGCGTTTGCAAATAGCCAGGCCAATGCCTGTTCCTGCATATTTGATGCGGCTGTGGAGTCGTTGAAAAATGATGAAAATACGTTCATGGAATTCAGGTTCGATCCCGATTCCATTGTCTGAAACCGTAAAGTGGAACTCAATATTGGTCGGATCTTTACTGACGCCAATGTGGATGCGCGGCGGATCATTTCCGCGGAACTTGATGGCATTACCGATGAGATTTTGAAGAAGTTGCCCGAACTGGGTTGGCTCGCAAAGCAATTCTGGAAGCGGATCGTGTGTGATGACCGCCTTGGTTTCACGAATTGAAATTGCCAGATTGCGTTCAACGATTTCCAGTATTTTTTCTGCATTCTCCACGCAGAACGGCTTGCTCCGGCTGCTGACGCGGGAATATGCCAGCAGGTCCAGAATGAGCTGCTGCATACGGCTGACGCCCTCTGTAATAAATTTAACAATGGGTTCCGCATTTTGATCCAATTTATCCCGATAACGTTGCATGAGCAACTGTGTATACGCAGAAACCAGTCGAAGAGGCTCCTGCAGATCATGGGAGGCAACGTAGGCAAACTGTTCGAGTTCCTTGTTCGAACGCCCAAGCTCGGCAAGAAGTTTCTTCAATTCGGTTTCCGCCAGTTTTCTTGCTGTTATGTCCTCGATCAAGAGAAGGACATAATCGAGTGTCCGATCCGGATTTCGAACGCAGCCCACAGCCATGTTTGCATAAAGAACGGAACCATCCTTGCGGATGAATCGTTTTTCCAAGGTAAACCCCTCGGATTTGCCTTCGGCCAGGGCATTGAATACTTGAAGGTTTTGCTCAACATCATCGGGATGTGTCAGACCGGACCATGTAAGGTGCAATAACTCCTGCTGGGAATAGCCCAGCATGTCACACAACTTGTCATTAACCTGAAGCCATTCGCGTTTCGGAGACGTTATAGCCATGCCAACAAGCTGGCGTTCAAAAAATAGGCGCATACGTTCCTCGCTGCGCCGGAGCAATTCTTCCGCCCGCCAGCGCTCAATCACTTCATCCCTGAGCGCCTGATTGGCTTGAGTCAGTTCCTTGGTGCGCTCTCGGACCCGCGCCTCCAGAGATTCCTGATAGCGTTGCAATTCAAGTTCCACTTTTTTCCGCGCTGTGATGTCTTGGAAAAAAGCGACTCCGGCAGGACCATCCGGCAGTTCAATTCGTGTGACCGCGATTTGAACAAAAAAGGGCGTACCGTTTCGTCGCAAGGCCGTGGTCTCATAATCATTGGGTTCTGAAAATCCCTGTTCCCGCCGGAGGCTACGGTTGCAAATCATCTCTCGACATTCAGGGGCAAATACTTCTCCAAGGGAATGATTGCAGATATCTTCGGCTTTTTCATATCCAAACATGTGCTGAAAAGAGGGATTGCAATAGAGGATCATCATTTTGCGTATGATGATGATGGGCGGAGGCGCTTTTTCAATCAGGGCGCGGAAACGTGCTTCACTGGCCTGCTGCGCATTTTCCATTGTTTTGCGTTCCGTAATATCCTGGGTTGATCCCATGACCCGCACAGGCTTTCCCCCTGCGTCGAACAGTGTATGTCCCCTCTCCAGGACGTAGCGTTCTGTTCCATCTGAGAGGAGGATGCGATGTTCAAAACTGAACGGTGCCGGCGATTTGATGACTTGTTGAAACAGGGCTCGGACTTGTGAACGATCATCCGGATGAACCAGATTGTAGAAATTGTTAATCTTTGAGATGGTGATGCTCGTGGAACTCCCGAAAATGCGGCTGGTTTCTTCCGACCAGAACAGGCGGTCCTTTCCTGTGATCCAATCCCAGCTTCCCACATGGGCAATGCGCTGGGCCTCCACCATTCTGCGTTCATTCGAGGCAAGGTGGGCGGCGGTATCCAGTAACCGTCGACGGGAAACAAAGAACCCCAACAGAAACATGGCCAGAAGCAGGGTGACTTCAATGGTTCTTTGCCGTGATTCCGCCACTTTTCTTGCCCAGCGATTTTGTTCCATGTCGAGCCCCAGAACGGCCAGTGTCTTCTTTGACACTGGGTCTTGAATGGCGGCATATCCGGAAATGTAGGACCCCATTTCATCGGTATAGGGACCTACCACAATCGCGTTGCCTGTGGAAAACACCTCCAACAGTTTTTTGGGCGGTGCATTAAGCACCTCGCCTGGTTTGGAAAACAGCGGGTCTGCTGGGTCAAGCGAGTCAGCCGAGAAATGAATTTTCCCATCGCGGAGGAACAAAAGATATACGCAACGACACTACTGTCCGGTTTAAATTGTTGTAACATTGATATTCCTGCGGTATTTCAAGGGTGAAATGGGGATCGTGAGTTTTTTCGATTTCATTTTGAAAGGCATCTTCTCCAAGTTCCTTACCATTTTTGGTGGTAAAAGAACTCTTCATGAATCAAGGCCGAACGGTGTTTGCCCAATTGATGGACGAACTCCCCAAATACGAATTTCAAAAGTGTGTCCAGCGTTATGACGGAAACAAGCATGTGCGCACCTTGCCTGCTTATGAACACTTTCTGGTGCTGGCTTTTGCTCAACTGACTTACAGGGAAAGTTTGCGCGATATTGAGACCTGTCTCTGTGCTCTGGGGGCAAAACTTTACCATAGCGGCATTGCCCGTCCCACAGCCCGAACCACTCTGGCCGATGCCAATGAAAAACGGAATTCCCGCATATTCTCCGATTTTGCGCATGTTCTCATCAAGCTGGCCGCTGAGCTTTATGCCAATGAGCCTTTCGGTGTAGAACTCAAACAAGCGGCTTATGCTTTGGATTCAACAACCATTGATCTGTGCTTGTCTTTGTTTCCCTGGGCCAAATTCCGGCAAACAAAAGCCGCCATCAAACTCCATACACTGCTGGCTTTACGTGGCAATTTTCCCTCGGTGGTCATTCTGACGACTGGAAAAATTCACGATGTCCATATTCTCGATGAATTGAACTATGAGCCGGGCGCTTTTTACATTGTTGATCGAGGCTATTTGGACTTTGCCCGGCTCTACCACCTGCACCAGAGCGGTGCCTTCTTCGTGACTCGGGCCAGGAGTAACTTTCGCTCACGACGGCGCTACTCTCATACAGTTGACAAAAGCACTGGATTACGCTTTGACCAAACCGTGGTGCTCCGTGGCTTTTATTCTCAACAACAGTATACCGATGTGTTACGTCGGATCGGTTTTTGTGATCCCCAAAACGGCAAGTCGTTGATCTTTCTGACAAACAACTTCACCGAACCAGCATTAACCATTGCGCAACTCTACAAATGCCGATGGCAAGTGGAGTTATTCTTCAAATGGATCAAGCAGCATTTGCGAATCAAAACCTTTTATGGAACCTCGGAAAACGCGGTGCGCATTCAAGTGTGGACAGCCATTTCAGTGTATGTCCTGGTTGCCATTGTTAAAAAACGCCTGCACCTATCTGCCAGTCTATACACTATTTTACAGATTTTGAGCCTTTCACTTTTTGAGAAAATGCCCATTTTACAGGTCCTTTCTCAACAACCCCTCTCACCCAATATGCCCAACACTCACGATCAGCCCGTTTTACCGGGCTTTTAAACCGGACAGCAGTGACGCAACGAATGTCCTCAACAGGGCGATTCATCTTATCCAGCAAGGCCTGCAATCGATGAAAATTCGGGTTGCTTTCATCTTTGGGGGAACCTTCAAGTCCCGCGATTTTATCACTTTCTATTGCAGCCGCACTCAATCCACTTTGTTGAAGGATGAAATGGCGGATTTGTGCATCGGTAGACTGACCGGCTTTTTCGGTAAAAAACCAACCACCCCCGAGAATCACAGCGGTGAGCCAGACAAAATGAAATGAAAATACAGACCTCTGCTCAAATGAGAGAAAGAAAGCTTCCTCCTGTAGTTTTTGTTTGTTTTTGAGCAGACAGATTGAAAGCAGGACAATGAGCAGCGCATTTATAAATTCGACCCTGCATCCGGTTGTTCTGAAGAACCAGTTGGAATTCAAAACCGTTACTGGGAGAAAGGGATCTGGGGGTGCAAAAAAACATGAAAAAAAGGCGAATAGCACCATGGCGGACGCTGCCACTTTAAGCGAATTTCTGGATGTCATTTCCATTTTTGCTGCCATCCACAATGTCAATGCCGCCCAAAGGCCACTCAACAGTCCCACGGTGTAGAAGATCATTGTTTCAGTTACTGTGCCATTGACAATGTAAATGGCTGTGATGACTGCCAGCAAGGGAATGTAAATCCAGCGTTCAGGGCCCTTATTTGCGACAAGGCGGTAGCCTTTACGCGCAAACTCGAAGAGAAACAGGAAGGAAAGAGCGAAGATGGTGCGACAGATCGTTGTATAGATTTCTCCAACCCCTTGACTGAACGATACCATGTGCAGCCATTCGTGAATTCCTTGTGCAGTTCCGTATAATCCAAGCCAAAACCAAGGCAGGCGCTGTTCGGAATTTTGGGGAAGGGTTATGCAAATGCCCGCAAGCACCATGAATGAAAACCCGTAAAGGAATAACAGGTAATCCATTTGGCTTTCAAGTATCGTGGCGGACGGCAGCATGGTGTTATTTTTTTAGGTAAATGCGTATTTCTAATATAGCGAATAACTGAAAACGAGTGGACATTAACTTTTCAAAATTTACCGCAACGACGTTTTTTCCCTGCAAGTCCTATCACACCATCAAAGGACTGACCGCCCAAATTTTTGTCCAGCCACAGACTTCATGACGCATGGCAAAACAGGATTTTTCGAATCTACTGTGCTTGCCGGTAGTCAGGGACATCGGTTTCCTGCGATGGAACTTGAACAGCTTGTCCTTCTGCCGTTGGCGTCAATTCTCTTTTTGGCTTCAAGTCTGCTGAGGACAGGTTTTTCTCTGTTATTGTTACGGGACCCCGAGCCAATTCTGGAGCGTTAAATGTTCTGGCAAATGATTCGTAGAAAGCCGGGTCTTTTTGAGGGAGAACAAACGGCTTGTGAAACCGGCCCTGCGAATCCATGTAACTGAAGAATGGGCGTGCCAAAAAGCCGTCAAGCCGTTTGGTGCTGAACACAATCCACCGGCTGTTGAACGCCCAGCAATGCCAGGAATCCACGGTGTCACTGTTGATTTCCAGACGATGGTATTCGCGCGTCTTGAGATCCATCATATAGAGATCGCTGCTGGGCTGGTAAATGGGGAAGTTCCCATATTTCGAAAGACAGAAGAGAAGATACCGTCCGTCCGGTGAAACCCTTGGTTCTGTGGCGCTCAAGTTTGTTTCCCGTGATGAGACAACGGTCTCGGGGTCTCCCCATTGGTTGGAGTTGATGTCGTAATGAACCCTCAAAATGTCGTAACGAACCTCTCTGTGTTTTTCAATGGGTCTTGGAATGGCAGCGGTGAAATACAGATAGGTTCCATCTGGCGACCAACTGGGCCAGGTGTCATTTCGGTTGGTGGCCACCAGCGGTTTTGGTGTGAAAAACGTGTTTGAATCCACTCGATAGATTTCAATGTGTGATTTGGCGTCGAAGACATCGCGAGTTTCGCCTTGTGTGTGGTAGAAGAGGGCCAGTCTGTTTGCGGAATAGGCGAGGAGTTTACCGCTTGGATGCCAGGACAAATACCCCAGCGTCTTATTGATGCGTGTCACTTCGTTGGATTGGACGAGAAGCATGGGTTGTGGGCCTTTGACCCCACGTGTGTGAAGCGCGAACTGAGTGGTCGAATGATTGAGAAATGTATGACAATTGAGACACTGATTGTTGACCTTCTCGTTGCGCAGGAGTGGAGTCTGATCAAACGACTCCAAATCCCGCTGGTAAATTCCCAACGTGGTGTAGGTGTTATAGAGCGGCTTTAAAAGGCGATAATAGAGATGGCTGTCGATGGGCTCGCTGGCGATGTGATTTGTGATTGTGGCAAATCGGGTCCATCCCTTCTCAATCGTTTGCACGGATACGTCACAATAGAGATTTCCACCAGCATTGGAACGAACTAGTGTGCGCCATGCCTCCAACGGAAATTGGATGGTTGGAGTGCTGCTGCTGATCTCAATGGCTTTTCCCTGTGAAGCGCGGAGTTTGACCCGATAGGCTGTTCCCGGTTCGTTTACCCTGAAATTCAGCGGAGCAATGTTGGGGGGGAGTGTAATGTCGGTGTAATCGGGCGTGATGCGTGGAGGCAACAGGGATGACAAAGCTCCCGTAACGTCTGGCGAATCTGCTGCCGCACTTCTCAAGATCATGAGAAGGGAGATGCAGGCAAGGGCGATGATTTGTTTTAAGAACGGCATCATGGGGTCTGGGCATCCGCCATTGCAGACGATTTTTTGGATGGCTTGAGGTAATAGTAATACCAATAAGTGTCAGAATATTCCCTGGCGAGAGAGGGATTTCCTTCTGGCATCTTTGCCCCTTCGCGCACGGCTTCGGCGAAACGCTCAAATCGTTGGCGTGTTTCTGGACGGATTTGAAAATGTTTTGACTCAAACGGTTTCTTTACGACCCGCTCGTAAAGTAAAAGGGCTTCTTCATAATGACGGGGGATTTCCTTGAAACCGAACTTGTCAAGCGAATCAATCTTCTCGGCGAATTTTGCCAGATCGCCTGTCAATAAATAGTCCATCATCAAAAATTCAAATGCCATGCGGTTTTGCGGATTGGTGCGCAATGGCTGGCGAACAAAGAGTTCCGTGGGCATTCTGTTGTAGGCCAGCTCGGTTGTGACCATGTTTGAGGCGTAAAGCGCCAAGTCCAAGTCCCAGGGCATCTGAATGTTTGCATCCAGGCTCTTGAGGCAGGCATTGGCCCAGGTCTGGTGGAATGGAATTTGCCGGAGATTGTTCAGAAAAATACGCGTTGCCTGGGGATGCTGTTTTAAGACGTTGATTTCAGCCAGGGTTTTCAACACGTCCGGGCGGTCGCCTTCCCACTCAAATGCCTCGGCTGCCAGATGTTCAGCTTCGTTAATCTGCCCCAGTTCCATGAGTGTTTGCATCTGAGCCCGACACCCTTCCAGCCCTTTTTGCATCCCCGCATACAAATCCCAGTGCGCTTGATTTGTGTAGCTGAAAAAGTCTTCTCCAAGACGGCCCATGTGGAATAACGCCAGATGCAGCCGGATTTCGGATTCAAAATTCAATGATGGGACATCCCGGGCAACGGCAAGGACTTTGCCGTAATTTTGTTGATCGAGGTAATAATCCATTTGTGCCGTGATATGGCTGGCACGGTTCATGGACTGCCAGGCGCCGGCTCCTCCTGCCACGAACGCCAAGACGACAGCAACAATGGCAGGCCCCCTTTTATATGATGCAACGGTTTTTCTCTGTGACGTTTTCGGTCTGAGAAAAAGAACCAGCAAGACAATTGGCAGAAAGACGTAGATGGAAAGTAAAATGCGGAAAGTGAAACTGGCTTTCCATGGTATGAGCAGCGCTTGCAACGTGGCATCTGGAAAGCAAAGGCAGGTCAGTGGCACGGTAATGATGGCACTAATACTTCCAAGAATGACAAATGACCTTTTTAATGAGGAGCATTCCAAAATCGTTGTTAGAACAATGAACAAAAGCGCTGGCCATAACCCTGCCAGGCTAAATGTGATGGCGGTGCCTAGATAACAACAAACGATTCTCAAGGATGGGTTTGATGCTTTTTGTGCTGCACAAGCTCCGCAGAGAGCCAGCAAGATTCCTAGGCATGCAGATGGCAAGGCGGGTTCCCATCGACTGGCCAGCGCCAGCAAAAGGAAGGATGGAATGAGCGCCAGGGCGGGAACAAAAGCCAAGTGATTATCCGACTTCTTGAAAACGCGATCTGTCAAGAGAAACAACAATGTGAGCGCCAATCCAAAAAGGGTTGCCCCCACCCAATTGTCGTGATTCAACTGCAATAGAAACATGCCGGCATAATCCATTGCACCACCGGGGCGGGAAAAGAACGGAGCCGCAAATTCATGGGTGCAAAGGAAAAAGGGGCCCGAATGAAAAAACAATGCAGCAGGTTCAATCCTTGTCCCTGTGTAAAGTGTCACAAATGCGAACAGAACGATGGCTACGACACGAGAATTCACCACTGGCGTGGTGTTGGGACAATTCTCATGCGGCATAGGAAAAACCTCGCGGAGAATTGACCTGCTTCGTACGGCATGAACGGGCTTTTATTACACTCAACATGGTTCGGGCTAATCTAGAAGCCGGTCCAAATGTTGGCAAGGTGAAACCACCTTATCAACTGTCAATTGTAGAGTTTCGGGTCCTTTTGCCAGTCCTTTTCCTTATCGTGTCCCATTTCTAAAACACGGGGACGACGTTCCCGTAGTCGCAAAGATTCCATGCCCAGGGCGCATCCTTGAGAAAGCGGATTCTTGCCGACACATTCCAACCGCAGCGTGTATTTGCCTGGATTGGGCCAGAAATCCAACAAGTGAAATTCCTCATCGACGATTTTATCTCCATAAAAATCCATCGGGTCTCCCAGTTTCACTCCGTTGAGAGTGGCTTGGTATTTGCCGTAATCCGGAGCTTTGGTCATGTTGAGTAACAACCGCAAAGGTTCCTTCTTTGCCACTTCGAACGGGATTTCCACCCAGGCTTTGTCAGTGGATTCTGGCTTATAAAACAATTGTGGAGTTTCATACAAATCCAATTGCTGAGATTGGGCTGTTCCAGGCCCATGATGTGCGGGATCGGTGAATGCGTTGGCTTTGACCGTGATCCGTTCCAGACTGGGCAAATGACGTTCATTGGCACTTGGGGCGCGTGCATCGAAGGTTGGAATGCCTGTCTGATACCAGAATGCCACGCTGGCAAAATCATCTTCACGTTCATTCCAGCTTGTGGCTTTGTATTGGGGATTCTCATCTGGTGAAAGCCAGCCAAAGTGTTCCATCGTGACTTTGATGCCCGTATTGAAAACGATCGGGTCATTGATGTGCCATCGATAGGCGCTTGTGTGCCCGCCAACAATTCCCCATTGGTCAAAGTAAGGAACGCCAAAGTAAGGCGTGCTGCAACGTTTCAGCCCCCAGGCGGAAAGGAAGTAATCCTCCGTTCCCGTGCCCCAAATGGAGGGCTTTGCCTCGCCATCAATGTAGATTTTCTCATCACCTTCGCCAAACCAAGCCGGGCTGCGCGTGCGCACCGCGAGAACGGTGCCAACGTAATGACCTTTGCCTTTGGTCTCCAGAAGCACGTAATCCTTCCCCTTTTGCACCGGGTATTCCTGACGGTATTGCGCATGAAAGTAAGGGGTGTCCTTTGGCAGTTTGTCCTTCTTGATCCAGTCAATGTTGTAGTAGAGAAGGCTGATCGGCTTGTCACTCTGATTGACAATCTCAATGCGGGCGGATTTGCGGAAGGGCATTTGCCAGAAACAATTGTAGGAATCGGCATCTTCAAGGATCACTGGCATGCTGATCACTTCGCTGCGACGTCCAAAACAACTGGCAAAGAAATCGCCCACTGGAGCTTCCACTGCCGGTTTTTCCCGGCCATCCCAATAAATCCGCAACAACATGTCCTGATGGTTTGCAGAACCTCTGGGAGCCCAATCCTGGGGTTCTGGCGCGAGAAAGGTAATCCAGATGTGAGTGATGAGCCCCGGTCCCTTTTCATCCAGCAGCACGTGGGTGTCTCCTGGCAGCACATTGAAATTGTCGAAGTTGCTGGCTTCTTCAAGGTCGCCCTTGGGGTCGGCTTTGGGATTGATTTTACGCTCGGAAGCCTTGCCTTTGCGGACATCGCCAATGCGCATGGTGGATGTGGCGCGCATGGAACGGCCTTCTTGGGGCTTGGCAAGAGTTTCAAGGGGACCACTTGCGCTGGCGGTGATGGCTGTGGCAAGGATGCTTAGCAGCGCGGCTGTTTCAACGAGTGTTTTCATACGGTTGTGGCGCAGTTTGCATATGGCCGGAAGCACTTGAATGATGAATCTTGTCGCACCAGCCTGATGGCAATCGTGATAAACGATGGAATGGAAGAATTCATCATGGCTCAAACGGTTTTGTCTGGCTCTTGTTATTTTCTTCGGATTTCCGGCAGTGAATTCGTTTCGCATTTTGACTGTGATCTGTCTTCCGTCAAGTGATTCATTCTGTTTTTTTGGCGTTTGGGATGGAAAAGCTTCAGATTCCTGTTCCCTCGGTGAAGCGGTTTGATTATCGTAAGAGCCCATGAGACAGCTAATGCTTGCCTGTTGCCTGTTTATGATTCCCACATTGAATTCATCGGCGGCAGTGGATGCCACGCTCGAAGATCGTGCTGAACATTTCCTTAATCTGGTCAACGCTTCCTATCAGGCGTTGTATAAAGTGCAATGCGAAGCCCAGTGGGTTGCCTGCACGGATGTGTCGCCTGAGCACGATGCCGCTTCCGAGATCGGGGGCAAGGCCATGGCCGCCTTCACTGGCAATCCCGCGTTGATCAATGAAGCTCGTGCGCTTCTGGAAAAAAAGGACCAGCTCAAACCTTTGACGGTCCGTCAGTTGGAGCAGGTTTTATTGAATGCCGCGGAAGGTCCGATGACCAATCCCAAACTGGTCTCAGATCGTATTGCAGCCGAAACAGCCCAGGCATCCACATTGAATGGATTTGTATTCAAGCGCGCAGGCAAGGCCATCACGGTCAATGAAATTGGTCGGCTTCTTCAAAACAGCACCAATCTGGATGAGAGACGCGAAATCTGGGAGGTTTCAAAACAATCTGGCCCTGCGCTCAAACCTGGCCTCATCAAATTGCGTGATTTGCGCAATGGCGTGGCACGTGAACTTGGGCACTCAAACTATTTTGCGCTTCAGGTGGCAGGCTATCGCATGTCGCAGGAGGAAATGATCCAGCTTCAGGACGAATTTGTGCGTGAATTGCGTCCCCTCTACCTCCAGCTTCACACGTGGGTCAAATACGAGCTCGCCCGCAAATACGGCCAGCCTGTTCCTAATCGCATTCCTGCCCACTGGCTCAATAACCGCTGGAGTCAGGAATGGCCTGGCATCATCCAAAGCGCCAATCTCGATCCCTACTTTGAAAAGAAAACACCGGAGTGGATTGTGAAAACTGCCGAACAATTCTATACGGGACTTGGCTTTGCCAATCTACCTTCCAGTTTTTGGGAGCGCTCCGATTTGTATCCGGTGAAAGCCGGTGATGCCCGCAAGAAGAATACGCACGCGTCTTGCTGGCATGTGGATTTGGGGACGGACATCCGATCTCTCATGAGTGTGGAGAACAATTCTGATTGGTTTTACACGGCTCATCATGAATTGGGGCATGGCTATTATTTCATGTCTTACACCCGGCCTGAAGTGCCACCCCTGCTGCGGATTGGGGCCAACCCATCCTTTCACGAAGGGATGGGCGAGTTAATTGCTCTGGCCGCCAATCAGGTGCCGTATCTGAAATCGCTCAACGGCTTGCTTCCCGCAGATTTTCATTATGACACAAACGAGTTCCTGCTCGACAATGCCTTGAATCCATCCGTGCCATTCATTTTCTTCTCTTCAGGCACAATGGCTCATTGGGAATATGACATTTACGGAAAGGAATTGTCTCCCGACCAATGGAACAAACGCTGGTGGCAATATGTCCACGATTTCCAGGGAGTTGACGCGCCCAGTGAGCGTGGCGAAGAGTTTTGTGACCCCGCCACAAAGACGCACATCAATGACACGCCGTGCTACTATTACTCTTACGCCATTGCTACCGTGTTGAAGTTCCAACTCCACAACTACATTGCGCGTAATATTCTCCATCAGCCGCCGCAAAGTTGTAATTATGCCAATCGCAAGGATGTGGGAGATTTCCTGCGCGGGATTCTCAAAAAGGGTGGCACAGAAGACTGGCGAAAAGTGTTAAAGGATGCGACAGGCGAGGAACTCTCCACCCATGCCATGGTTGAATATTACCAGCCGCTTTACGAGTGGTTGAAGAAACAGAACGAAGGACGCAAGATCGGCTGGGATTAGGGTGTTTTTGGAGCGTAAGAAACGGTATCAATTGTAATCGATGGGCTGTTCAGCCCCTGGGCAGAAGCGTTGATGACAATGGGGGCTTCGGACGCTGTGGCTTTAATGTATGCGACGCACTGGCCGTTATAGGTGCGTCGTTCCGATGCCTGAAATGGTTCGTGACTGGTATTGTCGGCTGAATCAACGGCTACGATGACGCCAGGACCTGTGACCTTGAAACTGATCTTGGCGGATGCTGTGGGCACTGGAATGCCATCTTTATCGACGATGATTGCACGGACGCATGAAACATCGTCCCATTCCGTCGTTAACGGAGAACGATTGGCACTGAGTGCAATTCCCACAGCAGCTCCGGCAGAGCGCAGCTCGTGGCCAGCGACGGGTTGGCCCATGTTTTTGCCAATGGCTTTGATAATTCCAGGTTCGAACGGCACTTTCCAACGGATGGGAGATTCATCTTGCGAACGGGTTTTTGTTCCAAGTGATTTGCCGTTGAGAAAGAGTTCCACTTCCTGACAATTTCCGAAAACTTCCACCGTTTCATCGTGTGGTTTGGTGTTTCTGGGGGACCAATCAGCCCATTCTGTCTGCCGTGGGTGGATGGATTCCGCAGCATCCTCATCCTCGCTGTTTGAATGCGCTGCGCCAGTAGTTCTGACGATGTAAACCATGGGGGTTTGCGTCCACCAACTGCGTCGTTCCATGGCCAGCGGACGGGGCAGTCCTGTGCGGTCCAAAAGTCCGCATCCGGCACCGACCCACGGCCACTTGCTGTGGCTGTCACCCAGATAATCCACGCCGCTCCAGACGAAGGTACCGGCACAGGGACCAGCATCTCTTACGTTTTGCCAGGATTTGTGGTCGTGACCGGTTTCTGTTGAGAGAATTTTGCGCGTTGGTTTGGCCGCAAACGCTGTAAACAATTCTGTCTCGCGATAATTTTGCCCGATGACATCCAACAGGTCGGCAAGGCCATTCTTATAATCCTTGTTGGCTGCGGGACGGAAAAGAGCCTGTGTCACAGGGCGTGTTGGATCGTTCTGATGGCAAATATCCCGCAGCATGGCCAGCGTGGTTTTTGCCTGCTCATTCCGTGCGCTGTCGCGGATTTCATTGCCGATGCTGTAGAGAATCACGCTGGGGTGATTGCGGTCTCGACATACAAAATCTCGCAAGTCTGTTTTTGCCCACTCTTTAAATGCCCGGTGATAGTCGAATGGCATTTTCCCAACGGTCCAACAGTCAAAAGCCTCGTCGACCACTAAAAATCCCATGCGGTCACACAAATCGAGAAACTCGGGGGCAAACGGATTGTGACAAGTGCGAATGGCATTGCAACCGATGGCCTTCAATTGTCCCAGTCGGTAATCCCAGACCCGCATTGGTACTGCCGCTCCCATGGCTCCGCCGTCCTGATGCAGGCAAACCCCCTTGATTTTAACCGGCCTGCCGTTCAGGGAGAAGCCGGTCATCGCATCAAAGCGAATTTCCCGTATGCCGAATACTTCGATTTCGCTATCAAGCGTTACATTTCCAGAACGGAGTTTCACAGCCAGGGTGTAAAGGTTCGGGCGTTCACAATCCCAGAGAAGAGGTTTTAAAATGGAAAATTCCTGCTGTAATTCAACTGTTTTATTCCCGGGTATAATTTGAGGTCGGGAATCGGTTGTTTGGACGATTTGGCCTCCGGGGCCGAAGACATCAATTTCCACTTTAACATTTCGTGGCGCGGAAGATTGATTGATGACCGTGGTTTTTAGGTGGATCACCGCATGGTCGGTCGAGATTTTGGGCGTGGTGACAAAGATTCCCCATTGTGTGAAGTGGACTGGTTCCGTAACCACAAGACGCGTGTGACGATAGATTCCGGCTCCAGCATAGTAACGAGATGCTGGCTGACGTGATGTGTCTGCACGAACAGCAACTAGATTTGTTTTACCCGGGCCAAATACGAGACGGCCCGTCAATTCACAACGGAAGCCAATATAGCCATTGGGACGTTTGGCAACGTTGGTGCCGTTGATCCACACTTCTGAGTTGGCCATGACTCCATCGAAATCCAGAAAGACACGTCTTTGGGCATAATCGATGGGAAGCGTGAAGCGTTTGTGGTACCAGCCGACCCCCGCGGGAAGAAATGCACCCGCACCCCCTGTGGCGTTCTTTTCTGAAAATGGGCCTTCGATGCTCCAATCGTGTGGCATGCTTAAAAGCCGCCAGGCACTATCGTTAAAGGCAGCCGTCTCCGCCTGTTTGGGGTCGCCTTTAAAAAAGCGCCAATCGCTGTCAAAGGAAGCGGTAATTCGGCCCGTCTGCGCTGGCACTTCGAGAGCCATCGAAAGTAAAATTAGTATGATGTAAGAAAATCTCATCCAACGGACTTATGTATGCGCCATGGCACCCGATTTGAGCAAGCAATCAATTAAAGCTTGTGAAGGAATTGCAGTCGTTCTTTTCTTTTTTAAGAGGTTTTAAGCGAAGTCTTTAGTTTTGTCCTTTCCCGGCGAAAACTCCGGCACTAATGTGATGCTTGCATGCAGACTGTTTACTTTGACCTTGAAACGCAAATGTCCGCCGATGAAGTCGGCGGATGGGGAAAAATCCGCGATATGCGCATGAGCGTTGGAGTGACGTACAATACGGCGCGCGGGGATTACAAAATCTATGGAGAAAAACAGGTCAACGATTTGATCGAGGAATTGCGCCGGGCCGATCTGGTTGTGGGCTTCAACAGTCTGCGCTTTGATTACGAAGTATTGATGGGGCACAACCCGTTTTTTGATCCCGAACAAGTGCGCACGCTCGACATGCTCGTGGAACTTCAGAAGACGTTGCAACACCGGCTTTCACTCGATTCCATTGCCACGGCAACCCTGGGGGTTGAAAAGACTAGTGAAGGGCTTCAGGCGATTCGATGGTTTAAGGAAGGAAGGCTTCTGGATATTGCCGAATACTGCTGTTTCGATGTGAAGATCACAAAAATGGTTCATGAATACGGCCTGGCTCACAAACAGCTCTTTTTCGTCAATCGCTTTGGGAAAAAAGTAAGTGTGCCTGTCTCCTGGTGATTCTGCTAACGAGGTTGTGTTCTCCGTGTCAGGAAAAGCGCAGGCGTCAGACAAATTGCTGCGAAGAGAAGCAACACTGGGCATTCGTGGAGCAACACTTGGTAGGATTTATTGAAATACATCACGGTTTGCAATCCATGCACGCCCCAATACGTTGGCATGAAGTGAGCGATGGTCTGGAATAAATCCGGCACGATCTCTATCGGCCACCAACAACCGCCCAACGCGGAAAGAACCATTGCGGCGAAAATAGCCAGTTGAGACACCTGTTTTTCGGTCTGGCAGAGGATTCCTCCCAACATGCTCAAGCATCCGGCAAACACTGCAAATGAAACCACCACCGGGATCAGATACAATGGGTGATTACCCAGGGAGATCTTAAACAGGAATACTCCGCAACAGAGAATGAGGGCGGATTGAACAAGGGCCAGGATAACCCGGGCCAGAATTTTTCCAATATACACCTGCCAAAGAGGCAACGGAGAAGCCATTAAACGAACGATCTGTCCATTCATGCGGTCGGCCACAAGGGTGCTTCCCCCGTAGATCAGGACCATTTGCAGGACAAACATGGCCAGAATGCCTGGTAAACTGGCGTAAAACCCCGTTGGTGGAGGTCGGAGACTAGGAGCAGTCCTTTCCTCCACGGTCAGGAGTTGAGGCCGTGCAAGGGCTGTTTTGAGCGCCTGTTTGCTGGCTTCATCCCAAGCGTGATGGCAGACATCAGCCAATGCCAGTGCGGTTGTGAAACGGACGATGGCTTGTGTCAGAGTGGATTGCACTTCCAAGATTCGATCTGCTCCGCCAGTGCCCTTGACCATGGTCAGCTTGATCGCTTCCCCCTTTAGAAGGGTTGCCGCAAAGTCTTTTGGAATGACAATTCCATAGGGCCACTTTTTTTTGAGTTCCACCTGGCTTTCCGCCCCTTTGACGTCAATTGAATATCCATCCTGGTGGAGTTGATCGATGAACAGGGCTGATAATTCGCTGTGGTCTAGATCAATGACGGGAATCCACGTGGTTGGATTTCCATTTCTTCCAAAAGCACTGCCAAAGATTGCCGCAAAAATCAGAGGCATGATCAACATCCAGAACAAGGCCATGCGGTCCTTGGTGAGGCGTTTAAAGTCGCCCAAGGCGATGCGCAGGATATTCATTTGCGGCCTCCAAATCCAAAATTGCGCTGGAATAGGAGGAAACCTGCCGCACAGCCACCAATGCCGATGGATGTCAGAATCACCACCGATTGCCCCATTCCATCAAACGAATGGGCCTGACAGGACCGTTGCAACGCGATGACGCCCCAGCGGTTTGGCGTAAACTGGCCGATGACCTGAAGGAAATGAGGTAACATTTCAAACGGAAACATGCTTCCGCCCAGAAGCGCGCAGATCAGAAGCGCTATGGTTGTAAAGACCCGGGCCTGTTCCTTTGTCCGGGAAAAGGAATAGAGGAATGCCAGAAGGCCGGTCATTGAAAGGGCACTGGCCAACACAATGACTGTTGCCACGTGGACCGGCCCCCAATGGATGCCAAAGATGCAGGTGCAAAGAACAAGCAGCAGCGCTTGGATCACAGTGCAAAGAACAAAACAACGGAGCATTTTTGACAATACAAATTGGGAAAGTGTCACTGGCCCGGAGAGAATCCGAAAGAGCGTGTTATTATCCCTCTCCTGAACCACTTCGGCCATGAGTGTCTGCCCAAGGAATAGAACCCAGAAATACATCATTCCTGGCAGTATGGACTGGAAAACTTCATTCATAACGGGTTCCAATCAGCGGCAGGGATGTTGGTGAAGGTGATGATGGGCGGAAAAAGATAGGTTTTGAGCCCCTTCAATTGCCGGGTCGAACTCATGGCAGATTCGCCAACGATAGTTTCATCTGGAAATTCCTGCAGGTTAAACAGGGTGCGAATTTCCTTCAGGGGTTCCCCGATCAGTTCCCCGGCGCCGGAGAGTCCGGTCGCTGTCAATAACGCACCCTGGCGGACGACTTTGGGCAGCACTTGCTCCGCCGGATTTTCGTAGAGTTCAATGACATTGGTTTTTCCATCCAACAAATCGGTTGTCATGTTTTTTGGCAGGACGACCAATGCGGAAACCTTGCGATTCTCAATCAGGCGGATGCCGTCCTCGCGCTTGTCAACAAATTGAAGGTCCAGTTGTTTGCCAGTTTTTTCCTGCGACGCCATGGAGCGCAGTGCGCGGGACAGAAAATCATCGTCCTGATCCATCACTGCCAGATGGATCGTTGGGGTGATAGTCTTGCCACCACCGCCAAAGACGGAGGCAATCATGCCGGTCATGAGAAGTGGCAGGGACATGAAAAGCAGGATGGTCCACGGATGTTTCCAATCGCGCCGAAGATCCTTCAGAATAAGCTGGAGGATCACTTTCAATCGCGCAGCTCCCTTCCGGTTAGTTTGAGAAACACACTTTCCAATGTGGGCTTTTGAATGGAGAGATCAGCAATCTCGATGCCTGCCTGGGTTAATTGCTGGAGCAGCGGAGCGATGCCAAAGCCCTCTTTTGTAAATTGAAGCATGGCGGAATTGTCCGCGATGCTGAGGAACGAGACGGGCTCGTGTTCCAGCGAGGCTTTCAACTGGGCGACGTTGAATTTGCCTTTGAGAATGATGACTTCGCGATCCCCACTGACGCGGGCAAGTTCGGCAACAGAACCGTTTTGAAGGATCCGGCCATGATCCATGATGGCAATGCGGTCGCACAGTTTTTCAGCCTCTTCAAGATGATGTGTTGTCAATAGAATGGTGGTTCCCTGCCGGGCAATCTCGCGAATGACATCCAGAATGTTGTTTCGTGCCTGGGGATCGATTCCCACTGTTGGTTCATCCAGAAGAAGGACTTTGGGGGCATGAATCAGGCCGATTGCCAGATTGAGGCGACGCTTCATGCCGCCAGAATATTTCCCCACGGCTTCTTTGGAACGATCAGCGAGTCCCACGCGTTCCAACAGGGTGTCAGCTTTCTTTTTGAGTTGAGCACGCGAGATTCCATAGAGTCCCCCCCAGAATAGGAGGTTCTCCCTGGCGCTGAATTCCTCATAGAGCGCGAGGTCTTGGGGAACCAAGCCGAGAAGGTGTTTTGCCTCTTGCGGAGATTCCCAGAGATTGACGCCTCCGATGGAAACCGTGCCTTCGTCAGGGGGCAATACACCGGCGATCATGGAGATGGCCGTTGTTTTGCCTGCACCATTGGGCCCGAGAAAACCAAATAATTCGCCGTTCTTTGTTGAAAAAGAGATGTGATCCACCGCTTTGAGTGTGCCAAAGGATTTTGAAAGATTTTGGACCTGGATCATGTTCAATTTCTTTGTGTTGGCAGCACAATAGAGAAATTGACCGGTTTGACAATTACAATTCCCGGCGTTTTTTCGAACGATTGTGGCGGGGTGTTGGAGAATGCTGTCTCAAAACTTGCGGAATGTTCGAGTCTTCGTAACATTACATGCGCATGAAAAAGTCGCTCGGTGCAAAGGCCCTTGTTTTTCCAACCCCCGTGTTTCTTGTCGGCACGTATGACAAGGCGGGGAAACCCAATGTCATGACAGCCGCATGGGGTGGTTTGTGTTGCGGCCAACCTCCATGCGTTGCGGTTTCCTTGCGGAAGGCCACCTACTCGTATTCGAATCTTGTTGCACGCCGTGCTTTTACCATCTGTATTCCCAGCGAAGCCCAGGCAAAGCAGGCGGATTATTTCGGTCTGGCTTCAGGGAAAACGATCGATAAATTTGCCCGCACGGGATTGTCTGCTGAACGCAGTCAACTGGTGGATGCTCCCTACGTGAAGGAGTGTCCGCTGGTGTTGGAATGCAAGCTTGCACAGACATTTGAACTGGGGTTGCACACGCAATTCATTGGCTACATTGTGGACGTCAAGGCCGACGCGGCAGTGTTAAATGCCAATGGCATGGTGGACATCAAAAAAGTGAACCCAATGGCGTTTGATCCCGAAGGACAAAATTATTTTGGCATTGGCGCGCTTGTGGGCAAAGCCTTTTCCATTGGCAAACCTTAGATTGATAAAATATGAAATCCAATTCCCTGACTTCTGCGCCTTCGTGGGCGGATGAACTCCCGTTTCCTGTAACATTATGTGATTGCGAAGGCGTCATTCTTTACATGAATGAGGCATCGGTAAAGAGTTTTGCCAAACGCGGCGGCGCCGAATTGATTGGTCAGAATTTGCTTGATTGCCATCCGGGTGATTCGCGGAAAAAAGTGGAGGCGTTGCTCAAGACTGGCAGTTCAAATGTTTATACGACTGAAAAGAATGGCGTGAAAAAACTGGTCTACCAAAGCCCGTGGTTCAGCGACGGAAAATACGCTGGCTTGGTAGAAATGGTGATGCCAATACCCGCTTCCATGCCGCATTTCATACGCAGCTAGGAAGACTAAAGCTGAAATTTTCTTTGGGAAAAGGCGTGGGATTCTATGAACCCGCGCTTGATGTGTGTAGGACGGAAAACGCAATCACAGCAACAATAATCACACCAACAATCACAGCGACTGTGATGAAAATCTTTGTTCCCGTATTGCTCTTTTTGGCAAAACCGGCCTTGGGATCAAATCCCCCCACTTGACCGTGATCCTGCCCGAGCTTGACGCCCTGAGGAATGATGGTGGTCTGATCGAGTGTCTTTTTGGGAGTTGATGGAGCGGCTGCCGGGGCTTTGGGAGCTGGCTTGGGTGTTGTGGCGGCTGCTGCTGCGGGAGCGGAGGCGGCTGGCTGTGCTTCTTTCGAAGCGCCGGGAGTCGCGGTTAGCTCAAAACGCAATTCAATCTGCCCCAAGCGTAGTGTCTGGCCTGGTTTCAAAATGGCTTCTGCAGTGACTTGTTGGCCATTGATGAAAGTGCCATTTGTGGAGTTTAGATCGCGAATCAACAAGTCGGTAGCCCGAAGCTCCACTTCACAATGGTGGCTTGAGACCGAGGCTTCTGGGATTTGGAAGGCATTATCCTCCACACGGCCAATGGTGGTTGTGCCCGCCTTTAGCTCGTATGAGCGGCCTATCTGCGCTTCGCTTAGAATAACTAGTCTAGCCATAGCTCGGTGTTCAGAGTTTTGTGAATTATCCTCGCCTGAGGGATTCAAGTCAAACGGTTTTCCTCTGAAAGAATTTAGTAATTAGACCCTTTTATATTAGAAAAAATTCAGGCTTTTTGAACCAAGTCACGGAATTCCTTAAACAAAGGTGTTGAATCATGCGGTCCAGGTGAAGCTTCCGGGTGGTATTGCACGCAGAAAACAGGCTTGGTTTTATGCCGCATTCCTTCAACAGTGTGATCGTTCAAATTGATACGGTCTACCGCGACATCACTGGGCAGGCTGGCTGGATCCACTGCAAAACCATGGTTTTGGGAGGTGATCTCAACTTTGCCGCTGGCCAAATCCTTGACAGGTTGATTTGCGCCGCGATGACCGAATTTTAATTTAAAGGTTTTTCCGCCAAACGCCTGCCCCAGGATCTGATGGCCCAGACAGATTCCAAAGATTGGAATGCCTGTCTTCAGAAGATCCTTGACCGCTGTTACAGCATAGCCCAACGCCGAGGGGTCTCCAGGGCCGTTGGAAAGGAAAATACCAGCGGGTTTATGCTTCAATGCCTCTTCCGCTGTGGTTGTGGCAGGGACAACCTGAACCTTGAAACCATACTGGCGCAGACGGCGTAAAATATTGTATTTGAGACCGAAATCAAAAGCCACAATGGGAATGTCTGCCGCGGGAAGCAGTGTTGGTTTTGATTCCACAGAGCCGCGTGTGAGTTCAAAATTGGCACTCTGCTTGTCGTTTTCGTCCCAGGCAAAAGCTTTCTTGTGGGTGACTTCTTTCACGTAATCAACGCCAACAAGACCGGGCCAATTCTTGGCTTTGGCCAGCGCTTCTTCATCGCTGATTTTTTGGGTGGTGATGAAGCCGTTGAGCGCGCCACGGATGCGCAATTTTTTGGTCAACGCACGGGTGTCAATTCCCTGAATACCTGGAATGCCATTCTTTTCGAGATAATCGGAAAGAGACATTTCAGCACGCCAGTTGCTCACGATCGGCGAAAGCTCGCGGATGACAAAGCCGGCGACATGCGGTTGGAACGATTCGATATCTGCGCTGTTGATGCCGTAGTTGCCGATCTCAGGATAAGTCATCGTGACGATTTGCCCCTTGTAGGAGGGGTCAGTCAGGATTTCCTGGTAACCAGTCATTGAAGTGTTGAAACAAACTTCCCCGCAGGCTGAGGCGCGGGCGCCAAAAGCTTGTCCATGAAACAGGGTCCCATCTTCCAAGGCTAGAATTGCTTTCGTAGTCATTGATCGCACCGCCAATCTAAAGCCCAGCGGCGTGGGGTCAAGTTTATATGGAAATTGACCCGCGCTAAATGGCGCTGGAATGGGTAAAAACAGCGTTTTTTACCCTAGGGAATTCAGTGAAATTCCCCAGTTTACAGAGTTTTTCGAACCAAAAACTTATTCTCGTGGGGGAAATTCAAAACCGACTTTTTTCTTGTCGTCCAGAACCAGGTAAGCTGGAAATTGACGGCCAGCCTTTGAAATGAAGCCGGTCAAAAGGTCGGTTTTCCCTGTTGTAATGAGTTTTTTTACCTGCTCTTCAGTCACTGTCTGACCCAAGACAACCTTGCCCGTTTTGAACTTGCACGGTTTCTTGTCGGCCTGACTATTTTCGCAAATATAATTCGTTTCTGTCTCAAACACATTGCCTCCGCAGGCAGGGCATTTGCCGAGGGGCACTTTTCCTGTGAAATCAATCTTTGGTTCAGGAGCTGCGGGCGTGGAGGATTTTGAGGACTTCTTTTCGCCGCGCGGTTCAAATTCAAAACTGACTTTGCCATCCTTGAGCACAAGGAACGCCTTGAATGGACGGCCTTTTTTGGAAATGAATTTGTCGATGAGGTCCGTGCGTCCAGTAGAAAGCAATTTTTCCACCTGAGCCCGTTCAATGGCTCGTTGAAGAATAAATTTACCCGTGCGAAAATCACAGCCGTTTTTATGGGCCGCCTTTTCGCAAATAAAGTTCATTCCGTTTTCATAGACCGGGGAACCGCACTTCGGGCACTTGCCAACGGGTTGTTGGGTGCTGAAATCAACAGGGGCACCGTTCGAATCGGTTTCACCTTTCGCGTCGCCCTGGCCAAAATCGAACTCGGATTTAAATTCAGGTGTCAGTTTGATGATCGCGTTGAAAGGTCGGCCCATTTTATTGCGGAACCCTTGCAACGGTCCCACGTGGCCATGTGTGATCAATTCTTCAACTTCAGGGATTTCGAGCTGACGTCCGGCAACGATTTTCCAGAGGGAAAAATCGCAGCTCTGGCATTGGAATTTCTTGTAATTTTCCTTGATCAACCCACCGCACTTCGGGCAACGGGCCTTTAATTCGCCAAAATCTCCTGGCACCGTGTCACTTTCAAAACTGCGCGCCTTGTCAATAATCTGGCGGGTCATGTCCTCGATTTGGGCCATGAATTCAGGGCGTTTCAACTGGCCGCGCTCCATCTGCTTGAGCTTGAATTCCCAGTTGCCGGTCAATTCCGGTGAGGAAAGCTCGGGGATTTGCAAACCGCGCAAGAGCGTGATCAAAGAGAATGCCTTGGCTGTCGGCTGCAATTCCCTGAGGTTGCGCACGATGTACTTTTCAAAAATCAACCCTTCAATAATGGCAGCGCGAGTGGCGGGTGTTCCCAAGCCCTTTTGGCTCATCGCTTCGCGTAATTCCTCATCTTCCACCAGCTTGCCAGCGCCTTCCATTGCCGAGAGCAACGTGGCTTCTGTGAAGCGCGCGGGGGGCTTGGTCTGGGTGGCGAACAAGTCAATTTTGCGGGTTTCAACCGTTTCATTCGGTTGCACTGGCACGAGACTTGGCGTCTGGTCATCCCCTTGCGCCTCACGACCATAAATGGCCATCCATCCCGGATTGAGCATGACCTTGCCTTCGCTCTTGAAGGGCTCGTTTTCCACTCTGGTGATGCGGGTGGTCACCTGAAATTCTGCTGCGGGGAAGAACACGGCCAGAAACCGTTTTGTCACCAGATCATAAAGCCGTTGTTCCGGCTCGCTCAGACGCTCGGGTTGTAGCGAAGTGGGAATGATTGCAAAGTGGTCTGAAATTTTTGCATTATTGAAAATGCGCTTGTTCGGATGGATCCATCCCTTTTCAAGGATCTGTTTTGCAAAGGGCGCATATGCCGTCTTGTCAAACATGGCCATCGTCTTGCGCACCGTATCCAGATAGTCTTCCGGCAGGGCACGGGAGTCTGTTCTCGGGTAGGTCAGGACCTTGTGTTTTTCATACAGGGCCTGTGCAAGTCCCAGAGTGTTCTTGGCTGAGAAGCCAAAACGGCTGTTTGCCTCGCGTTGCAAGCTTGTCAAATCAAACAACAACGGTGAAAGCTGGGCACTGGGCTTGCTTTCCTCAGTGACGGTGCCGGGTTTGCCCAGACACTTCTGGCGAATGACTTCCGCCACTTTCGCATCCCAGAAACGTTCCGCTTTTTGCTCACCATCGGTCTTGTCCTTGGTGAATTTCTCGTCGAACCATCGTCCAACATACTCCCCGCTTTTTGCACCAAATGTGGCGTGCAATTCCCAATAGCTGCGGGGGACAAATTTTTTAATCTTTTCCTCGCGTTCCACGACGATGGCCAGTGTCGGAGTTTGAACGCGTCCGACCGTGGTGAGTTGGAACCCGCCGGTCTTGGAGTTGAAAGCCGTCATGGCGCGGGTGCCATTGATGCCAATCAGCCAGTCGGACTCAGAGCGGCAAACGGCTGCGTCGGCCAAAGGACGCATGGAAGGCTCATCGCGCAGGGAGGAAAAACCTTCGCGAATGGCTGACGGAGTCATGGATTGCAGCCACAGACGTTGGAAGGGTTTCTCGCATTTCGAGTGCTGTATAATATAGCGGAAAATCAATTCACCTTCGCGGCCCGCATCACACGCGTTAATCAATGAATCCACGTCCTTGCGCTTGATGAGCTTCATCAACATCTTGAGGCGTGGCTCGGACTTTTCAATGGGGCGGAGGTCAAAGCGCGGCGGAATAACAGGCAAATGAGCAAACGTCCATTTGCCACGTTTGACTTCAACTCCCTCGGGCAGACACAGTTCCAACAGGTGACCTACCGCTGAAGACAGAACGTAGTTATCGCTCTCGTAGTAATCTCCTTCCCGGTGAAAGCCACCGAGAGCCTTTGCAATGTCAGCCGCCACCGACGGCTTTTCCGCAATTATCAATGCTTTTCCCATGGACTCAACTCACTCAGTTTTTGATTTACACTAAACAACTCCACTCTTTTCAAGTCTCGGGAAAGTGGCGCAAACCTGCCGTGATGTCAAAGATGTATTTTGGTTTTTTTGTATTTACGAGGGAAAGAAAGTAAAAATTTGTCTGGAAAAAACACTGGTTGGGAAAATTTTATAACTGTGTTCCACAAAAAGGGTCGCTTGAAAAAGTGGATTAAATAAGTTGGGCATAAGGCACAAATGACTGGTTTTCTAGATTGCTAATTTGGGTATTTTCTGACTAAATCTCTCCATGATTCATTCCATTGGTTCCGAGAATTTCGTGCCGTTTGGAAAATTTGAAATGAATTTTCCCAAGGTGGAAAACAAACCGGATGATTTGGCCGAGGTTCACCTATTCACAGGAAACAATGGAACTGGGAAAACCCGCATTCTTGCCCTTCTTGCAGCGGCTCTGGGTGGGAGTGAAGCCCTTGCAAAACGTGTAACTGAAGGTACGGAGTTTCACATCACAGGAAATGTGACGGGCGGTCGCGAAGTCCTTGCTCCGTTTCTAATCAATCAAAATGGCGCTTTTTACAAGGGGGTTGATGCTGGCATTCTTGCCTATTTACAACACGTTCCAGCCTTTTGTTATCAGGGGATCACTTATGTTACGGATTCCAAAATTGCTGTGATGTCAGGGATCTCCAAGCCGACGCGCAATCAATGCCTTTCCTTCGATCGTCCTTCGTCGCATTCGGAGCAACTCCTTCAAGCGATTGCCAACCTAAAAATTCAAGTGGCGCTGGATGCTGTCACCCCCACGCTTGGAGAAAAACCGCCATCTTTACTTCTGGCGACCAAGTTGGAAAAGACGTTGACGGAGGTCACGGGAGCCCCATTTTATTTTAAAATTCAAGCGCACCCCGAAGCCGCTCTGACCGTCAATTGGGCTGGAGTGAACATGCGGTTCGAATGTCTGCCCGATGGGTTGCGCTCCATCATTGGATGGCTCGCGGATGCAGTGGTGATGATGGATGCGTGGGTGAGTGGCAGAGATGACATTTCAAAAACCGAGGCCATCATTCTGTTGGATGACATCGAATGTCATTTGCATCCAGCCTGGCAACGCAAAGTGTTGCCAGCCTTTCAACGACTCTTTCCCAAGGCTCAAATTTTTGTCACCACGCACTCACCATTCATCATTTCGTCACTCTCCTACGGTTGGATTCACCAGTTCCAAAAGGGAGACAACGGCATCATCAAAATATTACCGCCTGCAAATGCCGACGACCCGATTCTCGAAGACTTTGCCGGACTGAAGGAATGGGACGATGCGGATACGGAACGGCTCCTGCTTGAATTTTGCTCACAAATGGAATTGGCCCTGCGTGGTGATGGCAATGCCAAGGAACAAGCCATGCAATTGGCCGAAATCATCTGTGGACAAAACGCGGATTTACGCCGCCAAATGAGCCAGAACTCTGGTAAGAAATCCATCCAGCCTGTTGCATCTGTTCAGAAGAATTGAGCACGGAATATATAGTAAAATTGGTAATTTACGGATTATTTTTTTGTTCAGTCAATCGTATTGTGAAATGTCGCGCATGAACTTCTTCTCGTGAAGAATTTTTTGGTGTGTTTTTTGAAATAAGGCTGTTTTGATTTGACCAATAGATATCGAGGGGACGACACTTTGCTTAAAGTTACTTCTGCGTTGCCCTGATAAGGCATCGGTGTAATGCGGTGCATTGGCTTATGAATCGACGTACCTTTATTCAAAATGTTGGGATTACTGCAAGTGCTTTGGCTTTGACTCCGGCTTTAAGCGTTGGCCATGCTAAGGAAGCATATGATTTTCCGTTGCGGGATTTGCATGTGCATACCACGGATAAATTCACGATTGATCAAATCATGGAGATTGGCAAAACCACCGGTGTCCAATTTGGTATTGTGGATCATCCAGCGAGTTGGGCCTTGAAAGACGACGCCGATTTAAAAGCATATCTCAAAAAACTTCGGAAATATCCGGTTCTCATCGGTTTGCAGCCCACAAATCCTGGCTGGAGAAAGAATTATTCCGCAGAGCTTTTGGCGCAATTTGATTATATTTTGATGGACCCTCAATGTGTTCCACAAGGCAATGGGAAAACCTGGCTCATTTGGGAGTTTGATACCTACGTCGACGATACCGAGGAATTCATGAAGCGGTATATGGACTATGCTCTCCAAATTTTGGAGACAGAAACCATAAATATCTTTAGCTGGCCGCTGTTTTTACCCGTTTGCATTTCCAGAGATTACTACCATCTTTGGACTGAAGAGCGGATGCAACTATTACTCAATGCAGCCAAAAAGCGGAATGTTGCCATTGAGATCAACGACATGTCGCATACGCCGCATGAAGCGTTTATTTTGAAGGCGAAGGCTATGGGGTTGAAATTCACCTTTGGTTCCGACTCTCGAAATGACAACGTGGGTCGTCTGGCTTATTGCAAACGTATTGCCAAAAAATGCGGTCTGACTGCCGCGGATTTTTATCTCCCTGTGCATAAAACGGGGGAAATTTAAAAGCCCGCGAGAGATTTAAGGTGATTAACTGAGATCTATTTTCCAATGCAAAATTGGCTGAAGATGGAGTCGAGGAGGTCTTCTGTGCTGGTTTTACCAACGATCTCACCAACCGCGTTGGTGGCGATGCGCAGATCCAATGCCGCCAATTCCAGACTGAGATTCTTTTGCAGGGCATCCACGCTGCGCACAACGGCTTCGCCTGCCCGTTCGAGCGCTTCCTTGTGCCGGGCATTGATCATGACTTGTAGATTTTCTGCATGAATTTCACCGGCCCAAACCTTGTCTTTGATGGCATCTTTGAGCGTTTCCAGACCTTTGCCACTGAGTGAACAAACGTCCACGGCTCGCAGATCTTTGGGGAGTTGAAGCTGGATCGGAAGATCAATTTTGTTGCGCACGAGAATGCGCTTTTTTTCAGCAGACTCAGCCAGAAAACGATCCTCTTCCGAACTCAATGGTTGAGAGGCGTCAAGCACGTGTAGAATGAGTTCTGCGTTTTGGAGGCTCTGATGGCTGCGGCGAATGCCCTCCATTTCAATGGAGTCTGCGGATTCTCTCAAGCCCGCTGTGTCAATAAAAACAATGGGCAGGCCGCGAATGTTGGCGGTCTCTTCGATTGTGTCTCGCGTGGTGCCTGGGATGGGCGAGACAATGGCGCGGTCGTGTCCCAAAAGCTGATTGAGCAAACTGGATTTGCCAACGTTTGGGCGTCCCACGATGGCTGTGCGAATGCCGCGTCGAAGTATTTGTCCCTCTCCTGCTGTGCGCAGAAGTTCCTGGATGAATGAGTGACCACTTTTAAGGCGTTCGATGAGTTTGCCGCGTGTATCTGGCGCAATATCTTCTTCCGGGAAATCTATGTGGGCTTCCACATGCGCAAGGACGTTCATGAGATCGTCCCGAAGCTGATTGATGCGGATGGAGAGTTTTCCCGCCAATTGCTCATTTGCGGCAGTCAATGCAAGTTCCGTGCGGGAGTGAATGAGGTCTGCCACCGCTTCTGCCTGGGCGAGATCGATGCGCCCATTGAGAAAGGCGCGTTTTGTGAATTCACCAGGTTGTGCAAGCCGGGCTCCGTTTTCAATCACTGTCTCCAGAACAAGTCGAGCTGGAAGTAATCCACCGTGGCAGGAAATTTCAACCACATCCTCGCGTGTGAAGGTTCGCGGAGCACGAAAAACGCTTAGAAGCACTTCATCAACGACGTTTGCCTGACGGATGATTTTGCCAAAATGGACGGTATGTGTGGCTGCTTTGGACGGTAACGAAGAGGTTTTTCCCACCGGCTTGAAAACGGCATCGGCAATGATTAACGACTTTGGGCCACTAATGCGGATTACGGCAAGTCCGCCCTCCCCCATTGGGGTGGTGATCGCGGCAATGGTGTCTTCCAGCACTTGCATGGCCGCAGTTTCTCCCAAAAGCAGGTTCGTTGTCAAAAGGCGAATGGCTTGCTGGCTTTTAACGGAATAGAGCTGGCCCCCGGAAGGCGGTGCGCTATTGCTACATTCGATACGCCTTGCTGCTCGTTTTCAGCGATTTATAGGTGATAAGAAATCCGATGGGTATTGCCAGAGCTGAAACAATTATGATCGCTGAATGAGCACGATTCCATTGTAGCATGTTCAGCAATTGAGGAGCTATCACAACGATTGAGACACCGATTGCAATGAAAACAGATAGAATGGCATGGTTGCTTTTTGTCTGGCTGGCAAACACAAGGGATATCAGCAAGGAAATTCCTCCATATCCAAATGCACATGTGAGTATAAAGGGCAGTCCTGGATTGAGAAATAGGAACAAAAGGATTGTTAATATCAAGTTCGGTAAGAGAAGCAGGCTGTATATAAGTGTTACCAGTTGAATTGGTAAAATGGGAAGTGACCGCAAAAAGCGTAGTTGCGAGATAATGAACGATATGGCGGAAAAACTTCCAATAAGGAAAACTAATGAAATCAAATATGAGCTGGATGTTGCCCATGAGAAGATTTCTATTGGCGTTGTTTTGGCAAAATGAAAATAAATAATTCCGATGAATATGCTTCCCAAGGTTATTAGTATGATCCAAAGCTCTTGCAGGAGCGCGGATTTGATTAGATAGGGTATTCCTCCCCTCCCCTTGATGTTGAAGACAGCGGATGTTTTTACGTGCTGATGGAATGTGGCTGGTTTGATCTGTGGAACGTCGGCAATCGACATTCTACTCATTTTATTAGGGATTAACACATACCACGCTATCCCCGCATACACGATACCCAGAGCTACAAATATTGTGAATTTGATCGGGTTGGTCACTGTGTTTTGGCACAACAACATCGTTGCGAACATGGGAATTTGACCTAAAATGCCGAATAATCCATATCCAATTCTGCATAACGAAAGGAAGTTCTTGTTTTGTGGATGTGTTGTTAGGAGAAATGATGGTGGATTGGAATAGACCACTTGTAATAGGGATGGAAGTATGGCCGTGCCCAGCCAAGTTAAGTTGAGTATGGCATACTTGAGAAGGTGACTGATGTGAAATCCATTATAGGGTGTAATTACATAGGAAATGATTGCACCGAGTGTTAAACAGAATGCCATGGCAAAAAATGGGATAACGAGAGTTTGAAGCAACCATGCCATGCTGATTTGTCGCTCCGTAATGGGTAATATGACGAGTCCAAGGCGGATACCTCGTGAAGTATCGAATATATATAATGTCGCTCCTGCCCAAAGTGCGATTATAAATCCAAAGAATTCAAGTGAAACGTTTGGGTTTCCCTGAATGGTTACTCCAAGCCATATTTCAGCAATGATACAAGCCGTTATGGGCAGCCGCCACCGGCGATAATAATCGAGAATTAGGCGGCGCATGGGGCCTCCTTTTCCTTTGCCAGGGTGATAAATACGTCTTCCAGCGTAACGCGTGTCAGTGATAATTGTTGGGCACCATTGGTTTGAAGCCAGTCCTGTGTGGTGCGCCTGAGATCCAGTAAAGCGAAAATCCGGTTGTCGACTTTTCGAGTAATGGTCAGACCTTCCCGCTTTTCGAATGCGGATGTGTTGCTGACGGAAAATTCTGCAAACCTGTAACGATCCGCAATTTCATCCATTCTCGCTTCAAAGAGCATTTTCCCGTTTTTGATCATGCCGACATGATCGGCAAAACGTTCAATATCTGACAGTGCGTGAGAAGAGATCAACACGGAGTGTTCCCCGTCTTCCACGGTTTTCAAAAGCTCGGCAAATACCTGTTGCTTTGACACGGCGTCAAGGCCAGTGGTCGGTTCATCAAGAACAAGCACATCTGGTCGCCGTGACAGAGCCAGGAGAACGCTTAATCTCGTTTTTGATCCGAAGGAAAGTGTTTGAATTGGCATTTGGGGTGACAGCTCAAAAATGCCCATCAATTTGGCACAATACGCATCATCCCATGTTGGGTAAAAGCCGCGCACAAAACGGAGAAGTTTACCTATGGTCTTCCATACATTGAAATTCAAAATGGGCGATACGTAGGCCGTGTGTAATTTCATCTCGACCTCCTGTTTTGCATGGTCGTAGTTGAATATGCGAATCGTTCCGGCATCGTTTTTCCCTATGCCAAAAAGCAGGTCAATGGTCGTCGTTTTTCCCGCGCCATTGGGCCCGATAAGTCCGTAGATTGCCCCTTTGGGAACTGTGATATCGATTGGGCCGAGTGTGAATGCAGGGAAACGTTTTACGAGACCGCGTATTTCTATTGCGTTATTCATGGTGTTACCAAATAAGCTTGTTTAGACGCGAAATATTATTGTTTTTGAGATCGAGGATTTTAAATCGATCCATGCTACAGAAAGAAAACGAAAGTTACTGCGATACCTGCGGCGATTGAAAATAACAATAAGAGGTTTCGGAAGTGTATGAGGCGTTGAACGGGGTCGGGTGATTTGACTGAAAGGCTCAATATAATGAGGCCTATGATTGATCCTACAATCATTACCGAAGCCGTATAATTGCCTAATGGCAGAGCTGGAATGATGATGAGCAGTGTGACGACAACGAGGGTTGAAATCGGGTTGTTTACTTCAACCGTTTTTGGATTTACTGGATTATTCATGGTTGGTTTTGAGCAGCTTAATTTGTATTTTTCGTTTGGCGTTTCAGCATATCGCTTGTGAGAGCCAGTATTTCATTTTGTGAGAGACCTGCTTCTGTGGCTTCGCGAATGGCTTGAATGATCCAGTGTTTGGCTGCTTCGATTTTTGTTTCGCGACTACGATCTGTTCCCTGTTCGGAGACAAAGGTTCCCAATCCCTGGCGTCTGAATATGATCCCATCCTTTTCCAATTCCTCATACGCTCTCTTGACAGTAATGACACTGACAAGAAGTTCTTCCGCCAATTGACGGAAGGATGGAAGAGGCATGCCTGCAGAGAGGCGTCCCTCGCTGATTTCGCGTTTGATGCGATCAACGATTTGTTGATAAAGGGGCCCATCACCTGCTGGAGAGATGGGCCCAATTAACCAGTTGTTTTGTTTGTCGCTCACTGTTTCTACTGTATATAGCATATAATAACAGTATGTCAACACGTTTACGTCAAAAATGTACAAAAAAAACCGGCGATTTTTAAAACCGCCGGTAGTGTGAATTCGTGTTATTCGTAAATCTCGTAGAGCGAATTATTTACAATGAGTTGGAGATTCCGCCCAAGTGAGAGCCATTTCAATGCCTGAGGATTGTTTGCCATGAACGTGAAGTAATCCTTTGAGTTGAATTGGATGCGGATGGCATTCTGATTTTTAATTTTTTGAACCCCTGCATCCACCCATTGATTCCCGTTTTGATAAAAACAACGGCCTGCGACGTATCGTGATTTTTGGTTTTGAGTGGTTTGGTTTTTCTCCATCTCAACATTTGTGCCAGCGTAGAGAGATTGAGGTGTTTCAGAAGATTTTCCTTCAAGTTGAATTCTGTTCATTTGTTCCAGCCCGTCATTTGCATTGGCAGCGGATTGAAGTGCGCGGCTGCCCATTGAATTTTGAAGTGCCACACGGCCCGACGCCTGTTTATTATAGATCCGATATTGTTCATGTATTTGCGACTGGGCGCGCGTGTTGTTGACAAGGTCTGGCAGCGTACTCTGGGTTGAAGGCACATTGCGGTGTTGCTCGTCTTCCAGGATTAAATAGGCTGTGAAGGGGGTTATAATGCCGTATTCACGGGCTAGTTGTGTGACCTCGTCCTTGAGTTCCACACTTTCTCCGTGCAGGCGGATTTGATCCATCAGCCAGCCAACTCGACGAGTCGCCCAGAGACGTGGAATAAAATCGTTGTCTGTATTCTTGGACTGGAAATTCACGTGATAGGTAAAGTCCTTTGTTTTTGCGTTTGCTGTGCCCTCCAATGTGATTTTAGCTTTTCCCGTTCCACTGTATCGCCCCACAACTACCAATTGATCCCCTTTGAATAAATCCGGGAGTGACGTGGGTTGAAGTTTTGTTGCGCCAATGGAATTTGGAATGGTCAACTTGAGATTCGCGAGTAAGGGATCCTTTATCTTAGAGTAAAAAGTTGAGACTTTTACTTCTATATCCTCTTCTGGTAGAACATATTGTGCATAGGCTCGTGTTTGCTCCGTAATGGTGTCCAATAGGTGCGTATTGACATCCGTGCCAATGCCAAAGCAGAAGACGCGGGCGTGTCCGCTTGCTGTATTATTGACAGAGGCGACGATCTTCTCGTTGTCTGTCTCTCCCACGGTTGGTTGTCCGTCTGTGAGGAAAATGATTAAAAACGGACGTGTTGATTTCTTATCCTGCAAGCTTAGGGCTCGTGTTAAAGCGGCATTGATATCTGTCCCACCTATCGATTTGAGCTTTTTGATTGATTCTCCTGCCTTCGCTTTCGCGCTCTCACTGGCCGTTGTCATTTCGTTGAATATCGACTCCACGTCCGATGAAAAACGAATGATTTCGAAACGGTCTTCCTCATTTAGATTTTCAACGCAGAATTGCAGTGCCTTTTTGGCTTGATTCAATTTATTCCCTGCCATGGAACCGGACGTGTCCAATACGAAAACAACATCTTTTGCGATGGGCTTCTGGTCTTTTGTGTCAATTCCTGGTGATGCAAGAAACAGGAAATAACCATCGTCATCGCCTGTCCCGTAAGTCATTAACGTTGCATCCATGTCTTCCTTCTTGGACATGAAAAGGAGCTCAAAATCTGTGTCTTGTTTGATGTCATTGGCATTGAATGTAACTGTTGCCGTATTTGATGCGTGGCGTTTTATTTCAACTGAATGGCTGGGGGAATAAATGGTCTTCAAAGGTTGCTGGCCTTCTATTTCGACGTGGATGCTCACGTTTTTTAATGGTGCGGCGGAGAATTTCTCCGTGTTGAGCGGAAATACGTATTCTGACAAGCCAGAATCCGTTTTAAGCAACTGAGTGAATGAGAAAACAAGACGCTTTTGGCCATGGGGTGGAATGGGAAAGACTTTCACTCTGAAAAGATCCCGCCCTGCATATTCCAACAGGGCCGGGTCTTTCATTTTTCGGACAATATCTTCGTAGATTCGTTTGGCTTTTTCCGAGTTGAGCAGTTCTGCTTCCACAGGCTTTCCGTCGATGTCCATTGTGAACTTGTCCAATTGTGCTCCCTTTGGGACAGGAAACAAAAACATGCCTTCCAGCGGAGCCGCGTTTGGGTTGTAGATTTGTTCTTCAACTGTTGTCGATGCGACGAAATCATGGATCTTCGCATTGACTTTCGTTGATTGTATCTCAAATGGTGCCCAGGAGTAAGGACTTGGCATGGGGCGTGGAACTGGGGTGATTTTCTCAACGATGAAAACCTGCGCCTGTGATTGTAGCGCCATGAGAGCGAACCCTATTAACAATAAAAAGCGTTTCATGTCTAATTAGACGTGAAACGCTCGAAAATGCTCCCGCTCTTTCCGCTCTTCTCTAACGAGAGAAAAACAGAAGAATAATGTGGATGCCTATTTGAATATATTTTTAATTTTATCGACGGCCTTGCCGGTCTTTTCCTTGGCATCTTTACCTAAATCAAGGGCTTCTTTGCCCACACTGCCAATTGCTCCGGCTGTCGCTTTGACCGTTTCGGACATGAGCGCTTTCATCACTTGTTGAGTTGCTTCAGCAGGGGTGATGCCTTTTTCTGGTGATCCCAATTCTGCCAAGTGGAGCGGAGGCAATGGAACGGTCAGTGATTTGCCCCCCGCGAGTTTCAGGCTGAGGTGAATTTTACCCCCTTCGATAGAGACATTACGAATGTAGATTTTTTTTGCAGGTTTTTCCTTTTCCTCAGTTTTCTTTTCCTTGGATGGTGTTTCGCTTTCGACTGCCTGATTGATGTTCTCTAGAATTTTATTGAGATTGCTTCCACTCAGGGCTTGCTCCAGTGTGATTTCTGGAGCTTGGATGCGAACCTCATCCACTTGGATCACATCTGACAAGAGTGAAGAAGGTTTAACAGCCACTTTTACATCCTCAACGGTAATGGCCGATGGCGTCTTGTATCCTTCCGGATTTCCAACAAACAATCCGCTTAATTCACCGCTGCCGGAGAAAGCTGAAATCTTGGCGGACTTCAATTTAATCTCCACCTTGGTTACTTTCGGTCCGACTGTTTCGACGCCTGTTTTCACTATGGAGTCTATGAAGACAAACGCACCCACAACAACGAGCACAATGATGAGAACAAATGCAATAATGCTTCGGATAATCCACTTTTTCATAGTTTAATTTTGATTCGTTTTTTCGGTTTCTACCTGGGCTGTTGGCGGACCATTTTTCAACCAAATACTGATGACCGCCACATCGGAGGGCGAAACGCCTGAGATACGCGATGCCTGACCGAGTGTTGCGGGCTTAATTCGAAGAAGCTTTTGACGGGCTTCCGTTCGAAGGCTTGGGACCGTTGCAAAGTCGAGCCACGACGGTATTTGTTTATCCTCTAGTGTTTTAAGTTTTGCAACTTCAATTTCCTGTCTTGCGATATATCCCTCGTATTTTAAAGAAATCTCAACTTGTTGAATCACCTCTTGAGGGAGGGTTGAGTTGCGGTCTGGAAGCTTGCTGTAATCCATCTCTGGACGACGCAAGAGCTGAGCCATTGTTTCTTCTCCGACGCGTGTTTTAGCCAGACGTTCGAGTTCATTTTGGATTTGGAGCCGCTTGGCATTAAACGTTTCGTAATTATGTTTTGGCAAGAGTCCAATCTCGTGACCGATATCGCAAAGGCGAAGATCTGCGTTATCCTGCCGCAGCAATAACCGGTATTCGGCCCTCGACGTAAACATGCGATAGGGTTCATTCGTTCCCTTTGTGACCAAGTCATCAATTAGCACTCCAATATACGCTTGATTCCGTCGTAAGATAAGTGGTTTTTGGCCTCGAATTCGAAGGACTGCATTGATGCCTGCCATGAGACCTTGGGCGCTGGCCTCCTCATATCCTGAGGTTCCATTTATTTGTCCAGCAAGATAAAGATTCTTACAGATCTTGGTTTCCAGAGTCGGATACAATTGGGTGGGAAATGCAAAGTCATATTCGACGGCGTAAGCTGGGCGGAGAATCTCTGCATTTTCGCAACCGATGATCGAACGGACCATCTGATATTGAACTTCGATCGGAAGGGAGGTCGAAAAGCCATTTACATAAATTTCGTCTGTGGCGATTCCCTCTGGTTCTAGAAAGAGCTGTTGTCGTTTCTTTTCAGGAAATTTGACGATCTTATCTTCGATCGATGGGCAATAACGCGGGCCTATACCTTGGATGACTCCAGAATAAAGTGGGGATTTATCGAGATTTGAACGGATGATGTTCGCCGTGGCTTCTGTTGTATATGTGATGTAACAAGGAGATTGGCCACCATTTCTTTCAAGAATCGAACCTTGTGGGTAGGGTGATGAAGCGGTGTTTTTGGTGGATTGTTCCACGTGGAACAAATCGTCTTTCCAATAGGTGAAGTAGGGGATTGGATCGTCGCCTGGCTGGATTTCTGTTTTGGAAAAATCGATGCTTCGTCGCAAAAGGCGGGGGGGTGTGCCCGTTTTAAGGCGTCCTAGCTCAAGACCAATTTCCTTTAAAGAAGTGGAAAGATTCATTGCCGCTGATTCCCCTGCTCTTCCTCCTTCCTGTTTGTTGAAGCCAATGTGCATCAATCCACGCAGAAATGTTCCCGTTGTTACGATAACAGTCTTGGCGAGGTATTGGACTCCAAGGCGTGTTTCCACACCCTGAATTTCATTAGCTTTATGAAGGAGTTTAACCGTTTCACCTTGTTTTAGGTCAAGGTTTGGTTCGCGCTCACAAACCCATTTAAGGCGGAATTGATATGCTTTTTTATCGCACTGTGCACGAGGTGCCCAAACTGAGGGGCCGCGTTTTGTGTTGAGCATACGGAATTGAAGCCCGCACATATCCGTTGCTTTTCCAACTTCGCCTCCCATGGCATCAATCTCTCGTGCGAGGTGCCCTTTCCCTAAGCCTCCCATCGCCGGATTACAGGACATCTGGCAGACAGTATCTGCGTTAAGGGTGAGAAGGAGTGTTTGACATCCCATTCGTGCTGTTGCTAAGGCGGCCTCAACTCCTGCATGGCCTGCCCCAATTACTATCACATCGTAACTTTTTGGATAAACGAACATTCCGGCTTTGAGCATAGCTCTTTATTCCGTTACAGGCAATGGGTAGCGAAGAATATGTGTTTTGTTCCACGTGGAACATTTGTGATGGATGACTCCCGCTTGTTCTACGTGGAACAATCCGAAAGTTAAAAATAAAAAGGGCATGAAGAGTTTTTAGCTGATCATGCCCTTAAATGTTTAAACTGTTCGGTCTCTTATTTTGTCTTTGGGGGAAATGGAGCGAAACAGTTCAATGTGTATCCATTGGCATCAAATCCACCTGAGTAGACGCCAAAATAAAAATATTTTGCCACCGCGTCAAAGGGCGGCAAAAGGGAGAAGTCAGCCCATTCATTGATTTTCTTAAATGGATCAGCTTGTGCAGCCGGCCCGGGCAGGTTCTTCATTCCGAAGACTTCCGCCAGATTTGTGTTACCGCTATGAAGGATATCAAACACCAAACGCATTTGCTCCTTTTGGTTATTAAAACCGAAGAGGCCGGTGTTCATCCCGCCAACTTTCTGTGCGGCTTCATTAAGTCCTGGTGTTGTGTCGCTGAGGGATTTGCCTTTGTTGTCAGTGCTGCGAAGGTATTCTTCAACGATCGGACTTTGTACTGAAATCGCCAGATAAGATCCGCTTGGAGCAAAGCAAAGAATGGTCGTGTTACTACCACTTGCCTGGGAGGCTAGAGTATAGAGTTTGCGCCCAAGGAAATCGGATTCTTTCAGTGAAAATGCTCCAGAAGCACCTACTGTTGCGTCAATCGCAGTTTTGAGTGTCACAGCGAGTTTTTCGGGCTTTGGAGAGCCAATGAGAAAAATCGTTGGGGGCGCGCTCAAGTCGGCAAGGGTTGTGCCTTTGGGATTTTTCTTGTAAGTAATAAGGTCGTTTCCCAAGGAGGAAAGGAGTTCTGTCTTGAGGTCAAATTTCTCGTCCTTTTCCTTTCCAATCTTATCCAATCCTGCATTGATTTGCACCATGAGTGGAGGGAAGACTTCGTTGAGCATTGCTTCGAGATTATTCCAGAATTTTGGCAGATCCATGCGCCAGCGCACAAATTCCACCGCGTCCGCTGGAACAAACGCTGGGGGATTGCACTCTTTTGCATCCGCGGCGATGAGCTTGAAAATGCCCTTGCGGTCGGCTTCTGGCACATCCAAAAAGACTTGGGTTTGGTACCCCTCTGGTAGTTCCTGCCAGGAAACACCGATTGTTCGGAGGTTGCTAATTCCAAGTCCACTCAGGATTTTTTGGGGATCGAATGGGCTTGCAGAATCCTCTCCGGGTTTGACAAAGGTGGTGAGCAGAGCTTTTGCATTGACCCATGTATATCCGGGGGCGTTACGGAAATGAGCCGCATAATCGGCTTGGAACAGGGGTTCTTCTTCAAGGGCAGGGATCAATCCGCCAGATTGACGAGTCAGAACTTTTTCGATGGCCTTGGGGGAGGTGCTAATGATGAGGAGAGAATCCGAAATGCCAACCGTCAGTTCAATTTTCTCAGGTGTTTTTGAAGCAGCGGCATTTGCATTATCATCATCGTCACCGTCTGCATTTTTGTTGGTGGATGAACTGTTGCTTGGGACGATTTTTGCCACGGTATTGGTCAGGTCTGCTCCTGTGATGATGTATGTAGCAAAATCTATGCTGCGGATTTGCTGGGTTTTGATCTTTTTACCAGAGTCAGTCCATTTCTTCTGTGTGTCAGCAAGAAGGGATTTGAGCTTTGGAGCCTTGTCCTTGGTATCGATCAGCAAAACGAAACCGAAAGCGTCATCGCCTTCCTTGGCATTTTGGATGACAGCAACGGTAAACTGCCCCTGAAGCAGTTCTTCATAATCGGCGAACTTGATGCCGAGTTGCTTCTCGGTGGGGTCTTGGATTTCAGTTTTGAATTTGGTTAGCAATTTATCTTTGAAAGCTTTGCAGGAAGGATCATTCCAAAGCTGTCCATAGGGAGAATTGGAGAATGTTGAACAGCTCTTCTGCATGTCTGTAATGGTGAAGAGAGCGACGGTGTCCTTTGTGAGAAGCTTTTCAGCAGGTAGAATAGCCCCATTGCATTGCAGAAAAGCAAATGCCAAAGCCAGACTGAAGAATAGTTTTTTCATAGAGTGGTTTTTTCCAATTATTCCATTAATACAAATAGACCGTGAATTGTTGATTATTTTTTAGCGGTTGCCTGACTTTCGCGGCTGGGCGGCTCGAGATAGCGATAAGGATTGCTGGGATTATCATTATCATATGCGAAGGCATCCCGGTGATTTAGAAAGTAACGGACATTCTCTACAGGAATGGCAAAACCAAGTCCTTCGCCAAAGGAGGCTTTCATGTTTGTCACTCCAACGACATCTCCCCGAAGGTTGAACAATGGTCCACCGCTATTCCCGGGGTTGATTTGCGCGGTGGTTTGGAGGTAGAGATCGCCGCTTACCTCGCGAGTCGTTGTGCTGATAATGCCTTCTGTGACGGTGCGTTCCAATCCCAGTGGACTGCCGATGGCAAACACCCGTTCTCCAACTGCCAGGGCGTTAGAACCATCCAAGGTGACGTGGACGAACTTCGGAGCATCCTTGTCTTCGATCTTAAGAAGAGCCAGATCGGCAAACTTATTCAGCGCAACGATGCGGACCTGTTTATAGGAATGGCGTTCGAGCTGGCCCTTGCGCTGATGATAGACTTCGACTGAGATTTGGGTTTCACCTTCGGTTACGTGGAAATTTGTGATTAGAAAACCTTCTTCATTGATTATAAAACCTGATCCTAAGCCACTTGGCGTGCGAACCTGAACAACCGCTTCCCCCAGATGTTTTACCAATTCGCGAACGGAACGTTCCTTTTGCTGGGTGGGGGATATGGAGTAAAAATCTTCATTGTTACTGGAAGAGGCAGAGGTGGACAGTGTGGGCCGCGTGGTAGGTGTTTTTACGGTTTTTTTGGGTTGTTCAACGTCCTCATCTGTTATTTTGACAATCTGGGTGCGAGGAATGACAAGCGCGGTATAACCGATGTCGACAATGACATTGTCACTTTTCTCTGCAAGAATCTTTCCCGAAACGGAGGCTTTGTCCTTAAGCTGCACTGTTGCTGCAGTTGCGAAAAAGCAGCAAAACAAAATACACAGGCCCAACAGCGGTTTCGACATGGTTTGAGTCTACGCGGAATAATCTAAAAAACAAGGATGTAAACAACAGAGAGATTGGCTTTTTTATCGTTTTTTGCCGGGAATTGCTGGATAAATGAAAGATCAAACGGTGAAACACACCCTAGAAAAAGAAGAGATTGAAAATTTCTACGGTTTTTAAAGGTGTTTATTGCGCATTTTACAACGTTTTGATTACAATCTGACAAAATTCGATTGATAAAACGAATTTTATTCCGGCGCAAGGAATGTAATTTGAATTTCTGTTTTGGTTCAATGAAAGAGAATTCTGCTTTATCGGCAATGGGACGTCGCATGACGGACCCTCCCGTTTCGTGGCTCATGAGTTTGGCTTTGGCTCGGCCCCAGGTTATTTCTCTGGCGGCAGGTTTTACAGACAACGTCACTCTGCCGGTGGAACTGTCGCGCCAAGTTCTTCACGAACTGTTTTCTGAGACTACGAGCGCTCGAGCAGCTCTCCAATATGGAACCACTCCGGGGGATTTGGGATTACGCACACTCACAGCAAAACGAATCCAGGTTCTTGATAACAATCGGGGGGACGCAGCGCTCTATGATCCTGCCCGTACGGTGATGACGCATGGATCCCAACAGTTGCTCTATCTTTTGACGGAATGCTTATGTGATGAAGGGGATATTTTACTCGTTGAAGACCCCACGTATTTCGTTTTCCTGGGGATTGCCCAGAGTCGGAATTTACGGTGCCGAGCGGTGAAAATGGAGAAGGACGGAGTGAATCTCGGGCAACTAAAGAAGATATTGGAAGAGTTGAAATTGAGTGGAGAATTGCCCAGAGTGAAAATGCTCTATCTCATCACTTATCACCAAAACCCAAGCGGCATTACAACGAGCTTTGAGAAAAAGACAGGGGCTTTGGAGATATTACGCAGTTACGAGCACGATGCGGGGCATCCGATTTATCTGTTGGAAGACTCGGCTTATAGGGAATTGGGTTTCAAGGAACAACAACCTGAATCCGGGCTTGTAGCATCGGGGGGCGAGAGGGTGCTTTATGCGGGGACCTATAGTAAACCGTTTGCGACGGGCGCGCGCATCGGATTTGGCCTTTTGCCTGAACCCCTTATGACGAGCGTGTTGCACGCAAAAACAAATCACGATTTTGGAACGGCCAATTTTCTCCAAGCCATGATGTACCGGGTGCTCAAGAGCGGACTTTACGTGGAACACGTCAAAAAGTTACGGCAGCGGTACGAATTCAAGGCCAACGTGATGCTTGAAGCCATGAAACAGCATTTTCCAAAGGGGGTGGAATGGATTGAGCCGGCGGGCGGGCTTTACTATTGGGTAAGCGTGCCTCATTCAATGTCAACGGGCATGAAATCAAAATTGTTCAAGGCGGCTTTGGATGCGGATGTGATTTATGTGCCTGGGGATTTGTGTTATGCGGACGATCCGACGCGCCGGAAACCCAATTACGAGATGCGTCTGAGCTTTGGTGGAGCCTCAGAGGAGAATATTCGCGAGGGAATCCGCCGTCTTGGCGAAGTGCTCCGGGCTCAATTGGCCTGAACTTTTAAGATCCTTTTTTAAATGGCAGTAAAACAATTGGATTTTGCCTTTTTGGCAAGTCCAACTAAATTCTAAATTATGCGGCAAGAATCACTCGATTTTCTTCGAACATTGGTGAACACCCCGAGCCCCTCTGGCAACGAAGTTCGCGGCCAGCGAGTCTGGCTGGATTATGTCAAACCCTACGCGGACGAAACCTTTACTGACGCCTATGGAAATGCGGTGGCGGTGCTGAACAAGGGCGGTTCTCCCAAGCTCATGCTGGCGGCACATGCCGATGAAATCGCAATGGCTGTCAACTATATTGACGAAAATGGTTACCTCTATGTGAGGAAGGTTGGCGGCATTGATGCGGCCATCACCAAGGCCCAGCGCGTGGTCATCCACACCGAAAAGGGGCCGGTCAAGGGCGTTGTTGGCAATGTGGCGCCCCACCTCACCAAGAGCGAAGGGGAACGAAAAGTCCCCAAGATGGAAGACCTTTTCATCGATATTGGCGCTGCTGATAAGAAAGAGGCGGATGAAATCGTGCGCATCGGCGATTTGGTGACGTTGGCCGACGAGTTTGATTTGTTGCGCAACGACCTGGCCGTGGCCCGTGCGTTTGACAACCGCATTGGCACTTTTTCTGTGGCTGAAACACTGCGTTTGCTCAAGGAGGGAAAAGGGAAATTGAAAGCCGAAGTTCTGGCCGTTTCCAACATCATGGAAGAGGTGGGACTTCTGGGCGCCCGGCAGATCGCGTATTCTCTCAAGCCAGACGTGGCTTTGGTGGTGGATGTGACTCATGCTACGGATTATCCGACCGTAAGCCGTCAACAACATGGGGACATAAAGATTGGCAAAGGCCCCACCATTACTCACGGTGGTTGTAACCATCGTGAAGTGGTTGCACGAATCGAAGAAGTGGCCCGGAAACAGAAAATTTCCCTCCAACACGAGGCTATGTCCAACTCCAGCGGGACAGATACGGACGTGATTTTCTGGACGCGAGGCGGTATTCCCAGTGCCTTGATCAGCCTGCCCAATCGTTACATGCACTCACCGGTTGAAGTGGTCAGCCTCAAGGATTTGTGTCAAATTCCCCAGTTGGCTGCCGCCTTTGCCTTGTCCCTGTCTGCCGGGGAACAGTTTAAGGTGAAAATCTGATTTTGAACCGGACGATCAATTCGGATCAAAATTTTTATGAATCAAGTTGCACGGCGCGCTTGACGCCGTGCCTCCGAAAAACTAATCTAAAAATGGTTGGTGGCTATAGCTCAACTGGTAGAGTTCAAGCTTGTGGAGCTTGCTGTTACGGGTTCGAATCCCGTTAGCCACCCCATTTTTTTGTACTTCTGACGCCTCCGTATTTTACCTGCTGGGCTTTTGCAACGTTTGCAAATAGGGGTGATCTATTCCTTTTTTGCGTTTCAAATTGAATGCTTTTTGATCTATTATGAGGAGGAGTTGTTTAATGGGCTTTGTTTTGAAAGACACGAAAAAGCCGGAATGAAAATGCAGTTCAATATGAAAAACTTTAAAAACGCAATTACCACAATTGCGGCGTTGGCAGCGATGATATTGATTCAAGGATGTGCGGCGATAGTTGTTGGGGGCGTGGTGGCTGGCAGCACATACGGTACAGTCAAGTATGTTAGTAACACTTTACAAGCAACAGTCGATGCGCCGTTGGATAAGGTTTGGAAGGCTGCCAATGACACGGTGAAAGAACTGCATATGCCCGTACTGACATCAAAGAAAGACGGCATGGGGGGAAAATTGGAAACCCGCAATGTTCAAGGCCAAAAGGTTGTCATTCAAACAATTAGGAAAGCTGAAAACGCGACCGAAATTGACATTACGGTGGGGAATTTTGACAGCGATTCCAACCGGGCAAATGAACAGTTGATTTACGACAAGATGCGAGCTCGTTGGGAATAAAGGGGGTGGGTGCCAAAACCGGGGGAAAATACGGGGATGCATAGTGTTCCGTCCTGGCCTTCCCAGTATGAAAATACTGGTCTATTCAGTTTGTTTTCTTACAATACCCAAGTGAAGCGGTTTCGAAATCCATTGTAATGATGTGTTCCCTCCATGGTGGATTGTAATGGCGTTGGGGCTTGCGTCAGAGGGGTTTTACGAATATTTAAACAGAATAATTATACGAATTCTTTCCTTCCGGTGTCATTAAGGGAGGATAACAAAGCGATTTTTTGTTTTTGATCACATGAGCGAACCACAAAACTCGAAAGTTTCGAAGACTGGCAAACCAGCTGCGTCAGCACCTGCATCCGCGACGCCAGTTCCACCCTCTCCCGCTTCCTCTAAAACGGCGGATAACGTTATTCCCCCATTATTTCGGAAGCTGGATTGGATGACAGCAGGAATTGCATTCCTCATTCTCTGGACCATCTATTTCATCACATTGGCTCCGGAATTGACTCTCAAGGACTCCGGTGAACTTGTGACCGCTTCTGTTTATGCTGGCATTCCCCATCCTCCGGGTTATCCCGTATGGACCATTTATACGTGGCTTTGGACTGTGTTGCTGCCTTTTGGCAACATGTGCTGGCGCGTGACTGTGGGGGAGGCAACGGCTGCCGCTCTTGGTTGCGGCTTGCTGGCGTTAATGGTTTCTAGGGGAAGCAGCATGCTCATGGAGAGCATTGAAGACCTCAAGAAAATGACAGGAAAATGGGAGGCGGCCATTTGTCTGGTTTCTGGCGTGGCGACGGCACTTGTGATGGGGTTGGACGGATACATGTGGAGTGAATCTGTGGTGATCAACCGTATTTCCCTTTTCGGCATGCCATGGTTGATGTTGGTCTTGGTTCTCCTTTTGCGCTGGCTCTATGCACCATCGCAAATGCGTTATTTGTATATCTCCCTGTTTTGTTTCGGTATTTGCGCAACGATTCACCAGACGTTGATTAATGCGGCGATGGGTATTGAAGTGGCCGTCATTGTGGCTCATCCCAAACTGGGCCGCGACATGCTTTTTGGCAACTTCCTGGTTTACATGTTGGCCATCATCGGCAGTGCAACCCAAACGATTACGGCTTTGGACATGGCGGGGCCAATGATTCGACTCATATTCCATATGGTGGGCATGGGATCGTTGATTGGCTGCATTTGGTTGACATTCAAAACGGGCGGTTTTGGCGGACAATTTGGAAAAGTGGTCATTCTGGGGCTCCTCTGGCTGTTGGGTTCTTCATTCTACTTCTATATGCCAATTTCCGGCATGACGAATCCTCCCATGCAATGGGGATATCCCCGCACGGTGGAAGGGTTTTTCCATGCGTTGACTCGCGGCCAATATGAAAAAGTGACGCCGACGGATATTTTCCATGATCCGGGCCGGTTCATCAATCAACTCGGACAATTGGGCGGTGGTGTCATGGATGAATTCAGTCCCGCGTTTGCATTTCTCGCCATTCTGCCCTTTATATTCCTGCTCAAAATGCGGTTGAGGGAAAGGGCGTGGATACTGACTCTGGCCGGCATTTACTGTTGTATTGGCGTGTTGCTGATGGTTCAACTTAATCCAAATCCAGACCGTGCGTCTGTTGATTTGGTGAAGGTGTTCTTTGTTTCATCGCACACTTTGATAGCGTTATTGATGGGGTATGGACTTGCTTTGACCGCAGCCTTCATGGCGACAAATTACGACCGGTTTAGAATTTGGGGCATGGCGGGTGGCGTGGTGGCGGTATTACTGGCGTTCTATTGTTTGTTGAACAGCACCGCAAAACTTTATTTTGGCTTGGATGCGAATCTGCCCCTGAGTGAATTAGGTCAATGGGTTGGACACGCATTTGAGAAGGATCACTTTGGTCTGCCGGTCTTTGCCAATCTATTGCTGATTGCGATGTCGATTGTATTTGTCCTTGCGGTGGCCATTTATCGTCAACGCGCGCCGTTGTTTATCATGCTGGGGTTGTTTGCCATGATGCCGTTGTATCCAGGGCTTTCCCACTGGCATACGAGCGAACAACGTGGGCACATGTTTGGCTATTGGTTTGGCCATGACATGTTTACTCCTCCATTCAATGGTCCTGATAAGAAGCCAATTTACCCGGAGATGGCCAAGGATGCGGTGTTGTTTGGCGGCACGGACCCCGGACGTTTTTGCCCGACATACATGATTTTCTGCGAGAGCTTCACCCCGCACAATTGCCAGCCGGTTGAGGATCAGAAGTTTGATCGTCGCGATGTTTACATCATTACCCAAAATGCGTTGGCTGATGGCACGTATCTAAACTACATTCGCGCGCATTACAACCGCAGCAAGCAGATTGACCCCCCATTCTTCCAGGAGTTTGTGCGGTCGACTGAGGAAAAGCGCGAGAACTACAAAACTAATATCATCGCGAGAATTGTATCGCCGTTGGATACGTATTTCACAGCACTCGGTGCACGCATTGAAAAGCAACGTAGAACCTACACGTCTTGGTTTACAGAGAAGGATTTCACAAATCTCTCCTCCCTTGTGTCCAAGTTGCGTGCCGGTCACGACCCGCTTTCAAAGTGGATCTTTGACAACCTGAGCAAGGAAACCCAGGGATTACTGGCTGCGACGGGATCCGATGCAGCCCAACGCAAAGCTTTGGCTGCCGATCTCAACAAGCTGATTGATCGTGAGCTGACCCTTAAGAAACAACTGGCACCTCTCTACTTGGAGAAAAACGACGTAGACACCAAAATTACCATAGGTAAAGGGTCCGATTCGCTGTTGAAGAAGCAGACAGAATTGGCCAAGCAGATTTCTACCCTTTCAACAGAAGAGCCGCTTTACACGCCGGCCCGTTTTGCACAAGTCAAACTCTCGGATTACGTCAAAAAGTTTGCCGCTCAAAACCCGCGTAGTGACACGCGCGTGCGCCTGAATCGTTTGCTGTTGGAAGAGGCATACCCGGGCGAGATAGCCAAGAGCATGGGAGCCATTTATCCCGATCGCGAGATTTACATTCCATCACCCGAGGATTCTCAGCAATGCTTTAATGATTACATTCAGGACGCGCAACGCCGCGCCACCATGAATCCTCCCCAGCTTAAACCGGGTGAAGACGTCAAGGTCGTGGATGACAAAGTTCAGGTCTCTGGTCAAGTCGCGGTGATGTCTATTAACGGACTGCTGACCAAGGTTATTTTTGACCACAATCCCGACAATGAGTTTTATGTTGAGGAAAGCTTCCCACTAGACTGGATGTTCCCGCATCTGACGCCATATGGGGTCATCATGAAGATTAACCGCAAAGCGTTGCCATCCCTCTCAGAAGAAGATCTTCAAAAGGATCACCTTTTCTGGAAGGAATATTCGAAACGGTTTACTGGAGACATTGTTGATTACGACACGAAAGTAAGTGATGTGACGGCCTGGGTGGAAAAGACCTACATGCGAAAGGACTTCACTGGATTTAAGGGTGACCGTAAATTTGTTCGTGATGAAGATGCACAAAAGGCCTTCTCCAAACTGCGCAGTTCCATAGGTGGTATTTATGCCTATCGCCTGGGCATTCAGGGCAACACTTTCTGTGCGCCTGAATACCGTCCGAAGACGAAGGAAGAAACTGAGCGCCTGACAAAAGAAGCCAATTTTGCCTTCTTACAAGCGTTTCTTTTCTGCCCATACAGCCCTGAAGCGGTTTTCCGTTATGTGAATTTCCTGATTCAAAATCAGCGAATTGATGACGCCATTTTGGTGGCGGAAACATGCCTGAAATTTGATCCAAACAATGGCAGTGTGGTTGGTTTGGTCCAGAACCTGCGGGCTATTCGCCAACAAAACCCAAATGTTCTGAAAAATTTGGAAGATACAGTGACTCAGAGTCCAACCAATTTCATGGCAGCATTGCAATTGGCCGACGGTTATTTTCAGTTGAAAAAATATGACCAAGCCGAGCATACCCTGGATTCAATTGTGACGAATCCGAAAGTGGACGCCAATGTTCTGGCTGTTGTTGCTCAGAATTATATTCGCCTGACCAATTATCCCAAATTAGAGGTTGCCCTTGATAGAATGGTGACTCTTACCCCGGAAAACCCTGAAACATGGTATGATCTGGCAATTTTGAGAGTGTGTCTTGGCAAAACAAATCAGGCCCTTCCGGCTCTTGAAAAGGCCCTGAAACTGAGTGCAAAGCGTCTTAAGAAAGATTCGAAAGCCAACAATCTGAAGAATACTGCATTGCTCGAAAGTCGTCTCGCACCTCTTCACGAAATGGCCGAGTACAAAAAGATAATGGCTGAGTGACGTCCCCTTGATTTATTGGTCTTTGAGATACATCAATACACCGATAAACAAAGCAACACCAATTCCCACAACCAGCGTTAGTACCCAACGCTGGATGCGTGCTGCTCGTGCCGCCTTTCGAGAAGTGGGCATGATGTAGTAAATGTCTCGCTTATGATGGTGACTCATTAATGAGAGTACGAATGTAAACTTCCTTCTTTCCTTGTCGAGAAGAATGAAGGAGCCGGAAATTCTAAAAAAAGGTTCTCAAAGCCAGAGCTTTGAGAACCTGAATTAAAAAGGGGCCATCCAAGCCCCTGCAGACTAACAATCTACATCTCTAAGCATCCTTGAAATCATCGTCCATGGGGAGGCTCTTCTCATTTGAAGCCTGTAGCTGAGCGGTGGTCTGCGGTATCTTTGCCTTTGCCGTGACGGTCTGGGACCTCAAGTGCTGAGACGGAGGGTGGGCAATGGTAAGCTTGACGCGTGGATGCGGAGCAATGGGTGTGGAACTGGATTGTGCGGCTTGGACACGCGAAGAGACCAGCGCCTGCAACTCATTCACATACCCCTTCATGGTCTCAGCTTGGGCGTTGAGTTCCTCAGCCGCAGCGGCACTCTCCTCTGCCGAGGCCGCGTTGCTTTGGGTCACTTTATCCATCTGTGTGACGGCAGTATTGATTTGGCTGATTCCCTGACTTTGTTCACTTGAGGCAGTGGCAACTTCTGATATCAATTGATCCACGTCGCGCACACGGGTGGAAATTTCGGCTAATGCCGCTTCAACCTTATGACTGATTGCAACGCCTTGAGCTGTTTTTTGGATGGTGCCTTCAATTTTTGTTGAAGTCTCTTTTGCGGCCTGAGCAGAACGTTGCGCGAGGCTCCGCACTTCTTCTGCGACGACTGCGAATCCCATTCCGGCTTCGCCTGCACGGGCAGCTTCCACAGCGGCATTGAGTGCCAGAATGTTTGTTTGAAAGGCAATTTCATCAATGGTCTTGATGATCTTCGCGATGTCATCACTGGCGGCTTTGAGCCCATTCATCGCCGCCGTCATGTTTTGCATGTCTTGAACACCCTTTTCAGCAGCGGCGCGCGCCTGTTTTGCGAGGTCATTGGCTTTTTGGGAGTGCTCTGCGTTACCGCGGGTCATGGAGGACATTTCTTCAAGGGAAGAGCTGGTTTCCTCGATTGAAGCGGCTTGTTCACTGGCGCCTTCTGCCAACGATTGGCCACTCGAAGAGACCTGAGCCGCCGCCGCCACAACCTGACTGGCGCCATCATTCAGGGCGGCAGCCACATAATTTAATTTCTTATTGGTTCCACGAATGATGACGTAAGCAATCGCAATACCGGAGACTATTGCGGCTAGCAAACAAATGAGAATTCCGACCTTTGAGGAACGAACCGTATCCAAAATTCCCTTGGAGGAAGCATGTGCAAAGTCATTGGCATTTTTTGCAAGCGCTCTGAGATTGATCAGATAGGTTTCGCTTACTGGCTCGAGTTGTGTGCGAGCCATGGCATAGGCAAGGTCATTGTTTGTAGCTTGGCGACTGATGACCATGACATTTTCACGAATCCGCCTGAAATCGGCCCGTGAGGTTTGAACGACATCAAGTAAATGCTTTTCTTCCGCGGTTGTGAGCAGGTTTTCCAATTCTTTGTAGTTCTCAGTATTTTTGATATGGGATTCCGTTATCTTCAGGTCGATTTTCGCCATATCGTCATTATTCGTGCTGCCAATATGGGAATAGATATTCTTAAGAACCTCCTGTGTGTTTACTTCCAATCCATTACAGATAACCGTGATCGGAATACTTTTTTGACTGATGATTTTTGCGTGTTCCGCGATCGTGAGCACACGCACATAGGCGATGCAGCCAAGGATGGCGGCAATTAGAATGACGATGGCAAAGCCGAAGGTTATTCTCTTTCCAATGGTCCAGGTTTTCATATTAATCACAACTGAAGTTATACATTATATTTGTGTTTCTTTTTTCGACGTATTCATTGCATATCAAAACGGCTTTCCCTCTTGATGTTGACTGGGACGCCTTGCATGATGGGGGCATGAACATTACAAAGAGCATTTTGTTGATAGGAGGCATTGTCATTGCAGGCTGTTGCCTGAGCGCTGACTCGCAGACGTACAAAACTGAAAATGTTGTTCTCATTGTGAGTGACGGTTTGCGATGGCAGGAAGTGTTTTCCGGGGCGGACAATGCGGTGATCACGAAGGAATTGGGTGATGGCGAGAGCGCAAAAGAAGTGCGCGGCAAATATTGGCGTGAAACTCCGGATGCGCGCCGCCAGGCGTTGATGCCATTTTTCTGGAGCGAGGTTGCAAAGAAGGGCCAGCTCGTGGGTAATCAAACCAAAGGCAGCAAGGTGTCGGTCACGAACGGTCATAAATTTTCCTATCCCGGTTACAACGAGATGTTGACCGGTTACGGAGATCCTGCGGTGGATTCCAATGATAAGAAGTTGAATGCGAACACGAATGTGTTCGAATGGATGAGTGGACGGCCGGGATTCGATGGAAAAGTGGCCGTCATGGGAACATGGGATGATTTTCCATACATTTTTAATATAGAAAGAAACCATCTGCCAATCTGGCCAGCCTGGGAACCTCGTTTCGCACCATATGCTATTTCCGCACCGGCCATTGTAACGAACCTCATGGCGGATACGCCGTGCGTTCTTGGCGTTGTTTACGATTCTTTCCTCTATTATTCCGCTACGGATTATATCAGGAGAGTGCATCCCCGCCTTTTGTTTGTTGGCTTTGGCGAGACGGATGAATGGGCGCACGAAGGGAATTATAAACAATACCTGGATGCTGCGCATCGAGTGGATGACTTTGTCCGCCGACTTTGGGAAGAGATGCAGGCTATGAGTGAATATTGTGGCAAGACAACCTTCATCATTACGGCTGATCATGGGCGTGGTTCTGGAATCAAGGACTGGCGGGACCATGGCAAGGATGTTAATGGAGCTGAGAATGTGTGGCTTGCAGTCATGGGGCCCGATACGCCCGCTTTGGGTGAGAGGAATTCTACGAAACCCATGACGAGCAGCCAGATTGCGGCGACCATCGCAGAGTTGTTTGGGGGAGATTTTCATGCGGCATTTCCCAGGGTTGGCAAACCGCTTACCGAATTGTTTTCAACAGGGAACTGATCCGATTTTCTTTTTGTTGGAGAAGTTGCACCCGAGCTTGTGCCCGGGTGCAACCCTGCTCTAACTGCTCTTTTTTTCCAAGGATCTCGTCAACCCTTGAAATCGTCCTCCATCACAATGTCTTGTGCGGAAGTGGCGGGATGTTTTGGGGTGCTTTGCGTTAGAGAAACTCTCTTGATTCCAACAGCCACGGAGGCATTGGCCTTCTTTTTGGGTTCAGCAAATTTGATGGCGATTTGCGAGGCGGTCTTTGTCTTCCATTGGGATGCAGGAGTGGTCGTGGTCGTATTCATAGGCACGGTATTGATGGTTCCTGCCAGGGCGAGCAGTTGATTGACAGAATCCTTTAAGCTCAAAGCTTGAGCATTGAGCTCTTCTGCGGCACTGGCAGTTTCTTCTGCACTAGCTGCGTTGGATTGAGTGACGCGGTCCATCTGGCTGACTGCCACGTTCAGTTGATCTATTCCCTGAGTTTGCTCCTTTGACGCGGAGGAGACTTCGGTGACCAGTTCATTGACGTTGTGGACCTTGCTGACAATTTCTTCCAAAGCGTTGGCGACTTTGGCGCTGATTTCCACGCCAAGATCGGTATTTGTAATGGCGCTTTCAATTTTTGTTGCGGTTTCTTTTGCGGCCTGCGCGCTACGTTGCGCGAGATTTCGGACTTCCTCTGCAACGACGGCAAACCCCATTCCGGCTTCGCCTGCCCGGGCCGCTTCGACAGCCGCATTCAGGGCCAGGATGTTGGTTTGAAACGCGATCTCATCAATGGTTTTGATGATCTTTGCAATGTCGCTGCTGGAATTCTTAATGGCTTCCATTGCGGACTTCATGGCTTGCATGTTGGACGAGCCGGCATCCGCGGCGGAACGGGTCTGTTCGGATATGTTTCTGGCCTTCTCAGCACTTTCACTATTGCGCTTTGTCATGCTGGCCATTTCCTCCAGGGAAGAGCTGGTTTCCTCCAGGGACGCGGCTTGTTCACTTGCACCTTCCGCCAGAGTCTGACTGGAGGAGGAGACTTGTCCTGCTGCGGAAACGAGCTGGTCGGAGTTCTCATTGAGAGAGGCCGAAATATTCGAAATGACACGAACAACACTTCGGACATTGAAAATCGAGAAAATGATGCCGATCAAAATGCACCCCACGCCGACAATAACCAGAAGCATTTTAGTTTGAGTGGCCTTCTTCATGTATATGACTCCGGCCTCCTCACCATTTTTCTTGTTGAATTCGCGCAGTGTGTCTCCAGCCTCAGCATACGAGTTGAAAGCGGCGCGCACGGTTGTCATGGCGAATTTTTCAGCCTCGTCATGATTGGTTGCCACAATGCTGAAGAATTTTTCCTCGGTCTTCAGAAAGTTTTCACGTTGTGCGAGCAGGTTGTTGAAATTCTTTCGATCAACGTCGTCATTGACAGATTTCTCGTAATTTTTTACGGCTTCATTGATCTCTTTGCTCAGTGCCGCCATTTCTTGTTTGAGCTTGTTGTGACTTTCGGCGTCCGTATAAAGAAGCATGCGAATGAGCCGTAATTCGTTTTGCGATTGGGCGGCATTGATCTTTCCTGCGTAGATCACTCCAGGAAGAGAGTCGTTGACGACGTTTTGGGACAAATTGTCCAGCGTGTTCATGCGAATGATGACAAAGACGCACAACGCCGCGATGACGAGGCACAGAAATCCTGAGTTGATGAGGATCCGTTTTCCGATAGTCAGATTTTTCATAAGAGCAGCCTTTCTTCTTTGGCTTCTGATGAGCAGGTCAGAAGCATTGTTTACGCAACTAATGTCGTCGCGAAACGGTGAGGGGAGAAACGGTATTAACCCTGATGCGGACATCAAAAAAACAGGACAAACAGGGTAAAAAATGAAGAAAAACCCTGACAGGGATGTCAGGGTTAGGCTGTTTTTAGTATATACTTTTAGGCAAAGCGACTAGGCCTGGGAAATTCCCTCCCGGATGGCATATCGGACGAGCTCATTGGTGCTCTTGCAGGACAGCTTGGAAAGCAGCCGTGCCCGGTAGGTTTCGACGGTTTTGACACCAATGTTCAGCCGAAGGGCGATTTCTTTTGTGCGCAACCCTTGGGCGAGCAGGCGCAGAACGGCCAATTCCTGATCCGAAAGAGGGGATGAGGCTTGTGTGCCGCCTTTGGATTCAAGCAGCTTTGAAAAGGCGTTGAGGACTGTCAACGTGATCTCTGGGCTGAGATAGGCATGTCCATTGAGCACGGCGTGGATGCCGGCAACCAGTTCTGATGCCGCATTGGATTTCAAAATGTATCCACGCGCCCCAGTCTGAATGGACTGACAAATATACTTTTCCTCCGCCAGCCCGGAAAGCATGATGACTTTGGTATTTGGATTTTGGGCCAGAATTTTTCTGGTGAGGGTGATGCCATCCGTGTCTGGTAATGAGATATCGATCAGAGCCAGTTCTGGCGAATGCTGTTTTATAAGAATAAGAGCCTCTGCCGCGCTGCCAGCCTCTGCAACGACTTCCAAATCGCTTTGGAGCCGTATGACAGCCTTGAGACCAGCGCGTACTATTGTGTGATCGTCTACGAGAATTAATTTCGATCTCATTTTCTACTACAAAAAACAGCGAACATCGTTTTTTTGTGCTTCTCACGACTGTAGAGTTGGCTGGAAAATAATCAAATGTAGATTTTAGGGGAAGTTCATGTAGGGGAGACATTTGGCATCCCATTCACAGTTTTTTACATCAAATTAACGGGATCGATATCGACGATGAGCGTCACATCGTCCGGGAGTCCGACCGCACCCAGCGTTGCCAAATGGCGACTCAGGCGTGTCATCGATTGGGTTCGAAGCATGATTTGATAACGGAACTTGGTTTCCGCCCGAGCCAGGGGGGCGGGAGCGGGTCCCTTGATGATTAGGCCGGGAAACGCCGCCTGTTCATTTTCCAGCTTATGCTTGACGTGATCGGCCAGAAATTTGACTTTTTCTTCATTGACGCCCTTGAGAGTGATTAAGGCAATCCGTGTGAGGGGCGGATATTGAAGTTGGCGTCGAAATTCGATTTCTTGCTCATAGAAGGACAGAAAATCATGGTGTCGCGCGTATTGAATGGCCGGGTGGAACGGAGTGAACGCCTGGATAAAAACTTCCCCCTCAATGTCTCCACGTCCGGCGCGTCCTGACACTTGTGTCAACAACTGAAAGGTGCGTTCCCCAGCGCGGAAGTCAGGCATGTAAAGGCTGAGGTCTGCATAGATGATTCCGACAAGGGTGACTTTGGGGAAATGCAGTCCTTTGGCAATCATCTGGGTGCCGACGAGGATGTCGATTTTGCCAGTGCGAAAATCTCCAAGAATATTCCGATAATCTTCCTTGCGCTTGAGCGTGTCGGAGTCCATCCGCCGGATGTGCGCGTGGGGGAAGAGTTTGTTCAGGGTGGCTTCAACACGTTCCGTCCCCAGACCGGAATAGCGGATGGCCGGGTTTTTGCACTTGGGATCGGGACACACGGAGGGAGCGGGTGTTTCGTAGCCGCAGATGTGGCAACGCAGGCGCTGTTCATGGCGGTGGTATGTCAATGAAATACTGCAATTGGGGCATTGCGCCACGTAACCGCACAAGGGACACTGGAGGGAGCTGGCATAGCCGCGACGATTGAGAAAGAGCATGGTTTGCTCAGTGCGTTCAAGCCGCTTGGTCATCGCCTCAACAAGAACTTTTGAAAAAATGGGGGCCCCTTTATCGATGCGTGCTTCCAACCGCATGTCAACCACACGGACAACGGGCATCTTCCGGTTATCGGCACGGGCTGGCAATTCCAACAGACGGTATTTTCCCAATTTAACGTTGTAGAAGCTTTCCAGCGATGGCGTTGCCGACCCCAGAACAACAGCCGCATCCTCCATTTGTGCCCGTACCACGGCAACGTCCCGAGCGTGGTAGCGTGGGACTTCTTCCTGTTTGTAGGAATGTTCATGCTCTTCGTCGACAATGATCAGCCCGAGAGGCTCCACGGGAGCGAAGATGGCCGAGCGCGCTCCAATGACAATTCGGGCGCGACCCTGGCGGATTTTGTGCCATTCATCATGACGCTCTCCACTGGATAATTGACTGTGTAGAACAGCAACAAGGGTTTGATGAGGACCGGAACTGAAGCGTGCCTTGAATCGTTCCACAGTTTGCGGGGTAAGCGAGATTTCCGGCACAAGCACAATGGCGCCTTTGCCCTGTTCCAACGCATGGGCGATGGCTTGCAAATAGACTTCGGTTTTGCCGCTTCCAGTGACTCCATAGAGGAGAAAATTCTTTTTAATGACGGGCCCTGAGGCGGGGGCGGGAGTATCCATGGCCGTTGTGATCTCCTTTAACGCCTTGGCCTGTTCAGGACTCAACTCCAGTGGTTGAGTCGGTAAAATGGCCTCCCGGGCATAGGGGTCTCGTTCAGAAATTTCTGTTGACACCACAAGCAATCCCTTGTCCTCAAGCCGACGGACTGTTTGTGCGGTTGTCTGCGCCTTTTCCAACAGTTCTTGCAGCGGGACATCCTTTCCCAACTGCAACAAACTCATGACTTCCTCCTGGCGCTTGCTCAACTTTGGCGAGTCGCCCTGATGTTGAAGCAGGCGCACCACGAGATGTTGCCGCCAGCCATCGTGCTCTCTGCGCACGGCAACTGGGAGAACGGCTTTCAGTGCCAGTTCTGGCGCACAGCAATAATAATCTGCGATCCACCGGGAAAGGCGAAGAACCTTTGGCGTGACCTGGGATTGTTTGCCGATGACCTTGATGATGGGGCGCAGATTGGAATAGGAAGAAGTCTCAGGGAGCGAAGTGACGCACCCGAGTAATTCACGACTGCCGAACGGGACTTTGACACGGGTTCCCACTTCCACCAGCCCTGCCAGTTCGTCTGGCACGAGGTAGTCGAATTCCTTTCCCATCGCCAATTCCAATGTGACCCTTACAATCATGTTCTTCACCATGAGAAACGAAAATCGGCTCGCACAAAAGTTTTTTATTTTCACAGGGTAACAGTGTAAAAACAGGCATGCGAAAATGCCTTGTGGCACTGTTGCTCTTGTTTTTAGCCGTAATCGCCGCCCGCTGGGGATGGGATTACTGGCGCGAACACCGGTTTGATGACGAGATACGGCAGGCGGCAAAGCGGTATGAGTTGAAACCGGGCCTCGTCAAGGCCGTGGTTTGGCACGAGAGCCGTTTTAACCCGAATGCGCATGGACGTGCCGGAGAATTGGGGCTGATGCAAATCCGGTCTGTTGCGGCGCAGGAATGGGCCACGGCGGAGCATGTTCCTGGGTTTCGTCACGTGGATTGCCTGAACCCAGCCACCAACACTCTTGCGGGAGCGTGGTATTTGAAAAGGGTCATGAAACGTTATTCCCAGACGGATTCGCCGGTTGCTTATGCACTGGCGGATTACAATGCGGGACGGAGCAATCTGCTCAAGTGGAAACATGGAGTGGCGGAAACCAACAGCGCCGCATTCATCGGGCAAATCGAATTTCCTAGCACCCGCCGCTATGTGCAATTGATCATGCGTCAATCGGAGGAATATCAGGCTTGGTTTGAGAAGCATCCGGGCAAATAGAATTAAACTCGAAGATATTATTACAAAGGGAGGAAAGGAGTTTTCTTAAGCGTGGGGAAATGGAATAAATAAAACCAAAACTTGCATCTATGGACTAGCTGGAATACCAAATCCGAACAAATAATCGTGAATTGAAGGAATAATTCTTAGAAATAGATAATTATTGGGTGGGTGAGTATTTCAGGGATTGTGGTAAATTTTTTAAAAGGCTTGTCCCATTGGCTTATTCATAATTGCGCTTATGAGTTCATGTTTTTTCAGATGGGTAAGTGAGGCTGGTTTGGCATTTGCAGTAAGTTCGATCTGCCTCTGTTGTGTTGCAGCCACTCCAGATCCTGTGATGTTGTTGCAAGGCGTTCAAAAAGCCCGTTCGCAAATTCCAGTTTCACGTTTGCAATTGGAGATGGTTTACAGCGGCACAACAAGCTCCCAAACTCAGCAGGTTGTGGTCGAATTTGATCGAGACAAGCGACGATACACTTCAAAAAATCTGGGAACTTGCAATCTTTTCGACGGTTCGAAAGTCATCTGTTTTGATGGAAATCAATCTGTGACGATCAGGGATATAAACAAGCCAACTGCGATTTATCTGTTTGACCCACGACTTTTGGGGGTCACAACGACATATTCTTGGAGGGAGACGATTGCCAACGCGGTTCCGGTCCGGGATTTGAAGCAGATTGAATTGATTGGCTCAGAGAAGATTGCTGGGAATTTGACCTGGCACATTCGTTTGACTGATTCTTTCAATCAATTAAAAGACCTGTGGATTGACTCTGAAAACAATTTTAAAGTGTATCGATATGATTTTTCAGTCATCGGTCAGACAAACTCAACTTTGAGCTATTACGAGGATACAAATTATCCTTACCTTCCAAATCGTATAGAAACACATTATCAAACGGGAAAAGAAGTTTCAGCGTTAAGCATCAGTATTTTAAAACCAGAGAAGAATGTTGGGTTGGAAAAAGACATATGGACTATTGCTGGTGTCCACCCGGCAGTTGGAGCTGCTGTTTCAGATCTTCGTCAGATGAAGCGGATCGGATATTGGAATGGTCATGGCCTTAATGAGGGAAGCACTCCAGACAATGGGATGAATAAAGTTCGTTTGTATGGATATGCACTGACTGTATTGGCGGTAATCGGATTTGGGCTTGTTTGGCTGCTTTCAAAATACGAGCGAAAGAATGATGACCGCCAGTAATTTGAAATGATTAAAACTGCGTTGGATGACGAATGTCTGTGTAAGATCTTGTGCAGATGACACCCAAGAGACTTCGTTTTTCAGGTTCAACATCATTTTTTTTCGCAATTCGGGTGAAAATAAAAAAGCCGCCCCGTTTTCACGAGGCGGCTTGTGATAGCAAATCCGCTAATTATTTCTTGGCTTTTTTAGCCTTGGCCTTTGGGGCAGCGGCTTCATCTTCGAGAGCAGCTTGGGCTGCAGCCAGACGAGCCAGTGGCACGCGGTAAGGCGAGCAGCTGACATAGGAGAGTCCCGCGCGGTGGCAGAACTTCACGGAAGCAGGGTCGCCACCTTGTTCACCGCAAATACCGACTTTGAGGTGTTCACGTGTGGAACGGCCTTTTTCAACTGACATCTTGATGAGCTGGCCAACGCCATCCTGATCAATGGTCTGGAATGGATCAGCAGCCAGAATCTTCATGTTCAGATAGTCAGGGAGGAATCCGCCGATATCATCACGGCTGAATCCGAAGGACATCTGAGTGAGGTCGTTTGTGCCGAATGAGAAGAATTCAGCTTCCTGAGCCATGCGGTCAGCCAGGAGGGCAGCGCGAGGAATTTCAATCATCGTGCCGACAACGTAAGGAATGGCCTTGACCTTGGCAGCCTTGATGACTTCGTCATGGATGCGGGCGATGATGGCCTTCTGGTGCTTGATTTCGTTCACGTCGCAGGTGACTGGGACCATGATCTCGGGCTTGCACTTTGTGCCGGCCTTGATCAGGTCGATCGCCGCTTCGAAGATGGCGCGAATCTGCATTTCAGTGACCTCAGGATAGGTGACACCGAGGCGGACGCCGCGATGACCCATCATGGGGTTGTTTTCGTGCAGAGCTTCACCACGCTTGCGAATGTCTTCAGGGCTGATGTTAAGGGAAGCAGCCAGTTCGGCCTGTTTCTCAGCGCCTTGAGGCACGAATTCGTGCAATGGCGGGTCAAGCAGACGGATGGTGACCGGGAGGCCGCCCATGGCTTCGAGGGTGCCCTTGATGCTGGCTTTGACGAACGGTTGCAGTTCGGCAAGAGCTTTGCGGCGTTCCTCAACGGTGGTGCTCAAGATCATCTTGCGCAGGAGGAACAAAGGCTTGTCGCTGCCTTCGCCGTAGAACATGTGTTCTGTGCGGAACAGGCCAATGCCTTCGGCTCCGAAGGATTTTGCCACGGCAGCATCCTTTGGTGTATCCGCGTTGGTGCGGACGCCCAGGGTGCGGAATTTGTCAGCCATGGTCATGAATTTCTGGAAGCGAGGATTCTCGGACGCGTCGATCATGGCCAGAGAGCCTAGATAAACGTGACCACGGGTGCCGTTAAGGGTGACGACATCGCCTTCCTTCAGGACGACATCAGAACCAACGATCTTGGCTGTCTTGCTGACAACGTCAACGTGGAGGGCACCAGCGCCAACGATGCAGCACTTGCCCCAGCCGCGAGCCACGAGAGCCGCGTGAGAGGTCATGCCACCGCGTGCAGTCAGAATACCCACTGCGGCACGCATGCCTTCAACGTCTTCAGGATTGGTTTCTTCACGGATAAGGATGCTCTTCTTGCCAGCTTGAGCAGCAGCAACAGCGTCTTCAGCGGTGAAAACCAACGCGCCGGAAGCGGCACCAGGACCCGCAGGCAGACCCTTGACGATAGGAGTTGCAGTCTTTTCAGCCTTGGGATCAATAATGGGGTGGAGGAGCTCGTCGAGCTGCTTGGGCTCAATGCGTTGAACGGCTGTCTTCTGATCAATCAGGTGCTCAGAAAGCATGTCCATCGCCATGTTCAAGGCAGCAGTGCCAGTGCGTTTTCCAACGCGGCATTGGAGCATCCAGAGTTTGCCTTCCTCGATTGTGAACTCAATGTCCAGCATGTCGGTGAAGTTCTTCTCCAGGGTCTTGCGGATGGCGACCAATTGCTTGTAAGTCTCAGGCATAACGAGCTGCATGCTCTTGAGGTGCTTATTCTGCTCGTTCTTGGTCTCTTCGTTGATCGGGCTCGGGGTGCGGATACCGGCCACGACGTCTTCGCCTTGGGCGTTGACGAGCCATTCACCGTAGAATTTATTTTCACCAGTGGCTGGGTCGCGGGTGAATGCCACGCCGGTGGCGGAGGAGTCACCCATGTTGCCGAACACCATGGACTGAACGTTGACGGCAGTGCCCCAATCATCAGGAATGCCTTCAATGCGGCGATAGGAAACGGCTTTCTTACCATTCCAGCTCTTGAAGACGGCAGCGATGCCGCCCCAGAGTTGTGCCATCGGATCGTCGGGGAAGTCTTTGCCGAGGTGCTTCTTCACGAGGGCTTTGAATTCTTCAGCCAATTGTTGAAGATCTTCGGCTTTCAAATCGGTGTCAGACGCGTAGCTGTGAGAGTGTTTGAAGGTGTCAAGGCGTTCATCCATGATCTTGCGGATGCCTTTGCCTTCGGCGGGTTCAAGGCCTTCGGCCTTTTCCATCACGACGTCAGCATACATCATGACCAAGCGACGATAGGAATCCCAGACGAAGCGGGGATTGTTGGTCTTTTTGATCATTCCAGGGATCGTGGCAGTGGAGAGACCGACGTTCAAAACGGTGTCCATCATGCCAGGCATGGATTTGCGGGCGCCCGAACGGCAGGAGACCAGGAGCGGGTTATTTGGGTCGCCATATTTCTTGCCCATGATCGCTTCGGTCTTGTGCAGGGCACTGATGACTTGGTCAGTCAGACTTGCGGGAAGCTTGCAGCCGCCAGAGTAATAATCTGTGCAACACTCGGTTGACACAGTGAAACCGGCAGGCACAGGGATGCCCAACAGGCACATTTCAGCAAGGTTGGCTCCCTTACCACCCAGAAGGGTCTTCATGGAGCCGTCTCCGTCGGCCTTTTTATTGCCGAACAGATACACATATTTATTGGATTTTTTTGCCATAAAAAAAACTCATGCTATCTCGTCCGTTCAGGACAAATGATTAAACAGGAACGCATCTTCATGAGGACGAGCCTCCATGTCAATGCCCCTTTTTCGACAAATAGACGAAAATTATCCTATGAAGGTGATTTTTTAACTCCCTTGGCAAGATTAGAACATATCTACATATCAAGATTCATTGATTTTAAGCTTTTCTTCTTTTACTTCTCAATTTATAGTCTTTGTTGTGAATCTTAATAATAACGAAAATCGCATTGGCTGTTTGGCCCGTCTTCTTAAAGAGCGCATCCTGGTTTTGGATGGCGCCATGGGGACCATGATTCAACGTTACCCGTTGGACGAGAACGGATACCGTGGTGCGCGCTTCCGTGACTGGCCCCGTGATGTGAAGGGGAACAACGATTTGCTCAACCTGACACAGCCCGCCGTGATTCGTTCGATTCACAAGCAATATCTGGATGCCGGGGCCGATATTATCGAAACCAACACCTTTAATTGCAACCGAATCTCCATGGCGGATTATGGCATGGAGGGGCTTGTCCGGGAATTGAATCTTGCCGGGGCTCAAAACGCGCGAGCTGCCGCAGATCAGGCCGAGGCGGCAACGCCGGGGCGTGCCTGTTTTGTGGCGGGCTCGGTTGGGCCGACAAACAAGACGGCTTCCATCTCGGCGAATGTCAATGATCCCGCTTCCAGAGGCATTACTTTTGATCAATTGGTGGAGGCGTATTCAGAACAGGTGGAAGCGCTCTTGGAAGGAGGGGTGGACCTGCTTCTCATTGAGACTGTATTTGACTCGCTCAACTCAAAGGCGGCGCTTTTTGCCATCGCAAAGATATTTGATAAACTCGGTATTAATGCATTGCCCGCCGGAATTGATCCCAAGCCAACGATCCGGCAGGTTCCGGTGATGGTTTCCTTTACAATCACGGATTTGAGCGGACGCACACTGTCCGGGCAGACAGTGCAGGCATATTGGACTTCGATTTCTCATTTTCCGCTTTTCAGTGTGGGGATCAATTGTGCTCTCGGTCCAGCGGAGATGCGGCCCTTCATTCAGGAACTGGCGAAAATAGCTCCAGTCTATATCAGCACGCATCCAAACGCAGGACTGCCAAACCCAATGCTTCCAACCGGTTTTCCGGAGACACCGGAGACGTTTGCCCCGCAGATCGCGCAATGGGCATCGGAGGGATGGATCAACATCGTGGGCGGCTGCTGCGGCACGACGCCGGACCATATCAAGGCAGTTGCCGGGGCGGTGAAAGGCTTGAAACCACATGTTCCTGCTGTAAAAGACACAGTGCTGCGCCTGAGTGGTCTTGAAGTGCTGGCAATTCCTGGGAATCCGTGCGCAACGGCCTCGTCTGCCACAGGTGCAGCCCAGGCAGCCTCCTCCAATTTTATCAACGTCGGTGAGCGCACCAATGTGACGGGGTCGCCAAAATTTGCGAAACTGATATTGGCCGGTCAGTTTGATCAGGCTCTGGCGATTGCCAAGCAGCAGGTCGAAAATGGCGCGCAAATCATCGACATCAACATGGATGAAGGCATGTTGGATGGCGTCAAGGCGATGACACATTTCTGTAATCTTGTGGCCTCGGAGCCGGACATTGCACGGGTGCCGATCATGGTGGACAGTTCGAAATGGGCGGTGATCGAGGCGGCATTGAAGTGCATTCAGGGAAAGGCGGTTGTCAATTCAATCAGCCTGAAGGAGGGCGAGGAAATATTTTTACAACACGCGCGACAGGTGCGTCGCTATGGGGCGGCAACCGTTGTGATGGCGTTTGATGAGCAGGGACAGGCGACAACGCTGGAGCGGCGAAAGGAGATTTGTGCGCGTTGCTATAAATTATTGACCGAGAAAATTGGATTTCCACCCCAGGACATCATTTTTGATCCAAACGTATTGACGGTTGCCACGGGAATGGATGAGCACAACAACTATGCGGTGGATTTCATTGAGGCGACGCGATGGATCAAGATGAACCTGCCTTTTGCAAAGGTCAGTGGTGGCATCAGCAACGTTTCATTTTCATTTCGCGGCAACAACCCGGTGCGCGAGGCCATGCACGCGGCGTTTCTTTATCATGCCATTCGCGCTGGTTTGGACATGGGCATTGTGAATGCGGGAATGCTTGCTGTTTACAAGGAGGTTCCAAAGGAACTGTTGGAGCGGGTCGAGGACGTGTTATTGAACCGGCGTTCCGATGCGACGGAACGGCTTGTCAAATTTGCCCAGACTCTCAAGCAGCAGGATAAGACGGAAGTCGTGGAGCTGGAATGGCGCAAGGGCACAGTGGAACAGAGAATTGAACATGCGCTGGTCAAAGGCGTGATTGATTTCATTCAGGAAGACATTGAAGAAGCTCGTAAGACATATCCTTCTCCGCTGGCGGTGATCGAAGGTCCCCTGATGCAGGGAATGAATACGGTGGGAGACCTTTTTGGCGCCGGGAAAATGTTTTTGCCACAAGTGGTGAAAAGTGCCCGTGTCATGAAACAGGCTGTGTCAGTGCTTTTGCCTTACATGCAGACAGGAAAGGAAAAAGTAAGCAATACACGCGGAAAAATTGTGCTGGCAACTGTAAAGGGTGATGTTCACGACATTGGAAAGAACATCGTGGGCGTCGTGCTGGCCTGCAATAATTATGAGATCATTGACTTGGGCGTCATGGTGCCGTGTGAAAAGATTTTGCAGACGGCTCGTGAGAAAAAGGCGGACATAATCGGCTTGAGCGGTTTGATCACGCCTTCGCTTGATGAGATGGCGCACGTTGCGCGGGAGATGAAGCGGCAGGGATTCAACATTCCACTGATGATTGGTGGAGCGACAACCAGTCAAGCACATACAGCGGTGAAAATTGCTCCCGAATATGGGGAGCCCGTTGTGCAGGTATCCGATGCGTCACGAGCCGCTGCCGTGGCTGGAAATCTGGTGAGTTCATTGCTCAAGCCCGCATACACGCGGAAATTGCGCGAAGACCAGGAAGTTTTGCGTCAGCGTCACACAACGCAGCGAGCCACTTTGCTTCCGATTTCTGAAGCCCGGAATAGACGATTACAGATCAATTGGCGTGAAGAAGACATCGCAAAACCCGAATTTATCGGCACGCGTGTCTTATCTTCAGATTTGCCAGGAACGGCCCGGATTTCATTGGAGGAGATTGTGCCATTTATTGACTGGTCGCCCTTCTTCCACGCATGGGAATTGCGCGGAAGGTATCCTGCCATCCTGAACGATCCCAAGTGTGGGACTCAGGCAACAAAACTCTTTTCGGATGCCCAGGCGTTATTAAAGACAATTGTGGGGCAAAAACTAATGGCTCTGCGGGCCGTGTATGGTTTCTTCCCGGCAAATTCGGATGGGGATGACGTTGTTTTATTTACTGACGAGTCGAGAAAAACCGAACGTGCGCGATTTCATTTCCTGCGACAACAGTTTGAAAAGCCACAGGGCCAGGGCAATTTGTGTCTGGCGGATTTTGTCGCACCTCTTTCCGGTGTTGCAAAACCGTTGCCGGATACCATCGGTGCTTTTGCGCTGACATCCGGCGTGGGAATGCGCGAACTGGTGACGAAGTTCAAGGCGGCCAATGACGATTACAATGCGATCATGGCAGAGGCGCTTGCGGACCGGCTGGCGGAAGCGTTCGCTGAATTTCTACATAGAAAGGTGCGCGTCGAATGGGGATTTGGTGGAACTGAAAACTTGACCACAGGACAATTGATTGACGAGCAATACCGTGGAATCCGGCCTGCCGCTGGTTATCCAGCCTGCCCGGATCACACAGAGAAATGGACTCTTTGGAGCCTGCTCGACGCGGAAAAGACCACGGAGATCAAATTGACGGAGAGTCTGGCCATGTGGCCGGCAAGCAGCGTCAGCGGCCTTTATTTTGCACATCCGCAATCAAAGTATTTCGCGGTGGGCAGACTGGGACGCGATCAGATTGAAGATTACGGGAAACGCAAAGGAATGGAAATTGCCGAGGTTGAGAAGTGGCTTGCACCGAATTTGAATTATTCGCCGAAAGACGCGTAGAAAGCGCGAAAATAGAGAAGAATTTGGGCAAAAATGTCCCGATCAATTTTCTGACAATGGTTATTATTGGTTGGGGGAAAGGCTTTTGGCGCAAACATAGGATTCATACTTAACATATGGGAAATGAAATGTCATCGGCTAGGAACATGACGTCATTCCAAAAAAAATGGTGGATAGCTGGATTACTTGGCGTTTTGATTCTGGCCTTGATGGTGATTGTTTTTTCTTGGTCCAGTGAGCCTGAATATCAGGGGAAACGACTGAGCCTGTGGGCTCAACAATATGAATTGAACCAGGAGCCGGGCAAGTGGGGTGGCGTTGCATATAAGGAAGCTCAGTCTGCCATACGGGCAATAGGAACCAATGGAGTCCCGTTTTTGCTAAGTCTTTTGCAGAGGCGAGAATCTCTTTTTTTGATTACGATTGGAAAAATTGCACCTGCCCGGTGGAACATCAGGCTTTCCTCCGAAATGGCTGTTGATAGAAGTCGTGCTTTGGGTGCCTACGGTTTTGCTGCGCTGGGAAGCAACGCGACTTTTGCGATTCCCTCTTTGATTGATATTGCAAAAAATCACCCTGACATGCGAGGACGTTATCATGCTGTTTTCGCTCTTCGAACACTACAGGATGCCGGTGAACCGGCGATGCCCTTTTTCCTTGAGTGTCTGACCAACAAGGATAGCAACATACGCAATGAAGCAGTAACCGGGTTGAGATACATGCATCATCAGACGGATGTAATCATCCCACTTCTGATTCAACATTTGGAACGCTGCAAAAGTGCGCCCACGACATCTGAGGCCATAGATACCATCGAAACACTTTCGCGATTTGGTACGAACGCAAAGGCTGCTGTTCCTGTTGTCTTGTATTTTTTGAATACAAAGGATGACAATCTGCGCGAGTGTGTTACCAATCGGTTGGAACAGTTGGATCCCCAAATGACCAATGTGAGCGTTGGGATTGTTCGATGATTTTGAGCCAATTGAGCGCGAAAACTTGGTTGACTTCCGGTAGTTCATGGTATGTTGTCATGGAATTAGATTAACCATGGAACGGATGACGAATCAAAAGATGCAATCGGTGGCAGAAACACCGCTGCCGGTGCCTTTTGGTAATGGGCCGTTGACGCCCTTTCGACTGCTGCAAATCCTCAATTGTGCTGCGGATGTGGCGTGTTCTGATCCGGTTTCTCTTTCGCCGTCTGCCGAACAGGCAAAACGCCAGACGTTTGATTCCTTGCTCTGGCGGATGCCCGTGAGTCACATTCCCTATCGCCGGATCGGGTCCGTGAACAACAAGCATCAGCTTGTTGATGCGGAATATTGCGCTTATGTGGAGGAGAATATTTCCGGCTCCATGCACATCATCAGCCTGTCAATAGGCGAGGCGAAAAAGCTGGAGGAGATTGGCTCCTGTCTCTTGGGAACAGGCTCTGTCATACTGGATACACAGTTGCGCATTCCATACGTGGCGATGCAAATCCACCTGCGCTCAATGCTCACATTGAAGGTGCAGCGTTTGACGGAAGAGGAAAAAAAAGTTTTGGGATGCCAGACAAATCAGGCGCAAACTGTCATTCCGCCATGCGATGTGAAACTGGCATTGGTCATGCCGAAACCGGCCTTTTACTGGGAAATGGTCAACGGCAGCCAGGTGCTGGAGATTAAGCGGATCACGAAGAACAGCTACCGTCTTGACCACAATATCGGTTCGCTGAAAGTCTCACTTCAAACGGCGGGCATCAGCCGCGCGTTGCCTGACGCCTTGTTTCTTTCCTCAGAAGTGCTCAAGGCGCTGGAGCCACAAACAGGGAAAACAATTTTCAGGCCCAAGCCACTCAAACGTTACCTGGGGATCCGCCGTAGTGATGCGGAAACCCCTTCTTCCGATACAGAAATAAGGTCAAGAAATAAGGTCAAAACGCAAAAAGGCTGATGCGGCGTCCTGACCTTGATTTGAGTTAAAGCTTCGCAGCTTCCTTGTAATGGACCAGAGACAGTTCTCTCAACTGCATCGCAGCCTGTTCGGCGGTGATGTCGCGCTGGGGTTCTGCCATCATTTCGTAGCCGACCATGAATTTCTTCACTGTCGCAGAACGCAGCAGCGGTGGGTAGAAATGGGCGTGTAATTGCCAGTGACTGTAATCGCCATCATCCGTCGGTGCCCCATGCCAACCCATTGAATACGGGAATGAGGTTTGGAAAAGATTGTCGTAGCGAATCAAACTCTTCTTCAGGATGGATGCCAGACTGGCGCGCTCATCCAGTGTCAAATCAGGCAGACGCAACACGTGGCGGCGTGGAATAAGCAGATATTCAAACGGCCACACAGCCCAATAAGGGACAAGCATGACCCAGTGTTCATTGCTTTCAACAATGCGGGATTCCTCGCACAGTTCTTCAGCCAGATATTCCAAGAGAAGCGGTCCTCCAGATTTACGGATGTGATCGCGCTGGCGCAAATCTTCCTGTTCGGCGATGCGTGGCAGGAAGCTTCCCGCCCAGACTTGCCCATGCGGATGGGGATTGGAGCATCCCATCACCGGTCCCTTGTTTTCAAAAATCTGAACCCAACGGTAACGGGCTCCCAATTCAGTGATCTGATCAGCCCAGACGTCAACGATCTTGCCAATGTGTTCAGCGCTTAACTCGGGCAGGGTCAAATCATGACGCGGGGAAAAGCAAATGACGCGGCACTCGCCTTTCACTGGTTCACTGCGGAGAAGTCCAGAGTGGGGCGTTCCATCCAAAGGAGTATCTGGGAGTAATGCTGAATAGTCGTTTACAAAGACGAAAGTTTCCGTGTAATCAGGATTTTTACCTCCGCCAGCGCGTTGATTGCCAGGGCAAAGATAACACTTGGGATCGTGTTGAGGGCGGGTCTCAACGGCTGAACTTTCACGCTGACCGAGCCACGGACGTTGAGTCCGATGCGGAGAAACGAGAATCCATTCTCCGGTCAGAGAATTAAAACGGCGGTGCGGCGCGTTGAAATTTGATGTCGACATAAAATTCCTTGGCGAGAGCCATCAAAGTTACTTGCCTTCCAGGCTTCGCTTGGTTTGCGAGAATAAAGATACATTTCTGTTGTGGCAAAGAGAAATTGATTACGCACCTCTACAATAAAGCGAGTTGACTCAAGATAAATGACACCGAAGGGAAAAGGGGAAAGGGATAAAAACAAATACGTTGCCTCACGGGGAAATGACACCGAAAAACCGTGAGATGAAAATGCAAAGAAACACACAAAGAGACATTGAACTAGCCCGACTCCAACAACGCTATGCCGGACGTGGCAAGACCGGTAAAAGCCGTTTGCTCGACGAATTCTGTGACCACTACGGATACGAACGCAAACATGCCATCAAGCTCCTCCGAGGCTTCTTCTCAGAACCTGAACCTCAAGAGCGAGAACAACCCAAACCCTCGCGCTACGAGCCCATTCAAGAAATCGTCGAACGCATCTGGAGAGCCGGAGAACAACTCTGCGGCAAACGCCTTCAACCCGCCCTCGAACTCTGGATTCCCCACTACGGCAAACACTACGAAACACTCCTTCCCTGTCAGAAGAAACTCCTCAAAGAAGTCAGCGCTGCCACCCTTGACCGAATGCTCCACCCCGTGCGCAGCCAAACCCCACGCCGCCTCTGCGGCACCCGGCCCGGCACACTTTTACGAACCCAAATCCCAATCCAAGGCCAAAGCTGGGACGAACACCGGATCGGCTTCATCGAAGCCGACAGCGTCGCCCACTGCGGTTACAGTCTGGCCGGAAACTTCATTTGGAGCCTGACCTACACATGTCTGGCCAGCGGTTGGACCGAAGGCCGCGCCGTCTGGAACAAAGGCTCCGAAGGCGTTCTCGAACAAACGCGCGACGTGGAAAACAACCTGCCATTCAAACTCCTGGGAATGGACTTTGACAACGGGAGCGAATGGCTCAACTGGCACCTTGTGCGCTACCTCCAAGAACGAATCGCTCCCGTCAAACTCACCCGCTCCCGCCCCTACCACAGCAACGACAACGCCCACGTCGAACAAAAGAACTGGATGTGGCCGCGACAACTTCTGGGCTACGGACGCCTGGAACAACCGGAAACCGTTCCACAAATCAACCACATCTTCAAAGAAAGCTGGGGCCCACTGCATAACTTTTTCCTGCCCTCCACAAAACTCCAAGCCAAAGAACGGGCAGGCAGTCACATCATCCGCACCCACGATCGACCACAAACTGCCTACCAAAGACTCATCACGAGCCATCAACTAACGACAAAACAACAGAGAAACCTGAAAGAACAAATGCACGAACTCGATCCCTTTGAACTGGCGACGAAGATGGAAAAAGAACTCAAACTCATATTGAGAAGCGTAACAGAATAACCCGATTTTCTCCCCCTGCTGCTGCGCAGCAGCAGGGGGAGAAGGTCCCTCCCTGCGGGAGGGAAAAACAAACACAAACCATGGTGTCATTTTAATCTGAGGCAACCAATCCCTATTCCCCTGAAAATTACGGTGTCATTTTCGCTTGAGTCAACAGGTAAAGTGACAATGAGATTTTACCCGTATTTTACCGCTTGGAAAAGCGGTCATTTAAGAGTAATTTAATTCCCATGAAATTGTTCTGCGGAATTTCCCTTCTCATTGCAGCCCTACTTGTGACTGGCTGTGGCAAAAAACAATCCTCTCCCTCTGACCAGAAAAACACGAATTCGCCTACGGAACAATCTGGGACGAATGCGGCTGCTGCCCCAAAAACTGAGGAAAAGGAAACATCTTCCGGCAATCCCATCACTGCTCCAGTGGATTACTTGGGGGCAGTGGCCAATGCGCAGCAAGCCTCGATCAAGAAAATCGATCTGGCTTACGTCGAACATGCCATTCAACAGTTCAATGCGCAGGAGGGGCGCAACCCCAAAGACCTGGATGAATTGATCAAGGAACGTTACCTGACAAAGTTGCCAGCGGCTCCGTATGGGATGCGCATTCAATACGATGCGGCATCCGGCAAAGTCAGGGTTATTAAAAAGTAATTCGGAAAATTCAAAATTTTTGCTCGCCAAAAGGGGATTCCATTGGCACAAAATTTCTTTTTTAATGACCGAACAAATTGTCATCCTTGATTTCGGCTCGCAATACACTCAGGTGATTGCACGGCGTATTCGTGAATGCAACGTCTACTCGCAAATTTTGCATTTCAACACTCCGGCTGCCGAAATTGCGGCGCTGCACCCAAAGGGGATCATCCTCTCCGGGGGGCCGTCCAGTGTTTATGCCGAGAATGCGCCGTTGCCTGATCCGGGTATTTTCAAATTGAATGTGCCGATCTTGGGCATTTGTTTTGGCGTTCAATTGTTTGCCCAATTCCTTGGTGGCAAAGTTGAGCGCGGTCTCAAGCGTGAATACGGGAAAGGCACATTGACGATCAAGGATCCCTCTTGCGCCCTGTTTGCCAATCTTCCCGAAACGTTGCAGGTCTGGAATTCCCACGGGGACAAGCTCACTCAGGTTCCTGAGGGTTTCAAACCGGTGGCAACGACTGAGAATTCGGATTTTGCAGCCATTGAAGATCGGCAACGCAAGTTTTTCGGCCTTCAATTCCATCCTGAAGTGGTTCATACACCACGCGGACGCGAGGTCATCACCAATTTTGTCCATGGCATTTGCGGTTGCGGCAAGAATTGGAACATGCGCAACTACATTGACCAGGCCATTCAAAACATCCGCGAACAGGTGGGAACGGAGAAAGTGATTCTGGGGTTGAGTGGTGGGGTGGATTCCAGTGTTGCGGCGGCTTTGCTTCACAAGGCCATTGGTGATCAGTTGACCTGCATTTTTGTCAACAACGGCTTGTTGCGTGGCAACGAGGCGGAAACGGTCCAGAAGGTCTTCGGGGAAAACTTCAAGATCAAGCTGCAATACGAAGACGCCTCAAAACTCTTTCTTAAAAACCTCAAGGGCGTGACCGATCCCGAGAAGAAACGAAAAGTCATTGGGAAAACCTTTATTGAAGTCTTTCAGGATGCCACAAAACGTGCTGGAGCTTCAAAATTTCTGGCTCAGGGGACGCTTTATCCAGACGTCATAGAATCCGTTCCCATCGCAGGCAATCCTGCTGCGATGATCAAGAGCCATCACAACGTGGGGGGGCTGCCAAAGGACATGAAGTTCAAACTCGTTGAGCCGCTCAAGTGCCTTTTCAAAGACGAAGTGCGGCAGTTGGGACTTGAACTTGAACTTCCCAAGGAGATTGTTTTTCGCCAGCCATTCCCGGGCCCCGGCCTTGGAGTTCGCATTCTTGGCGAAGTCACTGAAAGACGTTGCGACATTCTGCGCGCAGCCGATCTGATCGTCGTAGAAGAGATGAAAGCCAGCGGCTGGTATTACAAGATCTGGCAAAGTTTTGCAGTGTTGCTCCCTGTGCGCAGCGTGGGCGTCATGGGAGACGAACGCACCTATGATTACACGATTGCCATCCGTGCAGTTGAATCACAGGACGGCATGACGGCGGATTGGGTGAAACTGCCCTACGACCTGTTGGAAAAACTTTCCAGTCGCATCATTAACGAAGTCAAGGGAGTGAATCGTGTTTGCCTGGACATTTCAAGCAAACCCCCTGCGACCATCGAATGGGAGTAATGGGTATCGGCCTATTGCCCAAAGTGCACCTTAGAGGCATTTCTGGTGCTGAGTATTGGACTTGGGTCACGCGAAGCCTGTGCTTGTTTGTGATGATGGGGTGTCTTTGCGGTTGCCAGAGCGTGCGTTTTTACGCGCAGGCAGTCCGGGGGCAAGCGCAGATACTGACACATCGACAGAGCATAGACCGTGTGGTCGCAGAGACCAACACCCCTCCTGAAGTCAGGGAAAAGCTCAAGTGCGTTCAGGAAATCCGCCAATTTGCCTCAAAGGAATTGCATTTGCCCGGTGAATCCTTCTACAAAAAGTATGCGGATATTCACCGCCCTTTTGTGGTCTGGATTGTGACTGCGACGCCCGAATTATCGCTTGAACCGCACACATGGTGGTATCTGGTTATTGGCAGGGCGAGTTACCGTGGGTTTTTCTCTGAGAGGGCGGCTCGAAATTACGCAAAACAATTGGAGAAGGAAGGATTGGATGTGTATGTCGGTGGGGTTGAAACCTATTCGACTTTGGGCTGGTTTGAAGATCCCATTTTGAACACATTCATTGACGAATCGGAGGAGGAAATGGCCGAAACACTCTTTCACGAACTGGCCCACCACAAGGTCTACATTTCTGGAGGCACGGATTTTAACGAGGCTTTTGCAACTGCTGTTGCGCGAGAAGGCATGCGCCGATGGTTTGAGGCCAAACACCAACCCAGGGATTTTAAACATTACCGGGAAGTTCTCGAACACGACGAGGCATTTACAAAACTGATCATGACAACGGTTCGGGATTTGAACCATCTCTACACGAATCCTTCCCTGTCAATAGAAGCCAAACGGGAGGGAAAGCAAAAGGCTTTCCGCGAATTGCGCGCCCGTTTCGAGGCCCTCAAAAAAAGCTGGGGCGTCAGTGAAACGCCGTATGATGCCTGGTTCTCAAAGCCGCTCAACAACGCCCGGCTTAGTTCCATTGCCACGTATAACGAATGGGTTCCAGCATTTGAGGCAATGTTGAAGGCCAATGGCGGGGATTTGGAGAAATTCTACACCCTGGTAAAGCGACTCGGAAAGATGCCCAATGAGAGACGCATTAAAACGCTGAAAGCCTACATGGTGACAGGGCGTGAACCTGTTGGGGAAACGACTGTCAATAAGATGAAATAAGCTGTGAATCTGGCCGGATACTCTTGATTGTGAAAACTACTTTTGCCTTACAACACAGGTTGTGGAAGGCATTTCTCGAAGTTTAAAAAGTTCAGTATGGAGTAGTTTGTTTGCCCAAGCCAGCGGCAGGTAGGGTTCCTTTGCGCAAGCGAGGTGGAGCTGCCACACACTGTTGGTGGAAAGTCCCGGCGGCCATACGATGGTCATAAGGTGCCTGCCTGGAGCAAGATTCCAGGAATTAAGCCCAGCCCACTCATTTGTTGGATAAAACGGAACCCAACCGAGCGCGGTATATTCTTCAATTTCAAGGGTGTGAAAACGAATTGGCCGGACATGGGATGAATTGACCACTTCAAAAATGCCAAGCACTTCTCCATCCGGGGCATTGGAAATGGAGAGAAATCTGGTTGATAACAGTTCGCCAGATGGCGTTTTGTGAACGGCTATCCAAAGACTGCCAAGCAGCGCCAGAGCAAATATGATGACCATGAAATTGCGACGACGCATGGTTGAATGTTACTCCGAATAAGGAGTCAGACCAAGCCATTCTGTAAATTTGATTCCATTCGAAAACCCTTTTTAAAGCTACAATTTTGTCGTTCCAATTTCATTTTTCCGTGCGTCGCCCTTGACACGTTCAAAAAGTGACTTCATTTTGGCTCGGCCTCTATTTCCTGGCCTATATTTAACTTTGGTTTTTAACGTGGACTCGAGTCCATTCGACGCGGCTGGATTATTATTATGAGTAAAACGCATCATTTATTCGACTCGCTGCAAACATTTGACCTGGGCGATGGACGGCAGGGAAAATATTACTCCCTACCGGCTTTGGAACGGGCGGGTGTGGGAGCGATTTCAAAGCTTCCTGTCTCCATTCGTCTTGTTTTGGAGTCTGTGCTACGCAATTGCGATGGGAAGAAAGTCTCTGAAAACAACGTGCGCGAGCTGGCCCAGTGGCAGCCCAACGCGGCGCGAACACAGGAAATCCCCTTTGTGGTGGCCCGCATCGTCCTGCAGGACTTTACTGGTGTCCCTCTTTTGGTCGACTTGGCGGCAATGCGTTCCTCTGTGGTCCGGCTTGGTAAGAATCCCAAAGTCATTGAGCCACTGGTGCCGGTGGACCTTGTGGTGGATCACTCGGTGCAGGTGGATTTTGCGGGGGCGCCCGACGCAATGGCAAAGAATCTGGAATTGGAGTTCCAGCGGAATCGTGAGCGTTATCAATTTCTGAAATGGGGAATGCAGGCTTTTAAAACTTTCAAAGTTGTGCCGCCTGGCATTGGAATCATCCATCAGGTCAACCTCGAATATCTGGCCAAGGGCGTGCTGAAATCGGGCCGCGGAACGGATACGGTTTATTATCCAGATACCTTGGTGGGAACGGATTCCCACACGACGATGATCAACGGCCTTGGAATAGTGGGTTGGGGCGTTGGCGGCATCGAGGCAGAGGCCGGAATGCTTGGCCAGCCGGTTTACTTTTTGACGCCAGACGTTGTGGGTGTGCATTTGACAGGGGCATTGCGTGAAGGGGTGACCGCCACGGATCTGGCGCTGACGCTGACCCAGCTTTTGCGCAAGGCAAAGGTGGTGGGCAAGTTTGTTGAGTATTTTGGCCCAGGTGCCGAGGCTCTGCCGGTTGTGGACCGTGCGACGATTGCCAATATGTCGCCTGAATATGGAGCCACCATGGGATTTTTCCCGGTGGACAAGGCGTGTGTGGAATATTTGCGTGCCACAGGGCGCTCTGCGCAGCAATGTCAGGTTTATGAAAACTATTTCCGCGCCCAGGGGTTGTTCGGGATTCCCAAGAAGGGCGAAATCGAATATTCGACTGTGATTGATCTGGACCTTGCGTCCGTTGAACCCTGTGTTGCCGGTCCAAAACGTCCACAGGATCGCATACAACTTGGAAATCTGAAACAGACCTTTGCCCAGGTCTATTCGAAGCCCGTGACCGAAAGCGGCTTTGGCAAAAACGCGGCGGATCTTGATCGTTCCTATCCAGTCGCCGGAACTGAAAATGGCAAGTTGAGCAATGGCAGTGTATTGATTGCGGCTATCACGAGTTGTACCAACACAAGCAATCCTTCCGTCATGCTTGCCGCCGGGTTGCTGGCGAAGAAGGCTGTCAAGAAGGGGCTTAAACCCAATCCGCTGGTCAAGGCATCGCTGGGACCCGGTTCCCGCGTTGTGAGCAATTATCTTGCCCGCACAAAGTTGCAGCCTTACCTCGATCAATTGGGATTCTATCTGGTTGGCTATGGTTGTACGACGTGCATTGGTAATTCCGGTCCGCTGTCAGCGCCGGTGGAAGAGACCGTGGTTCGCAACGATTTGATTACTGCCGCGGTGCTTTCGGGCAATCGTAATTTCGAAGCCCGCATCCATCAGAACATCAAGGCCAACTTCCTGATGTCTCCGCCGCTGGTTGTGGCGTTTGCCTTGGCCGGTCGGGTGAATATTGATCTGACCACCGAGCCGATTGGCAAGGGAAACGGTGGCAAGGATGTCTTTCTCAAGGACATTTGGCCCACGCAGGAGGAGATTGCCAAGGTGATGAAATCCGCGCTCAAGCCAGCGGCATTCCGCAAGCTTTACCGTGATTTTGAACAGCTCAATCCTAAGTGGAATGAAGTTCCCTCAACCGTTGGTCAAGTCTACTCATGGGATACAAATAGCACTTACATTCAAGAACCGCCGTTCTTTGAGAATTTCGACCTGAAACCGGGAACAATTTCCGAGATCAAGGGGGCGCGCGTGCTGGGGATTTTTGGTGACAGCGTGACGACGGACCACATTTCGCCCGCAGGCGGCATCAAGAAGACGGCACCAGCTGCCGCATACTTGACAGAGCATGGAGTGGCGTTTGCCGATTTCAATAGTTATGGTTCACGTCGTGGCAACGATCGTGTCATGACCCGTGGCACTTTTGCCAATGTGCGGATCAAGAATCTGATGCTTCCTGGTACTGAAGGCGGCATCACAAAGTTTCAGCCGACGGGTGAAACCATGAGCATCTTTGATGCGGCGGTGAAATATGCGCAGGCAAAGACGCCGTTGATTGTTGTGGCCGGGGCTGAATACGGCACCGGTAGCTCGCGTGATTGGGCGGCCAAAGGCACACGCCTGTTGGGAGTCAAGGTGGTGGTGGCGCAAAGCTTTGAACGCATTCACCGCTCGAATCTTGTTGGCATGGGAGTGCTGCCCCTGCAATTCAAGGAAGGGACAAACGCGCAATCGCTCAAGCTTGATGGGAGTGAAGTTTTTGACGTGGTCGGCTTGGACGAACAATTGAAACCGCAACAGGATTTGACTCTGCGCATTACCCGTGCGGATGGCAGGACTGAGAACGTTGTAGTGCGCTGTCGTATCGATACTCCGATCGAAATCGAATATTATCAGCACGGTGGCATTCTCCCCTACGTGTTGCGACAATTGATCGCTTAACACGATTTAATTATAAAAAAAGAAAACGCCCTCCAAAAAAGTTTCGAAGGGCGTTTTTGTTTAAATTACTTTTGCGAATTAACCCAGCAATTCATTCACTTTCTTCATGACGGCAAAGGCATCTGCCACATAAAGAACGTCGGCTTTTCCACGAGCCCAGCCGCAATTTGGATCAAGGCTGATGGCGCGGCGTTCATTGATGAAGCGCCAGCCGACTGTGTGAGGTTCCTCACCATGGCAACAGGTGGAGAGTCCCTTTGGATGACGTGGGGTTGATCCGGTCTGCCCGACTTGATTCATGTGGGTAAGGAAAGGCAGCACGGCCTGACCTTCACCCCCGATGTCAACGAGCGATTTTGTGCTTCCGAGCGACGCGTGAGTTTTGTTGAGAAACCCGAGAATCAGCTCTTCGGCATCCTTCACGTGAGGTTGGCCGTCGGCCTGTTTCTTGGTCCAGCCGGCACCCGTGACGAAAAGCAACTGCGCATCGGGACGGATGGTCTGGGCATTGGCTGCGGGCGTGACAATTTTTAAAACGGTGGAACGTTTCAAATTGTCGGCAACGGCAATATTGACGTTTTCAATAGTCGCTGTGCCGGCGGCGCCTTGCCAGACGGGCTGGCTGCCTGGATCAATCAAAACAATCCAAGGGCGGGTGGCACGTTGGAGAACGGCTTCCATGCGCTGGCGGTAATACCACCGGGTGGCGGAAATTTTGCCATCGGCAGCGGTGGAAAAACTGGTCACATGTGTGTCTGCGTGTCCACCGAGACGTTGAGCGACACCGGGCAATGAACGATTGACGCGCGAAGTGGCCGGGGCAACAACAATGGTTGCCTGAGCGGCCTTGGCCAGAGCCTCGGCGGCGGCGGCATCGGTCGAATAACGCGCCTGGGAGAATTCTGCACCAGCGACGGCGAGGAACTTCGCTGCACCGCAGGTGGCAATCTGATTGGCGGCAGGTTGAACTTTATCACCAACCAACCCCACAACCAATGTGGCACCTGATAGGGATTTGGCTGTGTTTAACGCTTCCAGCGCTGGCTTGGCCAGGCTGCCATCGGCTTCAGTAAAGGCAAGGAAAAGAACGGTTTCCATAAAATCGATTATTTTTTGATCCACTCGACAATCTCTTTTGCGATGACATCCGGTGGAGTGTCTTTGACGATGCGGGTCTGGCGCACCTGCTTGGGCAGGGAAACGCTGGCGAACGAGAGCCCTTGTCCAGCAAGTTTTGTTGGCTTGGCCTTTTGCAATGCAGGCATTACAAGGCGCATATTCGCCATGCCGACCTGTGGATTGTTTTTAGGTTCAGGAAGATTGCCTGTGGCCCAACCGAGGAGGGCAGGCGGCGCTGCACAGCGGGAAAGCTGGTGTTGCCCCGCCTCAATGCGTTCCAAAATTTCAAGCGAACCATCCGCATTGACCTTGAGTTCATCCACGCCCTGAAATTGATCCACGATTCCGAGACGTTCACCAACGGATTGCATGGTGACACCGGCTCCGCGGGAAGCGGATTCCCATCCGCCAAAAACGAGCAGTTTTGAGCGATCCAACCCCGGAATGGCCTTGATGGCATCAGCCAGTGCTGCAGCCACTTCCGTGGCTTCAGTGAAACCGCCAGCGGGTCCATCCAATGCCACCAATTCAAAGGGAACCTTTTGGGCGACGGACATCATGACCTGCTGGAGCTTGGCTTTGGACCCGAGGCTGACAAGCCAGACTTTGCTGCCTGCGACTTTTTTCGCGAGGTTGGCAGCTTCAAACAAGGCATGACTGGCCCAGGGGTCAAGGACCGCCGGGAGCATCATTTCGTTCTTTAACGCCGGTCCAGCCGGAGTGGCTACCGGTTCCAGCGTTTGGAGCGGATCAGGAACAATGCTGCCGCAAACAATAATCTGATAACTCATAAAACACCAAAGGCTAAAGACTTAAACCCACCCCGTAAAGCGCGTTTTGTGGCAAATGATCATTCTGGATGGCATTGGCAGAAATGAAATAAAACGCATGTGTGACTTTTTCACATATTTTTGTTGACGGACGATTTCTTATGTGTGAAGTTTTCACACATGCGGATCAATTCTCTCAATCAAAACGAATTGGAGGCCCTCCGGATTCTCTGGGACAATGGAGAGCTTAAGCCAGCCGAGATTCAGGAGCGCTTTTCCTGGCCAATTGAAAACGCGACTCTGCGTTCAGTCCTGGTGACTCTTGTAGAGAAAGGGCAGGTTACACGAACCCTTCATGGAAAAGCATTCCTTTACGGCGCATCTGTCAAAAAGACAACGCTTCTTCAGGACATGATTCAATCCATGGCGCGCATCTTTGCCGGTGGCTCCCATCAGGAGCTTGTGGCACAATTGATAAAGACAGGCGATATCAAACCGGAAGACTTGGAAGCCATTCGAAAGGCGGCAGCTCTGGAACCAAAGAGGAAACAAAAATGAAAACGCTGTTGGAGGCTTATCAATCGCCAGTTGGGGAAATCCTGATCAAATGGACAGTGCTGGTTGCACTGGGCTGGTGCGCGCACGCACTTTTGCGGTCACGGGATGCCCGCTGGCGATTGATTCTCTGGCGTGGAATTCTCTGTGGTGGATTGCTTCTGTTGTTGACACCCCTATTTTCAGTTCCCACTTATGAAATTCTTGTGGACGATCAGGCAGTTCAAAGAATGACAATGAATTTGTCAGCCACGGCAGCCAGCAAACCGAAGGCAATGGAAACCAAGGTCGAGGGCGAACAGCATGCCAAGGCAACGACAAAACCGGTTCTCAGGGAGGAACCGGTTTATTTCAAAATACACAGTCGAATGAGCCGTTTCCGTGGGGAAAACTTCTGTTGGCAGCATGGGGTGTAGGCGGTTTGATAAGTAGTTCGCGGCTTGTTCATGTCATGAGTGAACTATCGGAGTTGAAACAGGAATCAAAACCGGTTGATGCCACGATTCGTGATCTGGCAAAGGAGATCATGGAACGATTGGGCGTGAGAAAAAACGTTGAAATCAGGATATCGGAAAAAACGGAGACGCCCTTTGTTTTTGGAGTGTTTAGCCCAACGATTCTGTTACCGCGAAAACTGGTAGTGGGGATGCCAATGGGAGAAGTTGAGGCACTTTTGGGGCATGAGATGGCGCACTTGAAAACGAATGATTTATTGTGGAGTGTGGGGTGGAAATGGGTTCAGGCGATCATATGGTTTCACCCGCTGGTTTGGAAGGTGGCGGCGGTTCACAGTCTGGCGTGTGAGGAGATGGCGGATCGTTTGGTTTCCAGTCAAATAAAAGGGGATACGACGTATGCTCAAACCTTGGCCCGACTGGCATTACGAATCATCTCGATTCCAAAATTGGAGACGCAATTGACAGCCAATGGTGCCGCTGAAATTACGCAACGGCTGCAACGGTTGGGATGTCAGTTTGGAGCATGGAAATGGCCTCATACGATGGCAGCAATGGGACTGGTTTTTCTTCTGGTGCTGATTCCGGTTGGTTGCAAGCTGGCATCCTCATCAAACCTTTCAAAGGATGGATTTTATGAAACGCAAGTCATTGTGAAGAATGAAAAGGGAAAGCCGCTTGGTGGAATCAAAATCAATGTTCAAGTTTTCGGGCTTACTTATCATACGAATACGACCACAGATAGCAGAGGAAGATGTCTAGTCAAAACACCCGATGATGACCTAAGTCGACATGCAGATATAAAGATTGATCAGCCGCCTTTCTGTGGTGCTTTTAGACGTTTTGATGTTACTTCACGTAAGGAAATGGTGATTTATTTGACTAATGGCGTACCTATCGATGTGTCAGGATGGTGCCTTCATGAAAATATAAAAGTATTGGCATTATGTGAGCCGATTATATTTGATGGGAGCTATTTTTGGAGGGAAAAGAAAGGGGCAGAGAAGGGCCATTTTATAAGTTATGTTCTGCCTGGGAAGCACACAATTCATTTGGCTGGGCCGAGTGGCTATAGCGATTATGTTGATTTTGTTGCTGAACCAGGGAAGCCACTAAAATTGGATTTGGAAGTAAAGCCAGGGGTGGATATTATTGGACATATTGATGATAAAGTCCCCCGTCCGATCACGAATGGTTTCGTTTTTGTAAAGGCTTGTCCTCCTAATAACGTTACCAATGCTAATTATTACGATTTAGCATATGAAAAAAGATCAGAGCCAATAACGATTGATACCAATGGCGATTTTTTTTGTCGATTTGTGCAGCCGGGTAAAATAGCCGTTTTTGCACTAGGAGATGAATTTATTTCAAAGCAAGAAGTGACAGAAAAAAAAGGGAATACTCCACAGACATTTTTCTTAGAGTCCCGAACGAATGACATTGTTGTTTCTACGGAACGTCCAGCTATCGTTGAATTACTCGTTCAAACAGAAGAAAAGATACCGGTCACAAATGCATATGTGAGTTTCTATTTTGGTGTAGATCCAAGGTTACTTTTCTCGTTGGATCTTAAAGGGAAAATACCCATTTATATAGTGACTGACAAAAACGGCAAAGTAGTCTTCAGAAATGCACCCCGTTCCGTCAGCATGACTGCTTTTTCTATGGATCGCGTAGCATCTTTTACAAACGCCAATCAACTATGCATGGGCGAGACCAATAAGTTTGTGCTAACATTAAAAAAGAAGAAGTCTCGCTGATTCCTATTGTCGTTCAAGCCCCGGGATAGAAGGCCTGACTAAGCAAAAAGTTCATGTCGTGGACGGCGAGGGTAAGGTCGCCATAGAGGTCGGCAGTCTCATCATTGATGGGGGAGGTTTCAACCCGTTTTTGAACACGACGAAATCGTTTGCTTAACGAGAGGGTCTCTTCAGTGTCTCCCAGTTTACGGAGGAGTTTTCTGACGCGCTCTGCCCGTTTTTGAGCGGTCGCAATGATTTTGAGAGAGCGCGCTTCCTTGATTTTTCCTGAAGCAAGGTTTTTGAAAAGCACGCATTCAAACTGGCGGCAATAGCAGGGACGATTTGCATAAACGGTGCATTGGGTCGCTAATGCAGGGCACGGCTGATTGATCTTGATCGGTCGTGAGGATGGTTTTTTCGTTGGTGGCGGAGCGATGCCAAGTCGCTGTAATCGCGCCACCGGGTCACCCGGCAGTAATTGGACGTCGGCGAAAATCACGCCGTTGCAGCAAAGACCGCAGGCAGTGCAGAGCCGTTGTAATGGACCAGAGATCTCCATGACAACCGGCATATTAGCTCCGCAGTGAAGATTCGTCGGTACAAAAAAATGTCTGGCACGGTAAAGTGCCAGACGTTGAGCAAAAAGGGATGGTTATTCTTTGTCTTTTTTGTCTCCAGAATCGATGTCGATATTGGAGAAAGGTTTGTTCCCGAACTCTTCTTCGCTGGCGTCGGAATCATCCGGTTCCGAATCGGACACGGGATCGACATCGGGCTCGGTTTTCCCACTGGCAGCCAGTGCGGCCAATTCGGCATCGCGTTCGGCTTGGTGGGGATTCTTTGCGCGTTTGTTGCGAGGCAGAGGGGTCAACATGACGTTGATGCCCTTGCCGATGAGTTTGGGCTCGGAATCTGGGTGGGCAAAGGGCAACAGTTCTTTGACGAGTTTGTTGACCTGTTGGAATCCCAGTTCCTTGTGTGCCATTTCACGTCCCCGGAAGCGAAGGGTGATTTTGACCTTCATGTCTTCGCAGAGGAAGTTGATGGCGTGTTGAACTTTGACGCTGAAATCGTGGGGGTCAATGTTGGGGCTGACTTGGATTTCCTTGACCTTGTTGGCGTGTTGATGCTTGCGGGCTTCCTTGTCCTGTTTGGCCATTTCGTAACGGTACTTGCCGAAATCGACCAGACGGCAGACAGGGGGAACCGCGTTGGGAGCAATTTCAACCAGATCAACGCCTTTCGCCCGGGCGAGACTGATTGCTTCGCTTAATTGCAACACTCCCAACTGCTTTTTATCAACATCAATGACCCGGACTTCACGAGCGCGAATTTTCCCATTTACGCGGGTAAATGAGATAGGGGAGGCGGAAGTACGGGGAATGAAAGGCCGGCTCAAGAGGCCCTCTCCGGTTGAAACATGTTCATGTAAACTTCAATAACTTCATGCGGGCAGTTGCCCATCAATTTTCCTATAATTTGTATGTCTCTGTTAGGTTTTCCGCAAGCCTAAACATCTGGGATTCCTAATCGAGGCAGTATAGGACGAATTTTTTTAATTTCAATGGAAAATTGCTTGATTCTAATTCTCAATGGACGAGTGTTGCCAGTGGTGCTTCATTATCAATATTCTAGTGGTTTCTAATGAGCGGTAAGGAACACGAAAAGAACGTAGCAGCCTTGAGTTCTGTCATTGCCGCAGTCTTTTTGACCAGCATGAAAGTGGTGGTTGGACTGTTGACGGGCAGCTTGGGCATCTTGGCGGAGGCAGCGCATTCAGCGCTGGACCTTATCGCCGCCCTTGTGACTTTTTTTGCCGTGCGGGTCTCCAGCAAGCCTGCTGACCAGCAACATCTCTATGGCCATGGGAAGGTGGAAAATCTCTCGGCGTTTTTTGAGACGTTATTGCTGTTAATCACGTGCATTTGGATCATCCGGGAGTCTGTGGGACGCCTGATGCACGGCAATATTGATGTCGATGCCTCGATTTGGGCATTTGTGGTGATGGGAATTTCCATTGTAGTGGATATCACACGGTCGCGGATGTTGCATCGGGTGGCAGTCAAGCACAAGAGCCAGGCGTTGGAGGCGGACGCGCTGCACTTTAGCACGGATGTCTGGAGCTCTGCCGTGGTTTTGGTGGGGTTGTTCTGCGTAAAGCTCTCTGATTGGTTCCCCAAAGCCCATTTTCTGGGGGAAATGGATAGCATTGCTGCATTGGCAGTTGCCGCCATTGTTATCTGGGTCAGCGTGCAATTGGGGATTCGCACCGTTAACGAGCTTCTCGACACGGCGCCAAAGGACTTGGCGGAAAAGGTGAAGGGAATTGCCGAGTCGGTTGAAAACGTCAAAGGCTGTCACGCCGTTCGAGTTCGTAATTCAGGCGCTGAAGTCTTCATTGATGCCCATCTGGACTTGGAAGGGAATCTCTCGCTAAAAGAGGCTCATTACCTGACGGAATTGGTGGAGGAAGCCATTCGCAAGGAGATTCCCGGCGCGGATGTAACTGTGCATGCGGAACCGTTGCCGGAAAACACGCATCCGGAAGAAGCCCCGAAAGTGGATTCTGAATAATCTGTCTTCCGTTTTCGAAACGGCCCTGTCTATTTATCGTTTTTCCAAATTGTGGCAATGGCGGATTCATCTCCAAAACCGTTTGGCACAGCCGCGCTTGGGGGATTTGCAAAATACCAGTGAATTTTGGGGGAGCAAACGATGCGACTTCCCGGCATTTCAAGATAGCCATTTGAATCCGTTTTTCGAACCCAGGCCCAGGCGTAAGCGAGCCAGTTTGAGCGGTATTCCTTCGTTTGGTTTGCGAACCAGCTAATTTCGTCGTATCCCCAGACCCAATAGGGGCCTGTATTGGCCTTCCCCGGCGTGTCTGTGGCACCCCAATTATCAATTTCCACGAGATAAGGCAGGTGATCACACTTCCAGCCGCTTGGCGTGATGCCTCCCATGCTATGATGATAGATGCTATCCAGATAACCGGCTTCGAGAATGGCTTCCTGAGGACGTTCGGGAGTTTCCTTGATGCGCAATGGAAACGCGTGGAAATCCAGGAGAAGGCGGTTTCCGCGCATGAGTCCCCCACTTGGGGTGTGCCCGTTGCAAAGGACCATGTGCCGTCTGGCGTGCTTGGCTGCGTATGCCCGAACAAGTGTCAAAAGCTTGTCCCAACTGGCATGTTCCGGGTCACTCCCGCTCATGAGTTCAACCTGACCAAAATGGATGCCTTCAAATCCAAGGTCTATATAGGACGCTGCTTGATAATAGAACCAAAGCTGGGTTTCCAAATGACTGACATCAGGCACCTGGTGTGGACCCATGGGACGGCGATGTCCCTCTGGATAAATGATATTGGTATAAATGAAGTTGCGTTTTTCGGGAGCCAATCCAAATGCTTCGAATACCCAGGCTGGGATCGAAATCTTCTCAATGTTTGGGCTGACCGTCTCAAAAACACACGCTTCCAAAACCATGTCAGGATCACTGGCAATGGCCTTTGGCGTTTGTTTCCGTGCACGTTCAAGACTGCCGAGAAAATCATTTTCAGCTCCCCATAGACAGAGGCTTCGGCCAGCGTATTTGACACCAGTGCTTTTAAGCATTCGAATGTTGTCATCCAAATCACCGTGACCATTAAAGATTCCTTCCACAGTAATGGCACGCGAAAGGAAGTTTTCCAAAACCGGTCTGGAAATGGTTTTGTCAAAATGATAGTCCCCCGTATTGGTGGTCAGGGCGGCACCATGAACCAGGCATTGGAATGCCAGAATAGACAACATGGACAAGCCAGTTCTGTGAAAGCAATTGGAGATTCGCATGGTAAATCAGGTTTTAGTACAACGCTTGTTTTGACGTAGCATAGCGATGCCATATTTCAAAAGAAAGGCCTGAAATCCGCACATTTTTGTGATGAATGTGGTTTTATAAGAAGTCTTCTGAGCTGGAGTGACCAAAATTTTCCAATGGATATAATGATTTACTGGGTAAGTGGATGACAAAAAAGACGCTTATTAAAGCGAGCCCAAAGACAGCCCTTGCAAACGGCGAGTTGATCGACTTGCTGCGTTTTAACATAGGCGACTTTGATGACTTTTTGGGACGCCGGGTCGAAAAGCGCGATATAACCCAAACCACCAATCCAGACATTATTCCCGTCCATGGCAATAGCCGTTGTTAAAAGCGAGGGAAGCTCTGGTGGAGTCGGCATTGTTTTGAGCTCTTTTGGAGAAGAATCAAACCAACGGACTCCTATGATTTGAGAATAATTGTAAGGACTATCCTGAGTTATATAAAATCGGCCGGATGGAGTTGTTAGATAACTACAGGTTCCCTCAATGGGTGAGGCAGTCCAAGTATTTTCTTTTGGGTTAAAAATGCGATTGTCACCAAACAAAACCGTTAACCAGAGATTACCCCGCGAATCTGATCCCATGGCAACTATGCTTTGAAAAGTCGGTTTGTCGACCTCCTCATGTGAAAAAGGCTGAAGAATTACGCTTCGTTGCTGGTCAATTTTATTAAGGATGGAAACGGAGGGATCGTAATAATGGAACTTCTTTTGCACGAGATCATAAAGTCCCAATCCACCAGCTTCCGGCGAATTGTGCTCTGCCAGACCATAACCAATCCAGAGAGTTTTATCCTTTAACAACAACGATGCAACATCATCAAGTGCCAGCCCATTCTGTTTAAGAAATTGGCTCCATACGCCGGTTTCCTTGTTGTACTCGAGCAAGCCACTACCTAGGGTTCCGATCCAGAAGTGTGTTGCATCCTGTTCCAGACAACTAACAATGCACTCCTTAATTGGCAATGAAACCGTTTTGATACGTGTGAAGTTGGTGTCCACCAGTTCCAATGTATTCTTGCTGGCAATCCAAACACCCTGATCAGAGGGGAGAAAGTTGGCGTTTGAAATAACGTTGATGCAATTTGTTGTAAACAGAAATTCCTTTGGATCAATATCCGGATTTTGACCAAGGTTTTGTCGACATAATCTTGCCATTTTGGACGGTAAGAATGGCCAGAAAGCATTTCCCCAAGGGCCTTCTTGCTCCATTTTAATAGGGCTGGGCGGCATTTCTTTTAAATAGGAGAGAGTCGTTTCCCATTCTTTGTTCAAAAAAGTCGCACATACCAAAGCCACTTGAGCTTGCCTCAATTTAGGCAAATCCTGAGGTCTTTGACGGCTCTTTAAGTAGCTCAAGGCAATCTTCGCTGCAAGTGAGTAGTGCTTGTTTTCCACTGCCCAGAAATATCCATGTATCATGGCGATATCCCAGAAACATTGCTCTTCATCTTTGTTTCTAAAGATGGAATTGGTTTGTGAACAGGAGAGAATGTCGAGCGTTTTGACTAGATCGACATAAAAGCAATTATTGGTGTTTGTCTGAGTCAAACTGAGAAGAATGACATTGAGTTGAGGAGCATTTTCAGCAAATTGCTGCTTGAGTTCCGGCCACAATTCCACCAAACGTTTTGCGCTGTAATCCCGATCTGGGTCATACTCGCGCAAAAAAGTCTCCAAACTCTGATTAATTGTATATGTATCCGGATGAACAGAGAGACCTCGGTTTTGGTATTTGCTTAGCGTCTCCTTGAGATGCATTTCAGCAAATTGCTGCGGCACACGCTGATCTCCCTGCTCTCTGGCAACGGCGGAACGGAGACTTTTAATCTGCTCATCGTAGAATTCCCTGCTTTGTGGATTTGAAGTGTTGGTCAGTGCAGATTGAAACCATTGCAACCGTTCTTGAAAGGGCCAACCTTCAAAGCTCTCAAGAAGCCGGATCCGGGCGTGCCAATAAATGTGATCAATTGCGTTTCGTGAAAGAATATCGCGGCAGCAGGCTCGCATTTCGTTGGTCCCATACCCAAATTCCACATGAAAAGAAGCCACAGCAAATCTCAAACGGTCATTTGTCGGCTGCAATAACAACGCAGTTTCGTAGGCTTGTTGCGCACGAAGGATATTTTGCATCGGAATAAACACCAACTGATTTGAATCCAAAGTATATTGATAGAAATCAAGATAAGGGAAATTAAGATAGTGATTTCCCTTTTCTTCGTAGAGGCGAGCTTCTGAGGCTGGATTGGGTATAATTAGTGCGGTTTCTTTTCCGATTTCCTGAATCAAGGTGTTTTTGACCTTTGTATATAACGTCTTATCCGGTTTCCCTACGAATTGAAATTCCGAACGTTTACCAAAAGCTCGACTGAGTTGAACAATCAATTCAATCTGTCCATCTTTTTGCAATCGATAACTGCCATCAATTGCCCAATTGGCTGAAGGTAAGGAGGCATTTTTAACCGAGGAGGATTTCGATGCCATCAGTCCCATGAGGTTTAGATAATATTCGCGAAGCAAAATATCCGCATGTTCACGTTCAAGGATTGAGTAATTCTGTTTTGAAAGTTCCGAAACGAGAAATGATCTTATTTCATTTTGAATGTTTGCCCCTTCGTCTTCAAAAGTAAGATTTTCAAAAAGCCCGATAGCGAGTGATCTTGAGGTTCGCTGTGATTTTACATCGCGAAACTTTTCTTGAATAAAACTGGCCATTTTATTGGGCGCATTATTTGTCAGCTCGATGAGCGTGACTCCCTGCAGAATTCCTGATTTTGTGTCAATGATATGGAGAGTGATAAAATCCTTCTTTGAGATAGTTTGGTGCGTTCCAAATATCAACCAATCAGCGGGTATCAGTTGACCCTTTTTGACAATATTAGTTGTCTCGGAAAGTTGGGCAAGAGAGAGATTGTTGTTTTCCAATAATCGGCTTAGTGAATATCGGTTGACTTCCTGTATGTCTTTATTTGCGGTGATTATTTCAGAGACCTGATCAAGGATTTTCTGTTCCTCGTTTTTATCCTCCATTGCCAAAGAGCCAAAGACTACTTTGATCGGAGAGTTGTAGGATTTTGCAGGAGCAGGTTCCCTTTTCAGTTCAGGATGAATTTTTGCATATTCTTTTGCAAAATCGCTGGCACTGGGGGATGCCAACGAATTACCCCTCGTGAAATAGGAAATGCAGACAATGGAGAGTAGCAAACAACATGCAATTGCTATCAGACCAACCACGATTTTCCAGCGAACGCCAAATTTCATATTCCCAAAAGGTAATTATTGAAGCAGGAGTGCGACAAACAACAGTGTCATTGTAACGACATTATTGCAAAGAAGTCTCTGCCGATCACTCGCTTCAATTTAATCGGTAAATTTTATGTGAACTTACTGGGAATACTATCTCAATTGACGGGGAAATCAAAGTCAATGATATGGACAGTCCCCTGTGGGATGTTCAGGGCGTAACGATGTTTTTTTCTGCAGAATTGGTTTCTGAGTCGTAGATGACGAATGATGAGACGCCCGTCAGTCCCCCAAAAATTTCGCCTGGATTGATGACGAGTGTTCTTTGGAGTTTTGTGATTTCGAAACGATGATTGTGTCCAAAGCAAACGACATCAAATTGGTTTCCGCGCGCGGTGGCACGTCCTATATTGTCAAAATGATTGACTGAAAAGGTGCGTCCCCCCAATTCCAGTTCAACATATTCGCCATGGAATTGGAGTTGGGGGAATTGCTTTGCCATCGAAGCAATGCGGAATCGGTCGCCATCATTGTTGCCAAATACAACATGGATGGATTTTGAAAAACGCGTTCCAAGCTCTTTTGCGACGAACGGGGAACACAGATCGCCACAGCAAATGAGCACATCTGCCGATTGGCATTGTTCCAATGCCTTGCGGAGCACCGGAAGGTTGTCGTGAATATCGGAAAGAATGGCGATTTTCATGGTTCAATTATAGTTCACCTCAAACCCTGTTCAACTCCGTTCGTTTGAATGGAGAGCCCAGCGACGATGAATTGTAAAGTCCGCAAGCGATGACTCATCTGTTTGGATTTGAGCGAGGAAAGTACCTCAGGATGTTGCTATAACAAATACCCGCATAGATATCTGCAACGGTTGCCTTTTCTTCATTGGGGAGGACAACTTCCCGATCCAGAGGCCCAAGCATTTGTTTGAATTCAATCATCAAATCCACAAGACTGGTATTGGTTGGTTTTTTAAGATTGAGAAAGGCCGCGGCGTTTGTTTGCGATGTTTCAAAGGCATTCATGACGTGTTGAATGCGCGGTGGCGGCACATGTTCCCCATCAGACCAACTAGCCACAATGGGAATTCGCTGTGTTTCATTTGGCAGCCTCCAATAGTATGTGGCGCCAAAACCGGGGGAATTGTCATTCATGAAAATCGCCGCTTGAACATTGGATTCAGGCAGACCGCTGACTGTCAGCGGCGTTGCTATTGCCATGCGGCCAACCCCGATGATGTGAGTTATGAAATCAGGCGTCCACCCTAGGAATCCTAGAACTGGATCACCTAAAATGGGTTTCGTGCTGAAGAAAATCACTCCTTCGTTATTCGGAAAACGTTGGTCATAGGTTACTTCTCCCTTTCCCAATGGAACGATCATGATGTTCCTTGCCTTGGCTGAGGGAACAACAATGTTTTCTGCCACACCATGGAGAATCACATGCTCAGCTGGCCACAACCCGAGAAAGGGATTGGGGCGCGTGGAATTTGTTGCCTTGGAGGATGATTGCGCAATCAAACGATATGTGCCTGACGGGATGTTGCTGAAAATGAAGGTGCCGGAAGGTGCCGTGGTGATGCACAAGAGACCGTTCAGGTTTGTCTGCGACCATTCGCGGTTGTTTTGTGCATCCAGCGGCAGACCGGAAGCGGCACTACAAACGAAAACCATTGCATTGGAGATGCCGGGATTGCCGACTTTTCCAGAGATGACACCTTGAGCATGGCTCAAGATGGGAATGAAGAGCGCAAGAAATGTGATTGATAGGAGTCGACCGAGCCCTATGGTATTTTTCGATCGCGTGAACATGCTTTTAATATAAAGACGGATCCAGCCCTCAAGCAAGAGGAGAAAAACTCAATAAACTAGAAAATGCGATCATCACTTACCAAACGTGGAATCTGGACAAAACGGCGGTTGTGGGTTACCAGTATTACATCTGGATGATGAATCCGGGTATCTATGCGTTTATAAACAAACTTATTGGGGCGGTTTTCAATTCTACGTAAAAATTTGCGCACTTGGTGTGTGCGGGAGGTTTGTTTATGAGTTCTGTAGTCACTTTGCGCGGCGTTTCCTTTGAATTAACAAATGGCCGTGTGCTTTTCGATCATCTGAATGTTTCCCTGGAGGATGGCCTGACGGCATTGGTGGGGCCAAACGGCATTGGGAAAACCTGTCTGGCAAGAATTCTTGCCGGTGACCTTAACCCCAGTGTTGGAAAGGTTCTTCGTTCCTGTCCAGTCGTGTATTTCCCACAACGTCAAATACCCGAGCCCATAACCGTTGATGAATTTCTGGGATTTGATTATTCACGAGATGGTTTTAGGGAAAAACTTGTTGGCAACATTGATCGGGACGCTCTGTGCACGAGCTTGAGTGGTGGAGAATGGATCAGAATCAGGCTGGCTCAGGCTGTCGCTGGTGGATTTCTGATACTTGATGAACCGACCAACGATTTGGATCGCGAAGGGCGTGAATTAGTTGCTCAATTTTTACGGAAACGCAAAGGCGGAGCCCTCTTGATTTCGCATGACCGCGAGTGCCTGGAACTTTGCTCCAGCGTGCTGGAATTATCAAACCGCGGCCTGTCAAAATATGGAGGTGGCTGGCAGACGTATCTGGAGACAAAGGAACAGGAGCGCAACGCTTTGAGCCATGCGCTTGACTGCGCAAAAAGGGAACGGGACAAAGCCGTTGTGGAACGCCATGAGCAACGGGTGCGTCAGGAGAAACGGAATCGACAGGGGGCGAGGAACGCAGCTCGTGGGGGAATTCCCAGAATCCTGTTGGGCAGTCTCCAAAACAGTGCGGAGGCGACACTGGGCAGGGTGAACACGGAAACGCTCGATTCCCTGAATGATGCGGTTCGAAATGTCCATGAAGCACTGAGTCAGGTGAAAGTCGATCCAGTCATGTATGTTGATTTGATCGGAGCAGAAATTCCGGCACAGAAACTGGTTGCCGAAGCAAGCGGGTTTAACGTTCATTTCAAGGATTGGATCTACCAACAAGATCTTGAATTTTCATGGCGTGGAAACGTGCGCATTGCGCTTAATGGCCGTAACGGTTCTGGAAAATCAACCCTTCTCAGAGCCATCTTGGGCGAGAAATTTCAGACTCGGGGAAGTCTGCGAACCGGGAATCTGACAACACTCTACATCGATCAAAGATGTGAATTTTTAGATGACAAGCAGAGTGTTTTGGAAAACGTTCAGGATAAATGTCATTTGAGCGAAATGGAGGCACGCAATGGTCTGGCCAGATTTTTGTTTCCGGGCGAGAAAGTATTTCAAAAAGTTGGGGAGTTAAGTGGTGGCGAACGATTGCGAGCAGCACTGGCACGTGGTTTCCTGAGCCCGGCCAAACCGGAACTCCTGATGTTGGATGAACCGACGAATAACCTTGATTTGACCAACATCGAATTCCTTGAAAAACTGGTATGTGGATTTCATGGTGCAATCATTGTAGTTTCGCACGACAAAACCTTTCTGCAGAATTGTAGTATCAACGCCGAACTGGCCCTGTAGGGAAAGAGGAAATTGGCGAAAAAACCAAAATTACCTGAAGGCCATCAGTGAATCACTGGTGGAACAGGCTCACTGATTGCAGAAGGAATTTTTGCCCCATACGATTCCTGAATCGATTCTTGCATCAGGACGATGATTGTGAAAACGCCAAGCACAGTGCCGAACGGAACATGGATGCAATTGATTCCGGCGACTACCAGCGAGAATATCCGATGCTTCCGCATCCGCAGAAAAAATGCCGAGATTACATTCAAGACAATGGATATTGAAAGCCAGCTTCCAAAGATCAGATAAAACCACTTGAAAATAGCAAAAAATTCCGCGGGAGGGAGTCCCTTTTGATTTTGAGAAAATTTAGGGTTTTCTAGAAAAGCATGAAAAATGGTGAAATGGACAAGAAGAAAGAGAATGCCCATGAAAGCGAGTCCAGCAAAGATAAAATGGAAAATACAAAGCAATTTCAAATGACTGTCATCAACCTTTCGTTGGTCTCTATAAATGGGAGGTAATTCACTCATTTTTCTTAATAGGTTTATTTAGGATACTGGAACCGTAATGATTTAAGTAGGTTTCTTTGAAAACGAATGATATTTGGTTATGAAAAAGGAGTTTTTAAAATGGGGGAAACCTCTTTTTTTCACGGAGTTTGGCTTTCAAGTTAAGAAAAAGTGAACTATTCTATAAATTCGATCTACATATGATTTTCTTGAGAAAAATAGGAGATTTCTTTGAAAGAGTCAGTAACAAATTTTACATGCCGATGAAATTTATTCTCTTCAGGCAACGCGGAAACATCTTTATGCTTTTTATGGCACTGGTTTGCTTTACGGTCTACGCGGCGGACATGACTTATTTTCCAAAACAAAACGATCAACAAAATTCGAAGTATTTGATCGCCATGAATGAGCCCTCACTATTTCAACAAAACACAAATAGAGCCACAGAACATTATCGTTTTTTATGGGTTCGAACTTTTGAAAAGCCGATTGCTGTGCGTGTTTGGCTGGATGGCACAAACGCGCAGCTTCGTGTGATACGACTCGGAGGATTGGGAGGCTATGAGCCGGGCCACATTGAATATGACGAAACCTTTTCGATTACTAGTGATCAATGGAAGGAGTTTCAAACACTTCTGAAAAAAACTTCATTTTGGAGCATGAATTCCACTGAAAAACAGGGTGGTTTTGATGGAGCATCGTGGATACTTGAGGGGCGATCTGGAGGGAAATATCATTTAGTTGATCGATGGAGCCCAACTGTCTCAACCAGCAAACGGCATTTACAGGGATTCAAGGATTGTTGCGAGTGTTTACAAAAGTTGGCAAAGTTAAAAATTCCCCAAAAAGAATATTATTGAAATTGTTTGAGTTAGAGCATTATTAATTAATACTGTAGCCACACGAGGTAAACCAACCCATTGCATCCTCTGAGGTGACCGAAGCCATAGCTTTTTAAGTAGGCCCTTCTGTGTGCGAGCCTTGGCTGAGTGCAGGGCTCCTTTTACTTTTCTCCACATCTTTTCAATCGGATTGAAGTCTGGGGAATAGGCGGGTAGGAAGCCAACGCAGGTACATGCCCCTTGGATTAGACGGGTTGTTTCTGCATTCATGTGCGAGGAAAGATTGTCCATAATGACCACATCGCCAGGCTTGAGCGTCGAGGTAAGAATATGCAGCACATAGGCGCGAAAGATGTCTGTATCGGTGGCTGCATTGATCGTCATGTAGGTGGTTGTCTCATCCAACCGTATTGAGCTAATCATCGTCGTGACACACCAATGACCGGCTGGGGCTCGCAGCCCTCGTGTAGTGCGGCCCCGCAGTCGTGTCATATTAGTCTTGGCGGCAGATTCGTCCAGAAACACCAGCGAGCCAGCGTCGGTTCGTTGAGCAATTCACTCCACAACTTTCGGGCAGCTGCTATGTCAGACCGGTCTTGTTCACTGGCACGGAGCGTCTTTTTTTATAAGTGAGATTCATTTTTCCCAACGCGTAATGGATTGCAGGAAGAGAGCAGGACAATGCAATGGCTTTTCGCAGCTCCTCCAGAGTGAGGTTCGGCTTGCGGGACAACAGTCTGCGGATTTTCTGGCGGTGGCGTTCCAGAATCATAGATTTGCGGCCCGAATTATGATGCCGGGGGCCGATGTCTCCCGTGGCGCGGCGCTGTTGGAGCAGTTTTTTAACCATGCCCAGGGAAACTCGATAACGCAGAGCGATCTCCTCTCGCGTGCCTTCCTTTGCGTCATAGGAGGCAAGAATTCGTTCTCGCAAATCAAGGGACACAGTTTGCATTCTCACTTAACCCTACAACCCGTCTTAGAAAATGGCTATAGTTTTATTTAAAATACTCTAATAGCTAAAAAGAATGTCCAATCTTGCCAATTGCTCTTCTTCAAGAGACGAGGCAGACATGACTTAGGGAGGATGTCGCCGGGGGATGTTCTTAATTGCTTTTGCGGAGGCCGGTTTGATTGGTCGAGATTTGATTGAGTTCGGTTTGATGCTGATGATTCCAATGAATGGTCAATGCAACGTACAGTAGAGTTATGGAAATGATGCCAAGAATCGACGCTCCGAACCAGACTGGATGTTTCACAACATCAATGAAAAGCGGCGTCATTGTTACAATCGAGAGCAGAACAGTTGCAATACCGATTTTCCAGCCAAAACGCAAACGGGCTCTATATTCTTCTCGTGAGTGGCAGACGCGGAGTGTCGCTTTTATGGCTAACCATGAAATGACGATTGTTAAAACAGGAGAAAGAAATGCGCTAAAGAGAGTTACAAACGGGAGTTTCATAATTCCCCATGTCATGACGTGCGTTGTAGCCTTGGCCAAAATGGCCACGTTTGTCGAAATGGTGGTGGCACCAGTTGCGGCGGATATGGTCGACAAAGTCAAATTGGCAGGGGTGGCACGGATCGCATTGGTAGAGACTGCGTCGGTTATGTTAGGTTCTGCAAGAGTGATTCCCTGTCGAATAAAATAGACTCGTAGTTTTTTAACGGCACGTATTGCTCGTTTTTGGGCGGCGTTTTCTGTAACGAGCATTGTAGTTGCGACCTCATGCCAGGGCCGATTTTCAAAATAACGGAGCACCAACGTGGTGCGGTCTTGTTCGGAGAGGTCAGCCATCGCGTTGTCCAAAAGTGGCGCCAATTGTTGCCATATACTCTCTTTGTCTTCAGGGGGCGTCAAAGACTGCAAATAGGCCTCTTGTTCGCGTTCGCGGCGATGGCGAAGCAATTTCAAGGCGTCTGATGCTGCGTAATGGGTAGCCCGATAAAGCCACGCCGATAGGATGGTATCTTGACCGAATGATGCGGCTTTGCGGGCGAGAATAATGAACACCGTTTGCGTGACCTCTTCAGCCAAGTGAGTATCATTTGTCATCCGCATCGCTGCCGAATGCACCAATCCGATGTGCCTTTCGACAAGTTTGGAGAAGGCTGCCTCAGAGTGGCGGCAAACGAACTCCTGCACTAGTGTCATATCATCCTGCATCATCTTATAATACGGACGTAATCCTCAAAAACCGCCAAAGTCTTTTATCTAAATTTGATTATGACTTGCCAGACCAGAAAAACAAGTGATGAGAATAATAGACATCCCATCGCAGTGGGTTATTACGGTTCCACTATTTTCTTTTGGAATTGGTTATAGCTCGAGACCATCAGAATTGTCTTTCTCAACGCCTGATTGAACTCCTCTGGACGATCGTTCATCAGAAAGTGATCCGTTTTTGACGATGATGGCATCGTAATAAGCCATGTGTCGTCGATTAGCTGCAATATTAACGGGTCACAAATTTCTATTGACGGTTACCGCAGAGACACGGATTTGATCAAACACCTGGGTGCGTCACAAGTCACGTATTGCGACACCATTTCCTTGATTGTGCTTACTGCAACCGCAGGCGGTGCAGAAAGACATGGCGGCTAGAATTCCACTTTAAGACGATAGAAACCAGTTGAAGCTGATGTGTCAGTGGTTTGGAAATTTTGGGTTGAGCCGTTGCCTGTAAATTCGGAGATGGAGGTCCAATCATTCAAGTTTGTGGAAAATTGAACGGTGTAATGCCCCCCTTTAACGGTCTCGAATTTACATGCATGCTTATCGAAAATAAGCGATGGGATTTTCGGTTGTACGAAAGGAAAGGCCGAATAATCATTCCAAAATGGCGTTCCCCAACCCATGGCAGTAGAGGTATAATAAATTGTAAAACCAGAAGCAGGCGTGTTAAAAATCGGATAATAAGTTGTCGAAGGTGCATCCCCCAGAAAATAGACTTTTACCAGACTGGAGCAGCCAGAAAACGCATAGATTCCAATGTCTGTTACACTGTTGGGAATCGTCAAACTTGCTAGGCCAGAGCACCAGGCAAACGCATAGCTGCTAATGCTGGTAACACTACTTGGAACGATGTAACTGCCATTTCTTCCACCAGGATACACAAGTAGAACATTTTTCCCTTTATTAAAAAGCACACCATCAATGGTTGTAATATTTGTATTGAGTGGATCTACAGAGAAACAGGTCAGATTTGTGCAACCAGAGAATGCATAACCTCCTATGAAGATAAGGCCGTCACCAATGCTCACATTTGTTAGGCCATAACAATTCGCAAACGCATAGTCCCTGATTATGGTGACACTGTTTGGAATAGTTACTCTTGTCAGACTTGAACAACCAGAGAACGAGGAACTATCAATGTTCGTAACGCTATCTGGAATCGTCAGGTTCGTCAGGCTTGAGCAATTATAGAATGCATGACTTTCAATGGAAATAACACTGGCAGGAATAGACACAGTTTCCAAGCTGGTGCAATACATAAACATACTAGCCACAATATTGGTAAGTGTGTTTGGAATAGTCACCGACTTCAAGCTGGAGCAACCATAGAACGTGAATGTACCGATGTTTGTAACACTGTCTGGAATCGTTAGGTTCGTCAGGCTGGGACAATTATAGAACGTGGAACTTCCAATTTCAGTAATCGTGTTTGGAATAGTCACCGACTTCAAGCTGGAGCAACCATCGAACGTGTATGCACCAATGTTTGTAACGCTGTCAGGAATCGTCAGATTCATCAGGCTATGACAATTAAAAAACGCGTAACTTCCAATGGAAACGACGCTATTTGGAATCGTCACACCTATCACGTTTGAGGAGCTACTGAAGGCATAGGATTCAATGGTAATAACTTTGTCGGAAATAGTGTAAATGCCTTCTTTTGCACAGGGATATTGAATTAGGCTGCCTTGCATTTTATTAAAAAGTGCTCCATCAAGGCTAGAGAAAACACTGTTGGATGCATTAACGGATATGTTTGTCAGACTGGAACAAGTCCCGAACGCAAGGGGCCCAATATTTGTAAGACTTTTACCTATATATATATTTGTCAGATTAGTGCAACATTGAAACGCGCTCGCCCCGATTTCGATAACATTGTCAGGGATAGTCAGGCTTGTTAGGCTTAAGCAATTGAAAAATGTGGAAATTCCAATACTGGTGAGACTGGTTCCCAGATCAAGGTTTGTCAGGCTAGAACAACCAGAGAATGCGCTATTACCAATCTCAATGACACTGTCCGGTATCGTTGCATGCTGAAGACTGGAGCAGCCGAAAAACGTATAATCCCCAATATTGGTCACTCCATCTGGAATGGTTATGTTTGACAATGCGGAACAGCCATAGAAGGCGCTTTTTCCAATACTGGTAACATTTTTGCCGAGGTTTGCTTTTGCAAGGTTTTTACAAAGGCCAAACACATATTCCCCAATTACAGCCATACTGTTATCAAAGTCCACGTTTGTAAGGCTTGAGCAACTTACAAATGCGTAGTTTCCAATGTTGGTGACACTATTGGGAATAGCTACGTTCTTGAGGCTCGTGCAATTGCGAAACGAATTACTCTCTATATTGATAACGCTGTTCGGAATAATGATATTAGTCAGAGTGGAACTACCATAAAATGCCCTATCACCAATACCGATGACATTCATTCCGTTAATCGAATCAGGAATGGTGACGTCCCCCCCCGGTCCAGTGTATCTAGTGATTGTAATATTTGTCCCAAATTGGTAATAAGTGAAATCACCAAATTGATTAGCTTTAACACAAATAGAAATCAGAAATACAACCACGGTAACAACAATTGTCATCTGCATTCTTATCATTAAAGGTGCCCATTTTCCTGTTCTCATTTTTTACCTCCTTATGTTAAAAAATTTTATAAACCTTTTTAGGATGTTAACTTCGATTAAATCAAGATTTGCAATCTAAAGCAAGTATTTTTTGTGTTTATATGTCGAGTGATATTGGAGGTTTCTGTAAAATTTTAGAGCAAGTTATATCTGATTCCTTCTCATCGTTTTTTGGATACAGGTTTTTCTTTCAAGTTGTTTCAAACACAATTATCTCCCCCAAAAATCATTTGAACAAAGGTCATATCACAACAGCTCACTTTGTAATTAGTTCTGGGGACTATCAGACATGGAAAGGATTGGTAGTATTTGAGGAAAGCATATTTTGAAAAATCGCAAGTAATGAAATCCTTAGTCAAAATAATAACGTCCTTAGCTGTTCTAACTACTTCCGTCGTGGTTTCGTCGGCGCAAAGCATCGGTTACTTTGCCAGTACCAGCACTCCTTATGGAGCCGCTGCAAACAACACTGGATTAAATATCGGACACACGTTTACCGTGACGGAGACCAATATCCAGATCACTGCCTTGGGTGCCTTTGATTACGGCAACGATGGTCTGAATAGCGCGCACACTGTCACGCTTTTTAGTAACCAGACAGCCTTGGTCTCTGTCACCGTGCCCGCCGGAACATCAGCTTTTCTGCAGGGTGGTTTTCGTTTTGCGACATTGTCGGAGGCGATCACATTACAACCCGGGAACTATGCCGTGGTGGCTTATCAAATGAATGGGACCACTGGTAACAGTGATGGTTATGGGGATTACGGTAATCCCAGCCAGACCGGATTCAACGGCAGTTTTGCTGTTCACGATGGAATGACCATCTTTGAATTCACTTCTGATCAAAGCGCTTATCCAGGGACTGGCGGCGGTAGCTTGGGCACCAGTGCCGCTGATTTGGCTGGCGCTTCCTTCCTTTACGTTGATTCCAACCCCACCACAATTGCCTATACGGCAGATCCCGTTGCGGCGCAGTATGGTCAAGCGGCAAACAACTCAGGGTTGAATATCGGACACAATTTCACCGTGACGGGTGATGGCATCAAAGTCTTCCGCCTGGGTGTTTTTGATTATCAAGCGGACGGATTAAATGCTTCCCATACGGTTACCCTCTTTAGCCGCGTCAATGGCACGGCAACGGCTGTGACAGGTGGATCCGTTACGGTTCCAGCCGGGACAGTCGCTCCGCTGGGCAATGGATTCCGTTTTGCTGCACTTGATGAGCCGATCACCCTGCCGGCGGGAGATTATTCCATCATCGCTTATGGCATGAATGGTGGCACTTCCAGCGATGGTTATGCCGAGCAGAATGCCAGTGGATTTAACGGCAATGATTCGCTAGCTGACAGTGGTTACAGCCCGTATGAGTTTGTGACGACCGGCAGTCCTGCATTTCCATCAGGTGGAGCAAGTGTGAATTTTGGCTGTGCCACTTTTGATTATGTGTCCGTAAGCACCAACACCACCCCCTCCGGTCCTACCTGTGCCTACACTGCCAGCACTGCGGGGCCTTACGGTGTGAATGGCACGAATCCTGGTCTGAATATCGGACACACCTTTGCCATCACTGGGACTAATGTCTTGATCACTCAACTCGGTGTCTATGATTACGCGGGTAACGGTCTGGCTGCATCACACACCGTGACACTCTTCGTCAATTTGGGGGGAACTTATCAACCCATCTCTGGCGCTTCTGTCACTGTTCCGGCTGGAACCAACACAACCCTTCTCAGCGGCTATCGTTTTCAACCACTTGATACGCCCATTTCACTTCCACCAGGAAATTACGCTGTGATCGCCTACCAGATGAATGGGGGTGCCAATAACGACGCATATAGCGATGCCTCCGGTGGAAACAATGCGGTTCATGGCAATTCCCATATCACGGATACCGGAAGTCTGTATGATTTTCTAACCAATGGCAGTCCAGCGTTTCCCACGACGTCTGCAAACGAGAACTTCGGCTGTTCTTCCTTTATCTACACATTTTCCTCCACATCATCCATTCCAGTTGGTTCACCAAGTATCACTCCCAGTACCACTTGGGTTACTCAAGGGGGGAAAGTCACCTTGACTGCAAGTGCTTTTGGCACTGGTCCAATCACGTATCAATGGTACTATGGTGCGTCTGCCACGCTGATTCCCGATGCCACCAATGCGACATTGGTATTAACCAACGTACAACCCATTTCAACCTTGGGTAATCAGGGCAGCTATTCTGTCTCGGCCAAAAACGAGTTGGCAGGTCCAATTATGAGCACAACACCGGCCACAGTTCAGGTGCTTCCTGCCGTGACACCGCTCAAAATCATGCCACTTGGCGATTCCATCACCTATGGGCAAGGTGCCGCTGGTGGTTATCGCGCTCCTTTGTTCAGACTGCTGGTCAATGCGAACTATAATGTAAACTTTGTCGGCTCACAGAACGACAATGCTCCCACGTGGTTCCCTCAACCCAACCACGAAGGTCATTCTGGCTATCGCATTGACCAGATTCAGTCTGGTTTCTTAGGCTGGGTCCAATCGACATCAACCCCAGACATCATTCTGCTTCTTATTGGCACCAATGATTACGGTCAAAACAAAGACCCGAATAATGCTACAAACCGCTTGGATCAACTCATCACGCTGATCACCAAAAACGTTCCTGATGCCAAGCTGATCGTGGCTAATCTAACCCTGCGCACTGATTACCCCAGCTTGGAAACGTCCATCGAGAAGGGATTTAATCCCTATGTGCCTGCCATTGTGGCAAAACATGCTGCTTTGGGACAACACGTCTCGTTTGTCGATATGCACTCTGCTTTGGGGGCTTCGGACCTGGGGGACAACCTTCACCCCAACCAGAGTGGCTACAATAAGATGGCAACCACATGGTTTAACGCCATCACAACTCTGGTTCCGCCACTTGGCAGCACCAACGCGACCTTGAACGTTAGCAATGCCAATGTGAAATTGACCTACGCTGGCATTCCGGGATTCACCTATGTCACTCAACGTTGCACCAATCTGGTCAACGCTACATGGGAATCCATTAGCACAAACCAGGTGCCGATGGATGGAGTTTTGGAAATCACCAATGGTAATGTTGGCTGGGGTGAAACTCTGCCTGACGCTGCGTTCTATCGGTTCATCCTGCAACAGTAGGAAACAAAGCCCATCCAGATTTGTCTGGATGACATGAAGATTCATCGGCGGAAGGAGTTGTTCCTTCCGCCGAATTTGTTTCCAGAAATAATTTTTTTACCGTCCTGTTTTATCCCTGTCCCCTTGTAACAAAGAGGGTAGTTTTTTCACCGCTTCAATACGGGAACGGACTTGGAGTTTTTCGTAAATTCGACGGTTGTATGTGTAAACGGTATTGAGTCGAATCTGTAAGGCATCGGCGATTTCCTTGCAATAAAATCCCTGTGCCATCAACTCCAGAACCTCGCGCTCCCGGGATGATAGTTGTTCCAATTCTGGTGGTTGAGGCTTGCGAAATGCCTGCACCACCTTGCGGGCAATCAGGCTGGTCATGGGCGAACCGCCTGCCTGCACATCAAGTAGTGCCTGCTTCAATTCCTCATGGCTGCTCCGCTTTAACAAATATCCTACGGCCCCCACCTCAAGTGCATTAAAGATGTGTTCAGAGTCTTCGTAGACCGTCAGCATGACAAATTGCGTATCAGGCATCTGATCCTTCAAACGCCGCACACAGTCCACCCCACTGATATCTGGCAAATTAATGTCCATCAGTACAATTTGGGGGTGACAGCCTGGCAGGGATTCCACCGCATGACCCCCATTTTCGAACGAACCAACACATGTGAAAAGTTCAATTGACTCAATCCATTTTCCTAAAATGGCGCGTGTTCGTTCATCGTCTTCCACTAGGGCAATTCGCAGGGCTCCGACCTTGCCTTTGGGCAAATTTTCACGGCTGGCTGCATCTGGCTTATTCTCTTCGTCGGATGGTTTCATCATGATTGCTTTTTGCAAATTAATTTGACTGTCGTCCCCCCTCCCACACTGCTGGTGATGATGCATTCGCCTCCGATTTCGTTCAGTCTTTGACGCATGTTAATCAGTCCGTTGCTTCTGGGGATGTTGTCAGGATCAAACCCCTGACCATTATCTTGCACTGTGAGAGAAAAGGAATCGCCCTCCATGGTAAAAGAAATGCGCACAGCCGTGGACCGCGCGTGTCTGGCTGAGTTATTCAGTATTTCCTTGAAGGAGAGAAAAAGATTGTGCCGCATCTGAGACGTTAGTGGCCAGTCAGGAACATTGAAATCGAGGTTTAGGCGGCATTGTATCCCGATGCCACGGAAAAAATCCTGGGCATACTTACCACAGTAAGCGACCAAACTGTCCAGTTTATCATGGCTCGGATTGACCGCCCAAACGATTTCATCCAGTGCCCTTACAATTTCCCGCGCAGTAGCATTAATTTCATGTAATTCCTCCAATGGTGGGGTTGAAAGCTTGAGCTGATCGCAGGCCGTCTCGCTCAACATGGAGATGCGGGTAAGCCCTGAGCCAATGTCATCATGAATATCCCGCGCAATGCGAGTGCGCTCGCGGTCCAGAGATTGTTGCCACTGCAATCGCTCCATTTGTAACTGCATGCGACGTCGAGTCAGGTGTCTTACTCCCACCCCAGCCAGGGCCGAACCAATTCCCACGCACAGCACAGCGAACCAGACTGAATGCAAGAACGGAACGGGTACATTGATGGGCAGTGACACTGAAGACACGACTTTTCCAGAAGGAACTGTCAGTCCAACCAATTGAAATTTATAGTGGCCTGGTGGCACCAAATCATAAATCGTCTTGTATTGCCCCCCCACCCCAACGCTGTAAAATTGCAACCAATCGAGAGTCAAAATATCTCCAGGCTTGGCATGATTTTTCAACGGCACCGTGCAATACCATTCCCCAAAACTGCGCACATGGAAATCAAGTGCCGCGAGACAATGATTGGTGGATGTGGGATCACATTGAATCACTTGGAGAATGTCCCGTCGCAACCCTCCACGCACCCAGTCAGTTGGAACCCCATTGGTTGTGTCGTAATCCTTTCCTTTCTCAAAATCATAATTCAGCCAGGGGCTATTTTGCCCCGTTTGAGCGTCAATGACACTGACTTTCAAGTCATCAATCACCAATACCCCCAGGTTCTCTACCGGTCCGCCTGAAACCAGCAATAAGACTATCTTGACCGCTCCTTCCGGCACCACCACTTGATGATGAGTTGGCATAAGCTCAGAATTTGTGATTGAACCCCGCCACCCGGGGCTATCCCCCAACACTTTGAAATTATTCTCCCCGACAATGTCATCCGATGCATTTTGAAATCGCAACGTCACGCGCATCCCCTCCTCTCCCAAATCCTTCCATTGCTTATCGATCCCCTCCAGTTTATAGCGGAGGCGCAGACAGTGTTCATCTGTATCCACCTGACCAAACGTAAATCCCAGGGAATGATTCCCAGGGGAAACATTCACACTTTGCCCGCCAGTCGGCGCTTTCTGCCATTCTCCATCCACTTGGACGTGATGGATGTTCAACTCAAAATCCGCCGCTGTTGCCGTCTGTTCTTTTGAACCGACAGCTAACAACGTTCCTCCCAAGTTCCAAGCAGTCCACAGACAAAGGAAACGCAAAAATGCTGTAACATGCGGGCTCATGGGAAAAACCTCACAAAAAAACACGTTCTCATTGGTGCTGTCTTTTAATAATACAGATGTCATGCGAGCACGGCAAGAGAGGGGTAAACTTTTTCTGTGATTGGCTTTGTATTATTTTTTAGAAAAGGTGGAACGCAGCATTGGCAGCCAAACTTCCAGAAATAATTTTCGAAGCAGTAAGGGTTGGAAAGGCACAGATCCACTCGGAGTATTTTGGGAAAACTTTTCATAACCAAACCCTTTGGGCAGTTGTCGTGTTGGCAGAGACATCCCTGCTGGTTGAAAAGGCGGCTTACTCGATCGCTTTCCTTTTTTAGGGGGCTTGGTTTTTAGATGTCTCCTTCACAGTCGTTCAAGCTTGATAAATGAGCTGAAAAGAGTCTCCTGTGTTGATAATAAAAAATACGACATGCAGTTCATTATTCATCATTATCCATCTGGGTATTTTTTTGTTACCAGAATGGAAGATGGTATTGGTTTCTATGAAAATGGCATGAATACCCATTGACTGTGAATCAGGCGATGTCATCAAACTGGTTTTCTCGCGCGTTGAAGATAATGGATCGATCGGTTTACTGTTGGGCTGAGCATAATTGCTCATAGCAATTCAATCAACCGTTGCAGTATAAAAAGTTCTATTACCGGCATTTAAAAACTTAGTGGAATCACAGATTTAAAAGACACAAACCAACCTTCATCAACTTATGAAAAGATTAACAGGCGTTGCTCTGTTCGGAGTGGTCATTTCTATTGCCATTTCTGATCTTAATGTATTTGGGCAAAACGCATTGCCAACCAACTCTTCCAATCTTACAAATGCTGCCAACAGAGCAAATCCCCGTCGTGGTCCCATCGGATTTAATAGTCCCATTGTTCTTGGAGCAGATGATCAAGTCGCCACAAATGATCCCCCATCGGGATTTGCTGCCATTCGTGCCGGCATCCCTCATGGGACTCTGGAGATGATTGAATACGATTCTAAAACTGTTGGAACCAAGCGGAAGATGCAGGTTTATACACCACCGGGATACTCGAAAGACAAAAAATATCCAGTTTTGTATCTCCTACACGGCATAGGAGGGGATGAAACCGAATGGCAGCGTTTTGCCACCCCCAATGTTCTTCTTGATAACTTAATCGCCGATGGAAAAGCGGTTCCCATGATCATCGTCATGCCCAATGGTCGAGCGCAAAAGAACGATCGCGCTGAAGGCAATGTTTTTGCCGCGAGCGATGCTTTTGCCAAATTTGAATATGATCTGCTTGATGATGTCATTCCCACAATTGAACAACGTTACTCTGTTAAAGCCGACCGCGAACACCGAGCTCTGGCGGGGCTTTCAATGGGGGGAGGACAATCGCTGAATTTTGGGCTGTCTCATCTAGATAAATTTGCATGGATTGGCGGTTTTTCATCGGCTCCTAATACCAAGCTCCCGGAGCAGCTCGTACCCAATCCCGCTACGGCCACTGAGAAATTGAAACTGTTATACATATCCGCAGGCAACAAAGACGGCCTCATCCGAATCAGCCAGGATGTCCATAAGTATCTCAAGGAAAACAATGTTCCCCACGTCTGGCGCGTTGACGGCAACGGCCATGACGCAACGACATGGAGAAACAATTTGTGGTTGTTTTCCCAGCGCCTGTTTCAATAGGTCACGAATTTCCATGGGATGGCCGTGGAAAAATTTCACTAGTTTCTGAAAAGAAAAAGACGGTGGGAATGCACGTCCCACCGTCTTCTGATAAGTGTTATAGAACTCTATAACGGATGAATTATTTCTGTGAAGCCTTCAGCGCTTGATCCAGTTCTTCCTTGAGATCCTCAATGTCTTCAAGACCAATGGACAGGCGGATGAAATCCGGAGTCACACCTGTGGCTGCCTGTTCTTCAGGCGTCAATTGACCGTGGGTGGTCGAAGCTGGATGAATGACCAGACTCTTGGCATCGCCAATATTGGCAAGGTGCGAAAGCAGCTTGACGGAGTTGATGAATTTTTTGCCTGCTTCCAATCCACCTTTGATGCCGAATCCGACCAGACCGCCGAATCCCTTTTTGAGGTATTTCGAGGCGTTGGCATGGTCCGGGTTTTCTGGCAGACCGGGATATACGACCCAGGAAACCAGAGGGTGCGACTTGAGGTATTGGGCAACGGCCAAAGCATTTTCGGAATGCTGGCGCTGGCGCAATGGCAGGGTTTCACTTCCCTGAAGAAGTTGGAAGGCGTTGAATGGGCTGAGAGCCGGGCCCAGATCGCGCAGCAATTGCACGCGAGCCTTGATGGCAAAAGCCACATTGCCCAAGCCAGGGAAATCACCAAATACATCCCAGATGACTAATCCATTGTAACTGGGATCGGCTTCTGTGAATTCAGGGAATTTCCCATTGTTCCATTTGAATTTGCCCGAGTCCACAATCACGCCTCCAATGGATGTTCCGTGTCCGCCCACATATTTTGTGGCGGAGAGCACGACAACATCGGCCCCGAATTCGATGGGTCTCACCAATCCCACACCAACGGTGTTGTCAATGACGAGGGGGATGCCTGCCTCATGCGCGATTTTCGTGATTGCCTGAAAATCTGGAACGTCCAACTTGGGGTTGCCAATGGTCTCGGCGTAGATGGCGCGGGTCTTTGGGGTGATGGCTTTTTTAAAGGCCTGAGGATCACGTGAATTGACGAACTTGACGGTGCGTCCCAGCTTTGGAAAGGTGAAATGGAAGAGCTCATACGTTCCACCGTAAAGATTGTCTGCGGCGATGATCTCGTCTCCAAGACGCGTTAAATTAAGCAGGGCCAGACTGATGGCAGCCATTCCCGAGGCGACGGCAACCGCGGCGGTTCCGCCTTCAATGGCGGCAATGCGTTGTTCCAGGACATCGGTTGTGGGATTGTTGAGGCGGGTATAGATGGGGCCGAATTCCTTCAATGCAAACCGGTTTGCGGCTTGATCCGTGTCTTTGAACACGTAGGAAGTGGTTTGATAAATGGGCACCGCCCGTGCGCCGGTGTCTGAATCGGGCTTCTGTCCCGCGTGTAATGATAGAGTACTTAAATGTAATTTACTCATAATTAATTCTTGCTAACTCACTTTCTTAAAACTCCCACTTCGTCGTCACTCCCCAAACACCGTTGGCTTCATGGTTGAGGACCCTGCCGAAATGGCCGTAGCCTGCGGCGAGGGTCAAGTGTTTGTTGACCACATACGCTGCATCAATTGTCCACCAGTCATCTTCCGGTCGAATCAAAGAGCCAACACTTTTGTATTCATTGGGCTTTTGCTTGTATTCCGCGGCCAAAGCAATGTTGCTGGTCAAGAATACAACAATGTTGCCCTCAAATACAAAACTGTAATCATCAGTGTAACCCAGAAGTCCGAGTTGCGCGCCCTTGGTGGCACGACCGCCCAATTCAACGAGTACGGGACGAGGAAGTTGCGTGAAGAGTTTTGATGCATAAAGGGTGTAATCAACCCCGTCATTGTGACTTATTCCCGTTAGGGCGGTCAGACCACCGCCCAGTTGCTTGTTCAGGTCTTTAAATGTGTCGTTGTACTTGTAGTGAACGCCAAAGGTTACTGCGGGAAGCCATTTCTGGTCAAATTCATTCTCGGCCAGGAGATTTAATCGCGCGTTGAAATTGTGCTGTTCTACGGCACTGGAAATGGAGGCGCCCGTTGCCTTGTAAACGGCATCCTGAAAATCACCCAGGTTCAAGTGGTTGAATCCATAACCCAATTCAAGACGTTTCCAGGGAGTTTCCGTCAGCGTGACTGCTTCCAGGTTTTGTCCATGCCCCAAGTCAACATATCCCAACCCAACGCTTGGCCTGCCCAACCATTCCCCATTTCGCGGAGGGTTGACCAGATAAGCGGACAAGGTGGAAAAGATGCCACCATTGCCTTCGATCTGGTGCAAAGGCAATGGGGCTGGTTTTTCTCCCGTCGTGTTATCCACGGTGTTGGTGGTCGTGGCTGAAGTATCCGTCTTTGCCGGAGCGTTTGTGTCCTCTGCATGGGCGGTGGTTAACAAAGCCGCCGGTAGGAGCGCCAACGCCGCGAGTTTGAGTCCTTGACTGTTTGCGTATCGGTTCGAGGTCATAATCACGTTCTGTTTTTTTAGATGAGCTTTCTGTTGGCCCGTCAGTTGTTTTTTGCGTGTCTAGCGAGTCGCTTTTACACAGCCCCCGCTAATCCTGTGTTACAGGATTAAGTTAATTATATTATAATATTGCAGTAAGTCAATCGATTTTATAAACTTTAATAAAATCACGTCTCTTTCCTATGGACATGGCGGATGGAATCACTAATGTTCGCGAAGGAAAACCATGACAACTTCCACACACACGGATCCGCAACAGCGAGCTACAGGTGCGTGTTTTGTGACCACCCGCTGGTCCGTTGTGTTATCCGCTCGGAACCAGACTGTTCCCGTTGCCGAAGGTGCGCAGGCTTTGGAAACGCTTTGTCGGAATTATTGGCCCCCCATTTATTCTTTTGTCCGACGGCAGGGATATCCACCCTGCGATGCGCAAGACCTGACCCAGGCATTCTTTGCGCACTTGTTGAAGTCGGACTTTCTCTCGGAGGTTGATAAAGCCAAGGGACGTTTTCGTTCCTTTCTTCTGGCGTCGATCAAAAATTTTCTGGCCAATGAATGGGATAAAGCGAAAGCCATAAAACGCGGGGCAGGAGAAATTCCAGTTTCAATTGATGCACAAGTAGCCGAAACAACGTGCTTTTTCGGACTGGCGGATACTCAAAGTGCGGACAAGATTTACGACCGTCGTTGGGCGATCACGCTTTTGGACCATACGATGGGCAAACTCAAGGAACACTACATTGCTGAGGGCAAACAGGCTTTGTTCGAAGCGTTGAAGGAAACGCTGACGGGGGAACGAGGGACCATTCCTTATGCACAGATTGCCGCAGAACTCAACACCAGCGAAGGAGCAATCAAGGTGGCGGTGCACCGTCTGCGCCAGAATTACCGCGAGTTATTGCGCGCCGAAATAGCCGAAACGGTTGCAAGCAAGGAAGACGTGGAAGAGGAATTGAAAGAGCTCTTTGCTGCATTGACGTGACTTTGATTACGCACCGGCAGGGGTATTCCCTGGTTAGAGTGAAAAAGAAATGCAGAAACCCACAAGCTAAAGCTTGAACTTTGGGCCGGGTTGACGGTTTACTGGGGATTGGCATGAAACAAAAAGCATACGCTGCAGCCGGAGTTGATATTGATTTAGGGAACAAGGTGAAATCGACCTTGCCCCAACTGCTTGCATCCACCCACCGCGCCGAGGTTCTCGGAAAAGTGGGAGGGTTCGGGGGGTTGTTCGCTCTGAACGCCAAAAAATATAAACAGCCCGTTCTGGTGGCCAGTTCCGATGGCGTGGGCACCAAATTAAAATTGGCCTTTACCACGGGACGCCACGATACTGTTGGTCAGGACTTGGTGAACCACTGCGTGAATGATATCGCTGTGATGGGAGCAGAGCCATTGTTCTTCCTCGATTATATTGGCACCGACAAGCTTCAGTCTCATGTCTTCACCCAATTGATCCGCGGTTTTGCGCAGGCGTGTTCGGAGAATAATTGTGCGTTGATCGGTGGTGAAACGGCCCAGATGCCAGGCTTCTATCAGCCGGGCGAATACGATGTCAGCGGCACGATTGTGGGTGTTGTTGAGAAGAATAAAATTCTTGATGGCAGATCCATCAAGCCGGGAGATGCCGTGATCGGCCTGGCCTCCAGTGGCCTGCATACCAATGGGTATTCCCTGGCGCGTAAAATCTTTTTCGAGCAATTGCATTTGAAGGCCACGAGCCGTGTCGCCGGTCTGGATCAAAACCTTGGCGATGAATTGCTCAAAGTCCACATCAGCTACGGTCCCATCATTCAGAAGCTGCTCAAGAAGTACAACAAGGTGAACAGCAAACGTGGCATCAAAGGGCTGGCTCACATCACGGGAGGCGGGTTTATCGATAATATCCCACGCATCCTGCCCAAAGACTGCAATGTGGTCATTCACAAGAATACATGGGAAGTCTTGCCCATCTTCAAGATCATTCAGGAAAAGGGAAATGTGCCGGAACCGGAAATTTACCAGGTGTTCAACATGGGCATTGGAATGACAGTGATCGTTGATGGCGATAAGGCCGATTCGATTCTGAATTTCATTCGTGCCCAGCGTCATGGGGCATGGATCATTGGCGAGGTGACACACGGTAAGGGCATTTCGAAAGTGGTGTGAGAAATATGAACATTTTTGAGGAATTTGAGTGGCGCGGATTGTTAAACGATTGCACGGACGCGCCGGGATTACGCAAACGTCTGAGTGAGTCGCCCATTACGCTTTACTGTGGATTTGATCCCACGGCAAACAGTCTGCACGTTGGGAACCTTGTTCCGCTGCTTGGCCTGCGCCGGTTTCAATTGCAGGGGCATCACCCCATCGCGCTGGCGGGGGGAGCTACGGGTTCCATTGGTGACCCCAGTGGCAAGACTCAGGAACGCCAGTTGTTGAACAAGGAGGTTCTCTCCAGCAATATTGCGTGTGTCAAGGAACAGCTCAAACGCCTGCTGGACTTCGAATCCAAAACCAATCCTGCGCGCCTGATGGACAATGCGGATTGGACGGCCCCCATCAGCTTTCTGGATTTTCTCCGCGACATTGGCAAATTCTTTTCTGTCAATCAGATGGTTGCCAAGGAAAGCATTCGCGCCCGCATGGAGGATCGCGAAAACGGAATCAGTTTCACCGAATTCAGCTACATGCTGCTCCAGGCGCATGATTTCTACCTGCTGAACCGGGAATTTAATTGCGAACTTGAAATCGGTGGTAGCGACCAATGGGGCAACATCACGGCGGGCATCGACCTGACCCGCAAGAAATCGGGCAAGAACGTCTTTGGCCTGACCCTGCCCCTGATCACCAATTCCGACGGGACAAAGTTCGGCAAAACGGCGGCTGGAGCCATCTGGCTCGATCCCAAAAAGACGAGCGTCTACCGTTTCTACCAATTTTGGGTTCGCACAGACGACCGCGATGTCATCCGTTACCTAAAATTTTTCTCATTCCTGAGCCGCGAAGAAGTTGATGCCCTGTCTGCTGAACACACAGCCAAGCCAGAAACTCGTGCTGCGCACAAGGCATTGGCTCGCGCTGTGACTGATATGATTCACGGGCCTTCCGCCACAGCGGAAGCTATTCGTGCCAGCGAGATTCTCTTTGGCGGTGGTCTGGATGGAATCTCCGAGGAAACTTTTAGAGATATCGTTGGCGAAGTGCCAACAAAGACAATCGAAAAGAGCAAGCTGGATGGAAATGGCACGGCGCTGGTGGAATTATTGGTTGCTGCCGGCCTCAGCACTTCGAAGGGGCAGGCCCGCAAGGATGTTGAAGGCGGTGGCGTGAACATCAACAACATTCGAGAGGCCAACCCTCAACGTCTCATCAATAGTTCAAGCCTGCTCTTTGGCAAACACATCCTGCTGCGCAAGGGTAAACGCAACTATGTGGTGTTGAGTGTGGTTTGATTTTTGAATTCATCTGTGCTTTCTTTCACCCGGGCGGTTTCAATAAACCGCCCCTTTTTTCAAAGAGGGGGCTTTGAACCAAACGAGATCCGTTTGGACAAGGGGTTGTTTCATTTGAGTAATTTATAATGAAAGCCTCACGCGCTGACCAAATCCGTCCGTTGGACATGTTTAAGATTGGTGTGGGTCCATCCAGTTCGCACACGGTCGGACCGATGATTGCAGCATTGAAATTTCGCGGTGGCATTGGCACAAAACCACCTTCGGAAACAGACCTGCGGCTGCAAGTGGAACTCTTTGGAAGTCTTTCACTGACTGGACGCGGGCACTCGACGGATGCCGCAGTGTGCGCCGGGCTTGCCGGCCTGCATCCAACCCATAATGAACCGGAGGAAATCTGGGCCTCCAAAAGTCATTTGATTGACAGTCCTTGGATTGAATTGAACGGGCTGAAAATCGCCTTCAATCCCACTTCCGATATTCTTTGGAAACAATGGACCATTGACAACAAGCCTCTCCCGCATCCGAACACCATGAGGCTAAAGTTGCTCTCTGGCGCCCAAGTGATTCGCGAAGAAACGTGGCTCTCAGTTGGCGGTGGCTTTGTTGAAAAACTTGATGGCTTGTGGCCTGCCAAACAGGAATTGAAACCTGAATGCCTCCTGCCGATTCCCCATTCCTATGCTACGGCAGCCGAATTTGTCGCGCAGTGTGTCAATCACAACCTCAGACCCTGGGAAGTTGTCATTGCAAATGAGAAGGCTCGTGGCATGGAGGAAGCGGAGCTGCGTTGGCGGCTGTCGGAGATTCTTGATGCGATGGAGCGGAGCATTGAGCGTGGACTGACGGCAGAAGGTGTGTTGCCGGGCGGTTTGAAAGTTCATCGCCGCGCAAAAGAATTGCATCAACAAATCATTTCCGGCTCAGTGCCCCATTGGGCGTTGGGCCAATTACGTCCTTCTGCTTATGCCATGGCCGTAAATGAGGAAAACGCAGCAGGCGGGCGCGTTGTAACGGCTCCCACCAACGGTTCCTCCGGCCTGATTCCAGCAGTGTGGCGCGCGCTTCGAGAGTCGAACAACCTTTCCCGTCGGACAATGGAAAATGGACTGATTGTGGCCTCTGTCATTGGTGCGCTGATTAAGACACAGGCGTCGATCAGCGGTGCGGAGATCGGTTGTCAGGGTGAAGTTGGCGCATCCTGTGCAATGGCGGCAGGCGGTGCAGTGGCCATGCTGGGGGGCACCCCTTCACAAATGGAGCAGGCTGCGGAAATTGCCATTGAACATCATTTGGGAATGACGTGTGATCCGATGATGGGACTGGTGCAAGTTCCCTGCATTGAACGCAATGCCATGGGAGCGGTAAAAGCCCTGGACGCAGTGGCCCTTTCCCTTGTTTCCAACGGAAAACACCTCGTCAGTCTGGATCGTGCTCTGACTGTCATGAAGGCCACAGGACTGGACATGAATCAGAAGTATAAGGAAACCTCCACTGGCGGTCTCGCCATGGGATAAAAAAATCCCCCGATTTTTGGTCGGAGGATTCTTGAAATTTTTCAACCAGCCTGTTTTACCAGACTGGTTTGGATAGAAAAAATTCTCTATTCGAGAATGCCGCCCTTGCTGGCATTGGCCACCAATTTCTGATAACGGGCCAGCCAGCCAGTCAAAGCGCGCTTGACTGGGACGTAGTTCTTGCGTCGTTCAGCCAGTTCGGCTTCGGGCACAAGGATGTCAATCTTGCGATTGGGGAAGTCGATGCGCAAACGATCGCCGTTTTTGAGGAGGCCAATCGGGCCGCCTTCCGCAGCTTCGGGAGAAACGTGACCGATGCACGCGCCAGAGGTGCCGCCACTGAAGCGGCCATCGGTGATGAGCACAGTCTTGTCCCCCAAGCCCATTCCCACAATGTAACTGGTCGGGGAGAGCATTTCCTGCATGCCGGGGCCGCCGCGAGGTCCTTCATTACGGATGATGACGACATCGCCCGCCTTGGCTTTGCCGCCGAGAATGCCTTCGCAGGCGTCTTCCTGGCTTTCAAACACGATGCAAGGGCCTTCAAACACAAACGCAGGGCCGCAATTTTCCTTGAACGCCGCACTAATGCCAGCGGTTTTGATCACGCTGCCTTCGGGGGCCAGTTGGCCATAAAGAATGGAGAGACCTCCATCCTTCGTATAGGCAGTTTCCTTGGTGCGAATGCAATCCTTGGGATCAAACATGAACGCTGGATCAAAAGGCATCAGACCAGCGGATTTGGCGCGGGCAATGGTCTTGGGATCGGTCGTGATCTTGGCACGGGCGATTTCCCAATTCTTGAGCCGGACAATTTGTGTGACTGCGACGGCTTCGCGTGTGCCTTTGGTGTATTTCCAAACAATCAGAGCGGGACCATTGCGTAACGTGGCCAATTCCTCGCGCAGGAGACCGTGGCTGTTGGCCAGCATGTCTTTGAGGTAGGCGGCAATGGCATCACGCCCAATAATCGGGTCCTTGCCTTCGATGTCCAGACGAGCTTTTGCGGCGAAGCAAACGGTCTGAGCTTCCAGATTGGCCGCGTTAAAACCCGCCGCTTTGCGCCACAGGGTAATGGCCGCAGGATCGGCAGGGAAGAACATCAACGGCTTTGGTGCGAAGCTCCCATTGACAGTTTTGACGGTCATGCCGGACTTGTCATTCGGGTCCACCACGATTGTAGATGCACCCGAAGTGAAAACAGTCTTGGCCCACGGAGTGCATTTTTCAGAACGGGCATCCCATTCATCAATATTTTCACCGAGAGACTTTCCTGTAACAGTCTTTGTGTTGGTGGTCAAAACACCCATGCGGCGGAGTTCGCCAAGAATGGTGTGAATGCCGCCAGCACGGTGAATATCCTGCATGTGGTAGGGCGATGAAGGCGAGACCTTGCTGAGGCAAGGAACGCGCTTTGAAATGCCATCAATGCGGGCAATGTCGTATTCAATCCCAGCTTCCCGGGCAATGGCGAGCGTGTGGAGAATGGTATTGGTGGATCCCCCCATGGCCACATCCAGTGTGAGGGCGTTGTCGAACGCCTCAATTGTGGCAATGTCGCGGGGCTTCACATCATTTTTGACAAGTTCGAGAATCCGTTCCGCAGCCCAGCGGTAAAGGCTTTCACGTTCCTTGGACACAGCCAGGATGCTGCCGTTGCCGGGCAGTGCCATGCCGAGGGCTTCGCAGAGGCAGTTCATGGAGTTAGCCGTGAACATGCCGGAGCAGGAACCACAGGTTGGACAGGCCGATTGCTCCATGTTGGTGAGCTCGGCTTCGGTGATGGAACCGGTCTTGAGCTTGCCAATGGCCTGAAAGATCGTGATGAGATCAGAGCCTTTGGTTGCCGGTTGCAGATGGCTGGGGAGGTTCTCGTCGCCTTTGGCACGATCAGTAATGCCTGCTGACATTGGACCGCCGCTCACAAAAATGGTGGGAAGATTGACGCGCATGGCGGCCATGAGCATTCCAGGAACGATTTTATCGCAGTTGGGGATGCAGATCATTCCATCGAAGGCATGGGCGCGAACCATGGTCTCGACGCAGTCGGCGATCAACTCGCGCGACGGCAGGGAGTATTTCATGCCGCTGTGGCCCATGGCAATGCCGTCATCGACGCCGATTGTGTTGAAAATGAAGGGTACACCGCCGGCCTCACGGACGAGGCGTTTGACGAGGAATCCAATCTCATTCAAATGGGCATGGCCCGGAATACAATCGGTGTAGCTGTTGCAAATCGCAATAAACGGCTTCTTAAAATCGTCCTCGGACTCAATGGAGCCGGTGGCGCGAAGAAGGCTGCGATGTGGGGCGCGTTCGGCGCCGACTTTAACAATATCAGAGCGCATAGGTTATCTTATATCCTTAGCAAACGTTACTTCAGGTGGAATGTCCAGATGTTTTGGTTCGACCATAAAAGGAATTTATTACTGAAAAAGGCGTAAAACAGCCTTCTTTTACACGGTATTTCCTTGGAAAAAAGCAGAGCTTCCAGAGAAATTTTGTATCATTAGCTCAACGAATCTTCTTGATCCCCGGCAATTTCTCGTAATTCTAGACGCCACCCTATGAGTTCATTTGCTTATGAGTGTGTTGTGGTGATCTATGTTCTGATCATGCTGGCAGTGGGTTACTGGAGCATGAAGAAGACAAAGTCCGTTGGAGACTTCTTCCTGGGGGGACGGTCATTAGGCCCATGGATGAGTGCTTTTGCGTATGGAACCACCTATTTTTCTGCGGTCATGTTCATCGGTTATGCTGGAAAACTGGGATGGGGCTTTGGCATTCACACGATGTGGATCGTGATTGGCAACACGGTGATCGGAACATTGATTGCGTGGAAAGTCCTGGCGGGACGCACGCGTGATATGACCACCCGACTTAATGCGCTCACGATGCCGGAGTTTCTACGAACCCGGTATGACAGCAAGGCGTTGCAGATCATTGGGGCTCTTGTCGTGTTTGTATTTCTGGTCCCCTATTCCGCCTCCATGCTGATGGGCATGAGCTATCTCTTCGAAATGACGCTTCATATCAAATACAATTCAGCCCTGTATTTTCTGACTGCGCTGACGGCGATATATTTGGTGATGGGCGGTTACTTTGCTGTGGCCGTGAGTGATTTTCTCCGCGGTATTGTTGAGTTTTTTGGTGTGATGACCATGGTGTACCTTTTGGCACACCGTCCCGAAACGGGTGGCTTTGTCCACGCTGCAACCGAATTGCTCAAGGACCCGGCTGTCATGGCTCCTGGCTTGGTCCAAACAAAGACGCTTGGGGCGGGGACATTTTTCCCGCTAACCGTTTCTGGGGGAATGATTCTGTTCTGCCTGGTTTTGATCACGAGTTTTGGTCCGTGGGCAATGCCGCAGATGGTTCAGAAATTCTACTCAATTCGCAGCCGTTCGGATGTCACCCGTGCAATGACAATTGCCACGATTTTTGCGCTGTTCATGTCCTTTGGCGCGTATTTTAGCGGTGCTTTGACCCATCTGTTCTACGGACCAAAACTCCCAGCGGATTTGGTCGGTCCCACCGGTCCAATTTGGGATAAAATCATGCCGCACTTCATCACCACATCTCAATTGCCGGAGATTCTTGTGATGGTCATCGTGCTCATGGTGTTTTCTGCTTCGATGTCGAGTCTCTCCTCATTGGTGCTGGTTTCCAGTTCTGCGATTTCGATCGACATCATTGGAGCGTTTGTCAGCCGTCAGACCAATCCCAAACAGGCCATGATCACCATGCGTCTGCTCTGCGCATTGTTTGTGGCCTTGTCCCTGATCATTGCGTTGAACAAGCTCGATATCATTGTCAACTTGATGGTGATGTCATGGGGGAGTCTGGCTGGAGCGTTTCTGGCTCCGTTCCTGTATGGCCTTTTCTGGAAAAGAACAACGAGAACCGGTGTTTTTTGGGGAATGGCGTCGGGGCTTGTATGTGCGGTGGTCTTGTTCTCGATCTGGCGTGCTGATGGCGTGGCCGTGGCAGGTGCCATCACCATGATAGTGCCGTTGATTGTGGTGCCATTGGTGAGCATGATCACCCAGCCGCCCAGCAAGGAACTCATTGACAAGGCATTTGGCACCGGGGTTGAGGCGCAGGATGCGAAATAACACCTGCTGGATGCCATTGACAGATGGGGATATCTGCGGAAGCGTATGATTATGGAAAAAATCATTTATCCGCGCAGTCCGCGCGAGACCATGGCAGGCTGGGTTTATTTGCCAAGGTTTGTGGATAAAATCCGGCTGCACTTGGCGGGAAAACTCCATTCGGATTACCAGGAGAATTTTGCCAAAAAAGGGTTTGACGCCGCGTGGCTTAGGGCTGCCGGGGTTTCAGCGCCGGAGTTTATTGAGGTTGTCAAAAACAGCCTTACGGATGGCGAGGTTACTGACTGGGTTGTTCAGCACGTCAAAAAAACGGATCAGGAAAAGGCGGCATTCAATACCAATACGCTCAACTATGGCAGGAGTGACGACCCCGCTTTGCGCGCACGGCTTCAGCAGCGCAAGGAAGAATCCAAGCTTGGTCATCGGGATGACATCCAGACTTTTGTTGATTACATCGATGCGGATGAAAAGCGCATCTAGTATGGGTTAGGTCTCGTTTTTTTGGGATGGAAATATTGTCTGGACACATCATTGTTAGGCTGTTTTTTCTCTCTGGGAACGATCAAATGCGTTAATGATGGCTCTGCGTGAATTTCTTCTTTTTTTCTCGCAAAGAAACGCGTAAGAAAATCGCCCAGCCCCGTTGAAACCAAAATCGAGCAGTCTGCAAAACTGTCAAAAAAACAAAGATATAAAAAACAATCTGGTAGATATAAAAAGAAAATGACAAAATCCGCGTCAAGCGACTTGCGCTCACGCAAATTGCAAACAACAGTTGATTAATAAAAAGCCAACCATGAATACTGTGACAATCGAACTGGACGGAAAAACCTGTTCACTCCCCATAGTGGTCGGAACCGAAGGGGAAAAGGCCATTGACATTTCGGATCTCCGAAGCAAAACCGGCTACATTACCCTGGATGACGGTTACGGCAATACCGGCTCCTGCCAGAGCCAGATCACGTTTATTGATGGAGAAAAAGGCATTCTGCGTTACCGCGGCATTCCGATCGAGGAAGTGGCGCAAAAAGCCACATTCATTGAGACGGCTTTTTTACTGATTTACGGGCATCTGCCCACCCACGCGGAATTGCGCAACTTCTCCGATCTTCTGACTGACAATCAGTATTTGCACGAAGACATGAAGTTCCACTTCCAGGGATTTCCCACTGGAGCGCATCCAATGGCCATGCTTTCGGCAATGATCAATGCGGCAAGCTGTTTTGATGAAGGGTTGATGCACTGGCAATGGGGGCGCACACGACAGTTTGATGTTTATGTGGCGCGTCTGCTTTCCCAAGTGCGAACAATTGCCGCCTACTCCTATCGCAAGTCCAAGGGGCTGCCGCTCATTTACCCCAAGCGCGCCTACAAATACACGGCCAACTTCCTCCACATGCTCTTCTCAATGCCGTATGAGGACTACGACCTGAAACCGGAAGTTGTAAGTGCGTTGGACCTGATTTTCCTCCTTCATGCAGATCACGAACAAAATTGTTCGACCTCAACCGTTCGCATGGTGGCTTCCAGCCGGGCAAATCTCTTTGCCAGCGCTGCAGCCGGCGTTTGCGCTCTCTGGGGCCCGCTCCATGGCGGAGCCAATCAGGCTGTGATCGAAATGCTCATGCAGATCCATGCCGAAGGGGATGACGGCAGCCGCTTCATCCAGGCCGCCAAGGACAAGAACAGCACCAAGCGCTTGATGGGCTTTGGACACCGGGTCTACAAAAATTATGATCCGCGCGCAAAAATCATCAAGGCCGCCTGCCAGAAGCTTTTCCCCGTGCTCAATCTCCACGACCCGCTGCTTGACATTGCGAGAAAACTGGAAGAAGCGGCGTTGAGTGATCCCTATTTCATCGAAAGAAAGCTCTATCCCAACGTGGACTTCTACAGCGGTGTGATCATGCGTGCCATTGGAATTCCATTGAACATGTTCCCTGTGATCTTTGCCATCGGTCGCATGCCTGGCTGGATCGCCAATTACAAGGAAATCATGGAAGATCCAGAAAGCCGCATCTACCGGCCTCGCCAGATTTATCAAGGCAAGGTTAACCAACAATTCGTCAAGATTGACGATCGCGCCGGCGAATAACCCCATTACGTTTTTCAACAACCCAAGCTGCGAAAGTGGCTTGGGTTTTTTTCATGGAAACCATACAAGCGCTGGATTGTTCGTAATCCATTTTTTGTTTGTAAAATTGTAATAAGACCGGCGGTTGAAATGGGCCGAATGTCCGTCCAAAAAAACGAAATGTGCTCCCTGCCCGTGGAGATTGGTATGGGCAAAATTATAGGAGCCGGACGGAGGAAGATTTTTACTGTCAAACATAAATACCACGGCACTGGGATGGGCGATGGACCCCAACCGCACCGGGCGTTCTTCATCCCCGGTTTTATTGATATTTTCGTTCAGACAATAGTGAAATAAATAAAAGCCGTTGCTGCGTCGTGGATTTGACGGACAAATCCAGATTGAATTTCCAAGCGGAGCATCTGCATTGGTGCGCCAGGACATTCCCACGTAAGGGGGAATTCCCATGGCACGTGGCAGGTCTACATACCAACCGCTTTTTGTTGAATCACCGGTTTCGCTCCCGTCAAGGGGAAGGAAATCCTGACTTTCCCCGGCATAAAGCAGGGCTCCCATGCCCCATTGTTTGAGGTTGTTGAGGCATGTGACTGCCTGGGCCTTTGCTTTTGCCTTGGCCAATGCCGGAAGCAACATGGCTGACAAAATGCCGATAATGGCAATGACAACCAGCAGTTCAATCAGAGTAAAACCTCTGTGTTCTCGTTCACTATGAATGGACTCTTTGTATATCAAACAGAGATGCTACATCAATGAAAACCTCAGGTGCCGGAGACAAAGACCTGTTTCTCGAAGAACGGGTTTTACCTCAATCGGTACAATAAAAAGGGCCGGACACTCATCCGGCCTTTTTATTGAGAACAAAGCACTTAAAAATCTTTGCGTTGACTTATTGCTGCGCCGCAGACAAACGCATCCGACACACACGAAACACTGCGTATTTGCACCGTCAACGCTATTACCTTACCGCATTCCTGAGAATTGGATAGTCACCAGTACTGGTGACAACTGTCCCCAGCCAGAAAGCCGCTGAAAGAGGCCGGTTCAACTGCAATAAATGTCCGGCTTGCACCTCGCCAGACGAATTTCAAGGAGACGGCATGGAGAGCCTGATGGGGCATTAACAGTTGCGCTTTATCTGCGTCTGTCAGCCGATCATGAACCAGAGCCAGATAAAGGTCTTCATTCCCCCCGTAAAGCTTGTCCCCAACGATGGGGTGGCCAACGGTAGCCAGATGAATCCGAATCTGGTGCTTGCGTCCGGTATGAGGCCGGATCCTCAACAAAGAGAAATCTCCTTCAGCGCGCTTGAATGACCGCTCGACGGCATAGTCTGTTCTGGCCGGAGTGCCGTCCGGTCTGGCGCAATCCTTGATTGAAATCTCACTCTTCTCATCCTTTCCCAGCGGCAGTTCAATTGTCCCGGTGGCAGGAGTGACGACTCCGTGGACGATGGCGAGGTATTCCTTTTCGATCAGGCGTTTTTGCAACTGAATGCCCAATTCTCCAGCCGTTCGGCTGTTTTTGGCCACCAAGGTGACGCCGCTGGTCTCACGATCGAGGCGATTGACAAAGTGGCAGCTCAAACCTTCCCCCACGTAAAGCCGTGCTCGGCCGATCAGGCTGGAAAGGGGACCGTCCTTTGTGGGATGACATACCAACCCGGCCGGTTTGTTGATTACCAGCAGGTCGGCATCCTCATAAATAATGTCAAATAATGAATTCTTGCTCAGAGAGGCAAAGCAATACATCGACTGAAAATGGAAATCAATGCCAGTCTCCCCTTGATCCAAAGCCAAATCCCTTTAAACTATCCGCACTTATGAACATCCAAATCGCGGTTTTATGTGATGCAGCAGCCGATTATAATGGGAAGTTGAATCTGCTGGGGACATTCGACACTATTTTCACGGCCAAGCTGCCCGCAGTCCATCCGCAGTGCGCCATTGCCCTTCGGGTGGCATTTGACCGCATTGAGGAAGGCGAACACAAGCTACGTCTCAATTTCGTCAACGAAGACGGTAAATTGATCATGCCCAACATGGACGCAACTGTAAAAGTGGACTTCCCCGGGGACGCCAATTTTGTATCCCGCAATTTCATCATCAACATTCAACAGTTGAAATTGGAGACAAAGGGGTTGTACTCCATTGATGTCGCCTTGGATGGACGCCAGTTGACGAGCATTCCGTTGGCTGTGAAACTTGTTGATCAGCCACAACCACAGGCATAGTAGCTGTTGGCAGCTTAATGTCATTCAATCAATTTCCAGATCAGAAAATCGTTACTGAACTGCTACAACGCAGTCTGGAGCGTAATCGTCTGGCGCATGGCTACCTTTTCTCTGGTGCAAACATGGAGGAACTGGAGGCCGTGGCGCGGACTCTGGCCAAGACGCTTAATTGTCAGAATCCGCCCAGCCGTTCGGCTGGCGGACTGGCTATGGATTCGTGCGATCAATGCGATGCGTGCCGCCGTATCGATGCATCAAATCATCCGGATGTTTTATGGGTGCGCCCCGAATCCAAGTCCCGCATCATTTCAATCGAGCAGATGCGTGATCTCATGGCAACGGTCGATCTCAAACCTGCCGTTGCCGAATATAAAGTGGCGATTATTGTCGGGGCGGATCGTTTGAAAACAGAGGGTGCCAACGCATTTCTAAAAACGCTGGAAGAGCCTCCTGCAAAATCGGTTTTGATTCTATTGACCACGGAGCGTCAGAGGATTCTTGAAACCATTGTATCGCGCTGTCTGCGTCTGAATTTTGCCGGGGGAGGCGTCCGTATTAGCCCCACCAACATGGCATGGCTTGCGGAATTTGGTCAATCTGCGGCAAAGGCGGGAGGAGGTTTGCTGGGGCGCTATCGTCTGTTGGGAGTGTTATTGAAGCAATTGGCTCTTCAACGAGCCGAAATTGAAAAATCTTTGTCTGCAAATTCGCCTTTGGAACGTTACGACGACCTTGATCCCAAAATGCGGGACAAGATGGAGGACGAATTAAGCGCCGCGATTGAGGCTGAATACCGACGGCAGCGGTCTGAACTCATGAGTGCTCTTCAGTGGTGGCTGCGCGATGTCTGGCTTCAGACCTTGTCCAGTGGCGCTGAAATGCTCTGTCTGCCTTCGCTCGGAGCGACAGCGCAGGCGGTGGCACATCGCATTTCAAGCGCAGACGCCTTGGAAAACCTCCAGATCATTGACGGCTTGCAACGCAGTCTTCAGACCAACGTGCAAGAGGCTCTTGCCATTGAAGTTGGACTGTTGAAACTCAAGCTATAGAGGCACTCATGTCTCCTGCTTCCCCCAAGCACGCTTCCGCCACCTCTGCAACTTCCCCTGCCATTCCCCTTGCAACCAGCCTTTTTGCGCTTGTCATGGGGTTCTTTCTGTTTTTTGCGTTGGTTAAATGGGGAAATCCAGTGGTTTTGGATGCCAAATCAGAGCCTCCAAAAGGATTGCTGGAAATCATCTACATGTCCTGGCCGACAAGCTGGGCTTTTGGGTTTATTATTCCCGTGGTTATTTTTGGGATTGCCAGCATCGTCCATTCAAAGGAGAGAGTATTTCCTCATATAACAAAGGGGTTTCATTGGGTGATTTGGCTGCCGCTTTTGTGGTTTGGATGGCAGTTGCTTTCCACAAGCCAGAGCGTTGATGGTGAACTCACATTCCTGACAATGCGGCATTTTGCGGTTTGTACCGCGTTGTTTTATTTGGGGTGCTTTGCCATGAGAGGGCGTCGAAATGATCGACTGATTTGGTTGTGCCTGATTCTGGCTCTTGCATGTGTGATGCGTGCTGGTTTTGAACAGCACTTTGGGGGGCTTGAAGAGGTTCGAAAAGTCTTTTATCAGCAACCCAACTGGCAACAATATCCCGAGGAATACATTAGGAGAATCAACAGCAACCGGATATTTGGAACATTTTGTTATGCCAATTCCCTGGCGGGTGCATTGCTGCTTCTGCTGCCTGTTTCGATTGTATTTCTGTGGCGTGCGCTGGCCCGATTTATTGTTACGCGGGTTCTCGTAGTGGCAGCTTTAGCTGGAGCGGGAGCTGCGTGCTTCTATTGGACCGGATCCAAGGCTGGCTGGCTGTTGGCGGTGATTGTTGGAATGGTTGTTTTATGGAATTCTGCTCTTCCAAAAATGTGGAAGCGCCTGCTGATTGTTGGACTCGTCATTCTGGGATTGGCTGGATTTGCGCTGCGATTTTCGGGTTATTTTCAGAAGGGATCAACCAGCGTGACGGCCCGGTTTGATTATTGGAAGGCGGGGGTGCAAAACTTTGCGGCCCATCCGATCTTGGGCAGCGGCCCGGGAACGTTTTATGTTCAATACCAAAAATACAAAGCCCCAGAATCAGAAATGACGCGTCTTTGCCACAATGACTATCTGCAACAAGCAGGAGATTCTGGCCTGCCAGGGTTTCTATTCTTTACAGGCTGGATAGTGGCCGGATTGGTTCTTTCATATCGGCAAATGAAGGCGAAGGGATTCGATCCGGTTCAATATGCCGTATGGCTTGGGCTTTTGGGGATCAGCCTTCATAGTTTTGTCGATTTCCATCTCTATATTCCCGGCCTGGCTTGGACTTATTTCTTCCTGTTCGGCTGGTTATTCGCCAGTGTTTGCCGGGAAACAGTTCAGGAATCGGATTCGATCTGAGAACAAGCAAGCATTTACAGTTTGGTTGAAGATACAAAAAAACCTTCATCCGAAGATGAAGGTTTTTTGAAACAGGCTAAAAATTGGTTTATTGCTTGTAGGTAGTTCTATCTTTCAACCATTGAATGTCAGCGTCTTTCGTCCCAGTAATATCGTTACCTTTAGCTGCAATAACCTTGGGATCAGTCCATTTCTTCATTTCACCATGTCCATCAGCAAAAGCGAACGCCGATGCATTATTATGATATGTTCCGGGTACATCCGGCCAAGCTCTGCCTGATGCCATTGTCACAGCAAAGTAACCATCGTTAATTGTATAAGGATTTTCCTCAACGAATACCCACGTCATGGCTGCCTTTTGGATGTTAACTTGTTTCCTCATGATCCCATAGCCGGGTGTCCAGGCAGTATCTCGATCATTTAAATAGCAATTCATAGACATGCTACGAATGGTTCTGGCACCAGCGGCCCCCACGCCGTTCTGATTGCGTGGATCTGCCGGGCATTTGTAGCATTTGATATTTCCAACATAGGCATAGAGCTCTCCATTTTTCAAAGCGAGCTCATTTGTGGAATCATTAATTTTGGATATATCAACCTGTCCTAACTGCCACAAGCCATATTTACCACCAGGCATATAATTTTTATCAGTGAAATTAGATGTACAATGACCTTCGCCACCATTGTCAGTAAGGGTATCTTTATTATCGCCGGAATACATGTTCCACCCAATCATCAATTGCTTGTTGTTATTCAAGCATGTGATGCCTTGTGCCTTTTTCTTGGCACTGCTCAATGCAGGTAGGATCATGGAGGCCAGAATCGCAATAATTGCGATCACGACCAAGAGCTCAATCAGGGTGAATCCTGAAGGAGCTTTTGTCTTTGTGCTGGACAATTTCATATAGTTATCAATTTTTTGAACCTAAGTTTTAACTTTGGTTCTTCTGCGTTTTTAATATTCGCAACCGCTTGGGAACAAAAATCCCACGCATGCCATCGACAATGAACCCCACTTCCTATTTCCCCAAAAAAGAAAATGGCATTCTGAACGCTGGCAGAAGTTGCTTTGTGCTTGTTCGCATCATTGCCACACCACGTCATTTCGTCAAAGGAAAACTTGTTTTCCAATCGTGAATAAATGTTCGTTTTGTGTTGCATGAGCAAACTGGATTAAAAACAGCCTATCATTTTTGAAAAGTTTTGCATGTCGCGTAAATCGATGACACGAGGAGAAAAAAGAGGGCGATTTTGCGAGGATTGCGTGAAATGAAGAGGAGAGAAATTATCCAATTCGTTTGCGTCTGCGCCCCAACTCACTCGCATAGTGGAGCCCAAGCGTTTTGGAATGCTCTTTCATCCATGCTGTAAGAGCCGTTGTCCCTATAGGTTGTGCATCCACATAAAGTCGCTCAGCCATCAAGCCGCGAATTTCTTCACGGGTGGCAAAAATATCGTTCATCAGAAAACCAAGTGCCTTGCTCGACAAGTATCCCAGTCCGGGAGGAATCGAAATTGTTGGTCGGGTGCATCCGATGGCTTTCCCAACAGCTTCAAGCAATTGTCGATAGGTGAACGTTTCAGGACCGATGGCGTTGATAATCTGGTTTTCCACCTTTTCGCCGTGCTTGACCATCAAATCGGCAAGGTCCCAGACGTAAATGGGTTGCAGACGATAATTGCCATCTCCAAAAACAGGCACAATTGGGAAACGACGCAATGTCCATGCAATGTTATTAATTAAAATGCCTCCCTCGCCAAAAAGAACTGCAGGACGAAGAATGGAATAACTGACGCCGCATTCTTTCAAAGCCCATTCCACTTTTGCTTTCGTATTGAAATACTCCAGCTCAGAGTTGATTTCAGGATTTGTGATGCTGATATGGACAATGCGCCTGACTCCGGCTTGTTTGGCGGCATTAAATAACGCGATGGAATTGCGCGTAGCCTTCTCAAACGTCATTTCCTTGCAATTAAACCGAACCCAGTAGGTGTTATACAGAACGTCCACTCCCTCAAGAGAGGAAGCGAGCGCCTTTGGATCGTTGAATAAAAAAGGAAAGGATTTGACCCGATTCCCAAAAGGATTTGCCGTGGAATTTGTCAGGGCAATCACGGTTTTCCCTTTTTCCAGAAGCCGTGAAGTAATGCACCGCCCGGAAAAACCAAACGCTCCGGTTACTGCATGTAATTCATTGCTCATTTACACAAGTATGGTCGTCATGGGATCCATCTTAAACATGTACCATAATAACATAAGTTCAACCTTTGAGTATGATCTGTTTTCATTATCATCGTTTCAAAGACAAAAGTCGGTGAAAAGATGGGAAATACCCTCAATTGGAGTCCCCGGCCAAGTTTATGAGACGTCTCTCAATTGCGATTTCAAGATAGCGTTGAGACAGAAAAGAACCATGGGCATAGTCTGTGTTTAGAACAATTACAGTATGCGAAATGAAGCGTTTTTACGAGTAAGGTTCCTGAGCCATTTTTGAAACGTCGATAGCTTGACTGAGGTGGAAGGCGGATTAAAGTAAAACCTTTATGCAATGCCAGAATGCCGTTTTTCCAAGGTCAAATGACCGGCAGGTTTGTTATTTAAAGTCCATCATAACCCGTCCAACCATCTCTGTTGGGGATTATACGATTTATCACGATTTTGATAATCCATTGGAATTTGAACGGCATAACGTGCTTTACCACTATCCAATCAATCCTGACAGATTGATTATTGGAAAATTCTGTTCAATTGCTCATGGGGCGAAGTTTTTGTTTAATGGTTCAAACCACACGCTTAAATCGGCATCCACCTATCCATTCCCAGTGATGGGGGAAGCATGGGGATTGGATGTGCCTGTAACTGAAGCCTGGGACAATCACGGTGACATTGTTGTTGGAAACGATGTCTGGATTGGATTTGAGGCTGTGGTGCTTGCCGGGGTAACCATTGGAGATGGCGCCATCATTGGCGCACGGGCCGTTGTCACAAAGGATGTGGCTCCCTATGCGATCGTTGGCGGAGTTCCTGCAAAAACCATTCGCAAACGTTTCAATGACGAGGAAATTTTGCTGTTGGAGAGATTGCAGTGGTGGAATTGGCCCCAAGACAAGATAAAGGAAAACCTGGATTCCATCCGGAATGCTGATTTTAAAATGCTTGGAAAACTGGAACTGTAGATATTATGAGTATGGCGGATGGAGTGTATCTGACAGCAAAACCCACGTCGATGGGCAGGCATGTTTGTCAATGGAAAGGCTTAGTGAGAGAAAATCTTGCAAGAAAATGCCCCGCGCATTTACACTGACCTCAAGATCAAGGCTATGTCTACTGAAGAGAGTTCAGAAACATCGAGACGAAGACGGCATCATCACCATCATCATGCCGTTCATCTTCGTCCGGCAGCACCATGGAAAATTCAGGCACACGTCATTTGTGATGGTTTTTCTGAAGTCCTCATTTATCTGATGATTGTCTTCAGTCCCTGGGCTTTTGGCACAACTGAAGATTGGTCCATCAACATAATGAACTATTTGGGATATGGATTAGGTGGGCTTCTGGCTGTAAAACTCGCGTTGCGGTGGACTTCATCCGGTGGCTTTTCCCGATGGAATGATGATGTCGAGAATTCTGAAAGCTCTGAGGATTACGTGACCCGGCTGCATTTTTTGACAAGGGCATTGGCCGTTCTAACAATGTTGATTCTTGGTTATTGTGCCATCAGCGCATATAACGCCCGGTCTGTTTATGACTGGAATGCCCATGCCTTTAACGAGTTGCGACATCTTGAATGGCTGCCAGCCAGTTTTGACCAGCCGAGCACTTGGAAGGCCTTTTACATGTATCTGGCGCTGGCCATCGATTTTTGGGCCATACATGATTGGCTTCAGGGAAAAACTGGCCCTGATGAAGTGGCAACACGAATCAAAGCCGGAGAGCCGGTTCATCATGCACGACGTTTACCCGATCGGTTCCGAAGGTTGCTATGGGTTCTTTGCATCAACGGTGGACTCCTGGCAGTGGAAGGTATGATTCAGCGGTTTAGTGGCACGGGAGAATTGCTTTTCATGCGAAGACCTTCAGTGACACATTTTGAAGCGCAATCGCAATTTGGTCCGTATGCGTATCGATCCAACGCCTGCCAGTATTTGTGCCTGCTATGGCCGGTCTGCCTCGGCTTTTGGTGGTCTCTACACCGGCTCTCAAAGAGTTCGGATTATGATCGTCGTCGCCTTGCTAGATATCGTCATGTGGCCATTGTCTGTGTGGGATTGATGGTCTTGGCTCCCCTGCTCTCTTCGAGCCGTGTGGGAGGCGTGACCGATCTGGTTCTTATGATTGTGACGACAAGCATCATATGGACTGCCATGAAGGATCGCAAAGCAAAGATGATGCTGGTGAGTGGGGGGGCTGTGGTGTTGATTGTGGGACTCATGCTTGGGTGGGGCTACCTTGCGCCACGGTTGTCTGAGGATGATCTGACCAGCAGCATGATGGGGCGCAAGGCAATTTATGAGGCGGGTGAAAAAATGTTTGATGACTACCCGATGTATGGAACTGGACCGGGAACTCTCATGACCTTGTATCAGTTCTATCGACCTGACGCGGGTGAATGGGTGGCACAGATGCACAACGACTGGCTTGAGACGCTGGTGACGTTTGGATGGGCTGGGACGACTTTGGTTTGTTTGAGTTTTCTGATTGTGATTACTCGGTGGTTGGTACCTGGAGGCGTTGGTGGAGGGCGCAGATTGCCGTATCTAATTTGGTGTGCGATGGCAGGCTGCTTTTTCCAGGCGGTATGGGATTTCCCGTTTCAGGTGTATTCGGTGATTTTTGCCTTTATCCTTCTTTGCAGCGTGGTTTCTGTGATGACGCGGCGGAGAATTATCCCCGATCGGAATGAATGACCGGTTGGTTTTCGGCGTCAGTTGTTGTTGACCAATTCAACACAAGAACGCCGAGAATGAAAAAGATTCTTTGTCTATTAATGGCCGGATGCAGCCTCGCAAGGGCGGACTTCCAGGTCGCCGTCAATGGGAAGGCCACCTGCCAGATTGTTCAGTCTGCCGATGCCACAGTTGCTGAAAAGCGCGCTGCTGCGGACCTTGCCAAAACACTTCACGACATCACACAAGCCGATTTTAAAATCGTTCCTCATTTGGAAAAGGGGGGAGGTCATGCAATTTATGTTGGATGTGATGCCGCCAGACTAGACGGAAAGAAATTTGGCGAGGAAGAATTTGTTATTCGGGTAAAGCGCAATCGCATTATTCTGGCCGGAGGCCGTCCGAGGGGAACTGTTTATGCCGTCAACCGCTTCTTACAGGACCAATGTGGAGTCAGGTTTTGGACTCCATGGGCTACCACGATTCCTTCGAATCCCAGCCTTGTCCTGAGTAACACAAATCGCACGGTCAAACCCGTGTTTGAGTATCGCTACCCATTCTGGGTTACTGCCATGCGTGATCCTGTCTGGAAGGCGCGCAATCAATCCAATGGTGAAGGGCAGAACATTCCGGCTGAGCTGGGGGGCGGAATTGAGTACAAAGGATTTGCCCACACGTTCTACGCCCTGGTTGAACCAGCAAAACTCTTCGATACACATCCCGAGTGGTTCAGCATGATCAAGGGAAAACGAACCTGCACACAGGCTCAACTCTGCCTGACGAATCCGAAACTGCGTGATTACGTGGTGGAACAGGTCCGGCAATGGCTTCGCAGTGCACCCAACGCGAGAATCGTTTCTGTGACGCAAAACGATTGCTATGGCTGTTGCGAATGTCCGGAGTGCAAGGCTGTGGACGATGCGGAAGGCAGTCATGCGGGAACCATGATTCAATTTGTCAATTACATCGCTGAAAAGATTGAACCGGAGTTTCCAAATGTCGCAGTTGACACATTCGCCTATCAATACACCCGCAAGCCCCCAAAAACCGTGCATCCTCGGCCCAATGTGATTGTGCGCCTGTGCAGTATTGAATGCAATTTTCGTGAGCCTTTGGATGAAAAGTCCAACGCTGCATTCATGGCGGATATTGAAGAGTGGTCAAAGATTTGTTCCCGTCTTTATATCTGGGATTACACCACGGATTTCAGCAATTACCTCAATCCGTATCCAAACTGGTACACGATGGGGCCCAATATACGCCTGTTCCACCGCTACGGCGTGAAAGGCGTTTTTGAGGAAGGCGGCTATCATAGTTATGGTGGAGAAATGGACGAGCTGCGCAGTTGGGTTCTAGCCCAATTGCTTTGGAATCCCCAGTTGGATGATCGTGCGTTGATTAGCGAATTTCTGGAAGGGTATTATGGCAAGCCCGCAGCAGCCCAGATCAGCCAGTACATGGATGTGATGTACAAGAGTTGCAAGGGGGTCAACCTGCCCTGTTTTCTGGAGCAATCCCCCAAATTTTTGAATTTTGAAACGCTGGCCAAGTCCGAGAAGCTGTGGCAAGCCGCAGAGGCGGCTGCAGCCGCCGACCCGGAAAAGCTTTTGCGTGTGAAAATCGGGCATTTGCCGGTGCGTTATGCGTTGCTCAAAAATTGGGAGTCCTTACGAAAAGAGTGTGTGGAAAAGAAAGGGGAATGGCCGTTGTCAACCTCTCGCAAAGCGGTTGCTGATGAGTTTGTGACCGTCTGTAATGGAGTGCCTGACAAGCCTTGGACGCACGTTGACCGCTTGAACGAAGGAGGATTGTCTGTAAGCGATTTTGTTAAGGATAAGGGGGATGTTGTTGAGAAGTAGACAAGGCTGAAGGGAACTATTCCAAAGTTTGGCTTCTGCAGAGTTCGCATGAACTCTGCAGAAACGTTTTTAAACTGGTTCTCTTACTTCTTCTTCTCTTTCCCGGAAGAATTCGTGCTTTCAGTTCCAACGGGAGCATCAGTCGATTTCTTCACCGGTGGCTCAGGAGATTTTCCCACGCGATTGGTAATGAATGAAAACAGGCCAATCAAAACGCCGAGGGCGCAGGCCCCAGCGCTGACCAGGAGGGGTTTCATGTCCGGCTTGAACTTAAAGTCAACCGTATGATCTCCCTTTGTCAGGTAAACACCCCGCATGATGTAGTTCAAACGCAGAACCTTCTGCTGTTTTCCATCCACCCAAACCTGCCAGTCGGGTGCAAAACGATCGTTGAGCAACAATACCGCACCGGTATTGGCATTGGCATGGAGCTGAACGTGCTTGGGCTTGTAATAGGTGATGTTCACTGTGCCGGGATCTGTTCCCAAGGCGGCTGGCTTCTCGGCCAATGGAGTATCTGAGGCAACAAAGACGCTCTGATGCGGATCGAATTGAGGCGAGGCCAGTTGCTGTAGGACGGCTTGTTCGTTGGTGGTCGCCTGAGTCCAATGGGCATAGAGCTTGGCGCGTGGAAGGGCACTTTTCAGTTCATAGATTGCCACAGGACCGACATCCTTGGTTTGTTCAAACGTGAAGTCTTCTGGAGCACAGATGACAGTGACTCCAGGCTTTGGAACGGTTTGGAAATATAATTTGGGTTCGAATCCGTATTCAGGGCGGAACAACGGAATGGGATTCATGGATCCCAGAACGTAGCGCGTGTTTGTCAACTGCCACAAACGCACGCAAGAAAACAGGTTTGTGGGCGATGGACGAAACGCTTCAATGTAGGTCTTATCCATCTCTGGCAGACGCGGCATTTGGATGAAGTCGAGCGTTTGAATGTTCAGATAAGGAATCTGGTTTTGCAGGATGAAGTAGAACGCCGAATAGAAATTTGCGTTTGTCGTCATCGCCTTGCGTGTCATGGGGACGATTTCTGCCACAACGCGGTGTTCGTGTGGTTTATCCTTCAAGAATTCGAGCACCGGATTTGTGGCGTAGCGATCATTGAAATCGTAATAATCCACCCAACGCCAATCAGAACGGGCCAGATCGACAACCATGAGAGAAACGAGGAGGAACCAAGCCACCTTTGCCCGTTTCCCATTCCAGGCACCGCTCATGATGCAAATGAGAATTCCAAAACACAGGGCCAGCCAGGGAATGTAACAGAGCAACTCCCCGTAAAAGAAACCAATAATCTGAGAGGATGTTGATACCAGCACGTTGCCGGGATCCGCTTTGGGGAATCCACCCGCTTCAAGATAGCGTTCTAAATCTGCACGGGAAGCGAGGAACACCAGCGTTACTATCACAGAAATAATAACCAATCCAAAGGAGAGTTTGACCCACTTTTTATCAAACTCGGACGCTCCTTTTAACCAGGTTTTGATGTGGGAAATAAGACCGCCTGTCCTTGTGGAAACGGCAGACAAGTAGTGGCGGCTCAACGCTTCCAAGCCAAAGACGGCCAGAATGATCCATGCCATGTGGAATGGATGCATGAACTTGATGGGGTTGCGAATCGTGGAAACGTAAGGCAATTGGTAGAAGAAATAGTAAAGGAATGAGAAACGACCAAAAGCAAGGAACAGAGCTATTATTGCCGCGATGATCCAAAACCACAGGAAGCATCGTTCCCGACCTTCAAACGGTGAGTTTTTGCGTCGGAAAGCGTTGGCAATGCCAAACAGGGCCAGCACGCTCACCAGAACCCCCGCATATTCACCAGTACCCGAATAGCGACGGGTCATGTTTGTCTGGCTGATCAGTATTGAAATTGCCTGATTGCGAATCTGTGGATCCTGACTGGCAATGGCACTTACAAAATCAGGTGACGCTCCAAATGCCTTCGCAATCTGACTGCGAACATCAGGATTCGGATTCATCAACTGCTGAATATGAGTATCCTCACCCACGCGCCCCCAGTAGCAACTGGAGCGGTCCGTATCGTGAATAAAAACGTCGAGTTTGTATCCAAAAACACCTGGAATGAATACCCGGAAAAATTCCAATTTTGGCAGACTCCATATTGTTGCATAATCCCAACGGGCAGCCTTGGATTGCTCATCTTGAGAAGTCCCCGAAATTCCCTTGATCTGGGTTCCAATCAGGTTGACCAGAGTGCTGCAGGCCATCAACAGGGCAAACACCACAACAACTGTCGGAATCACAACCGCCTTAAATAATTTTTTACGGGGATTCTTTTCATGAATCCAGGCGATTATGATGGCAAAGCAACCAACGAAAAGGCTCATGAATGCGCCGACATCGAACCCTTCTACCACCCCGAGTCCAACACACAATCCCGCAAGACAGGCTCGCGCCCAAAACTGCCGTATATGCGGAGTTACCAGCGCAGCCATTGCCAAAAACATGGCGCCTGTTGACAGATCCCACGTCTCCTGCCCCCAACAAGCAGTCGAAAAGAAATGCATATTGAGACCGGTTGCCAACCCCCCAATGATGCAGACCCACTTGTTAAAACCGAGCTGGCGAAAAAACACCCAGGCACAAAAACCGAGGAACAGGAGACAAAATGGTGGAAAAATCTTAAAGAACGTCTCTGTTGAAATTGGCGTCTGCATCAGGGCGCTGATGCAGGGGGCTGTACTTGCCGTTTCAAATCCCAGCCAGTGGAGATCGGACCACCGGCCTGTAAATGAATCGGGCATCGCATTTTCATCTGCCTTGACTGCGCCCAGCGGAGAATCATTGGCAAAGGGATATCGATTCGGGATCAGACTCTCATGAAACAAAACCATCAACACTAGACATAGTATTGCCAGCATGGCCCACAAATAACTTGAACTGGAACCGTTTGAGGAGGCCTTGGGTTGATTTCCGTTCATATTTAGGAAAGCATAATGAGTTTTATACCTCAAAGCCAAGGCGAAACTAATCTTGTCAAAAGACGGTCCAGAATAAGATTATTTACACAATTCTCGAGTTTGGGGTGGGGTTCTTTTATGCAAAAAACCTCGGAAAGCTGGGGCTTTCCGAGGTTTTGAATGGGCTATGAGAAAGAATTATTTGCGAACGGCTTCAATTCCTGAAACCGGCACCGTTGTGACAGTATAACCTGCGGGGATTTGAATCTCGTATTCAATATGGTTGCCTTTCTTCTGCCAGTTGAGCGTGATGTAGCTGTTGTCAATCGGCAGTGTCGCGGTGCACCAATCGAGTGGAGCGTCCGCAAAACGCAGGGTGATTATCTTTTTGACTGGGTCCACAGAATAGAGTCCCAGAACGTCGCGTATCAGGATATTCGCCACGTGGGAGGCAAACCCGTGATTACAACTGGCAACGGTTTGATCCCATTCCCAAAGGGTGCCTGTAAGATCCGCCATTTTTTTAAAGTAGCCTTTGGATTCGCTGAGAATCTGAGCCGCATTTCCATTTCGGGAGAGGAGTTCAAAGCGTAGGTAATTTCCAATGAAGGCGTTGGCTGGATAAATCTCCGGGTAGCCTTTGGCTGCCTGACGTCCGGGACCAAAGCTCTTGAGAAGGGTTTCATAGAGTTTGGCGTGAGTTTGAGGCGTGGCAACGCCGAAAAAGAAGGCGTAATACTGGCAGACTTCCGTGCGATTGTGGGTGACTTTGAGCTGGCCATCCTTGCGGAGGGCATTGTCAACGAAAAATTCACCGTCAAAAGATTGTTTGCGGATGGCTTCACGAACTGCTTCAGCTTGTGTGTGGAGGTCAGGCAGGTTGTAGAGTTTGGACGCGGCGTCCAAAGCTCCGGCATAGAGCATGCACGAGGGATAGTTCACGTCCTGCACCAGGTCGTTGGCTTTGGACCATTCCACAAAGACCCAGCTTGGAAGTTTTTCCAGAAGGCCATCAGAGTTTTTATAGTGTGAGAACCAGTCAAGAAGCTTGAGCACGCGTGGACGGAGAGCCTGGATGAGTTCGGGATTTCCGCCGCGGTCAGCGTATTCACCCAGTTCCACTACGAACCACATGGCCCAGTTGGGAATGTAAACCCCATCGTAGTGATCGCTGGGATAGCACATGGGGAGCATCCCATCGGGTAGGTGAGCAAACTTGTCTGGAAGGGCGAAATTTTGGAGAAAGGCCGTTTCATTTAGGGTGTTACCGGCGAAATCAAAGGCCACGCGTGCGGTCCAGAAACTGTCGCATAGCCAGCCCGCCCGTTCGCGGGATGGGCAATCGGTAAAGATATCGGGTGCGTTCTGACGGAAGGTTTGACGGGCAGCGTCAAAGAGTTTGTTTAATTCGGGGTCACTACATGCGAATTGGGCACGGCGTGTGTCGGGATTGGCATACTCGCGCAGGTAAACCCCCTGGATGTCGCAATCCCCTCCTTGCGTGGTGAATTTCACATAACGCATGGTGTAGGGTTCGAAGGATTCCAAGTGGTATTCGCCTGGAGCAAGGTCATAGGTGACGAAATTCGCACAGCCGAGGCGTTGCCAATTAACATCGCCTCCTGAGAGGATTTCATCAAAGGAAACACTCAGACGAGTTTTGGCGTGAACAACAACTTTTGCCCCGGGGAATCCGGAAATGTTTCCCCCAAAGTCGTAGATGCGGAATTCATTGTTGGAAAGGGTGACTGACTGGCCAAATTCGACGGGATGAGTTTTTGAATCCGAGAGGACGGACTTGAGCTTTTGCCAGTCGGTTGTGGGAATGATCTCCAATTCGGCTTCAGGATACCCACCCAATTGAGGACCGATGTTGACAAGCGAACGGTCTTTCCAGAGTTGGGCTGGAGCTTCGATTTTTACGACGTGGCCAGCTCCCACGATGGATTGGGCGGAACGCGTTTCAAATTGGGCGTAGGGAACACCCCGGCGGATGATGTGAATGTCTGGTTGGGTGGCGCACTCTGTGGCTTTAAAATTGGCGCCAGCCTTCCATGTTTCAAAATCTGGGGTAAGCCGGTAAAATTCGGTAAACGGGCGTTGAAAACTAAATCTCTGAACCTTTTGAACGCGGTAGTCGAGGATTTGGGCTTCGAATTGAACGCCTTCACCTGCCGTGGATGCCAACACCTTGCCGTCGCTGATTACTTCCGCACGTAGAAATGAGGGTTGGTCCAGAAGGTAGAAGCTATTGATGTTATAGCCTGCCACTTCGATGGCCAGATGGTTTTCTCCCGCCTTTAACGGCAGGTCCAATTCATCCAGACGGTAGAACCCGTGAGGGCCACTGGCCGGTCCGTGGCCGAGAAATTCACCGTTGAGCGTAATGCGATACAAGGAGGCTCCAGTCAAGCGCAACGTGGCTTTTCCATTCACGGGCGCTTGGAATGAAGCATGAAATCCCACAAAAAGGTTCTTCTCCTTTTCGCGTCCCTTCGGCCAGATGGATTTGGCACTCAAAAAGGGTTGGCTGATGGGGCCGATGCTCGCCGAGAGCGAGGAGGCGGAAGTCTGGGCTTGTGCACTGACACAGGCGAACAGACTCACGCAAAGTAATGAGGTGATTACGCGATGGATCATATCCTTTCAGATTATCGTAATGGGTTGGTCGTCGCAATGCCTTTCCCTGATGTTTAACTGGTAATTTTTGAAAGCGAAGACGCGAAAAAGCACACGCTTTGCAGTGTTAAGGTGGAACGGGTAGAATAATGGTGTGCAGTTTTACGATGCCCATAATCATTTGCAGGATGATCGACTCAAGGCTTGTCTGCCGGAGATTTTAAAGACGCTTTGGTCCGACAAGACTTCAGGAGTGACGTCGATGGTGGTAAACGGTTCGTGCGAGGAAGATTGGGCGGATGTGGCGGCGCTGGCGCGGGAACACCCACAAATCATCCCGTCATTTGGCATTCATCCATGGTATGTCAAAACACGCACTTCCCAGTGGCGTGAAAATTTGGAATCCCGCTTGAAAAGTGTGCCATCGGCAGTGGGGGAGATTGGACTGGACCGCTGGATTTCGGACTACAACCTGCCGGATCAGGAGGAAGTATTCCTGTGGCAATTGCGTTTTGCCACAAATCACGGTTTGCCCGTAACGATCCATTGTCTGAGAGCGTGGGGACGCATGGAAGAGCTGCTGAAGAAGGAACAATTGCCCAAGTGCGGTTTCCTTTTACACTCCTATGGTGGACCAGTGGAAATGGTAAAACCGCTGGTGCAGTTGGGGGCTTACTTTTCGTTCCCAGGCTACTTTGCCCGTGCGAATAAGGAACGCCAGCGTGAAACGTTCAGGGCGGTTCCCCGCGAACGACTGCTGATTGAGACGGACGCACCGGATCAAATACTGCCGGAGCCTCTGATTCGTTATCCATTGGCAGGGCCTGATGGCAAGCCGGTGAATCATCCGGCAAATCTGCCGGCGATTTACGAATTTACCGCTCAATTTTTGGGGGTAACCATGGAGGAACTAGCGAGCCAGGTAGAAGAGAACTTCAAGCGGTTGTTTTGTGCTTTGAAGTGACAAGGAGAAGTGGTTTTAAACAAGCATTTCTGCATCGGCATTTGCGGGATTCCCCGGCTTCATTTTTCATTGGGTTTTGATGTCGAATGACTTCTACAAAAAAGTAAAAAACGGCTCTTCAAAATCAGGTGGGAATTGGACAAAAAAAGGTGATTTTTTTCTCAAAAAAAGAGGACAAAAAACTTGTTTTTTTTACGCAAGAGAGTAGGTGTCTTTCTACAGTGTAACGCAACTCACTGTCCAAGTGCTGGTCCAGAGATCTTTAATACCAGAGCGTCAGGACTGTGCGTCAGCACACAAATCCCGGATGCGGGAGCGCGGATCTCATTTGAGTACGTTCACACCGTCTTGAAATCCGTATTGCGCGCAACACGCAATACGGATTTCGACGTTTTAAAGAAAGCGATCCAATGCCCTGCGTTCTTTCTTGGTTGGTCGGCCTGCGCCTTTGGGACGATAGAACATGGGCTGGAGCTTGGGCTCGCGAAGCTTCTCGTATTCCGAGTCTGGAGTCAGGTCTTCTGCAAATTCCTTCACAACTTGAGGTCCAACGCGGTGTTCCAAAAGTTTCAGAACCTTTAGTGTACGAACGATAATATCGGTTTTGGCGGCAAAGACTTCGCCTATTCGTGCATCGCGGGAGGGCTTGACCGGCTGGCCGTCGATGGTGACCTGTCCATGACGGCACGCATTGGCAGCCAGGCTGCGCGTTTTATACACACGCACCGCCCAGAGCCATTTGTCCAACCGCACAGAAGTGGGCTCATTCATCTAACCTATTTCTTACCACGAATGGCTCGAGAAAGAAAGGGGGGCTTGCCACAGCGAGCCAAGCCCAAGTGTAAAACGCCTTTGCAGAATGCAAATCTGAAGTGTTTTTATAAAAAAAGCGTGCATGGATATGGCTTGATTGTTAGCCTATTAAAAATAAGCAAAATTAATCAATAATGTGTGCCTTTCAAGCAGAAGGTGCATCTTGCACTTTCTCCCAGAGGAGGCGGTTTTTTGTCCAATTTAAATAGAGAGCAGGGTCGAACAAATGAAGCAGGGAGAACTTACCAAACCAGCGAAAAAAAAGCGGTGTGTTCGGTGCAAGGGGGTTGCAGTTGGCACAATTTGCAGTGCTTTAGTCTGCATCATTTGTGTCGTCCTGCTCAGTGCCTGCACTTCGCACTACCGGCGTTCTGCTGACAAGGAGACGGACCGGATCATCAAGCATCTGACAAAGCGGGTTTCCAACATGGACACGAATTTCAGCATCGTGAACACGAATCCCGTTGTGCTGACCAATTATCCTGTGTTTGACAAATCGGAGGAGGCATTTGGAAACGATAAGGAAATGGAGCGCGGCGCCCGCGTCATGACTTTGGCCGAAGCGCTGGATTTTGCGATTCAACACAGCAACGATTATCAGTCCCAACGCGAGGATTTGTATATGCAGGCGTTGGATTTAAGTTATGCGCGATTCCTTTACACGCCGATTTTTTCGGGAACTGGCAATGTGGCGGATGAGCATCAGATGAAAGATGCGGATCAGATCGCCGGCTCGGCTGTGACGGGAAGCGGGATCAAGGACGACCAGGATGTTTCTGCATCCGGCAAGTTTTCCGCAAGCGCATTAATGAGAACAGGCGGTAAAATCACCGCCAGTTTCACGAGTGATTTTCTGCGGTTTGTCAGCGGCGATCCCAGGGTGGTGGGAAACTCCGCGTTGACGGCGGAATTGACTCAACCTCTCCTGCAGGGCGCGGGTCACACCGTGGCCATGGAAAACCTCACCCAGGCCGAGATGGATATGCTTTACAAGATGCGTGAGTTCACGCGCTACCGGAAGGACTTTGCGGTGGAGGTCGCCTCCATGTATTTCAGCGTGCTGCAAAACCGTGACACCGTTCGCAACAACTATCGTGGTCTGGTCGGTTATCGCCAGAACGTGGAGCGTGAGCGGGCCTATTTTGAGGTGGACCGCCGGTCCCAGGCTTCTTTGGATCAATTGAAGCAGGCCGAACTTCAGACCGAAAGCGATTGGATCAGTTCCATCCGCTCCTATCATCAGTCGCTTGACCGCTTCAAGGTGTACATCGGGCTGCATACGGATGACAAGGTGATCATGGACGAACGGGAGCTGGTGCAGTTGAAGATTGTGCATCCTGAACTGACGATCAATGAAGCAGTCAACGTGGCCATGGTCAATCGGCTTGATCTGGATACAAAACGGGACCAATTAACCGATGCGAAGCGCCACGTGAAAGTGGCTGCCAATGCGTTGCTTCCCGGATTGAACTTTGATGCCTCCGTCACTGTTAACCGCCAGGCGGGACACGCCTTGCCAGAACCAGATTGGCAGCGGTATGGCTGGAGCGCCGGTCTGGGGGTGGATTTGCCGCTCAACCGCGTTCAGGAGCGGAATAATTACCGATCGGCCATGATTAGTGAGGATCGCGCCCACCGAAATTTCACACTTGCAGTTGACAATATCAAACTGCAAATCGCCGATGACTGGCGCAATTTGGACGAAGCCAAGCGGACGTTTGAAATTCGGGAACTGGGGGTTCAAATTGCGTCCCGGCGGGTTGAAGAACAACGTTTGCGACAGGAACTGGGCAGCGGCACATCCCGCGACCTGGTGGATGCCGAAAATGACCTGATCAGCTCAAAGAACCAGCGCACGGCCGCTCTCGTCAGTCATTACATTGCACGTCTGGGATTTTACCGAGACATGGGCGTGCTTTGGATCAAGGACAACGGATTGTGGGAAGAGAAATCCGACAAAAGCCTCCCCCTAAAACATGAAACAAAAAATCCTTAAATTCTTACGGAAACAGCCGCGATGGCGTTTGATTGTCGTCGCAGTCATCGTTCTGGCGGGACTTGTCTGGTTCTTGAAACACGGAAAAACGGTTGAGACAGAGATCACTTACACTGCAAAACGCGGGGATTTGAACATCACCGTTTTGGAAGGGGGCAGTGTCGAAGCACTGGAATCCCAGGAAATCCGATCTGAGGTTCGAGGTGCAGCCGGAATAAAGATTCTTAAGATTGTTGAGGAGGGATACATCGTCACGGATGAAGATGTGAAGAACGGCAAAGTGTTGGTAGAACTTGACAGTTCCGATCTGCATGATCGCATTGTTCAACAGGAAATCAGCTACCAATCCGCCCTCGCCTCATTGACGGATGCCGCCCAATCCTACGATATTCAGCGAAATCAGAACACGAGCGACATCGCGAGTGCAGATCAAAAGGCGTTGTTTGCCCGGATGGATTTTGAAAAGTACATGGGAGACAAATCCGCTGGTGAGATCATAAAACGCCTGAAACTTGACAAGGCGGAGGAGGCGGCCAAGAAACTATTGTCTGGCGAGGATGCTGAACAGCAGATGCTCAACGCCATGGAAAAAAATGACAAGTCGGATGACGCTCCCAACACTTCCACAAACGCAGATAAAAGCCCCAAAAAACAAACCGCCGCACCGGTGGTTCACGTCAGCGCCCCGATCATGTCCGTTTCGCTTGACATGGATTTTTCCGCTTATGGCAAGGAAGAGCTTCTGGGGGACGGTTCGGCCATGCAGGACTTGAGAAAATACAAGGATGATCTGCAATCGTCGAAACAGCAGTTCGGCCTTGCGGACACCAAGCTCAACGGCACAAAGCGGCTCTTTGAAAAGGGCTTTGCCACAAAAACGGAGTTGGAAACCGATCAGGTCAGTTTTGACAACTGTCAACTAAAGGTAAAAACCAGTGAGACCGCCCTTAATCTGTTCATCAAATATGAATTTCAAAAGGAGGCTCGCGATTTGATTTCAAAATATGCCGAGAGTCTTCAGGCTTTGGAACGCCAGAAAAAGGAAGCCGTTTCAAAGCTCGCCCAGGCCAAGGCAAAGCTCAAGGAGGCCGAGAGTCGTTATCAGATCGAGGCCAATCAACGCAAGCATCTGCTTGAGCAGCTCGACAAATGCATCATCAAGGCCCAGCGTCCGGGACTGGTCGTCTATGGAGGATCTTCCAATGACCGATGGGGAGACAGCAGCGAGGAAATCCGTGAGGGCGCTCTCGTCCGTGAATGGCAACCGATCATCACCATTCCCAACATGCAGCGCATGTCGGTGCGGGTGAAAGTTCATGAATCCTACATCAAAAAAATCGCCAAGGATCTCAAGGCGACCATCAAGATAGACGCGTTCCCGGATCAGCCTCTTCCGGGCGAAGTCATCAAGGTGGGGCTCCTGCCCGATTCCCAAAACCGGTGGATGAATCCCGACATGAAAGTGTATCAAACGATTGTTGCCATCAATGCCACCAACAGTTGGATCAAGCCTGGCATGAGTGCAAAAGTCGAAATTATGATCAAAAAGCTTCATGACGTGATTTGCATTCCATTACAGGCGGTTTCCCAAAGCGATGGGAAGCATTACTGCCACGTGGTCAATGGAAAGACGGAGAAACGTGAAATTGAGATTGGTGAGTTCAACGATGAATTCATTGAAGTGATCAGCGGCTTGAAAGCGGGAGAAAGAGTTTCTTTGCGCGCTCCCGAAGCGGGGATCAGCACGTCCACCAATTCATCGGGTCTGCCACCTGCCGGAGTTAAGAAAAAGCAAGGCGGCACTCCTGCGTCGAAACCGGATGCAGCAAAGCCCCCCGCCAAAAACTGAACATGGAGCAATCCGTCATCCAGTTTAACGACGTCCGAAAGACCTACCAACTGGGAACTGTCTCGGTGGAAGTGTTGAAGGGGATTTCGCTGGCGATCCACACGGGTGAGTATGTCAGCATCATGGGGCCGTCGGGATGTGGCAAATCCACCATGCTCAACTTGCTGGGGTGTCTGGACCGACCGACATCGGGAACATATCACCTGGACGGAAAGAATATTGCCAATTTGACCGATGACGAATTGTCTGCCATCCGTGGGTTGAAACTCGGCTTTATTTTTCAATCCTACAATCTGATCCAGCAACTCTCTGTTCTTGAGAACATTGAAGTGCCCCTGTTTTATCAGGGACGTGATGAGGCTGAGAGTCGCGAGATAGCAATGGGGCTGGCAAAAATGGTGGGATTGGAACACCGGCTGCATCACAAGCCTTTTGAACTTTCTGGTGGCCAGCAGCAGCGCGTGGGCATTGCTCGATCTCTGGCAAATGATCCGGTTGTGCTGCTGGCGGATGAGCCCACAGGCAATCTGGATTCCACTTCGGGACGGGACATTTTAAAAATCTTTGAGGAGTTGCATGAACGGGGGAAAACCATTCTCATGGTTACGCACGACCCCAAAATTGGCCAATTAACCAGCCGCACCATTCAACTTTGCGATGGGGAGGTGCAAAATGATGTCCAGCGATAGCCCCAAACCGAAGAGCGCGGATCAGACACTGTCACATGCCAACCTTCTGGCCGCGCTTCAACGTGCAAAACGCTCCATGCGTCTGGGGTTGAAGAGCCTCTGGTTGCATCGTCTGCGTTCATTACTCACGGTTCTTGGCATTGTGTTTGGTGTTTGCTCTGTGATCGCCATGTTAGCCATTGGCGAAGGCGCAAGTTCCGAAGCCCAGGATCAGATCAAGAACTTGGGCAGCCAAAACATCATCATTCGAAGCACAAAGCCCCCCGACGATCAGAAGGTGGCAAACAATCGACAAAACTTTGTGTTGGATTTCGGATTGAAACCGTTGGATGTGCAGCGGATCGAGGCCACCATACCTCGCGTGGAAATTGTGGTGCCTGCCCGCATTATTCGCGATTATGTCTGGCATGGGACACGTCGTGTGGACACGGAAATCTCCGGCACAACGCCCTTTTACCCAGTCTTGCGCAACCAACGTATTTCGCAGGGACGTTTCTTTTCGCAGAGTGAAATGGATTCTGGAGAAAATGTTTGTGTCATTGGTGCCGAGATGGCGGCGATCCTGTTTCCCATTGATTCGCCTCTTGGCAAGGATGTGCGGATTACCAGTGAATACTACCGAGTGATCGGAGTGTTGGAACCGCTGGCCAAGAGTTTTCAAAGTGACACCGAGCCCATTGCCGCAACAGTTCCCCTGCATCGTCTGTTCATTCCATTGACAACGGCCCGAATCCGTTTTGGCGAAGTGCTGGCAAAACGCCGTTCGGGGAGCTTTTCCGCTGAACGCGTGGCGTTACATGAAATCACGGTGAAGGTGGGGGATCCGAAAGATGTGACCGGGGTCTCCCTGGCCATCAAATCGATGCTGGAAAAATTCCACTCCAAAAAGGACTACGAGATTGTGGTTCCCTTGGAATTACTGCGCCGGGCTGAACGGACAAAACAGATTTTCAATATTGTGCTGGGGTCCATTGCCGCAATTTCCCTGCTGGTTGGCGGCATTGGAATCATGAACATCATGCTGGCCAGTGTCACGGAACGAACCCGAGAGATTGGTATTCGCCGAGCCTTGGGAGCCCGGCGGCGCGACATCATCATTCAATTTCTGGTGGAGTCCGTGATCCTCTCTGGAACCGGTGGTGTTTTGGGAGTGTTGCTGGGGATTCTTGTGCCGTTTCTGGTCACGTATTTCTCTGACATGAAAACGATCATCACCCTCTGGTCGCCAATTATTGCATTTACGATCTCGGCAGCAGTGGGAGTGATCTTTGGAATTTATCCGGCAACAAGAGCGGCTGAAATGGACCCAGTCGAAGCATTACGCCACGAATAGAAAACAAAAGGCAGACGGGGCACCACATAAAAGCGCCTTCATCTGCCTTATGCTTTTCGAAAACCAAACGAATCAACGGTCCAGAAGGATGAATGTCACTTCAGCCTCGCTGACAATTTCTCCACTGACAAAGCAGGTTCCCTTTGCGCGGCCAATCTTGCCCCGCATTTTTGTCATTTCGACTTCAATGACCATGGTGTCACCGGGATGAACGGGCTTGCGCCATTTGACGTTTTCCGCTGTCATGAAATAGGCCAGCTTCCCGTAATTCTCCGCCTGTTTGAGCATGAGAATGCCTGCGACCTGGGCGATGGCTTCCAGTTGAAGAACACCAGGGAAAATCGGATGGTTTGGGAAATGGCCTTGAAAAATCGGCTCGTTAACGCTGATGTTTTTTAGGCCTGAAATTTTGGTGCCTTCGATTTTTGTAATCTTGTCCACCATCAGGAATGGATACCGATGGGGAAGGATTTTCATGACTTTGGCCGTGTCCAAAACCTGACCGTCTGCCACGATCGGAAGTTCGTCATTGCCAGTCGTTGAGGAAGAAGTAGTGCTGGAAGAGGCACCTTTAAGTTTCTCAGGCGGTGGTGGAGCGAAGCTTTGGGCCAGGTCGATGGGCCTGCGAATTTGTTGATTTATCAGGCGAGCAAGTGCGCAATTGGTGGCGTGCCCAGGCTTGACGGCCACAATGTGTCCTGTAATGGGAGCGCCGACGAGGGATAAATCACCAAGAATATCCAGAATCTTGTGCCGGACAAATTCCTCGTTATAACGAAGAGGTTCCGTGGTCAGAATGGCATCATCGCGAATGACAACTGCGGTTTCCAGACTCCCGCCTTTGATCAGGCCGTTCTTGATGAGAAACTCGATCTCCTCGAAAAAACAAAATGTTCGTGCCCGGGACAATTCCTTTTCCCATGTTTCGGGTGTGATTTCCAAACTGAAAAACTGGGTGAACCGTCCCTGTTTGTCCGCACTGGTACAGGTGATTTTGAGACGGTCATGTGGAAATACATTGATCGTGGAATCGCCATTCTCAAAGGTAATGGGCGTATGAATGGCAAAAACCTCGCGTTCCTGATCCTGAGGAAGGCTTCCGGCAGTCAGGATCAAATGGGTGTAAGCCTGTGAACTGCCATCACCAATGGGAGGTTCGGTGGCATCCAATTCAACGATTGCGTTATCTATTCCACATCCCGAAAAGGCGGCCAGCACGTGTTCCACGGTGTGAACCTTGGCATTGCCTTTGGCCAGCGAGGTGGAGCGATTGGTCTCATTGACGTTTTCAATACGCGCCTCGATCTCGGGTTTGCCCTCCAAATCAACACGGCGGAAACGGATGCCGGTGTTCGGTGGTGCCGGGAGAATGGTCATGTTGACACGGTTTCCGCTGTGGAGTCCAACTCCCGATAACTTTGCTGGCTGTCGCAATGTCTGTTGATATAACACGCCACTGATTAAAACAATCATGCCGCCAGTTGGCAAGTGGGTTTGACACCCGGAGCTGGCTTGGTAGCCTTTTGTGCGTGGAATCATCACTTCGAGAAGAATCGCAAAAATTGACCCATTCGTGGATGAAACACGACAAGGGAATGCTTCGGGATTATCTAGTCGCGGATGTAGAAGACCCGCGCATCAACCTTCAGAGCATTTTAACACGGCATTTTCTTGCCAATTCACTTTTCAAGGGGCGATTCCAAGATCTCGCGCAGGCGGAACTGTTTTTTGGAGCGGGCATGAACTGGCTTCTGGCTGCGGCGAAAGTGGCTGGAACTGATGAATCCATGGCTGAGATCACCCATGCCTTGCGTGTGGGTGCGGATAATTGTGAGTTTGGCAGCATCCCCCATTCGATTCGGGCACTTTATCGATCCCTTCCCGTGACAATTGGCGGATTGACCGTTCCAAACTACGTCAATGAATGTCTGGAGAATATCCGCTTCAACGATAAAACCCCGGTCTTACCGGAAAGCGTTCTCAATACGTTTCAACTACTCTGGGTCAGGGTGTTGGAAGGCATAAAGTCCCCGTTGTTGACTGTTTTTGAGCCCGCCTGTGGTTCCGCCAATGATTACCGGTTCCTCGAGACCTTTGGCTTGGCCCGGTTCCTTGATTACACTGGCATTGATATTTGCGAAAAGAATGTCACAAACGCACACGAACTATTTCCAAACGCACGTTTTCAGACGGGAAATGTCTTTGAGATTACGGCTGAAGCTGGGGCGTTTGAGTGTGTCTACGTTCATGATTTGCTGGAGCATTTCTCGCCTGAGGGAATCGACTGCGCGGTGTCTGAGCTATGCCGGGTGACAAAGCGCTCCATCTGCTTTCATTTTTTCAACATGGAGGAAAACGAGAGCGATGTCATCAATCCCATTGAGGAATACCACTGGAATCTATTGAGCATGGACCGGATGCGTGAGCGCTTCCGATCCCATGGTTTTGATTCGCAAGTCCTTAATATTGGAGTGTTTCAACAGCGTTCACTCGGCTTTGAAACCACTCACAACCCGCGCGCTTACACGTTCCTGTTGAGACGACCATAGAACGCTGATCTCATCAAAATCAGTTCTTCTGCTTTGTGACGCCCTTGATGTATTCCACTTCCTTGGCATCGTAAGGGGCGCCGTCTTTTCTGAAAATGTCATGGAACCAAACCGGAGGTTCGGATGTATAGATTTTTTCCCATGAATCCCACGGGTAAATCGTTTGCGTCTTTCCATCGACAAAGCCCCAGTTCATGGCTCCGACATTTTGTTTTTTGAGGTATCCCAAAACCGGGTCGAATGTGCTCTTTTGGGGACGCGCCATGTACTCCGTGCAAATGATGGGGCGATGAAACCGTTGGAGATTTTGAACGCACTTTTGCATCTCTGGCAGGGGAGCGTAACTGTGGAATGTGATAATGTCTGACTCTTCAAAACAGACTTTTTCCACAGGGGAATACTTTTCCGGTTTTTCCCAGTTGCCGATCCAGACGCCCGCAGTCAAAGGTTGTGAAGGATCGATATCGTGCGCCCAAGCGAATGCCTTTTTCAACAGCATCAGCGAATAATCCGGTTTATTGTGCGGTTCATGTGCCACATAGGAAGGGATATTTTTGTTGTCGGGCTCATTGAACACGTCCCATGCCAGCACGCGACGGTCGTTTTTGAAATAGCCGATAACGCCCTGAACGTATCCCTTCAATTCATCGTGGCGTGCGGGATTGGAAAGAATTTCTGCTCCGGGGCTTTGCACCCAACCAGAGTTGTGGACACCCGGTTTTGGCGCGTGTTGTGTGCCCAATTTCGGGAACGGATCCCAACACGCATCGAACAGAACGAACATGACCTTGATATGATGCTTGTCAGCGATGGATAGGAAACGATCCATGCGTTTGATGAATCCTTCCTGATCTTGTTGCCAAAGCAGGTTGTGCAGAAACACGCGAATGCTGGTAAAGCCCAGTTTTTCGGCCCATCCTAATTCTTTGTCAATCACAGCAGGATCGAACGTGGCGGCCTGCCACATTTCGAGCTGGTTGATGGCGGTGCTGGGGGTGTAATTGCAGCCAACGGGCCATGAAACTTGCTTGTACCACGCATCAGCCTTTTCGGCTGTCCATGGCTCAGCACTGGCCAATTGAAGCGGTAATACCAACGCAGACAAAACAAAAAAACAAAATCGGAAACGGAAATTCATAGGGATAATGTGAACGAGACACAAAAAAGAAGGGAGTCGCATAAAACGTGGACACTAATAAGGGAATGGCATTAGTTTTAAGGCACGATGCCTATTTTGACTTATTTTGAAAAGCGCAAAATGGGCTGATGGTGCATTGGGGGCATTTGGGCGTCTTTGATGCGCAAATGCGGCGTCCATGGTATTGAAGCAAATGACAAAAATGCACCTGTTCCTCAGGTGGAATAATGGGCACAAGGTCCGCCTCTATCTTGTCGGGGTCCGTGTTATTTGAAAGTCCCAGTCGTCCAGCGACTCTGGCAACATGGCGATCCACACCAATGGCAGGCTTTCCAAACGCATTCCCCAGAACGATGTTGGCGGTCTTTCGTCCCACTCCGGGCAAGGTTAGCAAATCATCCAGATTCCCTGGAACTTTACCGGCGAATTTTTCAAGCAATTCCCGGCACGCATTCTGGATGGAACGCGATTTATTGCGGTAGAAAGGAATGGAACTCAGTTCCTTCTGAAGGGTTTCAGGCTCTGCCGCCGCCCAATCCGCAGGAGTTTTATACTTTTTAAAAAGACTTGCAGTGACCGTATTGACCCGTTCATCGGGAGCTTGTGCGGCAAGAATGAGAGCTACCAACAACTCCAAGGGATTTGAAAATTCAAGCGCCAACTTTGCATCGGGATGCGCCTCTTTTAGGAGGGCAATAATTTTATCAACGTTTTTGCGCCTGTCAGTTTCCACAGTTTAAAAATAGCCAGTAATCCCCCACGGCGTCAAATTCGGAATGAGCAGATCATCCAGGATCAACCCGGAGGCCATCCCAGCGCGCGTCCACCCAGAATGTGGCAGTGAAGCTGGGGAACAGACTCGCCTGCATCTGGACCATTGTTAATTACCAGGCGGTAACCAGACTCTCCAAGCCCGACTTTTCGCGCAACTTCAGCAGCCTTGAGAAGCAAATGTCCCAGCACGACTTCATCCACCGGCTGAGCTGCATCAATGCGGGGAATGCTCTTTTTGGGAACGATGAGCACGTGAACCGGCGCTTTTGGGCTGATGTCACGAAATGCCAGCACCTTGTCATCTTCGTAAACAATGTCGGCGGGGATTTGGTGAGCAATGATTTTCTCAAAAATATTCATACTGCAAAATTCCAAGATTGTTGATTCACATGACAACCAGAGCGCACGACTGATTGGTGGATTCCATTTTCCAACAAGTGCGCAAATATTCAAGGATCTGGTCGTTTAGAACCTGACAACGATGATTCCACTTTGGGGAACTGGCCAAGTGTTGCGCGCAGGTGCGCAAACCGCGAAAGCGCAAAATACGCGGGGAGCTACCCAGCATCCGTTTGACTTCTTCACGCAGCCCAGAATAAAAAAAGAGTTCCCACGCCTCGCCTGACTGACGAGCCAGCGTATCCAAGTCTGCATCGACAACGGGATTCGAAGAGGAGCCCATATCCACTTTCACCCCAAGCCCACGCAACACTTTTTCCAATGCGATGGCAAATTCCTCCATCGTTATGGAGTCACGTTGCAACTCGTTTTTGAAATAATGTAAAACGGCCGCAGAGATATTTTGCAACATCTCAGGATCAGCCGATAAATTCTTATCGCCTGCCAATTGGAGGCTTACCCACTCAGGGGAGCAAGGAATCTGTTCGCCAGTGGAGGTCTGGAGAATCAAATAATCAGGCTTGAGCAGGATCATGCTTTTCCTCCAGATTTTTAACTTCCTTGACGAATTCGGTGACTTCTTCAAATCGCCGGTAAACACTCGCAAACCGAATGTAAGCGACTTTATCAATGGCACGCAGCCCCTCCATCACTCTTTCACCGATTACCATGCCCGGCACTTCGCGATCATACTTGTCTGTAATCTCGTCAACAATCGAACCAGCCAAATCTTCGATTGCCTTTGGTCCCACGGGGCGTTTTTGACAGGCTTTACGAATTCCAGACAAGAGTTTCTCACGGGAAAATTCTTCACGCCGACCATCCCTCTTGATGACCATAAGTCCCTCGTGCTCAACTTCTTCGTAGGTTGTAAAACGGTAGGAACACGCCAAACACTGACGGCGACGGCGAATAGTTGCCCCCTCGCGAGAAGAACGCGAGTCGATCACCTTGTCATCCTGGTTTCCGCATTTTGGACAACGCATAAGAAATGGGCTGGCGCAACTAAATGTAGCTCGTTCTCAGGGAACAACAAAGGATTGTGGTTGTCAAGAGGTTTAGCAGTGTCACTTTGGCCCAATTGAAACACAGACAAATTGTCTCGCCGCATTTTTCTGTTTTGTTTTCGTAATTAAACCCGGCATTAATTATCCCCTTCCCTTCGAGTAAAATGGCTTCTTTTTTGTCGGTTTTTACCAAACGTGAAAGTGTCTACCAGGTTGTCATTTTGGAAAAACTTCTGGCAGAAATTCTTGTTCACAGACTTCAGTTGAAAAAAATGATAGTTTGGTTACTTTCAAATCATGCCGATTTACGAGTTCCATTGCGAAAAGTGCGGAGAAGATAGTGAAGTGCTGGTGCCTTCCAGCGATTGGAAAGGCACTGCGTGTCCCAAGTGCGGTTCAAAGAAGTTAATCAAAAAATTATCCGTGTTCTCCGCAAGTGCGGGCAGTGAAGGCGCTGATCCGGCGTGCGATGGCAATCCGTCAACTTGTTGCAGTTGTCCGCATCGGCACATGCACTAAAGCAACGCGCGCCGATTACACGCAAACGTCCTTGGCTTTCAAGTGGCCCAAGTCTTTGACAGCCCAGTCGGGCTTGTATTGGGCCAGTTTTTCCACGCTGAAGTTACCTGTGGCAACGGCAATGACTTTGGCTCCGATGGCGCGTCCGCATTTGATATCCAGCGGGGTGTCTCCCACAACGATCATTTCGTCTCCACGCAAAGTGCGTTTGAGATATTCGTTCCCCCGCTTGTGAGCAGCAACGGCGATGAGATCCCGGTTCTCACTATCGTCGGCGAATCCACCAAACGGGAAACGTTTCCACAGATCGAATTGCGACAGTTTGATTTCTGCGCCATGGCGGACGTTGCCTGTCAATAAAGCGATGACGGGAGGTTGAGGCTGGGATTCAAGGTCATTAAGAAACTCAAGCACTCCCTCAGCAACATCGCCTGAGCAATTCTGCATCTGTATTTTCAAACGCGCATAATACCCCTGAAAGAAACGCTCGAAATTTGCTGGCGTTGCCTCAACATGGTTCAAATCAAAAAACTCACGCACCAGGGATACATCCGTGCGTCCATTAAAATTCATTTTTTCCGTCCCATCGGGAAGGTTGAACACCTCGGAAAAAGTTTGTGAAAAAGCACGCACTCCGGCACCGAGAGTGTGAATGAGTGTTCCATCAATATCGAAAAAGACTATACGAACCATGACGCAAAAACGGTACGCACAGGCCGCTCGTTTTGCAAAATAAAACGCATTTGCAGCGGAACTCCTTGTTACTCAGGTGACCAAGGGCCTCTTTTTAAACCTTTTCAGCCGGGTTACAAAAAACCGGCAATGAGGACAAACGTTCCAAATTGCCGGTGTGATTTTTTAAAAACGCTCTGCTTTGAGATGGATCAGACTAGAACAGCTTGTCGCCACTCTGGTTGTTGAACGCCGGGTGCAGGTCAAAACGCACCACGCCCACCAGAGCTTTTCCTTCAACCGCTTTGGAAATGCGTGCCGTTCCCTGAACTCCAAAACCGGCACATAATTCAATGGCCGTAACCCCATGAGCAACCAAATCCTTTGCAGCCACTTCTGCTTCATCGTAATTCTTGACTCCAACAACCTGGAGTTTCACCACCGGGGAATCAATGAATGCACGATGTTTGTTCATGTCGTTTTCCGGAGCGACATAAATGAAGGCGGCTTTTACGGATTTGTTTTCCGTTTTTTCTGCGGATTTGGCGGCGGCCATGCCAAAACATGCGAGGATTGCGACAGCAAGGGTGATAGGGAGAATTGTTTTAATGGACATAGGAATTATTTTTTCTGGTGTTGGATTTTTGGACTGTGCAAGCCCCCTTTCACCGTGAAAGGAGACTGTATCCAGATACGAAAAGACCCTTCAGAATATTTGAAGGAGACAAAGCCTTGTCAAGATTTACCTGGAATCGATTTATTGGTTAAGACATGGAATTCGACTTGGTTTGACGAAATGGGATTTTTTCTCGATTGTAAATGGAATGATGCAAACCGATACAGGCGTGCCATGGGAATCAGAGGAGTGTTTTCCGGAAAAGCCGGTGGGGCAGGATTATGGCTATTTGGAACGGGGCAAGTTTGTGGGCTGCACAAGGGAACAACTGATTGCGCGCTGCAGCGGAATGGAGTTGCCGGACGTTGAGTTGGTCTGGCATCCCGGAAGCCCGCGTTTGGTGCCAGTCATGACAGTGGATTTTCTTTTGGACTCGTTACGAATCCGTGAAAAGGCGGTGTTACGCCAGAACATGCGTGTTGCCGGGTTCAATGTCCTTGTTTTTCTGGTGTGTGGATTGGTGGTTTTAAAACACGGAGAAAACCTTTCCAACGGATACTTCATTTTAGTGGTTTGTTTTGGTGTTCTCTTTGGGGTGTGGCCCATGTGGGATAGCTGGAAGGACCTTCGGAATTTTGACAAAATGAAATGGGACACTTCTGCGGCGGCAACGGCTTTTGACCGTTATGCAGCATGGGTGGGAACGCGTTCATCCAGAGTGACATGGTTGATCATGGGGGCAATCGCCCTCGTGGGGCTTGCTCAGGTGATCGTGTCCACGAATTCAATTTATCAGGCGGGGCTTGTCAAGCAGGCGGTATTGAAGAATGGACAGTGGTGGCGTCTGGCCACGGCGCCGTTTTTACATGGTGGGTTGATTCATTTTGTGTTTAATGCCTCAGCTCTGATTGGCTTGGGGCGTTTGGCTGAGGCCCTGGCCGGTGGACGCCGTGTTGCCATCGTGTTTGCGTTTTCAGCATTGGGCGGTGGCATATTGAGTTTGTTTTTTTTGCCCCATTCCACATCTGTTGGAGCTTCCGGTGGATTACTTGGGCTGATTGGTTTTCTTCTGGTGCTGGGGTGGCGCCGTAAAACAATCCTGCCGCCCGGCTTTGTGAGGATTTTTGTGATCAACGTGATTCTGGTCGCGGTGATGGGGGCGGTGGCCTATTCTGTGGTTGACAATGCTGCGCACTTTGGCGGGTTCCTTTGTGGCGTTGCTTCCGGCCTGATCATGGTGAAAACGAACAGCAGGATGCCTTTGCCTGCCACGGTGTGGTCGAAGATGCTTGGCATCCTCTCAATATCATTGATTATTCTCTCCGCATTATTTGCCACATGCAAGATCCTCGGAAAAATCTAGCGAACGAACATGGCCCGTTTGACATCATTGGCGATGTCCACGGTTGTTTTGATGAGTTGGCGGAATTACTGGAACGGCTTGGGTATCGTGTGGACCAGATCAGCGAGGATGGTGTGGCGGGTGGCGAATGGACGGCATTACCTCCGATCGGACGAAAGGTCATTTTTTTGGGGGATCTTTCAGGTCGGGGACCTCGAATTGTCGAGGTATTGCAGCTTGCGATCAACATGACGCTGGCCCGCAATGCAATTTGCGTTCCTGGAAATCATGACATCAAATTGTTGCGCAAGCTCCAGGGCAGGCCGATGGAAATCAAACGCGGGCTTGTTGAGTCGCTGGAACAGATTTCTCATCAACCGGAGGAATTTCGCCGCAAGGTCATCCATTTTTTTGACACTCTTCCAGACCATTGCATTCTGGATGATGGCAAGCTCGTAGTGGCTCATGCCGGGATGCCTGAAGCCATGCAGGGACAAAGCTCACAGGAAATCCGGGAGTTTGCCCTGTTTGGAAAAAGGACTGGCGAGATTGACGAGTCCGGGTATCCCATCCGTTTCAACTGGGCGGCGGAATACCATGGAAAAGCCATGGTGGCCTACGGGCATACACCGAAGCGGGAAGTCAAATGGGTCAACAACACAATCAATCTGGATACCGGCTGTATTTTTGGAGGAAAACTCTCTGCCATGCGTTATCCTGAGAAGGAAATCTTTTCTGTTCCCGCGCGTCGGGTCTACTGGCCGGGAAAATCCATGAGAAAAGAAACCAAAGTCTGATTCCATTGGAAGATTAGATTCCGAATCGAACAGCCAAAGTCCCACATTCGCCCGATTTTCAATTTCACTTTGATCTTTTGTGCGCTTCCTGCTTCCCCTATAACCAAATTGTGTCAGACAACGCCACTCCATTGATCAATGCGCGCACACGCTACTGCGCTGTGTATGGGCATCCAATCGCTCATTCCGCTTCGCCGGCGATGCACAACCCCGCCATGACTGTTCTGGGCCTGAATTGGCGTTATCTGGCTTTTGATGTCCATCCAGACAATCTGGCAGCCGCCATCATTGGAGCCCGAAACATGGGGTTCATTGGGCTTAACCTGACCGTGCCTCATAAAATTCTGGCGTTAAACATGGTGGATGAAGTGGACGAGACTGCCAAAGGCTGGGGGGCTGTGAACACAATCCGATTTGAAACGTTGCTCAATGAAAAATGGGTGCCGGTCGGCCAGTGTCCTGACAACGGGACTGGCCCCGTCCGATCACATGGTTTTAATACGGATGCCGATGCAGTGATCCGGGCAATTCGCGAAGATTTGAAATTGGAATTGTCAGGCGCAAACGTGCTGCTGTTGGGAGCCGGGGGGGCGGGCCGTGTGGCAGCACTGAAACTGGCTTCAGTGGCGGTGAAATGCCTGTACCTTGTCAATCGCACCGTGCGAAAGGCCGAGGAAATTGCGGGAGAGATTCGCGCGCGTTTTCCACAGGTTAAAACAGTGATTGGCTATCCGACTGAGCACGTGGATTTGGTTTTGAATGCCACTTCGCTGGGGCTCAAACCGGGAGATGGACTTCCGTTTGATACATCGTGTTTTTCCATGGGATCAGCCCGCGCTGCTTTTGACATGATTTACCGTCCGGCTGAAACTCCATTTCTTGCGGTTGCGAGAGAAGCGGGGTGCCGCACTGCCAATGGCCTTGGAATGCTGCTTTATCAAGGAGCCGCTGCTCTGGAACTGTGGACGGGACAGACTGCGCCAGTTTCTGTCATGCGTGCCGCTCTGAAAAAGGCAATTTATGGCTGACTTGTTCTCATCTCCCATGTTAGCGCTAGCCCCCATGTTTGATGCGGAAACGTGGGGACGGGTGCCCTTTCATTTTTGGACGATTGTTTTTTTTGTCTTTGGGTCGATCGTTGGTAGTTTTCTCAATGTCTGCATCTACCGCATTCCGATCGGTCAGAGTATTGTCAGTCCACCGTCCCACTGCCCCCACTGCAATTACTCCATCCCGTGGTATCTGAACATCCCACTGGTTACCTGGCTTTACTTGCGTGGACGCTGTGCCAATTGTCATGCGCCCATTTCTGTCCGCTATTTTCTGGTGGAATTATTGACAGGACTCCTCTTCATGGGATGCTGGCTGCATTTTGGTTCCATTTCTGCTTGGCTGGCAATTGTCTATTGCGTGGTAGTTGGCGGGCTGGTTGTGGCGGCATTCATCGATATGGAGCATTTCTTCATACCGGATGGTTTGACCATTGGAGGGATTGTCATTGGCTTTGTGTGTTCATTTTTTGTTCCCTGCACCCAATCCATTTTTCCGTCAATGAAACGGGTGACAATTCCCCAGGCGGCTCTGGTTGATAGTTTTTGGGGGGCAGCCGTCGGGGCCTTGGTTATTTATATCATCGTAAGGGTGGGTAAGTTTTTCCTTGGCCGGAAAAAAATCGAAATTGGTCTGGACTCAAAAATCATTTTTTCTGAGACGGGGTTCAAGCTTCCTGACGGTTTCGTGGAATACGGCGAGGTGTTTTACCGAAAGACCGATGCAATCAAGTTGCACGCAAAGAGGCTTGAGCTGATTGACCGGTGCTACGTGGATGTCGATGTGGAACTTCAACCTGAACGGCTGCGGATTGGCACGGAAGAATTGAACCCCGAAAAAGTTCTGCACATGGAAGTCATTACGGATGGAATTGTTGTGCCTCGCGAAGCGATGGGGTTGGGGGATGTCAAGTTTATGGCGGCAATCGGAGCGTTTTTGGGGTGGCCGGCGGTGGCCTTCACTCTGGCTGTGAGTGCATTTCTTGGATCAGTCGTGGGAGTCACGATGATCCTTATGAAGAAGAAAGAGCGTTCGAGCCAGATTCCCTATGGTCCGTACATTGCGATGGCCGCAATAATTTGGCTTTTTGGTGGCCGTGAATGGATGCGTTATTGGCTTTTGGGACTCTGGGGACAGTGAACGGGTTCCTGACCGGTGGAATCCCATAGTTCGGGCATTCTGCTGAGTTGAGTCACCAGACAGGCGTCGGCGGCGGGGAAAGTGTATTGGGACAATTGGTCTGGCAAAACCCAGGCAAGATCACGGCATTCAATGAGGCGCGGTTCTTTCGCAAGCCATTCACAACGGTAAAAGTGCAATTCTACGCACTTCTCTGGATATTCATGCACCACACAGTCAATCTGATTGCCCACGCGCACGTCCATGTCCAATTCTTCCAGCAACTCGCGTCGAAGACACTGTTCAAAAGACTCTCCAGGTTCGCGTTTGCCACCGGGGAATTCCCATAATCCGCCACAGTGGGATTCCAAAGCCCGCTGGGTAATTAGAAGCTTGCCAGCCCGAAAAACCAGGCCGGCTGCAACTTCAATTCTTTTCGTCATGGTCCTGCACGGACTAAACCACGGAATGATGTCCGCGGCCAATGCTCTTATAGAGGAAGCCGAGACGTTCCATTTCGACAACGTCGAAGAGGTTACGCCCATCGAAGAGGATCGGATGACTCAGAGATTTGCGCACTTTCTCCAAGTCGATCTGTTTGAACTCCGGCCATTCTGTTGCAATGATCAAGGCATCACAACCAGTCGCGACTTCGTTCATGTCGTTGACATAGGTGACGTCCTTAAGGACAGTCTTGGCTTTTTCCATGGCCTTGGGATCGAAAACGCGAAGAATGGCGCCTTCCTTTTGAAGGCGGTGGCAGAGATCAATGGCTGGGGACATGCGGATATCATCGGTGTTTTGCTTGAACGCAAGACCGAGAACGCCGAGTTTTTTGCCTTTAAGCACCCAGAGAGTCTCAGCGATCTTCTTGACGAACCGCTCCATCTGATCGTTGTTGATCCGCTGAACCTCTTTGAGCAAGTTGAAACTATATCCCAGTTGCTCGGAAATTTGGATGAATGCGCTGAGGTCCTTTGGAAAACAACTGCCGCCGAACCCGAGGGAGGCATCCAGAAATTTTCTTCCGATGCGAACGTCCATTCCCATGCCGTTGGCTACTTCCTGAACGTTGGCGCCGGATAATTCGCAGAGAACAGAGACGGCGTTGATGTAGGAAATCTTCAGTGCGAGGAAGGAGTTTGCAGCGTGCTTGATAAGCTCAGCGGAGTTGATGTCAGTAACCACGATCGGCGCGTTGTATGGCGCGTAAATTTCCTTCATTGCCTGTACCGGGCGCTGGGAGGATACGCCAATAACGACGCGATCCGGCTTCATGAAATCGTTGACGGCGAAACCTTCTCGAAGGAATTCAGGATTACTGACCACGTCCAAATCCACCCTGGCTTTGCAATAGCGCTTAATGGTTTCGGCCACTTTTTCGCCCGTTTTGACGGGAACAGTGCTCTTGTCCACCACGATCTTGTAGGAGGTCATGGCAGAGGCGATTTCACGGGAAACGCTCTCAATGAAGCTCAAGTCAACTGAACCATCGGGCTGAGGTGGCGTTGGAACAGCGATAAAAATCACGCTGGACTGTTCGACCCCTTCCTTGGTGCTGGTGGAGAAACGCAGACGGCCTGCCTTCACATTCTTTTTGACCAAGTCTTCCAATCCCGGCTCATAAATTGGCATTCCACCCGCAACGAGCAATTTGATCTTTTCGGGGTCTTTATCAACGCAGATGACGGTGTGTCCCGCCTCAGCAAAGCAGGTGCCAGTAACCAGTCCAACGTAACCTGTTCCAATAATTGTCAGTTTCATATTCTATGATTTAGAGCAGTGATATTACCAAAATATCGAAAAATGACTGCCTAAATTTTCATTTAGGGAACAGGCATTTTTCGGTAATACTACTTTTTCTTTGTTGCGGTGGCGTTGGTTGCCTTGACGGGCGCAGTGGGAGCCGTAACGGCTTTTTGAGCTGCCGCAGGAATGGCTGTTGCCGAAGCGGTGGCTGGTGGAGTCGTTACAACGGGGGCCGGACGCAATTGAGGGTGTTTTGAAAGAAGTAATTCACGGCGTTCTGCAGCTTCACTGCCCCATGGGTCAAACCGGGAACTGTTGCGAGTCAGATCGTCGTAGGTTTTGAGGGCTTGATCGGGCTTGTTTTGTTCTTCATACAGGCGGGCAACCGTCAGTTTCGCGGGACCAGAGACGCCGGATGAGGGGAATTTGGTGATGATGTCCTGATACAGCTTGATGGCTTCGTCAGTCTTGCCGAGAGCTTCAGTTGAAGCGGCAACGCCGTAGTTGGCTTGGGCAACAAACGGGCTGGAAGAATGATCTGCCAGGAATTTTAGAAATTCAGTTCGGGCTTGCTCAAATTTACCATCAATGAAAAGTGCTTCGCATCCAAGAAGTTGAGCGCGAATGCCAGCCATGGTGCCCGAGTATTCCTTTCCAATCTTGAGAAGGGCGTCCGCATTGGGATGCGCCTCTTTTGTGGAGAGAACAACGCCTGGCTGGGCGGCCAAAGCTTCGTTGGCGGCAAGCTCATTTTGATTCTGTTTCCAGGAATACAAAGCTACGGCCATGCCAATGACAGCGATAGCTACTACGCTGGCAATAACGGTCTTAAGGTTGGCGTGCAACCAGGCCGTCATTTTAAAAATATCGAACGTTTCTTCCGTCTGCGGCGTTTGTGTTTTTACAGCTTCCATAAGAGTTAAAGCAGGACATTCTCGTAAGAGTAGCCCAAAACGCAAGCCAATTCCGGGGGGACTGCTCTCATTTGTGTGTTTAAATCCATTAAAAGGGGCATGTTCCAGATGGCTATTCACCGATCAAACATACGAGGATGTCGCGATGGTGAGGTATCAAACGATGTTCCCAGAGGTAAAGCCCCTGCCAAGTGCCCAGCCCAAGTCGGCCTTCCACTATGGGCACGCTTTGACTGACTGAGGTCAATGCGGTTCTCAAGTGAGCGGCCATGTCATCATCCCCTTCTGCCACGTGTTGGAACAGGGGATCGCCGTCCGGCACCAAACGCGAGAGGAAACGTTCCAAATCGCGTCGAACCTCGGGATCAGCGTTTTCCTGAATCAGCAGGGATGCCGATGTGTGCTGAATGAAAAACGCGGCCAAACCTCCCCGCATATTGGCATCGCTGACCAGCCGGGCCGCTTCACGGGTAAATTCATAAAACCCCCTGCCTCGCGTGGCAATGGCAATATGATGCGACTGCTGGCGAATCATGTTTTTGTCCACCCCTATTTCTCTGGCTTGTCGGCGGGTTTATCCGCAGCCTTTGCCGCCGCTGCAGTTTCTTTCTCGAGAATTTTCTCGAGCTCAGCATTTTTCGGCTGTCCCATATCGAGGGACTTCTTGTAGTGCCAGCGTGATAATTCAATGAAGGGGGGCTTTTGTGTTGCGTAAACAATGGCAAGATTCTGATGTGCCTCTGGGAAGTTTGGATCAAGCTGGATCGCCTTGCGCAGAGCGCTTTCAGCCTGCTTGGTCAGTCCTTTGCGGCTGAGCGCCATGCCGAGCGAGTTCTGCATGGCGGAATTGGTTTCATTAATGGAGACTGCGTGTGAAAGGAGAGTAAGAGCCTCATCGGCGTTGTTCTGGCGAAGACGGAGGTTGCCCATGGTGAAGAGGCTGTAAGCATCGTTGGGATCAAGGGCAAGGGCTGTCTTGAGAGTCTTTTCGCAGGCATCCAAGTGGTTTGCAAAATATTGAGCGCTGGCAAGATGTGAAAGAACATAGACGTTCTGTTCATCCTGGTGAAGCACATCCTGATATCGTTTTTCTGCGACGTCATATTTGCCGGCCATGAAGGAACGTTCCGCATCGGCCATCAGGGCACCAGTGCCTGGGGGCAGGTCCTTGAAAGAGCGGATTTTCGGAGCCGCATTGGTTGGGGTTGTACTGGTTGTCTCTGCTGCGGGAACAGGAGCGAGCATGGGTTTGACGGAGGCGGTCTTAATGACTGCGAGTTCTTCTGATGTATAGGAGATGGGTTGGGCTTCCAGCACTTTGACCCGGGCACGCAGCTCGGCAATGGTTTTGGCATCAGTGTTCTTGGCTTTTGGCGGTTTGGCTGCGCTCTTCTTGCTGCTTGAGAAGGGGTTTAGGCGCGAATACCAAGGGCGGGAGACTTTGACTTCAGCTTTGGCTTGAACGTTTGGAGTGCTGACAACAGGGGCTGGTGCCGGGGCGGGAACTGCAGCGGCTGCTTTGGCACGGACTTTCAATTCGGCAAGTTCAGTTTCCAGTTTCTTATTCGCTTTCTGGGCATCAACCAGTTTTTCGTGGGTGTTTTTCAGTTCTTTGGCATCTGCGGTGGCGATGGATAACTGGGCTTTTAAATCCACAATCTCTGCATCGAGTTTGTCAGCCTTGGCGTCAGCTTTTCTGGTTTTCTTGTCGCCGGCCTTGGAGAGTTTTCCCTTCAAGTCGGCGCAATCGCGTTCCAATTTTTCCTTTTCTTTTTGAACGTCTTGAAGCGCTTCGCGGGCGTCCTTGAGATCTTTGGCTTCTGACGCATTTTGTGAAAGCTTGGCCTTTAACTCAACGATTTCTGCGTTTTGCTTGTTATCAGACTTTTTGGAACCCGCCTTGGAGAGTTTTTCTTTGAGGTCGGCACAATCACTCTCAAGTCGGGCTTTTTCCTTTTCGGCGTTTTGAAGGGCTTGCTGGGCAGCTTTGAGGTCTTTGGACCCGGCGGAGGCTTCCTGTAATTGGGCTTTCAGTTGTTCGACAGTTTTATTGGCATCTGCCAGATCTGTTTTGAGGGTATCACGTTCCTTGACCACTTCCGTATTCGTGTTGGTGTCCGGTTGGATCGCGCCTTTGGATTGGTCGAGGGTTAATTGAAGCAAATCACGGTCTTTTTTGAGGGCGATGATTTCCTGCTGGGCTTTGGCGAGTTCAAGTGGGTCAGTGGAGGCGGGCTGGACGGAGAGAGCTTCTTTTAAACGTTTTTCAAGGGCATTTCTTTCAGCAACCAACATGTGAACTTCATTGGTAAGCTGGGCAATCTCTTGTTGTAACTCTATCAAAGCGGCTTTTTTAGAGGCTGGAGCTTTTGTGATCGGGGTGACGACGGCGGGAGCGGCAGCCAGAGAAAGCTGTTTATTCGCGTTGTTGAGTTTTTCAGTGACATATTCCAAGCGGAATAAAACCACATCAGGATTCCAGTTAGGGTGGGATTTCTGGAGTTTCAGCAAGGCATTACGTGCCTGAGAATATTTCTCCACAGCCTGACGGACCTCTGATTGATTAAACCCGTCGGCCTGCTGAATCAAATTATAGATTTCGATATACTGATCATCGGGAGTGGCGGCTTGGACACTCCCCAGCATGGCGAGGGAAAGGATCAGGACTGAAAACCATTTCATATATGCGGCGGATACTACGGGGAGATGTGCTCAATGGCAAACTCGAAAAAGAGTCCAAATTATGAAATCAGAACACTTGAAGACGCAACCATCTGCCCCTTGATTTCAAAATATTCATTGGGGGGGAAAGAAGAACGATTGGATTAAGGGTCCGTTGTTGCCAATCATGCGGAATCTGTTAAAAGTGAAGGGAATAATCATCCGTTATTTGGATACCTTGTACTTGTCACCTGGATCATTCGTTCTGCTTTGGAGAAGACTGAAAAGTTGCCATTCATTAATATCAATCATGGCGACGGTGATTCTTTTGTACATCGGAGGACGCGTTGGCTATGCACAAACTCCGATCCCAATGACAAATGAAGATGAAGATTTTGCATCGGAAATCAATAATTGGACAAACGGCCTTGGCTCATGGATTTGGTCGTCCAATTATTTTGACCGACAAACCTGTCAGTTTTGGAAAAATTTTGAAATTCCCCAATCCTCCTCAGTTCGACACGCCATCCTTCGAGTCACTGCGGATAATGAATACACGCTCTACCTGGATGGACAGGAGTTGGGGCGTGGTGCTGAATGGCGGCATCTGGGCGAATACAACTTGGACAGATTACTGGTGCCCGGCAAGCATGTTTTGGCGGTGAAGGCTTTCAACAGTTCGAGTGTTGCCGGTTTGATTCTTGGCCTGAGAGTCTATTTGTATGATGGAAGGGTTATTCATGTAAAGACGGATGACACGTGGAGACTGGTTCCAGACGATCAAAAAGGCTGGGAGGAGCGTCTTGAACCTTCGAAGGGGTGGCCTTGTGCTACTGTTGTTGCGGCGTTGGGGGAATTTTGGTGGCGTTATCCTGAGAGTGTGGAAGTTGTGCCGCCCGTTCAGCCGATTGTTGTTCGTTTCTGGCAGACGGGCTGGTTTCAAGTCACATTGGTTTTGGTTTGTGTGCTCGTGACTTTGATTAGTCTTCATCTGATGATGCAACTCGGGATTCACCGGAAGGAACGCTGGCTTTTGCAACGGGAACGCGAGCGTATCGCACGGGATATTCACGATGACATTGGGTCCAGAATGACCCAGCTTGTGCTGCATGGCGAAGTGGCGCAGAGTGAACTCCCATCAGGTTCTGAGGCGCGTGCCGAATTGGACCGGCTTTGTGAAGACGCACGGCAGGCGCTTTCGACACTGGATGAAATCCTTTGGGCCGTTAATCCACGTCGCGACACGTTGCGTGATTTTGTCTCCTTTGTCTGCGCATACGCCGAGGCTTATCTCAAGCATACCCAGATCAAATGCCTTTTGCAGGTTGAACCGGAGATATCTGTTGCCACGTTGGATCTTCCGTTTCGGCGCAGCCTGCTTATGGCTGTCAAAGAAACACTCAATAACGCTGTCAAATATTCCGGAGCAACGGAACTGTCTCTTCAGATACACGGGGAGGACCAGATGCTCATTGTCGTTGTGCAGGACAACGGAAAGGGGTTTGATCCCCAAAAGCTTAAAGGCGATCGGCATGGCATGAAGAATATGGCTGATCGCATGGCCGAACTGGGAGGGACATTTGCTTTGACAACGGAGCCGGGAAAGGGGTGCCGGATCGAATTTCAGGTTCCGCTTGGCGATAGTGCAAAAACCAGGGGGCTTTGGAGAGGGTCCTTTTCCTTTTTTCACAAGCACAAAAACAACAACGCAGCCTCGCACGTAACTTCATCTTGATAATAAATATGAGCATGTCCGATGCGATACCTCCAACTTTGCCACCCATCGAGAGACCTTCAGGGGCACCACAAGCGAAAACACCCGTCAAGGTGGCGTTTGTGGAAGACCAGCCCAAGGTGCGCGAGAGTTGGATACGCCTGATCAATTCCTTCCCGGATTTCACTTGTGTCTGTGCCTGCAAGACGGGGGAGGAAGCCGTGCGAGTGATCCCTCAAATGCGCCCGGATGTCGTCTTGATGGATATTTTTCTGCCCCGCATGTCGGGTATTGAATGCACATTCCGGCTCAAGGCCCTGCTGCCGCAGACACAGATTGTCATTCTAACCGCCATGGACGATCAGGAATTGGTGTTCATGGCTTTGGAGGCGGGTGCGGATGGCTACCTTCTCAAGCGCACCAAGCCATCGGAATTGCGGGCTGCCTTGTTGAATGTTCTAAGTGGCGGGGTTCCAATGACCAGCCAGATCGCACGCCGGGTGATCGAGTCCTTTCGCCAAAAAGCCAGGGAGCGTGACCAAGACTTGGGATTGTCCGTCCGTGAGGAGCAGATTCTCATGCTCATTTCCCAGGGGCACTCCAACAAGGTCATCGCCGATAAACTGGAGGTGAGCCCGGAGACGGTTAGCAGCCACATCAAGCATGTGTTTGACAAGTTGCATGTCAATTCCCGCACTGAAGCTGTTGTCCGTTACATGGCATCCAAAGTTCCAAATCAGAAACCGGAAGATCTGATTTAAACGGTGAATAGCCGTCGGCGTTCCTCCGTCAAAAGTCTCGCAGCAATTTCTTCCCTTCCAAAGATTGGCAGGAACTGTTGCATGCCAATCTGACGTAGAACCATGAAGTCCAAGACCTCAGTGACCCGGCGGCATTTTTTGCAAAATGCGACCGCCCTTTTGGGAACTGCCATCGTTGCTCCCACACTCATTCCCGCATCCGCGTTAGGCCGCAATGGAGCCGTTGCCCCGAGTGAACGAATCACCATGGGGTTCATCGGGGTGGGGACTCAGGGAGGCGGTCACCTGCTTGGCGGTTCGTGGACCTACGTGGAAGGTGGCTATTCCAGCCGCAAGGACGTCCAAGTGCTCGCCGTATGTGATATTTGGAAGAATCGACGGGATAATGCCACACAACGAGTCAATGACCGTTATGCCGCTGTTTTTGGAAAGGGGAATTATAAATCCGCTGAGGCATATAATGATTTCAGGGATGTCCTCGCGCGGACAGATATTGATGCCGTGCTGATTGCCACACCAGCGCATTGGCATGCCACAATGGCAGTCATGGCCGTGGAATCCGGCAAGGACGTTTATTGTGAAAAGCCAACAGCCGTTACCATCCGTGAGAGTCAGGCAGTGCAGGCTGCTGTTCAACGCACGGGCCGAATCTATCAGGCAGGCACCCAGCAGCGCAGTGAGTACGGCGGCAAATTTCGAATCGCCTGCGAAATGGTGCGTGGCGGACGGGTTGGAAAATTGAAGGAAATTTATGCGTGGCGCGACGGAGGCGGCATTCGTTGGCCGGCTCGTTTCAATGCCGCAAAACCGGTTCCAGAAGGCTTTGATTGGGATCTCTATCTTGGTCCAGCTCCTTGGTTTCCCTATGATGGGGGAGACACGGGGCCACACCGTTTTGATATTGGTGAACTGAATTGGGGACAACACCATTACGACATTGTCCAATGGGCGGCGGACGCTGACAACACAGGGCCGGTGGAAATCTTCATGGAGAATGGCCACTCCTGCTATAAGTATGCCAGTGGCGTTGTCGTCCATGGCAAACCCTATCCGGGGGAATCCGTTGGGGGTGAAGGAGGAGCCTGCTTTGTCGGGACTGAAGGCCGCATAGCTGTTGACCGTAATGCCGTGGTGTCTGATCCATCTGGACTCGTGCTGGACCCGGTTCGTCCAGACCAGACCCGGCTCTACTACAGCGACAGTCACTCAGGCAACTTTCTTGATTGTGTTCGCACCCGCAAGCAGACCATTTGTAATGCCACAGTCGCACATCGTGCCGCCAGCGCACTGTTACTCGGAGGAGTTGCCAAACAATTAAATCGTTCCCTTAAATGGGACCCTGTTGCAGAGACATTTGTTGGAGACGACGAAGCAAACCGATTACTGTCCATCGCAAAGCGTGCCCCCTGGTGCATCTGATCCCCATGAAATCCAAGCTTCTATTCCACAGTTTAAAATGTTGTCTCGTTGCCACTGCATTGGGGACACTCTGGCTGCAACCGGTCGCCTTTGCGGCTTCTGCAGAAACGGATGCCATCGCCGTTCTCAAGTCTGATCAAGCCCCCAGAGAAAAGGATGCCGCCTGTGCCATTCTCAAGCGCTGCGCGACTGTTCATAGTGTTCCGGCCCTGGGAAAACTGCTTACCGATGACCAGCTTTCACACTCGGCCTGTTATGTTCTCGAAACACTCCCGGGCCCTGAAGCAGCCCAAGCCTTGATACAAGCTCTGGAAAAGACAACGGGGCTTACTCGCATTGGAATCATTAATACGATTGGCTGGCGCAGAGATTTGGCATCCAATCCCGACTTTAACTCTCCATTGGAACAAACGGCCACTGCCTCCCTAATTCCGTTGCTGACGAATTCCGATCCGCAAACAGTGACAGCCGCCGCTCGCACTCTCGGTAAGGTGGCCAGCCTTGATACCACGCGAGCCTTGGAAAATGCGTTGAAATCAACCACTCCAGCAACTCACGAAGCCGTTGCGGAGGCCTACCTTGTTCAAGCCGGGAAATGGCAGGCAAAAGGGGATCTTCAGAAAGCCTTCTCCATGTTTGAAGGCCTTTATAAAAGCGAAAAGTTGGAGCACTTGCGAGCCGCTGCCTATCGAGGCATGATCCTTTCTGCAGCGGACAAAGCTCCATCCCTTGTGACGGATGCCCTCTCTGGAACCCAAGGTCCAGCCCAGATGGCGGCCCTGCAACTGGTGCCCTTTGTCAAAGTCCCGGGACTTGCTGCATTACTTCCCAAACTTCAATCGGAAGTGCAAATTGCGCTCATTAACGTCTTCAGCCAGGGCTCCTACACGGATGCCGCCCCTGCCATTGCAACATTTGCCACCAGTACGAATGCAGACGTGCGCCAAGCTGTCTTTAAAGCGCTCGGCGTTATAGGTGGTTCCTCCGAAGTTCCAGTTCTCCTCCAAGCAGCCACTTCAACCAATGCCATTGAACAAAAAATCGCCAGACAGTCCCTTCTGACAATTCGCAATGGAAACCCGGTAGACGCCTTGATGGCTGCCTTTCCTGCGGCAACCCCCATCGTTCAAAGTGAAATCTCCCGTGCTTTGGGGCAGCGCGGCGATCCTTCTGTCATGCCAAAACTGTTTGAGTACGCCAAAAACGGAACTGACTCAACACGCCTTGCCTCGTTGGAAGCACTGGCTGTCCTGGCAGACTCGGCACAATTACCTGAACTTGTGAATCTGGTTATTCACTCCACTAACAACATCGTGCGCGCGGGAGCAGTCGAAGCACTTAACACGACCTGCCAGCGTATCTATGCGAAACATGGCAAAGTCAATGCAGACGCCATTCTCAATGGAATGAAAACATCGCCAGACGCCTTAATCAGCCTTTTACCAGTCTGTTCCTCTCTGGTGGATCCACTGATTCGTGAAGCATTGCGGTCGAGTCTGGTGAACAGCAATGCAAATATTCGATCCACTGCCGTGCGGGTGTTGTGTGAGGCACACGATCCCGAGTTGTTGTCAGATCTTGTCAATATAGCCAGTAAGGCGCCTGAGCAGGACCAGAGAACGCTGGCTGTTCGAAGCTGTGTGCGTTTGACAACTCAGGATGAGCTTGTCCATCTTCCGACTGCTCAAAAGATCGAGACCTATAAAACCATTCTTTCCTCGGGCCCGACTGTTGAACATAAACAAATCCTTCTGTCCGGCCTGGGTGAAATCCAAGACGTAAAATCACTCGAAATAATCACTCCGCTCCTGAACGACACGAGTGTCAAAGCTGAAGCAGCGGCGGCGGCCATTAAAGTTTCAACAGCCATTTTTGGCACAAATCCCAAGCTTGCGGCTGCATCACTGAAACAGGCCATTCCATTGACAACGGCTCCCGCCTTGCGTGAACAGGCTGAAACAACCTTGAAAGAAATAAATGAAATGTCTTCCTACCTGACGGCCTGGCAAATCTCCGGTCCTTACCAAGCCGATGGGAAAACGTTTGATGTTCTCTTTGACACCGTGTTTCCACCAGAAGGAACCAACGCCCAAACTGCTCAGTGGCAAATCATTCCTCCGGCCACCAATCCACAACGCCCGTGGCTCATGGATATCCTGAAATTTCTTGGCGGCGAACAGCGTGTTGCCTATGTGCGCACATGGATCCATTCCGATTCAGACCAGCCTGCCGTGCTGGATTTGGGAAGCGATGATGGGATGAAAGTCTGGTTCAATAATAAGCTGTTACACACCAACAACGCATCCCGCGGGTTGACACCCGGTTCAGACAAAGTCTCCGTCACACTCAACAAGGGGTGGAATTCACTGATGCTCAAAATTACGCAAAACAACGGTGGCTGGGAATTTTGCGGACGCTGTATCAAACCGGATGGTGCCGCCCTTTCCAATATTGAAACCTCGGCAGTTCCTCCTTTGAAATAATCGCCCATTTCTAGTAAATTCAGTATATGTTATTGGAAATCATGACTCCTGGATGTGTCTGTCTTGGGTTTGAGGGATGAAAGCCTGTTTGATGTAATTTAGTTGCGTTCCTGGAATTCTGCGCGAAAGTAGTGATGCGGGAGGTTCCATCTCTCCCCCTTTTTGGAATTCCTGAAAATGAACCGTCTTGATGCGTCCGTTCCATTACAGGACGCCTGTGTAAAAGTCTCCGATCATGCAATTCCGGCCGCAATGATTGCCGGGGCATGTACCTTTTTAAACGTCTATTGCACCCAGCCGCTCCTGCCGGGACTCCAACGCGTTTTCAACGCAACAGAAGTCCAGGTCAGCCTGACTGTCGGTGCTGTCACCCTGGCTGTTGCCATCATGGCACCAATCATCGGCCTTTTTGCCGAGTCCATTGGACGCAAACGTGTCATTGTACCAGCGCTTTTCGCAATGGCTGTTCCCACACTTCTTGCAGCGACGGCAACCAGCCTGAACTCCTTGATCTTCTGGCGATTTGCCCAGGGGTTGTTTGTTCCTGGGGTCATTGCAGTCATGATTGCCTACATCAATGAGGAATTTGATAAACGAGCGGGCTCTGTAATGTCCGCCTATGTCGCGGGGACTGTATTTGGCGGATTCATCGGGCGGTTTTCTGCCGGTTGGATAGCTGATCACGGAAACTGGAGATGGGCGTTTGTGATTTTGGGCGTCCTGGATTTGATCGGTGCGCTTGTCGTGCGGAAATGGCTGCCTCCGGCCACGCATTTCAAGCCGTCGCGGCACGTGAAGCAATCCCTGATCGACATGTGGGGGCACTTGCATAACCCACGACTTGTCGCAATCTTTGGAATGGGTTTTACCGTGCTGTTTTGTTTGGTGGGAGTGTTCACATACGCCAATTTCTACCTTGCAAAACCACCATTTCAGCTTGGCACCGGTCAGTTGGGAAGTGTGTTTTTTGTGTATTTGCTGGGATGCATTGTTACTCCATTCTCCGGCTGGTTTCTGGATCGCAACGGTTTTCGTAAAACCGCATCCATCGCATTCGTGATGAGCCTGGGCGGGATTCTATTGACACTGGTGCACTCGCTTCCCGTTGTGATTGCGGGACTGGCGATTTTCTCCTCCGGCCAATTCATTTCACAATCATCAGCCTCCTTCCAGACTGGGCATGTTGCCGGTCAGGCGCGCTCCTCTGCGGCTGGACTCTATGTAACGTTCTACTACATCGGTGGAAGCTTGGGAGCTGTGCTTCCTGCATGGTTCTGGGTGAGAGGTGGCTGGATTGGGTGCGTTGGACTCCTTGGCTTCATCAGTATGCTCACGCTGGTGTTTGGATTCATTGGTGGAGCAAAGGCGGCCGTTCCCACCCCCGCCTCAAAACCTTCCGAGGATTTGGAAGTGGTTCTGGAGAATTTCGAACCTTGAAAAAAAATCCGCGACGGTTTGGTCCGGCGCGGATTGGTAGGAAACACTGTTTGTGAAATCAGTTCATTTTTGCCAGCTCGGCATTTAAGCTGACTGCCTTGCCGGGTTTGAGCGAGAGGGTGACTGTCTTGTTGCCGTAGCGAATGGTGCCGGTTGTGCCGGAAACACTATAGATACGGGCGGAAACGAGTTTGCCATCCTTCCATTCTTCGCTGACTTCAAAGCCTCCACGAGCTCGTAATCCCTTGACGCTGCCTGTGGCCCACACCGATGGCAGGGCGGGGAGCAGTTCGATGACTCCATTCTGACTTTGCAGGAGCATTTCAATGATGCCAGCGGCACCACCGAAATTGCCATCGATTTGAAATGGCGGATGCGCATCAAACATGTCTGGATAGGTGCGTTCCGGGCTGAGAAGGAAACGAAAGATTTCATAGGCGTGATTGCCGTCATGCAGGCGAGCCCACAAGCCGAGACGCCAGGCAGTGGCCCAGCCAGTGGCCTTGTCCCCGCGAAGTTCGAGGGATTTTTTGACTGCTGCTGCAAGATCTGGTGTTGTGCGGACATCAATCTGCCCACTGGGATAGAGACCATAGAGATGGGACAAGTGACGATGGTGTAATTCCGTGCCCGGTTGCGCATCCCAGTCCTTGAGCCATTCTTGAAGCTGACCCTTTGAACCGATTTGCATTGGGGCGAGGCGGGCGCGGGTGGCTGCCAATTTTGAGGCAAATTCCTTGTCTATCCCCAGAATTTCCGTTGCCTGGATGCAATTGCTGAAGAGGTCGCGAATGATCTGAATGTCTCCGGTAGGTCCAGCGCAAATGCTGGTGTTGGCTTCGGGATGGCCGTTTTCGGGCGAGAGAGAGGGGCAATCCACAAGCCAGTGGTGCTCCGGTTCTTCAACAAGCGTGTCAATATAAAACTCGGCGGCACCCTTGAGTGATGGATAGATTTCCTTCAGGTATTTTTTATCCTGGGTGAAGAGGTAGTGATCCCAAAGGTTCTGGCAAAGCCATCCACTGCCCAGGGGCCAGAAGCCATACGGAGCACCGTCGATCGGTGCCGTGGCGCGCCACAAGTCTGTATTGTGATGGACAACCCAGCCGCTGGCGCCATACATCTCCCTGGCTGTTGAAACCCCGGTTGATGTCAAATCCCGGACCATGGACTGGAGTGGTTCAATGCACTCACCGAGGTTGGCGGTGTCCACAGGCCAGTAGTTCATCTCAGTATTGATATTGATTGTATATTTGCTGTCCCATGGGGGCGTCATGGAATCGTTCCATAATCCCTGCAAATTGGCGGGCTGACATCCGGGACGGGAACAGGAGATTAAAAGGTAGCGTGCAAATTGGAAGTAAAGAGTGGCAAGCTGGGGATCGTTTCCTTCAGCAAAGCGGACGATACGTTCATTGGTGGGGAGTTTTGCTGCCTCGGTATCCCCCAGGTTGAGTTCCACGCGTTGAAAGTAATGTGCGTATTCAGTCGTGTGGGCATCAAGGAGTTTTTTGTATGTTTTTTTGACAGCCTTGGAAAGACGCTCTTTTACAATGCCAGCCGAATTTGCCGTGATATCCTTGTAATTTTTGTAGCCGGTTGCCGCGGCAATGTAGATTGTAGCAGAGTCTGCGCCTGAAACGGTGAGTGTGTTGTTGGGACCGGCGGAAGTTTTTCCTCCAACGGTGTTGATTTGGACACCGCAATCGAAACGCAGAATGCCGGTGATTCCCTGGCTGGAGCCATTCGTGCCACTCAAATACAAAACATTATTTTCCACTGTGCATTTGGCCTTTTGTGGCGTGTGCATTCCGGCGGAAAAAGTGATGTGACCGGGCTTGTCGGCTGTCAATGAAATCACGATGACCTGATCTGGTGCGCTTGAGAAGATCGAGCGGGTGTATTGGACGCCATCTTTTTTGAACCCGACATGTGCGACTGCCGAGGCAATATCCAGGTCGCGGCTGTAGCCTTCTGCATTTTCCATTCCCGGAAAATCCAGAAACAGATCTCCAAGGGTTTCGTAAGGCATCTGTCGCAGCGGCTTTGCCATCATTTTTCGATCGATTAACTTTGCGGCTTCATCGTATTTTCCTTCAAACACGAGTTTTCTTGCCAGTGGGAGCGCAGCCAAAGCTTCCGGATTATTTGCGTTGTAAGGTCCTCCAGCATAAAGGGTGTCCTCATTGAGTTGAAGGTGTTCTCGTTCCACTCCGCCGAAAACCATGGCTCCCAGTCTGCCGTTACCGATGGGAAGAGCCTCGGTCCAGGTGGTGGCAGGCTTTTGATACCACAATCTGAGTGAATTGTGGTTTGAGGAAGTTGGGGACGAAGGAGTGGCTGTCACGATGGGGGGGAATGTCAGCGCCAGCCCAAGAACGATTGTGGCAATGGGGTTGATTTTCATGAGCATAGAGTATTTTGGTAATCAAGACCAATGTAACTACCCACCGTGGAGGAGCAATGCAAAATTTTTAATTTGGAAAGGAGGCTGCGCGGGTGTTGAATTTAGTTGTTGGTGAAACGTCAAAACGGTTGAAGTGAAAAACAGGGCTGAGTGTTTCACCTTGTTTAAAATACAGTAAAAATAGAACGGAATTTGGTTCTAAGATTATGAAAATGAGTCGTCAATTGAGTTTGTTGCTGCTCGCGACGTTGTGCGCGGCGGCCCCTGTCAAAGCCGAGAATGAGCCGGCTGTCAATGAGGTCATCAAGCTCAAAGCCTCAGGAACGGGCGATGACACGGTTATCGCTTTCATCCGCAGTAAAAATTATTTCTACGATCTTTCTGTGGATAATGTGATCCGGCTGAAAGATCAGGGCATTTCCACGCCGGTCATTAATGCAATGCTTTCAAGTGGACGCGGGCTTGTCGCCACTCAGCCGGCAGTTGCCACTGCAGTGGCTCCGGCGGTTGCAACGGCACCAGCGCTTCCAGTAGCGTCTCCTGTCGTTCCTGCAAGCCCGGTTGTTGTCGCTCAACCGATGGCCAATCCCGATGTGGCATTCTTTTATCAAGAACTCAGTCCTTATGGAAGGTGGGTTACTTTGGAGACCGGAGAGTGGTGCTGGCAGCCAACGATTGCGGTGAGCACGCCGGATTGGCGTCCTTATTGGGATAGCGGTCACTGGGTTTGGACGGATCAGGGCTGGTTCTGGGCTTCGGATTATCCATGGGGCTGGGCTGCGTTCCACTATGGACGTTGGCATATGCATTCCCATTACGGCTGGGTTTGGGTGCCGGATCGTGTTTGGGGACCTGCCTGGGTGGTGTGGCGTTCCGGTGGTGAATACTGCGGTTGGGCTCCATTGCCTCCTGGCGCTGTGTTTGATACCGCAGGTGGATTTTTTGTGTATCGTGGAAAACATGTGGAAGCCGGGTTTGATTTTGGTCTTGGAATCGCGAACTTCAGCTTTTGCATTTCCGCCCGCATGGGTGAGCCGTTCCATGAACACTTCCGTGTCACACCGGAGATTCGCACGATGTACACGCACACAGTTATCGTGAACCATTATACGGTGGTGAAGGTTGGCGGTGGCCCCCGTGTTTTTAATCATGGCATTGAACCTGCAAAACTTCCTGGCAAATCGGGCCGTTTTGAGCCGGTGCATATTCAAGACATGAAGAATCCCGGGTCCAAGGGCGGACATGAACGTTTTGATGAGCGCAAGAAGACGATGGAAATTTATCGTCCTGGCCCTGGCGATCGGCGCGGTGATGATCGCGGTGGACGCGGGCGTTAATGCGGGATTCATGGCCGGAGTGGTGGTAATTCCGGTCACTTTCAAGATGGTTTAAGTCATTTGCGGCAGAGTGCCCCCAAGGCGCCTGCCGCAAATATGCATGGATAAAGGGACTCGAAATACCACAATTTTGCAAAATACAGTCCAATTGGGGCGGGGGACTTCAATTGATCCTTTTCGATTGCGCTTAACAGCCACTCAATTCCCCGATCCACGTTCATTTGGCTGTCTTTATTTTTTGCAAGGGATTCCAGGGCCAGACTGGTTTCTTCAATGGTGGAGGGTAAATTCAACGCGCCCCCCCATCCTCCATCACTATTTTGAATCGAGATGAGATAACGTTCCCCCCGTTTTTTCATGGCTGTTTCTTTTTCTGTCATTGACAGCGCTTGAAGCACCAGTGCGGTGCCGTAAACGGGATTTTCCTGTTTTGGTGCGGCTTCGTTTCCGAACCATAAGGGAATCCAGGCACCATCGGGGCGTTGAGAAAGTTCGAGAAATCCGATTGCTTTGTCACAAGCTCTTGCGGCACGCTTTTGCAGTGTTTCAGGAAGATGCGGCATCCAAATGCGCCATGCGCGCAAAGCGTGAGCCGTCAATTCTGGGGTGCTGCGGTCAAAAGGCAACGTTCCCCAGCCGCGACAGAATGTCGGAATACCGCCATCGCGGTTTTGCAGGTTAAGGAGCCATTTGACCCCCTTGGCAATCGCCTCAAGGAAACGTGTGTTGGAGGGGAAGTCTTCCGGACGCAATTCCCAGAGCGCGAGAAGAGAACCGGCTGTGTCATCAGCGTCTGGCACACCGCCAGGCAGATCGGTCCAGGCCCAGGCCCCAGGAGCAGCCCCAGTATAGGGATGAATCGTATTGTATTGTTGACATAAAAGCCACTCTCGCAATGTATTCTTTTGAAATTTGGTCAGTGAGTCTGGCTGGTGTCGTAATGCCTTGATGGAAAGTGTGGATACCCATGTTGCCAGATTGGTGTCAATGGCCCATGAGCCATCTGCCCTGACGGATTTCAATAGGAAATCAACCCCATGCTGTGCCACCTCATGATGAGCGAGACCCATCCCCGCGAGACTCATTGTGACAAAGCTTGTGAGCGGTGTGGCTTCCAGAAATCCGCCGTTGACGGGTTGGAGACTTGACAGAATATCCAAGGTTCTATGCCGGGCCAAAGCGCGAATGGGATTCCATCTCTTGTGGTGGTAATAAATGACCTGTCCAATGGCGATCAACGCAGGCAGGGCATAACTGACCACGGGCAGACGAAGCGCTCCCCAAAAACCGCGCGGGAGCGTCGCCAATTCGAACGGTAAAGGGCGGACACGATTCCAGCCGTCCGGGCCAAGGCGTCCGCTCAAGGCAAGCATCATGAGAATGGGAATGCTAAAAGTGCGGTCTTTTCCATAACTTGCTTCAATAACCCCAGGCAATTGGTCCAGAGAACCGGCTGCGTGAATCAGATAGGTTTCGGCTCCGCGCATGGTTTGTGGAGCATCATTCCCAGCCGCTCCAAAAGCCGCCCAGACCAGTGCTGTGGTGCTCAGATTACTGTGACTGTGAACGGTATCCCCCCAGCCGCCGTCCGCATTTTGATTCCGGGCAAGCCAGTCGAGGCCTGCATTAATCTGCCTCGAATGAGTTTTGCGATCCACGATGCACAAGGCAGTGATGGCGGTTGCTGTTGACAGGGCGCTTGCACTGAGTTCTCCCGTCCAGCACCGTTTTTCTGGATCAAAATAGGATAGGAGAGTGGCCGTAACCCTTGCGCGAGCCTGTTCCAAACGAGATTGTGACAAGCCGCCATTTGTCATGCGAAATCCATTCCTTGACCTGAGATGTTTTCGGCACTCATGGCAAGATGCCCCAATGCCAGAAGACCATAAAACGTATATTCGACATCCAGAAAATCATCAGCCCAGTGGCCGTGAAACCCGCCTTTGGCTGACCAGAGCGTGTCAATAAAATCAAGGCATCGCTCATGAACATCACTTGAAATCCGAAAATCCATGCATGATAGAGCATGGAGAGCCGTGGCTGTTGAAAGCAGATCGGGGATGGGAGCTCCCGGAACGGCAAGAAAGCCACCCTTTGGGGCTTCTTGTGCCAAAAGCCAGTTACCGATTTCAGGGCTGACAGGAAATCCAAGTTGACGCAGAAGAACAACACACCCTGCCGTTGCGTTTAGGGCTCCTGCTGTTTGACCGGGAGCATTGCTCCAGGCGCCATCGGCGCTTTTCAACTTGTTCAGACTGCGTGCCAGATCAAGAGCGTGCGGTGGTTTGAAGCCGAGATCTTCATAGGCACCCAATGCGACAAATGCACCATAGGCGGTTCCATGTGACAGATTTTCGTTCCCATCATAACCGCCATCGGATTTTCGAAAGTGTTCGATGTGACCGAGAATTTGGGGCGGAAGACTTGGAGGTGCTTGTTCAACGCCAACAGCGGCCCAACAACGGGCCAGAGCACCAAGGTGAATGAAATCCAGACTTTCTCCTTCTCCGAATTGGGAAAGCCATTGCGTTGTTTTATTTAAGGGAATCGGAATATCGAGGGCTTGTGCTGCGGCCAGGGCAAACACAGTGTAATATAGGTCTGGGTTTCCCGCCCGATCCGCAGCAGCTCCGTTGGATAGAAACTGTTGACGAAGAAAGTCACGGATATTATCAGCGGATTCTGCCAAAAGTAATGGTGCCCGCCGTGCGGCCTGGATTAATTGGCTGCGGAGGCTCACGGGGCGGGAGTGGGGGCTGCTGTCTTTTTGACAGTGTTTTGTGCGTTGATTCTTTTTTGTTCCGAGCACCAGCCAGTGAATTCAATTTCGTTGAAGATACGGCCTGCGACGCGTCTGAGGAGTTTTTTTAAGTCGGCATTAGCAAGGACATTTAGAGAATTGATGGCCTGCATTTTTTGATCCGAGAGCATGTGCAGGCATTCTTCCTTTGCTCCGAGGCGCAGACAACAGTCTTGTATCTCAGCCGGGTTGGGCTGGATTTTTCCGTGCCACAAGTTGTCGAGCCACACACGGTCAGAGCCAGCAGCCCGTTCGTGTGCGACTGCCAAAAGAAGGCTGGGACGGTGCTCCGAAATGTCGTTGGACTCACCAGAGAATCCGAAATCAGTCAGGTCATCACGGATCTGATAGGCCACGCCAAGGGCACGACTGTAATTGACAAGAACATCGTCACACGCGCCGTTGTAACCGGCCAGAATCTTGCCCAGTCGAAGCGCAACCTCAAAAGCCGGGGCTGTTTTCAAACGGAAAATATTGAGGACTTCCTCAGGACTGAGAGGAATTGGGTGACGAGTCCAAAGAAGTTCGGTTCCTTGCCCGCGACAAAGTTCGCGCTGGCCAGCGCTGGCAATATTGAGCATCTGAACTCTGGCTTCAGGTGAAGCAGCGCAGGTGGTCAGGACGCGATATCCCTCACCGATCAGCAGGTCTCCCGCGTTTAAAGCGATTGGAACTCCATACTGGGTGTGCAGAGTTTGTTTCCCGTAGCGGATGGCGTCGTTATCCTCAATGTCATCATGGATGAGGGATGCCTTGTGAAAACATTCGACTGCCACAGCAGCGCGGCGTAAATCATCGGAAGTGTTGACGGTGGGGCCTCCAAGTGCTTCGCAAACGGCGAGAGTCAAAAATGGCCGCCAACGTTTTCCCGCCTTGGCTAACCAGTCACGGGCAATTTGTTCGGTCTCATTTGTTACTGCGCCCATGATGGCATTCAACACGGAAGGCTCAAAACAAGAAGCGGCTTCGCGTCGCAAACGGCCCAAGTCCAGTCGTTGGGACTGTTCGTCTGTAGTCAAACGGAGGTAATCCTTGACCCATTCTACATCGACGGTTGTATCTTTACAGCCTTCCTGCAACAGCGGAATGGCAATGCCCGGCACGGCGGCGGCTTCCATGTGGGGGAAGGCCTTTTGAAGCACGCTCATGCAACTAACGCCGATGACGGCCTCAATTTTTCCGGATCGAATCAGGTTCATCACCGCAGCGGAGCCTTCCGCCACCAATACGGCATAGCCGAGGTTCTCAGCCATTGTGGAGAGATCTTGAATGGCGCACAAACCGCAGTTTTCACAGAGCATCCCCAGCTCATCAAAAGCCGCGGGACAACGCGCCTCGTTACGCAGGCATTTGGGAAGAAGCAGCAGCCGCCGATCAAAGGGGACTCCAACCAGTTGATCTCTCCATAACTCATTATTGATCAAAAGCAAGAGGTAATCCTCAAACTCGGGAGCACATCCGCAAGATTGCATCAGACGAACGGCATGTGCGCGGAGTTGGTCCAGCGGCAACGGTGGCACAGGGGCGGTATCTGCAACATATTCTCGTGCCGCGTCCAGCAACCGCCGACGCTCATCCACAGAAGCGGGAATGCCTTTCTGCACGGGCCGAGACTCGACCATGCCTCCCGGCGGTGTCGTTGTCTTTTCAGTGCCCGCTGCCGAAATTGCTGTGTGCGGCTGAGTCATGTTTGTGTGTGTGAAATGGATTGTGCAGCAGCCTGAGGGTGTTTGGCAAGACGTCTGGCAAGCTCCTGGGCGCGGGCTTCGGCTCCAGGTGGCAGACCTTGATATGCGCCGCCATCGACGAACCAGAGGCGTTTTCCCATTTTGTAGAGCCAGTGCTTTTCTGGAATTTCCTGGCCGGGGAGCCACTGGCTGAAACGCGGTGTCATGGAGTCCAGTTCCGAGATCACGGATTGTCGCAGCGTGGTATCTCTCGCTCCATGTTTGAGCATGAGACGTTTTACCAATTCAGGTTGTTCCATCACAATGCAACCGCGCGTTGCTTGAGCTGCTGTTTCACGGAAATCCCGCAGAAACGCGGAATCGCGAATGGTTTTATAGATTCCGCGTTGGTCGCGAATGGTTTCAACGGCACATTGAAGGATCGGGCACGGTTCGATATCGCCTCCAGGGCCCACGTGGTGGCAAATTCCAAGAACCATCGGGCAAATGGCGCGGCCTTGATCATCGTAGTAGGCATCAACGATTCCGATCGGGAGTTTTGATCGCATTTCAACCACAAAGCGTCGCACGCGCAGCAGTTGATCTGGATCAAGCGCAAGTTCCGGCCTCATGACCGGGCCAACGGGTCTGTAAGTGTGGAACCAGGCATAGTGAGCGCCGCGCCGGATCAATTCGCGCAACCACTCCTCTGTCAATAATTCATCGATGTTGTTTTTGCAAACGCTGGTCGCAACGCCAGTCAGCAGGCCGGCCTTGATGGAGGCCGTCAAACCGTTGAGTGATCGTTGGAAAACATCCTTTTTACCGCGTCGTTCATCACTTGTGATTTCACGACCCTCAATTGAAATGAGCGGCGTTGCGTTTCCCAGTTGAGCAAGACGCGTGGCAACTTTATCGGTCAGGAATTGGCCGTTTGTGAAAACCTGAAAATAGCAATCCGAATGTTCTGCCAGGAGGTCCAGCAATTCCGAATGCATGAATGGTTCGCCACCCAGAATCCCAAAAAAGCGATTTCCTTGTTTCTTGGCGCCATTGATGGTCCGGTTTAGGTCTTCGAGATTGATTTCAACTCGGGTGCCGCTCACATCCACCCAGCATCCCTGGCAACGCAAGTTACAGGCATTGGTGATGGAAATGTAAAGGAATGGAGGAAAGAACACACCGCGACGCAACCGACGGCGATGACGTCGCATTGCCAGAATGCCCATCACGCCAAAGTTCCAGGTGAATTTCCAAACACACCGGAATCGGGTGCTACGTAAAGTGCGATAGACCAGGCTGGCAATCATGATTTTTTTCGGGCATCCAAAGCGGCCTGGGCACGGGCGGCGGCCTCTCTGGCTTTTTGTTCAACGACATCTGGCGGCGGCAGCCCCTTCAAAATTTCGGGAGGAATGTCCTGAAGCCCTTCCTGGATCAAATTTTTGTGGCGTTCGGCCTGAGATTCCAGGCTGGTGCGATCCTTCGAAAAACGCATTTTGGCGCGGGCTGCCCGGTCCCGCAGCAAAGTATGAGCGTCTCCGCCGAGCAATAATGAAATATCCACTTTGGCAGGCTGTGTCGCTGCCGTGCCATCTCGGAGTGTTCCTCCATTGATGGTGCTGTCCGTGTGCTTGGGAAACATGATCGCACCCTGAGGACAAACGCGGGCACATGCCGGACAATTGGGTTTACACTGATCCGGGTGTTGCACTTGAACCTGATGAGCCTCATCCGTTCCAAATACAGCAAAGAGACAGAACCCAAGACATTGCATGCATTGGGAACAGCGATCGTAGTCAATTATGGGGAACCAACCGGTCCAATCAGAGGCTGTGATAGCGGTAGTTTCTGACTTGGAAGAAGGAGCCGTTGTGCCATCCGCCAAATCTGGAGAAGACGGCTGGGACACGCCTAAAGCGTTCGTGATTTCAGTGATGGGTTGAGAACGCAAATCAAGCAGTTTTGCATTTGCTGACAGGGATATGTGAGCTGTTTCAAAAAGCCATTTAACGGCTCTGGGGTGGCAGGCGATTACAGTTGGGCTGTGGGACAGGGTGTCTTTCAGTTCTGGATCACGCCGTCCCACCTTTTGGCAAAGGTCTGGGATGATTTCGTAAGCGACTCCTGCATCGGTCAGGGATTTTGACAAGGTATTGACGGCTCCGTCTGGAAGGACGTTTGCATGCTGACAGGCACAGATCAAAATGGAAGGTGGTTTCATTGGGCGGTTCCTTCTGAACACTGGCGACTTTGAATCTGAGTCAATGTAACGCCCAGAAGATCGGCGTAGGCCGAGGCATCCAGGCTGTTCTTTTCCGGTTCCCCTGAGAATTCGTAGAGCCAGCCCTCGTCGTAAGGATCGTTTGACAGGGACTCCAGTCCTTTTGAGAAAGTGGGATTTCCTCCTTCGAATGTGCCGGAGCCGATGCAATACAAATCGCTGAGGGCTTTAAACCCTTCAATCAAACCGATGGTATCGCCCTTGGTCACGGGGGCGCCTGGTTTGACCTCAAACTCGACGACAACGAGTTCTCCCAGCATACGGAGGGCAAATTCAGTCATTCCGACACGCCATCGATTGGGAGATGAACTGGGGACAAACCAGAAATGAGAAGATGTATAGCGATACCCGGATGGAAGCCGGGCAGCAAATCTGGCACGTTGTGAATGGCAATCGTTCACTGAAAAACCTCGTAAAAAAATAGCGGATGATGGGGGGATTCGCAAAATATTTCTGGTAGGGCCTTTTTGGGGGATCTGATGCGGTGACTGGAGTCCAATTGCTCTGGGTACAATTGTTGCTGCTCAACATGGAAGAATAACTTGATGACATGAATGTAAACGCGATCAGCAATCAGAGGAATCTGCTTCAAACGCAGATGCAGAATGGGATATCTACCAACGACCAGTTGAAATCCCTTGGTGTGGCGTTGCAAAACGGTGGGTTGGCGGCAGCCCAGCAGATGTACGCCACTCTTCAGTCGCAGGGGATGGGGCAAAATATGACCAGTCAGACCTCGGCCATCGATAAAGATTTTGCCGCCTTGGGAAAAGCTCTGGACTCGGGAGATCTGGCGTCGGCAAAGGCTGCATATTCTACCTTAAAAACGGATTTTCAAACCGCTTTCCAGGCTGCACGCGCTCAATACGCTCTGGCAAAGGCCAGTGGCAGTCTTGCAAGCCTTTCAACCGCAAGTGGTACCACGACCAGCAGTTTGAGTGGAATTTCGAGTTCTGCGGCTTTGGTGAAGTAGGGATTGACCGCTTGGCGATAGAATCTGGCCAGTTCAACGTGGGATCAAGTGGATATGGGGAACCTTGAGAAGGACAAAAACTCGCGCGCCAGGGGTGAGTTCCAATTCTTCGCTGGCTTGGCGTGTGAGAAGGGCGACCAGCGGGAACCCGCAATCGAGATCAATTCGAACCATGGGGCCTTCTGGCACCAGCGCCTTTACGGTTGCGGGGAGCCGGTTGCGTGGGCTGGCATTTTGCTGGGTGTCGCGTGCCAGAATGACATCTTCTGCCCGGATGCAAACGTGAACAGATGTTGTCTCAGCCGGTAGACTGCCTTGGAGCCCCATGAGCATGGCTTGGCCAACATTGACTGTGACGAACCCATTCTCTATTTTTTTTACGACTCCCGGCTGGATTGTTTCTGTGGTGACAATACCGGCTGCCGCCAGATTGATCGGGTGACTGAACACTTCATGCACCGGGCCCTGCTGCACGATGACTCCTTCGTTCATGATGACCAGTTCATCCCCCAAAGCCATGGCTTCAAGACGATCATGCGTAACGAGGATTGCTGGGATTTTCAATTGATGGAGAAGAGAATGAAGCTCACTGCGAACGCGAGCACGCGTGGGTGGATCAAGCGCGGAGAGGGGCTCGTCCAAAAGCAGTAATTTGGGTTGCCGGATGACGGCACGGGCAAGGGCGACGCGCTGTTGTTGTCCCCCCGATAATTCTTTGGGGAATCGGTTTTCCAAATCTTCCAAACCAATCCACTTTAGTATGTCATGGAGTCGCGATTGCCTTTCCCTTGGTGAGAGTTGATGGATGCCGTAGGTGATGTTTTCCCGGACGTTGAGGTGAGGGAACAGTGCATAATTTTGTGGAACAAAACCGATCTGGCGTTCCCGTGGTGGAAGGAAAATGTTGCGATTGCGATCAAACCACACTTCTTCCCCAAAGCGAATGATTCCCAAGTCAGGACGATCCAATCCGGCCAGACACTTTAATACCGTTGTTTTCCCCGAACCCGACGGACCAAACAGTACGGTTACGCCAGAGGTTTTCGCCGCACTCCAGCTTTTTAACGTGATAGTGGGACCCTCGGGATAATGTCGGCTGAAGTCCGCTTGCAGCCCAGGCGTTGTCTCGGATACGGAAAGGGGGGTGTCTGGTGCGTTCATGTTGCTTTTTTCCGATGGATGAGAATTTCACCACACCAAACAGCCAGACAAGCGAGAAGCGCTGAAATGCCGGCAAAGACCCATGCGCGGGAATCATCCCCGATTTGAACGGCTTGATAAATGGCGACAGAAAGTGTGGTTGTCTGTCCGGGAATATTGCCTGCAACAACAATCGTGGCACCAAATTCCCCCAGCCCGCGCGCAAAGGAGAGCATCATACCGGCTAGAATTCCACGCTTGGCGAGGGGAAGTGTGACTGTGAAAAAAACGCGCCATTCGCCAGCGCCCAAAGTTCGCGCGATTTGTTCAAGTGCGGGATCGATTTCTTCAAGCGCGGTTCTTGCCGTTCGCACAAAGAGCGGGAGAGACATGACGGCCAGGGCGAGAACAACCGCCCACCATGTGAATACAACGTCAAAACCAAGTTGATCATGAAGCCAACCTCCGATGGGGCCGCGTCGACCAAAGAGTTTGAGAAGCAGCAATCCGGTGACAACGGGAGGCATGACCAGTGGCAGGGCAACCACGGTTTCAACAAGAACCTTTCCATGCCACTTGAGCCGGGCCAGTGCCCAGGCAATTCCCAACCCTATTGGCACGATGATCAACGTGCTCAGAATTGCCATCCGCACGGTAAAACCAATAAATTGCCATTCCTCGGCGGTCATGGATTATTTGACAATAAAACCGTATTTCTCGAAGATTTGAGCCGCTTCCTTGGTGCAGAGAAAATCGTAAAATTTTCTCGCTGCGGCTTGCTGTGCGGAATCCTTGATCATGGCCATCGGGTAACTGATTTTCGGCCCCTGATCGGCAGGAACTTCAAAGACGACTTTGACTTTTTTTGAGATGGCCGCGTCGGTCTTGTAAACCATGCTGGCATCGGCATTGCCCGCTTCCACTGCGGCAAGGGCGGCCCGAACGCTTTCGGTTGACACGACTTTGGGTTCCACTTTTTTCCACAGTCCGAGCTTGGTCAGGTATTCCTTTGAGTAGAGTCCGATGGGGACGGACTTGGGATCGCCTAGAGCAATGTGTTTGACTTCGGGGGCGGCGAGACCTTCAGGACCTTTGAGGGGGAAGGTGGCATCGGTGGCGACGACGATGACGAGGGAATTGGAAAGGAGACTTTTCCTGGTGCCTTTGGTGAGAAGCCCCTTCTTTTCCAAATAGTCTGCCTTGGCTTCGTCGGCGGAAAGGAAGAGGTCAGCAGGGGCACCTGCTTCAATTTGTCGGGAAAGGGTGCTGGAAGCGGCAAAATTGAAGACCACTTTGTCTCCTCCCTGCTTCTCAAACTGTTTGGCAGCGTCTTTAAGACTGTCGGTAAGGCTTGCTGCTGCAAATACTGTGATATCTGCTGCGTGCGTCGTGGTGGAAATGGCCAGCCAGGAAAAAGCAAGTGCGGCTGCCAACAATGAGAGAGTTTTTGTCTTCATCATTGGGAATCCACTATACGGGTAATCTCAAAAAAATCCTCGTCTTTTTTTACGCGAATTTTTTTACCAGAATTGGACGGTGTGTTTTTTGAGGGAGGACGATCATTTTATAAAAAAACGGGGTTTCGTTTTTAAGGCGAAACCCCGCTGGATTTAAGCTGAATATAACGGAAACTATGACAACTCAGTCGAACCGTAGGTCAACGGCTGGATTTCCTTGCCATCCGGGCCTGTGGTGATCTTGCGTGTCTTTTCATCGAAGCAGCAGGCAATCTTCAGGCGTTCTGAAATTTCTGCCAGCGAAATGACGGTTTGGACACGGATCGCGAGATCAATGTTTGCATTCGGTTGCTTGTTGGCACGGATGCAATCAAACCAGTTCTTTTCATGAACAGGAATATCTTCACCAGGAGTGAGTCCTTTGAACTCTTCAGGATCGATATCCTCAGTAAACGGCTTTTCAGGATTGAGGGTAACGGTGTTGCCTGACATGTAGAGAGTTCCTTTTTGGCCACGGATAACGGAAGGCAACCCTTGTTCGTTGACGGTGCCGCAAGTAACGAAAAGTGAAAGGCCGCTGGGGAATTCAGCGAGGACTTGAGAGCTTTCCGGCACGTCACGTTCCGGTGTTCCTTCAGTGAGCTTGTCGGTGTGAATGGCCTTCGTGCCAATGCAAACGACACGGCTGGGGAATTCGGGATTACCAGTGGCCAGCATCAATGGATGCAGGCGATGAGGGAACAGGTCACCGAGGAGACCTGCGCAATACGGATAGTATTTGCGCCAACGGAAATAGGCGTCCACATTGAAGTCCGTTGTCTTCTTAACCTTGCCGAGCCATGTCTTCCAGTCAATATCACTTGCAGTGGCCCAAGGTTGGATCTTGTAATTCCATTCACCTTTGGGGTTGTTGCGCATGTAGGAATCCTGCCCGAGAACGAGCTGTCCAACCTTGCCTGCCTTGATGAGTTCAGCAGCCTTGTGCCACTTGGCATCAGAGCAGCCTTGGGAGCCGACCTGAAGAATCTTTCCAGATTTCTTGACGGCGTCAGCCACTTCAAAGGCTTCATCAAGGTAACGGGTGATTGGTTTTTCAACGTAGACATGCTTGCCAGCGTTGAGGGCATCGATGGAAACTTTGGCATGCCAAATATCGTGAGTGGAAACAACAACGGCATCGACGTCTTTGTTTTCGAGAAGCTTCTGGTATTCGCTGTAGGTCTTGACATCTGCGGTGCCGATTTCGGTCTTGCCCTGTTCTGTGCGGTGTTTGGACAAATCGCAAACAGCAATCTGGGCAATATTATTATCCGCGGCAGCGTTCTTCTGTCCAACAAGGTGGGCATCAAAGCCTTGAGGTCCAAGGCCGATGTAACCGACGTTAATACGGTCATTTGCACCGATTACACGTCCAGTTGAAGGAGCTTGATTCTGTCCATAAACAGGAGTTTTGAAAAGATTGACGCTTGTGGCCACAGCGGCGGCGGCCAACGTTGATTTCTTGATGAATTCGCGGCGAGTGTCTCCGCCGAATGCTTTCTTATCTTGGTTCATATGGTTCAATTTCTGGCCAACGTTGAAAAACGGATGCGATTTTATGGAAAAACGCGTGTCGTTCAACCACAATCGTACCACGGACTTAAAGAATTTGACGGTTAGGGCCGAAGATAATTCAAGAAAAGTTTTACTAAAGTGATGGAGCGATCTGACCGTCGACCAATTCGACGACTCTTTGCGCGCGAGCCGCGAGGCGCGAATCATGAGTGGCAATGATCAAAGTGACTGGCCGTTCTTCCCGCAGGGAACAGAGCAGTTGGAAGATTTCCTCTCCCGTATGAAGGTCCAGATTGCCAGTGGGTTCGTCCGCGAGAATCAACGAAGGTTCGTTAATCAAGGCACGGGCCAGTGCCACACGCTGCTGTTCGCCGCCGGACAATTCATAGGGACGATGTTCAATTCGTTCCTTCAATCCGACCCGTTCAAGTAATTGTTGGGCTCGGACCGCTGTTTCCAACGCGGATTTGCGGGCCATGCGAGCTGGGAGCATGACGTTTTCCAACGCGCTTAATTCGGGCAGCAGATGATACGCCTGAAAAATGAAGCCGATGTTTCGATTGCGCAGGTTTGTAAGTGAACTGTTGGAAAGGGAACGAAGGTCTTTTCCGCGAAAAGTAATGGTGCCGGAGTTTGGAAGATCCAGTCCGCCCAAGAGGTGAAGCAACGTGCTTTTCCCAGCACCCGAAGCTCCGCGAAGGGCCAGAAATTCTCCGGGCTGTACGGTGAGATTTACACCGCGCAACACCTCCACTGATCTGGCTCCAATCTGATATCGCTTGTTTAAATTCTCCGCGATGAGAATAGGCTCGGCAAGTGTCGGAGGATTGAGAGGAATCGTCTCGTTACTCATAACGCAGAGCCTCCACCGGTTGCAGACGGCTGGCTTTCCACGCGGGGAAAAGCCCGGCCAGAACACAGGTTAGAAACGCGGTGCCGCAGATTAAAAGAATGTCTCCGGGTTGCGTCAACGCTGGCAATTGGGAGATGCCGTAGACTGAGGAGGGAAGTAATTCAGTTCCCGTGATGTGGCGCATGAATTCCAGAAACTCGTTACGATAATGAAGCGCCAATAATCCAAGGCCAAGGCCGAGGCCAACGCCAAGTATTCCAACGACGACACTTTGACTTAAAAAGATCCAGAGGATTTGGCGGTTGGTGGTTCCGAGAGATTTGAGAATGCCAATTTCGCGCGTTTTTTGAACGACAAAGGTGATCTGACAATTGATGATTCCAAATCCAGCCACGATCATGATGAAAAACAAGAGGTAGAACATCATGTTCTTTTCCACCGCCAGCGCATTAAAGATATGCGCGTTCTCCTCTTTCCACGTTGTCACCTCATACAGTTTCTTGCAGGCATCATACAATTGGTCTGCGACGATATCAGCACGGAATGGGTCGCGTAGTTTAACAAGCAAGAGCTGGGTGGTGTCGTCCTGTTCAATTCCATAGAGGCGGGCCGCATTCTCCAGGGATACGACCATGATGGAATTATCGTATTCGTTGTATCCAACATCGAACAATCCCCGGATGGTGTATTCTTCAGCAACCGGCAATTCTGCGTTGGTGTTACCGACTGCCTTTTGCAACTTTTCCAGATTTGAGAACGAATAAACCAGAATTTTATCTCCAACAGTCACTTGCAAATTGTCTGCCAGTTCCTTTCCAAGGACGGTGCCATATCGGCTCAAATCAAATTTACCCCGGACAATGTTGGTGGGGAGAACGCTCACCGTGCCCAAGCGTTCTTCATCCACACCGAGAATCATTGGGGTGTAACTCAAAATGCGATTGGTGTCGGCTGGTTGGGTTCTGATTAGCGATAACATCCTGATGATCGGGGCGACACCAGTCACTTCATGGTTGGCGGAAATGACTTTGATGGCGGTGTTATAATCCCCAATGGAACCGTGGGGACGGCTGATTGTAATATGGGCATTGAACCCCAATATTTTATCCCTCCATTCCTGATCGAACCCGCTCATTACGCTGATGACGATGATCATGACCGCAACGCCCAGCAAAACACCCAAAATGGAAATCACCGTGATCACCGACACAAATGTTCGGCGCGGTCTCAAGTAACGTAATGCGAGAAATGCCTCAAAGGGCAAACGTGACATGCCCTTTAAGATTATGAGCGTAGCTACATTGTGTCAACGTTGTGATCACACAGTGGTAACACCGCAAAAGCCGATGGATTAAGGCCATTGGGAACCTCGTTTCACAATTATAATAAAGGCAGACAGGTCTGCTGAGAGCTGTTTGTGCTGGTCAATTCCTTGGAATTCGCATAAGCAATCAACTGAAAACTCCGAATTCCGATATAAATATCTGGAACTGTGTCCAAAAAGCGGGACTGAACAAAGGGACAGTGTCGCTTGATGAATAAAAAGTTCCATGAGGCGATAAAGCACTAGATGGCTTTGATGAAAGAATAGATCAAGCCACAGTGAATTATTGTGTTCACAATATGAACGCCGTGGCAAAACGAGTTTTAATTGTCATCGACGAGCCGGGGACTTTGGCTGAGTTCAGTCGGTCGTTGGCATTGCTTTGTCCCGATTGGGAACTTGTTTTTGCGGCCAATGCGAACGAGGCACTGGCAAAGCTGGAGGCTCATTCCTTTGATGTGATCATTGCGGATTTGAACACTCCCACTGCCATGGCGGGTGCGCTTTTGCTCAATGAAGTTGGCCGAAAATATCCGGCCATTTTACGTTTCATCATATCCAATTCCATGGACAAGGAAATGGTGATGAAATGTGTCCTGGGGTCGCACCACTTTCTACCAAAACCGTGCGAACCGGAAAAATTGCACGGTGCTGTTGAGCGTGTGCTTACGCTGGATCGATGGCTGGGAAGTGAAAGCCTCAAAAGCTTGATTGTGCGCATCCGCACTTTTCCAAGCATCCCGTCGCTTTACTTTGAAGTCCTCAGGGAACTGAAGTCTCCTGACACATCGGCCCAACGCGTTGGCGAAATCATCGCCAAAGACATGGCCATGAGCACAAAAGTACTCCAGGTGCTCAACTCTGCGTATTATGCGCTTCCCCGGCAGATTACTGATCCAACCGAAGCCGTAAACATCCTTGGTTTTGAAATGGTGCGATCGCTCGTGTTGTGTATCCAGGTGTTTTCGCAGTTTGACAAGGTGAAGCCCACCTATTTTTCCATTGATAAGCTCTGGCGTCACAGTACCAACGTTGCCCATGCCGCCAGGAAGATTGCGCGTTTTGAGGACCTAAGTGAAGACATTGCCGAAGCCGCCTATACGGCTGGGCTTTTGCATGATGTGGGGAAACTCGTCCTGGTATCCAATTTTGAAGCGCAATATCGTCAGGTCCAGGACATGGCTCGTGCTGAGAAAATATCGCTTTGGGAGGCGGAAAAAAGAGTGTTCGGAGCCAGCCACGGCGAGATTGGCGCCTATCTCATTGGTGTGTGGGGAATGCCATTGTCCCTGGCATCCGCTGCGGCGTTTCATCACAGTCCATCCGAGAGCGAGGACAAATCAATGGGAGTTCTTACCCTCGTACATGCGGCAAATTGTCTTGTATATCAAAACCGGCCAGACTCGGATGGGTTTGCGATGCCTACTTTAGATGAGGCCTATGTGGAGCAACTCGGCTTGAAAGATAAAATTTCTCAATGGCAGGAACTCATTCTCGCAAAGGGGCGGGGACCCAGCCGGGGATTTTCCAGTTCAACTCCTGTCCAAGAGAAACGTGCGCATTTGCAACCCACTCGACCAGAGTCTGTTATACCGGAATGGATTCTGCCATTTGCCGTGACAGTGGGGATTGTCATTGTCTTCATTTTTCTGATTAAATTGATCCTGTAACAGAGCTGGTTTTTGCTGAAATTGACAAAAAAACCTAATTTTAGTACTTGTTAATTGTCTGAACGCTGGTAGTTTTTGCCGCTCTGGATTTATGAAAGCTGATATTCATCCGAAATATGTGGACGCCGAAATCCGTTGTGCCTGTGGCAACGTGATCAAAACCCGTTCCACGAAGCCGACGACCCTTCTGGGCATTTGCAATGTGTGCCATCCTTTTTATACTGGCACCCAGAAGTTTGTTGATACAGCCGGTCGCGTGGACAAGTTCCAACAACGCATGGCCAAGACCAAAGCGGCTCAAGCCGCTCATGCTGCTGCTGCTTCTTCCAAGAAGAAAAAGAAGTAGTGTTTCCCTTTACACCGCCCGCAGGAGAATTCTCTTTTGCGGGCGGTGTCTTTTTTTTGAGACTTTCTCTCTTTTCAAGGAAAAGGGGGAAGGTGTGGTCCTCCTTCAAAAAGCTCAGTCATTACCATGGATCTGCATCCGTTTATAGATAAATTTGCCCGCCGCTTCGCAGAAGTTGAAGCTGCGTTGAACGATCCGAAACTTTTTGATAATGCGCTCCGTGCCCAGGAAATGACACGCGAATACTCGCGCCTCAAGGAGCTGGTTTCCCAAGGCGAGCGTTATCTCAAGATTTTAGCCGATCTCAAGGAGCATCGTGAACTTCTCCTGACCGAACCGCCAGAAAGTGAACTGGCCCAGATGGCCCGGGAGGAGATTACCCATCTTGAAGAAGAGGAAAAGCACTATGCCCGATTGGTCCAGATCGGATTGATTCCGCCGGACCCTGCGGATTCGCGCAACACCATCGTGGAAATTCGCGCCGGAGTGGGCGGGTCTGAATCGGCGTTGTTTGCTGCCGATCTCTATCGCATGTATTGCCATTACTGTGAACATCGCGGATGGAAGATCGAGACCATGGATAGCAATCCCTCGGACTTGGGTGGATTCAAGGAAATCATTTTTGGTGTCTCTGGACAGGATGTTTACAAGCGTCTCAAATACGAGATGGGCGTGCATCGGGTCCAACGTGTGCCTGCCACAGAAGCCCAGGGGCGCATCCATACAAGTACTGCCACTGTTGCCGTTCTGCCGGAAGCGCAGGAAGTCGATATTGAAATCAAGCCCGAAGACCTCGAAATCAATGTGTGCCGTGCCTCAGGCCATGGCGGTCAGGGCGTAAACACAACCGATTCTGCCGTGCAGATCATTTACAAGCCCACTGGCATGATGGTGCGTTGTGCTGACGAACGCTCTCAAATCAAGAACAAGGCCAAGGCCATGACCGTTCTCCGCTCTCGCCTTCTCGAAATCAAGGTCGCCCAGGAGAACGCCCAATATGCCGCCCAGCGCAAGGAGCAAGTCGGCACTGGGGATCGCAACGAACGCATCCGCACCTACAATTTTCCGCAGAACCGCGTTACCGATCACCGCATTGAATTAACGCTTTACAACCTCCCCACTTTTATCGAAGGCGACATTGATTGCTTGATAGACCCTCTCATGGCTGACGACATGGAAAAGAAACTCTCCGCCCTCAAACTTTGATGCATCCTCAAGGCCTTATATTTGACTGTGACGGAACCCTTGCAGACAGCATGCCGTTGCACTGGATAGCTTGGAGCACGGTTGCCAAGCGCCACGGCTTGTTATTTCCCGAAGACCGATTCTATTCCTTTGGCGGCGTTCCTTCCCGCGATATTGTGAAAATGCTGTGCGAAGAGCAGGGGCTTTCTCTTGACCCCATTGCCATATCAAAGGAAAAAGAGGCGATTTACGAGCCGCTCATGGGGCAGATCAAACCCATTGAATGTGTGGTTCGAGTCGTTCGCGAAAGCCACGGCATTATCCCCATGGCGGTTGCCTCCGGCGGAACAAAGTGGGCCATCAATCGCGTCTTGGAAATCATCGGAATTCGATCTTACTTCGATGCGGTTGTGACAAACGAAGATGTCGTCCATCAAAAGCCGGCGCCAGACATCTTCCTTGAAGCTGCGCGACGCATTGGTGTCAAACCAGAATTCTGCCGTGGATACGAAGACACAGACCTTGGTCTGACGGGCATTCGCACCGCCGGCATGGAAGCGGTGGATGTACGCCTGCTTCGTGCCAAAAATTAAAAACAATTCTTGCATACATCCAAGGCATTTCCGGTTTGAAGGACACCTTGAGGGGGGGCATGGATTATTTATTGTAATTCGAAGTCTACAAAAAATTTGTCACCCAGCGCGCTATCGAGTTGTTGATTATAGTGGATTCAAAAAAAGTTTGGCTTGGGCTTGATTCGGGGAGTGCGTAGCTGCATTATTCGTATGTTAGTCCAACGCATCTGCGTTTAAAGGCGGCGTTGAAGTTTTAAATCGCTGCTAAGGATTTTTGGAATGGTTCATGCTGTTGTAGGCTTGCGCATGGACCAATATTTGCCGGTAAGGGCTGCTGGCTGAGTGTTACGCTCTGAGTGGAGGATTATTCATGCAGGATGACAGTGTTGGAGTGCGGACAGACTGGCTTCGAGCCTGTTTTTAAGGCTTCCAGCCAACCTCTCCCCTCCCGACTCTAGATCGAGGTTCTTCACCACTTTTTAATTGATTTTCGATCCTAACAACTCATGAGATAGATACCAATCTGTCATTCCAAGATATTACCCATCCTTATTCCACTTGAAATAGCGAAAAAACACACGTAATGATCCAAAAACAAGGGATTTAATCGAAATAAAAAAACATTGTAAGCGCTAAAAAATAGACGTAATAAATGGAATTTGTTGACATTACGTATAAAAAAGCATTATTAAGAAAAACAAGGGCGAACGACCCTCTATAGCAAAGAAAATAAAGAATCAAAGTGGTTGACTTCCATGGGCGCGAGTGAGACCATGGGGATATAAGAACGCTCAAATGGGCACAGACGAATTAAAAAAAGACTAAACTAGAATGAGAACAACAATATTAACATCAGTCGCTCTGGCGACATGCGTGAGCACGCAATTGTTCGCCCAGAACATCAAGCAAGACGTTATTACGCTTAGCTTGACAGGCCAACAACAAGTCAGCGTAAGTACCAGCTCTACAGTAAAAAATTCTGGAGAGTGGTTGGATAGTCCTGCTCATTACAAGACTGGCACTTTCAAGTTGACAGAGAAGAGCTTAATTCAAGCGATAGCTGCAGTGGTTCACACAAACGCGAGCTACTACTCCAGCAAGGCAAAGTTAGTTCTCGTTGATGGTGAGCTCTCTGGTTTTACAAAAGTTGCGCCAGCATTGGCTGACTCGACCGTTGCTGATAATGTCTGGACAACAGAGGATACCGACACCCGCACAGCAATCGCAAATTCGACTGCTTCAGTGTTTGCTTCTCTCCCGAATGGTCGCCACTTTGAGGTTAATCCAACTGACGAAGTTTCAACTCCGATTGGACACGTTCAACCTTGGGGACAGATTTACATTCAAGATGCTGGCCGTAAAAATGCAGATGGTACCAGCCCTCTTCTGGAAAATGTCACCTACTTCTTTGGTTTGACTGTTGAAGAATGCTATGACTGCTTCTATCTTAACAGCTTTATCAGCGAAGCTACATTTACGTTTTCCACCACAACTCCAACTCAGAGTGGTCCTCCTTGCTGCACCCGTCCAAGTTCCACAACCATGTTTGGTCATGGAACAGATCGCTATTATCTGACCTTGAGCTTTGATAACACTCAGAATAACCCCTACCTCGCTCCTGCTTCAGCAGTGTTCCTTGGTAACCCCGGGGTTGTTAGTGATATTAAAGGTGATGGTGTGAAGCCTGATGCGATTACTTACAGTGATAAGATCAAGTCTGGTATCGGTGCACCAAGCCCATACGAGATTCGTTTCACCTTGAATGGCATTGTTAGCTATGCTTGGACTCTGAAATTTATCAATAGCAGCACTGACCTGTATCCTGATTTCGTTGGAAAAGCTAGCTATACAGCCAATGGTTATGGATTTATCGCCCTGAGCTGCTCACTGCTTACTGGTTCTGCCAGCATTACAGAAACCAGCACAGTTAAATCCAGCGTGTTTGGTGAGACCGGCACATGGACAGATTCATGGTTCGGCATTGGTGCCGGCAGTGACTATCCGACAGATGTTGCCACACCAGTTAACGTTCCTGCAAGTTTGTCATTCCATGTTAACGCGAACTACGTTAGCAAGAGTGCTGAGCAAAAAGGCGCTGGCGCAACTGAGCCTTTGATCGGTATTGGTTATCCTGCTTGGGATTAATACTGAGAAGTTTTAAATCTTAATATCACGCCAGCCCAAAGGTCAATAAAACCAATGGGCTGGCTTTTTTTTGAAACACTGGTTACTGTATCTTTCATCACATGCGTCCAAAAGTTGTTATCACCGTGCTTTTAGTGGCACTATTGGTTATTATTGGGGCAATCATTTTAAAGAGTTCATTTGTTGGAAATCACGAAACGGATGCACTGGCAGCAAACAAATCTGCAAGCACGACAGAGCCAAGTACGAGTTCTAGCCTTGGTTCAGCGTCTCAGGGGAATGGCTTGCAAGCATCAGGAAGCCCTCGTTCCGAATCAATAAAAGCTCTGAAGCGTGGAAATCTTAAGGCGGGAGAGACAAACTCTGCTGAAGCAGCCGAAAACGCGATTGCAGCACAATTGGACGATATTCGCGAAATCTCTGCACAGGCCGACCCAACGAACAATATAACAGTGACCATTCCTGCGCTCTTGGATTATCTTTCCAGTAAGGAAAAGGAAGTCAGTCAATCAGCCTTGGAGGCGATTAAACATTTGGACGATACAAATGCCATTCCTGGACTTCTTCAAGCTGCTGATGCAATGACGGATCCCAGGGAGAAGGTGGCGATTTATGATGTGATTGAGTATCTAAAGTTGCCAAATATTACGGATCTGAAAAAGTGATTTCCTCTGAAACCAAATCGTCGAAATCGACTCATGATGATGCACGATGGCTATTGTGGGTTAGAATTTTATTGTTAGTCGCAATTTTAGGGGCAGGTTACCTTGGGTGGTTAGCTATTCACAATGGTCCAGCAATTGGTTGCGGACCTGAGTCTGGGTGCAATAAGGTATTACAGAGTCGGTGGGCTTATTGGCTTGATATCCCCGTTAGTTTTCCTGCATTTCTTGTGTATTGTTGCCTCTTTGGCTCGACGATCATGGTTCGGAGAGCGTCGGATCCAGATGAAGAACGCGGGGCGTGGATCGCGATGATTGTTTTGTCAGTGACGGTGATTGGAGCAGCTTTGTGGTTTGTGGGGTTGCAGGTCTTTGTAATCAAATCTTTTTGTAAATTTTGTATGACGGCTCACATATGTGGGGCCATCGCTTCGGTTTTATGTCTATGTCACATACCAACCGCGTCTGATAAAACGACGCCTTTGTTGGCTTCTGGATCGGGTAAATCGGGAATCACATTAAAGGGGATTTCATTGCTGGTAGTTAGTGGTTTTTTGTGTGTATCCGTGCTGGTTGCCGGGCAGATAATTTTCAAGAAGGAACGTAATGTAGTTAAGGTGGTTCAAGGCTCGTTAGGGGAAATTCCTGCGCTAGCTGGAAAGTCAAACATTGAAACGACAACATTTACAAATGATCTTCCGGCACCACATGCAAATTTAATAGCTCCTGGCACACTTTCCGTGTATGGGAAAAAGTTTTTGCTTAAAATGGGCGATGTCCCAGTGATGGGATCTACTAATGCGCCATATGTAATTGTTTATCTCTTCGATTATACATGCGTTCACTGCCGTGCGATGCATCCCTTGTTATTACAGGCCTGCCAACGATTGACCAACCAATTGGCTGTCATATGTCTTCCCGTTCCAAATTCCAGCGAATGCAATCCATTCTATCCAAAGACAGCCGTTAAAGGTGTGAATACGAATGCGTGCGCATTTGTTCGCATAGGATTAGCTGTTTGGAAAAACAAGCCAGAAGCGTATGCGGAATTTGAAAATTGGATGTTTACAGGTACCGAGGCTCCAAGTCTGAAGGAAGTTCAGGAGCGGGCGGCCAAATTAATTGGTGCCGAAACTTTGAACAAGGCAAGTGAGGATGTGTGGATTAAGCAGCAAATTCTTATGGATTGTCGAATCCACCGTGCCAATTGGCAAGCCACAGGAAACACGGCGCTGCCACAACTCATCCTCGGTGATGCAGTCAGCGCAGGGCCATTGAACTCAACGGAACATCTGCTTTTATTGTTGAACAAATACTTGAAGATGGATGTCGGAAAGCTGCGCTAATTTTAAAACGCTGACTTTTGCTTTTGGCAAGTGGTGTGGTTCATATTGTCTCTAGAACAACTAAGATAGAAATGTAATGAAGAATCTTATACTGGTATGTGCGGCATTTATGATTTTGTGGAGCGCATTTTCAGTGCGCGCTGGCGGGATAGGTGATGCTGCCCCGGCATTGAAAGTTGCCGAGTGGATTCAAGGCAAAAGCGTTGATCTTAATGACGGTAAAAATATTCATGTCGTGATTTTTTGCTCGCTGACACGAGCCAACGACTTTGCACTTTCGAAAATTAAGGAGATTGATGGCAAATATCGGTCTAAAGGCATTATTACCGTTGTCGTCTGTGACGAGCCCCCGCAAGGGTTGAAAGAAACAGTGAAGGCCAAAGCGTCGAAGATAGAATATCCAGTGGCAGCCGATGATGTTCGCCGAACAACAACTGAGTATGTTAGGGTATTTGGAAATGCGGTGTTACCCAGAGCCTTTGTGATCAGCAAGGATGGGAAAGTCCTTTGGCATGGACATCCAATGGGTGGTTTAGAGGGGATTTTGGATCAGATTATTTCCGGCAAGTTTGATCTGGAGCGGACACGCAAAGAAATGAATGACCGCGCTCTTTTAGAAAATTACATTGCCATGGCGCGTCAGAACGAGAAACAGGGAGCGGCGGCTGGGAAAGTTGTTTTGACGCAGTTTACGAATGATGCATTTAATCTATGTGAACTTTCCTTTAAGATCGCAACTGATCCAATGCTCGAAAAAAGAGATGCCGCGCTTGCAAATGCCGCGCTGGAAAGAGCAGAGCAGATTTCAACAACAAATACGACCCGCATTGCAGTTATCAGAGCAATCCTCAAATTCCAGACTGGGGAGATGGAGGCGGGGCTTACGATGGCTCGCCAGGCATTAAGCACGGCGAAAACGGCGGAAGACAAGGATTTAGCTAAGGCAAATCTGCTTGCAATGGAACGTCTTGCTGCCATGTCAAAAGTGCAGACGAATTCGCCTGAAACAAAGAAGTGACGTTTCAGGCTTCTGATGCATATGACTGTATAACGTGCTCAGACGAATTCGTTTGATGTTAAGGGGGATATGAGGGGTGCCAGATATAAAAAGTTGGGGGAGGCAGGCAAAATTTACTTTGTATCTTTAGGACTTATGTAAAATAAGGAGGGGATGCGAAAGCATTCGAAACAGAGAACTGCTTGCCATGGATTTGATCCTCAACTAAAATTGGTTTTAATAAGGTTAAATAACTAAGTCTATTTTTGTACCAAAATATGAAGCATCATTTTAAGCAGTTAGTGCTTGGCAGCGCTATAATGTTTGTGATTACGTTTTGCTCAAGTGCGACCACTCCTTCTTATAGCGGCACTATGGCTCGTATTCCAGGCGGGACATTCGTCAGAGGCGATTCAAGTGATGACAAACTAAGTGACGCTCCTGCGGCAACCATTAATGTAAGTACATTTTTACTGGAAACGAATTTGGTTACATACGCAAAGTGGCAGGAGGTTTACAACTGGGCCATCACAAATGGTTACAGTTTTGAAAATGCAGGAACAGGTTTTGGCACGGATCATCCCGTTCAAACGGTGAACTGGTATGATGTTGTAAAGTGGTGCAACGCCCGGAGTGAAATGGAGCATTCCATCAATTTGGCTATCAAACCTTGCTACTATACGGACAGCAGTCTTTCAACAGATGCGGTTTATCGCAAGGGAGTGATTAATATATCAAACGATTTTGTGGATTGGAAGGCTGCGGGTTATCGATTGCCAACAGAGGCAGAGTGGGAAAAGGCGGCGCGAGGCGGTGAGGCTGGATACAGATTTCCGCTTGGTAATACGATCAGTCAATCTCTGGCCTGGTATTCCTCTCCATTGGTGCCTCAGAGTTATGACTTAGGCCCTAACAGCAGTATCAAGACAAAGACCTGCTCAGTTGGCAAGTTTGCGCGAAATGGATTTGGCCTTTGCGACATGAGTGGAAATGTAAGAGAATGGTGCTGGGATTGGTATGCAATATCCTATTATTCTACCTCACCGACCAATGATCCCCTGGGGCCTGTTTCGGGAACTTATCGCGTTTATCGTGGTGGCATGTGGGCTGAAAGTGCTGCTTTGATGCGTTGCGCCGTTCGCAATTATGGCACTCCTTCTCGTGAAGACAACATGACTGGCTTCAGGTGTGCGCGCACTGAGGAATCAAAAGAATATCCTCTCCTTTCACAGTTATCGGTGGGCTCTTTGACGTATGGTCAGGTTCTAACCACAAACTTGTTTACCTATGTTTTTACAAATGCGGCCGGATTGACCATTGACGGTGTTATTTCCATAAGTTCGAGTTATACGAGCAACAAGCCACAGGCAGGAATACTTTCGAATGTCACAATTGTATTTACCCCATATGATCTCACTAATTATTATGTAATCACAACAAACACTTCTGTGACGATTAATAAAGCAACACCGACGATCACGCAAACGCCAACGCCGACGGGGATTGTCTATGGTCAAAGTCTTGGCAGTTCAGGCTTGGTAGGTGGCTCGGCCTCCGTGCCTGGAATATTTGCATTTGCCGATTCCAGTGTGAAGCCGTCCTCTACGGGGATTAATTCCATTCTTGTGGTGTTTCAACCCACAGATTCTGTTGATTACAATTCTACCACATTTAGCGTGAATCTGACTGTTGCCAAAGCCACTCCTACTGTTTCGATCGCGCCAACTGTTTCGCCCATGAGATTCGGGGAGAAACTTGAAACTGCTATTTTCAGTGGTGGAGTCGTTTACGGGATTGGTGGAGTGACCGATGGTCCGCTTTCTGGCACATTTTCCTTCGTGAACTCCAACACGATAGCTTCTCCGGGAACCTCTATCCAGCAAGTGATTTTTTATCCAACCGATTCGGATCACTACCTAACTGCCTTAACCAATGCATCGGTAATGGTCAACATAGCTGATGCGAATGGCCTTGTGTATGCAAGTTCGCTCACGAGTTTTCTCGGAACCAATAAATTGGACAGCAATGGCTTGAATGCCATCCTTGTTTCTTATTCCAAGCAAAGCCCAGACATTACTGCTACACCTGTGGCTAGCTCGATCACATACGGCCAGACCGTCGGAGATTCAAAGCTTTCGGGTGGAGCTTCAGTTGTGTCGGGGGCATTTCTTTTTGTGGCTCCTACAAATGTTTTGCCACTGGGAACTAATTTTGTTGCTGTAAAATTCATACCGGACAATTCACTCCTCTATAGCAATGTCGTTCTGACAAACGTTTCCATCTCTGTCTTGCCATCTGTTCCTACGATCACCGAGCTTCCAAGCGTTAACCCAATCACATACGGTTCTACGCTTGAGAGTGTGGTGCTTGCGGGAGGTTCAGCGACAGGAGTTTCAGGAACCTCTTTGGCTGGCACATTTGCTTTTGTGGCTCCTTCCACGGTTGCTCCGTTAGGCCAGTCACTTCAGTTGGTCCAGTTCACGCCTAAGTCTACAAATTACGCCTCCATGGTCACCAATGTTGTAGTCACGACGCGTGCAACTAACGACGATGGAATTATGGACATTGCTTCACTTGAACTGTTCTTGGGAACTGGAAGCACGCTTGATTTGACAGCATTGAATGCTGTCTTGGCCCACTATTCGTCTTCAAATACATATTTTCAAGTCAGTGCAAATGGATATAGAGCTGACACGACATTGACGAATTTTGTTCTGTCTGTGGAATATAGTACAAATGTGACTGATAGTAGTTGGCAGACACTGGCAGTGCCTCCTGTTAGTGATCCCTCTGCGACGAATAGCCGTTTTTACCGTCTGAAAATTTCCCGTTAACGGTGGTTTTCAGAGAGACGTTTCTCCCGAAGGTTGATCTTATTCAACCTTCGGTCTTTTTTATGGTATGCCATCTAGGCGTGGTCTGAAGTTTTCTTAACTTCTTACCCGGGAAAGATGGATCCCTTGTGAGGGGGGCATGAGATCGTTTCATTGGTTCTCAAAATTCACGGGGATTTATAGCCTAAAGTGCTGTGGAGTCGCACAAGGTATAGAGTTCAATGTTGTATTCAATGAGTTCGGCTCGGGCTTGAGCAGGGGAGATGTAGCCGACTTGTTCTTGTGCCGGTTCCACGCATTTGCGTTAGGTGACGTTGAAGCTTAACTTCGCTGCTAAGGATTGCCCGAACGACTCCTGCTGGGGTGGAGTTCGGCATGGGCCAATATCTGTTGGTATTGATTACTTGTCGTATTGGACGCTCCGGTCTGAGTGGTGGATCATTCCTGCTGGCGCATCCATTTGCCTCCTTTAATCAGCACTTCGTTTTCAAGTCCGCGCAGTATTGGAATTTTCTTTTTTTCCGAGTTCATCAACCTTTCTCTCGGAGGAGAAACCAGTTTTACTCGTTGAGTTTACTCTTTCACTCCAATTAGGGTGACTCTTTCAAAATGCACAAAACGGCTCAGGATTTTCCAGCTTGGAGCAGGGCTCAATAGGCTCTTTGAATTTTTGAACGCAAGGCTGGAGACGGACTTTCTTTACGGCTGTAGATTTGTTTTCTCGGCAGAGCTCTTTAACACACTATTTGTATGCACCGCATTTGTAGAGGCGGCACTTTGAACAGAAGACTTTAAGGCGTTGGTTTGCTTTCCATTTGCAGGTTTGGTCTTCAAGATCGTCATGCGTTTTTCCATGACTTTGAGAAAGGCCTGGGCATTGTTTTTTTCCTTTGGCACAGTAGCGTTTTTAACAGCGTTTCTTGCCAGTTCAATTCCTTCTTCATGTTTGCCTGATTCAAAGGCAATGAGCGCACGCCCAATTTGAACTCTCGTTGAATTAGTCGTAGCCAGCTTTTCTGCTAGATCAAGCGCTTTTTGAGCGAGAGGAAAATCGCGCTGACGAATGCCTGGGGCGGTGACGATCTGAAAGGAGAGATCGCAGAGGAGATTGAAATCATTTGTGCGTTTGGCTAAAATGGCTTCCCCTGCAGCCTTAACTCTTCGGTCGTTCTTGCGTGCCATTTCAAGGTATTGATTCATGTTATGAGCAGCCATGTCCAGGTGAGCCGCGCGCGTCAGGTCATACCGGTTCTCAAAGATGTCTTCCACTGCGTTTGTCATTCCATGAAGCGCATGTCCATGCCAGAGCACGATGCCGTTAGTTCCCACGATGAACGCATACGGAATCCCTTTCTGAGCCACGGGATCCAAATAGGCGAGCGAAGTTACGCGGTTACTGTCCGCCGCAATGGAGAAAAGAACATTTGTTCCCTGGCGTTGGACGAATTCCTTGAGGTGGTCGGGCGATTCGTCACTGATGGCTGCGATAACGAGCCCTCTGGTCCCGAATTTCTTCTGCAGATCGTTCAGGTTGGTGGTGCTCATCTGGGAAGCAACTCCGCTGGAATTCCATATCTCGACGATGAAGATGTTAGTTCCCGTCTTTAACTTAACGGGTTCTCCCTTAACCCACTCTTTTACGATCAATGGCGCCGCCGGATCCCCAATAAAAGCAAATCCTGGATAAGGGAAAAGGACCGTAACCATGAGTAAAAGTAAAATAACCTGTCTAACCATAATTTTTAAAATTTTAGTCCGGACACGAGTTCATATGCAAGTCCCAACACGGAATGCCAGGATTAAATGTTGTCTGGAACGAATTGAGCTAAAAGTAATGTGTAGTGACTTCTGTGCTTTCCGAGGTATGCCGCTTCCGATAGGTTAAGGGGGAAACCCCCATCAAACGTGTAAAGGTGCGGGAGAAGTGGCTGTGGTCGTAAAACCCGCATTCCAAGGCGGTGTCTGTAATGCTGGCGTTGGTCTCGGTGAGAAAACGGCAAGCTGCATTTACACGGACCCGTAGAAGGTATTGCCGGGGGCTTGCTCCAAAGAGTTTCCGAAATCGCCGTTCAAACTGGCTGTGTGAAATGCCGACCATGGAAGCGAGGCGGCGAGTGCTCAACGGGTGGCTGAAGTTGGAGTGCATATATTGAATGGCACGGGCCAACCGGCCAAAAGCCTTTGGCGTGGCGCGTTTGTCCTCAATTTGTCGGTGAATTCCGGCAATTCCTATGATGTGGCCTTCTTTGTCATACACGGGTACCTTGCAATAAAAAATCAGGCGATCTGACCCCTCTGCTTCGGGAGCCGGGGCAATGGCATTGATGATTGGAACCCCGCTTTTCATGACTTGTTGATCTCCATCCACATACATTTGTGCGCGATCCCTGGGGTAGAAATCAAAATCCGTTTTTCCAACCGTTTCCACGTTTGACTCTGCATGGCAGTATTCGCAGGCCCGCCGATTTTGCTGAATGAACCGACCCTGAACGTCTTTCATGAAGAAGGAGACATCCGGCAGCCAGTCGAGCAGTTGAAAGAACGATTCCCAAGATCCCACCTTGTCTAGAAAGTCTTGTCGAAAAACTTCAGGATTCATGCGTCAAAAATACACAAAAATGGCGATTCCTTACAAGCTGTACCTATTCTTTCTCGATAGAATAAATCATCTATGAACAGCGCGTTCCGAAATACCAACCCAAAAAACGGCTCGTTGTCTCAATCTCCAACATCCCGGAGCCGTCGGCAGTTTGTCCTTGAAACCCTTTTTGCTGCCGCAGCTTTTGAGATTATTCCCAGTGGTTTTGCGCAAGGTGCGAGTAGGCAAATTAAATTGGGTGTTGTTGGAAATGGAGGGCGAGGCAGTTGGATTGCGCAGCTATTCAAACAGAATGGCGGATTTGAGATGCACGCGGTCGCAGACTATTTTCCGGAAGTGGCCGACAAGTGTGGGGAAAATCTTGGAGTGCCCCAGACGCGTCGTTTTTCCACCTTATCAGGATTTAAACGTCTCCTTGAAAGCGGTGTGGAGGCCGTGGCCTTGGAGGTGCCGCCCTACTTCCTTCCTGAGTATGCCGCTGCCGCTGTGGAAGCCGGTGTTCACGTTTACATGGCGAAGCCGGCGGCCGTGGATGTGCCTGGAGCCCTCAAAGTTCTTGCTGCGGGAAAAAAGGCAACCGAGAAAAAGCTGTGTTTCATGGTGGATTACCAAATGCCGACGGATCCTGTGAATATTGAAGTGCAAAAAAAGATCAGGACCTCTGGTTTTGGCAAAATTGTTCACGTCTGGACAACGGGATTGACGACTGGATTCATTGATCCTCCCGGAAATTTGGAGAGTCGGTTGCGTAATCTGACCTGGGTCAATGACACAGCGATGGGGTGTGGATACATTGGAAACTATGACATCCACGCCATTGATGCCGCGCTTTGGGCGATTGGCGAGGTGCCAATTGGGGCGAGCGGCAATTCTCGGGTTTCCCGAGTCTCCCCCCATGGGGATGCCCATGATGTGTGTTCTGTTCTATTTGACTATCCGGGTGGTGTGATCCATTCCCATTTTGGTGAGGCATTGAATAACAAATTGCCGGGAGAATTAAGCTGTCAAATACATGGAACCACAGGTCATGCGCTTCTGAATTACTGGGGTAAATCCAGTTTTCGCTCCTTTGATGACGCCATGGAAGGAGAGGTGGCCAACCTTTACGAAGCAGGAGCAAACCGGAACATTTCCACGTTTTATAAGAATGTGATTGAGGGGCATTTCGAAAATGGCACCGTGCAACGTTCTGTTGATGGCGTTCTGGCCTGTGTCCTGGGCCGTGAGGCGGGGCTTCGCCAGACACGACTGACCATGGAAACACTTTTGAAGGAGAACAAGAAATTGGATGTGGATTTAAGCGGTTTGAAGGCATGACCTTCCCGAGACCGCAGTCGGACATTTGAAAAGCCAGAAAACATAAATTTATGACAAATAAGAACTCTTCCAACCCATTGAGCCGCCGGCACTTTATTGCAGCGGCTGGGGCTTCTGCCATTACGTTCAGCATCATGCCTGCAAGGACGGCGCTGGGCTCCGAGGCAAACTCAAAAATCAATATTGGCTTGATCGGTTGCGGTGGGCGCGGCCATTGGATTGCCAATCATTTTGTCGGAAACGGCGGCTATAATTTTGTTGCTGTTGCCGATTATTTTCAGGACCGAGCTGACCCGGTTGGTGAAGCTCTCAAGGTCCCTGCAGAACGCCGTTTCACAGGTTTGTCTGGCTACAAAAAATTATTGGAGCAAAATCTGGATGCTGTGGCGATTGAAACTCCGCCATACTTTCACCCGGAACAGGGCAAAGCCGCTGTTGAGGCGGGCAAGCATGTGTATATGGCAAAGCCCATTGCAGTGGATGTGCCTGGATGCCAGACGGTGGAGCAAAGCGCAAAAGTGGCGACATCCAAAAACCTTTGTTTTCTCATTGATTTCCAAACCCGCACCATCCCTTTGCTGAAGGACATCTGGCAGCGGGTGAATGAGGGACAGATTGGAAAAATCATCTCCGCCGAAGCTGCCTACCAGACTGGGCCCGTTGGCTCTCAGGCCGATGCGGGACGCCGTGCAGATCCCAAAAATAACGAATTAAAACTTCGTGCGTGGGTGACGGACCGCATTCTTTCTGGTGATATCATTACCGAGCAAAACATTCATGCGATTGACATGGCCTGCTGGTATCTGGATGCGGCTCCGTTGAGCGCAGTTGGTACTGGAGGCAAATACCGTGATTTCATTGGAGATTGCTGGGATCACTTCTCTGTGATCTTCAATTTTCCAAACCAAATTCCGGTGACGTTTAGTTCAAAGCAGGTGGGGTATGGCTACGATGATATCTTGTGCCGCCTGTATGGGGACAAGGGCTATGCTGACACCCATTACAATGGCAAAGTCCGCCTGCGCGGCAAGGAAGATGCAACCGAGGGGGATTTGCCGGATGTATACGCAGAGGGTGCCAAATACAATATTGCGACATTTCACGACAGCATTGTGAACAAGAACTACAGCAATCCTACGGCGGTGCCAAGTGTCCGCAGCAATTTGACGACGATTCTTGGGCGGGAGGCCGCGTATCAACAGCGTCTGGTGACCTGGGATGAAATGATCAAGAAAGCCGAACCGTTGGTGGCGGATCTCTCTGGCCTCAAATCCTGATTTGCCTTCATGAATATGACACGCAGAGAAATGTTGCAGCGTTCAGCCCAGGGGGCGGCGATGATTGCGATGAGTGGCGCGTTTGCCCCACTGTTTGCCGCTTCAGAATCACGCGGATTCAAGATTGGCGCGCCTGAGTGGTCATTGGGAAAATCTGATCCGAGCTGTTTCGAAGTCGCGAAGCAAATCGGCCTGGATGGCGTTCAGGTCAACATGGGGGGCGTGGAGGATAAAATGCACCTGCGCCAGCCCGATGTGCAGAAAGCGTATCAAGACGCAGCCAGAGCCAACGGAATGGAAATTGCCTCGCTTGCCCTTGGGGAGCTGAATCGCATTCCGCTCAAGAATGATCCCACGGCGGCCATCTGGTTGCTTGACTCGATGGACGTTGCGAGGGCGTTGGGTGTGAAGGTGATTCTTGTTGCTGCATTTGGCAACGGAGAATTGAAGGGAGACAAGGAAGGTGTCAATAAAACGGTAGGGGTTCTCAAAGAGCTGGCACCCCGCGCCGAAAAAGCCGGAGTTTATCTGGCTCTTGAAAATTATCTCAGCGCACCCGAGAATTTGGATATCATTCAACGCGTGGGTTCACCCGCTGTCCGGGTCTATTATGATGTGGGGAATTCAACGGACAAGGGATACGATGTTTACGCTGAAATCCGACAGCTAAAGGACCAGATTTGCGAGTTCCATGCAAAGGACGCAAATTTTTTGCTTGGACAGGGACGGATCGATTTTACAAAAGTTCGTCAGGCTATGGATGACATTGGATATCGTGGCTGGATTCAAATTGAAGCACACGCGCCGCATTCCCTCGTTGAGGATTACAAGACTGACCTGAATTTTTTAAAGGGGATCTTCCCGGCAAAGGTGTGAGGAAGAGGAAAAATTGAAATTCGAGCTCTGTTACTTAAGGCGTTTCGCAGGTTGAAGCGTGTCCTTGAGCAGAACTCCACTGCATTGCTGGCGTTCCGACTCCAGAAGAAGCCATTCCAATTTGTCGGCGGCATCGACTGGGGAAAATCCTTCGGTCCGTATGTTGGAAAGACAATTGCGGTCCGCGTCGGTCCGTCCATGCCTCGGATGAAAAGTGAAATAGGCTCCCAGACTGTCGGGTGAACCCAGCCCCGGTCTCTCGCCCAGCAGCATTAATGTGTGCTGGGCCTGCAATATTTGTCCAATCTCGTCTTGCAGTGCAACTCTCGCGAATGGAGTGATGAATACAGGATAAATACTCCACCCCGCCTTTTCCAAACGGGGAATCAACTGCGCAAGAGTGGAAACGGCGTGGCGTTCCGCGGCAAGAGCGGAAAGTCCATCGGAAACAAGAATCGCCAGATGACGTTTCCCCCACATGGAAAGATGATCCATCAGGAATTGCTTCGATTCCCCGGATAATTGACGGCCAAGATTGGGATTGGCCAGATACGAGGCGCGGTTATCAGCGCCAGTGGTGAGTCGAACCGTTTGAAAAGCGGCGTTTTTAAAAGACGCTTCCACGGCATCGACGTCGAAGGTTTTCATAACGGCGTCGCGGGCGCGGGCGTGTGCAAGCCGAAAATCCAAAAGTGATTCTGTGCGGTAACTACCCCCAGCTCGGCCCTGGGCAATGCGGGCACTCGTGTAACGGGAGAGACTGCTCCAGGGATCGCGTTGGCTGCCGGTTTTTTGGGGAGGAGTGAAATCAGACGATGGCATTGGCGAGAAGGGGATGGTTTTTATTTTCCGCGAGCAGGCATCCCGTCGATTGGAGAATCTTCATGTCCAGAAGCCATTGTTCGAATTCCGGTGCCGGGCGCAATCCCAGAACCTGACGCAGATAATGGCTGTCGTGAAACGAGGTGGATTGATAGCCGAGCATGATGTCATCGGCCCCAGGAATGCCCATGATGTAATTGCATCCGGCGACACCCAGAAGCGTGAGCAGTGTGTCCATGTCATCCTGATCGGCTTCTGAGTGATTGGTGTAGCAGACATCAACCCCCATGGGGAGGCCAAGCAGCTTTCCACAAAAGTGATCTTCAAGACCGGCGCGGATGATCTGCTTGCCATTGTAAAGATATTCGGGGCCAATGAATCCGACAACAGTATTGACCAGGAGCGGTTTGAAGTGTCGGGCCACCGCATAGGCGCGGGCTTCGCACGTCTGCTGGTCGAGCCCATGGTTTGCATTGGCCGAAAGGGCGGACCCCTGGCCGGTTTCAAAATACATGACGTTGGAACCGATGGTGCCACGGTGAAGGGCTTGTGCGGCCTCGTGGGCTTCTGACAGCAGGGAGAGGCTGATGCCAAAACTCTTGTTGGCGGCTTCGGTTCCGGCAATGGATTGGAAGACGAGATCGACGGGGGCCCCGTGTTGGATGGCTTCCATCTGCGTTGTGACGTGCGCGAGCACACAGGATTGTGTGGGAATCGAGTGCTTTTGGATCAGCTCGTCAATGAGCCGCAGAAGGGATTCAGTGTTGGGAACGTTATCCGTGGCAGGGTTGATGCCGATGACGGCGTCACCGCAGCCGTAGAGCAATCCATCTACAATGGAGGCGGCGATGCCTTTGGGATCGTCAGTTGGGTGGTTCGGTTGGAGCCGGACAGAGAGACGGCCCGGAAGACCGATTGTGTTGCGAAATGCCGTGATGACCCGGCACTTTTTTGCGGCCAGGATCAAATCCTGGTTGCTCATCAACTTGCTGACAGCCGCCGCCATTTCCGGGGTGATTCCTTTTGCAACGGCGGTTAATTCCCGTTCTCCGGTTTCATAACGGAGAAGCCATTCGCGAAATTGTCCAACGGTTAAACCCGAAATGGGGGCAAAAGCGTTATGGTCGTGGGTGTCGATGATGAGGCGGGTGACTTCGTCCTCTTCGTAGGGGATCAGTGGTGTCTCGAGAAAGGTTTGAAGAGGAACATCGGCCAGACAGCGCTGGGCTGCAACGCGCTCCTCGGCGGAAGCGGCGGCAATGCCGGCCAATTCATCGCCCGAACGGCGAGGAGTGGCTCTGGCCATGAGCTGGCCTAAGGAGTGGAACTCGTAAGTTCGCGCTCCTGTTTTGCAGGACCATGAAGGCATAGATCATTCCTCAGAGAAGAGGTATTCAAGGTCGTTCTTTGTCAGGTTGCTGGCGAAACCACGTTCACCCAGGACATCCGCAATGGTTTTGGCCTTGCGTTGTTGGAGATCCCAAATCTTCTCTTCGACCGTGCCGGGCGTGATAAGCCGGTAGGCGTTGACGGTGTGAGTTTGTCCAATGCGGTGCGAGCGGTCGATGGCTTGGGCCTCGACGGCGGGGTTCCACCACGGATCGTAAAGGATGACGTTGCTGGCGGTGGTCAGGTTTAATCCTGTGCCAGCGGCACGGAGACTTAGAAGAAACACAGCGCTATTGGGATCGTTCTGGAATTGCTCGGTCACAAGCTGACGATCCTTGGTTTCGCCGGTTAAAATGTGGGTTGGAATCTGGCGTTGATGGCATTCCTTTTCAAGAATGCGCAACATCTGGACGAATTGGCTGAAGACGAGAACCTTTTGCTTGTCCACGCGCAAGAGTTCGAGCAGCTCGAAGAAGGTCTCGGTTTTGCCGGATGGGGAATCGTTGCCAACCAGTTGGGGATGGCAGCAAATCTGGCGCAGCCGGGTAAGGGCGGCAAGGACGTGAATTGTGCTGCGGCCAACGCCTTTTTCGGCGACGACTTGCATGACCTGTTCGCGGCTACGTCGCAGTTCGGCCAGGTAGAGTTTGCGTTGGGACTCGTCGAGTTCGCAATCGCGGCGTTGCTCAATGCGGTCTGGCAAATCATGCGCGACATCTTTTTTGAGGCGGCGCAGGAGCAGGGGACGCAGTTTGGCAGAGAGACGACGGCGGGCTATCCGTTGTTCGTCCTCTGCATTTTCACCCTTGGGATCGTATTTCTCGGAGAATTTCTGCTGGTTGCCGAGGTAGCCGGGTTGAACAAAATCCACGATGCTCCAAAGATCAAGCAGGCGGTTTTCAAGCGGTGTGCCGGTGAGCGCCAGACGGTGTTCGGCATTGAGTTGCTTTACTGACTGGGTGATCTGGGCATCTGGATTTTTGATGAACTGGGCTTCGTCGAGAACGACCGCGGAGAAAGTGTATTTTTGCAGGGCTTCGAGATCCCGACGGAGCAGCGCATAGTTGGTGACGATCAGATCGTATTCGGGAATCTGCTTGCGCAGGTTATGTCTTGCGGAGCCGCTTTCCAACACAAGCACCTTGAGAGTGGGGACAAATCGATTGGCTTCGCGTCGCCAGTTATGGAGGACGGAGGCCGGGCAGATGACCAAGGCCGGGCTGCTGTTCTTTCCTCTGTTTTGGCGCATCCACTCAAGCCAGGCAAGGGTTTGAAGCGTTTTTCCAAGTCCCATATCATCGGCCAGGATGCCACCGAGATTGTGTTTCGAGAGATGGACAAGAAAATCGAAACCAGCCTTTTGATACGGACGGAACTCCGCTTCAAGAGTGGACGGCAATGGTGTGGGCGGTATGCCTTTGAACTCGGAGAGATTCTTTCTCAGAGTCTGGGCGAGCGGTGTGTTGCCGAATTCATCCAGAGTGGTGTTGTCCAAGTGGGCGGCCTGTTGGAGATGCAACTGTTGTGGAACGGCCATGAGGCCATCAACCCCAAGGTCTGCCATGATTTCCTGGGCTTTTTGCACCATGCCAGAATCCAGTTCGGTCCATCCGGCGTCGGGGAGTTTGACAAAACGCCCCGTGGCTGTCTGGAGACGCTGTAAATCCGCAGGCGTCAATTTCATGCCCTCACTTTCCCACTCCGCGGAAATGGAGAACCAATCAATGCCGCTGCCACGAACCATCAGTTTCGGGCGTAATGGCCCGGGATGGAGGAACAGCCGGTGAAAAGCCATGTTGCCGAGATACTCGGCATCCTGAGGTCGTTCAGGCCAGGCATTGGCGAGAACGTTAAGAAAATTCTCATTGGCATCTCCGACCCAAAGGCCCGGCTCTGGTGTAAACCAGTCAAGGCGTTGCAACCAGTGAACCGCAGGCTCCAGGCGGGGATCATCCAGGATTTCGGGTTTGTCACCGGCGGCGTGGGCTGGGACATTGATTTGCCATTCAATGCCATTCCAAAGCCAAAGGCTTTGATCCCGCAGGCTGCAAGCTTGAAGTTTCAGCCGGACAACGTCGTCCTCCAACTCAAATGTAAAACGGGGAATGGCAGTATGTACAACGCAAAGCTGATCCCAATCAACGCTGTTGCAGGCTTGCGTCTTGCGCAGCTTTGTGAGCATGCGATGACTGAGCTTGCCAATGGGAAGCGATCCCGTTTGAGCCCACGTGGAGAGGAGGTCCAGTGGGGGGGAATTCCTCAGTAAATAAAAGGCATTATCGATCAGGGCGATTGTGGGCTGAACAGAAAAGAAAGTGGCTTCGTTGAGCTGGTGAATGGAACCGTCGGGCAGCACAAGTTGATGGGTAAAGGCGAGTTCTTTTCCCGATTCATCCAAGTAGGGTCGAAGTTCGACCAGCCTGCCCTGAAACGAAAGCGGCTTGCTATTTGAAGCGAGTTCCAACCGGTTGTTGTCTCCCCAGCGAACCAACCATTGAAGAAGTTGCTGTCCTTTTAGTTGGAGAGATTCCCACAACCCCTCAGGGTCCGGGTGGGTTTCCGAGAGCCATTGAATAAATTCCCAGTCTGCCGGGGGGAAAAGCTCCTGTTCGTGTGCCGTGCGGGTTGTCAAATCAACAATCTCGGCGACAGTCTTGACCTTGTCTCCGGTTCTTGGCCGGGAAATATGAAACGTGACTGTCAGGCCGTTCAGTGCGGAATTTTCTTCAACCGGTTTTGGAGTGCACAAAACACGCAGGCTGGCACGGGGTTGGTCAAGATGAAATGGAGTCGATGGGAAAAGCCATTGTTCGAGCTGTTTGGCAAGCTGCTGTTCGCGTTCGTTTTGCTCGATTTCACAAAAGCGCGCCATGTTGGCGTGGGGTTGCAATTCCGTGGGAAGTGAACGGTTGGAACGCAGAAAAAGAATGGCCGTCTCCTCCAGGCGTTTTGCGCCACGTGCAGCCAGCAGGCGAGGCCACCAATCCTGACTGGTAAAATCTTTGCGCGAAAGGGACAGTTTCTCGAAATAATCCTCCAGCAAAAGCCAGGCTCGCTGAGAATCGGTGCAATTGGCAAAGACGTTTAGTATCTCCGTGCGCTCAGCGACAGCGGCTTTGGAGTCAGAAAGCTCGCGGCGAAGATCGGCAAGATTGCCATAGGTCTTTGCGAGCACATTGTGATGGGCGTCGTACCTTGTTGTATTTGTCGAGCGGCTGGTGCCGTTTTTTCTAGAATGTGTATCCATTCATTCTGCCAAACTATTAGGCTCTAATATCTCCTCACAATCCCACGATGGCGTCAATTCAAAAGGGGGAAAGAAAAAGGACGTGCTTTTACTCAAATCGGCACGGCGGTAAGGGAGCGAGGAAATACTTTTGAATGAAGATATTAGGAATAAATAAGGCAGCCATCCGAACCTGATTAGGAAAATTCGAATGGCTGCCTGACAGTAATGAAACAAGGAACGCTTAGGCTACAGTTGGCTCTACAAATGCATAAGTGGCTTGGAACGGAGTTGCTCCTTTTGTCTTCTTCACATTGCGATCCGGATTCGCTGCAAGGTGTTCAATTACCTTGAAAACAGTTTCGTTCGCGTCCAGGGCTCCGATGCCGCTTGCGATTTGCTCGGAGGTGAAAGTCTGACCGGCTTTCTCCTTGAGGAATGCCAGGATTTTGATCTGGAGATCAATAACGTTCTGAGCGGCTTTCTTTCCAGCTTCAACGCCGGGTTGATGATAGGCATTGATGTTGATGAGCTGGGCGTAGATGCCGACTGCGCGTTCAAAGAGCGCGATCAAGACACCGACGGAGAACGGAGAAACCGATTCAATGGTCAGCGTGATGGATTCACGGTCACTGGCGAAGAGGGCCTGACGGGTTCCAAGATAAAAGCCCTGTAAATAATCACCGGAAGTGACTTTGTTCTCAACTTCCACGGAAGCGGTTGCACGGTCGCGCAACACTTCGATGAAGGTCACAAAGAAGTTGTTCAACCCATCGCGCAACTGCTGAATGTAGGCGTGCTGATCGGTGGAACCCTTGTTGCCGTAAACGGCAATGCCTTGATTGACAACATTACCACCGAGGTCGAGCTTTTTGCCGAGAGACTCCATGATCAACTGTTGGAGATAACGGGAAAAGAGTTCGAGGCGATCCTTGTAGGGCAGGATGACCATGTCCTTTGCGCCCTTGCCATTGCCAGCGTAATACCAAAGAGCGGCGAGCTGGGCAGCCGGATTGCGCATCGGATCGGAATTACGTGTCACTTCATCGCAAGCCGCAGCGCCGGCGAGGAGTTCGTTGATGTTGAATCCCTGCAAAGCAGCAGGTAGAAGGCCGACAGCCGAGGTTTCACTTGTGCGTCCGCCCACCCAGTCCCACATCGGAAAACGGCGAAGCCAGTTGCTGGCCGTTTTGTCAAGATTACTGCCGGCACCCGTGATGGCAACGGCGTGTTGGGCAAAGACGAGGCCTGCCTTTTCAAAGGCTTTCTCCGCTTCGATCATTCCGTTGCGGGTTTCTTTTGTGCCGCCGGATTTTGAAATCACAACACACAGTGTCTTGGGCAATTTCCCATCCAACTTGGCCAGCACTTTATCCATGCCGTCGGGGTCAGTGTTATCAAAGAAGAAAACTTCCAGTTTATCCTTCTCCGGATGAGACAATGCGTTGGCAACAAACTCCGGGCCGAGCGCGGAACCGCCAATGCCGATGACGAGCAGGTATTTGAATTTACCCTTTGGACCTTTGACAACGCCCTTGTGAATCTCCTTAGCGAACACCTTGATGGCGTCTACTGTCTTTTGAATTTCTTCCGTCAATGCGGGCTGGGGCGCTATTGAAGGATTGCGCAGCCAGTAGTGGCCAACCATGCGTTTTTCATCGGGGTTGGCAATCGCGCCAGCTTCCAATTCCTTCATGGCGGCGAGGGCCTTTTTCAGGCGGGGTTCCATCGTGGTCCAAAAATCATCAGGGAAATTGATCCGGCTCGCGTCAAAGGCGAGGCCGAGGGTGGGATATTCCGTATAATACTTTTTGAAACGGTCCCAAAGTTGTTCGTTTGTCCAAGTCATAATGTCGGAAACTCTAGCCAAAGCCGCTGGAAATGAAATGGAAAAATCTGGCTCTGGGGAGCCATGTTAAATTTTCTACATTGTGGTGGTGACAACGCAAAATGATGGGGAACATCGATAAAATTCATGTTGATGTTGCTTTGCAACCTGTTGATTCGATGATGATTAAGATGGAAACACTTTGATTAGGCTCGACGCATTTGGTGGTTTGGGGTTATAGTGACCTTGGGTCCGCACCGGACGTAATGAATAGACGGTGCGTCGGTTTATCCCGAATTCCGACCCGTGTTTGTGATATGAAGATGCCCATGCTCATTCTGGCCTCGGCTTCACCGAGACGTTCAGAACTATTGCACCAGTTGGGAATGAAATTTGAAATCATTCCCGGTAACGCCACTGAAATTTCCTCCAGGGATTTGAGCCCTGGCGAGCTTGTCAAGATCAACGCTTTTCGCAAAGCCCGTTCTGTGTCCCGGAAACATCCCGACGCATTGGTCATTGGAATGGATACGCTGGTTGCATTGGATCAGGAAGTCTTTGGAAAACCCGCCAATATGAAAGAGGCGCACGAGATGCTTCATCGCCTTCAGGGGCGCACGCATCGTGTCATTACCGGAGTTTGTCTGAGTTGCATGAAGGAGCGCCGAATGACACTCTTTGCGGAGCAGACAGAGGTGACTTTTCGTCCGCTTACAGGTGAACAGATTTCAGAATATCATTCTCAGGTGAATCCTTTGGACAAGGCCGGAGCGTATGGAATCCAGGACAAAGGCGATATGATTGTCGACTCTGTCAAAGGTTCCTTCACCAATGTTGTGGGACTGCCTGTGGAACGCTTGCGCAGCGAACTCGAACACTGGCAGCTTAAGAAAATGGCGGTTGCTTCAGCCGCGTGCTGACCCTTTCGGCCTGCATGCGAAAATATTGGCACGTCATAAAAATCGGACTGGAGAACACACTGGTTTACCGGTTTAATTTTTTCTTTCGTGCCATTTTCTCCCTGGTGCCGTTGTTGGCCACCATTCTCTTGTGGCGTGCCATTTACGGGGCGTCCGGCCCGAATCATGAAATCTCCGGCTACAGTCTGGGGAGGATGATCTCGTATTATTTGATGATCACGATTGTGGAGGCTTTGACCTCTGTGAGCGAGGATGACTGGCAGATTGCGGCGGACATTCGGGATGGGAACATCAGCCAGTTTTTGCTCAAACCGATTGATTATCTCGGATACCGGCTTTGTTTGTTTGCTTCGGGACGACTGATCTACACCTGCGCATCCGCAATTCCGGTTGGGGTGTTTATTTGTTTTTATAGTGAGTCGCTTTTGCCTCCGGCCAGTGCGGATGCGTTTTTCTGGTTCGTCGTTTCTGTATTTCTGGCGGCGATGCTGCAATTTTTCATTTCCTACACGCTGGCATTGCTTGCGTTCTGGTTGTTGGAAGTGTCGACGGTGATCTTCATCGTGTTCGCCTTTGAATACATCGCGGGCGGTCATTTGTTTCCACTCAATATTCTGCCACCCGTTCTTGAACGGATTCTCAATTACACTCCGTTTCCGTATGAATTATTTTTCCCAGTCAGCGTTTATATGGGACAGCAAACTGGCATGGCGCTTTATCAGGGGCTTATCATGCAGGTATTCTGGGTGGTGTTCTTTTTCGGAATGGCGCGGTTTGTTTGGAGTCGGGGGATCAGAAAATACGCGGCGGTGGGAGGTTGAGTATGAACGAGAAATTACTCCAGCGAGAGCCAGACAATGTTGTTGCCAAACTCAGGCGGTATGCCGGGATTTATGCGGCGTTGTGGCGCAATTCGGTGGTGCGTGAAATGAGTTTCAAATCGAATTTTCTCCTTTGGATTCTGGTGGAGACGCTCTGGTTTGGGTTGCAATTGGGATTTGTCGGTGTGATTTACATGCACACGGAAAGCATTGGCACATGGACGAAGTGGGAGGTCGTAATGCTGGTGGGGGCCAGTCATTTTATTCAACAGACATTTCAGGCTTTTTTCATTGTTAATTGTTCACAGATTTCAGATTTGATTCGCACTGGGCGTCTGGATTTCATGTTGCTTTTGCCGGTCAATACACGGTTTTTGGTCTCGTTGAGACAGGTGGATCTGGGAGGTTTTGTTGATGCGGCTTTTGGACTCGTGGTGATGGCGTATTCGGCAAAAATGCTGGGCTATGTTCCCGGTGTGATGCAAATCATTGGCTTTTTCCTTTTGTGCATTGCAGGAATCCTGATTCATTACTCGCTGATGTTTCTGCTGGCGGTCAGCGCATTTTGGACAGTGCGTGCGCAGGGAATTGTTTTTGGGTATTACAATCTATTCAACATAGCAAGACTCCCAGACGGCGCATTTACGGGATTCTTTAAGGTGTTTTTCCGTTTTGCAATTCCGATGCTCCTGGTGGTGAACGTTCCTGTGAAATTGGTCATCGACAAGCTGGAATCACCATGGGAATTGGTGTGGCTTGTAGTGGCAAGCATCGTGTGTTTTGCGGTGTCCGAGTGGTTCTGGCGTTTTTCAGTCAAGCATTACACCAGTGCCAGTGCCTAGGCTGAGAATAAAAATGCGGCAGGCTCTCCGTGTTGGATGACCTGCCGCAGCACCAAGCATTTGTTTGTAAGTTTATCGGTAGATTGGACCAAAATTGGCACAGGCGCGATAATCGGCTCCCTGCGGATCTAGAGCTCCAAAGAGGCCCCAGGTGCTGGGACGAAATACCTTTTCTTCAGGAACATTGTGCATGGCCACTGGAATGCGCAGCAATGAAGCCAGGGCGAGCATGTCTGCTCCGGTGTGGCCAAAGCTGATGGCTCCATGGTTGGCGCTCCAATTATTCATGACGCTATAAGTGTCGGCACAGGGTCCAGTGCCAGTCAGGCGAGGGGTAAACCATGTGGTCGGCCACGTTTCATTCGTCCGTTCGAGTAATGTTTTGTGAACCTTTGCGGGAACATCGACAGACCAGCCTTCGACAACTTGCAGAGTCGGGCCAAGCCCCTTGACGATGCTGACGCGGCTCATTGTCATTGGCATCCCGCCCTTGGACAAATAGCATGAAGAGAAACCGCCGCCGCGGAAATACTCGTAAACCGCGCTGGGCCAAATGGTGGCCTTCAGGCATTTTTCGACTTCCGCTTCAGTGATATCCCAGAAGGGTTTCATCACGGGCTTGCCTTTGACAGTGCATTCGCCAGTGCCATCCAGCGTGGCTGCGCCGGAATTGATGAGGTGAATGAGACCGTTTTGGCCAATGCCTGCCAGCTTGTGACCGGTGACGCGTTTGACGGAGTCTGGGCTCCAATAAGTTCGCACATCGGCAAAAATTTGTGCGGTATTGGTCAGAAGATAACCAAAGAGCATGGCAACCCCGTTGAGACTGTCGTTTTCTGTCGCAAGAATGGTGGGGGGGCGAATGCCATTCCAGTCAAATGAAGAATTAAGAATGGCTTCGGTGAAATCTCCGTTGGGGAAGTGATCCGTCCACTGGCGTTGTCCCTGAAAACCGCCAGCCAGAGCGTTGTGGCCCAGAGCTTCTTCACCAAAACCCATTTCAGCCAGACGCGAATTCCCGTGCATGAGGTCGCGCACAATCATGGTCATCTTCACCACAGTTTCCCATTCGAGATTCTTTAATTCCGCGCTTCTGCGATTGCTGGCCGGATTGGTGTCCTTGCCTTCCTTGCAATTTTGTTTGACCCATGCCAGGGCTTTCTTGAATTCTGCCGGATCGTAAATTTTTTCCTCCATGCGGCGAACCAACTCGCTCATGTCGACACTCTCGACACGCATTCCGAGGTATTCTTCAAAGAAGGACTGGTCAACGATGGAACCGGCGATCCCCATGGCCACGCTCCCGACGGAGAGATAGGACTTGCCCCGCATGATGGCAACGGCCAGAGCGGCACGGGCAAAAGTGAGAATCTTTTCCTGAACATCGGCTGGAATGGATGTGTCATTCGCATCCTGGACGTCGCGTCCATAAATGCCAAAAGCGGGAAGCCCCTTTTGATTATGTCCGGCGAGAACAGCCGCCAGATAAACGGCGCCCGGTCGTTCGGTGCCATTAAAGCCCCAGACCGCCTTGGGAGTCAGCGGGTCCATGTCCATTGTTTCACTGCCGTAGCACCAGCAGGGAGTAACGGAGAGGGAGACGCCAACGCCTTCCTTGCGGAATTTTTCTGCACAGGCAGCGGCTTCGGCCACACCGCCGATGCATGTGTCGGCAATGACGCATTCCACAGGCTGGCCAGTGGGGTAGCGGAGGTTTTGGGAAAGGAATTCAGCCGCATTCCGGGCCATGGCCATGACCTGGCCTTCGAGGGATTCACGGACACCGCGACGGCGACCATCAATGATGGGGCGGATGCCGATTTTTGGAAATGTGCCGATCCATGGACTCTTGGTTGCAGTACTCATAGAAAATATGTGTTTTGAATGATTGGATTAAAATGAAAATAACCTGTTTCACCTCGGTAGAGAATAGCTGGCTTTGACGGCTTTATGTCATTTTTTGACTTTTATTTCAGGGCGCATTTCGGCAATTTGTTCTTACGAATCCATATGGCACAAGACCAGAACATTGAAGAGGGCAACGCGTCCGCAAATTTTGAGCCTCAATACTTCAGCGCCCAAGTGTCGCAGGCACGGCGCTTCTTTCTGGATTTGAATCCGGGAGACGTGGATACGCTTACCGTTGTCAGCGGGGGGTGCGAACATTGCCGTGCGGATTATGTGATAGAGCGGGCGGGATTCCCGTATCCGGCTGTTGAGCTGGTTGCGCGGGGAGAAGGTACCTTGTGGGTAAACGGACATGAAATGGACCTGGCATCCGGCGGGATATTTGTTTACGGACCAGATGTTTCCTATCGGATGCAATCGGATCCGCACAATCTTCTTGTCAAATACTTCTGCATTTTTGGTGGCAAGACGGCGGGAACACTTTTGGAGGAATGTCAGCTTGAGATGGGGCGCATTGTTCGGGCGGCGCATCCGGCCCAGATTCAACAAGTCTTTGAAGATTTGATTGTTCACGGGCGTGGAGATAATCCGAACCGGGCCCGGATGTGTAATGTGGCTCTTCAGTATTTACTGATGAAAATGGGGGATGATGCCCAGCCATATGGAAAGACAGGAGGAAGGGCGTTTGAAACCTACCAGCAGTGTCGCCGCTACATTGAGGAACATTACGCAGAGGTGCGTTCACTGGGCGAGGTGGCATCCGCGTGTCACTTGGACCTGGCCTATCTTTGCCGGCTGTTTCAAAGGTTTGGGCGCGAACGTCCGAACCGGTATTTACAGCATTTGCGCCTGAGCCGTGCCGCCGAAATGCTTCAAAACTCAAATCGTCCAGTCAAAGACATTGCTGAAGAATTGGGCTTTAGTGATCCGTTCAATTTTTCCAGAGCGTTCAGCCGCTCCTTTGGCATTCCGCCGGGGCGGGTGCGCCAGATGGCTCGCAAAACAGCGGTGAACGGTTTGTCTCCTGATGTTTCTGAAACAATGACAGAGCGCTGATGTGACAAGAGGTTTCGTGCGGAGGGGAACATTTGCCTTTTCTTTTACCTATGATTGGTCAATCCTCCAAACCTATTGAAGTGACAGCCAAACATCATTTCCAGAGAGAATGACTGCACTGTGGAAGGGCAAGAACGATTGGAATTCAGTTTTGGCTAATCAGTTGGCTTTGCCATGTTGAAGACGAAACGACTCGCTGCATAAACAAACATTAAGAATAACCGTATGAATGATTGGATAACAGTCGTGCTGCTGGGGATTATTGAGGGATTGACCGAATTTCTTCCCATATCTTCGACAGGGCATTTGCTTCTGGCGCAACACTGGCTTGCGGAGCAGAGTGAGTTGTTCAACGTTGTCATCCAATGTGGTGCTGTTCTGGCTGTGATTGCCGTGTTTTCAAAGCGTGTCAAAGACATGTTGGTGAATTACAACGATCCCAAAACGCGCGATTACATCTTCAAACTGGCGGCAGCATTTTTGATCACCTGTGCAGGGGCGCTCCTGTTGAAATTGGGCGGCTTCACATTGCCCAAAAAAATGGAACCCATCGCTTGGGCCACATTTATTGGCGGATTTGTCATCTTTTTCATCGAATATTCACATCGCAACAAGCAATTGCCCAGCGACATTACTTGGCTGGTGGCGATCACGGTTGGTCTTGCCCAAGTTCTGGCTGCGGGGTTTCCTGGCACATCTCGTTCCGGGGCGAGCATCCTCTTTGCAATGGCTGTGGGCCTGAGCCGCCCGGCGGCCACGGAATTTTCTTTTCTGGTTGGCATTCCCACGATGATGACTGCTGGAGCCTATGAAATCCTGCACGAACTGAAACATGCGGACCCGGCACATCCCGAGCATTGGGGAATGGTGTTGGTGGGGACCATTGTTTCAGCCTTCACGGCTTTTCTGGTTGTCAAATGGTTGCTGCGTTTTGTTCAGAGCCACACATTCAACGGTTTCGCATGGTACCGGGTTGCTTTGGGCGGAGCGATTATTTTGGCCATTTACAAGCATTGGCTGGCATAGGTTTTGGCGAAAACAGCCTGGAGAGAATCCAGGATTGAGTTGTTAAAGATGAGTGATTTTGATTTTCGTTTTGGTGGGATTCAACGCCTTTATTCGGCTGCCGCCTTGGAGCAGTTGCGCAAGTCTCATATTTGCGTGGTTGGCATTGGTGGCGTGGGATCGTGGGTGGTGGAAGCGCTGGCGAGAAGCGGTGTTGGGGAATTGACGCTGGTGGACATGGACGAAGTTTGTGTGAGTAATGTCAACCGGCAGCTTCATGCAATGGACGGCGTTATTGGAAGACCCAAGGTGGATGTCATGGCACAACGTGTCACTGCAATCAATCCGGAGTGCAAAGCGCACGCCATTGCGGAATTCTTCCTGCCATCGACAGACGAAGAGATTTTGAAAACGAAGTTCGATTATGTGGTGGATGCGATTGACCACGTGGCGAACAAATGCCTTTTGATCGCTCAATGCCGTCAAAAAGGGTTGCCCATTGTGACGGTGGGTGGGGCTGGCGGACGACGCAATCCCGGCGCGGTCCAAATGGCGGATCTGGCATTGACGACGCATGATGCCCTGCTGCAAATGGTCCGCAAACGGTTGCGGGATGAATATGGGTTTCCAAAGGAGTTGAAACAACCGTTTGGCGTCCCCTGCGTGTTTTCAACCGAACCACAAGTGTTTCCCAAAAAGGATGGAACGGTGTGCAACCGGCGCGAGCCCGGAACAGATTTGCGATTGAACTGTGATGCGGGTTACGGAACCGCCAGTTTTGTGACTGGTGCATTCGGATTCCTGATGGCGGCCCATGTGGTGTCCACCATTGCGGAAAAGGCGCAGCCGCCGGGCCCCGTAATTTGATTGGCTACTTTTACTGTGGCTGAGTGTTTCTGAGTCCAAAGTTATGCACCCAGGGGTTTTTTATTATGAACGCAGGACCGGCTGGGCCGAGGTAACTGTTGATCTGCTGGTCCACTGAAGCGCGGAGTTGTCGCAAAGATTCACGGCGTTGTTCAATTGTCAGCGAAGTATTTTGACGGAGCGCCATCACCTGAGTCTGGGCATTCTCGATCACATCAAACACTTTCATCACTGTGGCTTTTGGAATGTTGTTTTCCTCTGCCAGGGCTTTGAGCCCGCTGGGAGCATAATCTGCCGCATAGAAAAAATCCCGGAACCGGTCTTCTCCCAGAATGGATTTGAATTGAGAATTCAACTGTTTCTGAGCCGTGTTGATTGCCGCCATTTTGTCAGAAGCCTGCATTCCAGGAAGACCATACTGATCATCGAAACTTTTCTGTGCCTTGTAGAGTTCGCGATATTCGTTTTCATTGACTTCCACATCTCCCAGGCGCATTCGCAACATGGAGGCAGTCTGTGAAAGGCGTAAATCATACTCGAACTTTTCCTCCGGTGTGAGAAGGGCGGCCACTTCGGCGTCCTTGGCTGCCAGGGTTCCTTTGGTTTCCGTAAAATCCCCCATCGAGGTTGCGGTCATGGTCTTCGATAATCGCGTGCCGTATTTTTGTTCAATTTCAGCCATGGGAGCCAGTTTTTCGGGGGGAAGAAAATCGAGGATGATTTCAAACGGGTTGATGCCGCCCATGAGGTCGACCTTTTCCGGGGTATTGATGCCGAGCAACTCTTTGAGCAGTGCGCGGCGTTGTTGGGAAAGCTCTTTGCGCCTCGCGAGCCGATCTTCGTCAATGACATTGAAGTAACTGGATGCCTTCCAATATTCAAACCGCCTGGTTTTTGTGGGAGGAATGCGTGCCTCCAACATTTTCTTAACATCGGCGGAGATGATGTCACGGATGGTTTCTTCCGGGCAGCCGATGGAACGGAGATTTGCGATGTAGGTTCGATAATCTGGAGACTCAACGGTGTGCCAGTCGAATTTGCTGGCGACAACGGCAGGGGTTGCTTGCGCTGGCGCTGTCTCGGGAGGGGACGATGGTTCTGTCACAGGCGCGACTGGAGTGGAGCGGAAAAGTCCATTATGCGCCAGGACACCGACAAGAGCGACGTTTGCCCCTATCGATACAATCGCAATAACTTTTGCATTCATTTAATCGCAAAAAAGAATCAATACACACTGATCCAACACCGATGCCGGATGGAAGTCGCACTAAAAAATCAACTTCGGCGATGGACCTTGTAAACTGCGGCCTGATCCACGGGCTTGATGATCATCTCGTCAATGTTTACATGGGCGGGACGACTGGCCATCCAAACCAGCGTTTCAGCGATGTCTTCCGCCACCAAAGGATTTGTTCCAGCGTAGACTTTGTCCGCCTTTTGCTTGTCTCCTTTAAACCGGACCAGTGAAAATTCGGTTTCCGCCAGTCCCGGATCAAGAGAGCCGACGCGGATGCCGGTGCCGCATAATTCCAACCGCAGGGCCTGGGTGATCTTTCTTTCGCCAGCCTTGGCAGCGCAATACGTGGCGGCGCCTTCATAGGCGACATGACCGGCAATGGATCCAATGTTGAGAATGGTGCTGCCGGGGTTATTCATCATCAATGGCAATGCCGCGCGGGTAACACGCAGGAGCCCCAGAACATTGGCCTGAAACATGGCCTCAAAATCTTCATCCTTAACAGTGGCTATGGTGTCCAACCCATGGGCGCCTCCTGCATTATTGATGAGCACATCCAGCTTGCCATTGGGGCCGATGGTTTTGCGGACCCACTCAATAAAAGCTTCAACGCTGGAGGTTTTTGAAACGTCCAGGACGTGGCATTTGGCTTCAGGAGCGCCTGCTGCAACGGCTTGGGCGGCGGTTTCCTTCAGACGTTCGACGCGGCGTGCTCCGAGCAGAAGCTTCGAATGTTCAGATCCAAAGGCACGCGCGGCGGCGGCTCCAAAACCGCTGGAAGCTCCGGTGATCAAAACCCACTTGTTGGCTAATTGAGTTTGCATGTAACGATTTATGCCATAAGGCTGTTCGATTTTACAGCGTGAAAATGCCGTAATATAACGATGGGGTGTGATTAAAAAAGGGTGAGGTTCAGTTCCATAATAAATCCCATTGGTGATTGGCTCGTAGAACTCTAAGGTGGGCGATGCTGTCAGCATGAGGTTGGAGCCAAGCTGCACCGGCTTTCTTGAG